>RCUQ01000034.1_pt1 | contig 188904 bp, 182 predicted proteins | sample 2166351 | NCBI WGS metagenome assembly RCUQ01 (sample SAMN09932597, study PRJNA488358) | compost metagenome | feature: garden; material: soil; isolation source: compost soil in acetonitrile-enriched culture | place: Germany: Experimental Botanical Garden Goettingen | collected 2016-01-27 | reverse complement strand
AGTGCTTCATGGCTGACGAAAATCTGCAACCTTTATTCCAGATCCAACGTGTTTACCTGAAAGATCTGTCGCTCGAACAACCAAATTCCCCAGCCATCTTCCTGGAACAGGAACAGCCAACGATCGAAGTCGCAGTGGATGTCGGTGCACAACCGCTGGCAGAGGGCATTTTTGAATCGACCGTCACGATCACCGTCACCGCTAAAATCGCTGACAAGATCGCGTTCCTGGTTGAAGGCAAACAAGCCGGTATTTTTGAAATCCGCAATATCCCTGACGAACAACTCGACCCGCTGCTCGGCATCGGTTGCCCGAACGTGATCTACCCATACCTGCGTGCCAATATCGCGGATGCGATCACCCGCGCTGGTTTCCCGCCTGTGCATCTGAGCGAAATCAATTTCGAAGTGTTTTACCAGCAACGTCTGGAAGCGCTGGCACAACAGCAAGCTCCTGCTGAAAACAGCTCCGGCATCGTGATGGCAGATGGTTCGGCTGCAAGACACTAAGTTTTTCAAATTGCCTGCAGCGCGTGTTGCCGAACACGCCTGCAGCGCCTCAGACAATTCCGAAGGTACTGTATGAAATGGTCTGCTCCGTTGTTCCCCGTTCTATTGTTCGCCGTATTGGGCGCTAGCACTGCGCATGCAGTTGAATATAAATCGGTGGGAGCGCATCCTGCGGTGCTGTATAACGCGCCGACTGACAAAGGTCGCAAAGTATTCGTCGCGCCGCGTGGCATGCCGGTCGAGGTCGTGCTGACCCAGACTGGCTGGAGCAAGGTGCGCGATGTGGCAGGCGATCTGGCCTGGGTCGAAGCCAAGGCGCTGAGTTCTAAGCGCAACGTCATCGTGACGGTTGCCAACCTCAAGTTGCACGCTACGGCAGATGACGCTTCTGCGGTGGTTGCGACGGCCGACAAAGGTGTGTTGCTGGAATTATCCGCACCACCGGCGGCCGGTTGGGTCAAGCTCAAGCATCGCGATGGCCAGACTGGCTACGCCAAATCCAGTGAAGTGTGGGGCGAGTAAGCACCGCATGAATATTTCAATATTGGGCGCAGGCGCATGGGGTACGGCTTTGGCGATGTCGCTGGCCGAACGGCATGCGGTGGTGCTGTGGGGACGTGATGCCGACGTCATGCAGACCGCGCAAACTGCACGTGAGAACGTCGCCTATCTGCCCGGCTTTCGGCTGCCCGACAGTCTCTTGCTCAGTTCAGATCTGAACGCAGCGATTGCGCATGTTGGCAGTGAAGGCTTGCTGATTGTTGCTACCTCGCTGGCAGGCTTACGGCCGCTGGCGACGCAATTAAAGTCCTACGCCATTCCGAATCTGGTCTGGCTGTGCAAGGGCTTTGAAGAAAAGACGCATCTGCTGCCGCATCAAATCGTGCATGAAATACTGGGCGATGCGATTCCGGCTGGTGCTTTATCCGGTCCCTCGTTCGCACAAGAAGTGGCGCGCGGTTTGCCTTGTGCCTTGGTGATCGCCTCCGATAGTGCGGCTTTGCGTGAACGGGTGGTGCAAGTGGTGCATGGTCCGGCCATACGCATTTATTCCAGCGATGATTTGATCGGTGTCGAGGTTGGTGGTGCCGTCAAAAATATTTTGGCGATCGCCACTGGCATCATTGATGGCCTGGGCCTCGGTCTGAATGCCCGTGCGGCGCTGATTACGCGTGGTCTGGCTGAAATTACGCGGCTGGGTGTGGCACTCGGCGGCCATGCCGAAACCTTTACCGGTCTGGCCGGCATGGGTGATTTGATCCTGACCTGTACCGGTGATTTATCGCGTAATCGCAAAGTCGGTCTGGGTCTGGCGCAAGGTAAAAAGCTGGAGCAGGTCGTGACTGAACTGGGTCACGTGGCGGAAGGTGTACGTTGCGCGCAGGCGGTGCGTGAGCTGGCGCAAGAACATGGGGTCGATATGCCGATTGCAAATGCAGTCGCGGCGATCCTGTTTGATGGCGAATCACCGCAAGAAACCGTCAAGCGTTTGCTGTCACGCGATTCGCGCGACGAAAATACCTGAACGCTACATTCATCTGACGCCCGTCATGCCTCTATCAGGCAGTGCCGTCCGGCATTGCCTGCTTCCTTTCTTAATGCTGTAGTAGCAGCGTCAATAACACTGACGAGTCTTCCAGCGCATGCAGCGAGTGCGGTTCGCCGCCTGCCAGATACACCAGTTCACCGGCACGCAGGGTTTGCGTGGTCTGATGCGCATGTAATTCTATCGAGCCTTCCAGGCATTGAATCGTGACGGCACCGGGCACCTTGTGCTCAGGCATGCCTTTGCCGCGCGGCAGAACTAGGCGCATTAATTCAAGTTGCGGGGTTTTGAAGAGGGCATTCGAGACAGCGTTGGAGATGCGTGCGCCGAGCGGGCGGATGTCGATCAACTGGCCGGATGTTGCGTGCGGTAGAGCCATCATGTTCTCCTCAAGCGTGTTGTCACCTGCATATATGAGTGTCAAACCGGAGTGTCAAACCAGCGTGCCGTATTTGTTATAACAAACAAAGCGGGCCGGATCAATCGTCTGGGCGATTGTCGATTGATTCAGTCGGGTATTGCGAAAGTTTTTCTACTGTTCTTCCGGTTCCGATAACTTGGTTTTCAGCAAACGTTTCTGTTCTTGTCGCTGGCCGGAAATGGATTTTTGATGCGGGCCGCCGCTACGCTGCTTGGCAGCGAGCGCAACGTGATTGCGCGGTTTCAACGTTTTTTGTGAAGGCTCCAGACGTATCGTGAGCTTTTGTCGTTTGGCGAGGGCTTTATTGGCCATGAGTCAGGGGCGCGCATGGCGAGCCATGCGCGCACTCAAGCTTACAATACGTAGCGGGACAGATCTTCATTGACCGACAAGGCACCTAGTCTTTCGTCGACATAAGCGGCATCGATAGCCAGTGTTTGATCCGGATTATCAGTGGCAGAAAACGAAATTTCTTCCAGCAATTTTTCCATCACGGTGTAGAGGCGACGGGCCCCGATGTTTTCGGTTTTTTCATTGACCGAGTAGGCAATTTCCGCCATCCGCTTGATGCCATCCGCGGCGAATTCTATCTTTACGCCTTCGGTACCGAGCAAGGCTTCATATTGCTTGGTGAGGCAGGCATCGGTGCTGGTCAGGATGCGTTCAAAATCGGCGATCGACAAGGACTCCAGTTCGACCCGAATCGGGAAGCGGCCCTGCAGTTCCGGGATCAGATCCGATGGTTTGGCCAGATGGAAGGCACCGGATGCGATGAACAGGATGTGGTCAGTCTTGATCATGCCGTACTTGGTGTTGACGGTCGTACCTTCCACCAGTGGCAGCAAATCGCGTTGTACGCCAGCGCGCGAGACATCGGCGCCGCCGCTTTCGGATCGGGTCGCAATCTTATCGATTTCGTCGAGGAAGACGATGCCGTTTTGTTCAACGTTGGTGATGGCTTTTTGCTTCAGCTCATCTTCGTTGACCAGTTTGCCGGCTTCTTCTTCGATCAGGAGTTTCATTGCTTCCTTGATCTTGACCTTGCGTGTTTTCTTGCGATTGCCGCCAACGCCTGAAAACATCGATTTGATTTGCTCGGTCATTTCTTCCATGCCGGGCGGTGCCATGATTTCCATGCTGGGGCCGGCTTCCGACAATTCGATCTCGATTTCGGTGTCATCCAGTGTGCCTTCGCGCAAACGCTTGCGGAAGGTCTGGCGTGTCGCATTGCCGCTGGTCGGTGCGGTATCGGAGGCAGTACTGGTCGACGATGGATGGAAGCCGAAGTCGCGTGCCGGCGGTACCAGAATATCGATGATGCGATCTTCTGCTGCATCTTCAGCGCGGGCGCGCACTTTGCGCGTTTCTGCTTCGCGGGTCTGTTTGATGCCGATGTCGATCAGGTCACGGATGATGGTGTCTACATCACGTCCTACATAGCCGACTTCGGTGAATTTGGTAGCTTCAATTTTGATGAAAGGGGCATCTGCCAGTTTGGCCAGACGGCGCGCGATTTCGGTTTTGCCGACGCCGGTCGGGCCTATCATCAGGATGTTTTTCGGTGTGATTTCATGGCGCAAGGGTTCTGCCACTTGCTGACGACGCCAGCGGTTGCGCAATGCAATCGCGACGGCGCGCTTGGCGCGACCTTGTCCGACTACATGTTTGTCGAGCTCTGAAACGATTTCCTTGGGTGTCATATTCATGATGTTTTTTCGCAAAATTGTCGGGGTACGTATGGGCCGGATGCGCAGCGTTAGCCGCGTATTAATCCAGGGTTTCTATCGTGTGCGACAGATTGGTATAAATGCAGAGTTCGCCCGCGATGGTCAGTGATTTCTTGACGATGTCGAGTGGCGATAAGTCAGTGTTTTCTTGCAGCGCTTTGGCCGCGGATTGCGCATAAGTGCCGCCGGAGCCAATCGCGCCTATGCCATCGTTCGGCTCAAGCACATCGCCATTGCCGGTGATGATCAGTGTGGTTTCCGCATCGGCCACCAGTAGCATGGCTTCGAGGCGGCGCAACATGCGGTCAGTACGCCAGTCCTTGGCCAGTTCGACCGAGGCGCGCATCAGATGGCCCTGATGTTTTTCCAGTTTGCTTTCAAAGCGCTCCAGCAGCGTGAATGCGTCTGCGGTGCCGCCGGCGAAGCCCACCAGTACCTTGCCGTTATAGACCTTGCGCACTTTGCGCGCAGTGCCCTTCATGACGATATTGCCTAAAGTGACCTGGCCGTCGCCGCCGAGTGCAACGATGTTGCCGCGACGCACTGACAAAATGGTGGTGCCGTGAAATTGTTCCATGCTTGCCTCTGAAATAGGGTGCTGAGCTGATGAGTAATCGCGTCTGGCGCGGAGATTCATGAAAAAGTGGGGACGGTCGCAGCGATTACAAGTCGAAATTGCGCCGCCGCAGGGCGCAGAATTCAGTTTTTGCGCGGAACGATGCGTACGCTGTCGGCCATACCCATGACCTGACACAAGGCAACTATGAAGTGATTCGGGCTATGTAACTCGATCGCCTTGCCATTGCTGATGAGGGGCATCAGGCTGGCAAACAGGCGGCCGGCGGTGTTGAAGTCCATGCGGGTGAGCTGGCTGCAGTCGAGTATCACCGGATTGTGCGTGTGCGCATAAGCGGCAATATTCTGTCCCAGCGTGTCATTGCTGGCATCGATCAGGACCGGCATCATGAAGCGATCAGTCGCTGCCTCGTCGGCAGATGCAGATTCTTCACTGGCAGTAGTGACCTTGTCTTGCGGTGACACAAAGGCCGGTGGTGATACTTCAAAAGTGACGCAGTAATCGATACTGCGTTCTTCAAAATCAGCTTCACGGTTCAGCAGGCGCAGCAGTTCCAGCAAGAGCAGCCATGGCGCTTCGGTTTCGTCGCGGCGGCCGACTTGCAGGATGCCCTGGATTTTTTCTGCCAGTTCCGCGGCGCCGACCAATATCAGCTGATGGCCGGACTTTTGCAGACGACGCAATACATTCAGTAACAGGCCGCAACCGACCGGATCGACTTGCGTGACGCGTGCAAACTCCAGTTTCAGCACCGGGCTCATTTCAGCCAGATTTTTGATGCGTTCCAGTTGCTTGATAATGCCGGCATCCAGTTTGGCCGGGAATGGAATGTTGGGGACGGTGCTATTGCGTATGGCCGGAGCTTTATCCGCTTCGGCGCTATTGTTTTCCAGCCATGCCGGTGGCGACATTTCAAATTTGTTGGCAAATTCGATGGCGAGGTTTTCAAACTGGGTGCGCTGGCCGGTGACTTGATACAGATCGAACAGCATGCCCCATACCGTCAGCGGTGTGCAGCCGAGTTCATCATCGGCGATGGCGTTCAGTAGTACCGGTTCCACCAGATCGGTCTGGCCATTGGCAAACAGGATGGCCGCTTCTTCGATGACAGGTGTTGCCTCTGACTTGGAGATGGCAACCGGGCCGATCACGGTTTCTGCGCCGAGCAGGAATGCGGTGCTGGCGCCCATGATGTCGGGCAGTGCGCTGGGCTGGTCGAGCTGTGGAGCAGTTTCTGCTGAGCTGGCTTTGTTGCTCTGCGTATCTGGCGCGCGGACGGTGGTATTGAGGAATTGGCTGGATGGGCCAGGCATCGTATTGCCACTGAATGGCAGTGGCTTGACGAATTCCGACGACATTTCGGATTCGATGGCGTCGATTTTCAGGGCAGTGGCGTGCGCGGCCATGCGCTGCACATAATCACTGTCGCTTTTTGCGTTAACGCGTAGTTCATCGCGTTTTTTTTGCGAAGATTCAGCCTCAGTCGGCTTGCGTGCCGGCTGGCGGTCCTTCTTGCCAAATAGCGAGAAAATCCCCACGTCTATCCTGGTAAGCAATAGCGTGCAATTTTAATAAGCACGCTAAGTTGTAAAACACCTGTTATCAGGCGCTGCCAAAAATCCGCTTAAAGGTAACACAAAGCGACCTGCCCACAAAGGCAGGCTAGCCACTCATCTCACCTAAATAGGTGAGATGAGCTAGTGTAGCCAAAAAAGATGTCTCAGCGATACAACTTAAGCTTAAAAACTGGTGCGTACACCAACGATCAGACTTCTGCCGGACAACGGAGCGACTTCGCGTAATACCGAAGTTGACAGGCGTATATCTTCATTCAACAAGTTCTTGGCAATCGCGAACCAGGTGACAGGTGTCGAGTTGAAGTTTTGTGTGTATGACAGATTGGCATCGACCTGGGTGTAGGACGGTGCAGCATAGGTCTCAAAGCGGGCCAGACGGCTTTGTTTTTCTGCGTGCAAAACCTTCAGGCCGGAACGCCAGTTGCCTTCACGGTAGCCAATTTCACCGCCGACGCGGGTGGTCGGTTGCAAAGGCAGGTTACCGGCACCGCTGAGGGTACCGCGCGAGGTATCGGCAAAACCGCGCCATGAGAAACCATTGCCACGCAGGTTATAGCTGACTTCTGCTTCTACACCGCGGATGGTGGCGTCGTTTTGCGACCAGAAGCGTTGCAGGAATTCACCGTCAGGATCTGGCGTACCGCTCTCGTCCAGCTTGGTGCCGTCGGTACGACCGTAAACATAATTCTTCACGCGGTTTTGATAGACATTGGTTTTCCAGCGATACAGGCCCTCGGTTTTTTGCAAACTGAGTTCGATATTGCGGGAGGTTTCCTTGCGCAGATTGGCGTCGCCGATATCGAAGGTCGCGGTCGATTCATGCGGGCCGTTCGAATACAGTTCTTCGATCGCGGGTGCACGTTGTGCGACCGATGCGGTCAGGCCGAGGCCATAGCCTTGGGTAAAGGTCCACAAGCCGCCGAGCGAATAGGAGCCGAGGTTAAAGTCGCGTTGCGCCAGTCCGGAGACGCTGTCCGGGCGACGTTTGACCGATTCAAGGCGGGCACCGGCACTGGCACGGAAGGGGCCGAAATCACGTTCTTCAACCAGGAAGCCGGCAATCGAGCTGCTCTTGGTGACCGGTACTGTTTCTGGTCCGCTGCCATCTGCCGCGAGGGCGGAGAAGGTTGAGTTTTCAGTCTGCAAGCCAAAGGTGCCGCGCCAGCCAGCCAGTGGTTTATGCGTCAGTTCCCAGCGGCTTTCGTTGGCTTTGTTTTTGAAATTGGTAGCTGGTGTGCCGTCTTGTTCATTCTCGGTGTGCTTGTAGTCGGTGTGGCCGAGCTTGAAGCGGAAGGATTCGAAATTTTCAAACGGGTTCTTGATCAAGCCATCTATATCAAAGCGCGTTTGATCCATCGTAATGAACGATTTTTCGGCAGTCGGAATGCCGTAGCGATTACTGTCGACTCCGACCGAAGCACCGATGTAACCCCAGCTCTGTATGTAGGAAGCACCGACGCCCAGACTGTTGCTGCGTGCGAAGGAGTTCGGTAGGCGGCCTGAACCCTGACTTGGATCGCTGGCATTGGCGTTGCCCGGGATTTTGTAATCATCTGCATCGCGCGCATTACCGTCGACATGCAAGCCGATGGCACCGGCTGCACCATCCACCGAGAACGAGCCATTTTTCATTTTGTCGGCGGTGCCATAGCGCAGCTCTGCCTCGCCGGTAGGTTTGCTATTGAGTACCGTCGGAATACGGTTGTTGACAACGTTGACGACGCCGCCGATCGCGCCTGAGCCATACAGCAAGGCAGCCGGGCCACGCAGGATTTCAATCTGGCGTGCGGTCGATGCTTCGCCCAGTACCGCGTGGTCGTTCGACAGGCTGGACGCATCCATCACCGACATGCCGTTTTGCAGAATCTTGACGCGTGGACCTTCCATGCCGCGGATGATAGGACGTGAGGCACCGGCACCGAAGGCCGAGGCTGAAACGCCGAGCTCTTGCGACAAGGTGTCGCCTAGCGAGTTGCCGAGTTTTTCACGCAGTTCGTCGCCATACAGCACCTTGGCTGGCGCCATGATTTGTGCGTTTTCATCATTGCTGAAAGGGGCGGCGGTGACGACAACTGCCGGTAAGACTTTTTCCTGCTCTTGTGCAAGAGCAGTGTTGGATAGCGAGGCGAGCGCGGACAGGACAGCGCTAGCCAACAGGGTACGTTGGGCGATCATGATACTTCCTTGAAAACGAATAAAGACGAGTGCTCACCGAAGGTGCTCCGGTGCAACAGAGGAAAGAGTCAATTACGCCCGTGGCGGTGCGCGGGAAGAGAAGTGGCAGAGTAGTGGGGCATCCCACGAGGTATAGGCGGCCCACAGTGCGAGCACTTGTACGCCGGTTTGCAGAATTGCGGTGAACGGCAGCAGCGGCGCACCATCTGCCAGTGCCATGCCGTCGAATAAAATACAGGAGTGCGATTTGTCGCCTTCGTATTCTTGGCTAGCTGCGGAGTCTTGCGCCAGCTGCTGGCTGCTGTGCTGCAGACCGCTCCAGTTCGCATGCTCTATGCGGTGACGCAGACCCATCCACTGCGCGAACAGCACGAGCACCACCAGCAATGCAGCGAAGCAAAGACGGCGGGTGGTAGCGGCAGATGATGGCAAGAGTGTGTGCACAGTGATGCGCTGTTATTTAGTTAGCTGCTTAAGGTTTTAATTATTTGCTGGATGCAAGAGTAGCGTTGCTCATCCGGTAGTACAAGCCCATCGGGTCATCTTTCATGATTTCCATCTTGCCGGAAATGATGATCGGCTCCAGTGTGTACTTGACCGGCGTTTTGGATTTTACTTCGACCACGCCTTCCGGTCCGGCTGGCAGGCAAAAGCTACAGCTTTGCGGCATCAGTGAAATCAGGAAATGCTTTTGTTTTTCGCCCGGCTCCAGCGGCATCATGAAGCCTTGCACCTTAATTTCCTGATTGTTCAGCGCAGTAATGTCTTTGCTGAATTCCGGCAGGATACGGTTCTTTACCTTTACTTGCTTGACCTTGGCTAGCGTATTCCATGAGGTCACGCCCTGTATGTCGTACAGCACTGGCATTTGACCGGGGGTGTTGCCAACGCCCGGTGGCGCCACATGCTGCTGACCAGCCTGAGGCGCGTTGCCTTGCCCGGCGGCCAGGCCGAGAGCAGGTAACAGCGCCAGTAGTGCAACTGGCACAAGGCGTAGCATAGTAAAAGAAACAGGGCGCATGATCGTTCCGTCAAATGGTGTCAGCTAGTGCGACATTGTAATGGGCGTGTCGTGGATATCGGCAAAAAATGCTTAATGACTATGTCGCATCCCGCATAACTTGCCCAGCGCCAAGCCTTTGCAGGCGGCAGCCAGTTCGGCGTGGCAAGTTTTCTCATCCTTGCCGCTGCTCAGGCATTGCGCCGCGGCCTGATGTGCCTGCGCCATCGCTTGATGCTGCGCGATGGTTTCTTGCGTGTGCTCGCTTGGGCTTTCCTTGGCTTGAACCGAAAAAGCAAACAGTGCTGCAACCGTAATCAATAAGTATTTCATCCTGGCCTCGACGTAAAAGTTTAGTGCGACAGCGTGCTGGCAATGTCAGTGCGATAGGCACGTAGGGCTGGCAACACGGCAGCGATGCAACCGGTAGCCAGCGCGATCAGCAATAGCCATGCTTCATCGGCGCTGAAGATCAAACCGGACAAGGACAGATTCTGATCCGCGCTCAGTATGCGTCCGAGTATTTCCACCGCCAGATGTCCGAGCAGCCAACCGGCGACGGCTCCCATCAATGCCAGCAAGATGCCCTCAGTTAATAGCTGCAAGAATAGTTTGGCGGGTGGCGCGCCCAGTGTGCGCAAGATGGCGAGATCGGTTTTGCGTTCTTCCAGTGCGTTATACAGTGCGACAAACATCGAGAGTGCGGCCGACAGCAGGACGATGGCGGCGATGCCGCGCAAGACGTCGATGCCGACACCCACCAGGCGGAATAATTTGGCGGCCTCGAGTGCCGGTTGTGCCGCTTGTAATTCGCTTTGACTATTGATATAACGCGGCAGGGTGACGACTGCTAACGGGGATGCATATTGCACCAGCAGCGCGGTCAGTTCGCGCGATTCATCCATCGCTTCTTTTTCTTGCGCATCGCTGGCATCCAGGCCGTGCGTCTTATCGTGTACCTGCCATACCGATGCGACCGGGGTCAGGATCAGCCGATCCAGCACGGTACCGGTCGGCTGCAGGATGCCGACTACTTTGAAGGGCGCATCTTCATGCACTTCGCCGGCAGCAGCCAGGCCATGTGAGCCAAAGAAATGCGCGCCAGGCTGAGCGCCGGTGCGTTGCGCAGCCTGTGCACCGAATACCGCTTGCATAGGTGCGTCAAACATCTTGCCGCTGGCCAGTGTGCCCTTGTAATGCGTGATGTAGTCGGGATTGGTGCCGACGATGCGGAAGCCGTGATAGCTATCGCCCAGTGCCAGCGGCATGACTGCCTTGACCATGCGATTTTGTTTGAGCAGTGCTTCTGCCGAGAGCGGAATATTGCCGGTCGGTGTATCGACATGATAAATCGACGACAGTATCAGCTGTAGCGGTGAGCCCTTGGCGCCGACCACCAGATCGATACCTTCGGCGTCGCGTAAAGCGTTATCGGCCAACTGGGTCGACGCGGATAAGACGAAGGTCATCATCGCAATCCCGACCGCCATCAGCAGAATATTCAGCGCGCTGGAAAGAGGCTTGTGCCGTAGCGATTGCAGCGCCAGCGTAAATGCATTGAGTTTCATCCGTGTGCTGCTCCGGCGGTATCGGCAGGCAGACGCAGTACCTTGGCCTGGGGCAGCGCAGCCAGCACACGTGCATCATGTGTCGACAAGACGAGGGAAGCACCGATTTCATTGGCCTGAGCCAGCAATAAGTCGATCGCGCTGCGGCAGGATGCATCATCCAGATTCGCGGTCGGTTCATCTGCCAGCAGTAATTGCGGACGATTGAACATGGCGCGTGCCAGCGCCACGCGCTGTTTTTGCCCCTGGCTTAACTGGTGTGGTTTGGCGTCACCCTTGCCATTGAGCCCGAGTGCGTCGAGCAAAGCCTCGGCTCTGGCTGCATCATTGGGCTGAGCGCTGGCATAAGCGGCCAGCAGGATGTTATCGCGCGCACTGAGACTGGGGATTAAAGCCAGCTTCTGTGGCAGGAAGCCGATGCTGGTACCGCGCCATCTATCCGCGGCGCGTGCACTCAGTGTCGTCAGCGTAGTGCCGGCGACTTGTATCTCGCCGCTTTGCGGTGTCAGGATGGCGGCAATCAAATGCAGCAAGGTCGACTTGCCGCTGCCAGACGGACCGATCACGATCGCGTGCTCTCCTTGCGCCAGCGCAAAGGCAGGGACGTCGAGTTGGGGAGTTTGCGCGCCCGGATAACGGTGCGTCAGCTTCGATATTTGCAACATGGTTGCATTCTACAAAAAAACAAAGCGCGCGGATAGAGTGCCGCGCGCTTTGTTGACAGATTTTGTCTGGATGCTGCCGTTAGCCCGGCGCTCCGGTCAAAAAATCAGTCTCCGTACAGTTTTTGTTTCAGTTCGCGACGTTGCTGCGCTTCCAGCGACAGCGTAGCGGTCGGACGTGCCAGCAAGCGTGGTACGCCGATAGGTTCGCCGGTTTCTTCGCACCAGCCGTATTCGCCGGAATCGATGCTGAGCAAGGATTGCTGTACTTTTTTCAGCAGTTTGCGTTCGCGATCACGGGTACGCAATTCGAGTGCATGTTCTTCTTCAATGGTGGCGCGATCAGCAGGATCGGGTACCAACACGGTTTCACGCAGATGTTCGGTGGTTTCGTCAGCGTTTTTCAGCAACTCTTTTTCGAGCTGCTGCAGACGGTTTTTGAAAAATGCGAGTTGCGCCTCACTCATGTAATCCTTTTCGCCCATCTTGAGGATTTGCGCTTCGGTTAACAATGTGGTGTCGCCTGCGACGGATGTTGATTTGCTTGATTTGGTTGCCACTTCGCTTGCCTTCAAAACTACGGGTTTTTCAATTTTATCTACGACCTTGGAGGCAGCTTTGGAGCTGCTGTCGGATCGAGATGCGTCTTTATTCGGTTTTGCTGTCACGGCGGCTGCCTTGTTTGCTGCTGCCGAAACTTTTGTTGCTGGGCTCGCTTTGGCGGCCGGCTTTGCTGCCGGTTTAGCCAATGGTTTTGCACTTTTTACTGTGCCTGATTTTACTGCCGGTGCTTTCGTTTTGACAGCGACCTTTGGCGATTTTACCGCACTCTTGGCCGGCGCCTTTTTCACAGCTTTGGCTGCGGGTTTGGCGACCGGTTTGGCCGCTTTGCCGGCGGGCTTGACGGCCTTGCCTGCAACTGTTTTTGCGGGTGATTTTTTGGCGGGTGCCTTGCTGACAGGCTTTGCACGAGTAGTCGCAACGGCCTTCTTCGGGGCAATTTTTTTTGCGCTTTTTGCAGATTTTGTGACGGTTGCGTTCATAGTCCCTTGTCCTCAATGAACTTTCCCACACTCGGATCTTATCGTGCCCTGCGTGCGAGACTCACACCTTTAGCAACACCCAGGTACTCATACCCTGAGCTCAAAACCACGGTAGTTTATACCAAACATTGTTCCAATCCGAAAATAAACGTTTCTTTCGGCAGATTCTGCCCGATAAACACCATTTTGCTAGAGCGTACTTCGTTTTCCGCCCATTTGGCACCTATGTCGGTGCCCATGATCTGGTGCACGCCCTGGAATACCACCTTGCGGTCGGCACCGTCCATCCACAGTACGCCTTTATAGCGCAACATGCGCGGTCCGAATACCTGGACCAGGCTGCCGAGGAATTCATCCAGCTTTTCCGTATTGAAGGGGCGCTCGCTTTTGAAAACGAAGGCGGCAATATTGTCGCTGTGATGACCGTGGTGGTGGTCATGATGCTCGTGTTCGCAATGCGCGTCACAACTGTGATCGTGCTCATGTTCGTGCTTGTGTTCATGCGCATGCTCTTCGGCCGCAATGAAGTCCGGATCGATTTCCAGCTTGTCGTTGAGGTTGAAGCCGCGCAGGTCGAGCACATCGGCAATCGCGACCTTGCCGAAATCAGTGTTGCTGATCGGCGCGCGCGGATTGATGCGCTTGATGCGTTCGGTCAATACCTGCAATTCTTCGGTGCTGACCAGATCGGTTTTGGACAGCAACAGCTTGTCCGCAAAACCAATCTGGCGTTGCGCTTCTTCATAGCTGTCGAGCTGATGCATCGCATGCTTGGCGTCGACCACGGTGATGATGGCGTCGACCAGGTATTCGGAAGCGACTTCTTCATCGACGAAGAAAGTTTGCGCGACCGGACCCGGATTGGCGAGGCCGGTGGTTTCAATCACTACATGGTCGAACTGCAGTTCGCCGGCATTGCGTTTTTGCGCCAGTGACGTCAGGGCGATGATGAGATCACCGCGTACCGTGCAGCAGATGCAGCCATTATTCATTTCGACGATTTGCTCGGTGCCGTCCTGCACCAGGATTTCATTGTCGATATTTTCCTGGCCGAATTCATTTTCGATGACGGCGATCTTGAAACCGTGCGGCTCCTGCAGGATGCGGTTGAGCAAAGTGGTTTTGCCGGCCCCGAGGAAGCCGGTGAGGATAGTGGTGGGTATGAGTGCCATATAGTTAGTTAAACCTGTTGAGCGCAAGCCGCACACCATCCCTTGATGGTGAGTTCGATTTCGTGACTTTGGAAACCCTTGCCCAGCGTTGCCTGCAATACATTCTGCAGTTGCTGGCGCAGGGTCGCGGTGGGTGATTTTTTATTGTCGGCGGCAAACAGTTGTTCGTCGACATTGTCGATACAAAATACCTTGGCGCAGCGCGTACATTTGAAATGGCCGTGCTGGTGTTGCTGCGCGGTGCTGTGATTGCCGTGCTCATTGTTTTCGGCGCCGGCGTTGTAGCGGAAGACGCGGTCATCGCCGGCAATCTTGTGTGCCAGGCCCGCATCGGTCAGGCAATCCAGCGCGCGATACAGCGTGACGCGGTCCATCTCGACCAGTTTGTCCTGCACGTCCTGATGCGATAAGGCATACGGCGCGCCCAGCAATGCGGCCAATACCTTGATGCGGGCATCGGTGGCGCGCACTGAAGTTTCACGCAACTGGCTTTCGGCCAGTGCCGGGTAATCCGGGGTGGAAGATTTTTTCATGGCGATGCGGCTTCGATTGATAGTGGGGGAGATTATGCCGCAAATTTGCAATTCAGTTGCAAAGTGTATTTTCTGCGGTGTTGACGGAGGATTGCCGCAAGCTTGCGCTGGCAAGTTTATGCAGGCTTTTTCTTCGCACGCGGATGGGCGGCATCGTAGACCTGGGCCAGGCGCTGGAAGTCGAGCGAGGTGTAAATCTGTGTCGCTGCGATGGATGCGTGGCCGAGCATTTCCTGCACTGCGCGCAGGTCGCCGGATGATTGCAGGACATGGGACGCAAAGGAGTGACGCAATACGTGCGGGTGCACATCGGTGGGCAAGCCAATGGCCTGCCCGTGTGCTTTCAGGCGTAACTGGACCACGCGCGCCGAGACCCGGGTACCGCGTTCACTCAGGAAGAGTGGATGCGGATCCAGTTTCACCAGCGTATCGCGCACTGCCAGCCAGGCCGTGAGTGCATCCATCGCCGCCTGGCCGATAGGCACGCTGCGCATCTTGTTGCCTTTGCCGGTCACCATGACTTCATGCGCATCGAAATCTATCCAGCCGGCCGAGGTGTAACGCGCTTCCTGCGCATAGCGGACATCCAGCCCGACCAGTTCGGAGACGCGCAAACCGCTCGAATAGAGCAATTCAAACATGGCATGGTTGCAGAGTTGCATGGCCGAGTCGGCATTCCTGCCGGGCGCATGTTCTGCCACCAGCCGTACCGCATCGTCTGCGGCCAGTGCTTTCGGCAGGGGTTTGCTGCGTTTCGGTGCCTTGATGCCATCGACCGGATTGGCGGTGATCGCATTTTGTTCGGACAGCCACGTGAAGAAGCCGCGCCAGGCCGATAATTTGCGCGCGATCGAGCGCGCATTCAAACCTTGCGCATGCAGTTGCGCAGCGAATTTTCGGATCTGGAAATGCGTGATGCCGGTCAGCGCAGCCTTGCTGTCACTGGCGGTCGCGAATGCCAGCAGTTCGAGCAAGTCACGCCGATAGCTGACAGTCGTCAACGGCGCCAGTTGGCGCTGGCTGATCAGGTTATCGAGATAACCGTCGAGGTAAGCCTGATTGCTGACTAGGCTCACGATGCGGTTTAGTCGAGCATGCCCGACAGTGCGGCGCTGGCAGTCTGGCCGATATTGGTCAGGAAGTCAGTTGCCATGTCGGAGGTGAAACGGTGCGGGTCCGGCGAGCCGAGTACCAGCAGGCCGAAGGCCTCGCTTGCATCATCCAGGCGCAAAGGCAGCAGGGCAACCGACTGGATCGCCGGTGCGTCTTCCAGCCAGGATGCTGCTTCAAAGTCATTATTGCTGCCGCAGAAAGGCGTGGTCAGGCCATTCGAGAACAGGCGCGAATCGGCCGAGACCGGGGCCGCGAACCAGGTATGCGCAAAGGCTTCGGATACGCCCCACAGGCGCAAGGTCACATGCGGTACCGAGAATGCGCTTTGCAAGCCGGTGGTCAGTGTGTGCGGTAAATCGACATCATTGCGTGCCTGCAACAGCGCGCGTGTCCAGGTGTGGAATTTATGTGTGATCTGGTCGTTTTCCTGGCCGATGCGCATCAGTTCGGCCAGGCGCAATTCCATGACTTTCAGTTTTTCGCGCAAGACGTCCATCTGGCGTTCCTGCAGCGACAGCGTGCGGCCGCCGAGGGCGCTGGATAATTTGATTCTCGACAGTAACTCGGCATGTTCTTCAAAGAATTGCGGGTTATCCAGCAAATAATCGGCAACGGTATTGGAGTCCAGTGGAGAGGTCATTTGTCTTAGTGGCAATAAGGATTAGTTGTAAGCGCGTCGCCTGTCTGCGCTGCGCCCTGGCTCTTGTATTTGCAAGGAGCGAGTGAATGGCACTGATTTTAACCGACAACACGGCGCGCAAAACAATTCTGCGCCGTCTTGCCTAGATCTCGATTTCGCCTTCGAATACAGTGACGGCCGGTCCGGTCATCAGCACCGGCGAGCCGTGGCCGCCCCAGGCGATCACCAATTCACCGCCGCGGGTTTGTACTTTGACGGGTGACAGCAGCAAACCACGGCGGATGCCGGCCACCACTGCGGCGCAGGCACCGGTACCGCAGGCCAGCGTTTCACCGGCACCGCGTTCGAACACGCGCAGCTTGATGTGATGCTGATCCTGCACTTGCATGAAGCCGGCGTTGACGCGTTTCGGGAAGCGCGGGTGGTGCTCTATTAATACGCCGTCTTCTCGCACTGGCGCTTGTTCGACGTCGGCCACCACTTGTACTGCGTGCGGATTGCCCATCGATACCACGGAGATCCAGTTGGTCTCGCCCTTGATGTCGAGTGGCCATAAGGTGTCGTCGCCTTCGGCTTTGCTGAGCAAGTCGGTGGTATCGAACGGCACTTCTTCCGGGTGCAGGATGGGCGCGCCCATGTCTACCGTGATTTGACCGTTAGCTTCCAGCCGTGGCTCGATCACGCCCGACATGGTTTCTACCTTGATGCTGCGTTTGTCGGTGAGTTTTTTGTCGGTCACGAAGCGCACGAAAGCGCGTGCGCCATTGCCGCACTGTTCGACCTCGCCACCATCGGCGTTATAGATCCGATAGCGGAAGTCGACACCCGCCGCTTGCGGTTTTTCTACTACCAGCATTTGATCGGCACCCACGCCAAAGCGGCGGTCGGCCAGATGTTGCCACTGTGCAGGAGTGAAATTGATATCTTGATTGATGGCATCGATCACGACGAAATCGTTGCCGGCACCATGCATTTTTGTGAATTTGAGTTTCATAGGGCGATTATAGCCGTGGCTGGCAAAGACGTACTGCTCAGTATGCGGCAATGGCGGTTGCGCTCACTTTGCAGCTGGCGGTTCGTCACTATTGATATTGGCGTAGAAGCTGGGCTCACCGGGTGGGCGCGTTTTGAAGCGCTTATGCGTCCAGAAATATTCTGCCGGTGTTTCGCGTGCCCGTTCTTCAATGAATTCATTCATATAGCGGGTGGCGGCCGTGATATCCGGGCCGGGATAGTTTTCCCAGGCCGGGTAGAAGGTGACTTTCCAGCCGCGATAGTTAGGCAGATAAGTGGCGATCACCGGAATCACCTGCGCATTGGTGAGTGCTGCGATGCGCGCAGGTGCGGTCAGCGTGGCGGCAGGGATACCAAAGAAGGGGATGAATTCTGCGTCTTTTTCGCCAAAGTCCATGTCCGGCAGCATGAAGAAAGGCAGATGCTCACGCATCGCGCGGATGATCGGTTTGATGCCGTCATTGCGGGAAAACAACTTCACCGGATGAAAGCGCAAGCGACCCTTGCGCAATACCTTGTCGAACAAGGGATTGAGCTGTTCTGTATAGATAGAGCAGCCCGGCGTTGCCAGCGTAATGGCGACGCCGGCTACATCCAGACTGACAAAGTGCGGGCACAGCAAAATGGTTTGTCTGTTTTTGATCGCTTCCAGCGGCACGCCGGGTTCCACCACGATCAGGCGACGCAGGCGTGCTTCCGAACCCCACCACAAGATGCTGCGTTCCAGCACGCTACGGGCGTAAGCCTGGAAGTGTTGTTTGGCGACGGCCATGCGTTTTTCTTCGGACCACTCGGGGAAGCACAATCCGAGATTGATCAGGGTAATGCGGCGCCGTGATTTCTTGTAGGCAAACAATAAGCTGCCTATGCCTTCGCCCAGACGTGCAATGACGGGTAGGGGGAGCCAGTGCAGACACCACATCAGGGCAATCAGGAATCTCATGGAGGACTTTCTTTATCGGACGTGCCAGTCGCCTGCGGTGGCGCAACGCCGGCTGGTATTTTGTAGTGGTTGTAGCTCCAGAAGTATTGCGCTGGGCAGAGTGCAATCAGTTGTTCCATCGCTGCATTGATGGCGCGCACCTGTTCTGCCGCGGGCAAGTCTGGCGGGATGCTGAATGGACGCAGATGCAAGACATAGCCGCGGCCGTAAGGCAGTCTTTCCGCGAAGATCAGAATCATCGAGGTGCCGGTCATTTCCAGCATCTTGGCCGGCAAGGTCATGGTGTAAGCCGGCTTGCCGAAGAAGTCAGCCCAGATTCCTTCGCCATTCTGTGGCACCTGATCCGGCAGCAAGCCAATCACGCCATTTTTCTTCAGTACTTTTAGTAGAGCACGCACTCCAGTCAAATTGGCCGGAGCCAGCGACAGATTGTGACGTGCCCGCGCACCTTCTATTAAAGGCTTGAGGGCGGCTTGCCGTGGCGGGCGGTAAAGTACGGTGATCGGTAGTTGCGCGGCGACAACCTGCGCGGTAATTTCAAAACAGCCGAGGTGCGGGGTCAGGAACATGATGCCTTTGCCAGCGGCCGCAGCCTGGTCCACCATGCTCCAGTTTTCTATCCGTATCGAACGCAGCACACGTTCCGGCGAGGCGCACCATATAAAAGGCAGCTCCAGCATGTTTTTGCCGGCCTCGGCGATGGCTTTCGGCAAGTGTTGCGCAAAGCCAGCCTGCGTGATGTTTTCCTTGAGGCGACGACGATACGTGCCGGAAGCCAGATAGACCGTCCAACCGAGCACTATCCCCATCGCATGCAAGAGCGGCAACGGTAAATAGGACAGCAGGCGGAAGATGAAAGCGAGCATGTGGGAGTACGGGTAGTGCTCTTGTGACAAGAGACTTTGCCGATTTTTTTCAAGAGGCGTAAAATAGCACAAAGTAGCAACCGCCGAGTTAATGACAACTTGCGAGGCGGTATATAAATTTCGCTAAAGCGTCGCAGGTTCATTAGGTTGACCGCGACATCAAGCCAACTTAAATAAGTGTACTAAGGAACCTGTAATGGCAAATGAATACCTGTTTACCTCTGAATCCGTCTCCGAAGGTCATCCGGACAAAGTAGCGGATCAAATCTCCGACGCCATCCTCGACGCCATTTTCCAGCAAGACCCAAAAGCCCGCGTTGCCGCAGAAACACTGTGCAACACCGGTCTGGTCGTCCTGGCCGGTGAAATCACTACTTTCGCCAACGTTGATTACATCGAAGTCGCACGTCAAACCATCAAGCGCATCGGTTACGACAATGCCGACTACGGTATCGATTACAAGAGCTGCGCAGTATTGGTTGCTTACGACAAGCAATCGCCGGACATCGCACAAGGTGTCGATGAAGGCGCCGGTATCGACCTCGACCAGGGCGCTGGCGACCAGGGCCTGATGTTTGGTTACGCCTGTGATGAAACGCCGGAACTGATGCCGGCTGCGATTCACTACGCACACCGCATCGTTGAACGCCAATCGGAACTGCGCAAGGACGGCCGCCTGCCGTGGCTGCGTCCGGATGCAAAATCACAAGTAACCCTGCGTTATGTTGACGGCCGTCCGGTTTCTATCGACACCATCGTATTGTCGACCCAGCATGCGCCGGAAATGCAACACAAGGATATCGAAGAAGCGGTCATCGAAAGCATCATCAAGCCAGTGGTGCCGGCTGAATGGCTGAAAGACACACGCTTCCTGGTGAACCCTACCGGTCGTTTCGTCATCGGCGGTCCGCAAGGCGATTGCGGCCTGACCGGCCGTAAGATCATTGTTGATACCTACGGCGGTGCAGCTCCGCACGGCGGCGGCGCATTCTCCGGTAAAGATCCTTCGAAAGTCGATCGTTCCGCCGCTTATGCAGGTCGTTACGTGGCGAAAAACATCGTCGCGGCGGGCCTGGCAGAACGTGCACAGATCCAGATTTCCTACGCTATCGGCGTGGCAAAACCAACTTCGGTCATGGTCACCACCTTTGGCACCGGCAAAATCAGCGACGAAAAAATCGCTCAACTGGTACTGGAACACTTCGACCTGCGTCCAAAAGGTATCGTGCAAATGCTCGACCTGCTGCGTCCGATTTACCAAAAAACCGCGGCATACGGCCACTTCGGTCGCGAAGAGCCAGAGTTCAGCTGGGAGCGTACGGACAAGGCTGCAGCGCTGCGTGCAGCGGCCGGCCTGTAAAGGCAGAGTTCGCCGATGTGCGGAACTCATATCCGCGCAGCAGCCGGTTTGTAATAATTAGTCTGTAGTGTTGTTCGATGGTCGGATAAAATTCTGCAAAGAATTAATCCGACCATTTTTGTTTTCTGAGGCGCCGATGCATATCGCACCCCTTGCCAGGCACGTTTTACTTCCGCTCCTTCTCGTGTTCGGCTTGCCTGCCAGCGCCAATACTGCGCCGCCGGCAGCCACGCCGCTGCATCCGGCCGACTGGTGCAAGCGCCTAGTAGTGCGCCTGCCCGGTGTTTCGAATGCGATGTGCCAGCAAAGTGAATTGTTGCCAACAGGCGTCAATTCCCTGCAGGGCTTCCCGCTGCTGGCGCGCCAGATTCCTGCCAAAAAGGCCAAACGCAGCCAGCCGCCATTGCGTGTGCTGTTGATGGGCGGCATCCATGGTGATGAACTGACTTCGGTATCGGTGGTGTTCCGCTGGTTGCAATGGATGCCGACCGCCGCTGCGCAGCAGTTCGAGTGGAGCGTGGTGCCGGTGGTGAACCCGGATGGTTTGCTGGCACCCAAGGCCAAGCGCGTGAATGCCAATGGCGTCGATTTGAACCGCAACTTCCCGACGCCGGGCTGGCAGCAGGATGCGCCGCGTTACTGGGCCGCCCGTACCAAAAAAGATCCGCGCCGTTTCCCGGGTTCCGCCCCCTTGTCCGAGCCGGAAAGTCGCTGGGTGCATGATGAAATGCTGCGTTTCCGTCCGGATGTGATCATTTCCGTGCATGCGCCTTTTGGCGTGCTGGATTTCGACGGCCCGGCCCAGCCGCCGCGGCGTTTCGGCCGCTTGCTGCTGAACCGCGTGGGTGTTTATCCGGGTTCGCTGGGTAATTACAGCGGCGTACACAAAAACGTTCCGGTGATCACCATCGAGTTGCCGAATGCACAAAAAATGCCTTCGGACGCTGAAGTAAAGCGTATCTGGCTCGATATGTTGCGCTGGATCACTGAAAACGTTGAATCCCAGTCCGAATTGGCGAAGGTCCATTCGGTGTCCCTGCCCAGTTCCGAGCCACCGAAGAAATAAGCCCGGCCGCCGTGGAGGGTGGTCGCGCGCGTCTTTTTCGATTAAAATGGCTGCCGCATCAAGGAGCGTTGCGACAGATCGTTCGATCTGCCAGGCTTGATGCGGTCAGTACCTGCAACTGCGCTCACGTTTCTTTTTTTCTAACGAAAGGAGGGCGTGATGAACGCCGCAGTAATGACTTCCTCTACTAATTTTTCCGACTACGTAATCGCCGATCTGTCCCTGTCCAGCTGGGGTGACAAGGAAATTCGCATCGCCGAAACCGAAATGCCAGGCCTGATGGCCATCCGCGAAGAGTTCGCCGCCGCGCAACCTTTGAAGGGCGCACGCATCACTGGTTCGATCCACATGACGATCCAAACCGCGGTACTGATCCAGACGCTGGAAGCGCTGGGTGCAAAAGTACGTTGGGCATCATGCAACATCTATTCGACACAAGATCACGCTGCTGCGGCGATTGCTGCTGCCGGTACCCCTGTGTTCGCAGTAAAAGGCGAAACACTGGACGACTACTGGGAATACACCCACCGCATCTTTGAATGGCCGAACGACGACAAAGGCGCAGCGGTTTACTCGAACATGATTCTGGACGATGGTGGCGATGCAACCCTGTTGCTGCACCTCGGTACCCGCGCGGAAAAAGACGCATCGGTATTGAACAACCCAGGTTCGGAAGAAGAAATCTGCCTGTTCAATTCGATCAAAAAACATCTGGCGATCGATGCTACCTGGTACTCCAAACGTTTGCCGCAAATCCTCGGCGTAACCGAAGAAACCACCACCGGCGTGCATCGTTTGTATCAAATGCACAAAGAAGGCAAGCTGGCTTTCCCTGCGATCAACGTTAACGATTCCGTTACCAAATCCAAGTTCGATAATCTGTACGGCTGCCGCGAATCGCTGGTTGACGGTATCAAACGCGCAACCGACGTCATGATCGCCGGTAAAGTTGCTGTTATCGCCGGTTATGGTGACGTCGGCAAAGGTTCGGCGCAAGCGATGCGTGCTTTGTCGGCACAAGTCTGGGTCACTGAAATCGATCCTATCTGCGCGTTGCAGGCAGCGATGGAAGGTTATCGTGTTGTGACGATGGAATACGCTGCAGAGCACGGCGACATCTTCGTTACCTGTACCGGTAACTACCATGTGATCACCCATGAACACATGAAGAAGATGAAAGACCAGGCGATCGTCTGCAACATCGGTCACTTCGATAACGAAATCGAAGTTGCCGCGATCAAGCAATACACCTGGGAAAACATCAAGCCGCAAGTTGACCACATCATTTTCCCTGACGGCAAACGCATCATCCTGCTGGCAGAAGGCCGTTTGGTTAACCTCGGTTGCGGTACCGGTCACCCATCGTATGTGATGAGCTCGTCGTTCGCGAATCAGACGATTGCACAAATCGAACTGTATGCAAACACGAAGAACTATCCGGTCGGTGTCTACACCTTGCCTAAGCATCTGGACGAAAAAGTCGCACGCCTGCAATTGAAGAAACTTAATGCGCAGCTGACGACTCTGACCACAGAGCAAGCAAACTACATTGGTGTGCAACAAACTGGTCCTTACAAACCAGAGCACTATCGCTACTAAGCAAGTACCGACAGGCGGCGCAGCGAGTAGTCGTGCTGTAGCTGCCTGTTAATCTGTATTGCTGACATAGCCGCAAGCCATACATCGCTTTGCCTGAGCTGCTCCATATTGAATATGGAGCAGTGATTTCCTGACGTTCAGTACTGAAAAAAGGAGAAATCGTATGCGTATCATCCTCATCTGGGCAATCAATGCAGCGGCGCTGTTTGCGCTTCCCTTTCTGATGTCGTCGATCAAGGTCGATAGTGTAGGCACGGCCATCATCGCTGCGCTGATACTGGGCCTGGTGAACACCCTGATTCGTCCCGTACTGGTGCTGCTGACCTTGCCTGTCACCTTGTTGACGCTGGGCTTGTTCATCTTCGTCATAAACGGTCTGATGTTTTGGGCGGTGTCGCAACTGGTGGGTGGCTTCCATGTCGCTGGCTTCTGGTCCGCAGTGGGCGGTGCGATCCTGTACAGCATTATTTCGTGGATACTGTCCGCGCTTTTATTACAAGAAAAATGAAACAACAGAATTTCAGCATAGAGTTTTTCCCTCCCAAGACTCCGGCGGGCGTGGAAAAACTGCGGGTGACTTGCGCCAAGCTGGCCGAGTTGAACCCCAAGTATTTTTCGGTCACGTTTGGTGCCGGTGGCTCGACGCAGCAAGGCACGCTGGAAACGGTGCTGGAAATCCGTGGCGCCGGTCATGATGCCGCCCCGCATTTGTCTTGCCTCGGCAGCTCACGTGAAAGCTTGCGCGCCATATTGGCTGAGTACAAATCGCATGGCATCAAACGTATCGTTGCCTTGCGCGGCGATCTGCCTAGTGGTTACGGTGCGATGGATATGTCATCCAGTGAATTTCACCATGCCAATGAGCTGGTGGAATTCATCCGCGCCGAAACCGGCGACTGGTTCCATATCGAAGTGGCGGCTTACCCGGAGATGCACCCGCAGGCGAAATCACCGCAAGACGATATCGCCAGCTTTGTGCGCAAGGCAAAAGCCGGTGCTGATTCGGCGATCACGCAGTATTTCTACAATGCGGATGCCTACTTCCGTTTTGTCGATGATGTGCGCAAGGCCGGTACCGAGGTGCCGATTACGGCGGGCATTATGCCGATCACCAATTATTCGCAATTGATGCGCTTCTCGGATATGTGCGGTGCCGAGATCCCACGTTGGGTGCGCCTCAAACTGGCTAGTTTTGGTGATGACAGCGATTCGATCCGCGCCTTCGGCCTGGATGTGGTGACGGACTTGTGTGAACGTTTGCTGGCCGGCGGTGCGCCTGGTTTGCATTTCTACACCTTGAATCAGGCGGCGGCGACGCATGCAATCTGGACCCGTTTGAATTTGTCGCAAAAATAAGCGAGCAGACTTCATGCGATGCCCTGTGCCGGTGACGGCCAGGGCATTTTTTATGCGCGGCTGCGGAAAGTGGCTTCTTCTGTGACGACCGCATCCAGTGGGATGTCATACACTTCCGCCGCGAAGTCGACTTCGCCAAACGCATACGCCACTCCCAACGTGCGCGGTCGGGGTTCGGCGGCCAGCGTGCGGTCGTAAAAGCCACCGCCATAGCCGAGCCGGAAGCATTCCGCGTTAAAGCCCAGACAGGGTACCAGCAGTGCCTGCGGCTGGATCACCGGATTATCGGCGGCCGGTATGCCGGCGCCAAATCTGTCCTTGCGCAAGGGCTCACCCGGTGTCCATGTCACGAACTCCATGGCGGCAGTGTCAGCAATGATCATAGGCAGCGCTAACTGCACTCCCAGCGCATGCAACTCGATATAGGCCAGATGCAGGTCGGGTTCGCCGCGCATGGGGCAGTACACGCCCAGACTAGCTGGCTGTTCAGTGCGCCACCATTGCAGGATTTTTTCGGCCAGGCGGCGGTCGAAAAGAGCGCGTTGATCCGCGGCAAGCGCGCTGCGCTGTGAGAGTAAGGTAGGGCGTAATTCGAGCTTATTTTGCATGGGTACGGGAAGGTAATCGCGTGCTATTCTAGGTGCCATAGTGTAGAACGCATCGGGTGCTTACAGCTGAAATGCGTTCTAGTATAGGCAGGATAAAAATAGGGGTCACGAAATTCATGTTTTCGAATAAATTATTGGCGCGCATCATGCTGCTCGCCGCATCTGCGGTGTTCCTCTTGCCAGCGGCGCATGCGCAAAAGCGTGCGGCTGGTTTTGCCAGTGATGACGATGCCTTTTTGGCACTGCGCGATGCTTCCCGCCGCGGTGACTCGGCGCGTGCCGCCGATATTGCCTCCAAGCTGGGTAATTATGCGATGCCATCTTATGTCGATTATTACCAGCTGCGACCACGCATCAAGGATGCCGCTCCGACCGAAATCCTGGCTTATCTGAACCGTTACAACGGCAGCGCGATTGCAGATCGCTTGCGGAATGATTGGTTGTTGCAGTTGGGGCTGCGCCGCGATTGGGTGACCTTCGATGAACAGTATCCACAGTTTCAGCTGGACGACGATACGCAGTTGAAATGTTATTCGCTGATGTCGAAGGCGAGCAAAGGCTTGAATGTGGCAGTCGATGCCCGTGCTGTGCTGACGGTGCCGAAGAACTATGGCGAAGGCTGTGTCGCTTTGATCGGCACCCTGATGCAAAACAGTCAGTTCAATGAAGATGATTTGTGGGCGCAGATCCGTCTGGCTGCAGAAACCGGTTCGACTGATTTTGTGCGTCGTCTGGTGCCGTTTTCCGGCATCGACGATGGCTCGCTGGTGACGGCGATGGAAAAACCAGCCTTGATTACCTCACGCGGTGTGGGTTTCCGTCGTGTGAAGCATGAGGTATTTATCGTCGCTCTGGGACGCATCGCAAAAAATGACCCGGCACAGGCGGCGGACGTCTTGTCCAACAATACGCTGCTCTTGAACAAGCGGCAGGAAGCACAGGGCTGGGCGCAGATCGCATTGCAATCGTCGATGAAGCTGGCGCCGGAAGCGGCAGGCTACTGGCGCAAGGCCGGGAACGCGCCCTTGTCGCTGGAAGGTCATCAATGGAAGATACGTGCCGCTTTGCGCGCTGGTGACTGGAAGCTGGTCAAACAGGGTGTGGAAGCGATGCCGACTTCCTTGCGTGACGATGCAGCATGGACCTACTGGCTGGCGCGTGCGCTGCGCGAAGATGGCAAGCGTGATGAAGCGAATGCACTGATGCAGTCGATCGCATCACAAACCAATTTCTACGGTCAGCTGGCACTGGAAGAGTTAGGTCAAAAGATCACGATTCCGCCACGTGCAACTCCGGTCACCGAAGAAGAAATCGCACCGATGGCTGCCAATCAGGGTTTCCGTCGTGCTTTCAAATTCTTTGATCTGGGGCTGCGCTTTGAAGGCTACCGCGAATGGAACTGGGAATTGCGCAAGATGAACGAGCGTCAACATTTGGCCGCAGCCGAATTTGCACGTCGTAGCGAAGTGCTGGACCGGATGGTGAACACTTCGGACCGTACCAAGATAGAAGTCGATTTCACGCAACGTTTCCCGTCGCCGTATCGTGACATCATGCGTACCGCTACGCAGAGACTGGGTTTGGAAATGGCCTGGGTGTATGGCCTGATCCGTCAGGAATCGCGTTTCATTATGGATGCGCGCTCGCATGTAGGTGCTTCAGGTTTGATGCAATTGATGCCGGCAACGGCGCGCCATGTCGCCAAAAAAATCGGCATGAGCGATTATTCGCATAGTCAGGTCAACGAAATTGAGACCAATATTTTGTTGGGAACCAATTATCTGAATATGGTTTTGAACGATCTGGGTGGTTCGCAAACGCTGGCAACGGCTGCATACAATGCAGGTCCAGGCCGTCCGCGCGCCTGGCGTTCGACTTTGACGCGGCCAGTAGAGGGCGCTATTTTTGCTGAGTCGATTCCTTTCTCGGAAACGCGTGACTACGTGAAGAAAGTACTCTCCAACGCGACTTATTATGCGGCGATGTTCGAGAGCAAACCACAATCATTGAAAGAGCGTTTGGGCAGCGTCACGCCGACGGCCTTTGTTGCTACCGATTTGCCATAAGCTCAATCAGCATTCAGGCATTATTCAGGAAATTATCTTAACGGACACTATGCAAACTACAGAACTCGATCCGACTTTGTCGCAAACGCTGGATAACGCTGAAAAGAGTGGTTTGAAGCTGGTGATCGCCAATAAAAATTACTCTTCATGGTCGATGCGCCCGTGGGTAGTCATGACAGCTTTTAATATTCCGTTTCAGGAAGTATCGGTCTTGCTGGATAGGGCCGATACCACCATGCAGATCGCGCATTACTCATCGGCCGGGCGTGTCCCGGTCTTGCTGGCAGGTGAAACCACGATCTGGGATTCGCTGGCGATTTGCGAATATCTGGCCGAACAATTCCCGGAAAAGAAAATGTGGCCGGAAGACGTGGCTGCGCGCGCGATGGCACGTTCGATCTGTGCCGAAATGCATTCTGGTTTTACCGGTGTGCGTTCGGCGATGTGGATGAATATACGCGCCAAATTTCCCGGCAAGGGACGCACGCTGGAAGCACAAGCTGACATCGGCCGTATCAGCGAGATCTGGGAAAACTGTCTGGCTTTGTCCGGCCCCAGCGAGTTTCTGTTTGGTGAATTTTCGATCGCTGATGCTTACTTCGCGCCGGTGGTGATGCGCTTCCGTACTTATGACGTGGTGTTGGCACCAGCGCTGGATGCGTATGTGGAGCGGGTTGCGGCACACCCGGCGGTGGCGCAATGGATTAACGGCGCCTTGGCCGAAACCACTCACATAGAAAAATACGATACCTATCCCGACTGATCAGCCATGAAGACTTACATCGTTGGCGGTGCCGTGCGCGATGAATTGCTGGGCGTGCCCGTCAAGGATCGCGATTATGTAGTGGTGGGCGCGACGCCTGCCAGCATGATTGCGCAGGGCTATACGCCTGTCGGCAAAGACTTCCCGGTCTTCCTGCATCCGAAGACGCATGCCGAATATGCGTTGGCGCGTACCGAGCGCAAGACCGAACCCGGCTACAAGGGTTTCGTATTCCATACCGATGCCGAAGTCACACTCGAGCAGGATTTGATCCGGCGTGACCTGACCATCAATGCGATGGCTAAGGATGAAGACGGCAGCATTGTCGATCCCTTTGGTGGTCAGCGCGATTTGCAGCAACGGATATTCCGTCATGTATCCCCCGCCTTTGCCGAAGACCCGGTACGCATACTGCGCATCGCGCGTTTTGCCGCGCGTTTCCCGGAATTTGTAGTGGCGGCGGAAACCAATGCCTTGATGCAGGACATGGTGAAGGCAGGCGAAGTCGATGCGCTGGTCGCAGAGCGGGTGTGGCAGGAGCTGGCGCGGGGTTTGATGGAAGTACAGCCATCGCGCATGTTTGCCGTCTTACGTGACTGCGGTGCATTGCAGCGCATCTTGCCTGAGCTGGATGTGTTGTGGGGCGTGCCGCAACCAGCGCAATATCATCCGGAAATCGATACCGGCGTACACATCATGCTGGTCATCGATTATGCCGCCAGCATCCAGGCGGACTTGCCAGTACGTTGTGCCGCCTTGTTGCACGACTTGGGCAAGGGCGTGACGCCGGCTGAATTATGGCCGCGTCATCACGGGCATGAGATGCATAGCGTGAAACTGGTAGATGCAGTGTGCAAGCGCCTGAAGATACCGAATGAATGCCGCGATCTGGCACTGATGACGGCGCGTGAGCACGGCAACGTCGGACGGGCGCTGGAGTTGCGTGCCAATACCATTGTGAGCTTGTTGGAGCGCTGTGATGCATTCCGCAAGCCGCAGCGCTTTATCGATATGTTGCAGGCGTCTGAATGCGACCATCGTGGCCGCACCGGCTTTGAGGAAAAACCTTTTCCGCAAAACGCCTACTTACAAGCGGCGTTGACGGCCGCAATGACGGTGAATGGTGGGGAAATTGCTGATTTGACGCGCCAGCGTTATCCGGATCAGCCGCAACGCATACCGGAAGCGATCCATGCTGCGCGTGTGCAGGCAGTTGCAGCGGCGATCAAGGAAGTGAAAAGCGACGATTGATCCGGTGCTGCCGCTGATCAGGTCATCGGTACATGACGGCGGGTCGCCAGCACATAAGCACGTAACTCATTGCGGGTGACGATGCCGTCATTATTGGCATCGATACGCTCGAAGTTCTCTACGATCAGCGCCATCTTGGCCGCCTTGGCTTCGGACTTGGTAATGCTTTGTACTGGTGTCTGTGTCTGTCCCGCAGGCTTATACGAGGTCGCGGCGACAGGTTTGTCCTGCGCATGCTTGCTGCGATAGGCTTCAGCGGATAATTGTGCGGCAGTGGCGTTGACGACTACCAGTGCTATCGTCAGTGCGATTAGCTTTTTCTTCATGGTTACTCCCCTTTACAAGCACGCATACGTGATTGAAGCTCTCATTGAAAGATGATTCAGGGTAATTCGCCACCGCATTTACGCCTTGTTACATTTGACGCAAAGAAATGTAACAGGGGCAATATGCGTTTTCCATATATCGGTCGAACAAAGACTTCGTTTGAAATCCGACCGTGATTGCCTAAGCTAAGGGCAGCCAGCACGGGCCTTCCGTCATGGCGCCACTTACGCAGAGGTTCTCTTGGATTTACTTGATTCGATTACTGCGGCCTCAGCCGCAGCGGTAGTGCTGGCAGCGCTGCTCTATCGTTTATAGGGCAGCGTGCAGGTTGGCAGTAGTGCTCAGAATTTCGGGATATGCAGGGTTTTGCTGATCATCAGTGTGCCCGACAGCGCGAACAGCAAGGCAAGTGGATGCAATTCCCACGGACCGACCAGCCAGACCCCGCCGTAAATAGCGGCGCCCACACTGCCTGCCGATGCCAGCCATGCCAGAATCCCGGTGATGATGACGCTGGTAGGGATGGGCGTACCTTCGAAATAGGCAACCTTGTCTGCACCCTCTGACAAGCTCTCTGCCGTTACATTGTAACGAGCCAGACGGCTCACACCGCAGCACACGAAGTAAATCATCGCGACCCAGTCCCAGCCGCCGGTCAGGCCTGCAGCGAAACCCAGTGTGACCGGTGCCAGACCAAAAGAAATGACATCTGCTAACGAGTCCAGTTCGCGCCCCATGGCCGAATGTTGCCGTCTCCAGCGCGCAATGCGGCCATCCAGTACATCAAAAATAAAGGCGGCCGGTGCCATGGCCGCAGCCGCGTAGAAGTGGCTCAGCGAGTGGCTTGCCATGTATAGCATCGCAAAAAACACTGCGGCTACGCCGCAAGCTGCGTTACCCAGCGTGAAAAAATCTGCCAGGTGAAAGCCGCGCAACATGGAAAAATGCTTGCGGGGCGTCTTGGATGGGGGCATTACAGTCTCTCTCGAATAATCTATTTTGATTGCCGTCCGGCATGAAGCATGACTTGTACCGGTGTGGGAAGGGCAAGTATGTCATTGAATTAAATGATTGTGCAGAGAAATAGGCCGGATTTTGCAGTAGTGGGCTAGTTTTGGATTAGTTTTATAGCGATGCTGACCGGCATACAATTGAACGTCGGTATAAGTCGGTTACCGCACATACGATAAAAAATCCGGGTTTTAGACTGAAACTTTCCCTAGTCGGAGACTGCCATGCAAACCAAGAAAAATACTGTGTATAAAGTTCTGAGTCTGTCCCTCTTCGCGCTTAACCTGTCAGTGCTGAGCGTCAGCGCCGGTGCTGCGGATAAGACCAGCAGTACCTATCAGCAAGATAGGGCAGCCTGTCTGGAGGGTAAGTCGACGCAAGATCGCAAGACATGCCTGCGTGATGTAGGCGCTGCCATGAGCGAGGCGCGGCATGGCAAGTTGAAAGATGATGATGCAGCGGTCTATCAAAAAAATGCGCAGGTGCGTTGTAATGCTTTGCCAGATGCAGATAGAGCAGACTGCATAAAACGCATGAGCGGGCGCGATACGACGATTTCCGGCAGCGTAAGCGGTGGCGGTTTGTTGCGTGAGACCACGACTATCGTGGTGGATCCGCCAGTACCGGCACCAGTGGCACCGCCACCAGCGCCAGAACCGATGTATCCGAATATGCCGAGTGCACCGCAAGGTAGCGGACCTCGATATTAAGTTTGTAGTGCAGTCTGCATACCAATAAAAAGGGCCCCAGTCTGGGGCCCTTTTTTCATTCCGCGCTGTGAGCTTACTTCACAACCATCAGCGTGAATGGAATCACGTAGGCTTGCAGTGTGACGAGGAAGCCGACCAGTATCGCCAGCGCAATCGAGTGGAAGAAGACGTAACGCAAGATATCCCCCTCGTGGCCGTACCATTTGGTGGCAGTGGACGCGACCACGATGGATTGCGCATCGATCATCTTGCCCATTACGCCGCCCGAGCTATTGGCCGATGCCATCAAGACCGGAGGCAAGCCCAGTTGTTCTGCCGTGGTTTTTTGCAGACTGCCGAACAAGACATTGGCGGCGGTATCCGAACCGGTCAAAGCCACGCCCAGCCAGCCCAGCAATGTGCCGAACATAGGATAGAAAATGCCGGTATGTGCGAACGCCAGACCGAGGGTGGCATCCAGACCGGAATACTTGGTCAGGTAGCCGACGCCAAACATCGCGCATATCGTCAACAGTGAATAGCGCACCAGTTTGATGGTTTGCCAGTATTCCTGCAGCAGACGTTTGAAGGAATAACCCATCAACACGCCGGCCACCAGTGCCGAAACCAGAATGCCTGTGCCTGCCATCGACAATACATTGAAGTTGAATACTGCCGCTTCAACGAAAGGCTCTTTGGCAACCGGCGGCATTTTCATGACCATCTTATCCAGACCAGGAATCGCATACTTCCATGACCAGATCGCGTCGATCGCCTTTTTGAAAAACGGTGTGCCCCAGACAAACACGAAGACAGACAGAATCACCCATGGCATCCATGACTTGGCGACGCTGATGCTGGCCAGTACTGGTTTCTCTTCCGACTCCGGTTCCGGCTTGATATCGTCCTTCGAGTTGTCATTGCGATTGCGCAAAGCGGTCGAAGTCCAGATTTTCTTTGGTTGCCATACCTTCAGGAACAAGGTGAGCGAACCCATCGAAACAATCGCCGCAATCACGTCTACCAGCCATGGGCCGTGGTAGTTCGACACCACGAACTGCGGTACTGCAAACGAAACACCTGCAACCAAAATGGCAGGCCAGATTTCACGCATGCCGCGGAAACCGGCAAATGCCCAGATCAGCCAGAACGGCACCAGCACCGAGAAGAACGGTAACTGACGACCGATCATCGAAGACAGATCCAGCAAGTCGATGCCGGTCACCGCCGACAGCGCAATCACAGGTGCACCCAGTGCGCCATAAGCGACCGGCGCGGTGTTGGCGATCAGGGCCAGACCGGAAGCCGCCAATGGCGAGAAGCCGAGACCAATCAGGATGGCGCCGGTGACGGCGACTGGTGTACCGAAGCCGGCCGCACCTTCAAAGAACGCGCCAAAGCAAAATGCAACCAGCAGCAATTGCAGGCGTCGATCTTCAGTGATGCCGCTAATACTGTTTTGCAAAACCTTGAAGTAACCGTTGAGCGTAGTCAGGCGGTGCAGGAAAATAATGTTGAGCACGATCCAGCCGATAGGGAACAAACCGGCGGCGATGCCATATCCTGCTGCCTTGCCGGCCATTGCAACCGGCATGCCGAATACGAAAGCCGCAATGACGATACCAACGACCAGTGCCAGGCCTGCCGCGAGGTGGGCCTTCATGTGGAAAAATGCGAGTGCTGCGAGAAGTACTGCTACCGGTATCCCGGCAGCGATGGTGGATAATCCGAAGCTGTTAAGCGGATCGTAGATCTGTTGCCATATCATGTCGTGTCCTTTGATTGGGTAACTATAGTTATAAACCCTCACTGATCGTTGCAGCGTAGGGCACGCCACCATATCAGCCGCTCATCAGCTCATTGATGCATAAATTTAACGCATCAATGTAATATTTTGATACCGCTGTTTGAATATTCTTCGACTTCTTTTGAGTAGTTGCGATGCTGCAAATTTTCATCTGAAAATTAGCGCGTGTTAGCAATGAAGGGCGTGCCGATCAGACGGTGGATACGCAGTGGTGACAGAGAGCGGGAGGCGGGCTGAGAGCAGCTTATGTTTGAATGATCGCGCGCAGAGCGGATCTCAAGTGTTGCAATTTAACGCTTAGTTAACAAGTGTCTTCGGCGCGCTGCGGAAGACACTGCAGGTTTTATTTTTCTTGCGTGACAAAGTTTTGATAACCGCGTGCACGTAATGCGCATGCCGGGCAGGTACCGCAGCCATAACCCCAGTCATGCAGCGCGCCGCGTTCGCCGAGGTAACAGGTGTGGGTGCCGGAACGTATCAAGTCGACCAGCGCATTGCCACCTAGGTCTTGTGCCATTTTCCAGGTCGCCGCTTTGTCTATCCACATCAGTGGCGTTTCCAGTTTAAGGCGAGTTGCCATTCCCAGATTGAGCGCGACTTGCAGTGCTTTCATCGTATCGTCGCGGCAATCGGGATAGCCGGAGAAATCCGTTTCACACATGCCGCCGACCAGTACGTCCAGTCCGCGTCGATAAGCGACGGTTGCTGCGACCGTCATGAACAGCAGATTGCGACCAGGAACGAAGGTGTTGGGCAAGCCGTTTTCCATCATTGCGATTTCGACGTTTTGTGTCATCGCGGTGTCAGATATTTTTGAAATGAGTGACAGATCAATCATGTGATCTTCACCCAGTTTTTCGTCCCATTCAGGAGAAAAATTGCGCAAGGCGCTCAGCACGCCAGGGCGGACTTCGAGCTCAACGGCATGGCGTTGGCCATAATCGAAGCCTATCGTTTCAACCCTGGCATAACGCGAGAGCGCCCATGCGACGCAAGTCGTGGAGTCTTGTCCACCGCTGAACAGTACCAGCGCACCATCTGCAGAACTCATAGTGTCTTTCTTCAACAAAATCGATAGCGGCGCGATTTTTTCAAATCGTCAGCCAAAGCGGAATTATATGCTTTAGCGCGCTAGCGAAGCGTTGGCAGCTTATTGCGGTGTGACTTTGTTCAGGGTTTGCTCGATGAAGTCGCCTTCAGGTTCGGTAATGCGTACCCGTGCCGGGTACCATTCCATGCTCGGTGCGAACCAGATATCCAGTTGCTGGTCTTTGCCACCGTCGGTGACGACGCGGCTGACTTTGACTGTGTTCAGTTCACCGGTGCTGGTTTTGATTTTTTCTGCTTTTTTGACCTTGAAGGTCCAGGCTTCAGCATCTTTTTGTCCGACTACGGTCAGCGGGATGGATGCACCTGTCTTGAATTTGTTTGGGGTGCTGCGCGCGATGGTTGCCAGTTGCCACACCACGCTATTGCGGTCCTGTTCGCCGCCCTTGATCGGGTAGCTTGCTTCGGATGCGCTGAAGCTAATCGTTTTGGTTTCGCGATTAAAGGTCACGGTGGTCGGATCTTTGCGGTAGCGCTTTTCGGTAGAGGTCAGCGGCGCCAGACCTGATGCATCCACTACACCTTCGCTTTTGGCTTCCAATATCTTGCCCAGCAACATCGCTCGCGTTTCGCTGGTGATCGAATAAGTGCTTTTATCGGTGCTCCAGTGCAGGATAGCCGTGCCGTTCAAGGCCAGACCGCGCTGGTTTGCATTAATTGCATAGCTCAGCTCGGCAGACGGCGGCAGATTGACGCCACGCTTGGCGGCCGTTTGTGCCAGTGCAGTGCTGGCAGAGCCAGCGATCAGGGTGGCCAGCAGTATGGATTCCAGATTACGGTAAAGAGTGCGCTTCATTGGATCACCAAAATGAAAAGTTATTAAGATTATATGACTAAGCTAAAGCAGAAACGTTCAAGCCGCTTAGTTCAGGCTTGTTAATGACATATCGAGATAGTCGCCATTGGTCTCGGTATAGCGCAAACGCACCGGATACCAGTTGTGCTGCGGCGCCAGCCAGATATCCAGGGTCTGGTCATATGTGCCATTCCTGGGGGCGCGTCTGACATGCCATGCGGTGATGCTGGTGCCGTCTATCGTGATTTCTTCCTGACCGAGTACCAGAATGTGCCATGTTTCGGCATTGCGCGTACCGGCGACGAATAAATCGATGCTGGCCCCGGCGACGAATTTTTCGCTATCACCACGTCCTATGCCTGCCAGTTGCCAGATGATGCTGGCGCGGTCTTGCTCACCGCCAGTGCGTGGATAAGATAGCGTGGAGGCGGAAAAACTAATCAGCGCCGGCTCATGCTGGAAGTGGGTATTGGTCTCGGGGCGGCGCAAACGTTTTTCACTATACAGCTCAGGAACGATACCGATATCTGAAATGGTACCGCTGCTTTTGAAGCGCAGCGCGGTAATGAAGAGCACGCCAAAATCACCCTCGACGGTATAACGGCTGCCGTCGGTCTGCCAGCTGATGGTGCCACTGCCGTACATAGGCGCACCTTCTTTTGGTATTTTCTGGATATCGTATTTCAGTCGGGCAGATGGTGGCAGGTCGATTTTATAAGCGATGCTGTCTGTTGTTTCAGGTGTCAATTCCGGGGCGATCGTATCCGGCGCTAATGCTTCCGGAACTGATTCGGGTTCTGCCGCGCTGGCAAGTGTTTCGGCTGCAGGGCTTTCTGATGCGACTGGTGCAGGTGCGGGCGAGGGTGCTAGTGCGGGTTTAGGTTTGCTCGCGCGCGGACGTGGCTTGGCTTTGGCTGCGACTATTTTTGGTTTGGGTATTTCTGCTGCTTCGCTTTCCAGTGTTGCAGCAACCACCAGTGTGTCATCTTGTGCCTTGGTTGCGGGCAGCGTAATCAGGCCGCGTGCCCAACTGATAATGATCAGATGCAAAAGCAGGGATGCCAATAAAACCAGCAAGCCGCCCAGATACAGACGTGCGCGTGGCGTACGTTGCGGCGGCGGCGGGATATCTGGAGTCATGGCGCTAGTGTAAACGCAAGGTCGGCCATTCGGTGGACAAGCAAGGCGCTATCTAGCCACGTAAAATGCTGGTTTTAAGAAAGCCGCTCATTGAATACCTCAATAAACAAGCCAATAAGTAAGCCAATAAAGAAACTATTTGCCGCGACCATGCTGTTGGCCAGTGCGCTGGCGCAGGCCGCCGAGCCAGTCAGACTCGGCATGATAGATGGCATGTCCGGCGCCTTTGCAAATGCCGGTGAAGCAGTGGTGCGCAACCTGCAGTCGGCCATCGACAAGGTGAATGCGCGCGGTGGTGTGCGCTTACCGGATGGCGCGCATCCCTTGGCGTTGGAGGTTTTCGATAACAAGCTGGGGGTGGAAGAGTCGCTGCTTGAGTTCAAGCGCCTGACGGATCAGCGCATCCCTTTTCTGCTGCAGGGAAACAGCTCAGCGGTGGCAGCGGCCTTGCTGGATGCGGTGAATAAGCATAATCAGCGGGTACCGGACAGTCGCGTGTTATTCCTGAATTATTCCGCAGTCGATCCGGCACTCACGAATGAAAAATGCAGCTACTGGCATTTTCGTTTTGATGCGAATGCCGATATGCGCATGCATGCATTAACTGAAGTGATCCGGCGCGACAGCCGTGCCAAACGTATTTATCTGATCGGACAAGACTACAGCTTTGGCCGTCTGGTGGCGCAAGCAGCACGTGCACAATTGGCGGCCAAGCGTCCGGATATCCAGATCGTTGGCGATGAATTGCATCCGATCGGCAAGATCAAGGATTTTGCACCCTATATCGCGAAGATCAAAGCCAGTGGTGCCGATGCAGTGATTACCGGCAACTGGGGCAATGATTTGACGCTGCTGGTGAAAGCAGCCAAAGAATTTGGCTTGAACACCAAGTTTTATACCTTCTACGGTAACGGTCTGGGCGCACCGGCTGCGATAGGGGATGCCGGTGTCGATCGCGTGCGGGCGGTGGCGGAATGGCATCCGAATGTCGGTGACGGGATGGCAGATTCTGCCAGTGATCGTTTTTACAGCGCATTTCGGCAACGCTACCCACAGCCCAGAGATGATTATGTGCACTTACGCATGCACATCATGATAGAGATGCTGGTCACTGCGATTGAGAAAGCCAAAACGACGGATGCACTGGCGGTGGCAAAAGCACTGGAAGGTGCGCATTACCAGAATGTTTTCCATGATGCGACCATGCGCGCGGCAGACCATCAGCTGATCCAGCCTTTGTATGTATCGGTGATGCGGAAGAAGTCGGATGGCGGCATGCGTTTTGATAATGAAGGCAGCGGTTATGGCTTTAAAACCGAGCTGTATTTGCCAGCAGCCAGCACCGCCTTGCCGACAACTTGCAAGATGCAACGCCCATTGCGCTAGATAGACCGGTTTTATCTGCTACGCTTAGCTTGCAGTCGACCTTGTGTCGTCCATCTCTTGCTACCCGGAGGTTTATCGTGACCCAGCCTAATATGCCCCATCTCCCAGGTTTTGATGCCATGGCCGACACCATGGAGTTCGTCAAGAATATGTGGGGTGGCATGAAGCCACCTGCGAGCGGTATCCCGGGCATGGTGATGCCGACCTTGTCGGTGGAAGAGATCAATAAGCAAATCACGGACCTGAAGGCAGTCGAAGCCTGGCTGAGCGCCAATATGAATATGTTGCGCGGGACGATACAGGCGCTGGAAGTGCAGAGTGCGACCATCAGCACCTTGCGCAGCATGGGACAAACATTTGCGCCTGAGCCGAAAGCGGAAGCGGCCGCTGAACCGGTCACGCCGGTAGCCTCAGACCCTTTGCATGCAACGGCCGCCGCCGCCACTTCCACCGCATGGTGGAATATGTTGCAGGATCAATTCAATCAGGCGGTCAGTAGCGTGATGTCGGAAGAAGCTGGCTTGCAGAAAACCGCTGCCGCTCAGCCCGCAGCGAAGAAACCTGCTGCCGGTAAAAAGCCGGACGCCAAATCATCTGCTAGCAAAGCGCCCGCTAAAAAAGCAGCTAGGAAACGCCCCGCGGCACTCTAGTTCAAACGCTCATTGCTTAGCGCTGGCGGCAGCAGGATCAGGTGGAATGCGCAGGTGATGCGCAATCCAGATCGTCAGCACACCGCAGGCGACGGCGATGTAGCCGACCGTATCGTAATGTGCGATTTGCCCCTCTGGCGTGCGGGTAATGATCAAGCCGGCAATCAGAGTGGCGAGACCGGACGACAGCATCTGTACCGAAGAAATCAGAGTCATGAAGGTGCCGCGCACATGCGCTTCCGGCACCGCACTCACCATCGCCATCCCCGGCACCATGCGGCCGGGTACCAGGATAAAAAAGATCGTCGAATTGATGAGCACCAGCCACCATGCGATCGGTACTAGGTGAGTGGTAATCAGCAGTGGCACAAACGAAGCGAGTGCGACCAGCCGGTACACTTTCAGCTTGCCGTATTTGTCCGCCATCCGCCCTATGAGCTGAGAGGTGAAGAAGGTCGCCGCGCCACCGCACAAATAAATCACCGTAATGAAAGACTCTGGCAAGCCCACATTTGTCGTCAGATACAAGGCGATGTAAGGGATCACGGTGAAGCCTGCCATCATCATCATCGAGATAAAGGCAAAGGCGGTCAGATGGCGCGGCTCTTTTGCGACCGCAAAGATGCGCTGGAAAATATTGCCCACACGTTTGCTATGCAAGTGTGCGGTCAGATTCGGCAATAGCTTGTAGCCGATCACCCAAAAGATTCCTGATAACAGCACGATAAAGAAGAATGGCGCGCGCCAGCCCAGTGTGGTGAATGTGGATGCCAGTAATAGTCCGAGCGGCACACCTGCTACGGTAGAAATCGAGAACGCCGCCATCACAGTGCCGAGTGCCTTGCCGCGTCTTTCAAACGGGATCACATCAGCGATCATGGTTTGCACCAGGCCGCCGAGGATGCCACCAAAAGCGCCGGCCAAGGCGCGTGCAATCAGCAGGAAGGTGAAGTTCGGCGCGAGGCCACAACATAGCGTCGCAATGATGAAGCAGGCATACAAGGTGAGCATCAGCTTGCGTCGGTCAAAGCGGTCGATATACGTCGCTGCCAGCAGACTGGATGCCGCTGCGGTAAAGGTATAGGACGACAGCAGCAGGCCGAACTCATGCGTGTCGATGTGCAAGACCCGGATTAACTGCGGACCGAGCGGCATCATGATCATGAAGTCGAGAATGTGCGTGAACTGGATGCCGGCGATAGTCAGCAAAAACAGTCGTTCATTCTTGATGACAGGTGTGGAAGTGGATGATTGCAAAAGAACCTACTGGGTAATGGGGCAATGCTTTTAAGGTGTGCAGGTGTCTCAGTCTTTTTGAGGCGATAGACGTCTGCTGCAAGCTGCCGGAACTGCTTAGTCTAAAGCTTTTTTCAAACTGATGTTGCGCCTGCCTTTTCTTGCGCGGGCAGTAGCATGGCAGTAGACAACTATCTGTTCTGTCCGTAAGCTGTGATGCTTGCTTAGCGGGCACCCACATATCTGTTTGAGCTAATGAATTAGCGCTTTTGTGTAAGTGCAGACTGATGTTGCGGTTCGCGTGCAATACAACTCTGTATAGTGGTTTTGCAGACAAAAATCTGAGTCGCCACTACTAGCGTTTGCGTATAAAAAATAATCATAAAGGTGCAGGCATGGTCTGGTTTCTAACGTATGTATTGGCAGGTGCATTTGTCGGTGTGTTGGCTGGCTTGCTGGGTATCGGTGGTGGCATGACGTTGGTGCCGATTATGGCGGCCTTGTTTGCGGCACAACACTTTGCCCCTGATCACATCGTGCATCTGGCCCTGGGCACCTGTATGGCTTCGATTATCTTCACTTCCGGCTCCAGCGTGCGCGAGCATTTGAAGTTTGACGGTGTGGACTTCACGATCGTTAAACGCATGACGCCGGGTCTGGTGGTCGGCAGCTTGCTGGCGACCTCGGTTTCGGCCTGGATCCCGCAACGCCATCTGGCCTTGAGCTTTGCCGTCATCGTATTCTTTGGCGCGACCCAAATCATTTTGAATAAAAAACCCAAGCCCTCGCGTCCGCTGCCTTCGGCCGGTCCTTTGTTTGGGGTTGGCCTGGTGATCGGGATTATTGGTGGCCTGGTCTCGGCCGGTGGTGCGTTCCTGACGATTCCATTCATGCTATGGTGCGGCGTTCCGATGAAGAAGACCATAGGCACAGGCGCGATGATGGGCATACCGCTGGCCATCGTCGGCACCATTGGTTACGTCATTTCAGGCTGGACGGTGCCGGGCTTGCCGGATGATGCAGTGGGATTTATATCTGTGATTGCGCTGGCCGGTATCGTCTGCGGCAGCGTCTTTACGGCACCGATAGGCGCGCGTCTGGCACATCGCCTGCCGGTGCCAGTATTGAAACGCATCTTCGCCTGCCTGCTGTATGTGCTGGCGGCAAAGATGTTGTGGACTTACTGGTAGGGGAGCGATCTTGCCTGCTAGGGCGCAGGCAAGGCAGAACGATTAGTTCTTGCGCGAGAATTTCTCGGCCAGCTGCGTCAGTTTTTCTGCGCGCATGCGATCGGCTTCTTCGGCTTCACGCTGTTTGGCAGCCGCTTTGCGCTGTGTTTCTTCTGCCTGACGTTGCGCTTTACGTTGCTCAGCGTTTTTCTTGAAACGCTCTTTCAAGGTGGTCGTCGCGTGGGTGCGATGCACTTCTGTTACTTCATCCGCATTGCTACCGTCCAGATTGAAGCGCACAGTCGCTTTTTCCATACCCTTCAGGTAACGTAGGGAATTGGTGTGTATGCCGAGCGCGGTACGCAGCGATTTGCGGCTTACATCCGGTATTTGCGCGATCAATTGCTTGTCGATACCGATAGCCAAAGGCAGGAAGTCGCCGAACACGGTGAATTTTTCCTGAAGTTCCTTGAGCAAGGTACGTGCGGATTGAATTGGGTTAGGCGTAGTTTCGGTAGTCGTCATTAACAGCGATTCAGCAATAGGTGATCCAGGGTGCGCAGGATATCACGATGCAGCAGGATTGCCTGCAGTTGTGTGGTTTTTGTCTACACCCATGCTACCGAAACTTCGTGCAAGGTGTACAGTGCCGCATGTCTTATCCATACAAAAATGAGCAAGAATGATGTACGAAGATGAAGAAAATGCACAGGATCAGTCGCTCGCGAGGCCGTGGATAGTCCTGAAAACCACGTATGACGTGGAAGCATGGATAGACCATCAGAATCGCAATATCCAGTACCTGATCAAAAACAACAAAAGCAGCGGTTGGGGGATTTGCTTCGGCCTCAGCGAAGGCGGCGAGATTTATTTGCACACGACTGCGGAAGGCGATGTGCTGCTGGATGTCACGCCGGAAGCGGAATGGGTGGCGCCGCTGATTACCGCTGCCACGCAGGTGCAAGCACCGCGTGCGCAAATCTGGGCCTTGCCGGGCGACAAGTTAACCCAGTTGGTGCTGGGCTTGAGTCCCTTGCTGGCGACGACGCGCCTGGTGACCGATCACAGTTTCAATCTGAAGAAATACTAAAGCAGTACTTTGCGTGCGGCAAAAACAAAGGGCGAACCAGCTATGCCGGTCCGCCCTTTTTATTTGTGAGCAGTCGTCCAGGACGACTGGCACTGCTAATTAAGCAGTCGCTTCCTTGTGATGACGTTTGCCGAGGTAGTTGCCGACGATCACGACACCGATTGCCAGTACCAGGCCTGGAATGCTCAGGTGGGTGCTGCCGAACAGAGCGATTTCGTGGTGCGGGATATTGGCTTCAATCCAAGGGGTCACAGCGGCGTCCGAGAACAGCATTTCGCCTGCCAGGTAGCCCAGCAATGCAGCGCCCAGTGTGATGATGATAGGGAATTTTTCCATCAACTTCAGTACCAGTGCGCTACCGAACACGATCAGCGGCACGCTGATGGCCAAGCCAATGACCAGCAACACGACGTTGCCGTTAGCTGCGGCGGCGACGCCGAGCACGTTGTCCAGGCTCATGACCAGATCGGCGATCAGGATGGTTTTGATGGCGCCCCACAGATTGGAGTGACCTTCAATGTTTTCTTCGCCGTCGTCTTCAGCCAGCAATTGCACGCCGATGTAGAACAACAGGACCGCGCCTATCAGTTTCAGGTAAGGCAGGGTCAGTAATTGCAATGCAAAGATGGTCAGGACGATACGCAGGATAATGGCGGCGGCACTACCGTAGATGACGGCCATTTTCTTTTGTTTTGGCGGCAGCGATTTGGCGGCCAATGCGATGACGACTGCGTTATCGCCGGACAGCACGATATTGATCAGGATGATGTTGCCGAGTGCGGCCCAAAATGCTGGAGTTCCTAGTAATTCCATGTCTTCCTCAAGGTTTATTGAATATAAGCGGCGGTCGGCATACGACCATGTTGTTGTCTGCCCGTGGACGAATCCACGCACATCTTTTGGCCACTACTTGCTAACACGTGCAAATTTCCTGCGGTTCAATACGTATGGGTCTTAGTCCAGTATAGAGACAAAAACCCAGACGGGAAGGGGAGGTTTTGACAGCTGCGAACATCCCCTACGCAGGCGCAGGTTAGCTCGGAAGAACTCAATTTAACGTGATATTAGCGTTAGTTTTTCGTTAAATCGGATTGGAAGTGGATGCGGAAAATACTACCCCCTTGCGGCCTGTCATCGTGCTCGAGTTTGGCGCCGAGGTACTCGCAGATACGTATGGCCAGGGCCAGTCCCAGGCCGGAACCGGCCGAGCCTATCAGCTGTGGTTGTGAGGGGTCGTTTTTGAGGCGGGCACGGATGATGTCGGGCACGCCGGGGCCGGTGTCTTCCACCAGGACGCTGTGATCCTGGATCGAGACGACGACCGAACCTTCATCGGTGTATTCGCAGGCATTGCGGATCAGGTTGCCGATCGCGGACGAGAGCAATTCCTTGCGGCCGAATACCGAGAAGTCCTTGCCTTCCTGGAAATGCAGGCTGATGGGCCGGTCCCTGACCAGCGGCTGGCCGCGTTCTATCTCGGCCCGTATGACTTCCGAAATGGAAGTCAACGGCCGGTCTATGGTATCCGGACGTCGTGCCAGTAGCAGCAGCACGCTGACGCAGTCGGTCGCTTCCTTGGCGGCGCGCATGATGCGACGTGCGGGTGCCTGCAATGCAGGTTGATCGGCAGTCTGTTCGACCAGCAGTTCGGCGGCGCCGATGATGATGGTCAATGGTGTGCGCAATTCATGGCTGACGTCGCCGGTGAAGAAGCGTTCGCGTGCGAGGAATTGCTTGAGTTCGGCCGTGTGTTCGGCGAAGGCGCGGGCGAGTACGCCCATTTCATCCTGATGCGTCAGCAGCGGCAGTTGCGCATTGGTTTTCTTGTCCAGCACCGCATTGGCCAGCGTAATGATCGGATCGACAAAGCCGCGTGCGATGAAACTGCCAAGGAAGAGCGAGAGCGCGACGAAGCCGAGGAAGCCGGCCGCCAGCATCGCGAAGATGACATGTTCAATGTTTTTATATTCGCTGGCGCGGTCAATCACCACATACGGACCGGCCGCATCCTGGCCGACCAGCAAGTGTACGTATTGGTCTTCGAAAACGCGCTTGGCGACGCCGTAGGGCAGGTCGCGCAATTCCGGCGGGATGGCGGTGCCATGATAGAAGCTGACATCGGATGGCATCTCGACCGGCATGCCGGCTGCATGGCGCGGCGAGGCCCAGGCAGCGATGCTGCGCAGGTGTTCGTCGACCAGCAAGTCTTCAATGCCGACAATTGCAACCGAGGCGACGACACCGACGAAGGTACAAACCGCCAGTGCAAAGAAAAGATAGGCTACAACAATGCGACGGCGCAGCGTACTAGGGCGCTTCATCCGCATCTACCAGACGGTAACCTATGCCTTGCACGGTGCGCAGCATGGCAAACGGATGGGCTTTATCCAGCGCCTGGCGCAATGCATGGATGTGGGTGCGCAAGGCATCGCTGTCTGGCGGATGGTCGCCCCAGACTTCCAGCTCCAGGGTTTCGCGCGAAACGACTTTTGGCGCTTCCTTCATCAGGCAGGTCAGGATCTTGAAGCCGGTCTTGGTCAGTGAAATTGGAATGCCATCGCGCTTGACCTGGTAGGTCGAGGTATCGAACACCAGATTGCCGACGCTGAGGAAGTTGGTGCCCTGGTTCTTGCCGCGGGCACGACGCACCAATGCTTTCAGGCGGACTTCCACTTCCAGCAGCGAGAATGGTTTCACCAGGTAGTCGTCGGCACCGCTGTCGAAGCCGGCGACTTTATCGTCCAGCGTATCGCGTGCGGTCAGCATCAGCACCGGCGTGTCTTTCTGTAATTCGTCGCGCATCTTGCGACACAGGGTCAGGCCGTCGATGCCGGGCAATTTGATGTCGAGGATGACGGCGTCGTAATCATGTTGTGCTGCGAGCGCGAAGCCTGCATATCCGTTGGCAGCGGAATCGAGTACGTAGCCGCGCGGCTCCAGGAAAGCGTACAGGTTCGCGACGATATCGGCATTGTCTTCAATAATCAGAATGCGCATGGTAGTGGTGGCGATTACTCGCCTCTTCTATGAAATGTGAGCTATGAAATGTAAGTCTGGTCTGGAAAATCGCTCAGTTTTACGGCCTGAGAAATACTGTACTGCAAGCCTGTACGCTCTGCTTTCGCATGGTGTTCCAGTCTCGCTTGAATACGAGCATCGTCATTATGCCTGCGCGTGCCGCCTCTCGCAGCAATTTGCAGAAAATCCGCCGCGCACCGTTGTTGTTAAGTTGCGCAATATTCAACGGTCCCCTGCATGGTGCCGCTATCGTTCTATTTTTGCGCCAATGCCTTCTCTATGTCAGCCACCAGCTTCTTGTTGTCAGGCGTCACTTTTGACGGATAGCTTTCGACTACCTTGCCGCTGCGGTCCAGCAGGATTTTGTGGAAGTTCCATTTTGGTGCTTGCGCGCCATTTGCCATCAGCGATTTATAGAATGGATTGATATTCGGGCCGATCACCGAGCTTTTGGCGAACATCGGGAATTTCACGCCATAGGTATTGTGGCAAAACTCGGCGATTTCCTTGTTTGCCCCCGGCTCCTGCTGGCCAAAATCATTGGATGCGAAGCCAAGTATCACCAGGCCGCGGTCTTTATATTTGGCATACAGCTGTTCCAGTCCCTCGTATTGCACGGTGAAGCCGCAATAACTGGCGGTATTGACAGCCAGAATCACTTTTCCTGCGTATTGGCAGAGGTTTTGCGGCGCTTCGTCTTGCAGGCGGGCAAGGGTGAAATTCAAGGTGGCCGGGCAGGCCGCCGGGCTGGTGGCGGCAGTGCCGGTCTGCGCGAAAGCTTGTGTGCTCAGGCCGAGGCCGGCGACCAGGGCGGCGCGTAAGAGCAGATGGATGAATTGTTTTGTCATGGCAGGTGGGTGAGGGGACGGATAAGCGTGTCTCATATTGCACCAAGACCGGCGGTTTGTCATGATGCGGAAAAAATAATCTTTTACCCTCTCATAAACGCAAAAAACCATTGAATTCAGCGCCGGATAGTTTAAATTTTTAGCAGGGAATGAGGTTTTTTTGCATCTCGCTGCGACGTTAAGAAAACATTAAAAAAGCAAGTAACGGCGCGGGATAGCCACGTTTTGGATACTTGAAAAGTATCGAATCAAACAATGTTTTTTCCGGGAAATGCGCGCATGTTTAGCTGCTGATATTGGGTGGGCGCTGAATTTCTTGGTAGAATCAAGGACTTAACTCAATTTTTAAGGCGCGTATGCTGTACCCAGAATTGTTTAAATCGCTAGAGCAGGTTCGCTGGAACATGGAAAAAGACATTCCATGGGATCAGTTCGACGGCTCCAAACTGACCGATGAGCAGGCACAAACCATACGCATGAATGCGATAACTGAGTGGTCTGCATTGCCTGCAACCGAAATGTTCTTGCGTGACAATCGCGGTGACAGTGACTTTTCCGCATTTATGTCGGTATGGTTCTTTGAAGAACAAAAGCATTCGCTGGTACTGATGGAATACCTGCGTCGCTTCCGTCCTGAATATGTGCCGACCGAAGAAGAGTTGCACAATGTGCGCTTTGAGTTCGATCCGGCGCCAGCGCTGGAAACACTGATGATGCACTTCTGCGGCGAAATCCGTCTGAACCACTGGTATCGTTGTGCGTCCGACTGGCACACTGAGCCTGTCATCAAGCAAATCTACAAAATCATCAGCCAGGATGAAGCACGCCACGGCGGCGCTTATCTGCGCTACATGAAAAAAGCGCTGGGCGAAGTGGGTGATAGCGCACGCGCGGCCTTTGCCAAAATCGGCGTATTGATGGCTTCGGCTCGTCGTACTGAAAAACCGCTGCACCCGACCAATCTGCACGTGAATCAATCGCTGTTCCCTAACGATACCGTGCAATCCCGTTTGCCTGATCCTGAATGGCTGGAACGCTGGCTCGACGGTCAGATCAAGTTCGACAGCGAATGGGAAAAGAAAGTCGTGGATCGCATTCTGCACAATATGTCGCTGCTGTTTGAGCGTACCTTTGGTACCGTGCAGGAATTGAACCGCTATCGCAAAGAAGTCGTCACCCGTATGGCGGCTGCGCAAGCAGTTTAATTTTGTTCGTTTGAATCCGAAAAAGCCGCAAACCTGTTTGCGGCTTTTTGTTTATTGCGAAGGAAGACCATGCAAAGACGCACCGTATTAAGTGCATTGGCATTGCTGGGCGTGATGCCGGCACTGTCTGTTGCCAAAGCCGGTCAGCCGGTGATCAATGTGTATAAGAGCGCGACCTGCGGCTGCTGTACCGAATGGATCAGCCATCTGGAAAAGAATGGCTTCAAGGTTAATGCGCACAATGTACCGAACACTGCGGCGTACCGCACCCAGTTTGGCGTGCCACCGGCATTAGGCAGCTGCCATACCGGTGTGATTGATGGTTATGCGCTGGAAGGTCATGTGCCGGCTGCTGATATCAAACGCTTGCTGGCAGAAAAGCCGAAGGGCAAGGGCCTGGCGGTGCCGGGTATGCCGGTAGGCTCACCCGGTATGGAGGTAGAGGGTGTGGCGGCCGATGCCTTTGACGTATTGCTATTCCAGGCAGATGGTAAGACGCGGGTTTACCGGCATTACGCGGGCAAGTAATTCTGCGCAGACAATAAAAAAGGACGTTTAAAAACGTCCTTTTTTACATGGAGCGGGCGATTAGTGATGGTGATGTTCCATCTTGCCAGCGTCTTCCGCCTTCTTCTTGCCGTCTTCCACCACGATGGCGGTTTCTATTTTTCCGGCTTGCTTGAACGTCAGTGTCAGCGGCAATTTGTCGCCGGCCTTGAGCGGGGCTTTCAAACCGATCAGCATGATGTGATAGCCATTACCGGGTTGCATGGTGATTTTCTCTTTAGCCTTGATGTCCAGGCTGCCCACTTCGCGCATGCGCATCACGTTATCAGCTGTCATCGACATGGTGTGGATTTCGACCGAGCGGGCGGCAGGCGAGCTGGCGGATACCAGCGTGTCTGCGCTATTGCCTTTGTTTTCCAGCGTCAGATAGGCGCCGCCACTGGTTTGTCCGGCCACGGTGGCGCGGGCATAAGGATGATCGACCACAATGTCGCCGGCATGCGCGATGGCGCTGGTACTGATGAGCAAAGCAATCGTGGCGTAAGAGAGTTGGCGCAAATTCATGAAGTTCCTCGGTGACAGGTGAAGGGCTATGAATACAAAGTGCCTAATATGCTAGCTTAAAACGCTAGCCTAAAACGAATGACGGCTGCTTATTCCTACTGACCGCCGGCAAAATTGTTTTGTCGCCACGCTTCGTAGACCACGACTGCGACGGTATTGGACAAATTCAGGCTGCGATTATCTGGCCGCATCGGCAAACGTATGCGTTGCGATGGCGGGAATGATTCGCGCAGGCTGGTTTCCAGTCCCTTGGTTTCTGAGCCGAACACAAACACATCTCCCGGCTGAAAGGCCATGCTGGCAAAGGGCGTGGAGCCGTGGGTGGTCAGGGCAAACATGCGCGTCGTATTGAGTGGCTGCTCTGGCGGGAAAGAGTCGAGGAAGGCTTGCCAGTCGGCGTGCACCTTCATTTGTGCATAGTCATGGTAATCGAGGCCGGCGCGACGCATCTTGGCATCGTCCAGTGGAAAGCCGAGCGGCTCGACCAAATGCAATTGCGCGCCGGTATTGGCGCACAGGCGAATAATGTTACCGGTATTCGGTGGGATTTCTGGCTCAACCAGTACAACGTGAAACAAAGCAGTTCTCCTCATCAGGCAGGTCGCCAGTTTATTGTGAAAGCGGGCGGCTGGCTTGGATTTTTTGCGGCTGCAGGTCCTGCATTTATTTCTGTGCGGTACGCGCAAACACGAAATTAGTGACGCGTGCGGCGCCATATCGTTTCAGAAGGGCGGCGATTTCGTGCAGCGTTTCGCCGGTCGTCATGACGTCATCGATGATGGCGATGTGCTGGCCGCGCACCAGCGCCGCGGCCTGTGGTGCCAGCGCAAATGCATGGCGTATATTGCGCTGCCGGGCGGCTGGTGGCAGGCTGGATTGCATCAGTGTTTCACGGTGGCGCACGAGGAGCCGGGGTGCCAGCGGGATTGCCATGGTTTTGGACAAGGGTTTGGCGATTTCCAGCGCCTGATTAAAGCCGCGCTCGGCCAGACGGCGCTCCCCCAGCGGCACCGCAGTCATGAGGGTGGGTAGCGTGAAGGCAGGCTGGCGCAGGATGGCATCGGCGATTAAGCGGCCAAACAAAGGGGCTAAAGCCAGCTGATTGCCGAATTTGAGTGCCAGCACCAGATGGTCTATCGGTGCGCTGTAATCGCTGGCGACAATGGTGGCATCGAAGGCGCGTGGCTGACGCAGGCAGGTGCCGCAGACCGCGTGTCCGCTTTCACCAGTGTGTAGCGGGTAAGCGCACTGCGTGCAGCGTAGAGGGCCATGCTGAAAGAATTGTGCGGCACAAGGCGCGCATAAGGCGGTCTGTGCCGAAATGCCGCACAGCGCGCAGGATGAGGGCAGGGCACCGGGCAAATGCCGGGCGAAACGCCGGGACCAGTCAAGAAAACGATAAAGCATCGCGCACTCCAGCCTTCATGCGTGTAAACTTGCCCGCATTATCTCATTGTCAGATCCTGCTACCCGTGTCTTCTCTGCCCCCCCAATTCGACTCCAAACTCAGCGCGCCTATCGATTTGAACCGCGTCCGTGACTTGTTCAGCGATCCTGCCCGTACGCTGGAGTCAGGCTTTCTGCGGCGCGAAGTGGCGGCCCGCATGCATGAGCGACTGGCGCTGGTGAAGATAGCCCCCGATCACGTGCTGGATGCCGGTTGTGGTGAAGGGGCCGATCTGACGACCTTACAGAAGCGCTTCCCGCAAGCGACCATGCTGGGGCTGGATGCCTCCAGCGCGATGCTGGCGGCGGCACAGGACAATCAGCTGGCCGGCCTGTCTTCGATGAACCGCGTCTTGCAGCAATGGCTGCCAGCGGTGCTCGGACGTGATTCCGGTGCCAACCTGATCTGCGGCAATTTCGCGCAACTGCCTTTGGGTATCAATGCGGTCGATCTGGTGTGGTCCAATCTGGCGCTGCACTGGCACCCGCAGCCGGATCAGGTCTTCATAGAATGGCGCCGTATCTTGCGCAAAGACGGCTTGCTGATGTTTTCCTGCTTTGGGCCGGATACCTTTAAAGAGCTGCGTGCGGCGTTTGCGGCGGCGGATGCCGAGCCGCATGTGTTGCCTTTTGTAGACATGCATGATTTCGGCGATATGCTGGTCAACGCCGGTTTTTCGACGCCGGTGATGGATATGGAAACGCTGACCGTGACCTATGGCTCGGTCGAAAAGCTGATGGCAGATGTGCGGGCGATGGGCGGCAATCCGCTGGATACCCGGCGTCGCGGTTTGCTCGGCAAGCAGGCGTGGCAGCGCGCGATGGAAGTGTTGGAACAAAGTCGTCGTGCAGATGGCAAGATTCCGCTCACATTCGAGGTAATCTATGGGCATGCTTTCCGTCCGGCGCCGCGTGCGACCGCCAGCGGGGAGTCGATTATCCGGTTCGATCCGCCGAAAAGATAAGAATACTTGCTTAGTTGTTGTTAAATAATTATTAAAAATGTTTGCAGGAGACCCGCGATATTTACCTCGCGGCAATTAAAATCAGCGCATCGCGCATGTATGTTCAGGGTGTTTGAGGGCGGTAAAAAGGACTGAAAACGGGGCTGTTGTCATTTGTTTTTATGCTTGATAACAAAACCCTTTCCGACTTATACTTCGACGGTTTTGCGTGAGAGTGGGTTGGCTCGCGCAAATCGTTCAGGCGGTGTGCTATGGCCAACCGAGAATGGTTATTGAAACGTAATTGTTCGATATCACCACGACAACTGATGCAGGCTTATTCAGTGTTATGTGTGGTTTCCCTGATAATTGCGCTTTCCTTCACCTGGCGCGGGGCGTGGTACATCTTAGGTTTTGCAGTAATTGAATTAGCGGCTGTAGGGTGCGCTTTTCTTTGTTATGCACGCCATGCTACCGATTGCGAACACATAGTCCTAACCGACGATCTGTTGGTAATTCATCTAATTCAAGCCGACAAAGCTCGGCAATTTAAGCTAATACGTCATTGCACGAAAGTCGATCCGCCAGCGAAGCGGCATCGATTGATAGGTCTGGAATCCTCCGGTACGCGTGTTGAGGTGGGGCGATTCCTGACAGAATACAAGAGGCGTGAGTTCATACGTGAGCTGCGTCAGGAGCTGGGGTCTGCAGTTATGCCTGGTTGTTAAAAGAATTCTTAATTTGGGCTTTTGAGGAAATCATGAAACATGCGAAGCGCCTTCAATCTTTGATGCTTGGTGCGTCGTTCCTGGCGGCTGGTATGCCGTCTTGGGCGGTGACCGATAGTCCGGGCGGACCTGCAGTTCGTCAGCTCAATTTCCACGAACCTGTCACGCAGATCGCGGAACAAATCTATTCGTTGCACACGCTGATGCTGATCATCTGTCTGGTGATTTTCGTCGCAGTGTTCGGCGTCATGTTTTACTCCATCTTCAAGCATCGCAAGTCGCTCGGCCATAAATCGGCTACTTTCCACGAAAGCACCGCAGTCGAGATCGCATGGACCGTGGTCCCTTTCCTCATCGTTATCGGGATGGCGCTGCCGGCGACCAAAACCGTGGTGGCGATGAAAGACACCTCGAATGCAGATATCACCATCAAAGCCACCGGTATGCAGTGGAAATGGGGATACAACTACCTGAATGGCGAAGGCGAGGGCATCAACTTCCTCTCCAATCTGTCCACCCCGCGTGAACAGATCGTCGACAACACCAAAGTCAAAAACGAAAACTACCTGATCGAAGTCGACAATCCTGTTGTCGTACCGGTCAATAAGAAAATCCGTATCGTGCTGACCGCGAATGACGTGATCCACGCCTGGATGATTCCGGCCTTCGGCGTCAAGCAGGATGCGATCCCGGGTTTCGTACGCGATACCTGGTTCAAGGCTGAAAAAATCGGCACCTATCGTGGTCAATGCGCCGAGTTGTGCGGCAAGGATCACGCCTTCATGCCTATCGTCGTCAATGTCGTCAGCGATGAAGACTACAAGGCGTGGGTAGACGGCAAGAAAAAAGAAATGGCTGCCAACGCCGATGATCCGACCAAGACCTGGACCGTGGATGAACTCGTGCAGCGCGGCGAAAAAGTCTATACCGCCAACTGTATCGCTTGCCACCAGGCAAACGGCAAAGGTGTACCGGGCAGCTTCCCGGCACTGGATGGTTCGCCGATCGTGACCGGACCAAAAGCCGCCAACATCCATATGGTGATGGAAGGCAAGGGCGCGATGCCGGCCTGGAAGCCGGTATTGTCGGATACCGAAATTGCCGCGGTGATTACTTATACCCGCAACCATTGGTCGAATAAGGCCTCGGAAAACATTGTCCAACCAGCAGAAGTGCTGGCTGCGCGTAAGTAATAGAATCGGGAGACAGAGATGAGTACAACCGCAGTCGATCACGCACACGATCACTCGCACGACCACGACCATGCGCACGATCATCCGCATGGCTGGCGCCGTTGGGTACTAGCGACCAATCACAAGGATATCGGTACGCTGTACCTGTGGTTCTCGTTTGTCATGTTGCTGTCCGGTGGTTTCTTGGCGATGCTGATACGCGCCGAGTTGTTCCAGCCTGGCCTGCAATTGATGCAACCGGAGTTCTTCAACCAGCTGACCACCATGCACGGCATCATGATGGTGTTCGGCGCGATCATGCCGGCGTTCGTTGGTTTCGCTAACTGGATGATCCCGCTGCAAATCGGCGCATCCGATATGGCGTTTGCCCGCATGAACAACTTCTCGTTCTGGTTGCTGCCACCGGCGGCAATCCTGCTGGCAGTTTCCTTCCTGGTGCCTGGTGGCGCGACTGCCGCCGGCTGGACCCTGTATGCACCGCTGTCGACCCAAATGGGTCCTGGCATGGACATGGCGATTTTCGCGCTGCATATCATGGGTGCATCGTCGATCATGGGTTCGATCAACATCATCGTTACCGTCCTGAACATGCGCGCGCCTGGCATGACCCTGATGAAGATGCCGATGTTCTGCTGGACCTGGCTGATTACAGCTTACCTGCTGATCGCCGTGATGCCGGTGTTGGCAGGTGCAATCACTATGACCCTGACCGATCGTCATTTCGGTACATCCTTCTTTAATGCTGCCGGTGGCGGTGACCCTGTCATGTATCAGCACATCTTCTGGTTCTTCGGACATCCAGAGGTGTACATCATGATTCTGCCGGCCTTCGGTATCGTGTCGCACATCATCCCGACCTTCGCCCGCAAGCAATTGTTCGGTTATGCATCGATGGTGTACGCAACGGCTTCGATCGCGATCCTGTCCTTCATGGTCTGGGCGCATCACATGTTCACTACCGGGATGCCGGTAACCGCGCAGTTGTTCTTCATGTACGCGACGATGCTGATCGCGGTGCCGACCGGCGTGAAGATTTTCAACTGGGTGGCAACCATGTGGCGCGGCTCGATGACCTTCGAGACTCCTATGCTGTTCGCCATCGGCTTCATCTTCGTATTTACGATGGGCGGCTTCACCGGCCTGATCCTGGCGGTGACACCTATCGACATCCAGTTGCAGGATACCTACTACGTGGTGGCTCACTTCCACTACGTGCTGGTGGCTGGTTCGCTGTTCGCGCTGTTCGCCGGTTTCTACTACTGGGGTCCGAAGTGGACCGGTTTCATGTACAGCGAAACCCGCGGCAAGATCCACTTCTGGGGTTCGCTGATTTTGTTCAACATCACCTTCTTCCCTATGCACTTCCTGGGATTGGCCGGTATGCCACGTCGTTACGCTGATTATCCAGCGCAGTTCACCGACTTCAACATGATTGCGTCGATTGGTGGCCTGGGCTTTGGTTTGATGCAGGTGTACTTCCTGTTCGCCGTGGTCATACCTTCAATCAAGGGCGGCGTGCCGGCAGAAGCGAAACCTTGGGATGGCGCTGAAGGTTTGGAATGGACTGTGCCTAGCCCGGCTCCTTTCCATACATTTGAAGTTCCTCCAACAGTTAAATAAACGGAGTGGCGGGCGTGAGCCTGCCACATTGCGATGTCGGATTTAAAGACGGAACAAAAAAAGCGTAATTTGCGCACCGCCCTGATACTCGGGGTAATCGCCGCGATGTTCATGTTCGGCGTGATCGCAAAACGCTTGTGGTTTATTTAGGGCAGAGATGGAAAACCAGACAGAAGACCAGAAGCACAGCAAGTTGAATACCCAGATGTTTGGCAAGCTGGTTGTGATTGCTGTGATGATGTTTGGTTTTGGTTATCTGCTAGTACCGATATACAAGCAGATTTGTGAGATTACCGGTGTCAACATCCTCACCTCGCAAGAGATGAAGGTGAAGCCTATCGATAATTCACAGGTCGACAAGAGCAGGACGATCACGGTTGAGTTTGATGCGAATACGCAAGGACCGTTTCGTTTCCGCCCTACGGTAAACAGTATGCAGGTGCATCCGGGCGAAATGGCCCAGATCGTGTATGAAGTAGTCAATACACAGGCCCGCAGCGTGGAAGCACAGGCCATCCCGAGTTATGCACCACAGCAGGCGGCAGCGCATTTCAAGAAAGTGGAATGTTTCTGTTTCCAGCAGCAAACTCTGGAAGCCAGCCAGGCGAAGCAGATGCCGGTAGTGTTTTACCTGGATCCGGCCCTGCCGAAAGATGTAAAGACGATTACCTTGTCCTATACTTTCTTTGAGATCGCAGGGCGTGAAAAGAAAGCTGAGTTGAAGCCGGCAGAGTCAAAACAGGCAGTAGCCGGTTAATAGTTAAAAAGTACTGAAAAGAAATAGTAAAAAGAAGAAGTCGGCAAGCCAGTCCAAGCCGATAGTCGAAATGAAATTTAACGCGTTGTTTGCGACATGGAATTGTCCTGACGGCGTCACTACTTGAATTTTGTATTGGGAGATGGAGATGAGTGCTCAACACGCGAATGCGCCTTACTATTTCGTGCCCGGCCCGTCCAGATGGCCAGTGAGTGCGGGTGTTTCATTGCTCGTCATGATGCTGGGTGCATCGGGTTGGGTAAATGATGCAGCATGGGGTGCGTATGCAACATTTGCAGGCTTGCTCGGCTTCCTCGTGGTTCTGTACTACTGGTTCGGCGACGCTATTTCGGAATCCGAAGGCGGACTGTACAACAAGCGCATCGATGCCTCCTATCGCTGGAGCATGAGCTGGTTCATCTTCTCCGAAGTGATGTTCTTTGCCGCGTTCTTCGGCGCCTTGTTCTATGCACGCAGCATTGCGATGCCATGGCTGGGTGATCTGGATAACAAAATCCTGTGGCCTGACTTCGCGGCACACTGGGGCAATGTCGGTCCGGCTGGTACGGTAGAACCATTTGCCACCATGGGCCCATTCTGGATCCCTACCATTAACACTGCTTTGCTCTTGTTGTCGGGTGTAACCCTGACGATTTCGCATCATGCGATACGCGAAAATCATCGCGGCAAGACAGCATTCTGGCTGGCTGCCACCATCTTGCTGGGCGCGATCTTCATGGGCTTCCAGGTTTATGAATACATGCATGCGTACAGCGATCTGAACCTGAAGCTGACCTCGGGCGTCTATGGTTCGACCTTCTTCCTGCTGACCGGCTTCCATGGCTTCCACGTGACGCTGGGCGCCATCATGCTGAGTGTGGTGCTGTACCGTGTATTGAAAGGTCACTTCACCGCCGATAATCATTTCGCGTTCGAAGGCGCTGCCTGGTACTGGCACTTTGTGGACGTGGTCTGGCTCGGTTTGTATGTTGTGGTCTATTGGCTGTAAGTCACGCGGGCAGTAAGCGCGGGACATGAAAAAGCCGCACTTCGGTGCGGCTTTTTTGCGATTGGAAACGGGTGTTATGCAAGAGGCAAGCGGATGCTGCTAGCGTATGCCGGTCGGTTGGATCAGACCAAATTTGTAGGCGACTAATACCAGGATAAACAAAGCGATAGAAAATCCGACGCGCATAGTCAAAGCCTTGACGGTGCGGTCGCTTTTGCCCTTGTCCCTCATCAGAAAGAAGAGCGCCGAACCCAGGCTGCCGAGGATCAGGATGAAGGCAATGGCGACGATGATTTTCATGGTTTAAAGCTTGTATGGCCTTAGTTGCATGGTTTTAGCATTCTTGCTGAGCCCGTGGGCAGGTCGTCATCTGACGCAGAATGCTTAAAGTAAAGTGACATTGTAATGCGATTCACCTTTCGATTTAGAGTCATTCCATTTGTGGCCGCAGCCATTGCGGTGGCGATCGGGCTGTCACTGGGGCAATGGCAAACCCGGCGCGCCGCCGAGAAAACTGCCATAGAGCAAAAAATCCAGCAACGCCAAGCCGAGCCAGCTTTGCCATTGAGCAATGTCAGCCTTCCGCCTGAGGATATCGAGTACCGCCGCATCGTCTTGCATGGCGAGTTTCTGCGCGACTGGCCGGTGTATCTGGATAACCGGCCGTATAAGGGTGTTGCTGGTTTCTATCTGTTGATGCCGTTCAAGCTGGCCGGGAGCTCCTTGCATGTGCTGGTGGCGCGCGGCTGGATTCCGCGCAATGTCGCCGACCGCACTAAAATGCCCACTATCGTCACACCTGCAGGTGCGCTCACCATAGAAGGCACGGCGCGCCACGATATCGGCCATGTGATGCAATTGGGTGCGCTAGATGCACCGCGCCCGCAAGCGATCGTGCAAAACCTCGACGTTGCCAGCTTTGCCAGCGCCAGCGGTATGCAAATGGCACCACTGGTGCTGGAACAGTTGACGGATACCGCTGACGGTCTGGTGCGTGACTGGCCGGTGCCGTCTAGCGGAGTAGACAAACATCGGGGTTACGCCTTTCAGTGGTATGGCTTGGCTGCGATGGCTTTCATTTTTTTTGTTGTGACAGGAATACGACGTGGAAATAAATAAAAATAAGGGACGCTGGAAATTATTGGCCGTGGTCTTGGTGTGTGCAGCACCGATCATACTGTCGTACTTCACCTACTATGTGATTAAGCCGCAAAGCCGCACCAACTACGGCACCTTGATCGACCCGCGCAGCTATCCACTGCCGGAGCTGGGTGCGCTGACTCTCGATAAGAAGCCAGCCACGCTGGAAGCGTATCAGGGCAAATGGGTCATGCTGCAGGTGAGTGGGGCTGAGTGTGAAGCATCGTGTGAAAAGAAATTGCATGATATGCGTCAGCTGCGTTTGGCGCAGGGCAAGGAAATGGATCGCATCGAGCGCGTCTGGCTGATTACGGACGATAAGCCGGTCGATACCATTCTGATCCGTGAGTTCGACGGCACCGAGATGCTGCGTGTGAAGGAAGAGCTGGTGCGTGCCTGGTTACCGGTCGATGCCGGCAGCAGCATCACCGATCACATCTATATGATCGATCCGCTCGGTCACCTGATGATGCGTTTCCCGAAAGACGCCGACCCGAATAAGGTCAAGAAGGATTTGTACAAATTATTAAAGGCTTCCGCAATTGGTTGATTCAGGCACTTTGTTCCAACTGGGCAGCAAGGGCATCTTCGTCGCCTTGCTCGCATTTGTCATCGTTTGGTCGTCGAAGGATCCGGACAAGTATCGCAAGCTGGTATGGGTGACTTTATTCCTTACCTTTGATGTGATCATGTTTGGTGCTTTCACGCGGCTGACCGATTCCGGTCTGGGCTGTCCTGACTGGCCGGGCTGCTATGGCCATGCCAATCCCTTGCAGGCGATGGAGCATATCCGTGCGGCTGAAGCATTGATGCCGGATGGTCCAGTGACGGTGATGAAAGCCTGGGTCGAAATGATCCATCGCTATCTGGCGATGGGCATAGGCGTGCTGATTATCGCCATCGTCGTGATTGCGTGGCGCTTCTGGTTGCAGAGTGGTCGCACCGCGCACAAGTTTTCGCCGCATTTCCCGGTCGCTTTGCTGATCTTCGTCTGCATCCAGGGTGCGTTTGGTGCGTGGACGGTGACGATGAAGCTGCAGCCTGTCATCGTCACGATACATCTCTTGCTTGGCATGACTTTGCTGGGAATGCTGACCTGGGTCGGGGCACGGCAAAAGGAACATCCGCCGGTGGCGCCGCGTGCTTATGCCTTGCGCATACCGGCATTGATCGCACTCGTGTTGCTGACGTTTCAGATTGCTTTGGGCGGCTGGGTCAGTACCAATTACGCGGCACTGGCATGCAGCGACTTCCCGTTATGCCATGGTGCGGTAATACCGCAGATGGATTTTGAAAATGGTTTCACGCTGTGGCGCAGTCTCGGTATGACGGCGGACGGCGAGTACCTGCCATTCCCTGCATTGACGGCGATTCACTGGACGCATCGCGTGTTTGCCTTTGTGGTGGCAGGCTATATTGCGTGGGTTTGCTACAAGGCTTACCGGATCGAAGGCTTACGCACGATCGCACGTGGCGTGCTGGCTGCGCTGGCGCTGCAGATCACGATAGGTATTGCCACAGTTTCATTGAAATGGCCCTTGGCGCTGGCGGTCGCGCACAATGGTTGTGCAGCGCTGCTAGTCCTCTTGCTGGTCATGTTAAACTACAAGGCTAGAATCCCTGGCGCTGCCGGGGAAAAGCGTGGGCCGGATCAAGTCCCGAATCAACTCGATCCGCGTCTATCGGCTGTACCCAACGACAACGCATGACTACTCTGACCGCCTCTCCCAACCGTATCGCCCAGTATTGGGCCCTGACCAAGCCGCGTGTTACGCAGCTGGCAGTTTTTTGCGCCGTGATCGGCATGTTCCTGGCGACGCCTGAGTTGCCGAGCTGGAAGATTGTCGTCGCTGCAACAATCGGGATCTGGTTGCTGGCAGGTGCCGCGTTTGCAATTAATTGCCTGGTCGAACGCGAAATCGATTCGCGCATGGCGCGTACCGCACGTCGACCGATGGCACGTGGCGAGATTACCGTCGTACAGACCCTGATTTTTTCCGGCGTGATCGGTGGCGCCGGCATGTGGGTGTTGTACAACTTCGTGAACCCGCTGACGATGTGGCTGACCTTTGCCACCTTCGTCGGCTATGCAGTGATCTACACCATCATCCTGAAGCCGGCGACACCACAGAATATTGTGATTGGTGGCTTGTCAGGGGCGATGCCGCCGGCACTGGGCTGGGCTGCGGTCGCGAACGATCTGCCGATGCAGGCGTGGATACTGGTGTTGATTATCTTCATCTGGACCCCGCCGCATTTCTGGGCACTGGCTTTATACCGTCGCGATGAATATGCGAAGTCCGGTTTGCCGATGTTGCCTGTCACCCATGGCACCGCGTTTACCCAATTCCACATCTGGCTCTACACGATCGCTTTGGTCGCGACCACCATGCTGCCGTTTGCGGTCGGCATGAGCGGCTTGATCTACCTGGCCTCGGTCGCGATCCTCGATATTATTTTCGTCTGGTATGCGTGGCAGGTTTATCGCCATTACACCGATATGATTGCGCGCAAGATGTTCGCTTACTCGATCATCTATCTGTCCTTGTTGTTCGCGGCCTTGCTGGTCGACCACTATCTGAGATTCTGAATATGCGCTTCCGCTCTTTGTTGATGATGTGCGCTGCGGTGCTCGCCTTGAGTGCATGCGGTGAGAAGGCAGTTAAGTTTAATAATACCGATCTGACCGGGCTGGGTTACGCCAAGGAATTTTCGCTGCACGATCACAATGGTAAATTGCGCACGCTGGCAGATTTCAAAGGCAAGGCAGTTGTGGTGTTTTTCGGATTCACACAATGTCCTGATGTGTGCCCGACGACCATGATGGAAATGTCGAATGTGATGAAGGCGCTGGGGCCGGATGCTGCGCGCGTACAAGTCTTATTTGTGACCGTCGATCCTGAGCGTGATACTGCGCCTTTGCTGGCGCAATATGTGCCGGCTTTCGATCCGAGCTTCCTCGGTTTGCGCGGCGATCTGGCAGAGACCGAGAAGGTCGCCAAAGAATTCAAAGTGTTCTATCAAAAAGTACCAGGCAAGACACCGGGTAGTTACACGGTTGACCACACTGCTGGCAGCTATGTGTTTGATCCGCAAGGCCGCATACGTTTATTCATCCGGCACGGTCAGGGCATAGACCCGATCGTGCAGGATCTGCAAACTCTGTTAGCAGCTAAGTCATAAAAAAAGGCGCTCCTCGGAGCGCCTTTTTATTGTTGCTGGTGCTTACGCTTTGAACTTAAGCATAAGCAGTCAGCGAGCCTTTCATTTTCTTCAGAGCCACTGCTTCGATCTGACGTATGCGTTCAGCGGATACGCCAAATTCATCAGCCAATTCGTGCAAGGTAGCACCTGAGCCATCGTCATTCGCCAACCAGCGCGCTTCGACGATGCGACGCGAACGTGGATCCAGTTTGCCCAGAGCATTCGACAAGCCTTCGGTTTGCAGGCGATCGAACTGCTGCGATTCCAGCACTTTGGTCGGCTCTTGCATATCGGACGACAGGTAAGCGATAGGCGCAAACTTGTCATCTTCATCGTCAGTAGGCGCTTCCAGTGCGATATCGCGGCCGGACAAGCGGGTTTCCATCTCGATGACTTCTTCCCGTTTGACGTTCAGCGTTTTCGCCAATTCATCGACCTGGTCCGGAGTCATCGAATCCAGGCCGGTTTTGTGGCTGCGCAGATTGAAGAACAATTTGCGTTGCGCTTTGGTCGTCGCGACTTTCACCAGGCGCCAGTTTTTCAGGATGTACTCATGCATTTCTGCCTTGATCCAGTGCATCGAATACGACACCAGGCGCACACCCTGATCCGGGTCGAAACGTTTCACGGCTTTCATCAAGCCGATATTGCCTTCCTGGATCAAGTCTGCGTGCGGCAGGCCGTAGCCCAGATAGCCGCGGGCGATCGAGACGACCAGACGCAGATGCGAGAGCACCAGTTTTTGCGCAGCACCGAGATCATTCTCGTCGCGCAGGCGACGCGCCAAAGACATTTCTTCTTCGTGCGTCAGCATAGGGAGGCGATTGACCGCCGAGATGTAAGCGTCAATATTGCCCAGCGCACCAGAAAATCCCAATGCCAGCATATTGCTGTTTGGAACCAATGCGGTTGATGCAGATACTGCTTTCATGCGTTCTCCTTGCTGAGTTTTAGTCAGAAACCAATTTGCTTCTGTGAACTAAACTACTTCTAGCAGCTATATTAGCACTCTCTTGAAATGAGTGCTAATGAGCGTTTTTTACTAAGCTGATAGCATAAACACTATTGCCTGTTTAATCACAATTGCTCTTTTCTTGTAGGAATTAGAGCGGGTTCAAGGGCAGAAGTTGCGTCCGCAACGGTGATTTTGACGAAGATTTTCATTTCTTTGGAGAAATAAAAAAGAGCCTCGACGGAGGCTCTTTTTGGCTCTGACAGGATAGATGTCAGTGTGTACTCACATGGCTGCTTAGCTGAGCCGCGCCAGATGCCTTTGCACCGACAGTAGCGCACCGAGCAAGCCGAGGAAGGCGCTGGCGGCCAGCAGCACCAGTGTCGGCACGAGGTCCAGCGGGGCCAGGCGGAACTCCGACGCATACAGGCGGGCAAAATCGGCGATCGCTGCATTCAAGGGATTCAATGCCACCGCCACCGCAACCAGCGCCACGCCGCCGGCGATCAGGCCGAGCAGCGCACCGGTGTAGTAGAAGGGACGGCAAATGAAGGAGTCGGTGGCACCCACCAGGCGCGAGACTTCAATCTCTTCGCGCTGGGTCATGACTTGCAGGCGTATCGTATTGAAGACCACGGCAACCACCACCACACCGAGGGTAGTGGCGAGGAAAATCAGGATCAGGCGCATGACTTGCAATAAAGCCGCCAGCCGTTCGACCCAGGCCGAATCCATTTGCACATATTCGACGCCGTTGATGGCCTGCAGCTTTTCGACGATGGCTTTGATTTTCTTCGCGTCGCCGTCATTCTGGAAACCGCTCATCTTGACGACATAGGCATCCGGCAGCGGATTGGCGCCTAATGTCGAAATCGCATCGTCCAGCCCGGTTTTGTTTTTCAGCGTGCTGAGCGCTTTTTCGCGCGGGATGAATTCCAGTTTGACCGGGTGTTTGGCTTCCTGCGCGATGCGGCGGATTTCCGGCGCAATGGCTGTCGCACGTTCACGCGAGGTATCCATCGCCATGAAGATACTGATTTCCGGTTCGACCGCCAGCTGTTCCGATACCGGCCGCACGTTTTCCAGCAGCGTCATGCCGGCGAAGGGCAATGCCAGTGCAATCGAGACGACCAGGACATTCAGCAGGAAGTTGCCGGGAGTTTTGAACAGGTGACGGAAGGCGTCGCCCAGCGCGAAGCCATGATGTCTGAGCCAGCTATTCATGCGGGCTCCTGGCTTGCTGTACGGCGCCAGCTTTCGATAATTCGGCCATGGTCGAGGTAAATCACGCGCGTCGCGGTATCGAGGAATTGTTCATCGTGGGTGGAAATCAGGCAGGTGACGCCGACAGAATGGAAGGCTTTCAGCGCATCCAGTACCTTGTTCGCGGCGGCGCGATCCAGGTTGGCGGTCGGTTCATCGGCCAGGATAATTTGCGGGCGGTTGACGATGGCGCGGGCAATCGCCACGCGCTGCTGTTCACCGCCGGACAGCGTCAGCGGTGCGGAATTTGCCATGTCCAGCAAGCCGACTTTATCCAGCGCCGCGCGGGCACGGCGTTCCGCGTCCGGACGCGAAGCACCGCAGACGATCAGCGGCAGCATCACATTGGCGAGTACGCTGCGATCCGCCAGCAAGCGCTGTTGCTGGAAAATCAAACCGAGATTGCGGCGCAGGTAGGGCAGGCCGGAAGTTTTGATGCGGCTGATGTCGTGGCCGCTGACGATGACCGAGCCTTCGCTCGGACGTTCCATCGCGGCGATCAGTTTCAGCAGGGTGGATTTGCCGGCGCCGGACGGACCGGCCAGGAAGACCAGCTCGCCTTTACCGACCGACAATGTGATGTCGGACAGCGCGGTGACGTTTTGCGTATATTTTTTCGATACGTGTTGGAATTCAATCATCGATGTCGTTAGCCCAATAGCGCTTCTACAAATTCCTGTGCATTAAATGGCTGCAAATCTTCGATCTGTTCACCGACGCCGATGAAGTAGACCGGGATCGGGCGCGTGCGTGCGATTGCCGCCAGTACGCCACCTTTCGCGGTGCCATCGAGTTTGGTGACGACCAGGCCGGTCAGGCCCAGCGCATCATCGAAGGCCTTGACCTGGGTCAGCGCATTTTGTCCGGTGTTGCCGTCTATGATCAGCAGGATTTCATGCGGTGCGCTGGCCATGCCTTTCGCGATCACGCGTTTGATCTTCTTCAGCTCTTCCATCAGGTGCAACTGGGTCGGCAGGCGGCCGGCGGTATCCACCATCACGACATTGGTGCCGCGTGCCTGTGCCGAATGCACGGCATCGAAAGCGACGGCGGCCGGATCGCCGGATTCCTGCGCGATCACGGTCACGTTGTTGCGCTGGCCCCAGACTGTCAGTTGTTCACGCGCGGCGGCCCGGAAAGTATCGCCGGCTGCCAGCAGCACCGATTGATTGTGTGCCTGCAAATGCTTGGCCAGTTTGCCGATGGTGGTGGTTTTGCCGGCACCGTTGACGCCTGTGATCATCATGACCAGCGGCTGGTGCTGGCCCAGTACCAGCGGTTTTTGCAAAGGCGTGAGCATTTCCAGCAACAGGCTGCGCAGTGCGGTTTTGACCTGTGCGGCTTCGGTCAGTTTTTCATTCTTGACCTTGCGTTTGAGGGCGTCCAGCAGAAACTGGGTGGCATCCACGCCGGCGTCAGACATCAGTAGTGCCGATTCCAGCTCTTCGTACAGATCGTCGTCTATCTTGGCGCCGACGAAGAGGGTGGTCAGATTGGACGAGGTCTTGGAGAGGCCGACCTTGAGGCGTGCCATCCATGATTGTTTTTGCTCGGCCGGCGTGACGGCCGGGACGATTTCTGCCGCGGCTACAGGCTGAGGCGGCGGGATAGGCGCCGCCAGCTCGGTGCTTGCGGGTGCTGCCGGCTCTTGCTGAGCAGGCGCGGGCTCTTGCGGTTTTTTCTTGAAGAAACTAAACATCTCGAATGGAGTCAGAACAGCGGTCAGAGGCGCTTGCCGGTATGTTGCAGGTAAGCGGATACAATCGACGTATTCTATCAGAGCGAAGGTCATGAAATTGAGTATCAGAACATTGCTGTTGGCGGCTTCCGTCGTTTTGACCCCCTTGTGGGCAAATGCCGCACAAACTGAAGAGTTCACACTGAAAAATGGCATGAAGATCATCGTCAATGAAGATCATCGCGCCCCAACCGTTGCGCATATGGTCTGGTACCGCGTCGGCTCAGTGGATGAACGCAATGGCGTGACCGGCGTCGCGCATGCCCTCGAACATATGATGTTTAAAGGGACCAAGAAGCTCAAACCGGGTGAATTCAGCAAGCGTGTCGCCCAGCTCGGCGGTCGCGAAAATGCCTTCACCAGCAAGGATTACACCGCTTATTTCCAGCAAATTGAAAAATCCAAGCTCGAAGCCGTGATGGCGCTGGAAGCTGACCGCATGGCCAATCTGGTCTTCGACAAGAAGGAATTTGCCAAGGAAATCCGCGTCGTGATGGAAGAGCGCCGCCTGCGCACCGACGACCAGCCGACCTCCAAGTTGTTTGAAGCGCTGGCTGCGACCACCTATGCGGTACATCCTTACCGCAATCCCATCATCGGCTGGATGGATGATTTGCAAAATATGACGGTTGATGACGTCAAGGCCTGGCATGACACCTGGTATGCACCGAATAATGCAACGATGGTGGTGTCCGGCGATGTCGATCCCAAACAGGTGTATGCCCTGGCGGAAAAATACTATGGCCGTTATCCAGCTAAAACGCTGACCCGCACCCGCCCGCAAACTGAGCCGCCACAAGAAGGTATCAAGCGCGTCACAGTCAAAGCACCAGCGGAAAATCCTTATGTCGTACTGGCGTTTAAAGTACCGGCCTTGCGCGATATTGCGAAGGATGACGATGCTTACGCGCTGGATGTTTTGTCCGCCGTGCTGGATGGTTATGACAACGCGCGTCTGAGCGCGAAGCTGGTACGTACTGATCGTGTCGCCAATGACGTCGGCGCATCCTACTCCGGCATCGCGCGTGGTCCGGTCCTGTTCCTGCTCGACGGCACACCGGCGCAAGGCACCACGACTGAACAACTCGAAAAGCTCTTGCGTGCTGAGGTGGAGCGTGTCGCGACTGACGGTGTATCGGAAGCCGAGTTGAAACGCGTCAAAACGCAGTTGATCGCCAGCCAGATTTACAAGCGTGATTCTGTTTTTGGTCAGGCGATGGAGATAGGCGTGATGGAAATGTCCGGCTTCTCGTATAAAGATACTGACCGTGTGATTGAAAAATTGCGTGCTGTCACGCCGCAGCAGGTACAAGCAGTGGCGCAGAAATATTTTGGCGATGACGCATTGACGGTAGGCACATTGGTGCCGTTGCCGGTGACTGAGAAAAAGCCAGCTGCCGCACCTGCTGGTTTGCGTCACTAAGTATTCACGCTGTCCATCTATAGAAATCCGGAGTCTTGATGTTAAAAATTATTAGCAGCGTTGTGCTGTGTGTAGCGTGCAATGCTTCGTATGCTGCCTTGCAGATTCAGTCGTGGACCTTGAGCAATGGTGCGCGTGTACTTTTTGTTGAAAATCACACGATACCGATGCTGGATGTCGGTATCGATTTTGATGCAGGTTCGCGGCGTGATCCGGCCGGCAAATCCGGCACGGCTGCGTTAACGAGTGCAATGCTGGCGCGTGGCACCCATGCGTCGCCGAGCGGCAATGAAGCTGCGATGAGCGAAGCGCAGATTTCAGACGCTTTTGCCGATACCGCTGCGCAACGCGGCGGCCGCTTTGACGATGATCGCGCCGGTGCGACTTTGCGTACGCTGGTGACGGAGCGCGAGACAGCAGTGTTCTTGCTGGCACGCGTACTGGCTTATCCGAGCTTCCCGGAAGAATTCCTCAAACGTGACAAGGCGCGCACCATTGCCGGCATCAAGGAAAGCCTGACCAAGCCGGAAGCCATCGCCGATCTGGCATTTACCAAGCGTTTGTACGGCACGCATCCTTATGGGCAAGAGCCGGATGTGGCATCGATCGAGGGTATTACACGTGACGATTTGCTGGCATTCCATGCGCGATATTTTGTCGCTAATCGTGCTGTCGTCTCATTGATAGGTGATGTGACGCGGGTAGAGGCAGATCAGATTGCGCAACAATTAACTCAGCGTTTGCCGCAAGGTGCGGCCTTGCCAGCACTGCCGCCGGTCAGCATTGCACTGGGTCAGGAAGAGCGGATTTCGCATCAGGCGACGCAAGCGCACATCCTGATCGGCATGCCGGCGATGGCACGGCATGATTCTGATCATTTTGCGTTGACTGTAGGCAACTATGTGCTGGGTGGTGGTGGCTTTGTCTCGCGTCTGATGCAACAGGTGCGTGAGCAGCGCGGCCTGTCATATGGCGTCAGCAGCTACTTTGCGCCGATGGCGCAACCGGGACCGTTCCAGATTTCCTTGCAGACCAAGAAAGAGCAGGCTGATCAAGCCTTGCAGGTAGTGCGTTCTACGGTCGCCGATTATCTGCGCGACGGCCCGACCGAGTCCGAGTTAAAGGCGGCCAAAGACAATCTGGTCGGTGGTTTTGCCTTGCGTATCGATAGCAATAAGAAGATTTTGGAAAATATCGCGGCGATCGGTTTCTATGATTTGCCCCTGGATTATCTGGATACCTGGACCGCCAAGGTTAGCAAGGTGACAGCTGCAGACATCAAAGCAGCGTTCCAGCGCAAGATCCAGATGGATAAATTAAGTACCGTCATCGTCGGCGCTGCCGACAAATAAGCTTCTTTCCAGACTTACTTTGGGTTTCAGACTGGCGTGCGTGGGTTGTACTCATTACAATCCACGCTGCAAATACTTTTTGGGGCTGATGCCATCAGCCCTTATCCGCCATGCCTAAGAAGTCTAGTTCCAAACCAGCCCCTAAAAAACCGGTGCACAAGCTACGTCCGCCGATGACGCATCAGGTGCGCATCATAGGCGGGCAATGGAAGCGCACGCCCTTGCCAGTATTGGATGTCGAGGGTTTGCGCCCGACCCCAGATCGCGTGCGCGAAACGGTCTTCAACTGGATCAATCACCTGATAGACGGTGGCTGGAGCCGGGTCAAGTGCCTCGATTTGTTTGCCGGCACCGGGGTCTTGGGTTTTGAGGCGGCCAGCCGGGGTGCGGCACAGGTTGTCATGGTGGAAATGCATACGCCGGCCGTGCGGCAACTGGAAGCGACCAGAGATAAGCTGCATGCCGAGCAGCTCAGCATCATACGCGGCGATGCATTAACGGCAATTCAGGGGATGGCGCGCGCTGCCACCAAATTCGACCTGATCTTCCTCGATCCACCGTATCACCAGAACTGGCTGGAAAAAATGCTGCCCGGCTGCGCGCAATTGCTGTCTAAAGACGGCATCGTTTACGTCGAGGCCGAGGAGTCGCTAGTCTCTGATACCCCGCCAGCATGGCTGGCCGATTGGGAAATTGTCCGGGCCGATAACGCAGGCATGGTCTTTTACCATCTTTTGCAATCAAAAAAATTGCCTGAAGTTCAGGCATAATGCGCTTTCAGTTATTTGCGGTGTCCATAGCGCCCTGGCGCGCTGTGTAGAAACTAGCAGCAAAACATCGATCTTTGCTACTCATCCGGCGCATGCGCCGCGTGCTTTCCGCGAGCTGACAACCACAGCCACCCTACGGAGCCAAAATGGTTACAGCCATCTATCCTGGAACATTCGATCCACTGACGCGCGGTCATGAAGACTTGGTGCGTCGTGCATCGGGTCTGTTTGACAAGTTGATCGTCGGCGTTGCCGACAGCCGCAACAAGAAGCCTTTCTTTTCGCTGGAAGAACGCCTGACGATTTCGAACGAAGTCCTCGGTCACTACCCGAATGTGCATGTGGAAAGTTTTTCCGGCTTGCTGAAGGATTTTGTGCGCCGGCATGATGCGCGTGTGATCGTGCGTGGCTTGCGCGCGGTATCCGATTTTGAATATGAATTCCAGATGGCCGGCATGAACCGTTACCTGCTGCCAGACGTGGAAACCCTGTTCCTGACGCCGTCCGATCAGTATCAGTTCATCTCTGGTACGATAGTGCGTGAGATCGCCACCCTCGGCGGTGATGTGTCGAAATTCGTTTTCCCCTCGGTCGATAAATGGCTGAAAGAGAAAATCGCGGCACAGGGTTAAATTGGAATTAAGTTTGTTATGGCTCTGCTAATCACAGACACTTTGAGCAGGAATTCATTGATTCAGGAGGGTGCAAAATGGCCTTGCTGATTACGGACGAATGCATCAATTGCGATGTATGCGAGCCGGAGTGCCCGAACGATGCGATTTACATGGGGCAGGAAATCTACGAGATAGATCCGACCAAATGTACCGAATGCGTTGGGCATTTCGATGAACCGCAGTGCCAGCAGGTGTGCCCTGTCAGTTGTATTCCATTTAATCCGGAATGGCGCGAGAGCAAGGAAGAGTTGCAGGCCAAATACGAACGTTTGCAGGCGGAACTTAAAACCGCCGGCTAAATTAAAAAAGGGACCCTCAGGTCCCTTTTTTCATATCAGCTGTGTCGCATCAACCCGCACTGACGACTTTATTCCTGCCTTCTTTCTTGGCCTGATACAGCGCCAGGTCGGCCTTGGCCAGTAGTTGCTGGGCGACGGCCGAGCTATCCTGTTTGTCCCTCGTATCCAGGCTGGCTACCCCTATCGAGACCGTGGCTTGCAATTCTTCGCCGCTGCCCAGCGCGATAGGGCGCCCGCTGACACTGGCGCGTATGCGTTCCGCCACCGCCAATGCCGCATCCAGCGTCGCATCTATCAGCAGTACGACGAATTCCTCGCCGCCGAAACGGCCGAGGGCATCACTCAGGCGCAATTCCGCCTTGATACGATTGGCAACTTCACACAAGACTTCATCGCCGCCCTGATGCCCGAAGTTGTCATTCACCTTCTTGAAGTGATCGAGATCGATGTACATGCAGGACAAGGCATAGCCATGTCTTTGCGTGCGGCCGACTTCTTCCAGCAGGCGTCGTTCGACATAGCGCCGATTGTTAACGCCCGTCAGCGGGTCGGTGAGGCCTATATGTTGCAGTCGTTCGTTGTTGATGACGTTTTCGACGCAGATGGCGACGATGGAAGCACGATGCTGCAGGAAGTCGCTGGCCATATTCGCGGTGAAGCGTGTTGGATCCAGGCTGCCCAGGCTGAGCCAGCCGATCAGGGTATTGCGCCTTATCAGCGGCAGGATCGCCACGCTGGCCGGCTTCAGCACGGTATCGGGGAACAGGCGCTTGTGCTGCATCGTGTTGTACGGACCCAGCGCCGGCTTGCGAGCCGGATGCGCGATCTCGCCGACGCCGTCTTTTTCCTCGACGAACAGCAGGTTCGGATAGTCGCTGATATCAATGCGCAGGTCGCTGAGGATGCGGCGGATTTCGGCGGCAGGGTCGAGCAGCGAAAGGGTGATGACGTCGAGTTCCGACGCTTCGGTCAGCGTATCGAAGACGCTGTCTATCAATTCCTGGAAACTGTTGGCGCCGATGAATTTCAGGTCGAATTCCTGATAGCGCTGCATGATTTGCTGATTGCGATGCGCCTGCTCCAGCAGCAATTTAAGCTGGGTGCGCAACTGCGAATTTTCAGTAACCAGCTTGTTCGACATGGATGTCAGGTCAGGGCGGCGGTAGATGGAGCAGTAATGAAGGCAGTAATAAGGTGTTGCATACTACCTTGATGCTTACTTCATAGCAATTTTTGTGCGGGCTTAGAAGACCGGATCTACGCTCACATTTTGTCCGACGCGCAAGACAGTGCCTTCACCACTGAGCAAGACGGCGTCCATGCCGAAAGTGATGCTGCCATCGACTTTGGGGTTGGCGCGGTAGGTGCCGAGGATGTCGAGCGGATCAGGACCGAACTCGCCGGTGGCCTGGTCGACCGATGGCAGCGGGCAGCGCGGGCAGGGTTTGACCGGTTTCAGGGCGGCTGCATCAAACTGGTACACATCGGCCAGGTCTTCCTCGAATGGTGCAATATCGCTGAACACCAGGTTCGGGCGGAAGCGGTTCATCGGTACCGGGCTGCGACCTTGTGCCACCAGTTTTTCATTCAAGTCCTGCAATGAGCCGGTGCCGATGACCAGCATCGGGAAGCCGTCGGAAAAGAGCACAGGGACTTCTGCATCGGCTGTCCATTTTTTGCTGGAGTAACGTTTGGCATCCGGATGGAAGCGCACCAGCCGGCATTTCACGCCGAGCGCATTGGAAAACCAAAGGGCGGTGGTGTCGTCGCAATCATAGGCGTCGACCTGGTCGTCCCAGACTTGTACGCGTATGCGTTTTTCATCTTCCGGATCAGGCAGGCCGAGCGGCACTTCCAGGCGCAGCATGCCGGGGGCACGCAATTCCAGCGTATCGGCCTTGATGCGCGGCGTGATCAAGGCCATTTTTGGATATTCGCGCTGTGTCAGCGCATCGCCGTTTTCATCGACGATCATCCATTCACGGTCATAAATCTGTTCGCTCATCAAACCGGCTGCAGTGAGCGTTGCTTCGCGCAGCGAAATGCCGGCGCAGGATTTGATAGGGTAGAGATTCAGTTCGGTGAGGATGGGCATGGATCAGGTTTCTGTCTGTGAGCTGAATAAGCACTGCCTGCCTGCAGGCAAACAGTGCTGCCGCAAGCGGATTAAACGTTGAACAGGAAATTCAGTACATCGCCGTCCTTGACGATGTATTCCTTGCCTTCGGCGCGCATCTTGCCAGCTTCCTTCGCACCGTTTTCGCCCTTGTAGGCGATGTAGTCTTCGTAGGAAATGGTTTGCGCGCGGATGAAGCCGCGTTCGAAATCGGTATGGATCACGCCTGCTGCCTGCGGTGCGGTAGCGCCGACCGGGATGGTCCATGCGCGTACTTCTTTCACGCCTGCGGTGAAATACGATTGCAGGCCCAGCAGTTTGAAACCGGCGCGGATCAGGCGATCCAGGCCAGGTTCTTCCATGCCCATATCGGCGAGGAATTCCTTCTTGTCGGCTTCTTCCAGGTCGGCGATTTCGGATTCGATCGCAGCGCAAATCGCGACTACCGGCGCGTTCTGCGATTTGGCGTAGGCGGTCAGCTGATCCAGCAACGGGTTATCGGTAAAGCCGGAGTCCGACACGTTGCCGACGTACATCGCAGGCTTGGCGGTGATCAGGCACAGCGGCTTGATCAATTCCATTTCTTCCTTGTCCAGGCCCATCGCACGTACCGGTTTGGCTTCATCCAGGTGCGGCATGATGCGTTCCAGCAGCGCGACCAGCTTGCTGGCGTCCTTGTCGCCGGAGCGTGCTTTCTTGTTTTCGCGGTGTATCGCTTTTTCGACGGTACCCATATCGGCCAATGCCAGCTCGGTCTGGATTACTTCGATATCGTCGAGCGGATTGATCTTGCCGGCGACGTGGATCACATTGTCGTCTTCAAAGCAGCGTACGACATTGACGATGGCGTCGGTTTCGCGGATGTGCGCGAGGAATTGGTTGCCCAGGCCTTCACCTTTCGATGCACCGGCGACCAGGCCGGCGATATCGACGAATTCGACGGTGGCCGGCAGGATGCGCTCAGGCTTGACGATTTCTGCCAGGGCCAGCAAACGCGGATCAGGCACTTCGACCATGCCGACGTTAGGCTCAATGGTGCAGAACGGATAGTTCTCAGCAGGGATGCCGGCTTTCGTGAGGGCATTGAAAAGGGTGGATTTGCCGACGTTAGGCAGGCCGACGATGCCGCATTTGAGACTCATGATGTGTGCTTTGCTGAGATGTTAATTAACCCGCTATTTTACCGTACCGGCACCGCTTGCCGGGATTTAAGACTTGCGGTGCCGAATCGTGTGCAGCGGGCCTGCTGCGGTGGACTACTTATTGGTATGCAATTGCATGGTGGCCGCCTCGAATTTTCCTTCGCACAGCATCGGAATCACATCCAGGCTTTTGGCGATGGCTTCATCGATCAGCGGCTGTTCTTCCTTGCGTGGGCGATGCAGCACGAAGTCGACCACCGCCTGTTGCAGGTTCAGCGTACGCGGATGGCCTATACCTATGCGCAGGCGCCAGTAATCCTGTGTGCCGAGCGCGGCAGTGATGTCTTTCAGGCCATTGTGGCCGCCGGAGGAGCCGCCTTTTTTCAGTTTGGCGACGCCGGGCGGCAGGTCCAGCTCATCATGCGCGACCAGGATTTCATCCGGCAGGATTTTGTAGAAACGCGCGAGCGCGCCCACCGATTGTCCGGAGCGGTTCATGAAAGTCTGCGGTTCCAGCAGCCAGACTTCCTGCCCGGCGATCACGGTTTTTGCGGCGAGCGCATTGTATTTGCTTTCGCGCGATAAATTGCAGCGCGGTGTATTGCGCGCCAATTGATCAACCAGCCAGAAGCCGGCGTTATGGCGGGTTTGTTCGTATTCCTGGCCGGGATTGCCGAGGCCGACGATAAGGCGAATAGGCATGGCGTCGTGAAAATTGGAAAACCTGATTATCGGGGATGAAACGTACTTGTGTCCGTTTCGGTATAAAAAACCGCATAAAAAAACCCGCCACAAGGACGGGTTTCTTCATTGCCCGACCGCAGCCGGGCAAATATTTACTGATTACTTCTTGTCGTCAGCGGCTGGAGCAGCTGCGGCAGCAGCAGCGTCAGCTTCTGCTTCGACTTTACCGGCAGGAACCGAAGCGGTAGCGATCGTTGGGTTGTCTTCACCACCGTGGATCACTGCAGCAACGCCTTTTGGCAATTTGATGTCAGCCAGGTGGATCGAGTGGCCAACGTCCAGGTTTGCCAGGTCGATTTCAACGAATTCTGGCAATGCGCCTGGCAAGCAGGTGATGTCCAGTTCGGTAGCAACGTGGCTGATGATGCCGCCGTGCAGTTTAACTGCTGGCGAGATTTCTGCATTGACGAAGTGCAGAGGCACTTTTACGTGAATCTTTTGTTTCGCGTCGACGCGTTGGAAATCAGCGTGCAAAACGAGTTGTTTGTATGCGTGGACTTGGAAGTCGCGCAACAGGACTTGTTCTACTTTGCCATCCACTTCCAGGTCGAGGATCGACGAATGGAAAGCTTCTTTTTTCAATGCGTGGTACAGAGCATTGTGGTCGAGCGAGATATTTACTGGTGCAGCGGTACCGCCATAAACGATACCAGGGGTCAGGCCTGCAATGCGCTGGCGGCGGCTCGCTCCGGTCCCCAGCTCTTTGCGTGCAAATGCGATTACTTTCATGATGAAGCTCCAAATATGCAGGATGAAAATCATCCTGCGGTTAAATCCCCCGCGACCAGGGGATTTTAAAAGTGGGGCGGCAATACCGCCCCGGTTTTGGACATCAGCATGAAGCGCAGCGCTGACATCCTGCCTGTGTCCAGGGACACAGGTTTAAACGTTCTTAGTCGGCAAACATCGACATCACGGAATCACCGGTGCTGATGCGCTTGAAGGTTTCTGCCAGCAATTCGGCGCAGGACAACACGCGAATCTTCGGGCAGGCCTTGGCTGCTTCAGTCAGCGGGATGGTGTCGGTGACGACCAGTTCATCCAGCGGCGAAGTGGTGATGCGCTCGATCGCAGGGCCCGACAGGACCGGATGCGTACAGTAAGCGATAACTTTCTTCGCGCCGCGTTCTTTCAATACTTCAGCTGCTTTGGTCAAGGTGCCTGCGGTATCAACCATGTCATCCATGATCACGCAGTTGCGACCTTCGACTTCGCCGATGATGTTCATCACTTCGGAAACGTTCGCCTTAGGGCGGCGTTTGTCGATGATGGCCAGGTCGCAGTTCAGGCGTTTTGCCAGTGCGCGGGCGCGGACTACGCCGCCGACGTCTGGTGAAACGACCAGCAGGTCTTCGTGATTCTTGGTGACCAGGTCACGCAACAAAATAGGCGATGCGTAAATATTATCAACCGGGATGTCGAAGAAGCCCTGGATTTGATCAGCGTGCAGATCCATGATCAGGACGCGTTCAACGCCAGCCTCTTGCAACATATTGGCAACGACCTTGGCCGAAATCGCCACACGCGCCGAGCGTGGGCGGCGATCCTGGCGCGCATAACCGTAGTACGGGATGGCGGCGGTGATACGGCCGGCCGATGCGCGTTTCAGTGCGTCGACCATCAACATGATTTCCATCAGGTTGTCATTGGTCGGGGCGCAAGTCGATTGCAGTACAAATACGTCTTTGCCGCGTACGTTTTCGTTGATTTCAACAACGATTTCGCCGTCGGAAAATTTGGAAACAACAGCTTTGCCAAGCGGGAGGCCGAGTTGCTTGGCAACGCCCAAAGCCAGATCCGGATTCGCGTTACCGGTAAAAACCATTAGGTTTTCGAGTGCCATGGAAATCCCTGCTTGCAGTCGTTAGAAAGGTGGAAAGCCGCCAAAACTTGACGATGACGTCTTGTGTTGGCGGCTTGCTTGTATGCTTCGTACTCTTGATGTAATGGCAGGGGAAGAAGGATTCGAACCTTCGAATGCTGGAATCAAAATCCAGTGCCTTAACCAACTTGGCGATTCCCCTACGCAACCTTGTGTTTGCCGTTGCATCTTCGCTATCAAAGCGGCGGATGCTGCGTCAAACTAATCTGGTGTCGACTGCTGCAAATTAGCGAGCGGATGATGCTTGATCGCTTTGGCCTTCCAGGTTTTCCAGTGTGCCGGTACTGTTGCCAGTACTGCATCGGCTTGCTGTTCTTGCTCAAACGGGCAAAACACACAAGCGCCGGATCCTGTCATTCTTGCATCTCCGTATTGTCTCAGCCATTTGATGGCGTCGGCAATCGGTGGAAACAACTTTTCAGCCACGACTTGCAGGTCGTTTTTACCGAAGCAATCCTGAGCTCCGGAAAAGTCCGATATTTTGACGGGTTTCGTATCCCGCGTCAACTCACTTGATGAAAATATCTGCTGAGTTGGTACCGAAACCCCGGGTTCGATGACAAGAAACCAGCGATCAGGCGTTTCTACCGCTACTAAATCCTCGCCGATTCCCTCGGCAAAAGCATTTTGGCCGAAGATAAAAAAGGGTACGTCGGCCCCCAATTTCAGGCCCAGCGCCATTAATTCGCTGCGACTCAAGCCGGTTTGCCATAAATGATTCAGTGCCAGCAGGGTAGTGGCTGCATCAGAGGAGCCGCCACCGAGACCGCCACCCATAGGCAGATTTTTTTCCACCGCGATATCGGCACCGAAATTTTTTTCCGGATTTTTCGCGGTCGCCGCTGCTTGCAATAATTTTGCCGCGCGCACCACCAGATCACTCTCGGCCGGCACGCCAGCCAATTCGGATGTGCGCACGATGAGTGCGTCATCGCGTGTTGCAAAATGTAGAACGTCACCGCGGTCTATCAGTTGAAACACGCTTTGCAGCAAGTGATAGCCATCCGCGCGTCGGCCAGTGACGTGCAGGAATAGATTCAGTTTTGCCGGTGCGGGGCAGTGGCGGAGGGTATGCGTCATGGAAGGTAAGTGCTGAGAATCAAGCGCTACAAATTAAGGTGTTTGCCAGTTATCGATGACGATGCGGATCGCCACTTTGCCCGCCTGTTCGGTTTGACGTTCCAGATCGATGCGCTTGGGGCGACTTTGCTGCTCACCTTCCCAGGTTGGGTATTGCAGTTTCCAGCCGTCGCGTGTTGTTACTTTGTTGTTGGCAGGTGTTGCGATAAAGGTTTGATTGCTGGCATTGACGGCAAAGCCCTGTAGCCAGTTGCGCAAGCCGGAAACCGGCAGCGGCCAGCCCAGCGCTTGCTGTGCCAGCAGGTCGACGTCGGCCGCGCTGCGTGGCGCTTGCCCGGACTGGGTCAGGGTTGCGTTGTCAGGTGTGACATCAATGGTGGCTAAAATTTGTCCCAGCGGCGAGAGGATGGCAATCGAGCTGCGATCTTTGTTTTGTTTCCAGGTGAAGCTGCCGTGTATGGCTTCGTCCTGATCATTTTTTTGATACTGCACCGAGAGTCGACCGCCCAGCGTAATGGTTTCCTGATACTTGCGCGCGGTGGACGCCTGCCCTGCGCTTGCCGTCGGTTCCGATGGCGGCGCGATACTGGCGCAAGCCGCCAGCAAAGTAGTGGACAGGATAAGAACGGAAGTAAGTTTGCTTGGTATTGGCATCAGGAACGGAGAGCTGGCTGCAAAGTAGGGATTGTAGACTAGCCCGGAGGGCTAGCTGCAAGAAGGCGGGCAGGCGCAGACGGCGGTTGCCATCTGCGCCCGGGTATTACAACTGCGCGCGCAGGCGTGCCAGCGTGCTTTTCAAAAGATCGCTTTGCGGATCTTTTTGGCTCGCATCGCGCCATAATTTTTGCGCATCGGCTTTCTGGCCTTTGACCCACAGTACTTCACCCAGATGCACGCCGATTTCTACATCGGGGCGGATCGCGTAGGCACGGCGCAGATAGTTTTCTGCTTCCTGCAGGCGACCGAGGCGGAATTGGACCCAGCCCATGCTATCCATGATGAATGGATCTTCCGGTGCGATCTTCAGTGCTTTTTCTATCAGTGCCAGTGCTTCATTCAGATGGATGTTGCGATCGGCAAAGGAATAACCAAGCGCGTTGTACGCATGCTGATTGTCCGGTGCGAGGCGGATGATCTTGCGCAGCGAGGTTTCCATCACGTCCATCTTGTTGGCTTTTTCAGCCAGCATCGCATAGTCGTACAGCAGGCCGGTGTCGTCCGGGTAGCGCTTCAAGCCGGTGCTGAGCACCGTCATCGCTTCCGGTACGCGGTTGGCGTCGCGCAGCAATTGCGCATCAGCGACGATGACCTGAATTTGCTCGCGTTGTCCTTGCGGCTTCAAATGGCTGAGCAGATTGCGTGCGCCGTTCAGATCGCCGCTGATGGCCATCAATTGTGCGCTTCTGATTTGCGCCGCCATATAGGCCGGGCCCGGTTCCACTTGTGCCAGCCATTTCAGTGCTGCCGGGTAGTCTTTCCGGTCTTCCGCGATTTGCGACATGATCAGCAAAGCCTGTACCGGATCGCGGCTTTCGTCCGGGCTTTCATCCAATGCTTGCAGATAGGCCGACAGATATTTCTCTGCACTTGGTATGTCATTGGTTTGCGCGCCGAGGATGCCCATTGCATACAGGATGGTCAGATCTTTCGGATCATCTTTCAGCAACTGCTCGAATTGCACACGCGCCTGATCGTACTGTTTGTCATCGATCAGGATTTTTGCGTAGGCAACACGCACTTCGCGTGATTTCGGGTTCGTCTGCAGGAAGTTCGCCAGGATTTGCAGCGCCTGCGAGCGTTCACGCGTGGATTGCGCGACCATCAGGACCGCAAGTTCCAGATCCGGTTTCAGCTGTAATGCGATTTTTGCTTCGCTGTTCGCGCGGGCGATGTCATTTCGGATGAATGCGCTTTGCGCCAATGCGAGATGGGTTTCGACCAAATCCTGATACGGGGTGGTGACATCTTCCAGCAAGGCAAAAGCAGCGGTTTTATCTTTGGTATTTGCCAGCAGACGCTGGATCTCGATGATCAGTCCGCCGCGTGTTTGCGGGCTGGCCAGACGCAAGCGTTCGATCAGGATCGGACGTGCTTCTTTCAGATTGTCGCCAAGAATGATCAGGCCCAGATAGAACTGGTTGGCCTCTTCCGAGCTGGGTGCCAGCTCATGCCACAGGCGCACTGCAGACAAGGCTTCAGAAACTTGTTTGGCGTTCACGGCAATACGTGCGGCTCTTTCAGCCAGACGCGGATCGCGGGTTTCTTGTGCCGCAACCAGCATCGAAACATAGGCCAATTGCCAGTCACCTCGTTGCAGAGCAAGTTCGGCGCGCAATAATTTGTACAACAAGGGGGCGGTCAGTTGGGCCGAAGGCAGCGGATCCTCTGTTTTGCCGGCGACCACTTTTTTGCCGTTGACAGGCTTGGTGGTGACGGGTGCCGGCTTCTCTTGCGTAGCCGCAGCAGTGGCATCGGGTGCCTGAGGTTGGGCCTGAATATCGGCACCGGCCGTAAGCAGGGCTGACAGCGTTACAATGACAAGAGCATTTTTCAATTGAAATCCATGCAAATCGAGCGAGGTTTTATTCTACGCTCAACCGTCGCTCTATGCGCTACCTCGGTAGCATCGTTTAAATCATTACGGAAATTGCAGTTCCCATGCCTGAATTACCCGAAGTCGAAGTAACCCGTCGCGGCGTAGCGCCACATCTGGAAGGGCAGGTCGTGGCTGGCGTGACTTTGCGTCATACCGGCTTGCGCTGGCCGTTCCCGCTTGAGCTGTCAAAGACGCTGGCCGGGCATACCGTGCGCAGCACCGGGCGGCGCGGCAAATACCTGCTGATCAATTTCGATCACGGCACTTTGATTATCCATCTGGGCATGTCCGGACATTTACGCATCTTGCCAGCGGAGATCCCGCCCAAGAAGCATGACCACTTCGATTTGCAGATCGGTACACAGGTGTTACGCCTGAGCGATCCGCGCCGCTTTGGTGCGGTACTGTGGCATGCGGCGGAAGACGGCGCCGTAGAAAACCACCTGTTGTTACGCACCCTGGGGGTGGAACCGCTGGAGGCCGCATTTGATGCGCAATGGCTGTATAAGCAAACGCGTAGCCGCACGTCGGCCATTAAACAGGTGTTGCTGGCTGGCGACATCGTGGTCGGGGTCGGGAATATCTATGCATCCGAGAGTTTGTTCCAGGCGCGCATCAATCCCAAGACCCCGGCGCATCGAATAGGATTGGCGCGCTATGAACGACTGGCAGCAGCGATACGGCAGATACTGGCAGCGGCGATAGAGCAGGGCGGCAGTACCTTGAAAGACTTTATCGGTGTGAATGGCCAGTCCGGCTATTTCCAGCAAAATTACTTTACCTATGCCCGCACCGGCGAACCTTGCCGCATTTGCAACACGCCGATCAGGCAAATCGTGCAGGGGCAGCGTTCGACCTTTTACTGTCCAAATTGTCAAAAGTAGGCAGCGGTGCTAGTGTCGCTCTGGGATGCAGGGTTTCAACCTAATAAAAGAGGTTTACGTGAGTAATCTGGTGCAGAAGTTTCAGGAATATAGCGCCTGGCGCAATGAAGTTAAACATGCGCTGGAACGTTATCGCGATTGCGTCAGCACCGGCGATCTGGCTGATAGTGCCAGCGACCAGCGCTTTCTGAATACACTGGCACGCCTGAATGAAGACAAATTATCGATCGCCTTTGTCGCTGAGTTTTCGCGTGGCAAATCGGAATTGATCAACGCCATTTTCTTCGCCGATTACGGCCAAAGAATTTTGCCTACTTCGGCTGGCCGCACCACCATGTGCCCGACCGAATTGATGTACGACGAAACATTTCCCCCATCGATACGCCTGCTGCCGATAGAAACCCGCGCCGAAGCGCAATCGACCAGTGATTTCAAAGCTCAGAATCAGGTCTGGACCGTATTGCCGCTGGATACTTCATCGGCCGACGGCATGCTGGAAGCGTTCAAGCAAGTCAGCCTGACCAAGCGGGTGCCGGTCGCAGAAGCTGCGCGTTATGGCTTATACGATGAAACCGATCTGGATATGGTGATCGCGGTAGACGATCAGGGCATGGTAGAGATTTCGCAATGGCGTCATGCGATCGTGAACTTCCCGCATCCGCTGTTGCAGCAAGGTTTGGTGATCGTCGATACGCCGGGTCTGAACGCAATCGGTACCGAACCGGAGCTGACCCTCAACCTGATTCCGAATGCGCATGCGGTGCTCTTCATTCTGGCGGCGGACACCGGCGTCACCAAGAGCGATATCGATATCTGGCGCAATCACATAGGTGGTACCGGCGCTGGTCGCATGGTGGTGCTGAATAAAATCGACAGCATGTGGGATGAGTTGCGCTCACCGGCTGAAGTCGAGCAACAGATACGCATGCAGGTTGCGAATGTGGCGCACACACTGGAGCTGTCGGAACGTCAGGTGTTCCCGGTGTCGGCGCAAAAGGGTTTGGTCGGCAAGATCAATCGCGATGCACCTTTGCTGGCGAAGAGCCGTTTGCCGACATTGGAAAACGCCTTGTCCAATGAATTGCTGCCCGCCAAGCAAGACATCATCCGTACGCAGCTGATGGCTGAAGTGAATGAACTGACTTCGGCCAAGCAGGCTTTGCTCTCATCGCGGGTACGCAATGTGGTGGAGCAATTGATTGAGCTGAAAAGTTTGCGCGGCAAGAATCAAAATATTCTGCAGCACATGATGAAGCGCATCGACATGGAGAAAATGGAGTTCGATGGCAGCTTGTTCAAATTGCAGGCCACACGCTCCGTCTTCGCCCGCTTGTCGACTGAAGTATTTACCCATCTGGGCATGGGCGTATTGAAAGACAATATCAACCGCACGCGCGATGCGATGGAGCGCAGCAAGTTCTCTTCCGGTCTGCGGCAGGCGGTCAAGGAATTCTTCCAGCAGGCGCTGGATAATCTCGCCTTGTCTTCGGGGAAAACGGATGAGATCGGTGAAATGATGTCGGTGATGTACCGAAAATTCTCGACCGAGCATGGCCTCGCCTTGTCGACTCCGATGCCGTTTTCGCTCGACAAGTATCGCAAAGAAATCGTGATGATAGAACAGCTGTACCACAAGCAATTCGGTGCCGCGACGATTTTGACGACGCCGCAAGTGGTCTTGATGCAAAAGTTTTTTGATTCGATCGCTTCACGCGTCAAGCAAAGCTTCCTGCAAGCCAATCGCGATGTGGAAGCCTGGTTGAAGGTGGTGATGGCGCCGCTGGAAGCGCAGATAGGCGAACACAAGGTGCAACTCAAGCGCCGCAAAAAATCGATAGAAAAAATCCATCTGGCGACCGATAGTCTGGAAGAAAAAGTGCTCGCATTCGAACAAATGCAATTTGAACTGGATACCCAGCGCGCCTTGTTGACGCGTCTGGAAAATGAATTGAAGACGGCGATCATGGCGCAGTTGGCTTCTTATAAAGCGGCGGCATAGCTCTCAATGAAACGTGTAGTCAGTAATTCCCCTGGTAGTACCGTTCCTTCCGCTTCATCGGCAAACATATCGGCCACAGAGTTGGCCGATCCGAGCTTTTCAGCTGATGTGATCAGCTGGCAAAAGCAGCACGGTCGTCATGCCTTGCCGTGGCAAAACACGCGCGATGCGTATCGCGTCTGGCTGTCGGAAATTATGCTGCAGCAGACACAGGTGGCTGCAGTGATTCCCTACTATCTGCGCTTTCTCGAAACCTTCCCTACGGTAGCCTCGCTGGCCGCCGCACCGTCGGAAGAGGTGATGGCGCACTGGAGTGGTCTCGGTTATTACTCGCGTGCGCGCAATCTGCATAAGTGCGCGCAAATGGTAGTCGCTGAATATGGTGGCGTGTTTCCGAGTGATCCGGATTTGCTGGAGCAATTGCCCGGCATCGGGCGTTCCACCGCGGCGGCTATCTCGGCATTCTCGTACGGCACCCGTGCCGCCATCCTGGATGGCAACGTTAAACGCGTGTTTGCGCGGGTCTTTGGGGTGGAACGTTATCCCGGTGAAAAGGCGGTTGAAAACGAGTTGTGGTTGCGTGCGGTTGCTTTGCTGCCGCAGACTGGTGTGGAAGCCTATACCCAGGGTTTGATGGACCTCGGTGCAACGCTGTGTACGCGCAATCGGCCCTCTTGCCAGCGTTGTCCGTTGGCCCATCGCTGCATAGCCTATGCCACCGGACGCACCAACGAGCTGCCGATACGCAAGCCGAAAAAAGCCGTGCCAGAAAAAGAGACCACCATGTTGCTCATCGTGAACAAGCAAGAAGTCTTGCTTGAGCAGCGACCTGATAAAGGGATCTGGGGTGGTTTGTTGTCCCTGCCGGAAATCGAAGCAGCGTCAGCTACTGATCCCGTCTTGTTTGACGCGGCAATGGCACAGGCAGTTGCGCGCTTCGGGCCGGTCGCATCGCAGGAAAAGCTATCGATGTTTACGCACGTATTCACACACTTCAAATTGCATATCACGCCGTATCACATCGCTTTGACGCGTCGTCTTGAGCGGGCCGGGGAAGATCAATATGTCTGGTATCCGGTGGCGAAGATGGCTGATGCGCCTTTGCCGGCGCCGGTTAAAAAACTCTTGCTGGCGGTTTTTCGTGAGCCGGATTTGCTGAGCTAAGCTCGCTTCAGATAATGTCGTGTTGTTGCAGGTATTGCTGGATGATGGTCAGGCGGGTATGCGCGTCGTCCACTTCCAGCAATTTTTGTCTGGCCTTCAATGGTATCGGCAGAATTTCACTCCAGCGATTCGCGACCCAGCCAGCATCGTCCAGATGCAAGGTTTCGGTAAACGGGCTTTCAAATTCAGATCCCACTTCGGCGCGGCCTTTGACGTTGATATCGTGTATCACCAGTCTTAGTGTGTCGGCGCAGGCTTCCTGTTCTTTCATCAGTACGCTGGGGCCGCCGTATCCGAGTATTTCCACCCGTGCTTCCAGATGCTGATCCTTGTGTACGCGGGTTTCCAGAATACGAAAGCGGGTGCCGCCTTCGGTACGCAATAAAAGTACTCCGAGTTGCGGCGCATCCCAGGCCGTGATGTGGGCCATGCAACCAACCGCTTCCGGCTCCGCCGCAGTGCCGATTTCTTGTCCTGACTTGATCAGCACCACGCCGAAAGGCGATTCGCGTTTCATGCAATCGCGCACCATGTCTATGTAGCGCGTTTCAAAAACCTTAAGGGGAAGTACACCGCCCGGGAACAGGACGGTATTGAGGGGGAAGAGCGGAAGCCAGTGTTCGTTGTCAGACATGATCAGTGAATATTCTGGGTAGGGGCTGATGCCGCTTGCGCAGCCGTGCGCTCAATCGAGTTCGCGGTGCCTCAGGATGACGTGTTCATGCGTGCGGAAATGCGCAGACAATTGTTCCACCATATACACCGAGCGATGCTGACCACCGGTGCAGCCGATGGCGACAGTCAGATAGCTGCGGTTATCTTTCTTGAACGCCGGTAACCATTTCTCGACGAAGCCGCGGATGTCCGCCAGCAAGGCCGTGGCATCCGGCTGTGCCTGCAAAAACGCCTGCACCGGTGCATCGCGTCCGGTCAAGGGCCGTAATTGCGTGTCGTAGTGCGGGTTAGGCAGCATGCGTACATCGAATACCAGATCGGCATCCAGCGGCACGCCAAATTTGAAGGCAAAGGATTCGAACAGCAGGGTTAAGGGCGAATGATCACTTTGAATCAATGCCTTGATCCATGCGCGTAATTTGTTGGCACTCATGCCGGAGGTGTCGATCACGTGGCTGATTTCTTCGACGCCGGACAGCATCTCGCGTTCTTCGCGTATGCATTCAGTCAGTGTGCGGCGATCTTCCGCTGCGGTGCTGCTGAAGCCGCGATGCGACAACGGGTGGCTGCGGCGGGTTTCAGAAAAGCGCACGATCAGCGAATCGGTCTTGGCGGTCAGGAACAGTACCTTGACTTCATGCCCCTGACTCTTCAACCAGGCGATGTCGGCCGGTAAGCCGATCAGCGAGCTGGCACTGCGCGCATCCATCGCAACGGCCAGCTTGTCAGCATGTTCTTCCTGACGGGTAGCGACCAGCGCGCGCAACAAGGTAGGCGGGAGATTATCGACGCAGAAGTAGCCAGCGTCTTCAAGGGAGGTAAGTCCGACCGATTTGCCAGACCCGGAGATTCCGGTGATGAGAATAATGCGCATGGGCTCATGATACCGCAAGCACAAGACTAGAGTGTTACTGCAAAGATTCGGAGTTGTCGCGTCTGGCTAAGGCGCTTGCGGTGGTGCTGCGGTGAAGCTGAGCCTGAGCTGAATTACTCGTCGCTTTCCATCGCTTTTTGTTGGCGGACCATGAAGTCTTTCAGGGTATCGATGCCGCGCAATTGCAGGATGGTATTACGTACCGCTGCTTCCAGCAGCACCGCGAGATTTCGACCAGCTTCGACCGGGATCACGACTTTGCGTATCGACAAGCCGAGGATTTCTTCGCTTTGCGATGGCAGTGGCAGTCGTTCATAGCTTTCTTCCAGCGTGCTGCGACGGACCAGATGCACGATCAGTTTGAGACGCATTTTGCGGCGTACCGCGGTTTCACCGAAGATGGTACGGATGTCGAGCAAACCGAGGCCGCGGACTTCCAGCAGATTTTGCAGCAGTGGCGGGCAGCGGCCTTCTATCATGTGCGGCGCAATGCGCGCGAACTCGACCGCATCATCGGCGACCAAGCCGTGGTTGCGTGAAATCAGCTCCAGACCCAACTCGCTTTTGCCGAGGCCGGACTCACCGGTAATCAACACGCCCACGCCCAATACGTCCATGAACACGCCGTGCATGGTGATGCGCTGTGCCAGTTTTTTCGACAGATAAACACGCAGGTAATCGATCACTTGCGCAGCAGGCAAGGGGGTCGAAAACAAGGGAATATTCTTATCGTCGCAAATCGACATGATGTCGGCCGGCGTTTCCAGACCCTGCGCGATGATGAAGGCAGGTGGCTCGCCAGCTACCAGTTCGGCAGTGTGGTGCGCGCGGCCGTTAGGTGACAGGCGTTGGTAGTACTCAACTTCCTGATGACCAAACACCTGGATCCGGCCCGGATGGATCAGATTCAAGTGACCGACCTGATCCGCAGCCGAGGTCGCATCGCCGGAAATCAGGCGTTCGCCACCGGGGAAGCCGGCAAACCATCCCAACTGTAGCGATTCACGGTTGTCGTCGTAGAGTTGCTGGATGGAGAGCGGTGTCGGTAGTGGCATGTTGGATGCTGACAGGACAGGATGCGCGCCGTGGAAAGGGCGCGGCGGATTAGTTGGTGCTTTGCAGGCTTGGCTGCCAGGTGATCAGGCGCGCATGGACTGCGGCCGGGTCTTCGGTGCTGGCCAGCAAGTTGCGGAAAGCTTCGTCGGAAAACATTTCTGCCAGTTCCGACAGGATTTCCAGGTGCTGCTGCGTCACGTGATCCGGGATCAACAGGAAAATCAACAGATTCACCGGTTGGCCGTCCGGCGATTCAAACGGGATCGGTTGCGCCAGGCGCACGAAAGCAGCCAGCGGCGCTTTCAAGCCCTTGATACGACCGTGTGGCACGGCGACGCCATGACCGAGGCCGGTCGAGCCAAGCCGTTCGCGCGCGAACAGGTTGTCGGAGACGACGGAACGGGCAATGCCACAGTTGTTTTCGAAAATTAAACCAACCTGTTCAAACGTGCGTTTTTTGCTGGATACGTCCAGATCAAGCACTACGTTGGCAGGGGGGAGAATCTGACTTAAATGGTTCATGGTGCGACGCACAAAAAAAGGACTCTGCGATGGATTATAGGCCTATTCGATGGCGATAGGGCTTGAATCGGGAAACCGGAGGCTGGTGCCGCCATGTCTGTTGCGGATAAGACGCACCTTTTTAATGCGACTTGCCATAACTATTGCTTTTTCCTCTTTTGCTAGGGTGATTAAATCATAAGCAGATGGAATTTGTAAGCTTGTCTGTTGATTCAAACATTTATTGCTTGTCCTGCAAGCTCTGTATCAAGCCGCGCAAGTACAAGCCGCGTGCGAGTAATTTCCGCGTCAGCATGCGCGCGATGCGTGCAATATCGAGCACCGGGCGGAAGTGACTGGCACGCGCATGGGGGGCGTAGATGGCCGGTATTTTGACGGGCACGCTACGTACGCCCAGATATGCCGCCTCTATCAATATTTCGCTTTCAAATACGAAGCATGAGGATTTTTGATGGTCGATTTTGATGCTTTCCAGCAAGTCGGCCGGGTAAATGCGGAAGCCGGATTGGCTGTCGCTGATGCGATAGCCCGCCGTCCATGAAATCAGGAAATTTGCCAACTGATTGGCGTTGTAGCGTGCGCGCGGGATTTTTTCTTTTTCGTGCAGACGTGAACCGATGACGATGGTGTTGCTGGTTTCACGAAAGCGACTGATCAGGCGAGGAATATCTTCGGGGCGGTGCTGACCGTCGCCATCCAAAGTGATGATGCCCAGACGCGCGTAGCTACGCGCCAGATGCATGCCATCCCACAAACTGGCAGCCTTGCCTTGATTGAGTTCATGGCGCAACAGAATGACATCGAGGCCAGACAGCGCCGCGCTCGTATCGTCATTTGAACCGTCATCGACGACGATGACATGGCGCACGTAGAGTAAAGCGCGCTCCACCAGCTCGCGAATAGTACGGCCTTCGTTAAAGGCCGGAATGACGACAGCGAAATCTTCCTGCTGAGCGGGCGTTCTGGTCACGCCATCGCTCCATTGATAGAAATGATTTGCCCGGAAATATAGGCGGCGTCATCTGATACCAGAAATTTGACGAGAGCAGCCACTTCATCGGGGCGACCCGCGCGTTTCATCGGTACCAGTTGATCAATGGCAGTTTGTGAAAACACATCCTTGCTCATAGGCGTCGTAATAATGCCGGGCGCGACCGCATTGACGGTAATGCCGCGTGTTGCCAATTCCATAGCCAGCGTTTTGGTCGCACCATGCAAACCAGCCTTGGCTGCAGCGTAGTTGGCTTGTCCGCGATTACCCATCACGCCAGCGACGGATGACATATTGACGATGCGTCCCCAGCGGGTCGCCATCATGGATAGTAATAGTGGCTGGGTGACGTGGAAGAAGCCATTGAGTGAAATATCGATGACACGCGTCCATTGCTCGGTTTCCATCCCCACCATCAAGGCATCGTCGTGCATGCCGGCATTGTTGACGAGGATCTGAATGGCGCCATCCTGCAAGAGTTCTTCCAGTGCGTGGCCGCAGGCTACCGCATCACTCACGTCGAAGCTGGTGGCTTGAGCACTGTGGCCGGCGGCAATCAGTTCTGTGACCAGCGCATCCGCTGCTGCCCGCTGGCTGTGGGCGTGCACGATGACGTGTATGCCTTCAGCGGCAAGCTGACGGCAGATGGCCGCGCCGATTGCACCACTACCGCCGGTGACGAGTGCGCGTTTCATACCTGCTCTCCTTCCAGTACTACCGCGACGCGACCTTGCACCAGGATCTTGTCCTGTGCAGAGAGGGTGAATTCATAAATCGAACGTCCGTTTTCACTAATCATTTTCTTTGCATCCACGATCAGGTCGCAGTCCAGTTGGTCGAGTCGTTCTATGGTCCAGCTCACGTCTTTGGCATTCGCCAGATAACCTGCGCGCGGTGTTTGTTTGTCCCTCGTCAGCAAGCCACCGTGTACTGCAATCGCTTGTGCGCCATATTCAATGCCGCAGACAGCCAGCAAGCCCTGTGCACTACGCAAAGGATGTTGCGGATCGCGATGACTGATGGCCGAGCAACGAATATGATCTTCGTCCCACGAGACTATTTCGTGCAGCAGGCACATCGAACCTTGATGCGGAATTAATGCCGCGATAGCGGGGTGCTGGCTCATGCATGCACCGTCACGGCCAGGCTGCGATTGAGATAGTCCAGATGGATGGTTTGTGCGGCAGGCTCTGCCAAGGCCACCAGCAAAGGAAGGCCATGCGCTGCCGGATTGCTCAGGAAGGACGCCGGCATATCAGTCGGCAAGGCGGTGGCGGCACAAGGGGCGACGAGCGCCAGCTGTAAGCTGGCGATTGTTTTCGCGCTGCGCTGATGCGTCAGCAGCAAGGAAATTGAGCAATCCAGTGCGGTAGGTCGCAAGCTCGCAAACGGCTCCGGGAAGCGCATATCGAATGCGGTCATCAGCACGTCTTGCTGCTCATCGACGGTTTGCACTGCGGCCTCGAGCAAGGCGGCGGAAAAGCTGTCGTCGTAGGCGCAAATCGTGGTCGATGCCTGTCTCAATCCGGCCGCGATGCTCCAGTAGCCGGATGCTGCGTTGTGAACCGAGTTGGAAAAACGGATAGGGGAAACCTCGGGTTCATCTTGCGCCAGACCATCCGCGATTTGATGAATGATTTGGCCGTCGCCATCAGAGCTGGCAAATACACAGGCGACCGGGCGTGTGGCATCGGCGTTTTCTGTTGCCAGCGCTTCACTGGCGGAGCTTAATGCCAGTCGGGCAGAAGCAATGCAGCGGCGTCTTTCGGTGGCCGGCAAAATGGCAGGCGCAATGGTGGGTAAATCACGCCAGACGTAAGGTGTTTTGCCACTGAAAATGGCTTGCGCTTGCGGCCAGCCTTCGAGGCCGGGAGCAATGATGCCTACGCTTTCGATAAAAACTTCCATCATGCGCGCGGCTTTCCAAATAAAAGACTGCAGTTGGTGCCGCCAAAACCGAATGAATTGCTGATCACATGGCGCAGTGTTGCCTGTTGATTATGCTGGATAAAGTTTGCGCCCAGCTGAGGATCTTTTTCCTGAGTGTTGGTGGCGCCCGGTATCAGCTCATGTCGCAGACAAAGCAGGCTGATCACCGCTTCCACAATGCCGGCCGCACCCAGGGTATGGCCGGTAGCGCCTTTGGTGGAGCTGCAGGCCACTTCATTGCCGAAGACTGCAAGGATAGCCGCGTCTTCCGAAGCGTCGTTGCTAGGTGTGCCGGTGCCATGCAAATTGATGTAATCGATGTCGCCTGCCGCCAGGCCTGCGCTGTTGAGCGCGGCTTGCATCGCCAGTTGTGCACCGAGACCTTGCGGATGCGGTGTTGACATGTGATGCGCGTCACTTGATTCGCCGTAACCCAGCAGCGCCAATTCACCTAGTTGTTCTTTTTCCAGCAAGGCAAAACCGGCTGCTTCGCCGATAGAAATACCATTGCGATTTTTATCCCAAGGACGGCAGGGCTGTGGTGAAGTCAATTCAAGTGCAGTAAAGCCGTACAGCGTGGACCATGACAGGGAATCCACGCCACCAACCACGACGGCATCACACAAACCTTGTCGTATGAAGCGTGCGGCGCTGGCAAATACTTTGGCGCTGGAAGAGCAAGCGGTAGAAATGACATAAGACGGTCCGCTGACAGCGAGCGAGCGCCGTACAAAGTCGGCCAGCCCGAATAAATTATGCTGTTCGCGAAAATGCATGGAAGCAGGCCATGCACCATTGGTTTTGTAAGCGCGATACGCGACTTCAGTTTCCAGATTGCCGGAGGTCGAAGTGCCGAGGATGACGCCGACACGATCTGCACCGTAGGCAGCTTTGGCGCGCTCGACCGCAGCAATAAATCCATCTTGCCTCAGTCCGATTTGCGCCAGTCGATTATTGCGACAATCGTAAGCGGCCAGAGCGGCCGGAATTTTCTCCTGGTCTGCGCCTTCGACGCGACCTATCCAAGTGGGGATAGGGTTTTGCTGGAAATCATTTTCGCGCAGGCCAGAGCGTTGTGATTGCAAGGCCTGGAGCGTTGCCTGCAGGCCATGTCCCAACGCGCTGCTAGCGGTGAAGGCGGACAAATAGATAGGTTGCAAGATCAAGTCCGTGGTCTGAAAGTGTTGGCGATTATAACAAAGCGCATCATACTGCCCCGGTCCGGGTCGGGCGTGCCAACAGGTAGGCACAGACCATACTGAGTACAGCACCGATAGTGACGGTTTGCCCGATGGCATGCAAGACCGGCAAGCTGGATAAGGTCAGGGTGCCAAATGATAAAAAGGTGGTCAGGCCACAGGTAATCAGCGACAAATGATTGCGCTGGGTATCGTCGGCACTGGTTTCTTCGCGGTTAAAGAAGATGGAATAATTCAAGCCTATGCCTATCACCAGCAACATCGACACCAGGTGGAACAAAGTCAGTTTTTCACCCAAAACGATGACGGTGGCAGCAATGCTGAGTATCACTGCCGAGATGACCGGATACAGCACGCGCAAAGTCAGTTGCCATGAACGCAGGCTGAACAAGAGCAAGAACGTAATCAATACCATGCCGAAGGCGGATAGCTGCAACGCTTCATCGCGATAGGTGCTGATCAGACGGCCGGTGTCATCTTTCAGATCGATGGCGCGCAATCCTTTTTCCTGTAAGGCCGGCAGTGCAGCTTGCAGGCGTGCCGGATCATGCACACCGCTCAAAGTAATCAGGGCCACTGCGCCCTCTTTGTCGTCGAGCAGCAGCGAGCGGATCTTGAGGCCGAGTGAGCTGCCGTCCAGATCTTCTGCTTTAAGTAATGCCTGATGCTTTGCGGCTGCGATGTCTTTGAGGAAGGGGGCGAATGCATCATTGCGGAAAGGCAAATCTGCCATCGCTTGTTGCAGCTTGCCTTTGAGGCTTTGCGCATCGGGCAAGGCGGCCTGACGTTGCGCTTGCAGCGCTTCGCTAGGTAAGTAATTGGCGGCCATGTCATAGCCGCTGATCACACCATCTTCGCGCAGTTTGTTTAAATCCGGACGTAGCAATTCACTTTGCTGCAGCGCCTGTTCACGATTCTTCCCGCTGGCAATGAGCAGGTAACGCACATCGGGTGCGCCCAATTGATTGCGTAATTCCTGATCCAGTTTTTTTGCATCGGCGGAGATCGGGCTCAAGCTCGCCAGATCGTCATCCCATAGCTGTTGGCGTTGCACGAACAATGCAGCCACGGCGATCAGCACGAGTGGCAATACGATGACGCGCCAGCGATTGCCGGGTGACAGCTTAATTGGAAGGTGTTCCAGCTTGCGTGAGGTGAGGGTGGCGCCGGCGATCGCGGGTAACACGAAGTAAGTAGTCAGGCCGGCGACAGCGACACTGACTAGCGACAGCAAGCCCAATTGCGCCAGGCCGGAAAAACTCGACAGCAACATGGCAATGGAACTGAAGGCGGTGGTCAGGATTGCCAGCCTCAGGGTTGAGCCGACGCGCAGCAAGGCATTGCGCACCGGTTCACCACGTGCAGTGTGGAGAAAGGCGTAATTGGGATAGTCGACCGCCTCACCGATCAGGGTGGCAGCAAATGCCAGCGTGATCCCGTGTACACCACCAAATACCAGTGACACTGCCGCCGTGCCTATCAGCAGCCCGGATACCGCGGGCACATACGCCAGCATGGTCAAACCGATGGAACGGTAAGTCAGCCATAGCACTAGCAAGACCAGCGTCGAAGCAATGACAGATAAGCGCCAGGAATCGTTCTCTATCAGTTTGCGCGATTCAGCGGCGAATACGCCAGTACCGGAAAGCAAGAGTTGCGCTTTGCTATCTGCATCCTTGGCGACGCTGGAAAATCGCTGACGCACACTGGCGAGGATGTCTTGTTGAGCGTTGACGTCCATGCCGGATGCAGTGGTTTGCGCGATGAGCAGCGCACGTTTGTTATCGGCTGAAAACCATACGCCATCGTGCATGTCAATTTGCGTAGCGGGTGTCCATAGCGAAAAAATACGGGCAACTTCGCCGGTCGGATCCAGTGGGATCAAGGTTTTGGCAAAGGTACCTGCCTGCGAAGCGAGCATTTGAGCGCTGGCTTGTAATGCACTCTTCAGTGCCGCTGCTTCGAAATGCTCGGGAGTGATGGCCGGACTGAGCAGATAACGATAGCGCAGCAGAATGTCGCGTTCATTTGTCAGCGCATTTAATTCACCGTTATGAACAAAGGTAAGACGCTTATCCTGACGCAGGGTCTGTGCCAGATCGCGGCTCAGATTGGCGAGCTGATCCGTGGAGTCACCTTCGATGCCGATCAGGATCAAACGCGAGGCTGGGCCTTCGCGTAATTGATCAAGCAACAGTTGTTGTGTGCGATCAGGTGCCGTCGGTAAGAAGCCGGTCAGATCGGTGTAGATCTTGGTGTGCGCGACTGCGATCCACCCGCTGAAAGCGAGTAGCAGTAGCCAGCAAGCGACGATCAGCTTGTTGCGCAACTTAGTCATGTTGGATCGTCATAACGGAACGGTCGCCGCTGGCTTCCAGTATATCGACCAACGTTATGCGATTGCCGCTACCCTCGATGCGCAAGGTTTTGACATTTTCGCGCATCGCATCGTCTGCCGGTGACAGTATGAGCGTCCAGCGATTGGCATTTCCTTCTAGGCTTACATAGTAGAAGCGCTGCAGCGTTTTTAGCTCGCCTGCCAGCGTCGCCCGTATGCTTTCAACAAAGGCCCAGATCGGTGGATTGTTTTGCAGGCGGATGCTGCGCTTCTTATTGGTAGCATTGTTTTGCCACGTCAGTTTATCGCCTTCGACCGTGATGACCTCGTCTTGCGGTGATAGCACATGCTTCTCGACAAATCCGGGGCGGCGATAAGAAAGCGTGCCGCTGGATTCAAGCGGTGCTTTAAACAAAGCCAGTGTCTTTTTTTCTGTAAAACGGCTTTGGCTGGATTCCACCTTCGCCATCGCATCCATCAATTGTGGCAAGCCCCAGCTCTGCGCTGAAGCGCAAAGCGGAGAAAAGATAAACAGACACGTTAAAAGCAGGCGTGCGGGATTCAGCATGACCATTTATTTCCAGTAGTCGAAAAAATTAAACCAGTTGTATGGAGCGAGACGACAATAATGCTCAAGCCGGTCTGCATAGCGTTGCGCCCAAGCGGACACGCGTTGTTTGCGCTGAGTACGGTCAACAATCGGATCAGTTGTAAAAATCTCGAAATGCAGATCGTAGCGCTTGCCGCCCTGATACAAGCCAAAGAACAGGATGACCGGCGCTTTTAAAACAGCCGCCAGTGCCAAAGGGCCTTCTGGCAGAGTGATCTTGCCGCCAAGGAAGTCACATTCAACATTCTTTGTACTTTTAAAGGTGCGGTCGCCAAGTATGCCGACGATCTCGCCGCGTTCTATGCATTCCTGCACTTTGAGCAGCGTATCAGGCTCACCTAAGGTTATGACACCAGCCTGAATCGACGGGTTCAATTTGCGCAAGACACTGTTGAGTTTGTCTGCATGTGCATCGTGCATCAGCACATTGACGGGCAAGTCCTGATCGAACATGCCCAGCGCGCGCAAGACTTCGAAGCTACCCAGATGCGAGCCGAGCATGATGCAACCTTGCTGCCGTAACAGCGGAGCAACCAGATCGTAACCATGGATGCGGATATCGAAATAATGATGCTGACCAGACAGCAGGTAAATACGGTCGTGGATAGTGCTGGCAAACGTGTGGTAATGCCACAGCACATCTTTCCACCCTGGTTTGTAAGGTAGTACACGACACAGGTAATTGTAGGAACTGCGGCGCGCGCTGCTGGAAAAAATAATAAAGTAGGCGCAGATCGGCAGCAGAAAAATACGGCCGAAACGTCGTCCCAGTTTCAGCGTCAGCCATGCCAGAGCCTGCATTGCAAACAGACTGCCACGCTCAGATTGATCCAGCCAGCCCTTAGGCATGTTCTGTCCCCTTCATTTGCAGCAAGCCGTTCGCGATCAGGGCCTGTCCGTGATGCAACGAGAACTTGAGTGTTTGTGCATTGCTGCTACTGAAGCTGATGACATATTCCTGATCCGGCTTCAACGGTATATGAAATTTCACCTGTTTGACGCCGCTGATAGTGACGCATGTATTGGCGATGCGCACCACCTCGCTCAGCAGTAACAAGCCCGGCACGATAGGCTTGCCGGGGAAATGCCCGGGCAGTGCCGCATGGCCGGATGGCACGATGCCGACATGGCGCAGTGTATTGATATCCTTGGCGCTGCTGACTTGACTGGCGAGCCGGGGGCATTCTGTGAGCGCAGCAAGGGATAGTTTGCCGTTGGCGTCGCGCGGCAATCGCTCAAGTTTGAAAATCGGACGCGGCATAAAAACCGGATCAATTTGCAAGCGTAAGGCGGTAATAACTTGCGCGCTGCTCAGCTGGTCGGATACAAAGAACGCGCTTAGTCTTTGCTCAGTGTGAGTGTCGCTATTGCCGGAGTCAGCTTGAAAAAATACACCGTCTGTGATGCCATCGATGGCCAGCAGGGCGGTATTGAGCTTGTTGAGCGAGGTGCGTTTGCCGGCAATCTTGATCATGTCCGTCAGTCGACCTAGCAGACTGAAGTGCTGTGCATCATGTTGCAGTATGCGGTCTGACAGCATGCAGGCAGGGTTTGCACGCGGTCCTTCCAGCCACATCCGGTCTGCTTCATGGCGCAACTGAAAGTCAGCACACAGCTGCCATTTTTCATTCTGAACCGGGCGCCGCGTGGCGATCATACCGGCTTCGGTGCAGCCATAAATTTCGTACAGCGTTGAATCAAATAGTTTCTCAGCGGCCAGCGCACTGCTCAGGTCCAAAGGCATGGTGGCAGAGATGGTGCCGGCTATGCCAGGGATCGATTTGTCTTCCGTGATGCAGGCGCGTAAATGCAAGGGCGTAGTCATCAGCCATACGGCGGGCTGGATTTCGCTGACAGCCTGTTCGATATCTGCCGGCAAATGCGGACGCGCATGATGGATTACGCAGCCCCACTGTAAGGGATAAATAATGGTGCTTTCCATGCCGAACATGTGTTGCGGTGCGATGGTGCCGATGATGCCGGAGCCGATGGCGGGTGCAAATGCTGATTGCAATTGATCTGCACCCCGGACCCACATGCCCCAGGTCTTGGCATGGGCGGTCGGTTCGCCAGTGCTGCCAGATGTGAACAAGATCGCCGCAATCTGATCGGCCGCTATCGTGGGGATCACAAATGCCGCAGTGTCGTCTGCCTCAGGTGCCAGTACTGAGCGGCAATTGAAGCCGCTGATACCTGCAGGAAAGGTCTGGTCTGACAGGTAATAACTATCTTCGTAATCGGTAGCGATCTGGCGCAGCGTGCCGCTGGCACGGCTCGACGGTAGCAGTGTTATTTGCTGCCGGAGCAGGGCTGCGGCAAAACCGAGTAAAAAATCATAACGATCTTCACACAGATTGATTACGTACTTTGCTTTTGGCAAGCGGGCCGCGAGGGCGCTGGCGTGTAGAAGGAATTCCTGAGCGCTCACCGTGCGTTCGGCTACATAAGCCAAAGGCGTAGCCGCATCAAAATGACGGAGCAGGGGAAATGAGCCGGAATAGTGATTCATCGCTGTCGGCGCATCCAGACAGGACCGGACTTGATGAGTAGCCATGCAAGTTTCAATGGATTTGCATGCGTGTCATCGGGAAACCGGTGTAAGCGGAAAAAGTACTCTCCGATGAATAAGAGACTGACCAGGACGTAGCTGATCACGCTGGTGAATATGACCCACCATGCAGTTTCGCCATTGAGCGCCAGCAAACTTGCAACGACTGCCATCGCGATAAAAAGTATGGTCCAGATCAGCGTTAGTTTGCGCGTGTAAGCGGCAATCTCTGCCGGCAAATCGGCTTCATTTAATTTTAAAATTTGTTGGCGTTCAATTTTTGCGAACACGCTGATTAAAGGCGTTTGCCCTGCGCGCAAGGTGCTGCCGAACATCCCGGCCAGCAAGAGATTGAGTAAGGTCGGCAAAAACAGTAGTGCCGAACGCGGCAGATCAGGGCGTAACAACAAGGCCCAATGTGCCAGCAGGGGATAGCTGAGAACGAGGCCGGTGACGGCCAGTTTGCGTAAAACTTGAGTTGACATGAACACGGGCGGCAGCTGGTGGATGTCGATGAGGGGATTACTTGGCGCGATGCTGATCAATATGGCTGGCCAAAGCATTTAACGACGAAAAAATGTGGGCATTTTTTTCGTCATCGGAACGCAATTTGACGCCGTATTTTTTCGATACGGTCAGCGCAATTTCGAGTATATCCAGAGAATCAAGACCGAGGTCGGTGAACAGGGACTGTGCAGGATCAATCTCTTCAGGCTTGATTTCGAGATTGAGCGTATCTACGATGAGGATGGCCAGTTCGCTTTCGAATGCAGTTTTTTGATTCATGATTTCTTAGGGTAGTGGCTAGCCAAGCTGTTTCTTGGTTAAAGTTTTGGTGCAGCATGACTGCGCCGGACGAAACCAGCGCACACAATATGCCATGCAATGTATCTACAACTATAAGAAGTGGTCAGGCCCGGGATGGTTCACGCTTGCTTCTTGTTTTTATGTAATTACTTGTAAGCAAGCGCATGTATATCTGCGCATACGCGGCGCCGAGCTACATCGGACGGGCATTTTAACGGTAGCCACCATACGTGACAAGCGTGTCGCACAATAGCATTAATACCGTTTCCGGCGAGCATTATTATTGTCGTGCGTTACGTGCATTCGACGGTGGTTTGCCCGTACTAAAATTACTGCGCCATGGGTTGATATCCAGCCCGCCGCGGCGCGTGTAACGTGCGTAAACAGCCAGTTTTTGTGGCTTGCACTGGCGCAATATGTCCATGAAGATACGTTCGACACACTGCTCGTGGAACTCATTGTGTTCGCGGAAGCCGATCAGATAGTGCAGCAAAGCAGCCTGATCGATCTGCGGGCCCACATAGTGGATCTGCACGCTGGCCCAGTCTGGCTGGCCGGTGACCAGGCAGTTCGATTTCAGTAAATTAGAGAGCAGGGTTTCTTCTACCGGCGCCTCATCGTGCGCCGCCTGCAACAATGAGGCATCCGGCACGTAGTCGGCAACTTCGATATCTAGGCGATCGAGCAACATGCCGTCGAGCTCGCCCATTGCGACCTTGGAAAAGTCTTCCGGCAGCGTCAGCGTGATTTGTACCGGTGCGCCAAAGCCTGCCGACAAGTCTGCGCGCAGCAATTCCAGCAAGGCATCGGTGCCGCCCAGCTTGGTTTGATTGTAGGAATTCAAATACAGCTTGAAGGACTTCGATTCGATGATGTTGGGCGAATCGGCCGGTGCCATGATGCGTGCGATCGCCACTTGCGGCTTGCCACGCATATTCAGCCATGAGATTTCATAGGCGTTCCAGATGTCGACGCCGAAGAAGGGCAGGTCGCCACTGAGGCCCAGCTCATCGCGCTTGGTCTGGCGTGGAATCGGGAACAGTAAGGATGGATCGTACTGGGTCTGGTAAACCGAAGGCTTGCCTAGTGGCGAAGCATCCGGTTGTGATGGCGTAGTCATGGCTGGTGCTTTTACAAAAACAGTTTATATACCGGGTTGGCGCTTTCATCCCAGTGACGATAGCCCAGTCCCGCGAGCGAGGCGCGGAAGGTTTTCATTTCCTTCTTCGGCACTTGCAAGCCGACCAGAATGCGTCCCACATCGCCGCCTTGATTGCGGTAGTGGAACAGGCTGATATTCCAGTGCGGTGCCACGCTGTCGAGGAAGCGCATCAGCGCACCCGGACGTTCCGGGAATTCAAAGCGATACAGGATTTCATCTTGTGTCAGGTGATCGCTTTTGCCGCCGACCAGATGACGGATGTGACCTTTCGCCAATTCGTCATGGGTCAGATCCAGCGTCTTGAAACCGTTCTTTTCAAACAGTTTGGTGATCTTGCCGGTTTCATCGCGATCCGCGATTTGCATGCCGACAAAGATGTGCGCCTGTTTGTCGTCGCTGATGCGATAGTTGAATTCAGTCACGTTGCGTGGGCCGATCAATTCACAGAAACGCTTGAAGCTGCCGCGTTCTTCCGGAATGGTGACGGCAAACACACCCTCACGTGCAGCCCCGATGTCGGCCATTTCGGCGACGAAACGCAGACGGTCGAAGTTCATATTGGCACCGCTGGCGATGGTGACCAGAGTTTCATTCTTCAGCGGTTTTTTGCTGAGGCGGGCACGCTCTATATAGGCCTTGGCACCAGCGACCGCGAGCGCACCCGACGGTTCGAGGATGCTGCGGGTATCCTGGAATACATCCTTGATGGCGGTGCAGACTTCATTGGTATCAACCACGATGATGTCGTCGACATATTGCTTCGCCAGACGGAAGGTTTCTTCGCCGACCAGTTTGACGGCGGTGCCATCGGCAAACAGGCCGACGTCCTGCATGGTCACGCGGCGACCGGCTTGCAGACTGCGTGCCATCGCATCGGAATCCGAGGTTTGTACGCCTATGACTTTGATTTCGGGACGGACTGCTTTCACGTACGCAGCCACGCCGGCGATCAGGCCGCCACCACCGATAGGGACGAAGATCGCGTGAATCGGACCAGCGTGCTGGCGCAGGATTTCCATCCCTATCGTGCCCTGACCGGCGATTACGTCCGGATCGTCAAACGGGTGGACGAAGGTCAGCTTGAGCTTTTTCTCCAGCGTCAAAGCGTGCTGGTAAGCATCTGAATACGAATCGCCAAACAGCACGACTTCGCCGCCGCGGGCCTTGACCGCGTCGACCTTCACCGATGGCGTGGTGGTCGGCATCACGATGACGGCACGGCAACCCAATTTGGTGGCGGACAGTGCCACGCCTTGCGCGTGATTACCGGCTGATGCGCAAATTACGCCGCGCTTCATTTGCGCTGGCGGCAGGTTTGCCATCTTGTTATAGGCGCCGCGCAGCTTGAAGCTGAACACGCTTTGAATATCTTCGCGTTTGAAGTAAATCTGATTGCCCACGCGCTGCGACAGCGTTGGTGCCAGCTCGAGTGGCGTTTCCACGGCGACATCGTAGACGCGCGCGGTTAAAATTTTCTTCAGATAGTCGGTAGTCATAGGATTCAATATCATGGGCGCGCGTGAAAACAGGGTTAGTCTTCGTGCAGCGCAGCACATCATTATAATGGACAGCCTTTATTACGCTGTATTAGCTTGAACATGCGGTGTATTGATTTTCCCTTATTCAATATAGATAGGCTTGCGATTTGAATTTACCGATTCGAGTGACACATGGTTGAAAGCGCCGTCCAGTGGGTCCTGGCGACGGTGGCTGCGCCCGAAGTGGGGCTGCTTTCAGTCTTCATCATCAGCTTTGTCTCCGCCACCCTGTTGCCGCTGGGTTCGGAGCCGGCCGTGTTTGCGGTCGTCAAGTCGAATATCGACCTGTTCTGGCCGGCGCTACTGGTGGCGACCGCAGGCAATACCCTGGGCGGCGCAGTCAATTACTGGCTGGGCCTGGGCGCGAAGCAGGTTTTTGCGAAGGAAAGGCAGACCCGCTGGTTTGGCTGGCTCGAGCGTTTCGGCGCGAAAACCATGCTGCTGGCCTGGCTGCCCGGCATAGGCGATCCCTTATGTTTGCTGGCCGGCTGGCTCAAACTGCCGTTCTGGCCCTGCGTACTCTATATGGCAATCGGCAAATTCCTGCGTTATCTGACGATGACCTGGCTGCTGCTCTATATTCCCGATGGTTTTTGGCAATATCTGGCAAAAATCTTTTAAAACGCAAAATCTCCCGATTTTTACCGTTGCAGCCAAGGTTTGCATGCCTGATTTCCGCTGTTGCGGAATGCATCTCTGTCGGGCGTGTTGCAGCGCAATCAGCTAAAATGCGTATTTAGCGTTAATTCAATTGACCCACTGATGAACGCCCCAGTACAAATTCAGACCCTTCTGGCCGATGGCCCTGGCGGCGCCGTGCCTACGCGCTTGCGTGAAATTCCATATAACTACACTTCGTTTTCCGACCGCGAAATCGTGATTCGCCTGTTGGGCGAAGACGCCTGGCGCCTGCTCGATGAGCTGCGCGGGGCGCGCCAGACCGGACGTTCGGCACGGATGCTGTATGAAGTGCTGGGCGATATCTGGGTGGTGCAGCGTAACCCTTACCTGCAAGACGATTTGCTCGACAATCCGAAGCGCCGCCAGGCTTTGATTGATGCCCTGCATCATCGCCTCGCGGAAGTGGAAAAGCGCCGCATCACCGACCTGGCGATTTCCACTGATGAAAATGCAGCGCGTCGCGGCACTGCCGTCGAAGCGCTGCTGAAATCCGCACGCAAGGCGGTCACCGCCTTTGGCGAAGAATTCCGCCGCACCTATGATTTGCGCAAACGCGCGAACCGCGTGCTGGGACGCTATACCGAAAAAGACAATATCAAGTTCGATGGCTTGTCGCGCGTGTCGCACGTGACCGATGCGACCGACTGGCGCGTTGAGTACCCGTTCGTGGTGTTGACGCCTGATAGCGAAGACGAAATGGCCGGTCTGGTCAAAGGCTGTATCGAACTGGGTCTGACCATCATTCCACGCGGCGGCGGCACCGGTTATACCGGCGGCGCTGTGCCGCTGACGCCGATGTCGGCGGTGATCAATACCGAAAAACTGGAAGCGCTGGGCGCGGTTGAAATGACCATGTTGCCAGGCGTAGACCGCGAATACGCGACCATCTATTCGGGCGCGGGTGTGGTCACCAAGCGGGTATCCGACGCCGCAGAAAAAGCTGGCTTCGTGTTTGCCGTGGATCCGACCTCGGCCGAAGCCTCGTGCATAGGCGGCAATATTGCGATGAATGCCGGTGGCAAAAAAGCCGTGTTGTGGGGCACTGCGCTCGACAATCTGGCGAGCTGGCGCATGGTTGATCCGAACGGCGATTGGCTGGAAGTCACACGCCTCGAGCATAACCTCGGCAAAATTCATGACGCACCGGTCGCCAAGTTCAAGCTGGAATGGACGCATCCGGCGGAGAAGGGCCGCGTCAATCAGCCTTTCAAAAGCGAGACCCTCGAAATCGTCGGCCGCACCTTCCGTAAAGAAGGTTTGGGCAAGGACGTTACCGATAAATTCCTGTCCGGTTTGCCGGGCGTGCAAAAAGAAGGGTGCGACGGTCTGATTACATCGGCGCGCTGGATCTTGCACAAAATGCCTAAGCACACGCGTACCGTGTGTCTGGAATTCTTCGGCCATTCGCGCGATGCGATTCCATCCATCGTTGAAATCAAGGATTTCCTCGATGCTGAAACCAAAAAAGGCGGCGCCATTCTGGCTGGTCTGGAGCATCTGGATGAACGCTATTTGCGTGCCGTCGGTTATGCGACCAAATCCAAGCGCGGCATCTTGCCGAAGATGGCTTTGTTCGGCGATATCGTCGGCGACGATGAAAACGCCGTAGCGCAAGCCGCGTCCGAAGTCGTGCGTCTGGCCAACACCCGGGTCGGTGAAGGCTTTGTCGCAGTCAGCCCGGAAGCCCGCAAAAAATTCTGGCTCGATCGCGCGCGTACCGCGGCCATCTCCAAACACACCAACGCCTTCAAAATCAATGAAGACGTCGTGATCCCGCTGGATCGCATGGGTGAGTATTCGGATGGCATCGAACGCATCAACGTTGAACTGTCGATCGGCAACAAACTGCAATTGCTGGAAGAGCTGCATGCTTTCTTCGCCAAGGGTAATCTGCCACTCGGCAAGAGCGACGATGCGGAAGGCGATGATATTCCTGCGGCTGAATTGCTGGAAGATCGGGTGCATCAGGCCGAAGAGCTGATCGCTGCTACCAATGCGCGCTGGACCTATATGCTGGACAACCTCGACAAACCTTTGCGTACTGCCAAGGATGAGTTGAGCGCGCTGGGTCTGGAAAAACTCTTGCCTGCGTTCGAAGAACGTTTGCTGACACAGCCGGACGCAACGCTGTTTGATGTGATCCAGGATCGTACGATCCGTGTGTCGTGGAAAACAGAAGTGCGCTTGCCGCTGCGCCAAATTTTCAGCGGTGCATCGTTCCGCCTGATTCTGGAAGAAGCGACTGCCATCCATAAACGCGTCTTGCGTGGTCGCGTCTTCGTCGCGCTGCACATGCACGCGGGTGACGGCAATGTACACACCAATATCCCGGTCAACTCTGATCACTACCAAATGCTGCAAGATGCGCATGCGGCCGTGGCGCGCATCATGGCGCTGGCACGTTCGCTCGACGGTGTGATTTCGGGTGAGCATGGTATCGGTATTACCAAGCTCGAATTCCTGACCGATGCCGAACTCGCAGATTTCCGCTCGTACAAACGACGCATCGATCCGGAAGGCCACTTCAACAAAGGCAAGCTGATGGATATGTCTGAGCTGAGCGCTGATTTACGCAATGCTTACACACCATCCTTCGGCTTGATGGGCCACGAATCGCTGATCATGCAACAAAGCGATATCGGTGCGATTGCCAATAGCGTCAAGGATTGCTTGCGCTGCGGTAAATGCAAACCGGTGTGTGCGACCCATGTGCCACGCGCGAATCTGCTGTACTCGCCACGCAACAAGATCCTCGCGACTTCGCTGCTGGTGGAAGCCTTCCTGTATGAAGAGCAGACCCGTCGCGGCATTTCCATCAAGCATTGGGAAGAGTTCGAAGACGTCGCCGATCACTGCACGGTGTGCCATAAATGCCTGACACCTTGCCCGGTCGATATCGACTTTGGTGATGTGTCGATGAATATGCGCAATCTGCTGCGCAAGATGAATAAGAAGTCCTTTAATCCGGGCACTGCGGCGTCGATGTTCTTCCTGAATGCGACCGATCCGGCGACTATCAATGCGACCCGTCAGGTGATGATAGGGTGGGGTTACAAGGCGCAGCGCTTTGGTCATGATGTCTTGAAAAAGCTGGCGAAAAAGCAAACCTCCGCACCGCGTGCGACGGTTGGCAAGCCGCCTATCAAGGAGCAGGTGATTCACTTCATCAACAAGAAAATGCCGGGCAATCTGCCGAAGAAAACCGCGCGTGCCTTGCTGGATATTGAAGACGATAAAGTCGTGCCTATCATTCGTGATCCTAAGACCACGACGATGGATACCGAAGCAGTGTTTTATTTCCCTGGCTGTGGTTCCGAACGTTTGTTCTCGCAGGTTGGTCTGGCGACGCAGGCGATGTTGTGGAATGTTGGCGTGCAAACGGTCTTGCCACCGGGTTACCTGTGCTGCGGTTATCCGCAACGTGGTTCCGGTGATTACGACAAGGCTGAAAAAATCATCACCGATAATCGCGTTCTGTTCCATCGTATGGCCAATACGCTGAATTATCTGGACATCAAAACAGTCATCGTTTCTTGCGGCACTTGCTACGATCAGTTGCAAGGTTATGAATTCGAGAAGATATTCCCGGGCTGCCGTATCGTCGATATCCATGAATATCTGATGGAAAAAGGCGTGAAACTGGAAGGCGTGAACGGCGTGCGCTACATGTATCACGATCCTTGCCACAGCCCGATGAAGTTGCAGGATCCGTTGAAAACGGTGAATGCCTTGATCACGACGGTGGACGATCAGAAGATAGAAAAAAATGATCGTTGCTGCGGTGAGTCCGGCACGCTGGCAGTGACACGTCCTGATATTTCGACGCAGATCCGTTTCCGCAAGGAAGAAGAGATGACCAAGGGCGCAGATAAACTGCGCAGCGATGGTTTCACTGGCGACGTCAAAATCCTGACCTCTTGCCCGTCTTGCCTGCAAGGCTTGTCTCGTTACAACGACGACTCGGACACCACCGCCGATTACATCGTGGTCGAGATGGCCAAGCATTTGCTCGGACCGAACTGGTTGCCCGAGTACGTCGATCGCGCCAATAACGGCGGTATCGAACGTGTCCTGGTGTAAGCATGGCGGCTTGCGAGTTATGTGAAGAAAGTGGCGGGGAAGTACTGTTCCGCAATGAACAGTTGCGTGTCGTGCTGATAGCCGATGCGAACTATCCCGGCTTCTGCCGCGTGATCTGGAATGCGCACGTATCGGAAATGACAGACCTCAAGCCGGAAGAACGTTCGGTGTTGATGCGGACCGTGTGCCAGGTTGAAAGTGCATTGCGTGAAGTGATGCAGCCGCAAAAGATCAACCTGGCCAGCCTCGGCAATATGGTGCCGCACCTGCACTGGCACCTGATCCCGCGTTTTAGCGATGATGCGCATTTCCCGCATCCGGTCTGGGCCGCTACCCAGCGCCAGACCGCGGACGATATACTGGCGCAACGCCGCGCCTTGCTGCCGGCATTGCGTGAAGCGGTAGTACGCCACGCTTCCTGCAGCGCCTGATACAAATTCACGCAGGCAAGAACATTCAATGGGCGGTATGCTTGCCGCCTGCACTCACCCTTGAACGAGAGAAGATCATGGCTGGTTCCAAACAAACACCTCCTGCACCACAACCGACCGGTTTGACGGTGCGCAAGCAATCGCGCGTACTGGAAATCGAATTCGATGACGGCGCTGCCTTTTCATTGCCATTCGAGCTGCTGCGCGTATGGTCACCGTCGGCCGAAGTGCGCGGTCATGGCCCGGGGCAGGAAACCCTGCAGACCGGCCAGCGCAATGTTGAAATCACCGGCGTCGAACCGGTCGGCAATTACGCGATCAAACCTTCTTTCTCCGATGGTCACGATACCGGCATCTTTTCGTGGGAGTATCTGCACCACCTCGGCAGCAATAAAGATGCACTGTGGGAAGACTATTTGCGCCGCCTCGAAGCGGCCGGGTTTACACGTGAAAGCGGACGCGATGCGCCGATGAGCAAGGCAGTGGTCGGTGGTTCCGGTTGCGGAAGCCATTGATTTCATTGGCTTTGCGGGTAGATTTGTTATCAAATTTTCTTGCAGTATCAGCAAGTAAAAATAATTTTTAACGTTTTCTTCACATCTCAATAACGCTTGTATAATGTAATTGGCTAGCTATGACAAATTCCACACATTTCGGTTATCAAACCGTCGCTGAAGAAGAGAAAGTCCACAAGGTCGCGGAAGTGTTTCATTCCGTCGCGGCCAAATATGACGTGATGAACGACTTCATGTCGGCGGGCCTGCATCGTTTATGGAAAACATTCACGATTGCACAGGCTGGTGTGCGCCCCGGTTTCAAAGTATTGGATATTGCCGGTGGCACGGGTGACCTGGCCAAGGCGTTTGCACGCCAGGCCGGCAGCAGTGGTGAAGTCTGGTTGACCGATATTAATGAGTCGATGTTGCGGGTCGGGCGCGATCGGCTGTTGAATAAAGGCTTGATTACCCCAACATCCCTATGTGATGCGGAGAAATTGCCTTTCCCCGATAACTATTTTGATCGCGTCAGTGTCGCCTTCGGTTTGCGCAATATGACGCATAAGGATGTGGCGCTGGCCGAGATGCGGCGTGTATTGAAGCCCGGCGGCAAGTTGCTGGTGCTGGAGTTCTCGAAAGTATGGGAGCCATTGCAGAAGCCGTATGACGTGTATTCGTTTTCAGTGTTGCCGTGGTTGGGCAAGCGTATTGCAGGTGATGCCGAGAGTTACCGGTATCTGGCCGAATCGATCCGTATGCATCCGGACCAGGAAACACTGAAGAAAATGATGCAGGATGCTGGGCTTGAAAGAGTCGAGTATTTTAATTTGACAGCCGGCGTGGCGGCATTGCACACCGGTATTAAACTCTAGGAGACGAGCATTATGAAGAAATTACTTTTGGCGGTCGCAGTGATGGTCAGTTCGATGACCTTCATCGCTGTTGAAGCGGAAGCCAAGCGTATGGGCGGCGGCGGTTCTTTCGGTAAGCAATCGCAAAGCTTCCAGCGTCCGGCTCCGGCACAATCGTCGTCGGCTAACGCGTCGAAACCTGCTGCAGCACCAGCTGCGGCCGGCGCAGGTGCAGCTGCTGCAGCCAAACCTAGCATGATGCGTAACATCCTCGGTGGCGCATTGCTGGGCCTGGGCCTGGGCGCACTGTTGTCGCACCTTGGTATCGGCGGTGCATTCGCCAGCATGATCAGCACCATCCTGATGGTTGCCCTGCTCGGCTTTGCTGCGATGTTCATCTACCGCATGTTCAAAAACAAGGGCGCCGGCAACAACGCACAGCCTTCGTTTGCGAACGGCTATTCGGCCAAGAACAGCACACCTGATATCGGCTCCGGCCTGAATCAGCAGTACCAGCAACCATCGGCCCTGCAATCCGCAGCGCCTATGGCTTCCGGTGCCGCATATGAAGCAGTGAATGAATTGCCTGCCGATTTCGATGTGGAATCCTTCATCCGCAACGCAAAAACCTATTTCATCCGCCTGCAAGCCGCATGGGATAAAGCTGATATCAACGATATCCGCGAATTCACCACGCCGGAAATGTTTGCTGAGCTGAAATTGCAATTGCAGGAACGCGGTGCCACCCCGAACGTAACCGATGTCGTGACACTCAATGGCGAGTTCTACGGCGTGGAAACCGTCGGCAATGATTACATCGCCAGCATCAAGTTCACCGGCATGATCCGTGAAGCTGACCACGCACCGACCGAGCCGTTCTCGGAAGCGTGGAATCTGTCGAAACCGGTGAATGGCAATGGCGGCTGGGTTCTGGCCGGTATCCAGCAATTACCGTAATAAAGATGGGGAATTGCGCTATCCGGCAGTCAGCCAGCTCCGACTTGCCATGTAGATAGTTAGCGACGCCACGCAGCAAACTGCTAAACTTGAAGCCGCCCGTGAATGGTTCACTGGCGGCTTTGTTTTTTTGACGATGACTTCTCTTACTCCTGGCTCTATTTTCCCTGCTGCGATTAATCACCTGCTGGCACAGGAAGCGTGGGCGCGCGCGAAGCTGATCCCGCATGTCGGCAAGATCGCCGTGCTCGATGGCGGTGTGCTGGCGCTGCGCCTGAAGGTCAGCGCCGATGGCATGCTGGAAGCGGCCAGTGCCGATGAGCTGCCGACCGTGACGATACGCATGCAAATCTCGGATCTGCCGCTGATCATGCAAAACCGTGAACGCGCGTTTTCGTATGTGAAGATAGAAGGCGATGCCGATTTTGCCAATACGATTTCGCAACTGAGCCAGTCCTTGTGCTGGGAAGCCGAAGACGATTTGAGCAAGCTGGTGGGCGATATCGCTGCCACCCGCATCGTGGCTGGTGCACATAAGGCCGCAAACACGGCAAAGGCACTGCATCAGTCCGTCACTGAAAACATCGCTGAATATTTCCTCGAAGAGCAACCCCTATTAATCCGTCCGCAGGCAGTCACCGACTTCACCGGAGAAGTGACCCGACTGCGTGACGATGTGGCACGACTCGCGAAGCGGATCGACAAGCTGAAGGGCAGTAAGTAATGATATTGAAATTTCTTCGCGTCTTGAAAATCATCCGTGTCGCTTTGCGTTACGGTCTCGACGAAATAGCCATCTCAGGACTGGCGATCCCACGCACGGCCAAATTCATCAACCAGGTCATGTTCTGGCGCGATCTGTCCGCGCCACGCGGCATACGCCTGCGCCGTGCCTTGGAAGACCTCGGTCCTATCTTCGTTAAATTCGGCCAGGTACTGTCGACCCGACGCGACCTGATGCCGATCGACATCGCTGATGAGCTGGCACGCCTGCAAGACCGGGTACCGCCGTTCTCGTCCGAGCTGGCCATCGCGCAAATCATCAAGTCACTGGGCGCACACCCTGACGTATTGTTTGCGCAATTCGAGCCAGAGCCAGTGGCTTCCGCATCGATTGCGCAAGTGCATTTCGGCCGTCTGAAAAACGGCAAAGATGTCGCCATCAAAGTGCTGCGTCCCGGCATCAAGAAATCGATCGATGAAGACGTCGCGCTGATGCACATCCTGGCGGGTCTGGTTGAACGCATGTGGGCGGATGGCAAGCGCCTCAAGCCGAAAGAAGTCGTTGCCGAATTTGACAAGTATCTGCATGACGAACTCGATCTGATGCGCGAAGCGGCCAACGGTAGCCAGCTGCGGCGCAACTTCGCCGACTCCAATTTGCTGGTGGTGCCGGAGATGTTCTGGGATTATTGCTCGACCTCGGTCATCGTCATGGAGCGTATGGTCGGCATCCCGATCTCGCAAACCGACCGCCTGATTGCGGCTGGTGTCGACCTGAAAAAACTGTCGCGCGATGGCGTTGAAATCTTCTTCACGCAAGTCTTCCGTGATGGCTTCTTCCATGCCGATATGCATCCGGGAAATATTCAGGTATCGGTAGAGCCCGCCACTTTTGGGCGTTACATTGCGCTCGATTTCGGTATCGTCGGCACCCTGAACGATTTCGACAAGGACTACCTGTCGCAAAACTTCCTCGCTTTCTTCCGTCGTGATTACAAGCGTGTCGCGGAAGCCCATATCGAATCAGGCTGGGCGCCAAAGGAAACACGTGTCGATGAACTGGAATCGGCGGTCCGTGCCTGCTGCGAACCTATCTTCGACCGTCCTTTAAGTGAGATTTCCTTCGGTCAGGTCTTGTTGCGCCTGTTCCAGACTTCGCGTCGCTTCAATGTGGAAGTACAGCCGCAACTGGTACTGCTGCAAAAAACCTTGCTGAACGTCGAAGGACTCGGTCGTCAGCTCGATCCGGAACTGGATTTGTGGAAAACCGCCAAGCCATATCTGGAAAACTGGATGAACGAGCAAGTCGGCTGGCGCGGCCTGTGGGAAAACCTCAAGGCAGAAGCGCCACGCTACAGCAAGCTCTTGCCACAACTGCCTAGACTGGCACATCAGGCACTGACGCAGGCCTCGCAACCACAACATGACAACACCGAATTGATCCGCCGTTTGCTGGAAGAGCAAAAACGCACCAACTTGTTGCTCGGCGTGGCGATTTACTTCGGTGGCGGTTTGGTGGCAGGCGGGATTCTGACGCTGGTGTTCTTTACCTTTGTAGGCTGATGTATATCTGCCGCGCAGCCACTGTCAGGCTGTGAGTATTGGGAGTAGGTATGCCTACCGTCTACCGTTCAAAAATTGATATCTGGCTAGTGGTGGTACTGGGTTTTGCGATGCTGGCAGCCCTGTATTCCGCCGGGCAGACGATGAATTCCGGCACGCCGGGCGCGTCGGTGATCGCAGTGCTGGTCGCCGTCGTCGGCATCGGTCTGCCAGCGTGGTTGCTGCTGTCAACACGCTACACGCTGGATGCCTCGCACTTGCTGGTGCAGAGCGGCCCGTTCAAATGGGTCGTGCCACTGGCTGATATCAAAAGCATCACGCCTAGCAATAATCCCGTCTCCAGCCCGGCTCTGTCGCTGGACCGCTTGCGCATCGAATACGGTGGCCGCAACGCGCTACTGATTTCACCGCGTGACAAAGAACAATTCTTGCAGCAGATCGAAGCCGCGCGTCTTGCGCTAGGCTGAGCTGAGCCTGGTCGCGGTTTGCTGAAACCCGCCCTGATGCGCCATTTTTGAGAAAACAGGCGCGCTATTTGCTACAATTGCCCCGGTTTTTGTATCTATCCCTTGCAGCCCGATTCAGGACAAGATGGCGCTCCTCGAAATTCGTAATCTCATTCGTCGTTTCGGCGATAACACCGTAGTCGACAATATCAGTCTCTCGATTGAGGCCGGTGAGTTCTTTACTTTGCTGGGACCTTCCGGCTGCGGTAAAACCACGCTCCTGCGCATGATCGCAGGCTTCGACGTGCCCGATGCAGGGCAGATCCTGCTGGACGGCGTCGACCTGACCGGCGTGCCGCCCGAACAGCGTCCGGTGCGCACCGTATTCCAGAATTACGCTTTGTTCCCGCATATGACAGTGGGCGGCAATATTGCCTTCCCGCTGGAAATGGCGAAGACGCCGAAGGCTGAAATCCAGAAGCAGGTCGAAGAAGCACTGGAAGACGTGCGCCTCACCGGCTTTGCGTCACGCTACCCGCACGAGCTGTCCGGCGGTCAGCGTCAACGGGTGTCGATTGCGCGCGCGCTGGTGACACGTCCCAAATTACTGTTGCTGGATGAGCCCTTGTCGGCGCTCGACGCGCAATTGCGCGAACAGATGCAGATCGAGCTGATCAACCTGCAAAAAGAAGTCGGCATTACCTTCATCTATGTCACGCATGACCAGGCCGAAGCGCTGGCGTTGTCGCACCGCATTGCGGTGATGAACAAAGGCCAGGTCGAGCAACTGGATGAACCTACCCGTATCTATAGCTACCCGCGCAGCCGTTTCGTGGCTGATTTCATCGGCACCTGCAATTTGTTCGATGGCGTCGTGACGCGGATCGACGGCAATATGATGTGGCTGGATGTGCCGGGCATGGGTTCGGTCAAGGCCTTCACCGCGCCGGGCGTCAGCGTCGGCAGCAAGGGCACGATTGCACTGCGCCCGGAAAAAACCCAGGTCAGTGCCGAAATCGTGCGCGGCGTGCCGGATGAAAACCACTTCGACGGCTATGTAAAAGAATTGCTGTACATGGGTGGTGTGACGGTCTACATCGTCGAGACCGAAGGCGGCGTACGCATAGAAACCATGCTGGCCAACTCGGCCATCGGTCGCCCGCGCTTCTTTGAAGTCGGTGACGCAGTCGATGTCGCATGGCGTGTCGATGCCGGCCATTTCCTGCCTGAAGCGGCGCATGTCTGAAATGGTGACAGCTGCAAAGCCGGCGAGCGGCAAGGGCGGCCTGGCGCGCTGGCTGATCAGCGGGCCGCCGCTGTTGTACCTGATCGTTTTCTTTGCCGTGCCGACGCTGATCATGGCGTTTGCGGCCTTCCGTTTTCCCGGCGATTACGGTGGACTGGCGCCTTTGTTCGATGAGACGGGTGCGCTGGACCTGACGCTGGAAAGCTTCACGCCTTTCTTCACAGATTTTATCTACACGGCGATTTTCCTGAAATCGCTGCTGTTTGCCGTCATCACCACACTGGTGTGCCTGGCGATGGCCTATCCATTGGCCTTGCTGATTGCACGCAGCCCGCAAAAATGGCGCAACCTGCTGGTCTTGCTGGTGATCCTGCCGTTCTGGAGCAACTTCCTGATCCGCATTTATGCATGGATGATTTTGCTCGGGCCGCAATCGGCTTTGACGAGCGGTTTGAATGCGGTGCTCGAAGTCTTCGGTTTTGAACCGGTGACTTTGTTGTATAGCGCGTTCGCGGTGATCGTCGGCCTTGTGTATGTGCACTTACCTTTCATGGTCCTGCCGCTGTATGCAAATCTGGAAAAGCACGATCCGGCCTTGCTGGATGCTGCGCAGGATTTGGGCGCCGGCAAATGGCAAACGTTCTGGCGCGTGACTTTCCCGCTTTCGCTGCCGGGCATTTATGCCGGTGCAGCGCTGGTCTTTATTCCTGCACTGGGTATTTTTGCGGTGTCCGACATCCTTGGCGGTACCGGCGGCATCATGATTGGTAATGTCATCAAGCAGCAATTCCTCGATTCGCGCGACTGGCCTTTCGGCAGCGTGCTGTCCATCATGTTGACAGTTGCTGCTTTGGCCGCCGCCGGCTTCGCCGCCATGCTCGCGCGTCCGCGCCGGAGGCAGCATGCATAAGACGCGTCCGCATTCGATCGGGCTGACGCTGGCCGCGGTGCTGGTGTATGCCTTCCTGTATGTGCCGCTGGCGATCGTGGTGGTGTATTCCTTTAACGATTCACGCCTGAATGCAGAGTGGGTCGGCTTTACGCTGGATTGGTACCGCACCCTGTTTGCGAATGAAGAAATGCTGCGCGCCGCCGGCAATTCGCTGATCATTGCGCTGGTCTCCAGCGCGGTCTCGACATTGCTGGGGACGATGGCCGGCTTTGCCTTGCATCGTTACAAAATCCGTTTGCTGCAAGTACTGGTGCTGACGCCGATTGCAATTCCGGAAATCCTGGTCGGTGTGTCGCTGCTGATTTTCTTTGTGATGCTGAACCTGACCCTGGGCATGTTGTCGGTGACGCTGGCGCATATCGCCTTCAGCATGGGCTTCGTTGCCATCGTGGTGCGTTCGCGCCTGAGCGGCATGGACGAGAGCCTGACCGAAGCGGCGCGCGATTGTGGTGCAACGCCGTGGCAAGCCTTCCGCCGCGTCACCTTGCCGCTGATCATGCCGGGCGTGGTGGCCGGTGCGCTGATGGCGTTTACCTTGTCGATTGACGATTTTGTGATTACCTTCTTTACTGCAGGTGCCAATACATCGACCTTGCCGCTGCAAATTTATTCGATGATCAAGATTGCCGTGACGCCGGAAGTGAATGCGGTTTCCACCCTGCTGATGGCGCTGACCTTGTTCCTGATTGTGATCGCTTCCAAGCTTTCGCCGAATGCATTCCGTTCCTGACTTTTTCCCTGGATCTGCCATGAAAAAATTATTCGCCATCCTGTCGCTGTCACTGCTTGCCGTTTCCGCACAGGCGCAAGGCAAGCTGCATTTGTATAACTGGAATAACTATATCGCGGCGGAAACCGTGCAGCGTTTCGAGGCGGCATGCAAATGCCAATTGGTCCAAAGCTATTACGGCGACAATGAAGAAATGCTGGCCAAGCTGGCGGCCGGCGCCAAGGGCTACGACCTGATCGTGCCGACCGGCAATGCCTTGCAGTCGCTGATCAAGCAGGGCGCATTGCAGCCGCTGGACAAGAGCAAGCTGACGAATTTCAAGAACCTGAATCCGCAATACCTGAATACCGAGTTCGATAAGGGCAATCAGTATTCGGTGCCGTATGCGTACACCATCACCTTGCTCGGTTACAACGAGCAAAAAATGAAGGAACTCAATATTCCGGTGAATAGCTGGGCCGCGATTTTTGATCCGGCCATCCTGGCGAAAATCAAGGGCAAGGTAACCGTGCTGGATTCGGCCAATGAATTGATGGCGGCGGCATTGAAATACCTCGGCTACTCGGTCAACGACACCGATGAAAAGCACTGGCAGGAAGCGAAGAATGTCATCCTGAAAGCCAAGCCTTACTGGGCCGCATTCAACGGCACCAGCTATATCAAGGGTTTGACGGTAGGCGATATCTGGCTGGTGCATGGTTACTCCAGCGATATCTTCCAGGCCGACCAGGATGCGCAAAAGGCCGGCCGCAAATTCCGTATCCGTCACGCGCTGCCGAAGGAAGGTGCGGCGATGTCGCTGGACAGCCTGGTGATTCCGAAAGATGCGCCGCGTCCTGACCTCGCCCATCAATTCATCAACCTCATCCTCGACGGCAAAAATTCGGCCGAGCTGACCAATCTGCTGGGTACCGGCAATCCAAACAGTGCCGCCTTGCCTTTTGTGAAGCCGGAAATCGCAAAGAACCCGGCGATCTTCCCGGACAAGGCCGAAGCAGCAAAGCTGGAAATGCTGAAAGATTTGAATAGCAAACAGCGTCGTGCACTGAACCGCATCTGGACCGAAATCCGTGCCAAATAAGGCGCTTGCGCGAGTGATCGCATGTTGAAAGTGATTGCGCAGGATTTCATCCGGCCCGAATGCATAGCAACAGTGCGTCCCTTGTATGCGGAATTGGTGGAAAAGACGCGCCTGGAAAAAGATTGTATTTCATACAATCTTTATATCGACCAGAAGGATCCCGGCCATTTTGTCTTTATTGAAGAGTGGCCAGATCGACAAGCTTTGGATGCGCATTGCCAGACCGAACACTTCCGCCGCCTGGTGCCGCTGATTGATAGTTACCAGCGCCAGGCCGGCACTTTCCTCCTGATGGATGCCTTTTAGGGCGAAAGTGGCAGCAGGCGGGGCCTGGCAGTTACAAGTCCCCGGTAAATCGGGGCAGAAAACCTTTATAATTCAGGGTTTTGGATGATTTTTGCGGGAATTTTTTCATGCCGATTTATGCGTACCGCTGTGAAGCGTGTGGTTTTGCCAAAGATGTATTGCAAAAGATGTCAGACCCGGTGCTGACCGATTGCCCGACTTGCGGCAAATCGACCTTCAAAAAACAACTGACTGCAGCTGGCTTCCAGCTCAAAGGCACTGGCTGGTATGTGACGGATTTCCGTGGCGGCCAGGGCGGTACGACCGCGCCTGCGGTATCGACCACGGCGGGCAGCGATGCGCCGAAGGCAGATAGCGCAGCGGCCCCAGCGCCAGCGCCGGCAGCAGCTCCGGCGGCGGCACCAGCAGCCAAGTCTGACTCTTGATGAATAAATCGTGCCGGAATCATCCGGCGCGATATTAACGGTAGAAGAAAACGGTGGAAGATCATGCGTAAATATTTTGTTACCGGCTTACTGATCCTGGTCCCACTCGCGATTACCTTGTGGGTGTTGAACCTGATCGTCGGTACGATGGATCAGTCACTGCTGTTGCTGCCGGCACGCTGGCGGCCGGAAGCCTTGTTTGGCTTCGCGATTCCGGGGCTGGGTACCATCCTGACTCTGTTGATTATTTTCCTGACCGGCCTGGCGACCCGTAACTTCATCGGTAATCGTGTGGTGGCTTTGTGGGAATCGATCCTGCATCGCATCCCTGTATTCAATACGATTTACTCCAGCGTCAAGCAAGTCTCGGACACGCTGTTTTCCTCGTCCGGTAATGCTTTCCGCAAAGCCTTGCTGATCGAGTATCCGCGCAAAGGTGCCTGGACCATCGCCTTCATGACCGGTGTGCCGGGTGGTGACGTGCGTAACCATCTGGTAGGCGACTACGTCAGCGTGTATGTGCCGACGACGCCGAACCCGACCTCGGGTTTCTTCCTGATGGTGCCGCGTGCCGAGACCGTCGAGCTCGATATGAATGTCGATGAAGCATTGAAATACATCGTCTCCATGGGCGTGGTCACTCCGGAACATTTCGAAAAGAAACTCATCGTTGATCCGAATCAAGTGCAAGCCAACGATACCCAACAATAATTAACGATCGCCTACAACAGCGATTGCATCACCTGAAACTGGAAATTCACTATGTCTATGCGAACTCATTACTGCGGCCTTACTTCTGAAGCCTTGCTCGATCAAACTGTCAGCCTGTGCGGCTGGGTACATCGTCGGCGTGACCACGGCGGCGTTATCTTCATCGACTTGCGTGACCGCGAAGGTCTGGTGCAAGTGGTGTGCGATCCGGATCGTGTTGATGTATTCAAGGCTGCTGAAGCGGTACGTAATGAATTCTGCCTGCGCATCACCGGTGTAGTGCGTAGCCGTCCAGACGGCACCAGCAACAGCAATCTGACTTCGGGCAAGATCGAAGTGCTGGCGCATGAACTCGAAGTGTTGAACGCATCGGTAACGCCACCGTTCCAATTGGATGATGACAATCTGTCGGAAACCACACGCCTGACACATCGCGTGCTGGATCTGCGTCGTCCGCAAATGCAAAACAATCTGCGCCTGCGTTACAAAGTCACGATGGAAGTGCGTAAATTCCTCGACGCGCAAGGCTTCATCGATATCGAAACACCGATGCTGACCAAATCGACGCCGGAAGGCGCGCGCGATTACCTGGTGCCATCGCGTGTTAACGCTGGTCACTTCTTCGCGTTGCCGCAATCGCCGCAATTGTTCAAACAATTGCTGATGGTTGCCAACTTCGATCGTTACTACCAAATCACCAAATGCTTCCGCGACGAAGATTTGCGCGCTGATCGTCAGCCTGAATTTACCCAGATCGATTGCGAAACCTCGTTCATGAACGAACAGGAAATCCGTGATCTGTTCGAAGGCATGATCCGTCTGGTCTTCAAAAACTGCCTCAACGTTGAATTGCCTAACCCGTTCCCGGTCATGGATTACGCGACGGCGATGGGCCTGTACGGTTCCGACAAACCGGATATGCGCGTCAAGCTGGCATTCACCGATCTGACCGACATCATGAAAGATGTTGAATTCAAAGTGTTCTCCGGTGCCGCCAATATGGAAGGCGGCCGCGTAGTCGGCTTGCGCGTTCCGGGCGGCGGCGCGATGCCACGTTCCGAGATCGATGCTTACACCCAGTTCGTTGCGATCTACGGCGCCAAAGGTCTGGCTTACATCAAGATCAATGAAAAAGCCAAAGGCCGCGACGGCTTGCAATCGCCTATCGTCAAAAACATCCATGACGAAGCATTGGCAAAAATTATCGAAGCAACCGGCGCACAAGACGGCGATCTGATTTTCTTCGGCGCAGACAAAGCCAAAGTGGTGAACGACGCGATCGGTGCTTTGCGTGTCAAAGTCGGTCACAGCGATTTCGGCAAAAAGAACGGTTTGTTCGACGACGAATGGCGTCCACTGTGGGTTGTGGATTTCCCGATGTTCGAATTCGACGAAGACAATCAACGCTGGTCGGCGACCCATCATCCATTCACCGCACCGAAAGACGGTCACGAAGATTTGATGGAAACCGATCCGGGCAAATGCCTGTCCAAAGCCTACGATATGGTCTTGAACGGTTGGGAACTGGGCGGTGGTTCGGTCCGTATTCACCGTGCTGACGTACAAAGCAAAGTGTTCAGCGCACTGAAGATCGGCGAAGAAGAAGCGCAATTGAAATTCGGCTTCTTGCTGGATGCATTGCAATACGGCGCGCCACCACACGGTGGTCTGGCCTTCGGTCTGGATCGTATTGTCACCATGATGACCGGTGCAGAATCGATTCGTGATGTGATCGCTTTCCCGAAAACCCAGCGTGCGCAATGCTTGTTGACCCAAGCGCCGTCGGAAGTGGACGAAAAGCAATTGCGCGAATTGCACATCCGTCTGCGCAATGTAGAACCAGCTGTCAAAGCTTAAGCACGTTTTTACGGCATAATAAAAAGGCGCGGAATTCCGCGCCTTTTTTGTTTCTTCTTATCCTCTATCGTTGGTCGTCCGAAAGTAACGATTTGCAATGACTGTGCAATACAAAATTCCCGAATCCGTGCTGGTGGTGATCCATACCGCCGAGCTGGAAGTCTTGCTGATAGAGCGTGCTGATCGCCCGGGTTTCTGGCAGTCGGTGACCGGTTCCAAGGATCTGGTGGACGAACTCTTGCTGGAAACCGCTGTCAGAGAAGTGGCCGAGGAAACGGGTATTGTTGTACAGAACTTATCCGAGCCTGCGGTGACAAGTGCTAATTTATCCAGTGTGCCGCTGGAAAATTTACAGGACTGGCAACTTTCCAACGTTTACGACATCTATCCTGTGTGGCGCCATCGTTATGCACCGGGTGTGACGCGCAATACCGAGCATGTATTCGGTTTGCGGGTTCCGCGCGCAATACCGATCGTGCTGGCTCCGCGTGAGCATCTGAATTTTATTTGGTTGCCGCACAGAGAGGCTGCTGACAAGTGTTTCTCATCGTCGAATGCCGAAGCAATTTTGCAGCTCCCCATGCATATGAAAGCGTGATGCAGATATCTTTCATCTGAGGGGAGACGGTTTTTCTCTTATGTTTTTACTTAAGACTTAGGCCATACAACAGCATGAAATTACGCATTACGACATACAACATCCACAAAGGCGTTTCCTCGTTTGGTGCGCGTCCGCGCATACATGCGCTCAAGCAAGCGATCAATTCGATGAAATCGGATGTGCTGTTCCTGCAGGAAGTGCAAGGACGGCATGATTTGCATGCACTGAAACATGCGACCGACTGGCCGGAATTGTCGCAGCAGGATTTCCTCGCTGGCGATTCGCATGAATGTGCCTACGGCATGAATGCCGTGTATGACCACGGACATCACGGTAATGCCTTGCTGAGCTGCTATCCGATTTTGTCTTCGCGCAATCAAAACATCTCTGATCATAAATACGAATCGCGCGGCATCCTGCATTGCGTGGTGCGCACACCGGAAGCGGAAGTGCATTGCTTCGTGATTCATCTGGGTCTGTTTGCCGGTAGTCGCAAGCGTCAGACCGAAGCGCTGATAGAAGCGGTAACGAATTCGGCGCAAGCGGATGAACCACTGATTATTGCCGGTGACTTCAATGACTGGAGTAATGATCTGAGTGAAGAGTTGCGCACGCGTCTCGGTGTGACCGAGGTGTATGACGAAAATCTGGTCAAGCGCGGCTTCGGCACTTACATCCGTCAACTGGCCGGACGTGGCCCCAAGATCCAGCCGGCCCGCACTTTCCCGGCAGCGATGCCATTTTTACGGCTGGACCGGATTTATGTACGCGGTTTCAAAGTAGAATCAGCGGAAGTCTTGCATGGAGCCATATGGGCGAAGCTGTCTGATCATGCACCGCTGGTGGCTACCCTGCGCTTGAAATAGCAGCACTGCTCGTCGACAGAACGACAGGCGCATGTCACTGTGCGCTTATAAAACAAAGTAAAAAAGAATAATTAGAACTGCATAGTGCAGTCTGGTATTGCAGCCGGATATTGCAGCATCTTTCCCGCCAGCTTCCCGAAGCTCAACCCTAGCAAGGCAAAGCCGCTTATGCGTTCAGTCAGTTTCACAGGCCATAACGATGTACAGCTCCTGCATTGTGGCGGTGAATACTTTCCGGCCTTGATCAAGGCCTTCGATAGCGCGACGCAGGAAATCTATCTCGAGACCTATATCTTCGCCGATGACGCGGCCTCTACCCTGATCAGGGATGCCCTGATACGTGCAGCGCAACGCGGTGTCATTGTGAACGTGCTGACCGACTGGCTGGGTACCGGCAACAAGGAATCTGCCTTGCTGCACCGCGAGTTCCAAAAGCACGGTGTGGTGCATCGCAGCTTCAATCCACTCTTCATCCGCGGCATCGCCCGCATGCATCGCAAAGTCTGTGTGGTGGATCGCGTAGAAGCCTTCCTCGGTGGTCTGAACATCGTCGATGATATGCATGATGATGGTGACATCAATATAGCCTTGCCGGCACCACGCTGGGATTTTGCGGTACGTATCACCGGTCCGCTGGTGGCGACCATCCATTGGGAGGTCGCCGTGCATTGGGCGCGCTTGGGCAGCCTGAGCTGGCGCACGCGCTGGGCGACCTTCAAGGAGTTGCGTCAGCATAAACCGAGTGATGCACGCGAGCCTATGGTGGCGGGTCTGGTGATGCGCGACAACTTGCGCAATCGGCGCACCATACAGGCAGCTTATTTGAAGGCGCTGGGGTCTGCGCGCCACTCCGCCTTGCTGGCCAATCCCTATTTTGCACCGGGGCGCAAATTGCGTAACGGGCTGGCACAGGCTGCGCTGCGCGGCGTCGATGTCACCTTATTGCTGGGCATAGGCCATTATCGTTTTCAGGATGTGGTCGCGCGTTCTTTTTATCGCCGTCTGTTGAAAGCCGGCGTCAAGATCGTTGAGTACCGCAAGACGCATCTACATGGCAAAGTCGCCGTGATCGATGACACCTGGGCCACCGTCGGCTCCAGCAATTGCGATGGCTTCAGCCTGTTCCTGAATCAGGAAGCGAATGTGGTGGTGCTCGATACGGACTTCGCACAAAAGTTGCGCGCGCAGATAGAGCTGGGCATCGCCGACGGTGTGGTCATGAACTGGGAAGAGTACGCCAACATCCCTTTGTATAAACGTGTGTTCTATCGCTTCTCATACTTCATCTACAAGAATCTGATGCGCGTCATGACCTGGGGTAAGTCGAACGAGTAAGCGTTTTGTGTTGCCCTGCATTGGTACTTCCTTCCATCCATGCTGCCCGCCGCCTTGCTGCCTATAGACGCCAGCTGCGCAGCCCTCGCCAACGCGCGATTCAAAATAGATTTACACTACCCAACGTAACGTGGCGCTGATATACATTGAATATATTGCTCAATGTAGTCGGCGCCGCAATTATTTAGACGTCAGCACAGGCGTGTGATTACCGGGTTAGATTGATATGTCCAAACAGAATGATGTGGCAGTGAATCAGGAAGCAGTAGCGCAAGACGGTTTGCCCGAGCATGAACGGCGCTGGGCCATCGTCTCGGTTGCGATCGGGGTCGGCATGGCATCGCTGGATACCGCGATTGCGAATACGGCTTTGCCGGCCATGGCGGCACAACTCAATGCGACGCCTGCCGATTCGGTCTGGATTGTGAATATTTATCAGCTGGCGATGGTGGCGACCTTGTTGCCGTTTGCCGCTCTGGGTGAAATCGTCGGTTACCGCCGCGTCGCCATTTTTGGTTTGCTGTCGTTCACCGTGGCTTCACTGGCTTGTGCGTATGCCTGGTCACTGCCGACGCTGGTCATCGCGCGTTTCTTTCAGGGTGTCGGCGCCAGTGCAATCATGGGCGTCAACACCGCTTTGCTCCGTTCGATTTATCCGGCGCGTATGCTGGGGCGGGGGCTGGGTACCAATGCGCTGGTGGTGGCAGTGGCGTTTGCGGTCGGGCCGACCACCGCTTCGCTGATCCTCTCGGTCTGGTCCTGGCCATGGCTGTTCGCGGTCAATGTGCCGCTCGGCTTGTTTGCCTACTTCCTCGCACGCAAGGTGTTGCCGCATACCCGCCGCGCCACGCATAAATTCGATGCCCTGACTGCCATTTATAACGCCGGTGCATTTGGCCTGCTGATACTGGCCATCGGCGAGGGCGCGCATTTAAGTGATGCCAAAACGGTTGCGCTCGAATTGTTCGGCGCGCTGGTTTTCTTCATCCTCTTGCTGCGCCGACAAAGAGGGCATAGCGCGCCTATGCTGCCGGTGGATCTCTTCCGTCGTCCCTTGTTTACCTTATCGGCGCTGACCGCAGTCTGTACCTTTGCGGCGCAAAGCCTGGCCTTTGTATCATTGCCGTTTTATTTCGAAACCGTACTCGGCCGGTCAGCGATAGAAACCGGCTTCCTGATTACGCCGTGGGCGGTGTTGGTGGGCATCATGGCGCCGATAGCCGGCCGTCTGAGTGATCACTATCCGCCGGGCATGCTGGGTGGCATTGGCTTGTCGGTGCTGGCGGCTGGTCTGGTGTCGCTGATACTGATGTCGCCGGATGTCAGTGTGTTTGGCATTTGCTGGCGCATGGCGGTCTGCGGTATCGGTTTTGGCTTCTTCCAGGCGCCGAATCTGCGCGCCATCATGAGTAGCGCCCCACCGGAACGCGGTGGCAGCGCCAGTGGCGTGGTGGCCACTTCGCGCTTGCTGGGTCAGGCTTCCGGTGCCGCGCTGGTTGCCTTCTGCTTCATCATCTCTACCCAGCATGGCGAAACCTTGGCACTCGGTCTGGGTGCAGCGTTCGCCGCCACCGCCAGCATTGCGAGTTTCATGCGTTTGTTTGTACAGCAGCCGACGTAAAAAAACAGACATCCGGAGGATGTCTGTTCTTGTTGATACTGCGGTGTGACTGGCTGCTTTAGATATTCAGCCAAGGACCTTTGAAGACGACCGGTCCGGTCGGGCCGTTCGGATTAGGCGAACCGCCTTTTGGTTCCAGCGTGACCGCCAGCACAGGAATCGAATCCGGTGCAGAATCTGCCGGCATCGGCAAGGTCACAGTGCCATCGCTGGCAATCAGACCCAGCGAACGTGGTGCACCTTCTTTTGGTACGGCCCACAATTCCAGACTCTTATCTTCAGCAATCGCCTGACGCGTTACGACCCGGATAACCATCTTGTGATTATGCGCGTCGCCCGTGACCACCGCGATCGGCTGTGCCTGTTCGTTGCTCAGGGTGGCGACAAACATCGGTGCTTGCGGCGGTGCGATTTCAGGCTGTCTGGTCAGCAATACCGCGATCAGCACGGTAGCCAGCGCAGTAGAGGTCATACCCAGACCACGCCAGAAACTCAAGTCTTCGCGCAGGTTCAGCCAGAAGGATTTGCGACTTTGCTGTTCAGCTTTCTTCAAGCCTATCTGTTTCGATATCGCGCGCCATACTTCCGGTGACGGTTGTGCCGGTGCGGCAAATTCGGACATCGGATTCAAGCGGTCTTGCCATTCACTGATGGCGAACCTGAGTGCCGCGTCTTCTGGCAACCATGCTTCGAGGCGACGCCGTGCGCCACCCTTCAGGGTGCCGAGCACATACTCAGCGGCCAGCATTTCGCGCAAGGTCGCATTTTGTCGGACGATCTGCCGAATACTCATACGCCCTCCGCTTTACTCAGGCACAGGCGCAGACGTTCCAGCCCGCGGCGTACCCAGGTTTTGACGGTGCCGATAGGCAAGGCCAATTGTTCGGCGACTTCGCTGTGCGAGAGGTCGTGATAGAACGCCAGTGCAATCGCTTGCCGGTGCATGCTCTGCAACTTGGCAAAACAACGTGCCAGCGCCTTGGACTCATCCGAGATCTGCAATGCTTCTATCGGAGTTGGATCACTACTTTCCAATGCATCCATGACATCCTTGTCGAAGTTATCGGCATCGATTTCGACCGCGCCGTCGAGACGGCGCAAGGTATCGAATGCCTTGTTACGCACTATGGTTGTCATCCAGGTCATCGGAGCGGCCAAACCGGCTTGATAGCTGGCGGCATTGTTCCAGATGCTGACAAAACTTTCCTGTAAGACTTCTTCCGCCAATTCGCGCTTAACTAATATACGCAGCGCAAAGCCAAACAGTTTCGGCGATGTTGCATCGTAGAGCTGGCGGAAGGCCTCACCGTCTTTGCGGGCGGTGGCGGCGAGCCAGGTTTTGAGTTGAGTGGTGTCTGTTGTCAATTTTCAGTCCATTTCAAAAAAGGCTGGCATGTGTGCATTATTGATAACATTGCAGATGGCAGGGCGCGACGTCATGTTGACGCCCGTTTTTGCGACGCAAAACGCAGATTACCCTATGAAACGTAAAAAATATGCTTTTTTTGCAAGGGCACAGCTTTATGCATAGCTGGCTACAATGGTGTTTTACTCAAGTATCGGTTTGGAAGCGTGATGGCAACTGAGAATGTGCGTATCGATAAGTGGCTGTGGGCCGCGCGATTCTTCAAAACCCGGACCCTGGCCGCGGAAGCTGTCGACAAGGGTAAGGTCAAACTGGAGCAGGATCGGATCAAGCCAGCCCGCATCGTGAAAGCCGGTGATTTGCTGCAGATAGACAATGGCTCGACCGTGTGGGAAGTGGTAGTACAGGCTTTATCCGATGTGCGCGGCTCGGCCGAAGTGGCGCAGAAGCTCTATGCAGAAACCGAGCAGAGCGTGCTGCAACGCCAGCAGGATGCTGACAAGCGTAAATTTTTCAAGGAACCGGGGCTGGGTATCAAGGGGCGGCCGACCAAGCGTGATCGGCGCCTGCTGGATAAAACCAATCAATAGATGGCAATAGAGTGTTGCCGGGCGCAGTCAAAGTCGTCGGCATGCGCTAGTATTGTCCTAATAAGTAAGTCGAAATAAGTAATAAGTAAGCAGTATCAAGTAACTACATCAGCCGCGAGGAGACGTTTATGGGTCAATACATTGCACCGTTACGCGATATGCAATTCGTGCTGCACGAATTACTACAAGTAGCAGATGAATTAAAAGTTTTACCGAAGCATGCCGACATCGATGCCGACATCATCAACCAGGTACTGGAAGAAGGCGGCAAGTTCACATCAGAAGTGCTATTCCCCTTGAACCATAGCGGCGACCGCGAAGGTTGCAAGCTGGATACCGCAACGCACGAAGTTACTCCCCCCAAAGGATTTAAAGCCGCCTACGAGCAATACGTGGCAGCCGGCTGGCCATCGCTGACTTGCGATCCCGAATACGGCGGGCAGGGCTTGCCTATGGTCTTGCAGAACTCCTTCTATGAAATGCTGAATTCGTCGAATCAGGCCTGGACCATGTACCCGGGCTTGTCGCACGGTGCCTATGAGTGCCTGTATGCGCACGGCACCGAACAGCAAAAAGCCTTGTACCTGCCGAAGCTGGTTTCTGGCGAATGGACCGGCACCATGTGTCTGACTGAAGCGCAATGCGGCACCGACCTTGGTTTGCTGCGTTCGAAGGCGCTGCCGCAAGCGGATGGCTCTTACAAAATCACTGGCAGCAAAATCTTCATCTCGGCCGGTGAACACGATATGGCGGCCAACATTTTGCATCTGGTGCTGGCGCGTCTACCGGATGCACCGGAAGGCACCAAAGGCATCTCGCTCTTCATCGTGCCTAAATTTTTGCCGGATGCGGATGGCAAGCTGGGTGCACGCAATCCTATTTTCTGCGGTGCACTGGAAGAAAAAATGGGCATCCATGGCAATGCGACCTGCCAGATGAATATCGACGGCGCCACCGGCTGGTTGATCGGCGAACCGAACAAAGGCTTGAACGCGATGTTCGTGATGATGAATGCCGCGCGTCTGGGTGTCGGCATGCAATCACTGGGTCTGACCGAAGTGGCGTATCAGAACGCGCTGATCTATGCGAAAGATCGTCTGCAAATGCGCAGCTTGACCGGTCCCAAGGCGACCGACAAACCGGCCGATCCCATCATCGTGCATCCGGATGTACGACGCATGTTGTTGACGGCCAAGGCCTATGCGGAAGGCGGTCGTGCCTTTAGCTCGTATGTGGCGCTGCAGATCGATAAGGAATTGAATCACCCGGATGAAGCGGTACGCGCCGAAGCGGTGGATGAAGTCGCTTTGTTGACGCCTATCATCAAAGCCTTCCTTACCGACAATGGCTGGATCTCGACCTCGGAAGCGATGCAAGTGTATGGCGGCCACGGCTTTATCTCCGAATGGGGCATGGAGCAATATGTGCGCGACTCGCGCATCAATATGATTTACGAAGGTACCAACACCATTCAGTCGCTCGATTTGCTGGGTCGCAAAATCCTGCTGGATAACGGTGCCAAGTTGCGTAAATTCGGCGCCAAGATCCAAGCCTTCATCGAAGAAAACGGCACTGATGAAGCGATGTCTGAATTCATCACGCCGCTGGCCGATCTGGCCGACAAGGTCACCAAGCTGACGATGGAAATCGGCATGAAGGCATTCCAGAATCCGGATGAAGTTGGCGCCGCTGCGGTTCCTTATTTGCGCGTGGCAGGGCATCTGGTGTACGCCTACTTCTTTGCGCAAATGGCGAAGATCGCGTTGGCCAAAGAGGGTGACGGTGATCCCTTCTACAAATCCAAGCTGGCAACGGCGCGTTTCTATTTCGCCCGTCTGTTGCCGGAAACCGCGATGCTGATCCGCCAGGCCCGTGCCGGTTCGGCCAGCCTGATGGCGCTGGATGCGGAATTGTTCTGAGTAGCAAGCACATACAAATACATAGCGATTGAAACTGCGCGAACGCAACACTCTTAGAGAGGTTTAGGCATGTCAAATTTCATCGTCAGGAAAGTCGCCGTATTGGGCGCCGGTGTGATGGGAGCGCAGATTGCTGCGCATTGCGTCAACGCCAAAGTGCCGGTCATCTTATTCGACCTGCCCGCCAAGGACGGCCCAAAAAACGGCATCGTACTGCGCGCGATCGAGAACCTGAAAAAACTCAGCCCGGCACCGCTGGCCAATGTGGATTACGCCGCATTGATCGAGGTGGCGAACTATGAAGATGATCTGGCGAAATTGCAGGATTGCGATCTGATCATCGAAGCGATCGCAGAGCGCATGGACTGGAAGCACGACCTGTATAAAAAGGTCGCACCGCATATCGCGGCCCACACCATCTTCGCGTCGAATACTTCCGGTTTATCGATCACTGCCTTGTCGGAAGGCTTCGCCGCCGATCTGAAGCAGCGCTTCTGCGGCGTGCACTTCTTCAATCCGCCGCGTTATATGCAGCTGGTGGAATTGATTCCTACCGTTGCTACACAGCCGGAAATACTGGACAAGCTGGAAGGCTTCCTGACGTCGACGCTGGGCAAGGGCGTGGTACGCGCGTTTGATACACCCAACTTCATCGCCAATCGCGTCGGTATCTTTGGCATGCTGGCGACCATGCATGAGGCAGAAAAATTCGGTCTCACGGTGGATGTGGTGGATGACCTGACCGGCAGCAAACTGGGACGTGCCAAATCGGGTACCTTCCGCACTGCCGATGTGGTCGGACTGGACACCATGGCGCATGTGATCAGCACCATGCAAAACACCTTGCAGGACGATCCCTTCTTCCCAGTGTATAAAACGCCGGAGGTACTCACCAAACTGATAGGCATTGGTGCACTCGGACAAAAAGCCGGTGCCGGTTTCTATAAAAAGGTCGGTAAAGATATTCTGCGACTGGACCCGGCCAAGGCCGATTATGTTGCAGGTGGCGGCAAGGCCGATGATCTGGTGGCGCGCATCCTGAAAGAAAAAGATCCTGTCAAGCGGATGAAGGCGCTGCACGACTCGACAAATCCGCAGGCGCAATTCCTGTGGGCGATTTTCCGCGACATCTTCCATTACATCGCAGTGCATCTGGAAACAGTCGCTGATAACGCGCGCGATGTCGATTTCGCGCTGCGCTGGGGCTTCGGCTGGAACAACGGTCCGTTCGAAATCTGGCAAGCCGCGGGCTGGCAACAGATCGCCAGCTGGGTCAAGGAAGACATCGATGCCGGCAAAGCGCTCAGCAACACGCCTTTGCCAGCCTGGGTCTTCGACGGTCGTGACGGTGTACATGCGGCTGATGGCTCATGGTCGCCCAAGCAAAAGAAAAATATCCCGCGTTCGACACTGCCGGTCTATCAACGTCAGGTCTTCCGCGCCGCGCTTGTGGGTGAGCAGAGTGCCAACGGTCACACCGCCGGCACTACTGTCTTTGAAGATGAGTCGGTACGCATCTGGCATCAGGATGATGAAGTCCTGATCTTGTCGTTCAAGACCAAGATGCATGTGATTGGTGCCGGAGTGACGGCGGGTATCAAGCAAGCGATCGAAGAAGCAGAAAAAAATTACAAGGGTCTGGTGATCTGGCACGCGGATGCCGCCGAAGGTGGCGCGTTCTCGGCCGGTGCCGATCTGCAATCGATGTTGCCTTTGTTTATGTCCGGCGGCGTCAAGGCGATAGAACCGGAAGTGGTCAAACTGCAGCAGGCCCATCAGGCGCTGAAGTATGCGAATGTGCCAGTGGTGGCAGCGGTCGCCGGTCTGGCGCTGGGTGGCGGTTGTGAACTGTTATTGCATGCTGCCAAGCGGGTGGCGTCAATCGAGTCCTACATCGGTCTGGTCGAAGTCGGGGTTGGCTTGATCCCGGCCGGTGGTGGCTTGAAGGAAGCCGCCGCCCGTGCCGCCAACGATGCACGCGGTAACGACATCCTGCAATTCCTGAAAAACTACTACATGAGTGCCGCCACTGCGTCTGTCTCGCGCTCTGCGCTGGAAGCGCAAACCTTGGGCTATCTGAAGAGCGATGACGTGATCGTCTTCAATCCGTATGAATTGCTGCATATTGCGAAGACACAGGCACGTGCGATGTTCGATGCCGGTTATCGTGCGCCACGCAAAGCACTGGTGCCGCTGACTGGCCGATACGGCCTGGCGACGATAGGTGCGCAGCTGCTCAATATGCGCGACGGTGGCTTTATCTCGGCGCACGACTACAAGCTCGGCATGATGATCGCCGAAGTAGTCACTGGCGGTGACATCGAGCAGGGTAGTCTGGTGGATGAACAATGGTTGCTCGATCATGAGCGCAAGGCATTCATGGAGCTATTGAACAATCCGAAAACCCAGGAACGCATCATGGGAATGATGCAGACCGGTAAACCAGTGCGTAACTGATCAGGAGCATGAGATGAGCAAACAATTACAAGATGCCTACATCGTTGCCGCGACCCGCACCCCTATCGGCAAAGCGCCGCGTGGCATGTTCAAGAATACGCGGCCGGATGATTTGCTGGTGCATGCCTTGCGCTCTGCGCTGGCACAGGTGCCGGAACTGGATCCGAATCTGATTGAAGATGCGATCGTCGGTTGTTCTTTCCCGGAAGCAGAACAGGGTTTGAATATGGCGCGCATGGGCGTGCTGCTGGCGGGTTTGCCTAAGACCGTCGGTGGCGTCACCGTGAACCGTTATTGCGCGTCCGGCCTGACCGCGATTGCAATGGCGGCAGATCGCATCCGCGTCGGTGAAGCCGATGTAATGATCGCAGCCGGTGCCGAGTCTATGTCTATGGTGCCGATGATGGGTCATCATCCATCGATGAATATGGGCATCTTCAAGGAAGAGAACATCGGCATGGCTTACGGCATGGGCCTGACTGCCGAGAAGGTCGCTACGCAATGGAAGGTCAGTCGCGAGGCACAAGATCAGTTTGCGTTGAATTCACACCTGAAAGCATTGGCAGCACAGCAAAGTGGTGAATTCAATAATGAGATGACCGCGGTCGAGATCGTTGAACGTTTCCCTAATCTGTCCAGTGGTCAGATCGATGTCACGACACGTCTGGTGAATATGGACGAAGGTGCGCGTGCTGACACCAATCTCGAAGCACTGGCAAAACTGCGCCCGGTGTTTTCACCGAAGGGTTCCGTCACCGCCGGTAACAGCTCGCAAACTTCGGACGGTGCCGGTGCTCTGATTCTGGTCAGCGAAAAAATCCTCAAGCAATTCAATCTGACGCCACTGGCGCGCTTTGTTTCATTTGCCGTGCGCGGCGTGCCACCAGAAATCATGGGCATAGGACCGAAGGAAGCGATTCCTGCAGCCTTGCGTGCAGCCGGACTGAAACAGGATCAAATGGACTGGATAGAGTTGAATGAAGCGTTCGCCGCGCAGGCACTGGCGGTGATCCAAGACCTCGGTCTTGATCCGTCCAAGGTCAATCCTATGGGAGGTGCGATTGCACTCGGCCATCCTCTGGGTGCAACCGGCGCGATACGCTCGGCGACGGTGGTGCATGCACTGCGTCGCAAGAATCTGAAGTATGGGATGGTGACGATGTGCGTGGGTACCGGTATGGGTGCCGCGGGGATTTTCGAACGCATGTAATCGCAGGCAGCACATACGCGCTATAAAAAAGCCGCAAGATCTTCAGTCTTGCGGCTTTTTACTTATAGCTAGTCTTAGCTGATCGCTTCCTGCCGCTGCAGCGGCAGCCACAGCTCGAAGCGGGTACCGCTTGCCGTCGAGGTCCAGCTCACGCGTCCCGCCAGCGCCAGGGCGCGTCTTTGCTGGTTGTGCAAGCCACGTCCGGCGGCACTGCCCAGCGCTTTATCTATATCGAAACCCTGACCGTTATCTGTAATCGTAACCGTCACGCCATCTTCAGCTGGCGCGGTACTGACGCGGATTTCGTTGGCGCGGGTATGGCGCAGAATGTTGGCGATGCTCTCTTGCACGATGCGCAAAATGTGCAGGGCGCTAGACGGATCGAGCCAGACTAGCGTCGGTAATTCCTGCACTTCCCATTGCAGCTTAATGCCAGTGCCTTCCAGTCGCGGTTCCAGACGGAAGCGCAGTGTTGCCAGCAGCAGCAAGAGGTCGGCTTCGACCGGTTCCATTGAATCGATGGTGAGCTTCAAATCGTCGAGGCAATCTTTCAGGATTTGCGCCACCTTCAAGTCGCTGGCGCCACCTTGTTCAACCGAACGGATGGCACTGATTAACGATGAACCCAGACCATCGTGCATGTCTTGCATCAGACGTTGACGTTCGTCACTGATGGTTTGGCGCAGCGCCGATTCGCGCAACTGACGGTGTATGACATCCAGCTCATTTTCCCTTTGCTGCAAACGTTGCGCCAGATGCGCATTCGCCAGTTCCACTTCGGCGATCGCATTGATGTAACGCCGGTACATCAAGGTGCCGAACATGGCGAAGGTGATGGCATTGGTATAGGAGCCGAGGAACCAGCCTTCCGGGTCGATAAAGCTGGAATATAGCAGCCAGTCGGACAAGCCCAATAAGGTAGAGATCGCACAACCGATGGCGATCAGCATGCCATCGCGGCTGTGGCGCCACGAGTAGACCACACCGACGATAGAGACAGTCGCCCCTAGCACTACCGCCACACCGTAGATGATAGGAACCAGTATCGATGTGCTCGGGTAGTAGGGCAATACTTTGAACAGGGTGAGCGCGCTGATGAGGAGCACGATAGTCACGATGGCGCGGGTCAGCCACACCAGACGATGACCATGTAGCTGGCGCAGGAAGAGATGAATAATGGCAATCAGCCAGAACAGCGCATTGCTGGTCAGCCAGGCAAACAAATCGTCTTTAATCGGCAGGCCGACATAGTAGTGCAGATGCCCGACGAAAGAGATCGCGGCCAGATTGAAGAAGAGCAGGTAAGCGATTTCATGGCCACGGCGGAACCATACAAACAACGAAAAGATGCCGACCACCAGAAAGGCAGCACTCAAGGTAGCCGGCAGTTCGCGTTGCAGCCATTGCCGCGCATAGTAGCGGCCTTGCAGCGCTTTGGTCGGACCCAGCCACAGTGATGACATGCCGACACGTGTCTCTGCCGGATGTTCGAGGCGCAGCAGAATTTCATTTAAAGGCGTTGCTGCCCCTATCTTGTCGAGTGGTATCCAGAGCGGCGTGAACAGACTATTCCAGAGCGTGCCTTCCTGTTGCATACGCTGGACTAAATGACCATTCACATAGACGGCGATCGTCCCCTCGGTTTTGACGCGCACGCCATATAAGACCAGCGCTTCATTCGGCACAGAGGCGGCGTCGGGTGTCAGTCGTATCCATGTGGTGCGTATTGCATTCGCATCTGCCACTGCTTGGGTCGACTGCTTTGCAGCGCCAGAGCTGAGTGTGGCCAGCGGCAGCGCTTGCGGCAAGCGGACCGGCTGCCAGCTTGCGCCCAAAGTTTTGCTATCGACCGCGGTGGGCGCTGCGCTGTAGCTGGCGGCATCGCTGGCTTGCCAGCTCGCTTGCGTTAAATGGAGGCTGGGATGGACTGGTTTGCTGCTATCTGTTTCCAGATACCACGCGCCGACGGCGATCAGCAAAACCAGAGAGAAGACGAAGATCGCGCCGGATAGTAATCCTGTAGATGAATATCTCACGTGGCAATTGGCTCAGGGGTAGGGGCGAGTGGTGGCGCTGGTTTCGTGTCCGCGCAGTGGCGCTTAATTATCCAGTAGCTTGAGCGTTCTGGCTTCATATATCGCTTCAGCCTTGGAGTTGACCTTGAGCTTGCTATAAATGCGCCGCACAAAGGTGCGCACCGTAAAGTGCGACAGCTCCATCAGTCTGGCAATTTCCTGCGTGGTGAAGCCTTTGGTAATGTAATCCAGCACTTCCTTCTCACGCAAAGAGAGCAGCGCCGTTGAGTCAGCGTCTGTGTCTGCCGCTAATGGTGCCTGCGCAACGGCCGGGGTCGGCGGGCGGAAGCGGGCCAGAATCTGGCGCGCAATGATGGGGCTGATAGGGCTGCCACCACTGGCCAGACTGCGGATTTCATCCAGTATCTTGTTGGGCGAACTATCTTTCAGCAGATAACCGGCGGCACCGGCTTCGATGGAACGCATGACATGCGTTTCATCGCCAAAGTTGGTGCTGACCATGATGCTGCAGCTCGGCCATGACAGTACCGCCTGTTTGATGACATCGATGCCGGAGCCGTCCGGCAAGCCTAAATCGACCAGCAAGACGTCTGCCGGCGGGTTTTTCAATACCGCCAGTCCCTCGGCGCGCGTGCTGGCGGTAGCCGCCAGCTGCATATCCGGCGCCGCTGCGACTACGCTGCTCAGGGTGTCACGGAAGCCGGGATCATCGTCGACGATGACCACGTGTATAGGCAGAGATTCTGCAGAGGGGGTGACTGGTTTCATAGGCTAGCCATTGTATGTCGGACTGCATAGAGCGCATGTAGCACATTTGTTCTACATACAAGATGAGGCTGCACTGCATATAGATGCGCCGATTCTAAACGGCTTTCGGCAGCCTCAGGCGATCTTTGCACCGCTGCGATGCACTCATGGGGTGCGCCACTGCACCAGCGCGTATCAAGCAAAACGGTGACAGCTGCTACCGCAAGCGATGCGGAGCAAGGCTATATATGACGCGCTTTGCGGCCTGAATCGCATCGATAATTCGCCGCAAAAAACGCAGTGGCACAGACCTTGCTATGACGTAGTTAAGCTTGTACACAAGAAGGTATTCTAATTACCGATCTGGTGTTGACAGGCGTACGTGAGCTTACTCGTCAACTTAATAAGGATCCGCCATGCACTCTCGCAGAAAATTTATTGCCTCCCTGATTGCCGCCTCGTTTGTGTGTGCCGCAGCATCTACTTCAGCACTGGCAGCGGATCAAGTGATCCGGGTCGGCACGCTCAAACTGATGCATGGCATCACACCGTACTTCTACGATAAGTTCACACCACCGGGCTACAAGATCGAAGTGATCCCGTTTGAAACACCGACCGACGGCAAAAATGCCGTAGTAACCAAGTCGGTTGATTTCGGTACCTATGGTCTGGCCGCAGCAACGCTGGGTGCGGCTGCTGGTGAACCGGTCGTGATCGTCGCCGCGCAGTGCAACCGCGGCATGGCAGTAGTGGCACGTGCTGACAGCAAGATCGCATCGATCAAGGACTTGAAAGACCAGCGCGTCGGCATTCTGCCGGGCTCGACCCAGGAAGTCGTGATCCTTGATCGTCTGAAGCAAGAAGGCATGACCATCAAGGACATCAAACCAGTACGCGTGTCTTTCAGCGAAATGGCGTCGGCACTCGAACGTAACGATATCGATGCCTTCGTCGGTGCAGAACCGGGTCCGTCCATCAGCGTCAGCCGTGGCATCGGCAAGGTGGTTGAGTATCCGTACTCGACTCCGACCGGCACCGTGAATATGGTGATGACGACTCACGCCGACAATCTGAAAAACAAACAGGAACTGATCAAGGTCTTTTTGAAAATCCATCGTCAGGCGACCGAGTACGCGATGGCTAATCGTGGTGCTTTCGTCGAAATGTCGGAACAAAAACTGGGCTTGCCAGCCAAGGTAGTCGAACTGGCCGCACCGAATGTGGAACTGACCTGGAAGCTGGATGAAGACTGGATCAAACGCGCCAAGTACTACGGTTCGCAAATGCTGGATAAAAAGCAAATCCGCCAATTGCCTGACTACAGCAAATTCATTGATGCCAGCTTCAATCAGCAAGTGAAGTAAGCCAGTGAATCAAAACTGCAGTAGCAACAAAGCATCAGGCAACGAGTGAAGTAAGCAAGTTTTATCAGGAAGGATTTATCGTGGAACAAACCGTCGAGTTACCGATGAAAGTAGTCAGGCCGGAGTTGTGGCCGCGCATCAAGAGTCTGTTGACGCCCTTGATCGTGCCCTTGCTCCTATTGGTGGGCTGGCATGTGGGTGTCAAAGCGTCTGGTACGCAGCTGATCCCGCTGCCTAAGGATGTCGGTCTGATGTTGTATGACTTCGCATTCGGCGGTATCTACGATGATGCCTTCAGCGAAACCTTGCCGCTGCATCTGTGGAAATCGGTCACGCGCGTCTACGGCGGTTTCTTCGCCGCCGCGCTGGTCGGTATCCCACTGGGTTTGCTGATCGGTCGTATCAAGGTCATCCGCGATTTGCTGGATCCGACGCTGCAGTTGCTGCGCCCGGTACCGGTGACGGCATGGTTGCCGCTGTCGATGATCTTCTTCGGCATCGGCCCTAATGCGGCGATCTTTCTGGTCTTCCTCGGTGCGTTTTATCCGATTGTTTTCAATACGACTTTTGGTGTGAAAGCAGTCGACAACCGTTTGTTCGAAGCAGCCCTGATGCTGGGTTGCAATGGCTCATCGCTGTTCCGTCAGGTGGTACTGCCGGCGGCGATGCCATCGATATTGAATGGCTTGCGTCTGGGTCATGGCTTTGCCTGGATTCTGATCGTGGTGGGGGAAATGACTGGCGTGCCAGAAGGTCTGGGCGCCGTGATTATGGATGGTCGCATGTTGTCGCGTACCGATCTGGTGATCGCCGGCATGGTCGTGATCGGCATCGTAGGTTACAGCACGGATCGCGTACTGGTCGCCATCAACAATTATTTACTCAAATGGAGCCCACAACATCATGTCTGATACTTACTCCGAACGTCGCCCGCTGCCGGCGATAGATATCAAAGGCGTCAGCAAGGTTTTCTCGATAGGCGGACAAACCGTGCAGGCTTTGCGTGAAGTCAATCTGACCATCAACAAGGGCGAATTCGTATGCCTGATCGGTGCCTCGGGTTGCGGTAAATCGACGCTGTTACGCATCATGGCTGGTTTTGAAACCACCTCATCCGGCAGCGCCAATATGTATGGCATGCCGATCGATGGTCCTAGCCCGGAACGCGGCATGGTGTTTCAGGACTATGGCTTGTTCCCGTGGCTGACGGTGAAGGAAAACATCGGCTTTGGTCAACGCCAGCGTAATCTGCCCAAAGCTAAGCTGGAAGAATTGTCGGCCTATTACACCGATATGGTGGGCCTGACCAAATTTGCCAACTACTACCCGGGCCAATTGTCTGGCGGTATGAAACAAAGGGTGGCGATTGCCCGCGTGCTGGCAAATGATTGCGAAGTCTTGCTGATGGATGAACCTTTCGGTGCGCTGGATGCATTGACACGTGAAAAGCTGCAACAGGATTTGCTGGAAATCTGGGAACGTACCAAGGTCACCGTGGTGTTCGTCACGCATGCAGTGGAAGAAGCGGTGATGTTGTCGGACCGCGTGGTGGTGATGACCGCTGGTCCGGGTCGAATTGAAGAAGACATCAAGCTGGATCTGGCGCGTCCGCGTGACATTACGGCAGTCGAGTTCAATCAGATCCGCCGCGATATCACGCAATACCTGAGCAGCCATGTTTCGAGCAAGGTTGCAGCCTGAAGGGTGACAGATCGTCGCCAAATCGTCAGGTTTAACAGTCAGCCCAAGGGCGGAAATTCGCGCTACCATGGCACAGGATTTTCGCCTTTGCGGAGCGCATCACCAGATGGATCAGGCAGCACGACTCCGCTTTAAACTTGCTATGACTCCTCTATGAATTCTATTTATCACGGGATGGATCAGGCGGCACTGGATGCCGGTTATAACAACTCGCTGGCCGTGAGCGATAGCAATGCTTTATTGCATGATTTCGATCAACGTAGCGCGGCTTTGCGCGCTGCGCATGGGCAGCGCCTGAATTTGCGCTACGGTCCGGCCGAGCGCAATCGCATCGATTACTTCGCCGCCGATAAACCCGGCCCTTTGCTGGTTTTTATCCATGGTGGTTACTGGCAAATGCGCGCGAAGGAAACCTTCAGCTTTCTGGCGGCCGGTCCGCTGGCGCATGGCATACATGTGGCGCTGGTCGGCTACACACTGGCACCGGATGCGACGCTGACGCAAATCGTGGCTGAGGTACGTGCCGGTATCGCCTGGCTGAAGCAGCATGCTGCTGAGTTTGGTGCAGATGCCGAACGCATGATTGTGTCTGGCTGGTCGGCCGGTGGCCATTTGACTGCCTTGTGCGTCGATGAACCGGGTGTGATCGGCGGGGTCGCGATCAGTGGTCTGTATGACCTTGAACCGATACGCCTGTCTTACCTGAATAACAAACTGCAACTGAGCGATGCAGAAGAAAAAGCACTCAGTCCGCTCTTGTTGCCGCTCAGTCCACGACCGTTGACGCTGATGTATGGTTCGGATGAGTTGCCTGAGCTGCAGCGCCAATCCGAGCAATTCGGTGCCGCGCGTAATGCTTTACCCGGTGACTTGATACCGCTGGCCCAGCGTAACCATTTCACGATACTCAATGAGCTGGCTGCGCCAGATGGTGCGATCACGCGCGCAGTGTGCGCGATCGCCGGTGTTGCCTAATCCTCAGTAGCCGCTGCAGGCAGCGCTTCCGAGCGGAAGCGTTGACGATAGTCGCCAGGTCCTATGCCTAAGCGTTTGGAAAAAATGCGGCGCAGGGTCGCCGCATTGGTCAAGCCGCAACGACGCGCAATATCAGTCAGACCAAGATCAGTCGATTCCAGATAGCGGCGTGCCGCATCGATGCGTGCATCGTTGACGAAGTTCATCAGCGTCAAACCGGTTTCTTGCTTGAAAATGCGCGACAGATTGCGCGCACTCATTTGCATCTCTTCAGCAATACTCAATAAGGTATGTTCGACGCTCAGATTGTTGAGTACATAGTTCTGTACCGCCGCCACCGGTGAGTCGCTTTTGACCTGTACTTCGAGCAAAGGGCTGAACTGTGACTGGCCACCGGCACGGCGCAGATAAACGATCAGATACTTGGCGACATCCAGTGCCATCTGCTTGCCGAAGTCTTCTTCTATCAAGGCCAGCGACAAATCGATACCGGCGGTGACGCCAGCGGTGGTGTACAGACTATCGTCCTTCACATAAATCCGGTCTGGCTCGACGTTCGCCTTGCGGAACATGGTCGCCAGCCGCGCCGCATCCATCCAGTGGGTGGTGACGGTTTTGCCATTGATCATACCGGCCGCGCCGAGCGCGAATACGCCATTGCAAATCGCACCTATGCGGCGGCAGCTTTCGCCTTGTGCCGCCAGCCAGTCGGTCAGCGTCGTATCTTCCAGAATATCGAAGACACCAAGTCCGCCCGGTACGATCAGCGTATCGAAATGCGGGCAGGGATCAAAGATGGTGCGGTCCGGCATGATGGTCAGTCCGCTGGATGACTGTATCGGCCCGCGCGTGGTGGCGATGGTCAGGATTTCATACTCGCAGTCACCATTGCTGAGTACTTTGACTTCGGCAAAGGCGTCGCCTGGGGCTGCTATATCCAGCATCTGGAAACGAGGGAAGACCACCAGGCCTATCGTAATTTTGCGCATGGTCGGGCAATGAAAATCGGTAGAAGTAAAAAACTGTGCAAATCATACCTGATGCCAGCGCCCGGCAGCGGGTCTGTGCACTTATTCCTTAGCAGCGCAAGCCGACCCTCGATTTACCCGTTTCAGGCCTTGCGGAAGGCGGCGAAGTTGGCGCGATATTGCATGGCGGTAATGCCCAGTCGCTTCACAAAGACATTACGCATCTGGTTGGCATTGTGGAAGCCGCACAAGTAGGCGATCTTCTTCATCGGGTCGTTGCTGGCTTCCAGCAGCGCACGTGCGGCATCCAGCCTTGCGCTTTCGATGAATTCGGCCGGTGTGATCTTGGTATCGCGCACAAAGATACGGGCGAAGTTGCGCGGGCTCATCGCCACGCTGCGCGCCAGCACTTCTACTGTCAGTTCCTGCTGCAAATTTGCCAATACGTATTGCTGCACGATGCTGACCGGTGAGCTTTCTTCGGCATACGGGGTCAGGTAGGGACTGAATTGCGATTGCCCGCCGCGCCGCTGCATGAAGACCACCAGACGCTTGGCAACATTCAGCGAGACCTCGGCCCCGCTTTGCTGTGACAGCAGGTAGAGCGAGAGGTCGATCCCGGCGGTGACACCAGCCGAGGTATACAAATTCCCATCCTGCAAATAGATACGGTCGGCGTCCACCGTGGTGGCAGGGAACTGACGCGCCAGCAGCGGCGCATCGTTCCAATGCGTGGTGATGGTTTTATCGGTGAGCAGACCGGCATGTGCCAACAGGAAGGCACCATTACAAATCGAACCGTATTTGCCTGAAGCGAGGGCGCAGGCATGTAACCAGCTCAGTAAGGCTTCGTCGCGTGGTTGTTGCGGCAGCTCCGGGCCACCCGCCACCAGCAACAGGTCGTAGCGCTGGCCGCTGGCCGCGACTTCGCTGTAGTGATGATGAGCAGAGATAGGCAAGCCATTCGAGCATTGCATCAGCCCGTGCGCGCTGCCGATCACTGTCAGTTCATAGCGCTGATCATGGGCGAGGAAGCGGTTCGCTTCCGAAAATACATCCATCGGCCCGGACACATCCAGTGCTTGTACCCCGGGAAAGACAAGTATGGCGACGGTAGGCATCTCAATATCCTTTTTCAGGGCTCCACCATACCGCGACTGGCGTCTAGCTGCATGGTTTTGCATAGGGCGTGGCAGGATTTGCGCCATGTTTGGCAGCTAGCGGACCCAGCTGCGCATATCGCTTTTTCGGTCGCTTACACATACTGCTTACAGCTCGCAGGCACTTCATTTTGAGATGCCGCAGCAAATTTATGTGGAGAGAAATGATGACAGCAGCAGTGATATCCGGCGCGGAGCGTGTAGGCCCGGCTTTTTCAGTAGATGGTATGTTGCAGGCACGTGCCAAGACGCGTGAAGCAATACGCGCGATTGCCGCGCTGATCCGGCCCGGCATGGTGGAAGAAGGTGCAGTTGATATGGCGAAGCGCACGCTGATCGCGTCCGGTCTGGATTTGACCTGGCATCCTACCCGCATACGTTTTGGCAGCAATACCATGAAGGCGATGAAGCAGGCGTCGGAGCCGGGCGTGGTATTGCAGGAAAACGATATTTTCTTTATCGATATGGCACCGCGTTTTGAAGCATGGGAAGGTGATGGCGGCGCCTCCTTTGTAGTGGGGAAGAACGCTGACTACCAACGCTGCGCAGCAGATGCAGAAGAGATCTTCCACGCAGTGCGCAAGATGTGGCTGACGGAAAAAGCCAGCGGGCAGGCGCTGTACCAATATGCGGAACAGCAGGCTAAGCAGCGCGGCTGGGAATTGAACTTTGATTTGCCCGGACACCGCGTATCGGATTTTCCGCATGCGGCGATACACACCGGTTCACTGGCTGACTTTGAAGCGACGCCATCGGCCATGCGCTGGATACTCGAGATTCACATCCGTCATCCGGAACAACAATATGGCGCCTTCTTTGAAGACATGCTGCTGGACGATAGCAGCTACGCGAAGTAAGCCTGGCTACTCGCTATCAGGCCGACAGCTGCGCCGCCAGTCGTGCCTGATGCAACATCTGGATGGTGATTTTTTTCACTTCTGACTGACTTAGCGCAATGTGAGCGCGCAGCAATTCTTTGGCTTGCGCGCTACGTTTTTCGATGATGGCGCGCAGGATGTGTGCATGTTCGGTATAGGTCACCTCTATGCGCATTTCCTTCGTGAACTCGAGTCGACGTATTACGCGTATGCGTTCGGTGATGTCGTGATGGATGCGCGCCATCTCGGCATTGCCGCTGGCTTCTACCAGTTGCTCATGGAAACGCTCATCATGTACCGATAGCGTCGGCACATCGGTGATGCGTTCCGACTCTGGCACCAGCCACAGCGTCGCCAGTTGTTGCAAGAGTGGCGGGGTTTCTGCCATCGCACACAGTTGTTCGACCGCCGCACATTCCAGTACGCTGCGTACATCGTAGAGTTGCTCAAACATCTGGAAATCAAACGGCCGAATTTGCCAGCCGCTTTTGTGCAAGACTTCGACATAGCCTTCGCGCTGCAAACGGAATAAGGCTTCGCGCACCGGGGTGCGACTCATTTGCAAGCGCTCGCTCATCTCATTCTCGCTGAAACGATCTCCAGGCAAAAAATGAAAGTCGAAAATATCTGCCTTCAGCCGCGTATAGGCTTGCGATGCGAGGCTGTCTGGCAGGACTTTGGCAAATTTAAGCTTGGGTATCATGGCGCGCGTTTTCCGAGAGATTCAGTTCAGGCTGCTTTGTTGCAATATGCGCGCCAGCCACCGTAAGCAGTGATGTCTTGTGCGCTTTCCAGTGCATACGGTTCACAGATGAAACCTTTGACCAGCCTGCCGTCACTCAGCTCCAGCGTACCGATGCCGAGCGGAGCTGGCACACCAGCGACAAACGACCCAAAGGCGGGCAGTGGGATATCCCACAACTCGACCGTGATGGCGGCGCCATCTTTGCTGCGTGCCAGTCCCGGTTTGGCGGGTACGGTTTGCGCCAGCGCATACAGGCGATAACTGGCGGCGGTCTCGGTGCTTTCGACCAGAATCGCTTTGCGGTCGGTTAATTCGCGATTCAAAGGCATGCCACTCAGATGCGCGCCAACCACGGCGACGCGCAAGTGACCTGCGGGTACTGCAGGCGGCTCGGTAGTGCTGCTTGCTGCTGGTGCCACATAAGGCTGGCCGGTAGCGCCACGTGGCAAGCCGGTCAGCGCCTGCCATTGCTTGCCGTAGGCAGCCAATGCGTGATCCGACCAGGCTGGTCCGATCAGCGTCAGGCCGAAGGGCAAACCATCGCTGCGCAAATTGGCGGGCACTGCCAGCGCACACCAGTTCAGCAAATTGACGAAGTTGGTGTACTTGCCCATATGGCTGTTGCGGCGCACCGGATCGGCGGCGACGTCGGCGATCTTGTAATGGGTAGGCGCAGTCGGCACCAGCAAGGCATCGACGCTCGCTATGATTTTGTCGGCCGCGCGTTTCAGATCAGCCAGTTTGTATTGCGCATTGAAGGTATCTGCCGCCGAAAATTCTCGAGCGCGGAAGATGATGTCGCGTACCACCGGATGTATCGCATCACTGTGTTCTTCGGCGAAGGCGGCGATGGCAGCATAACGTTCGGCAACCCATGGTCCGTCGTACAGCAGAGTCGTGACCTGATCGAACAGCGAGAAGTCGAGCGGAATGCATTCGGCGCCGCTGGCACGGATAGCGGCCAGCGCTTGTTCATAAGCCGCTGCGGCGATAGTGTCGCCATAGAATTCCGGCGTGGCCGGAATGCCGAAGCGTACTGCTCGCGGCAATGCCGCCGGCACCAGTTCGGGGCGCGCTCGTGAATACGCATCAGCATCGTCGTAGCCTGCGGCTTGTGTGTACACCAGTTCCGCATCGGCCACCGTGGTCGCAAAGATAGACACGCAATCCAGCGTGCGGCAGGCCGGCACTACACCGCGTCCGCTGAGGGCACCGACTGTTGGTTTGAGGCCGACGATATTGTTCAGTCCGGCAGGCACACGGCCCGAGCCTGCGGTATCCGTACCCAGCGAGAACGCCACCAGGCCGCGTGCCACCACCGACGCCGAGCCGGAGCTGGAACCGCCGGAAACATAGTCCGGATCGAAGCTGTTCGGTACTGCTCCGTAAGGTGAGCGGATGCCGACCAGACCGGTCGCGAATTGATCGAGATTGGTTTTTCCGACCACAATGGCACCGGCATCCAGCAAGCGCTGTACGACCGTCGCGTGTTGTTCGGCGACATAGGCAAATTCAGGGCAGGCCGCGGTGGTGCGGATGCCGGCGACATCGATATTGTCCTTGGCCGCAAACGGTACGCCATACAAAGGCAGGTTTGTCAGATCCGGCTGCGCCGCGCGTTTGGCGGCCAGTGCTTCCAGTTGTGCGGCCAGATAAGGCTGATCGATCAGCGTGATCCATGCGGCATCAGCCTGATCCAGACTCGCCAGCAAGGTCGGTAGTAAAGACGCCGGTGTTGCGCCGTCGCGGTATGCAGATTGCCAATCGCTGATAGTCCATCCCAACATTTTGAATACTCCCATGTATACAAGTTTGTATTTGTCTTAGCATGAGTCATGCCAGAGCAAAGCAGCGCTTTTTGCACAGACATGTGCTGCTGGCGCTGAGGCCGCAGGCAGGCGTGGTTCGCGATGGTGCGGCTGCGCACTTTTCAAGTGCGTGGTGCTGCTTGCCTGCAACGCGCATTTATTTTTACCTCGCAGTTTCCCTCCTTTCATTCTGTTGTTCTGCCGTCTCAAAGCGGATGAAATTTCGCTCTGATGAGGTGTCGCGCTCTCATAGCAAATTTCATTTTGCTTCACATCGGATTGCATCCTTTTCACGCCTTCAGCGGAATCAGCTATGACAGAATTTGCGTCGCTGTAGCGCTGGAAATTCAATTACAAAAATGCAGTTGGCGTCATGCGCCTGCTAACGATTAGCCCCATTTTCTGGGAGACAAAATGATGTGGTCACACGTGTACGATCCTTTCAACAACGCCATGCTGTCGACATTGGCGGCGGCAATACCTGTCGTCGTGATGTTGTCGGCGCTGGCGTTTTTTCATATCCGGGCGCATATCGCGGCGCTGCTGGGTCTGGTGTCAGCAATTATTGTCGCGATCTTCTGTTTTACGATGCCGGCTTCGACCGCGCTGTCGTCGGCCGCCTATGGTGCGGCGAATGGCTTGATGCCTATCGGCTGGATCATTCTCAACGTGATCTTTCTGTATCAGCTGACTGAACGCAAAGGCTACTTCAAGGTATTGCAGGAAAGCATTACCGGCATCACTACCGACCGTCGTTTGCAATTGTTGCTGGTGGCGTTTTCTTTCGGTGCCTTCTTTGAAGGGGCGGGCGGCTTCGGTACCCCGGTGGCGGTGACCGGTGCAATGCTGATCGGTCTCGGCTTCGCGCCACTGGCCGCATCCGGTTTGTCGCTGATTGCGAATACGGCACCGGTTGCCTTCGGTGCTTTGGGCACACCTATCATTGCGCTGGCCGGTGTGACCGGACTCGATATGCTGCAACTGTCCGGCATGGTCGGTCGCCAGTTGCCGGTGTTCTCGATGCTGGTGCCGTTCTGGCTGATCTGGGCCTTTTGTGGTTTCCGCGGCATGCTGGCTGTCTGGCCGGCGATTCTGGTGGCGGCAGCTGCGTTCGCGGTACCGCAGTATCTGATCTCCAACTTCCACGGCCCATGGCTGGTCGACGTTGGTGCCGCCATTTCCTCGATGGTCTTGCTGACCTTGTTCCTGCGAGTCTGGAAACCGGCCACCGTCTGGACTTCCGCTGCCGGTAAGTTCAAGGCAGCGCAGCAAGAACATCAGCCTTCCGTCATCCATACCCATAGCCGCGAGACGGTGATCCGCGCCTGGCTGCCGTGGTTAATCCTGTCGGTACTGGTCTTCCTGTGGGGTGTGCCGGGCTGGAAGAAGATGCTGGATGGTTTGTCGGTACTGCGTTTCGAATGGCCGTGGTTGCATATGCTGACGCAGAAAATGCCACCGGTTGCCTTGCATCCGCACGTGGAAGCAGCGATCTTTAATCTGAACTGGTTGTCGGCCACCGGTACCGGCATCTTCATCGCCTCGATGATTTCGGGTCTGGTGATGGGCTATCGCTTCAAGCAATTGTTTGCCGTCTACTGGGACACGCTGAAGATCTTGCGTCATTCACTGATCGCGATCGCGGCGATGCTGGCACTGGGATACCTGACGCGTTATTCCGGTATGGATTCCACGCTGGGATTAGCGTTTGCGCACACCGGTGCCTTCTATCCATTCTTCGGCACTCTGCTGGGCTGGATGGGCGTAGCCCTGACTGGTTCCGATACCGCCGCCAATGTCTTGTTCGGCGGCCTGCAAAAAACCACGGCTGAGCAGCTGGGTCTGAGTCCGGTCTTGATGGCATCTGCCAATTCATCGGGTGGTGTGATGGGCAAGATGATCGATGCGCAATCGATCGTAGTGGCTGCCACTGCGACCAAATGGTACGGGCATGAGGGCGAGATCCTGCGCTATGTCTTCTTCCATTCAATCGCACTCGCATGTCTGGTCGGCCTGTTCGTCACTCTGCAGGCTTATGTCTTCCCCTTCACCTTGATGGTCTGGTAGTAGCAACACTAAGCCGGATGCAGATTTTCTGCATCCGGGATGCAATTCATTTCAATCTGTAAAACGCTCAGTTAGGCAGGTTCACGGCCTATAGTGGCACGTGACTTACATAGTCGGGCTCAACACTTTTTCAGGAGAGTAGTAATGAAGGAATACCCAAAATTCAAGGCAGCGGCATGCCATGCAGCGCCTATCTATTTCGACACCCCGGCCACCATCGACAAAGCGTGCGACCTGATCGCTGAAGCTGCGCGCAACGGTGCTTCGCTGATTGCTTTCCCGGAAGCATTTGTCTCTGCATTCCCGATCTGGTGTGGCGTCTGGGCACCCGTCGAAACCCACGAGTTTTTCTTCAAGCTGGCTTCATCGGCGATTGAAGTCAACGGCCCCGAAGTGGCACAGTTGCGTGAAGCCGCACGTCGCCATGGCGTGTTCGTCTCGATGGGGATTAACGAAGGCACACCGATCAGCATGGGTTGCGTGTGGGATACCAATATTCTGATCGGCGATGATGGCAGCATCCTCAACCGTCACCGCAAACTGATCGCGACCCATTGGGAAAAACTGGCATGGGCCAGCGGCGATGGCAGCGGCTTGCGCGTGGTCGATACCCGCATCGGTCGCATCGGCGCACTGGTGTGTGGTGAAAACACCAATGCACTGGCGCGTTTCTCACTGATGGCGCAGGGTGAAAACGTCCATATCTCCGCTTACTCGCCACGCTGGCCTACCCATCCTTCCGGCGAAGTAGCGTATGACCTGGAAGCATCGATCCGTTTGCGCGCCGGTGCCGCAGCCTTCGAAGGCAAGATGTTCAACATTGTCGCTTCCGGCTTCCTGCCACCAGAAGCGATCGACATGATCAGCCGCAATGACCCGCGCGTACGTCGTCTGATGGAAGAAGCATCGAAGAGCGTATCGATGATCATGGGGCCGGATGGCACCGCGATCAGCAACACACTGCAAGATGAAGAAGGCATCGTCTATGCCGATATCGATCTGGCCAAATGCGTAGTGCCTAAGCAATTCCAGGATGTGGTCGGTTACTACAATCGCTTCGATGTCTTCGAATTGAAGGTCAATCGCCGCGCTTTGACACCAGTCGAGTTCAACGATGCCGCGAGTGATGCCGAGCGTGCGCAATATGCGATCGATATGGGCCCTTTGCCAGCGATCTCGCGCGGACCTGACGGTAGTGATCGCCTGCAGTGATCTTGAGTAGTAAACGCTAAGCATCACCATGCCGCCCTGATCGGCGGCGTTTCCATTTTATTTTTTTGATAGCCGGATCACTATGTCTTTACCACTCATCACTGAAATGCGCGTACGTGCGCTGATCGTGCCCCTGGCGCAGCCACTCAAAACGGCGAGTGGCACGGTGCATGCGGCGCCGATGCTCTTGCTGGATGTGCAGACGGATGCCGGTGTGTGCGGTCATGCCTACATCTTTACCTATACGCCGCTGGTACTGGGTGCAGTCCGGCAATTGGCGCAAGATCTGACCTTGCTGGTACAAGGCCAACCGCTAGATCCGCATGGCTTGAGTCAGCAGTTGCGCAGCCGCTTTATGCTGATCGGTACTTACGGTTTGCTGGATATGGTGCTGGCTGGTATCGACATGGCGGTATGGGATGCGCACGCCAAATTCCTCGGTGTGCCACTGGTGCGGGCCCTGGGCGGCAGTGTCGGTAGCGGCACCTCGGCGGATGGTATTCCGGCCTATGCGAGTTTTGGCATGGATGGACTGGAAGATGCAGTGATCCAGGTTGCGAGTGCCGTCGAGCGCGGCTTCAAGGCGATCAAAATCAAGATCGGTTATCCGACCTTGCGCGAAGATCTGGCAGTGGTACGTGCCGCGATCAATGCGACGGAAGGTGCGGCGCGTCTGATGGTCGATTACAACCAGAGTCTGGATGTGGCCGAAGCGATGGTGCGTTGTCCGGCGCTCGATGATGAAGGCTTGATCTGGATAGAAGAGCCGACTCGCTATGACGACAATGTCGGGCATGCGCGAATTGCGGCGGCCATCAAGACCCCTTTGCAACTCGGTGAAAACTTGTGGGGTCCGCGACAAGTGGCGGAAAGTCTGCGCATGAAGGCCTCCGATTACATGATGCCGGACTTGATGAAGGTCGGTGGGGTGTCGGGCTGGATGCAAGCCATAGGGACCTGTGCCGCGAATAATGTGCGGGTCTCGAATCACTTCTTTCAAGAGATCAGTGTGCACCTGTTACGCGTAACACCGACTGCGCATTACCTCGAGTATTTCCAGATGGCAGATCCGATACTGGTCGAACCATTGCAAGTGCGCAATGGCAACGCGATCGTACGTGACTGTCCTGGCAACGGCATAACATGGAACGAAGAAGCCGTTGCACGTTACACCCTCTGATGATGGTGTGTCTCTTTAGGCAGTACCCCGCGGGCGCGAGGTACTGCCTATTTTTTGGCTGTGGGTTTGTCCGCAGCTAATACCAGAGCTTGCATTGCATCTTCATGTTCCAGATCACTACGTAACCAGTTGATCACTTCCAGCGATTCGGTATGTTGCAAGGCTTCCGGCAGACAAGTCGCGAAGTAAGAGTAAGCCGGCTTCGCACTCAAATCAAACAGCGGCACTAAGCGACCACTGGCAGTCAATGACGCTGCCATCTTCGGCCGCGCCAGTGCCACGCCATGTCCCCAGGTTGCTGCTTGCATGCAGGAGCCGATATCAACGAACTGCAAACTGCCAACCGGTTCGCGCCAGTCCAGTCCCGCCGCCTGAAACCATGGATGCCACGGTTCTATCGTGCAGCGTAACAAAGTCGCACGCTGCAAATCTTCATAAGTTTCAAACGGGCCGTGCTGTTGCAGATATTCAGGGCTGCACATCGGCAGCACTTCTTCATCGAGGATGCGCGTGACGTGGTAGCCGGGGTAATGGCCGATACCGAAACGTATCTCTATATCCGAATCATCGGCCTTCAATCCGACCAGCGGTACCGACAGTTGCAATTCAAAACGCAGAGCCGGGAAGTATTCCTGCAATAAGGCGAGGCGCGGAATGATGATCTGGTAGGCAAAGGTCGGCGGTGCTGCGATGCGTAACTGCTTCTTCGGTTTGGCACTAGCGGCCGGATTGCGACCGAAGTGACTCAGGGTATTGAGCGCATTGCGCACCGCTTCCAGATAAGCCTGACCATCGGCAGTCAGCACGGCTTCGCCGCTGGTCTTGCGAAACAGTTGCAAATTGGTGGCTTCTTCCAGTTGCTTGATGCGATGACTGACAGCACTGGGCGAGATGCACAACTCACGTGCAACCAACACGCCGCTGCCTAAACGTGCGCGCGCTTCGAATGCAATCAGACAGGGTATCGGTGGCAGACGGAAATCGATAGTAGACATGATCGTTCTATCTCGATGGTGGTTTTTGATGATCGATTATAGAGCGTGATGCTACATACGAGTGCATTGCTGCACATAAAAATGCACATTCTGATTTGTGTTGTTTTCAGAGGAAAAAAATCAAAAACAATGTGAGCGGAAGTCCAATTATTTTCAATCGTTCAAGGCGGTATTTCGCCGTCTTCAGAAAATACAATGAGCCTCAATGCATGAGAAGAAATATGCACGACAGGCGATGGATTTTCCATCTGTTCGATTGAATTAATACTGGAAAAATTATGACCGCACAGCTGCAACTGCACGACATAAATAAATCCTTCGAAAGCAAAAACGGACGTCACGATGTGATTGCCGGTTTGACGATGGATATCAATGAAATGGACTTCGTCAGCATCATAGGCCCGAGTGGCTGCGGCAAGACCACGGTCTTCAACATCATTGCCGGTTTGCTGCAACCCGATGCTGGCAAGATTTTGTATCGCGGGCAAGAAGTGTCAGGACTGACCGGCAAGGTCGGTTACATGATGCAGCGCGATCTCTTGTTCCCATGGCGTACGGTGATGGAGAACATCATGCTGGGTCCCGAGATGCAAGGGATGCCAGAGAAAGAGGCGCGCGAAAACGCCAAAGAATATTTGAATACCTTTGGCCTGATGGGTTGTCAGGATGCCTATCCGAAGATGTTATCTGGTGGCATGCGGCAACGTGTGGCATTGATACGCACACTGATTACCGATCCCGACATCTTGCTGCTGGACGAGCCATTCTCGGCGCTCGATTATCAGACGCGTCTGTATCTGGAAGGCGTGTTGATAGAAGCGGTAGAAACCTTTCACAAGACCGTCATTCTGGTGACACACGATATCGATGAAGCAGTCGCTTTGTCGAAACGCGTGGTGGTCCTCGGCGGCAAGCCTTCGCATACCAAACGGGTGTACGACATTGAGCTCGATAGTCGTACTCCTATCGGTGCGCGCAGCGATCCTAAATTCTCTGGCTACTTTCACGCGCTATGCGCGGAACTTGATATTCAAACCAACACGAGGGCAGCATGAACACACTCACACAATCTGCAGCAGTTGGCGCGACACCCGCGCGCCGCAGCAAGAAGCCGACGCGCATGCGTCTCGATAGCGTGGCGGGACGCTTGCTGATTCAGTTCTTGATGGTGTCTGCGGTGCTGGGCCTGTGGCAAGCCGGCGTTTGGCTGGGCTGGATTTCATCCTTTATGGTCGGCTCGCCGCTCGAGATTGCAGTGGTGCTGAAAAACGGTTTGTTGTCCGGCAAGATTCTGGTCGATACCGGCTACACCGTACTGGAAGCTTTGCTCGGTTTTGTACTCGGCACGCTGGCCGGTTCCGCCCTCGGTCTCTACCTGTGGTATTCGCCATTTGTAGCGCGCCTGACCGAGCCGTTTTTGATTGCGATTAACAGCGTACCGAAGATCGCCTTCGGTCCTATCGTGATTCTGTGGTTTGGCACCGGCCTGGTTTCCAAGGTTGCGCTGGCTGTTTCGCTGACTTCCATCGTGGCACTGATTGCTGCTTATCAGGCGGCGAAGAATGCGGATGCCGATCTGCATGCCTTGTTGCTGACCTTGGGTGGCAACAAGAACAAGGTGTTTTTCAATCTGATCGTGCCCTCGACTTTGCCGGCCATCATCGCAACCTTTCATATCAATATCGGCTTCGGTCTGGTCGGTGCTGTGGTCGGTGAATTCATTTCTTCCGAAAAAGGTCTGGGTCACATGATCTTTACCGCTTCCGGTTTGTACGACCTGAATTCGGTATGGGCTGGTTTGTTCATGCTGATGGTGGTCGGTTTTATTTTGTATTACGTCGTCGATGCAATTGAACGTCGTTTGCTGCCATGGAAAGAAGCAGTCGCCGGTAGTTCCTTGCGGGTGTAAGCAGGCAGTCCGTATTGAAGCAGTTCAAACATTTCACTCACCATACGAAGGAACTCATCATGAATCCGGTAAAAATTTCCCTATCGCGCGGCTTGCTATTTGCTGCACTGGCTTTGAGCTGTACGCTGGCAACAGCACAGAATAAAAAAGTCGTACTGTCACAATTATTTCAATCCATTCAATTACTGCCGGTCTATGTTGCGCTGGATGGTGGCTTCTTTGAGAAGCAGGGTCTGGATGTCAGCAAGCAGACCGCCGGTTCGGCGAATGGCGCCTTGTCTGCCTTGCTGTCAGGCAGCGCTGATTTTTCCTTGCATGGTCCGGAGTGGAGTGCCATCGCCGCAGAAAAAGGCGCGCCGGTACAAGTGGTCGCCAGTGTTGTCAGCCGTCCCTCGTTTTGGATTGCGACCAGTCCTGATGTGAAGTTCAATACGATAGCCGACTTGCGCGGGCAGACCGTGGTGACGGGTCTGATGCCGACCACCAGTACTTCCGTGTTCTTCAAACTGCTGAAAGAGAATGGTCTGACGCCGGGCAAGGATTTGACGGTGACGCAGGTTGCCATCGGCTCTGAACCCGGTCCGCTGATGGCAGGGCAGGCCAAGGTCGCGGTGCTGTATCAACCTGGTCTGGATCAGGTTGCTGCCAAGGGGATGAAGGTGGTGTATAGCTTCTCGAAACTGTATAGCGCGTATACGGTGGCAGCGATTAGCACGCGGAAGAATATTGATCCGGAACTGGCACGACGGTTTGTGCAAGGTCTGCAGAATGCAATGATCTATATGCAAAAGGATGAGGCAGGTACCATCGCTATCGCGAAGAAGGAATTCCCGACACTGGATCCGGTGGTGGTGGAAGCTGCAGTCAAGCGCATGTTGAGTGAACAGGTTTATTCGACTTCGGTAGACATCACGCAGCCGGCATTCAAAGCCGCGATGCAGACGCAGATCGATCTGGGTAATTTGAAAACAATGCCAGTGTATGAAACGCTGATTACGCGTGATTACATCAAGGCGGCTGTAGCAAGCAAATAAGCTGGAACCGAAGTATGAGGTGGAATGTGTATGCGTTCCACCTCGTGTTGTTTAGTTAAGTACGCTAGTCGCAGGCAGTCTGTATCAGGCGGCCTGCAGATGCGGATAAGCAGGAGTGTGCAAGCTTGCTTCGAGCCAGCTCATGAATTGACTCACTTCAGGACGTTCCATGGTTTCCGGCACACAGGTAGCGTAGTAGGCATTCACTGGTCGCGCCGACATCGCAAAGGCCGGTACCAGACGACCGCTGTTCAACAGATTGTCTATCATCATTGGGCGCGCGAGTGCGATGCCATGACCGCAGGCCGCTGCTTCTACAAACAAACCTATGTCTACAAACTGAATGCCGCTGGCAGAGATTTGCGTATCTTGCAGACCGGCTGCTTCCAGCCATGGTGCCCACGGTTCGATCACACAACGCAGCAAGCGACCACGCAACATATCGTTGGCGCTGCTGAAGCCGCCGTGTGCTTCCAGATAAGCAGGGCTGCAGACCGGAAACACTCTTTCCTTGAGGATGGGAGTCGCCAGATAGCCGGGATAGTTGCCTTTGCCGAAGCGGATTTCGATATCTGCTTCTTCCGCCTTGGTGCCAACCAGTGGCACCGATAAATGCAGTTCCAGTGCCAGCGTCGGAAAGCGATCTTGTATTTCTGCCAGACGCGGCACCAGGATCTGAGTCGCAAAGGTGGGTGGCGAGCACAGGCGTATCTTCTGCGGTGCTTTGCGTTGCTGGCGGCCACCTTGTGCATGTCCGCTGCTTAGAGTACCGAGTGCCTCGCGCACGATCTCCAGATAATTTTCACCAGCTGCCGTCAGTATCGATTCTCCGCTGGCCTTGCTGAACAATTGAATATTGGTGAAATCTTCCAGTTGCTTCAAGCGATGGCTTAAGGCACTCGGCGTAATGCACAGCTCGCGCGCAGCCAGCACGCCGCTGCCGAGGCGCGCACGCGCATCAAAAGCAATCAGACACTGGATGGGAGGCAGTTGGTACATAGTTCTCGCTGAGTTTGCTGGCAGCATAGCGATGCTGGCCGGTAAGTCGCCAGAGGTCTGGATGGAGTCCCGCAGAATGTCTTAGGGTGAATGAACGAGGATACGCAATAATCGCGCCAGAGAAAAAGCGTATATCGCGGTGGTGGAAGAGGGGGGATGAGCGCCTGCACGGTGCGCTTACAGATTTTCTCGCCTCTAATGCGCAAAAAGAGTGCGGCTGCCGCTTATATGCGTCAGCCGTGTGCGTGGCGGAAGAGTGTTTGCATCTGTCGCCAACGACAAGAGCTGCGGACTAATCAGCCGTAAGCGCCACCGGTCAAGACCAGATCCGTCATGCGCGCCATGCTGATGACGACGGTGGTGAAGCCGCAGGCGAAGGTGAGTACGATCAGTATTACCACCGACCAGCGTGAGTCGGATTGGCGGCCCGACCATTCATTGTGTTGGGCATCCCATTTTTCATCCGGTGTCAGTCCCATCGTCAGTGCTTCTATCCAGCCAGCGAAGATCGAGAGCGGAAATAGCACCAGCAGGCTGACAGCCAATGAATGCGGTGCTTTTGCCAGCAACAGCGCCAGTACGAAGATGACAAATGCGCACAGATAGATCCATGCCCAGAAATGTTTTGCGCCATACAAATAGAAGCGATGCGCACCGGTACCACCTAGCAAGACTGCCAATAAGGTCGCGCAGGTTTTACTTTTGTGTGTACTGCCGAGGCTGGTATGAGTTGAGTGACGCATAAATCTTAACGTGAGCGATAGCGGTTCACATCATACGGTGATACCGCGGTGGCGTGATTGCCCCAGGCGTTGCGAATGTAAGTGACGACCGCTGCAATTTCTTCATCGGTCATGGTTTGCGCGAACGGTGGCATGCCGTAAGGGCGCGGGTTGCCTGCGGTACTCGGAGCGTAGCCGCCATGCATCACCATGCGTATCGCATTGGTTGTCACCGGGGTGGTAATGGCGCGACTGCCAGCCAGTGCCGGGTAGATGGACGGCACACCTTTACCGGATTCCTGATGGCAGCTGGCGCACTGGTTTTCATACAGCTTGGCACCGGCCTTGATCATGTTTTTCCTGGTTTCATCCGGCACGCTTTCTGCCGCAGCGACGGGTGCGGAAATCCGCTGCGGCAGCGACTTCAGGTAGAGCGCCATCGCATTGATGTCGTCATCCTTTGCATATTGCAGGCTGCCGAATACGACTTCAGCCATCGGCCCGCTGACCGAGCGCTGTGGCGCGGTACCGGTTTTCAGCAGCGCCGCCAGATGTTCGGTTTTCCAATTGCCGAGGCTGGTTTGTGCATCTCCATTCAACGGCGGTGCATACCAGTTCAGGACCGGGATCATGCCGCCGCCGAGTTCTGATTTCAGGTCGGTGCCGCCGAGAGAGTCGCGTGGTGAATGGCAAGCGCTGCAATGGCCTAGGCCTTGCGCCAGGTAGGCACCGCGATTCCATTCCACCGATTGCTTGTCGTCATTCGCATATTGGCCGGGACGGAAATAGAGCGCGCGCCATACATAGAGCGCGAGGCGATTGTCGTAAGGGAAGCGTAATTCGGGTGCGCGGTTTGGCTGGCTGACGGCCGGCAGGGTTTGCAGGTAAGCGAAGATCGCATCCGAATCAGCGCGCGTGACCTTGGTGTAATTCGTGTACGGGAAAGCCGGATACAGCAGGCTGCCATCTTTCGATTTGCCATTGTGTATCGCTTGCCAGAAATCATTGCTATTCCATTTGCCGAGTCCGGTCTCTGCATCTGGTGTCAGGTTGGATGTGTAGATGTTGCCGAATGGCGTGGGCACGGCACGACCGCCGGCATACGATACGCCGCCGCGTGCAGTGTGGCAGCTCATGCAATTGCCGACGCGGGCCAGGTATTCGCCCTGCACCAATTGCTGTGCGGTATCGGCCGGCGGTACCGACGCCTGGTCGAGATCCGGATTGCGGTTGGCCCAATACAACCAGCCGACGAAGACGGTGATGACGCCCAGCAGGAGTGCGGAAAAGCGCAATAGATATTGTCGTTTCATGGTCTGCTTTTCTACGGTGCGAGTTTGCCGCACTCAAGCGGCAGTTTGGCGGTGATGGCAGGCGCTGGTGACGCATCGGCCGGTACCCGCTGTTCGGATAACCATGCCGCGGCGGCGCTGATGTCTTCCGCACTCATTTTCTTGACGATATCCGCCATGCAATCCGGTTGTGCGGCGTGGCGCGTGCCGATTTTCCAGGCACCGATCTGGCCCAGCAGGTAGTCGCGCGGCAAACCGATCAGACCCGGAATCGCCGGTGCGGTGCCGGTCATCTTCGCGCTATGGCAGGCGACGCAAGCCGGGATGCCTTTGGCTTTATCGCCGTCATGCACCAGGCGGCGACCACGTTCCAGCTCGGCCGGATTGGATTGCGATGCTTGCGGTTCGGGATAGGGCGGGTGCTGCTCCGAGAAATATTGCGCAATTTCGCGCAGGTAGGCGTCCGACATGTTTTCCAGCATCGCGGTCATGACCGGATAGGTGCGCTTGCCGTCGCGGAAATTGATTAACTGGTTATATAGATAGCCGGCCGGTTTGCCCGCAATGCGCGGGTAATAGCCGTCGCTGCCGGCGCGGCCTTCCTTGCCGTGGCAAACCACGCAGGCGGCGACGCGCTGCGCGATGGTGTCGGGGACTTTGCCATTGTCGGCACTGGCGGCGGCTGCAATGCCGCCGGCAAATACCAGGCTGGCCGTGCTCATCAGGCGGATGAAGCGTAAGTATTTACTACGCATGTGCGATGCACTCATTGTTATAGGTCTCTTAGCTGAGGACGATGGTCTCAATACGCGATATGCCGGGCTGTCTTCCTTGCAGCTTGTCGGAATTTCTACATGATACTGCAAGGGTAAGGCTGCAGCGCCGCTTTGCCTAGCATCAGTAGCTGCGCAAAAAACCATAGCAGATGAGATAAAACGCTTAGAAGAGGACTTTGCGATGCTTAAAAGGCCGGGCCGGGGTTCAAGCTCGGCTGCGGGTCCGGCTTCAAGCCATCTTTTGTACCAATTGCCCGAGGGTCGCGAGCGCGGCTTCACTGCGGGCGTCCCAGACGTGTCCGTAGTTCAGGCGGATGCAATTGCTGAAGCCATGATGTGCGGAGAATATCGGCCCCGGTGCGATGCTGATTCCTTGCGCCAGCGCCTGCCGGTGCAGTTCCAGTGCATTCACTTTCGGCGGTAATTCCAGCCACAGGAAATAACCGCCTTTCGGACGGGTCGCCTGGGTGCCGGCGGGAAAGTTGCGCGCGATGGCTTCCATGAACTGGCTTTGTTGCACGGAGAGCGTGTGGCGTAACTGGCGCAGGTGTTTGTCGTAACCGCCTTTTTCCAGATAGGTGGCGAGTGCCGCTTGCGCCGGTGCAGATGCGGCTAATGTGGTGGTCAGCTTGTGACGCGCCACCGCGCGGGTGAAGCGCCCCGGCGCGGCCCAGCCGACGCGGTAGCCGGGCGCCAGGCATTTGGAGAAAGACGAGCAGTGCATGACGAGGCCCTTGCTGTCGAAGGCTTTGGCCGGCATCGGGCGCTTGTCGCCGAAATACAGTTCGCCATAGACATCGTCCTCGATCAGCGGAATGTCATGCTGTGCCAGCAAGGCGACCAGATCGCGCTTCTTTTCATCCGGCATCAGGCTGCCGAGCGGATTCTGGAAAGTCGTCATCAGCCAGCAGGCTTTTGGCTGGTGCCGTTCAATGGCGCGTGCCAGGGCGGCGAGGTCTATGCCTTCGCGCGGGTGGGTCGGTACTTCTATCGCATGCAAGCCGTTGCGTTCCAGCGATTGCAGCGCGGCGTAGAAGCTGGGTGATTCGACCAGTACCGCATCGCCCGGACGTGTCACTGCAGTCAGGCAAAGATTGAGTGCATCCAGCGCACCGTTGGTGATGACGATTTCATCGGTATGTATATGCATGCCGTCGGCCAGGTAGCGCAGCGCGATCTGGCGGCGCAATTGCGGATTGCCCGGCGTCAGGTCATCGACCGCGCTCCACGGATCAAGCTGCTGCACGCTGGATGCCATTGCCCGCGCCAGCCGCGCCATCGGAAACAGCAGCGGGCTGGGGAAGGCCGAGCCGAAGGGCACGAGCTCACGCATCCTGGCCGATTCCAACACCTCAAACACGCGTTCGCTGATATCCACTGGCGCTGAAGCTTCATCCGGTTGTGACGCCTGTTCCGGTTCCGGTGGCAGCTTTTGCGCCGCACCGGCGACGTAGTAACCGGAACGCTCCCGCGCCCGTATCAGGCCACGCGCCTCGAGTAAATAGTAGGCCTGGAATACGGTGGAAGGGCTGACGGCACGGCTGGTACTGGCTTGCCGCACCGAGGGCAGACGATCACCTATGCGCAAGACGCCATCCTGTATGGATTGCGCGAGTTCGGCGGCGAGCGTTTCATACAATTTCATGTAATGGGTCTCTGCGTGCGGGAAGTAGGCGACGAAAGCGGGGAAATTGCCATCATGCAAACGCATAATAAAACATTATTCGCGCTTCCCACCGCCTGCTGGACTACAATGACGCCTGAAGTAAGCCAAGGCAACCGCTGGCTGTCATTTCGGTGATGGCGGGAGGAAGGTCCGGACTCCATAGAGCAGGGTGACGGTTAACGGCCGTCCGCCGTGAGGCGAGGAATAGGGCCACAGAGACGAGTCTTTGGGACCGGGAGGCGCTAGCGCTCCCCGCGTCACAAAGGGTGAAACGCGGTAACCTCCACTCGGAGCAATTCCAAATAGGCACGCGTTGACGTTGCTCGCGGAGCGTGCGGGTAGGAAGCTTGAGCCGTGGAGTAATTCACGGCCTAGAGGAATGGTTGTCATAACGCGTGGGTTCGCTCATGCGTCGTAACAGAATCCGGCCTATCGGCTTGCTTCAACTTTATATATAAAGCGGTGCGATGAAAGTCGCATCGTTTTTTTTATCCCTCAGTTTTTTATCACTATATTGGAGCCTGCCTTGAATCTGCACATTACCCTCGCACCGCTGCTCGCCCTGATTGCCGGCATATTGATTTTGCTGATGCCGCGTTTGCTCAATTTCATCGTTGCCTTGTACCTGATCGTGATCGGCCTGATCGGCTTGTTCGGTACCGGCCACTTCTTCCGCTGAGAGGAAGCGGAGGGCGCAGGCATGCGCTTTTCAGGCGTGCTATAAAGTACTACCTGTCCGCGTATACAAGGCGACTTATGGCACACAAACTCCTGACCCTCATCGCTTGCTGTTGCATGACTACTGCGGCATATGCGGACGAGATCTATCGCTGGGTCGATGAAAATGGTCGCACCCAGTTTTCGGATAAGGTGCCGGATCGTTACCGGAATGCCGCGACCCAGGTTGATACCAATCCATCCGAACTGACCGAGAGCCAGCGCCAGGAAGCGGCTGAACGGGCGGCGCGCGAAAAGGCTATCGTCGAGCGCGCGACTGACGCCCGGACCGAGCCGGCGCAAGCCCAGCCTTCACCTGCTGCAGTAATGGGTGCGCGTGACAGCCTGTCGCAAAAGAAGCTGGATTGCGAACGCCTGCAGCGCGAGTATCGTGAAAGCCAGGAATGCTTTGCGCCATTCATCATTCGCGGCCGCGATGGTCGTCCGCGCCGGCGTGGTGCAGCTGTGCGGGAAGAGGCTTTCCTGTACTGCAAACCGGTACCCGATCCGTCGCAACAATGTGGATCGCCGCCGCAATATAACGGGCAATAAATCCGGCCCTTTTTGAATGTTCGTTCAATTGTTAAATTGCCCTGTAATCGCGATGCAAAATAAACAATAAAATCGCACTATTTTTGCATCGCATCATAATCTTTTGATATCGGCGGCAATTTGCGCGGCCAAATTTTCCGATATCTGCCAAGAAATCGACTTTAAGCCGATTTTTCCGCGATCTTGGCGACAAGACGCATCAAAATCCTACAGAAATTTCCCCTTCTTGCACTGCATTTTCCTGGATAAACACATGTGTTTATCTGATGTGCCACTTTCACTATCAACCATAAGTGCTTAATTCTTAGAGATATTTCATTTACATGTTGCGTCAACGTAATGCGCTAAGTCCTTGACTTCATTGAAAAAAATCTTGTTTTTACCCCTGAATATCGCTTGACCGGTAATGGTGCATCCTCTAAAGTGGGCGACAGTGTGAAAAAGTGTTTATTTGTGGGTATTTTTAGACACAAAATCCACCCGATTCAGCATGTAAAACGTACAAAAAAAGGATTTCAGGGTGTTTCAAGGCGCGTCTTCTCTCAATCTCGATGCCAAAGGCCGGATGACTATTCCGTCGCGGCATCGTGACGCCCTGCTTTTGCAGTGCGAGGGACGCGTCACCCTGACCAAACATCCGCACGGCTGCCTGCTGTTCTTCCCGCGCCCGGTCTGGGAAAGCCATCGCGAGCAAATCGCCGCATGGCCGATGTCGGCGCGCGCCTGGCAACGAATTTTCCTCGGTAATGCTTCCGATGTAGAGATGGACGGCGCCGGTCGCATCCTGATCGCGCCTGAGTTGCGTTCGGCAGTGGGCATGACGCGTGACGTGATGTTGCTCGGGATGGGTAGCCATTTCGAGATTTGGGATGCTGCGAAGTTGGCGGAAAGCGAAGCGGCGGCAGTGGCCAATGGCATGCCGGATGTACTAAACGATTTTTCTTTCTGACGCCGTGATGAATGCAGATGCGGTGCAGCAATACCAGCACCGTACGGTGTTGCTGGATGAGGCGGTCGATGCGCTGGCGCTCAGTGGTGAACGCGCCAATGGCGTATACGTCGACGGCACCTTCGGGCGCGGTGGTCATAGCCGCAAGATTTTGCAGCAACTCGGCAGTGGCGGGCGTTTGCTGGCCTTTGACAAGGACACGCAGGCCATCGCCAATGCCGCGACGATAGATGACCGGCGTTTTGAGATTGCGCACGACAGTTTTGCAACCTTGAGTGAAGCTTTGGCAGTACGCGGTATCAAGCAGGTAGATGGGGTATTGCTGGACCTGGGGATTTCGTCACCGCAAGTTGACGATGCGACGCGTGGTTTCAGTTTTCGCGCAGACGGGCCGCTCGATATGCGTATGGACACGACGCGCGGCATGTCGGCAGCGGAATGGCTGGCGACGGAAACTGAACAAAAAATCGAGAAAGTGATACGAGAATATGGGGAAGAACGGTTTGCTTTTCAGATTGCAAAGGCGATTGTTGCTCGCCGGGCAGTCGAACCAATTTCAAGCACACGACAGCTTGCCGAGATCGTGGCACGCACCGTTAAAACCCGCGAGAAAGGCAAAGACCCGGCCACTCGCACCTTTCAGGCTATCCGGATTTTCATCAATCAGGAGCTTGAAGAACTCGAAGTAGTGTTGAACGAGGCATATCGGTATCTGGCTCCGCATGGGAGATTGGTTGTGATCAGCTTTCATTCTCTGGAAGATCGCATCGTCAAGCAGTTCATGGCCGGTAAGGCCAATGTGCCGCAGCCAGACCGTCGCCTCCCGATTCGTGCCGTCGATTTGCCGCAACCTGAAATGAAGCTGTTGTCTCGCATTAAACCTTCCGCTGCAGAAATCAGTGAAAACCCACGCGCGCGTTCTGCCGTGATGCGGGTGGCTGAGCGCCTGACGCCGGTCAACAAGGCATCATCATGAGCGGCCGCATCTGCTTCCTTATCTGCTTCATCCTGGTCGGCTGCGCCTTGTCAGTCGTCAATGCGCATTACCAATCCCGTCGTCTGTTCATCGAACTCGAACGTGCGCAAGCACAGGCGCGTCAGCTCGATATCGAGTGGGCGCAATTGCAGCTCGATCAATCCACCCTCGGCAAGCATGCACGCATTGAAGGTAATGCACGCCGTGATTTGCGCATGGTGCCGGTTTCACCAGCCAGCACGCAGTACCTGACGATGGGGGCTAAATGACACGCAGCACGTCGCGCACCGCCGCATCCAAGGGCGTGCCTTTCTCTTCGAATCCAGTACTGGCAACCAAGTTGCCGGCATGGCGTTCGAAAGTCGTGCTGTTTCTCATCTTTGCTGCTTTCCTGACACTGGCCGGACGTGCTTTGTGGCTGCAGGGTATGTCGACCGAATTCCTGCAAAAGCAGGGCGCTTCGCGTTATGCGCGTACGCTGGAGTTGCCGGCTACCCGCGGCAAGATTACCGATCGTAATGGTCAGGTGCTGGCATCCTCGGTGCCGGTGCGCGCAGTGTGGGCGATCCCGGAAGACGTGCTGGAATCGCCACCAGAAAAATTGCAGGCACTGGCCAAGTTGCTGGATATGCCTGAGCGTGAATTGCGCCGCAAGCTGGATTCGGATCGCACCTTTGTTTACCTGAAGCGTCAGGTTGAGCTCGATACCGTCGATAAAATCCTCAAGCTCGGCATCGCTGGTATTGATACCCGTAAAGAATACAAACGGTACTACCCTGAAGGCGAAGTGATGGCGCACATCGTCGGCTTCACCAATGTGGAAGACAAAGGGCAGGACGGGATGGAACTGGCTTACCAGAAGACACTGGTCGGCGTGACCGGTAGCCGCCGCGTCATCAAGGACCGTCTCGGCCGCATCGTGGAAGATATCGAATCGGTGCGCGAGCCACATGATGGCAAGGATCTGGCCTTGTCGATCGACAGCAAGATTCAGTACATCGCTTTTTCCGCATTGAAAGAAGCGGTCGAAGTGAACAAGGCAAAAGCCGGCGGCATCGTCGTGCTGGATGCCAAGACGGGTGAAGTACTGGCACTGGCCAATCTGCCGACCTACAATCCAAATAACCGTTCGGTGCTGACCGGCGCCCAACTGCGTAACCGCGTGATTACCGATACGTTTGAGCCGGGTTCGACCATGAAGCCGTTCTCGGTGTCGCTGGGTCTGGAAACCAATCGCGTCACGCCGACCACCATGATCCAGACTGCACCGGGCAAGATGACCATCGGCACCGCCACCATCGGCGATGCGCATGCGTCCGGTTTGATTTCAGTGGCGCAAGTCATTGAAAAATCATCGAACATCGGCACCGCAAAAATTGCGCTGCAAATGGAGCCACATGAAATGTGGGACTTGTTCACCAGCGTCGGTTTCGGTCAACAACCCAAGATCAATTTCCCTGGTGCTGTTGCCGGACGGGTACGACCATATAAATCCTGGCGGCCGATTGAGCAGGCGACCATGAGTTACGGGCACGGTATATCCGTGTCTTTGTTGCAATTGGTGCACGCGTATACGATCTTCGCGCGTGATGGTGATCTGATCCCGATCACCTTCCAGCGTGCGACCGATCAACCTATCGGCCAACGCATCATCAGCCCTAAAACAGCGCGTCAAATGCGCAGCATGCTGGAAATGGCCGCAGGCCCTACCGGTTCGGCACCGCGCGCACAGGTGCCTGGTTACCGCGTGGCCGGTAAAACCGGTACCGCTTACAAGATTGAAAAAGGCCAGTACGTGAAGAAATATGTTTCTTCTTTCGTCGGCTTTGCCCCTGTGTCCGATCCGCGCATCATCATCGCCGTGATGATTGATGAGCCTGGCGCAGGCAAGCATTACGGTGGGCAAGTCGCCGCGCCGGTATTTGCCGCAGTGACAGCAAATGCCTTGCGTTCGATGAATGTGGCGCCGGATTCCAGCGTCACCAATATCATCATTCCGGCTGGCTCGGATTCACAGGAGAACATGTAATGTCCATCCTGAACCCGACCGTACTCACAAGCATCCTCGATTGGCTGGCTGCCAACGCGCCGCAGGCTGAGCTGGCGTCCGATTCGCGTCGCATTGGCGATGGCGATGTGTTCGTCGCTTATCCGGGTGACGAAGCAGACGGTCGCAGCTATATCTCGAATGCCATTGAGCGTGGTGCACGCGCCGTGATCTATGAAGCTGCTGGTGGCAGCTGGGATGCGGAGTGGGCGGTACCGCATCTGGCGATCGACGATCTGAAAATCCATGCCGGCGAAATCGCTGCTGCCTATTACGCTTACCCTGACCGTGCAATGTTTACGGTTGCCATCACTGGCACCAACGGTAAGACTTCCTGCGCGCAATGGCTGGGTAGCGCCTTGTCGCGTCTGGGCCAGCCGACGGCGGTGATCGGTACGCTCGGTGTTGGTGTGTTCACGAATGGCGGACACGGCAATTTTGATGTCACCGGTTACACCACACCAGACGCGGTCTTGCTGCAACGCTCATTGTTGAATGTAGGCAAGCTCGGTGCGACCGCGCTGGCGATAGAAGCATCGTCCATCGGTTTGCATCAGGGGCGCTTGTCCGGCATGCATTTCGACATGGCCTTGTTCACCAACTTCACGCGCGATCACCTGGATTATCACGGTGATATGGCTGCTTATGAAGAAGCCAAGGCCATGTTGTTCGACTGGCCGGGTTTGCAACACGCAGTCATCAATCTGGATGACGCGATGGGTGTGCGTCTGGTACAGCGTCTGCAAAGTAAGCAGGCCGCAACCGGCATCACCGGCTATACGCTGACCGGGCAAACGGTAGACGGTATCGCCATGCTGAGTGCGACCGACATCCGCAGCAATCAGAACGGCACCGTATTCCACCTCGCATCCGCGGCTGGCAGCGTGCAAGTCAAAACACAATTAGTCGGTCAATTCAACGTCAGCAATGTGCTCGGCATCATCGGCATCTTATTGGCTAAAGGCGTGGCGCTGCCAGATGCGGTGCATGCGGTCGAAGCATTGACAGCAGTACCGGGTCGTATGCAACAACTCGGTGGTGGTGAAGCGCCTTTGGTCGTCATCGATTACGCACACACACCAGACGCATTGGAAAAAACGCTGGCTACCTTGCGCAGCGTGGCGAATGACCGTGGCGGTGAACTGTGGTGCGTGTTTGGTTGCGGCGGTGATCGCGATCCGGGCAAGCGTCCGCAAATGGGTAAGGTAGCGATGGCGGCCGACCATATTGTGGTGACGACAGACAATCCAAGGAACGAAGACCCGGCCGCCATCATAGGCGCGATCGTGGCTGGTATTACTGAATCCAAAAATGCACCGCAAATCATAGAAGATCGCGCCAGCGCGATTCTGTGGGCCGGACGTCATGCGGCACGGCACGACGTGATCTTGCTGGCTGGTAAAGGACATGAAGCGTATCAGGAAGTGAAAGGACGCAAATTGCCTTTCCTCGATGCTGATCACGCTGCTCTGGCTTTGTCGACACGCGTCATGCAGGGAGCGAGCTGATGAACTCTACATTAGCCACACTGCAATCCGTACTGCCTGGTGCACGCATCACGGCAGACGCTGCGTTTGACGGCGTCTCTACCGATAGCCGCGCAGTGGCCGCCGGTAATTTATTCGTGGCCTTGCGCGGTGAACGTTTCGACGCGCATGACTTCCTGCCGCAAGCAGCGGAGCGCAAGGTGGCAGCGGTTGTAGCGGAAGCTATCCCGGACGGCTTGACGGTACCGGCGCTGATCGTGCCGGATACGCGCGTTGCACTGGGGCAGATCGCCCATTACTGGCGTCAGCAATTCAGCTTGCCTGTGATCGGTGTGACTGGCAGCAATGGCAAGACTACCGTTAAGGAAATGATCGCTGCGATTCTGGAAGCGGCTTGTGGTGTTGATCAATATCTCGCCACCCGCGGTAACTTCAATAATGACATCGGCGTGCCTTTGACCCTGATGCGTTTGAACAAAGCCTGCAAAGCAGCGGTGATCGAACTGGGTATGAATCATCCGGGCGAAATTGCAGTGATCTCTGCGATTGCGCAACCGGGTGTTGCGGTGGTGAACAACGCGCAGCGTGAACATCAGGAGTTTATGGCCAGCGTGGAAGCCGTCGCGCGCGAAAACGGTGCGGTACTGGCTGGCTTGCCGGCTGATGGGATTGCCGTGTTCCCGGCCGATGATGAATTCACGCCGCTGTGGCGCGAGCTGGCTGCGCCACGCAAGGTACTGACTTTTGGTTTCTCGGATGATGCCGATGTGCGTTGCAGCTATAGCGCCAATGCGTTTGGCAGCGATCTGGAAGTGACCGCAGGTCGTCAGCAATTCTCGCTGGCATTGTCGGCGGCAGGTGTACATAACGTGCGCAATGCGTTGGCGGCGATAGCCTGCACGCTGGCGATCGATATTGCAACCGATGCCATCGTGCGCGGCTTGCAGGCGTTTGCGCCGGTCAGTGGTCGTCTGCAACGCAAGCAAGCCAGCAATGGTGCGCTGGTGATCGACGATACCTATAACGCGAATCCGGATTCAGTGCGCGCGGCGATTGATGTGCTGGCGCAAATGGCAGCACCGCGCATTCTGGTCCTGGGTGAGATGGGCGAAGTCGGCAACGACGGTCGTCAGTATCACGAAGAAATCGGCGCGTATGCACGTGCCAACAAGATTGAACATGTACTCACGCTGGGTGATCTGACGCGTCATACCGCCAGCACATTTGGTGTGGGTGCCAATCACTACGACAGCGTAGAAGAATTAAATGATGCACTTGCCGCGATCTTTACGGCAGATGCAACGGTGCTGGTCAAAGGATCGCGTTTCATGAAAATGGAACGCGTGGTCCAGCACTTACTCGGACAACAAACTCAGGAAGCCCATTAATATGCTGCTCTGGCTGGCACAATATTTTCAAGACGAACTAGGGCCGCTGCGGGTCTTCAATTTCATTACTTTCCGCGCGGTGTTCGCGACCCTGACTGCGCTGGTGATCGGCCTGGTCACGGGGCCGGCCGTGATTCGCATGCTGACCCGCCTGAAAGTCGGGCAGGCGGTGCGTACCGATGGCCCGCAAACTCATTTGATCAAAAGCGGTACGCCTACCATGGGTGGCGTATTGATCCTGGTTTCCATCGGTATCTCGACCCTGTTGTGGACCGACCTGAGCAATCGCTTCATCTGGGTGGTGCTGATCGTGACGCTGGGTTTTGGTGCGATCGGCTGGGTCGATGATTACCGCAAGGTAGTCTATAAAGATCCGAAGGGCATGGCGTCGCGTGAAAAATACATGTGGCAATCGATCATCGGTTTGTTTGCCGCGATCTACCTGGCTTTCTCGGTTTCCGCGCCAAGCAATTCGCAGTTCCTCGATTTGTTTATCGCATGGGTGCAATCCGGTTTCAGCATGGACTTGCCACCGAAGGCCGATTTGATTGTGCCTTTCTTTAAGACCATCAGCTATCCGCTCGGTGTCTGGGGCTTTATTGCGCTGACTTATTTCGTCATCGTCGGCACCAGCAATGCAGTCAACCTGACCGACGGCCTCGATGGCCTGGCGATCATGCCGACCGTGATGGTCGGTACCGCACTGGGCCTGTTCGCTTACCTGACCGGTAGCGCCAACTATTCGAAATACCTGTTTATCCCGCACATCCCCGGTGCCGGCGAATTGATTATCTTCTGCGGCGCGATGGCGGGTGCCGGCCTGGCTTTCCTCTGGTTCAACGCCCATCCGGCGCAAGTCTTCATGGGCGACGTCGGTGCGCTGGCACTGGGTGGCGCGCTCGGCACGATCGCAGTCATCGTGCGCCAGGAAGTGGTGCTCTTCATCATGGGCGGCATCTTCGTGGTCGAAACGCTGTCGGTGATGCTGCAGGTTGCCTACTTTAAATACACCAAGATGCGCACTGGGATCGGCAAGCGAATTTTGTTGATGGCGCCTTTGCACCATCACTTTGAACAAAAAGGCTGGAAAGAAACACAAGTCGTGGTGCGCTTCTGGATCATCACGATGATGCTGGTGTTGTTTGGTTTGTCCACTTTGAAATTACGTTAATGACGGTGCTATGAATTACGCAGGTAAACACGTTCTGGTTTTAGGGCTCGGTGAATCCGGGCTGGCGATGGCGCAATGGCTGGTCCGCTGCGACGCGTCTTTGCGTGTTGCCGATACGCGTGAGCAACCGGAACGCTTGTCGCAGTTGCGCGAAATCGCACCGCAAGCTGAATTCATCGGTGGCGCTTTCGATGCGTCGCTGCTGGAAGGGATCGACTTTGTGGCGGTCAGCCCGGGCTTGATGCCATCGCGTGAACTGGCGGCGATCATTCCGGCTGCAGCAGAGAAAGAAATACCGGTCTGGGGCGAAATCGAATTGTTCGCACAGGCACTGGCGGCCTTGAAGGAAGAACAAGGCTACGCCCCTAAAGTAATCGCGATCACCGGTACCAATGGCAAAACCACAGTGACCAGTCTGGTCGGCTTGTTGTGCCAGCGTGCAGGTCTGACGGTTCAAGTGGCTGGCAATATCAGCCCGGCTGCACTCGATAAATTGCATCAGGTCCTGGCCGACGAGCAATTGCCGCAAGTGTGGGTGCTGGAATTGTCCAGCTTCCAGTTGCATACGACTTACAGCTTGCAGGCCGATGTCGCGACTGTGCTGAATCTGACACAGGATCATCTGGACTGGCATGGCGATATGGCTGCTTACGCCGAAGACAAAGCTCGCATCTTTGGCAGCAACACGATACGCGTACTGAATCGTGACGACGCGCTGGTCATGCAAATGGCTAGTCCATTGGCCAAGGTTATTACCTTTGGCGCCGACGAAGCAGAGCAGGCAGATTGCTTCGGTCTGGTTGATGAAAACGGTATGCGCTGGTTGTCGGTTGCGGTGGAGGAAGAAGAGCCGCAAAAGAAACGTCGCAAAAAAGATAACGTCGAACTCGAGATTTCGACCAATAAGCTGATGCCGGTCGACGCGCTGAAGATACGCGGCCAGCACAATGCGATCAATGCCTTGTCGGCGCTGGCTTTGTGCCGCTCTATCGGTTTGCCGTTCGCTCAGTTATTGCACGGCTTGCGTGATTACCATGGCGAGCCGCATCGGGTGGAGCACGTACAAACGATAGGCGGCGTCGATTACTACGACGATAGCAAAGGTACCAATGTCGGTGCCACCGTTGCTGCCTTGAATGGTTTGGGTGCGAGCCAGGACGGCGCTTCCAATCATTTGGTGCTGATCGCCGGTGGCGATGGCAAGGGACAGGATTTCTCGCCGCTGGCTGACCCGGTCGCCAAATATGCGCGCGCAGTGCTGTTGATCGGCAAAGATGCTGACAGCATACGCGCGGCTTTGCAGGCGAGCGGTGTGACGCTGATCAATTGCGCCAGCTTGCAGGAAGCGACACAAAAAGCCGCAGAACTGGCGCAAGCGGGTGATGCAGTCTTGCTTTCGCCAGCCTGTGCCAGCCTCGATATGTTCAAAAACTATGCGCACAGAGCGCAAGTGTTTGTCGATGAAGTACGTGAAATCGGTTTGTCGCGTGGCGAGGTCTCGGCATGAAATTCGCCCTCCCATCATTCTCCGGCGCTGCGGCTAATAAAGCTGCGACCAGTCTCGACCAGCGTTCGAAGATGATGGCCTACGACCAGCCTTTGGTCTGGGTAGTGGTGTTGCTGATGCTGTTTGGCATGGTGATGGTGTACTCGGCCTCGATTTCGCTGCCGGATTCACCGAAGTACGCGCGTTATGACAATGCGCACTTCCTGACGCGTCAGGCGATGTTTATTAGTGTGTCGCTGATTGCCGGTTTGCTGGCGTTCCGCGTCCGCATAGAAACCTGGCAAAAGCTGGCGCCTTACCTGTTTGTGGCGACGCTGATTTTGCTGGTGCTGGTGTTGGTGCCGGGCGTCGGTAAGGGCGTGAATGGTGCGCGTCGCTGGTTGTCGTTCAAAGTCTTCAACCTGCAGCCATCTGAATTGATGAAGTTGTTTGTCGTGCTGTATGCCGCTGATTACACGGTGCGCAAGCAGCAATACATGCACAAGCTGACCAAAGGCTTTATGCCGATGACGCTGGCGATTGGCTTTGTCGGTTTGCTCTTGTTGCTGGAACCAGATCTGGGTGCCTTCGGCGTGATCGTTTGTATCGCGATGGGTATTTTGTTCCTGGGTGGCATCAACGGCATCTGGTTTGGTGGCATCGGCGCGACGCTGGTCGGTATTTTCAGCATGGTCATCATCTTGTCGCCGTGGCGACGAGAACGGATATTCGCTTACCTGAATCCGTGGGAAGAAGAAAACGCATTGGGCAAGGCGTATCAGTTATCGCATTCGCTGATCGCATTTGGTCGTGGCGAATTGTTTGGCGTCGGACTCGGTGGCAGCGTGGAAAAACTGCATTACCTGCCGGAAGCGCATACCGACTTTTTGCTGGCGGTGATAGGTGAAGAACTCGGTTTTGTCGGCGTACTGGTGGTGGTCGCCTTGTTCTACTGGATTATTAAGCGTGCGTTTGAGATCGGGCGTCAGGCGATTGCGATTGATTTGACCTTTGCCGGCTTGACGGCCAAAGGCATCGGTATCTGGATCGGCGTACAGGCTTTCATCAATATGGGCGTCAACCTCGGCTTGTTGCCGACCAAGGGTTTGACCCTGCCTTTGATGAGCTATGGCGGTTCTGGTGTGCTGATTAACTGTATTGGTCTGGCGATTTTGTTGCGGATTGATTACGAGAACCGCGTGTTGATGCGGGGAGGTCGTATATGAAACGACTCGTGATCATGGCAGCTGGTACTGGCGGGCATATTTTCCCGGGACTCGCGATTGCCGAGACGATGAAGGCGCGCGGCTGGCAAGTGAGCTGGCTGGGTACCTCGCATGGAATGGAAGGCGAGCTGGTGCCGAAGGCTGGTGTCGAAATGGACACCATCGAATTTAGTGGTCTGCGCGGCAAGGGTATTAAACACACGCTTACCGGTGCGTTCAAGCTGGTGGCCAGTTTTGCGACTTGCTTCTCGATTCTGAAGCGTCGCAATCCCGGCATCGTGCTTGGCATGGGTGGCTATGTCACGGTGCCTGGTGGCTGGATGGCCAAACTGCGCGGCGTGCCGGTAGTGCTGGTGAATGCCGATGCGGCTTTGCTGTTATCGAATAAAACCCTGTTGCCGGTGGCAGAACGTGTGTTGTTTGGTTTCCCAGCGGATTTCGGTCCGGCGGCGAACAAAGCGCTGGTGACTGGTAATCCGGTGCGCCAGGAAATCAGTTCCTTAGCGGCACCGGCAGCACGTTATGCCCAGCGCACAGGTCCGTTAAAAGTGCTGGTAGTGGGTGGCAGCCTCGGTGCGAAAGCACTGAATGATGCGATGCCGCTGGCACTGGCGATGTTGCCTGCCGAGCAGCGACCAGTGGTCACGCATCAGTCGGGCAAGAAGAATATAGATAGCTTGCGTGCCAATTACGCGCAAGCGGGTGTGGCAGCTGAAGTACTCGATTTTATTGATGACATGCCGCGCCGTTATGCAGAAGCCGATCTGGTGATTTGCCGGGCGGGTGCAATCACGGTATCTGAGTTGACCGCGGCCGGTGTCGCCAGTGTGCTGGTGCCGCTGCTGGTCTCGACCACCACCCATCAGCGCGATAACGCGCAATGGATGGCGCAACAAAATGCGGCGATCCATTTGCCGCAAACCGAATTAAGCGCGCAGGGTTTGGCGGATTTATTGCAAAACATGACGCGCGAAAAATGTAGACAGATGGCCGAGGCAGCGTATGCCAATGGTCGCCGCGATGCGAATGCCGCCATCGCCGATGTACTTGAAAAGTTAGTGAAGATCACATGAAGCACAAAGTCAAAAATATTCATTTCGTGGGAATAGGCGGCAGCGGTATGAGCGGTATCGCTGAAGTGCTGCTGAACCTCGGCTATACGGTGTCCGGTTCCGACCTGGGCAGCAATGCCGCGACCCGTCGCCTGATCGAACTGGGTGCGAAAGTGACTTTGGGCCATGCGGCAGAGAATATTGAAAAGGCTGATGCGATCGTCACCTCGACTGCGGTCAAGGAAGACAATCCGGAAGTGATTGCGGCGCGCGAGAAACATATCCCTATCGTGCCGCGCGCGGTGATGCTGGCTGAACTGATGCGTTTGCGTCGCGGTATCGCGATTGCCGGTACGCACGGCAAGACCACCACCACCAGCCTGGTTGCCAGCGTGCTGGCCGAAGGCGGGCTGGACCCGACGTTTGTGATCGGCGGATTGCTCAATAGCGCAGGCGCGAACGCCAAGCTCGGTACCGGTGAATTCATCGTGGCCGAAGCGGATGAGTCGGATGCATCCTTCCTGAACCTGTCGCCGGTGATTGAAGTCATCACGAATATCGACGCCGATCATATGGAAACCTATGGTCACGATTTCGAAAAGCTGAAACAGGCTTTCGTCGAATTCACGCAGCGCCTGCCTTTCTATGGCGTAGCGGTGCTGTGCATGGACGATGCAACGGTGCGTGAAATCATGCCGCGTATCTCCAAGCTGATCACGACTTATGGCTTCCATGAAGAGGCGCAAGTGCGCGCCATTGATGCCAGGGCAATAGACGGCCATATGCATTTCACCGTGCTGCAGGAAGGCTATGCGCCGATGCAAGTCAGCCTGAACCAGCCTGGCATGCACAACGTACAGAACGCTTGTGCCGCGATTGCGATTGCACGTGAACTGGGTGTGGCTGACCATGCGACACAAAAAGCGCTGACCGAATTCAATGGCGTCGGACGCCGCTTTACGCGCTATGGAGAAATAAGCCTGCCTGCTGTCAACGACAAGCCTGCTGGTACGTTTGCTCTGGTGGACGATTACGGCCATCACCCGGTAGAAACAGCCGCGACGATTGCGGCCGCGCGCGGTGCGTATCCGGGACGTCGCCTGGTGCTGGCGTTCCAGCCGCATCGTTATACGCGTACCCGCGATTTGTTCGAGGACTTCGTCAAGGTGTTATCGACGACCGACATGCTGGTGCTGGCCGAAGTATATGCCGCCGGTGAGCAGCCTATCGTGGCTGCGGACGGACGTACTTTGGCGCATGCCTTGCGCGTGGCCGGCAAGGTGGATCCGGTGTTCGTGGAAAAAATTGCCGATATGCCGGCGACCATCATGAACATCATCAAGGACGGTGATGTGGTGATCACGATGGGTGCAGGATCGATTAGTGGCGTACCGGCCAAGCTGGCGCAGGCCTGAGTGGTAAAGATGATGACGACGATGACTACACAGGAAATGAAAAAAGAATTTGGCAAGGTTGGCGTGCTGTTCGGCGGCCGTTCGGCCGAGCGCGAAGTATCGCTGATGTCGGGCAAAGGTGTATTGGCAGCTTTGCTGTCGAAAGGCATAGATGCGCATCCGTTTGATCCGGCTGAGCGCAGCCTGGCGGAATTGGCCGCAGAAAAATTTGATCGCGTCTTCATTGCGCTGCATGGCAGCTATGGTGAAGACGGCACGCTGCAGGGGGCCCTGGAACAACTCGGCATTCCCTACACCGGCCCGGGCGTGATGGCCTCGGCGATCGCGATGGACAAGGTCATGACCAAGCGTGTGTGCCTGAGCCATGGCGTGCCGACGCCGAAGTTCACCGCACTGGATGCGGCTGCGACCAGCGCGGATCAATTGCAGGCGGTTGCCGCCGAGTTTGGTTTGCCCCTGATGCTGAAGGCGCCGCATGAAGGTTCGACGATAGGTATCGCCAAGGTGGAAACGGCAGCAGGGATGCAGGCCGGTTTCGATTTGTGCGCGAAGTATGACGATGTGGTGCTGGTTGAGCAGTTTGTCAAAGGTCGCGAGTTGACGGTGCCGGTATTGGGCAGTGGTCGCAATGCACGTGCGTTGCCGATTGTGGAAATCCGCGCGCCGCAAGGTAACTACGATTACGAGCACAAGTACTTTAGTGACGATACCGAATACCTGTGCCCGGCCCCGTTTGATGAAGCGTTTACCAAGCGGGTGCAGGCCCTGGCAGTCAGTGCCTTCAACGCAGTGGGTTGCACCGGCTGGTCGCGGGTGGATTTCATGGTGCGTGAATCGGACAACGAGCCGTTTTTGCTGGAAATCAATACTTCGCCCGGCATGACCAGTCATTCGCTGGTGCCGATGTCGGCCAAGGTGGCGGGTACCGCGTATGAAGATTTGTGCGTTGAGATTTTGCGTCTGGCGCGGCTGGGCCTGAAGCCGGCGCAACACAAGTAAACAGTAGTAAGTAAGAGACAGAAAACCGGAGCGCTAGATAAAAACATGTGGCAAGACATCAGAACCCTGAACGCAACCGCCAATGCCTTGTTCGGCCTGGTCGCGCTCGCGCTGGTTTCTTGCTGCCTGTGGTGGATTGCGCAGCGACCTTATTTCACCCTGAAGGTGATACGCATCGAAGGTGCGGAGCAGGCGCAGTTGCGGCACATCAATCCGTTGACGGTGCGCAGTGCGGCGCTGGCGCGGATTAAAGGCAATTTTTTTACCGCGAACCTGGATACGGTGCGCCAGACATTTGAGTCAGTGCCCTGGGTACGCAAGGCAACGGTGCGGCGTGACTGGCCGAACCAGTTGACGGTGACGCTGGAAGAGCACACACCGCTCGGCACCTGGGGTGAAGACGGACGTTTGCTGTCGACCAAGGGCGATGTGTTTACCGCCAACCTGGCCGAGGCGGAAGAGGATGCGAACCTGCTGGCCTTCAATGGTCCGGTCGGCAGTGAAAAAGAAGTGGTGGCGCGCCTGAATGATTTGAACGAATGGTTCGCGCCCCTGAATTTAAGCGCGGAAGCCCTGTCGCTGTCGGGGCGTTATGCGTGGACTGTGAAGCTGAGCAATGGCGTGACAGTCGAGTTGGGCAGGGAGAAGAGCAGTACGACTTTGAAAGAACGCGTGGATCGATTGGTGGGGATATATCCGCAGTTGCTCGCACGTTTGCAGGACAGGATTGAAAGTATTGATATGCGTTATCCGAACGGATTGGCCCTGAAGGCGCAGGGCTTGAAGGTCGGATCGGACAGTAAGAAAAAGTAAGCGGGAATATATGACAAAAGACGCAAAAAACCTGATCGTCGGTCTCGACATCGGCACCTCGAAAGTGGTGGCTGTAGTGGCGGAAGTAATGCCGAACGGCCGTCACGAAGTGATCGGTCTCGGGCAGCATGAATCGAAGGGGCTGAAGAAGGGGGTCGTCGTCAACATCGAGGCGACCGTCGAATCGATACAGCGTGCGCTGGAGGAAGCGGAATTGATGGCGGACTGCAAGATCCGCAATGTGTATACCGGTATCGCCGGTAACCATATTCGCAGCTTCAATTCCAGCGGCATGGTGGCGATCAAGGACAAGGAAGTCACGGCAACCGATGTTGCACGCGTGATCGAAACGGCGAAAGCCGTCAACATCCCGACCGATCAGCAATTGCTGCACACCGTGCCGCAGGAATTCATTGTCGATAATCAGGAAGATGTGCGTGAACCAATCGGCATGAGCGGCATCCGACTTGAGGTGAAAGTTCACATCGTGACCGGTGCGGTTTCCGCCGTACAAAACATCGTCAAGTGCATTCGTCGTTGTGGCCTGGAAGTATCGGACCTGATCCTGCAACCGATGGCGTCTGCCGAAGCAGTGTTGACAGCTGATGAAAAAGAACTGGGCGTAGTGCTGATTGATATCGGCGGCGGTACCACCGATGTTGCGATCTTCACCGAAGGTGCGATCCGTCATACCGCGGTGATCCCGATTGCCGGTGACCAGATCACCAACGATATCGCGATGGCGGTGCGTACGCCGACAGCGGAAGCGGAAGAAATTAAATTGCGTTACGGCATGGCCAAGCAGGTCCTGGCTGATCCGGGCGAAACGCTGGAAGTGCCGGGCCTTGGTGATCGCGGTACCCGCGCCTTGTCGCGCCAGGCCCTGGCGGCCGTGATCGAACCGCGCATTGAAGAGCTGTTTTCGCTGGTGCACCAGGTGGTGCGTGAGTCCGGTTACGAAGAAGTGCTGTCGTCCGGCATCGTCCTCACCGGCGGCACCGCGATGATGCCGGGCATGGTGGAACTGGCAGAAGATATTTTCTTGAAGCCTGCGCGTTTGGGTACGCCCGAATACAACGGCCAGTTGGCAGATGTAGTCCGTAGTCCGCGGTATGCAACCGTATTGGGTTTGTTGTTGGAAGCGAAAAAGCAGTACCTGCGTGGACACATCGTCACGCGTCAGGACGGATCGACAGTAGCAATTTTCCGTCGCATGAAGGAATGGTTTTTAGGTAATTTTTAAAATTTGTAGCTGTATTTAATTTTGTATTTAACTTTGTATTAACTCGCAGTTAGCAGTTGCTAGTTGTCACACCGCGTGAGAACTATCAACTGGAAACTGCATAATCTTTAAGGAACTATCATGGAAATCGACATGCTCGAAAATGTGGCACAGGGAACCGTGATCAAGGTGGTTGGCGTTGGTGGTGCTGGTGGCAACGCTGTACAACACATGATCAATAAAGGCGTGAACGGCGTTGAATTCATTGTCGCCAACACGGATGCGCAAGCCTTGCAGTTATCGAAGGCGCATAACATCATCCAGATCGGTGAAACCGGCCTGGGTGCTGGTATGAAGCCGGCGGTAGGTCGCCAGCTGGCGGAAGAAACCCGTCCACGTATCGAAGACGCATTGCGCGGCGCGCACATGGTCTTTATCGCAGCCGGCATGGGCGGCGGTACCGGTACCGGCGCTGCACCTATCATTGCGCAAATCGCAAAAGAACAGGGCGCGCTGACAGTGGCGGTGGTTTCCAAGCCATTCTCGTACGAAGGCAAGAAGTGCATGGACATCGCGGACGAAGGTCTGGAAGCGCTGGGCCAGCACGTTGATTCGCTGATCATCATCCTGAACGAAAAACTGGAAGAGATCTACGAAGACGACAGCATGATCGAATGGCTGCAACACGCGGATGACGTTTTGAACAATGCAGTTGCCGGTATTGCAGAAATCATCAACGTACCAGGCCATATCAACGTCGACTTCAATGACGTGAAAACGATCATGGGCGAACAAGGCAAGGCCATGATGGGTACCGCGACTGCACAAGGTATCGATCGCGCCCGTATCGCAGCCGAGCAGGCAGTTGCATCGCCATTGCTCGACGGCATCGATTTGTCCGGCGCGCGCGGCGTGCTGGTCAACGTTACCGCCAGCCGTGGCCTCAAAGGTAAGGAAATCAAGGAAGTCATGGCAACCGTCCGTGCTTTCGCCGCACCAGACGCATCGATCGCGCAAGGTATCGCGTACGACGATGAAATGGGCGACGATATCCGCGTGACCGTGGTCGCAACCGGCCTCGGTCGTTCGCGCAAGGGCGTACAACTGGTGCAAACACCAATGTTGCGTACCGGCACCCATAACGAACCGATGATGGCCAATACCGGCATGTTGCAGGGTGCCGCACAACCGGCGGCTTCCTTCGACGGCCTGAAGGCGCCGGCAGTATGGCGTCGTGAATCGGCTTCCGATACAGTACGTGCGCTGGAGAAAAATGGCATGGAAACGTACGACATTCCAGCCTTCCTGCGCAAGCAGGCTGACTAATTCCGGGCGGTTTTTTGCAGGTGGGGCGACGAATAATTGTCAAACTACCTGCAAAAATGAACGGAACAAGGCATACTTCGGTTTCTACGCCGCGCCCCGTGCGCGGCGTTTTTCTAGTCGGCAATGCCGGTAAAACTAATCAAAGGAATTCGCAATGACAATCAAAGTTGGTGATCAGCTGCCAGAAGCGCGGCTCGCAGAATACGTAGACGTAGCAACCGAAGCTTGCTCCGTTGGCCCAAGCAAAGTCATGGTGCACGAAGCAACCAAAGGCAAAAAAATCGCAATTTTTGCAGTTCCAGGCGCATTTACGCCAACCTGCTCCGAACAGCACGCTCCTGGCTACATCAAGCTGGCTGACCAGTTCAAAGCCAAAGGCGTTGATGAAATCTGGTGCATCTCGGTGAACGATCCATTCGTCATGGGCGCATGGGGCCGTGAACAAAAAGCAGCCGGCAAAGTACGTTTCATCGCTGACGGCAGCGGCACCTTCACCAAGGCACTGGGCCTGGAATTCGATCTGACCAAAGGCGGCCTGGGTGTACGTTCGCAGCGTTACTCGATGCTGGTTGAAGACGGCGTCGTCAAGCAATTGAACGTTGAAGACAGCGGCCACCTGGAAGTGTCGACAGCTGAAAAGTTGCTGGAACAAATCTAAGTTCCTGCTTTTGCAGGAGTGAGGAAAGACGGCGCCCGGTGCGCCGTTTTTTTATGCCCGCAAGGGCGCCAGAGCCAGCCCGCGCGCCGCCTCCCGCTTATTTCCGGGTTGTTGTTTTAGATGTCATCAAATGTAAAGCGGACAGCGGGATTTTGGCTTTGGTTGCTATAATCACAGCATGTTAAAACAACGCACCATCAAACAATTAGTCAAGTCCGTTGGCGTCGGCCTGCATTCCGGCACCAAGGTAGAACTGACATTGCACCCGGCCCCGGTGGATGCCGGCATCGTGTTCCGTCGCATCGACCTTGATCCGGTAGTGGAATTGCCGGCACAGGCGACCATCGTCGGCGATACCCGCATGGCATCGACGCTGCAAAAAGGCGAGGCCAAGGTTTCCACCGTCGAACACCTGATGTCGGCTTGCGCCGGCCTCGGCATCGATAATCTGTATGTCGACCTGACGGCGGAAGAAGTGCCGATCATGGACGGCTCGGCTTCGTCCTTTGTTTTCCTGCTGCAGCAAGCCGGTTTGCAGGAACAGGATGCGCCGAAGAAATTTATCCGCATCAAGAAAACGGTGGAAGTACGCCAAGGCAGCGGCGAGCGCGAAATCTGGGCGCGGCTGGAACCGTATGAAGGTTTCAAGCTCAAGTTCTTCATCCAGTTCAATCACCCGGCAGTCGACGGCACCGGCCAGACCGCGGAAATCGATTTCAGCTTTGAATCCTATGTAAAAGATGTGGCGCGCGCCCGTACCTTCGGCTTCATGCAGGATATGGAAACCTTGCGCGGCATGGGCCTGATCCGTGGCGGTTCGCTGGAAAACGCGATCGTGATGGATGAATACCGCATCCTCAATACCGATGGTCTGCGCTACGACAATGAGTTCGTGCGGCACAAGATCCTCGATGCGATTGGTGACTTATATCTGGTCGGCCATCCGCTGATCGCAAGCTACAACGCGCATAAATCCGGCCATATGTTGAACAATCTGCTGGTGCGGGCTTTGCTGGATCAGCCTGATGCCTATGAAATCGTGACCTTCGAGCAAGTCGATACTGCGCCCAAGGATTATGCCCGCCAAGCCAGTCTCGAATGGGCGCTGACCTGAGTCTTCCTCAGGCCGAGGCTGGCCGCCCGCGCGTGGCCAGCCTTATCTGCAGATCAATCCGGAATTCATTTAGCGCTGCGATGACGTTGCATCATCGCAGCCAGCGCGGCTTTTAAAGTCTGATTTTGTGGTGTGTCATCCAGCGCGCCATTCAGTTCGGCGAACGCGGAAAGTGCTTGTTGCGGCAGTACTAATTGCTTGGAAGCTGTTGATTTTATGAGGCTTTTAGCAACTTGCACTTTGAGACGGATTGCGTTAACCTGCCAACCCCGCTGCAGCAATTCATCTTGCAGTTTTGGTAATTGTTGTTTCAGTCTGGCGGCCAATGCTGCATTCGGCGTAGACAAAACCAGTTGATTCGCCTCAAACTGCAACACTGCACAGTGTGCAAACATGGCTGGTAACGCTGCAGCACAGTCTTTTTGCAGCGACGCCATGCGTGTCACTGTCGGTAAGAGAGCCGCAAGCTTGTCATGCGAGCGCAAGAATTCCGCAGCACCCTTCGCTGATTTTGGCGCAGTGGAGCTTTGTTTGAACGGGATAAATGAGGATGGTCGCATCGTCATGAAACCTTATCACACCTCGTCTTGAAGCGGCGAGCCTAGGGAGTCGCGATGCAGATTATTTTGTTGCACCCTCGTTTTACCCATGCCAAGTCAGTCACGCTGACGCGTCGGCATTTGCTGGCGCTGTTTATCGCCTTCGTACTGGCGGTCATACTCGGCGCCTCCTTCCTGTCCTATCTTGTATTCAGCAATGCTGCCAGCATGCCGTCGCCGGTGCGCGAACTGGTGAGCGGCGCCGCCGGCAGCGAAGATGCCAATAAAGACAAATTCCTGAAAGAAAACCTGGCGCTGATGGCGCGCCGCCTCGGCGAGATGCAGGCGCAATTGATGCGCCTCGACGCCCTCGGTGAGCGGGTGCAGGGCCTGGCCGGCGTCAAGCCGACCGAATTCAATTTCCGTGAAATGCCGGGCCGCGGCGGTCTCGAACCGATGGACGGCACCAGCAGCCGCGACCTCACCATGTCCGAATTCAAGGCCTTGCTCGATGCCATGGCGAATGACGTCGAGCGCCGCGCCGACTATATGAATGTGGTCGAATCGACGCTGATGAGCGACAAGATCAAATCCAAATTGCTGCCCACCATACAACCGGTCAACGTCAGCTATAACGCGTCGACCTTCGGGCGCCGGCTGGATCCGTTCTCGGGCCGCAGCGCGATGCACGAGGGCATAGACTTTGCCGCGCCGATAGGCACGCCCATCGTGGCGGCCGCCGGCGGCGTGGTGACAGTGGCGGAATTCCATCCGCAATACGGCAATATGATGGAAATCGACCACGGCAACGACATGATTACGCGCTATGCGCATACTTCACGGCTGTTAATGCAGGTTGGCGATATCGTGCGGCGCGGCCAGCACATTGCCGATATCGGCACCACCGGCCGCTCGACCGGCCCGCATCTGCACTTTGAAGTGCGGGTCAAAGGCGTGGCGCAGGATCCGCATAAATTCCTGCTGGCCGGTGCCAACCAGGCACGGCTGGCCTCCAAATAAGCTGCACCCGCTTCGTTAAAAGAGCGGGTTTTTTGCTTTTGGAACGAACAAAAGCACGCCTGACGGGTCAGATCAGGCAAAGCTTTGCGCAAAAGCTATTGTTTCCGGACTGATAAGCCCAATATGCTGGAAACGACATGATAAAATCCACCATTTAGCCCAAGCCCAATTCGATGCGGGCCAAGCCATAGCTTGCTGCATCAGGTTGTTTCAAGGCGCCTTTTTTAGAATCCAAGCATGTCATTACTGACTCAGATTTTCGGTAGCCGCAATCAGCGCTTACTCAAGCAATACCAGAAGACCGTTCGTGAAATCAATGCTCTTGAACCGGCGCTGGAACAATTATCCGACGAGGCCCTGAAGGCCAAGACCCCGGAATTCAAGGAACGTCTCGCTAAGGGCGAAGACATCGACAAGCTCTTGCCGGAAGCATTTGCGGTGTGCCGTGAGGCCAGCAAACGTATCCTCAAGATGCGCCACTTCGACGTGCAACTGATAGGCGGCATGGCGCTGCACTACGGAAAAATCGCCGAAATGGGTACCGGTGAGGGTAAAACGCTGATGGCGACCCTGCCGGCTTACCTGAATGCACTGGCCGGCAAAGGCGTGCACGTGGTGACCGTCAATGATTATCTGGCACAGCGTGATGCCGAGTGGATGAGCACACTCTACGGCTGGCTGGGCCTGAGCACAGGTATCAACCTGTCACAAATCGATCACGATGCGAAGCAGACCGCTTACAACTCCGACATCACCTACGGTACCAACAATGAATTCGGCTTTGATTATCTGCGCGATAACATGGTCTACGACACTGGCGATCGCGTACAACGCGGCCTGCATTACGCGGTGGTCGATGAAGTCGATTCGATTCTGATCGATGAAGCGCGGACCCCGCTGATCATTTCCGGTCAGGCAGAAAACCATACCGAGCTGTATCACAAGATCAATGAAGTGCCGCCGCTGCTGTCCTTGCAGATCGGTGAAGAAACCCCGGATGGCAAAGGCAAGGTTGAAGTACCGGGCGATTACACCAAGGATGAGAAATCGCATCAGGTCTTGCTGACCGAAGCCGGTCACGAAAAAGCCGAACAAATCCTGACCCGCATGGGTCTGCTGCCGGAAGGCGCATCGCTGTACGACGCCGCCAACATCACACTGATCCATCATTTGTACGCTGCCTTGCGCGCGCATACGCTGTATCACAAGGATCAGCACTATGTGGTGCAGAACAATGAAGTCGTGATCGTCGATGAATTTACCGGTCGTCTGATGACAGGTCGCCGCTGGTCCGAAGGCTTGCACCAGGCGGTGGAAGCGAAGGAACACGTCAAGATTCAGAACGAGAATCAGACGCTGGCATCGATCACCTTCCAGAACTACTTCCGTATGTACACCAAGCTGTCCGGCATGACCGGTACCGCGGATACAGAAGCCTACGAATTCCAGGAAATCTACAAGCTGGAAACAGTCGTGATTCCGCCGAACCGTCCTAGCCAACGCAAGGACCGTCAGGATCAGGTCTACAAATCGTCGGAAGAAAAATACGGCGCAATGCTGAAGGATATTCAGGATTGCTACGAACGTGGCCAGCCAGTACTGGTAGGTACCACTTCGATTGAAAATTCCGAACTGCTGTCCGGCATTCTGACTAAGGCCAAATTGCCGCATAACGTGTTGAATGCGAAACAGCATGCACGTGAGGCCGAAATTATTGCGCAGGCTGGTCGTCCGAAAGCGATCACCATCGCGACCAATATGGCCGGTCGTGGTACCGATATCGTCCTCGGCGGTAACGTTGCCAAGCAAGTACAAATTATTGATGCCAACGATGCGTTGAGCGATGCCGACAAGGCCGCACAAGCAGCGAAGTTGCGTGAAGAATGGCAATCGCTGCATGACCATGTGGTCACTGCGGGTGGCTTGCACATTATCGGTACCGAGCGTCATGAATCGCGTCGTGTCGATAACCAGTTGCGCGGTCGTTCCGGTCGTCAGGGTGATCCAGGTTCTTCGCGTTTCTACCTGTCGCTGGACGATGCATTGCTGCGTATTTTTGCCGGTGACCGCGTACGCGCGATCATGGATCGTTTGAAAATGCCGGAAGGCGAACCGATCGAAGCTGGCATCGTGTCGCGTTCGATTGAATCGGCGCAGCGCAAAGTGGAAGCACGTAACTTCGACATTCGTAAGCAATTGCTCGAATACGATGACGTTGCCAACGACCAGCGTAAAGTGATTTACCAGCAGCGTAATGAATTGCTGGAAACCACCGATGTGTCGGAACTGATCACTTCCTTGCGTCAAGGCGTGTTCGCCGATCTGTTCCGCACTTACGTGCCGGAACAGTCGATGGAAGAACAATGGGATCTGGCCGCACTCGACGCAGTCTTGCGTGATGAGTGGAAGGTCGAGTTCTCGCTGGTTAAAGTGCTGGAAGCCGAGCCGAATATCACCGATGAAGAAATGCTGGAACGTCTGGTGAAATTCACTGACGATATCTATGCACAAAAAGTCGAGATCGTCGGCAAGGATGCATTTGCCGGCTTTGAACGCAGCGTCATGTTGCAGGCAGTGGATTCGCACTGGCGTGAACATCTGGCGGCGCTTGATCATTTGCGTCAGGGTATCCATCTGCGCGGTTACGCACAGAAGAATCCTAAGCAAGAATACAAGCGTGAAGCGTTTGAACTGTTTGGTCAGATGCTGAACCTGATCAAGGATGAAGTCGTCAAGATCGTCATGACGGTGCGTATCCAGTCGCGTGAAGAAATCGATGCGGCTGAAGAGCAGTTGTCGCAATCGCATGTGGAAAACGTGCATTATCAGCATGCAGATTTCGACGCTGATGCAGCGCCGGAAGAATTGCTGGCACCGACTGCGGCAGCGAGCGGAGCGAACCAGACGCAGGTCAATGACTTGCCTAAGGTTGGTCGCAACGATCCTTGCCCTTGCGGTAGTGGCAAGAAATACAAGCAATGTCATGGTCGTCTGGCTTAAGGCATAAAGCAACGAGCAGAAACATTGCAACAGGAAGGGCGGGCTATCCCGCCCTTTTGCTTTGGTGGCTGTGCCGCAAACCGGTATGGCCGCTAGCGATTACAATATCGATCTGATTTATTAACCTCTCATATAGAAAACTGCGATGGCCGTTAATCTTCCTCTCCCTATCCCTGAAAATCTGACCGCTGTAGCCGGCATCGAACTCGGCCATGCCGAGGCAGGCATACGTAAAGCTAATCGCAAGGATGTGCTGGTGATGAAGCTGGCGCCGACGGCAACCGTAGCCGGTGTGTTCACGCAAAATCGTTTTTGCGCTGCGCCGGTACAAGTATGCAAAGAACATCTGGGCAAGCTGCAAGCCAGCGCACCTATCCGTGCCCTGGTGATCAACACCGGCAATGCAAATGCCGGTACCGGTGAAACCGGCCTAGCGGATGCCAAAGCGACCTGTAGCGCGCTGGCTGGTCTGCTTGGATGCGATGCCTCCCAGATCCTGCCATTCTCGACCGGCGTCATTCTCGAGCCTTTGCCGATCGATCGTTTGAAAGCAGGTTTGCCGCAAGCAATCGCTAATCTGAAATCGGACAACTGGCATAACGCAGCCTTGTCCATCATGACCACCGATACCCAGCCTAAAGCGGCGTCGCGTCAGGTCAGCATCAATGGTCAGACCATCACGCTGACCGGTATCAGCAAGGGTGCCGGCATGATCAAGCCAAATATGGCGACCATGCTGGGCTTCATGGCGATGGATGCAAAAGTGGCGCAGCCGGTACTCGATCATTTGACCAAAGAAGTGGCGAATCGCTCGTTCAACTGCATCACCATCGATGGCGATACCTCGACCAATGATTCCTTCATCGTGATTGCGACCGGTGCGGCGGCAGTCGAAGTGAATGCGATTGATACCCCGGAATATCAGGCATTGGCGGCCGCGGTACTGGGTTTGTCGCAAGAACTGGCGCAAATGATCGTACGCGATGGTGAGGGCGCGACCAAGTTTATTACCGTCACAGTGGAAGAAGGCAAGAACGTCGAAGAGTGCCGCAAGATTGCCTACTCGATCGCCCATTCACCATTGGTAAAAACGGCGTTCTTTGCATCTGACCCAAATCTTGGCCGCATTCTGGCGGCAATTGGTTATGCCGGTGTGGACGATCTCGATGTGACCACGCTGAACCTGTATCTGGATGATGTGTGGGTCGCTAAAAACGGCGGCCGCAATCCTGATTATCAGGAAGCCGATGGACAGCGCGTGATGAAGCAAAGCGAAATCACCGTACGCGTCAAACTCGGCCGCGGCAATGCAGATGCCACCATCTGGACCTGTGATCTGTCGCACGAGTATGTGACGATTAACGCCGATTACCGTTCCTGATCCATGCAGCGCCTGCGCTGCTGAACCACTTTAATTTGCTCAATCACGATGACACAACTTGAACAGTTTTTAACCCGCGCCGAAGCCTTGCTCGGACGTCTCGAAGCTTTCTTGCCACCAGCAGTGGCAACGCCGGACTGGAATGCAGGCATCGCTTTTCGCTGGCGCAAATCCAGCGGCAAGGATGGTCGCGGTTATCTGCAACCGGTGGCACACCTGTCACCGATCGCTTTGACCGACTTGCATAACATCGCACCGCAGAAGCTGCAGATCGAACAAAACACACGGCAGTTTGTCGAGGGCGTACCGGCCAATAATGTGTTGCTGACCGGCGCACGCGGTACCGGCAAGTCTTCGCTGATCAAGGCTTGTCTGAATCAGTTTGCGGACCGCGGCTTGCGTCTGATTGAAGTCGACAAGGATGACCTCGGTGATCTGGCCGATATCGTTGATTTGGTATCCGGCCGTCCTGAGCGCTTTATTATTTTCTGTGACGATTTGTCGTTTGAAGAAGGCGAGAGCGGTTACAAGGCCTTGAAGGTTGCGCTGGATGGCAGCATTTCTGCACAGTCCGACAATGTGCTGATCTATGCCACTTCGAACCGTCGCCATTTGCTGCCGGAGCGCATGTCAGACAACGCCAGCTACAAAACGGACGACAACGGCGACTTGCATCCGGGCGAGACAGTGGAAGAGAAAATCTCATTGTCCGAGCGCTTTGGTTTGTGGGTCACCTTTTATCCATTCCGTCAGGATGACTACCTGGATATCGTGGCGCACTGGCTCAAGCATTTTGGTTGCAATCCGCAACAGATAGAAGAAGCACGTACCGAAGCTTTGCAATGGGCTTTGCAACGTGGCTCACGCTCCGGTCGTGTGGCATGGCAATTCGCCAAAGACCACGCCGGGAAAATGCCGAAGTAAGTAATTCATGGAGCGTGTCTGCGTTGCGCGGGCACGCTAGTCTGATCTGTCTCTGAGCCTGCCGCCATGTCCGAAATCAAAGCCACCCCCATCGATGTCGCTGTCGGTATTCTGATGAAGCCGAATGGCGACGTTTTACTTGGTCAGCGACCAGATGGAAAACCGTATGCCGGTTACTGGGAATTCCCCGGTGGCAAGGTGGAAGCGGGTGAGGCCATCTTCGATGCGCTCAAGCGCGAATTTGTCGAAGAGCTGGGCGTCGAAGTGCTGACGGCAGAACCATGGTGTGGCGTCGAGCACGTCTATCCGCATGCGCATGTGCGTCTGCATTTCTATATCAGTCAGGAATGGCGCGGCGAGCCGCAAAGTCTGGAGAATCAGGCCTTTGCGTGGCAGGGCAGTGTGGGAGTGGAGCCTTTGTTGCCAGCGACGATACCGCTGATTGAGTGGCTGGACCGGCTGCGGTATCCATCCGCACCAGCTTAATAGCTAGCAGTTCAAGGTTGTGGCGGTGGCGGGATATCGTCATCCAGGTCATCCAGCGGATTGACGACAGGAATCACATACTTTTCTTCAGCCCAGGCACCGAGGTCGATTTGTTTGCAACGGTTGGAGCAGAACGGGCGAAATTTGCTCAGCTCTGTCCATTCCACTTTGGTGCCGCAGGTCGGGCAATTTACTGTTGTAACCATCACTTATCTACTCTGCAGCTTCAGAAGCTGCACAAGCTCAATTCAAAGGGCACATCGCCTTCAAATGCTTTTGGCTTCATGTCGCCATCCTGGGATGTAAAGCGTATCCACAGCATGTACTTGTTGGCGGATATTTCCGGAATCGCTCCCAGACTTTCATCTATATTCAGACGCAGCATCTGGTAAGCCTTACCCTGCAGCATTTGCTGGTAGCTGCCGGTTTGCGCAATCATTTTTACCGGACGGCCGGATTCACGCAGCAGACGCAAGACCATACCGATCGCATCGAACAGCGGCGCTAATGGGGTAAACCATTTGTGGATGTCGGCCAGACGTTGCTCGGCCGAGTCGTGCTGCCACGCATAATAAGAAGGCAAGTCGAATTCGCAAGCGCCACCCGGGATGATGGTGCGGCCACGGATGCTCATCAGCCATTCGTTTTCACGGATGTGCTGGCCGGTCTTGCCTTGCGATGCGATCAGGGCGGTGCTGATGCGATCCAGGTCAAACAGGATGGCATCCAGCATTTCTGCTTCGACGTTCGGATTGGATTTAAAACCGAGTAGGGTTTGCTTTTGACGTTCCAGCTCTTGCAGGAGATCCGATTTGAGATCGGCGCGACCAGCCACCTCCAGCATTTCGAACATGGTGGCAAGGGCAACGTGGTGATGCTGCGGATGGTCTTGACCGATAAAGAAAGCGAATTTCTCGTATAGGTCTTCTAGCCGCAACAACGTGCGAATACGCTCGTTGAAAGGGTATTCGTAGACAATCAAAGTGGCATCCCTTAAAAGTTAAAACCGGGCAATACGAGCTAATGTTGTGATTCTGAACGAAGCTGCGACAAAATACAAATGATGCAACGATTTTGTTTGGGATTCAGTAAAAAGGCCTGCACTTCCGCGCTGCTTTTATTTGGTTTTTTGTTAGCTTCCGTCACCGGATTGCAGCTATAGACCGTGATCCGGCACTAACGTTCACTTGGCTTGCGCCAGCTTTACATATTGCTGATGCAGCGCCAGCACCTGCGGCAATAGCGCGGCGCTATCACCTTCGTTGTGGATGACGTCGTCCGCTGCTTCCAGTCTGGCACTGCGGCTGGCCTGACTGGCGATGATCTTGCGCACCTGTTGCTCGCTCAAATTATTGCGTTGCATCACGCGCTGTACCTGTACTTCTTCAGGGCAGTCGACCGTTAGCACGCGCGCTACCCGCTGCTGCCAGATACCGGATTCCAGTAACAGCGGCACCACGAATAGCAAATAGGCTCCGCTAGCCTGTTGCGCTGCCTCACGGGTAGCCCGGCGTATGAGTGGGAACAGGATGGCTTCCAGGCGCTGCTTGTCATTCGCATCAGCAAACACACGGGCGCGCATCGCGGTCCGGTCCATCGCGCCATCGGGCAGGATGAGAGCGTCACCGAAAGCGGCGCGAATGGCGGGTATAGCCTGGCCATCGGTGGCGGTTAGCTGGTGCGCAATCAGGTCAGTATCGATCACAGCCGCGCCTTGCGCTGCGAACAGGTCGGCGACGGTGCTTTTGCCGCTACCTATGCCGCCGGTCAGGCCGACAGAAAAACGATCGAAAGTGCCCAGCTCATCCATATTGTTTAATAAAAGCCCAGATACATGTCGGCCAGCGGTTTGCCGTAGATCAGCGCGATCAAGCCCGCCGCGGCAAGGTAGGGGCCAAATGGAATCGGCACTTCGCGTCCGCGTTTGGCCACCACGATGAGGGCGATGCCGACCACTGCGCCTACCAGTGATGATAATAAGATGATGGCAGGCAACATTTTCCAACCCAGCCACGCGCCCAGTGCTGCCAGCAGCTTGAAGTCACCATAACCCATGCCTTCTTTGCCGGTCAGCATTTTGAACAGCCAGTATATAGACCACAGGCTCAGATAGCCGGCGGCGGCACCGATCACGGCTTCATCCAGTGGCACAAAGGTAGCGTTCAGATTGACCAGCAAGCCTAGCCACAACAGTGGCAGGGTCAGATCGTCGGGCAGCAATTGGGTATCGATATCGATGAAGGTCATCGCGATCAGCAGATAGGCAAACAGCAGGGTGCTGAGACCAAGCAGGCCACTGCCGAAGTGCCAGATCAGGAAGGCTGACAGCACGCCGCTCAGCAATTCGATGATCGGATAGCGGATCGAGATCGGTGTTTTGCAGGCGACGCATTTGCCACCGATGGCGACATAGCTGATCACCGGAATGTTTTGCAGCGCGCCGATCTGATGGCCGCATTGCGGACAGGCCGAACGTGGCACGATCAGGTTGTAGCGGTCTTCATGTGGCAGCGGCTGGCCGTTTTCATTCGCAACGTAGTTGTCCGATTCACGCTGCATCATTTTCGGGATGCGGTGTATCACGACGTTGAGGAAGCTACCTATCAATAAGCCAAATACGCCTGCGACAACGGCAGGTAATACGCTGCCCGCAGGGGCAGACCAAAGTAAATCCATCATCAGACCACAGAACCCAATTTGAAAATAGGCAGGTACATCGCAATCACCAGACCGCCGATCAGTACGCCCAGGATGACCATGATCAGTGGTTCCATCAGGCTGGACAGCGAGGCCACGGCTTCGTCGACTTCGTCTTCATAGAAGTCGGCGACTTTGCTCAGCATATTGTCGAGCGAGCCGGATTCTTCGCCGATCGATACCATCTGCGTCACCATGTTCGGAAAGACGTCAGCGTTTTGCATGGCGACCGTCAGGCTGGTGCCGGTGCTGACATCGGTCTGTATGCGTTTGGTGGCATCCAGATAAACCGCATTACCAGCTGCGCCGCCGACCGAGTCCAGCGATTCGACCAGCGGTACGCCGGCTGCGAACATGGTGGCTAGCGTACGGGTCCAGCGTGCGATGGTCGCTTTGCGGATGACGGCACCAAAGATAGGCAGCTTCAGCAGCAGCTTGTCCATCGAGCGTTGCATCTTCAGTGAGCGCTTCCACGATTGGAAGAACAGGTAGAGGCCGCCAAATAAGAGACCGAAAATGATGTACCAGTTGGACACCATAAAGTCAGACATCGCCATCACCATCAGCGTCGGTGCCGGCAGATCGGCACCAAAGCTCTTGAACACTTCCTTAAAGGCTGGCACCACCCAGATCATGATGACGGCTGTCACGATGAAAGCCACCGCCAGAATCGCGACTGGATAAAACATCGCAGATTTGATCTTGGCTTTGATCGCCAGCGTTTTTTCCTTGTAGATTGCAAGGCGGGTCAGCAGATCTTCCAGAATACCCGCTTGCTCACCGGCGCCGACCAGATTGCAAAACAGCGGATCGAAATAGAGCGGAAATTTGCGGAAGGCCTGATTCAGACTGGTCCCGGTTTCGACATCGGCGCGGATGTCTTGCACCAGCTTGGAAACGGATGGATTGTCATGCCCCTTGGCGACGATATCGAAGGATTGCAGCAGCGGTACGCCGGCTTTCATCATGGTGGCGAGCTGGCGTGTGAACAGGGTGATGTCCTTTTCGCTGACTTTCTTGCCGCTGCGATAGCTTTTCTTTTTGACCTTGGTGACCAGCACACCCTGACGGCGCAGCGTCGCGCTGACGACAGATTCACCGCCGGCACGCAGTTCGCCGCGCACGAGCTTGCCGGATTTGTCCTTACCTTCCCAGGCGAATACAGATTCTTTGGGAAGTGTTGCGCTTCCGACCTTACGTGCGGATGTTGCCATGCATAGACCTCTTTATTATTCGTTGGTGCAGCCGAGAATTTCTTCCAGGCTGGTCATCCCCAGTTTGACCTTCACCAAACCTGATTCGCGCAAGGTACGCACGCCGTCTTTTTTGGCTTGCGCTTCAATTTCCATCGAGGTGCCGTGGCTCAGGATGATGCTTTCGATTTCTTCGCTGATCGGCATGATTTGGTAAATGCCGACCCGTCCCTTGTAGCCGCTGCCGCTGCAACGTTCGCAGCCGACCGGTTTATAGGGCAGCCAGGTACCATCCAGATCGTGTTCGCTAAAGCCTGCTTCCAGCAGTGCTTCATCCGGGATCACCGTGGTTTGTTTGCAGGAACACAGACGGCGCGCCAGACGTTGTGCGGTGATCAGGATCACCGACGACGCGATATTAAACGGAGCGACGCCCATATTCATCAGACGTGTCAGGGTGGCTGGCGCATCGTTGGTATGCAGCGTCGAGAACACCATATGCCCGGTTTGCGCTGCCTTGATCGCAATATCGGCAGTTTCCAGATCACGGATCTCACCCACCATGATGATGTCCGGATCTTGCCGCAGGAAAGCCTTCAGCGCGACCGGAAAGGTGAGGCCGGCTCTGTCATTGACGTTGACCTGATTGACGCCGGGCAGATTGATCTCGGCCGGGTCTTCCGCGGTCGAGATATTGATGCCCGGTTTGTTCAGAATATTCAGGCAGGTATACAGCGAAACGGTTTTGCCGGAGCCGGTCGGGCCGGTCACCAGCACCATGCCGTAGGGGCGCTGAATCGCATTGAGCAGGGTTTCTTTTTGATCCGGGTCGTAACCCAGCGCCTCGATCCCCATTTGTGCCTGTGAACCGTCCAGAATACGCATGACGATTTTTTCGCCAAACAGGGTGGGCAGGGTACTGACGCGGAAATCGATAGAGCGGGTTTTCGACATCACCAGCTTCATGCGGCCGTCTTGCGGTACGCGTTTTTCCGAGATGTCGAGTTTGGAAATGACTTTGATGCGCGATGCCAGCTTTTCCTTGATCGCCAGCGGTGGCTGCGCGATATCACGCAATACACCATCGACCCGGAAGCGGATGCGATAAAACTTTTCAAATGGTTCGAAATGCAAATCGGAGGCGCCGAGATTGATCGCATCCACCAAAATCTTTTGCAGGAATTTGACGATAGGGGCATCGTCGATGTCGGCGGTGGCGCCATCGACCGGGGTTGCCAGTTCTTCCTCGATAAAATCGATATCGAGGTCGTCGCCTATCAATTCATTCAGGCCTTGCTCTGCGCTTTGCCCCAGCTTTTCGATCAGCTTGAGCAGCGTCGGGTGGTCGACAATGATAGGTTCGACCGCCAGTTCAGTCTGGAATTTGATTTGGTCCAGCGCTTGCGAATTGGTCGGATCCGAGATCGCGATCGACACTTTATTACCGCGTTTGGCCAGCGCGATGACGCACTGGCTTTGCATCAGCTTGGTGTCGATGATTTTTTCCGGCAACAGGCTGGTATTGAATGCGGCCAGATCCAGTAGCGGGTAACCAAAGGTTTCGGAACAGAAAGCGGCAAGTCTGGCGGAATTGATGATTTCGCTTTTGAGCAAACTATCAATAAACGGACTTTTTTCGGTGGCAGCTTGTTTGGAAATGCTGTCGGCTTGCTGTTGCGTCAGCTTGCCCGCTTGCAACAGTGCGCGGGCGAGACCTGGCATTGCATTATTTGACGCCGAACTAGGGAGGACTGCAGCCATGTATTTACGCCAGGAGCATCAAGAGGTGCTTTAGATAATGCCTCTAGGCACCTGTTTTGTAAAGATATCCTACGGGAAATGTTACTTTTCGCGCATAAAATGCAACGCCTGTCACCATCGGCCTGAGGTGCCGTGCTGGCAACTGATTTGTCGCGGAAAAATCGAGAGGAATAAGGGCGGGTGGACGCGGTGCGGCATGCCGCCGCACCGGTGTTTCTTGTTGGTTAGTGATTGCGATTGACGGCGAAGGTGCTGAGCTTGAGCAAGGCATCCTTGAACGCATTGTCGGGCAAGCCTGCAATCGACGCGGTGGCGCGTGCTGACGCTTCTTCTGCCTTGCGTTTGGTGTAATCCAGCGCACCGGAAGTCGTGACGGCTTGCAATACTGCGTCGAAATGCTGTTCGTCGCCGTTTTCGATGCAGCTGCGTACCAATTCCCTTTGTTCCGGGGTGCCGTGTTCCATCAGATAGATCAGCGGCAGGGTCGCCTTGCCTTCGCGCAGGTCGTCGCCGACGTTTTTGCCGATATCATCGGCCTGGCCGGAGTAATCGAGGACGTCATCGATCAGCTGGAAAGCAGTGCCGAGCGAGCGACCGTACTCTGCGGCAGCTTCGATTTCTTCATCGGAGGCACCGGCGATGAGGGTGCCTAGCTGGGCGGCGGCTTCAAACAATTTGGCTGTTTTCGAGCGGATGACCTGGGTATAGCGCTCTTCGGATACGTCCGGATCATGCATATTTAACAACTGCAGCACTTCGCCTTCGGCGATCACATTGGTCGCATCCGCCAGAATTTGCATGATGCGGATATCGCCGACGCTCACCATCATCTGGAAGGCACGTGAATACAGGAAGTCGCCGACCAGTACCGAAGCGGCATTGCCGAACAGGGCATTGGCGGTTTTGCGGCCGCGGCGCAGTGAGGATTCATCGACCACATCATCGTGCAGCAGGGTGGCGGTATGGATAAATTCAACTACTGCAGCCAGTTGGTGGTGGTCGCTGCCACGATAACCATAGGCGTTAGCCATCAGCAAGACCAAGACCGGCCGTATGCGTTTGCCGCCAGCGCTGATGATGTAATCGGCGATTTGATTGACCAAGGCCACTTCAGAGTGAAGTTTCTGGCGAATCACGGTATCGACTGCATTCAAATCAGCTGCGATGGGTTGTATAAGCAGGTTTTGAGCGGAGGGTGCGGAAGCGGAAACCAAGTTGAGCCTGACCAATAAGCGTTGATAAGAAGCGTTAATTTACGGAATTATACGACGAGCTGGGACGGAAACGTTGCTTACCCGCTACGGAGCAAGGTCTTATCCACCCCTAAAGCGCCGTGAAAGGCTGTCTTTTTAACACAGTAATACAGGCTTTGACCGAGTTCGTAAGTCCATGTATAATTGGAGGTTTTCCCGATTCCATCTGCGTTGTTTCAGGCGGATTCAAGAGAAAAAGTCCTTTAATCATTTGATGAGGTTTCACATGTACGCGGTCATAAA
>RCUQ01000033.1_pt1 | contig 190231 bp, 175 predicted proteins | sample 2166351 | NCBI WGS metagenome assembly RCUQ01 (sample SAMN09932597, study PRJNA488358) | compost metagenome | feature: garden; material: soil; isolation source: compost soil in acetonitrile-enriched culture | place: Germany: Experimental Botanical Garden Goettingen | collected 2016-01-27 | reverse complement strand
AGGCGCGGCCAGAGGGATTCGAACCCCCGACCTAATGATTCGTAGTCATTCGCTCTATCCAGCTGAGCTATGGCCGCCCAACAAGAACTACTTTACCAGAGTGGGAGGGACGATACAAGCTCTTGGCGACAAGTTTGAGCCTCCGATGTTTCCGGAAATCCTTGACGCTGTTTTGGATCTGGCCAAAAAGAGACGGGCTGGACCCACCGGTTCCAACCCGTCTTCCCATCGGGCGCGGCCAGAGGGACGAACTTGGAACGTGGCCAAGCCCATCGCTGAAGCGGGCACCACGCGTCCTTTTCCGAGGTGGACAACCGTCGGGAACTGGTCCACGATGTAAGGAACCCCATGCCTGGATTGCAGGCCTGTCGCTCCAGCTTGTTACGAGGAAGGATTCGCCTCCCATGGCTAAACGTATCGAACCCAAGCGCAAGACGCCCGCCGACGTTCTTAACGATCTTCGCAACGGTCACCAGGAAGCAATCGGCCATGGTCCCGAGGAAGCGCAACGCTACTTGACCAAGGTCCTTTCGGCACAGCATAGCCTTCCCAATGCCGTGAAGTTCTTCGCGCACGACCTCCTGGTGGAAGCCTGCTATCTGGCGGGGGATACCCAGGCGTGTGCGGAGGCGCTCGAGGGGGCCGAGCGCTACATGCCGGCCGCTCAAGAAGATGCCGAGCGGGAGTTTCGGGACTACTTGCCCGAGTTGCGTTTCTGCGAGCGGGGCATCAGCGTCTATTCCGACGAAGGGGACGTAGAGAAGGCCGTGGCGCTCTGCGACGTGGCGATCGCCCTCGGACTCGGAAAGGCCTACGAGGCCAAGCGCCAGTCCCTGGAACGCCGCCTGTGATGCCTGCGAAAGGCTAGCGGGACGTTCTGCCTGAATCGTTGCTTGCCCCCATTCCAGACCCGGGTCCGGAATGGGGGCAAGCGCTACGAACGAGGGAATGGATCCCGTCGCTAGACGGTTGCGGCTTCCCTGGACGCCAGGTAGCTGGCGTAGCTTCCGACGTGATAGGTGACCCGGCCGTCTCCCTCGAACGCCAGGATGGCGGTCGCCACCCGGTCGAGGAAGTAGCGGTCGTGGCTGACGACGAACGCGCAGCCCGGAAAAACCAAGAGGGCCTCTTCGAGCGCGCGAAGCGTCGACAGGTCGAGGTCGTTGGTCGGCTCGTCGAGGATCAGGACGTTCCCACCCTTGGCCAGCAGCTTCGCGAGCTGAGCCCGGTTCTGCTCGCCTCCCGAGAACTTGGCGAGCAGCGTGTTCTGTTGCTCGCTGCTGAAGAGGAAGCGCGTCAGGTAGCTGCGGACCGTCATGGTCCGATCCTCGGAAACCAGGTAGTCGCCTCCCTCTCCCACGTCCTGGTAGAGGGTCTTGTCCAGGGCGAGTCGAGAACGGCCCTGGTCGGCGTAGACGAAGCGGGTGGTGGGTCCCACCTCGAGCCGGCCCTCGTCGATGGGTTCGAGGCCTTGGATCATGCGCATGAGGGTGGTCTTGCCGCGGCCGTTGGGGCCGACGACGCCGATGCGATCGCCTGCCGCGAGTTCGAGCGTCAAGTCCTCGAAGAGTTTCTTGCCGTGGAAGACCTTGCTCACGCCTTCGAGTTCGAGAATCTTTCGGCCGAGCCGCTGCTCGCCTGTGGGAATGCGCAGGGCGATTTCCTCGGGAAGCGGCGCGCGCTCCTGAGCGGCCAGTTCGTAGTACGCTTGCTCACGGGCCTTGCTCTTGGCTTGACGGGCTTTCGGCTGCTTGCGCACCCAGGCCAGCTCGCGGGCGAGCAGGTTCTGACGGGATTTCTCCGAGTGGGCGTCGGCCTCGAGCTTGGCGGCCTTGGCCTCCAGGAACTCCGAGTAATTGCCCACGTAGGTCGAGACTTGGCCGTTCTCCAGTTCGACCATGCGGTTGGTGACCCGGTCGAGGAAATAGCGGTCATGGGTGACCAGCAGGACGCTGCCGCGGTAGCTCGCGAGGAAACCCTCGAGCCAGGTGATGCTCTCGGTGTCGAGGTGGTTCGTGGGCTCGTCGAGGATCAAGAGATCCTGCCGGGAGACCAACGTGCGAGCCAGGGAGACGCGTCGGCTCTCGCCGCCGGAGAGGGTGTCCACGAGGCGATCGTCAGGGGGAACCCGCAGGTGGGTCATGACGGTTTCGACCGTGCGCTCGAGGTCCCAGGCGCCCGAGTGGTCGAGTTCCTCGGCGAGGGCGGCCTGGGCCTCGACGAGGCCTTCGAACTCGTCCTCGGTGGCCGTTTCCAGGCGCGTGCCGATCGCATTGTAGTCGGCGAGCAGTTTGAGGAGGTCCGCCACGCCTTCCATGACGCTTTCGCGGACGGTGCGCCCCGGAGCGAGCGCGAATTCCTGGGGTAGGTAGGCCACGCGTAGGCCGCGCCCCGTGATGACCTCGCCGGCGTCGGGTTTCATGGCTCCCGCCATGATCTTGAGGAGGGTGGTCTTTCCGGCGCCGTTGACGCCGAGGAGGCCGAGGCGATCGCCGTAATGGATCGTGAGCGAGACGTCGCGGATGATTTCCTTCGCGGAGTAACGATGATGGATGTGGTTGACGGAGAAGATGGGATCTCCCTTACGATATTCTTGCATAAGGCCCATCGTATCACGCTTCCGGCTGGATCTCGCCCCGAAGATGCCGTGACGACGGCGCTAAAGGCGCGATCGCTCAAGCAAAAGACGAAGGGGGCTTCAACCAATTGGTTGAAGCCCCCTTCGTGTGAGGCGCGGCCAGAGGGATTCGAACCCCCGACCTAATGATTCGTAGTCATTCGCTCTATCCAGCTGAGCTATGGCCGCCCGACAAAATCTAAGATATCACCTTGGCCGAAACTGTGCAAGCATCTAGTTCCGAAAAACTTGGAGGAAATTTAATCCGCTCATTACCTTGCTTTCCGCTGCCATGCGAGAATGCCTTGCGTGCCCTGCCGCGCATACGCAAAGATTGCGGACGCCGCGATCGTTTCACGTGCGCTAGGATAGTCTTAACGCGTCCATCATTTTCGAGGAGAAACCACCTATGCGACTCGACCCGACCTGGCAGCAGCGCGCCGTGACCCCCGAAGAAGCCGTCTTGCCCATCAAGAACGGCATGCGGGTTTTCCTTCACGGCGCCTGCGCGTCCCCGATTCCGCTCGAGGAGGCTATGGCCGCCCGTACGGACGTTCACGGGGTCGAGGTCTACCACCTCCACATGGCCGGTCCCGCTCCTTACGCCGAGCCCGACAAGGCCGGCCGTTTCCACGCCAACTCCCTCTTCACCGGCGCCAACATGCGCCAAGCCGTCAACGAGGGGCGTGCGGACTACGTGCCGATCTTCCTCTCGGACATTCCCTGGCTCTTCACGTCCCGCCAGATTCCTCTGGACGTCGCCATCGTCCAGCTCTCCTATCCCGACGAGCACGGCTACTGCAGCCTCGGAACCTCGGTGGACACGGCCCGGGCCGCCGTCGACACGGCTCCCATTCTGATTGCCGAGATCAACAAGCAGATGCCCCGGACTCATGGCAACAGCTTCGTCCACATCAGCAAGATCGACCGCTTCATCCTCACCGATCGCCCCCTGATGACCCACGAGCCGTCCGTCATTTCCGACGTCGAGCGCGAAATCGGTACCCTCATCGCCGACCTCATCGAGGACGGTTCGACCCTGCAAATGGGCATCGGCGCCATTCCTGACGCCGTCCTGGCGCAGCTCGGCAACAAGGTCGACCTGGGTATCCATACCGAGATGTTCTCGGACGGCATCGTCCCGCTCGTCGAGGGGGGCGTCATCACCAACCGGCGCAAGAACTTCAAGCGGGGCCGACTGGTCACCAGCTTCATCAACGGAACCCAGCGCCTCTTCGACTTCGTCGACAACAACCCTACCGTCGAGTTCCATCCCTGCGATTACACCAACGATACGGCGGTCATCCGCCGGAACGATCGGGTCGTGGCCATCAACAGCGCCTTGGAAGTCGACATCACGGGCCAGGTTTGCGCCGATTCGATCGGCTGGAGGGTCTACTCCGGCATCGGCGGCCAGATGGACTTCATCCGCGGAGCCGCGCTCTCGCGGGAGGGCAAGCCCATCATCGCCTTGCCTTCCACGGCCTGTAAGGGGACCGTCTCGCGAATCGCCCCCATGTTGAAACCGGGGGCCGGCGTGGTGACCACCCGAGGCCACGTCCACTGGGTCGTCACGGAGTACGGGGCCGTCAACCTGCACGGACTCTCCCTGCGGCAGCGGGCGGACGCCCTCATCTCGATCGCGCACCCGGATTTCCGCGGCGAACTGCGGACGGCCATCAAGGAGGCGAAGGTCTTCTCCTACAACGTCCCGCAAGAAGTCCATTAGGCATTCTCCTCGCGCGAGATACGCTACCATGGGGTGGTCCGGTCCGGGCCACCCCAACGCGTCGGGAAAGGGAGGGCAACGATGGCAAGACGACCCGTCGATCGACCCCTTCAGGTCTTCACCCAGCTCGTCTTCTACTCGGTACTCGTCTTGCTGGCGGGTATCCTCATCCGACCCTTCTGGGAAGCCCTCGCCTGGGCTCTCGTCATCGCATTCGTGACCTGGCCGACTTTCCGTCGGCTTCTGAGGGCCTTGAAGGGCCAACAGACCCTCGCCGCCTTCCTCATGCTGCTGGTCGTCGTCACCGTCGTGGCGGTGCCGCTCACGCTGATCCTGCGAGCCGCCGCGGTCGAAGGAGCGCTGATGCTGGAGTCGATTCGCGCTTGGCTGGCCTCGAACCCCTTTCCCGCGATCCTCGAGCGCTACCCCCAGTTGGCCCTCATCTGGGAGAATGCCCTGGAGCCCCTGATTCACGATTCGAAGCGGCTGGGAGAAACGCTCGGTTCCCAGGCGCTACCCTGGTTGAAGGCGATCGCCGGGGCCGGCACCAACCTCTTCCAGCTCGGGCTGGCCTTCTTCACCCTCTTCTTCTTCTACCGAAACGGCGAGAATTACGCCCGCAAGACGCGAGCGGTCCTGCGCCGCTTCCTCGGGGACGATATCGATCGGATCTTGTACCCGGTACGCGAGACGACCCGGGCGGTCTTCTTCGGGGTCATCCTCGCGGCCCTCTCGCAGGGGGCGGTGGCGGGCCTCGGCTATACCCTCTTCGGGATTCCCTCTCCCGTCCTCCTCGGCATTCTGACCGGGATCTGCGCCTTGTTGCCCTTCGGGGCGACCGTGATCTGGGTGCCGGCCGGCGCATGGCTCTTGTTGCAGGGCGAACTTTGGCAGGGCATCGGTCTGCTGCTCTGGGGGGTACTCGCCATCAGTACCATCGACAACCTGGTCCGTCCGCTCTTCATCAGCGGAACGACCCGATTGCCTTACCTTCAGGTCTTCTTCGCGTTTCTGGGAGGGCTCGCGGCCTTCGGACTCCTGGGGCTCTTCCTGGGACCCGCCATCCTCTCGATCTGGATGGTGCTCTGGGAGGAATGGGCCCGTCCAATCGACGAGGGCCTGGCCGAAGCCGAGCCCTCTCGAAGCTAGTTGATGAAGTTGCCGACGGCCTTCACGAATTCCGGATGGTCCACGTAAGGGTTCCGGTTGCCCTGGACGGCGTAGATGCCGTCGTTGCGCTTCCGCTCGGCGGCGTCCACCGGATCGAGCACGTGCCACTTCTTGAGGGTTTCCTCTTCCACGCGGAAGTTGCTGACATCCGCGCCGCCGCGGTAGCCGTAAACCGTGTAGAAGTAGAAGAGGGCGCGGGCGACGTCGCCCTTGTGCTCGTCACGGGGCTCGAAAACGGTCTTGCCCTTCCCATTGATGCCCAGGATGCTTTGCTTGCCACCGACTTCGAGCTTAGGGAACGCGTGAGTCGGCTGCTTCACCTCGCCGAAGGGATGCGAGCCGCGAGCGCCGTTGGTCTCGACGTCCGAGGGGAAGAGGTGGTGAAGGTCGGCCTTGGCGGGGCCGGTGGCGCCCAAGCTCTGGGGCCAGGTGTGCTCGGTGTTGAGGCCGCTGCCGTCCTTGAAGGCCGTACCGGAGTCCTTGACGCCCGAAACCTTCATGCCCGTGTAGACGCAGTCCACGACGTTATTGTCGAGGTCGTCGTCGAGGTCCCCGAACATCACGTTGCGGGCGCCGTTGTACCCCAGGTCCTTGTGCTTGGAAACGGTGCTCTGAAGCGTCACCAGCAGGGCCATGCCCGTCTGGCCTTGCGCCGCCTGGTAGTAATTGGCCGGCGCTCCGGCGCGTGCCGAGAGCTTACCCTGCGAGCCGTACTGGGGAGCCACCATCTCGGTCGGCAATCCGCAGCCGACGAGCAAGCTCGCCATCAAAAGCCCCGTGAGACCCAGGTTTAGGCGTTTCATACAAACCTCATTGTCTAGTACGTGCCTGTCGTGGAAGAGTCAAAGTGATTTCGACCTTGGCTGCCTTAACCTTCTCATAAAGTTAGTGGTGGCACAAGTAGGAACTTGAGCGCTAGGTCGTTGGTACATCGTCCGGAATGGCGAGCTCAAACCCCGCTTTGAGGCCACCTTCCGGAACTGCATCGAGATCGAGCGTCCCTCCCATCAACTCGATGAGTCTTCGGCAGATGTAGAGTCCCAGTCCTGTCCCCCCGGCGGTCCGGTGACGTTCCAGGCGAACGAACTTGCCCGTCAGCCGCTTTACCTCGTCGGGGGCGAGCACGTCACCGGGGTTCGTCACGGTGAAACGAATGCCGTCGGTCGTGTCTCGAATTTCGAGGTCGACCACCCCGTTCACGGGAGAGTACTTGATGGCATTATCGAGAAGATTGAGGAGGACTTGCTCGACGCGCGACGCATCGGCGGTCAAGACCCGACGCTTGGTCTTCTTATGGACCTCGATGTTCACGGGGCGCGGGTATTTGAGCTTAAGGCCCTGAATCAGCTTACCGAGAACGACTTCCCATTCGAAGGGCTCGGCATGCAGGGAGAGCATCCCGCCTTCGAGGCGGGAGACGTCGAGCACGTCCTCGACGAGGCGGCCGAGATGCTCGGCGCGATCGTCGATCATCCGGACGAACTCGCTGCGCTCGGCCTCGGATAGCGATCCGCCGTGGCGCAGCAAGACGGCCGCATAGCCGCGGATGACCGTGATGGGGGTCCTCAACTCATGCGAGGCGATGGACAGGAACTCGGTCTTCATGGCGTCGAGTTCCTTCAAGGACATCATCATGCGGGAGTGCACGAGCGCCACCGAGAGTTGCTCGGCGATCGCTTCGATCAGGCGAATGTTCGACGCATCCCAGTGCCGCGGATGGGAGGCTTCCAGGAGGAGCAGGCCCTTCAACTCCGCCTCGAGCAAGATGGGGGCGGCGGCGACGGATTCCGCCATGACGTGTCCGATTTCGCCGACGTGAGGAGGCATGGGGCTTGCGAAGCCGTAGGCTTTCACGTCGTCGACCGCGACCACGCAGCGATCGGCGAGCGTGTCCCAGGCCACGGGCCAGACCGCCCCAGCGGCCGGATTACTGCTCGACTCTCCCTCAGCCCTCCGAATATGAAGCTCCCCCGCATCGTCGGGAAACCAGACCGAGCAACGGGTCAAGTCCAGCTCATGGTGAAGGCCGGTGACCACGGTCTCGAGAATGGCGTCGAAATCGAGCGAGCGATGCAGGGAGGCCGTGATCCGATGGAGCAGGGAGTAGTAAGCGAGTTCTCGCTCGCTGCGCGAGGGATCATGGTTCTGGCGGAGGCGCAGGCTCTTGGGGATGCGTTTGAAGAGACTATCCATGGGCATTCGCCTCTTTCAAGGGTTGAAGCGTCCGCATGAGCGGCAAAGCGACGCCTAGGATCAGCAGTAGGACGCCGCCGACCGCCATGATGGCTCCGGCGGGAACCCCGACCGTCGCGAGCCCCGCCGATCCGTACGAGAGGGGCATCAAGGCCATGATGAGCGTCATCAACAGGCCCATGAAGCGTCCCAACCGTTCGGGAGGAACGTTCTCCTGGAAGAACGTCATCGATACCACGTTCATCACCGAAAGAGCGCCCCCCAACACGAGGAGAGCCCCAATGAAAACCGGATAGCTGGCCCAGGTGCCCATGAGGAGGAGAGCGAGCCCCGGGATGGCAAGGCCGTATTGAATGGCGAGCCGACGGTTCTTCACCGAGCCGGTGCGCATCAGGGCCAGCGCTCCGAGGATCATCCCGACCCCGATGCTTCCTTCGAGGACGCCGAGCCCGCCGGCGCCAACCGCAAAGACGTCTTTGGCGTAGTAGGGCAGAAACACGGTGACGGGCACCAGCAGGAAGTTCGCCACGGCGAAGAGGCCTAGCAAGGTGGCGATCGCCGGGTTCTCCTTGAGCACCGCGAAGCCCCCGACCATCTCGCTCCATGGGGACGCCGGTGCGGGAGTCTCGCCGACGTCGGCGGGCGGAGCCGGGTGACGCTTCAGGCGCAGGGCCAGCATGCAGAGGCTGCTCAGGGTGTACGTCACGGCCGTCGCGAGGAAGGCCGCGGGGGTCCCCAGCATCGCCAGCAAGGCTCCACCAATGGCCGGTCCAAAGACCAGTGCCCCCTGGGCCGTCATCTCCTGGAGCGAGTTCGCGCGAATCAGATCGGGTTCGTCGACCAGGTCGGGGATGGCGGCCATCGCCGCGGGGCTGAAGACCGCCGCCAAGGTCGAAACCAGCGCCGTTCCGGCCATGAGCATGGGCAAGGTGAGCAGCTGGGTCCAGGCCAGGTAAGCCAGAAGCATGACAATCAGGCCGTTACCCGCTTCGCAAGCCACCATCAGGGCGCGGCGGTCGAACTTGTCGGCCAGCACTCCGGCAAAGAGTCCCACGATGACGAACGGAAGCGAGGTCGCGACGAGTGCCCAGCTGACGGCCGCGAGGCTGCCGCCTTGTTCCATGGCCCACCAGACGAGGCCAATCTGGAGGACCTTGGCGCCAATCTGGGAGACGCCTTGGCCCGACCAGAGGAGCAGAAAGTCCCGATTGCGGGCCAAGGGGGGATGACGTCGGACGAGGCTGGCTTCCGTGAGCGAACTAGCCATCATGTCTCCGGTCGATCACCTTCCGGATCTTGCCGGTGCGGGGAATCCGCTCGATCCCGCCGGGGGGCAGGACGTCGACGACGAGCGGGTTGAGCTGGCCGCGGTCGATGATCCGGCGCAGCATCTCGACGCGAGCCGTCACGCCCTCGGCGAGCAGGTCTCCCAGGTGGGATTCCTCGGCTTCGACGCGCAAAGTGAGGCGGTCGCGGTCCGCGTGCCGCGTGATCACGAGCTGGAGCGGTCCCTTCATGCCGTCGACGCGCATGGCGGCGTCGTGAAGGTCGGCGTAGGTGAGGTTGATTCCCCCAACGACCATCATGTCGTCACAGCGTCCCAGCAGCTCGAAGCGCGGGGAGGGGCGGCCGCAGGGACAGGGTTCGGGGACCCAGCGGGCGCGATCGCCGATTCGGTAGCGAATGACGGGCATCAAGCGGCGGTTGAGATTGGTGATCAGCAATTCGCCAGGTTCACCGTGCGGCAAAGGCTCGAGCGTCTCGGAATCGACGATCTCGATGAACTGGTGGTCGGTGTGCAGGTGATGGACGCCGCCCTTGCTCTCCCGGCATTGATAGCCGATCGGTCCCGCGTCCACCGTGCCGTAACCGAGGCTCCCGAACTCTTCGATGCCGAATTCGCGGGCGAGCCGCTCGCGATCCTGCGGGTAGATATGCTCTCCGGTGTAGAAGACCTTGCGAATCCGGATGCCCTCGGGATCTTGGCGAATCGCCTCGAAGACCTCCATGAGCCAGGAGGGCAAGCCCGCGAGGACCTCGATGCCGTAGGCCCGCAAGAGGGGCGGCAGGTCCTTGGCGGGGGTGGCGCTGGTGAAGGGGAAGTTATTGCAGCCGACCAGTTCCAGCGCGCGGTTGATGGAAAGGAACGAGCCGTAGAGATGGCCTGCCATGAAGAGGTTGGCGACCCGATCGCCAGGCCGCAGGCCGAGGGCGAAGAGCCCACGGGCCGCCCGGTGCATGTCGGCTTCGTAGTCGGGGTACGCGAAGGCCGAGAGGGCGGGCTCTCCTGTCGAGCCGCCGCTGCGCAAGAAGTGGGCTCCCTGGGGTTCTCCGGTGAAGAGCGTCTGACTATGGGGCGGGGTTCCTGCGCGCAGGTCGTCCTTGCCAAGCAGGGGAACGCTCGCCCAGTCGGCCATGGACGTCAGGCGTAGACCTGCGAAGCGCTCACGGTAATGGGGGGCTTGGGGCGCGAGGTCTTCGACCAGGCGCTTGAGTTTGGCGAAAATCTGGCGCTCGGAAGTTTGGGGATCGTGCCATTCGGCGGCATCGTAGCGCTCGCTCTCACCTTTGAAGCCCATGGTCACCCATTTGACCAAGGCATGCAGGGCGTAGCCTCCGTCGTGAGGCTCGCCGGGCTCGCCGCCGGTCATGCCCGCCAGGGTCGTGACGCGCAAGAGGCCCGTGTCGAAGAGGCGCTCGGCCAGGTCACGGACCCGTTCGGGAGACGCCGCGATTCCCGCCGTCTGGAGGTAATCCGTGTACGGGGCGACGAGCGCAGGGACCTCGTCGAGCTGCGTCACCGGCTTGACATAAAGCGTCCGGAAAAGCGGCGAGAGCTTGAACGTGGCATCCCATTCCGCGACGACGGTCCAGTCGGGTGCCGTGCCCGGAGTTTTGACCCGGCCTCTTCCCATGGCCTCGGTCACTTCTGCCACCTGGCGCTCCTTGGTCAATTCGGCGCGTTCCTGCATGCCGAGCGGGCCCTGGGGAAGGGTTTTCTGGACGTCGGCCAGCGCGTCGGAGAGCCGGTCGACGAAGGCGAGCGTGGCCGCGTGGTCGGGGCTGGGATCCTCGACGTAAAGGACTTGCGGGCTGGAGCAGGCGCTCTGATCCCAGAGCGCCACGGCCATGGCGGTTTCGATAGCGATCGCCGGATCGTCGAGGACTTCGGCGGCGATCGCCCCGAAGCTCACCTTGGGCCCGTACTCGATGAGCTTGCACTTCAGGCCGAGGCCTTCCCGATAAGTCTTGACCACGTCCTCGCCACCCCAGACGACGATGGCGTCGCAGCCCTGCTGGAAGATGCGGTGAACCTGGCTGCCGGATCCCGGCCAGGAAAGCACGGCGAAGGACTCGGCGAGCAAGCCGTCCTCGTCCACCTCGCGCAGGGTTTGGGCGAACGCCAGGGGAAAGAGCGTCGCGCGGCTGGCCGCCTTGAGCAGATTGACGTTCTTGGTGAGCATGCCCTCGACCATGCTGAGGGCGCCGGCGCTGAGGACGTTTCCGCTCGAGACGTGAAGCACGACCCCACGCGGTAGGGCCCGGGTAAAGGGCTTGCCGTAGCCGCCGCTCCAGTCGTCGAGGACATCGAGAGAACCCAGTTCCTTGGCAATCTTGGGTTCGAGGTAAGGTCGGCTCAAAGCCTGAACCACGCCCTTCAGTTCCTCTTCGACCATCGGGCGGCTGAAGCCGATCTGCGCGGGCGCTTCGGCCAGGACGCTTCGGGTGACGGGATCGCCGGGATCGGCCCAGCGCTTGCCGACTCGTTCCAGGACGCTCAGGATGGTTTCGACGGGGACCTGTCGAAACGCCGCCCGGCGCGACTGGGCCTCCAGGAGGACGTCTTGCGCTTTGGCGTCGTCGATGGAACCGTCGAATGGCCGTCCGAAGAGGTAGTGCATCCGGGATCTCCTACTTCAAGAGTTGTGCCGCCGTGATGGCGCATCCTTTGTTCTTGCGGGTACCCGCCCGGCCCTGCAGGACGATGGTCCCCGACTTTCGCCCGCACGGACAATCATGGCCCACCTTGGCGAGATCGCTGGTCAACAACGAGATGGTCGGCATCGAGCGCATGTAAGGGGTCACGAGGTGAAGGAAGCCCACTTCTCCGTCCGGAAGCGGTTCCAGCGTGCCGACGTCGCGGGCGAAGGCCCGCGCGAAGGCCGGAACGTGGAAGCGATGATGCTCGCATTCGATGTAGGCAATCCCGTGCTCGACCAAGCCATAGCCATCTCTCAAGTTGCCCGGTGGAATCCCGAGCGTCCGGGAAACCTCGTCGATGAAGCTTTCCTTGTCGATGGCGGCGCTTTCCGAGGTCTTCCAGCCGCCTCCTGTGAGGACGTAAGAGTCGGGTCCCAGGGCCAGCGGGGGCGTGCCGGATTCCTGGTGGTACTGGACCAGGCGATGCAAAAAGGCCGGGAAGCCTAGTAGCCGAACCGGCAAGCCATCCTCGGCATACTCGAGGAGCTTGGCATAGCACTCGGCGGGACGAAACTCGAACTCCCGCTTCTCGGAGTTCCAGCGCAGGGCGTGGTAAACCTTGCCCTTCTGGGTCAGGTTGGTCAGGTTGTCGTCCGTGTAGGAGGTTCCGACCTGGCGGGCTTCCTCGGGATCGTAGGCGAAGAGGATGTAGTTGACGACCTGTTCGGGACGCTTCAAGCTCATCGCTTCGAAGACCCGATCGACCATACGCAGGCCGCGATCCAGCGAAAGCTGGTCGAACATGATCTGGCTGCGCTGCCCCGAGGTCCCCGACGAGGTCAAGGTCAGCACCACGTTCTCCGCGGGCACCGAGAGGATCTCGTACTGCTTGAAGGCATTCACGAAGAGATGCGGCACGTCGGCCACGTCGTCGACGCCCTGAAGCGCGTCGGGGGTGAAACCGCGTTTGCGCGCGAGGTTCTTGAAGACCTCCGAATGCTCCATGTGCCAGGCGCTGGCCTCGCGCATGGCCTCGACGAAAGCCGCGTCATGCTCGGGCGTCAGGTCGTAGAGCAAGTCGATTTCCACCAAGCGGTCAATCGCGACCATGGCCTTATCCTCTCGAATGATCGACCACGCGTCGAATCTTGCCGGTCACCGCGACGCGGCCGATGCCGTTGGGGTCCAGCACCTCGCAGCGCAGGGGCATGACGTAACCGGTCGCCTCGAGCTTGGCGAGGTCGGGCTTCTGGCGCCGGATCTCTTCCCCGAGTCGCTCCGCAAGCACGTCAAGAGACAGGGTTCCATGGGGGAGGCGCTCGACGCGAACGGTGAGCTGGTCCTTGCGGTCCATGCGGTCCTTGACGATCTGGGCATGGGTCGAGAGGCCGGGGACTTGGGCGATCGCCGGCAGAATCTCCTCGATGCCGACCGTCGCGATGCCGATTCTCAGGCTGTCGTCTCCTCGTCCGAGGAGTTCGAACCGGGGCATCTGGCGCCCGCACGGGCATTCCCCGGGCACCCAGCGTCCGACGTCCCCGATTCGGTAGCGAATGAGGGGCATTAGGTGTCGGTCCAGGGTGGTGATCAGGATGACGCCGACGTCGCCCGGTGCGACGGGCTGAAGGGTCTCCGAATCGATGAGTTCGAGAATGACATGATCGGCGTGGACGTGGTGGATACCGCCCTGCGAGGCGGAGCACTGGTAGGCCATCATGCCGGCGTCCACGGCGGCGTAACCGCCTGAGGCGATGACCTGGAGGTTGGGCAGTCGCTCATGCAGCCACTCGCGCTCCTCGGGGTAGAGGTTCTCTCCGCCGTAGAAGACCTTGGTGACCTTCGCCGCCGCCTCCGGCGAGAACGCCGAGACCACTTCGAGCAGCCAGGACGGGATGCCCATCAAGACGTTGATATCGAAGCGCTCCACCTGGGCGCTCACGGTCTCGGGCGTGGCCGAGGAGGTGAAAGGCAGGTTGAGGCAGCCCATCTCTTCGACCATGCGGTTGATGAAGACGAACGAGGCGTAGAGGCTCCCGCTGACGAAGAGATTGGCGACGCGATCCTGGGGCGTGAGGCCGGCCGCACCGTAAGTTCGCTGGAAGATCGAGACCCATTGCTTGAACTCGCTTACCGCGAAGGGCGAGAACTTGGGCGCGCCGGTCGTCCCGCCGCTCCGAAACAAATACGCCGCTTCCAAGGGGCCAGTTAGCAGCGCTTCGCTTTCCGGCGGACTGTTCTCGACCAGGTCTTCCTTGGTGAGAATCGGAATCGCGGAGAGGATGTCGGGATCGTCGATGTTGATGGCGGAGAGGCGATTCCGGTAAAACGGCGACCCCGACTGGGCCAGTTCGAGCAGCGTGAGCAGCTTAATGCGCGCGATGGTCTCGATCTCGGGCCAGGCCAAACGCTCCATGGGGCTTGCGTTTAAGGCCATGCTCATAACCGTCCCTCGTCGAGTGGGCCGGTGAAGTGCATCTTGACGACCAGGTTCCGGAACTCGGTGTTCTGGAGGTAATGGTCGAGGAATTCGCGGTCTCGAGGCGTCATCTGGACGTTCGAGAAGTTGAGCGGCAGCGTCGAACGGGCGAAGACCAGGTAGTCCTTCCGGTCCTCGTCGGTCTGCTGCATGCTCGGGAAGTACGCGCAGGGCAAGAATTGCGCCGCGAGGGCGGCCCGTTGCATGCGCGGCTTGTAGGCGTCGACGAGAAGCTCCAGGTAGACGATGCCGATGCGCTGCCCCATGTCGAAGCTGGCTTCGAGCACGCCGCGCAGGTCCTCGATGGGGGACTTGAGGGCCACCAAGGTGCCGTAACCATCCTTGCCCTCGTAGTTCACGAAGGCCATGACGCTGCGATCGTCGTTGGCAAAGAGGAAGTTCGCCTTGTGGAAGGGGAAGAAATCCATCAAGAGCCCGCCGGCCTCGCGTTCGCGCAGGAGCTCCGTTTCGACCGCGTCGCCGCGGATCATCTTGAGCTTGGGCTGGTGCTTGGCGGGCATGATCTCAGCGGGCTCGAGGTGGAAGGTCTGCCGGATGATGCGATAGAAGCCTTCGACCTCGGGGATCAGCTTGGGGAGGCGCCGCCGCTTCTCCCATGCATCGGGATGGAAGAGGGCGCTGAGGCCATGCGTCTCGTACTCGGCCAGACGGTGAACATTCGGGAAGATGCCGAGACTGATGAAGCCCAGCTTCTTGAGCAACTGGCGAGGCCCGATGCTGGCCGTTCGGGTGGTGGCGTAGATGACGTCGCAGAGGCGATCGTCGTACATGATCTTTTGGATGCCCATGCCGATGAGGCGGCTCATGAGGTCGTAGCGCCGGTAATCGTCACGCATGACGGCGGCGAAGACCTTGCCGTTCCGCTGGGTCGTGTCGATTTCGAGGATGACCGAGCCGATGATGGCTTGGCCGTCATCGACCACCAGCCAGTAATGATTTGGGTCGCTCAGCGCGGTGAGGCGTTCGGCGGGCTTGTTGACGATATCGAGGGTATAGGAACCCTGATAGACCTGGTCGTAAAGGGCAAAGATGGCGTCAGAGTCGTCGGGACCGGCGCGCCGCAGGTCGATGAATCTGCCGTCCGGCAACTGTATCGAGCGGGACAGACCACTCATGATGCAATTCCTTTGTCTATTGGCCTCATTCCTGGACGTGCGCCAGGGGTGAACGTGCTTCCTTGGTTCATTTTACCCTATCGGACGAGGGAATACCAAAGGCTTGTCTTGGCGCCCGAAGGGTTGTAAGAAGAGAGAACGCAAAGTTTATCGCCATGGCGAGGAGGTTCGAATGTTCGGAATGCAGGTCCCTGCGTTCATGCTCAAGCAGTTCTATCAGGTCGGCAGCCTGGCGTGCGAGGAGAATGGCGTCCGATTCGCCCTCACCAACCCCTTGATGCCTGCGACCATCGTGGAGATTCTCGAGGTTTCGGTCTCAGGGCTGCCGCATGCGCTTGAAGCCATCGCGTTCGAACAGGACGGTTTGCGACGTGAGGCGCTTTCGGTCTCGGCCGAAGCCCCCGTGGAGTTCAAGAAGGGAGCCGTGGTCACGGTCACCGTTGACGGCGTCTCTCTAGAGGCGGGCATGCATGCCCTCGTCGTGAAAGTCCGAACCGAAGAATTCGGTTCCATCAAAGTGGAAGTCGAGGATCGTCTCGTGATTGGGTAGTGTAGTTATCAGTTAACCTAGGTAATTAGATACCTAGTTAATAATTAACTAGGTATCTAATTACCTAGGCTTCCTAAATAGCTATGGACTTAGCAAAACAGTACCCAGGTTAATCATTAACCTGGGTACTGTTTTGCCGGGCTGCGTTTTTAGTAGCCTGGTTAATTGATTATGTGGTTAATTATTAACCAAGGGTCTTGATGGCTTGGTTACAGGTTGACCTTTGCGGCCTCGAACAGTTGTTTGGAATTGTCCGGTGCGGAAAGGGTCTTAAGGAACTCGACTAAATCCGTCTTTTCCTGTTCGGTCAGATTCAGCGGACGCATGAGCGCGGAGCGCCCTTCCCCTGGGCCACCGCCCTGGTCATAGAACTCAACCACCTCTTCCAGGGTGGCCACAGAGCCATCATGCATGTACGGGGCCGTCAGGGCGACGTTATACAGCGTCGGTGTCTTGAAGGCTCCGCGATGCGCCTCGAACTTACTCACTGCGTAGCGTCCCAGGTCCGGATTCTTGGCGTCCAGGGCCATCCCGAGGTTGTGGAATTCACCATCGGTGAGCTCGGTGCCACGATGGCAAACCGAGCACCGGCCTTGTTGTGAGAACGTCTTGTAGCCACGCTTGGCGGCTTCGGAAATGGCGTCAGCCTCCCCGTTTCGCCAGCGGTCGAAGGGGCTCGGCTCGAGTTTCACGGCGCGCTGGAAACTGGCTAGCGCCTTGGCGAGTCGATCTACGGTCGGCGGACCTCCAAATGCTTCCTGGAAGCCTTTGCGGTAGCCTTCGTCGTTGGAAAGCCACTGGACGACGTCATCGGGGTTCGCCGCCATCTCGATGGGGTTCGTGAGCGGCCCCAGAGCCTGTTCTTCGAGGGTATTGGCTCTCCCGTCCCAGAACAACTTGGACATATGCGCTACGCCGTACAGAGTCGGCGTGTTCCGCGTTCCTTTGGCGCCATTGACGCCCACGGCGACCGACTTGCCATCCGTGAATCCGAGTGCCGGGTCATGGCAGCTGGCACACGAGAGCGAGCCGTCCCGGGACAAGCGCTTCTCGGTGAATAGCTGGGATCCTAGGCGAATTTCCGCCTGGGAGGCTGGTTGGCTTGTGGTTTTCGAGCAGCCGGTCAGCAGGACCGTGCCCGCGATGAAAAAGGCAAGTACTCTCATACCGGCCATCTTAGCATGCCAAAGGCTGCTAGAGGGGCGTATTTCCTTGCTGGTGAACCCTGATTTGGTAGCTGGCCTTCGCAGGGCGGCCATACTTGTCCTTGACCGTCACGCTTATCGTGACCGGATAAGGGGTGTAGGGCACAGAGGGCGGAGCGAGCCAAAGCGTGGTGGCCTCATCCGGCCTCGCGATCATGCCACGGTCTGCCAGCCAGTCGTAGGTCAGCCCGCCCGTCTCTGACGAGGCAAGGGCCTTGAGGCGGATACCCGCTCCGACGACGACATCGTCGCTCTCGGCCATGACGTTTTGGATGGCGGGCGGCTTGCCCTGCGGCATGAGCGATGGGGTTCCGCATCCGGCGATCGCCAGGAATGCCATGCCCATCCAGATTTGAATTCGCTTCATTGCGCTCCCTCCGGTGTCAGGGTTCTTGTCTAAGTTTAAGATAAGGTAAAGCTGTTGTCCAGTCCTTCTTTTGCGAGCCTAAAACCCTGTGACTGTGCGGGTTTCAGTAGCGCCTCCGGCAGAATCGCCGTGAAGGCGCGCGAATCTCGGCCCCCTTATGAATGAGCGTACGAAGCACAGCGCTTGAGGCTGACATAACGCATGTTGCTTGGTAGGCCTCCTGTTGGGAGAACCGAGGGGGCATTCCCGTGTCGAGAGCCTAAGCGACCCTTTTGGGGACTAATTGGCGAAAAGCTAGTCGCTGCGGGCTTTTTAGCCTTGTTGTAGGCGCTTCGGGGAGCTGGTCTAGAACGTCCGATAATATAGGTTATGTCTCCCGACCTGGTGATTCGAGCATTCGTCATGCCTGAGAGGCATGCGCATGGACCCGGAGCGCGAAAGAGACCGACCCTTCACATGACGAGCCCGCCGATCGCAGTCTGCGATCGGCGGGCTCGTCGATTCTTCGGTTGGGTTAACGGAAGGGGACCCGGAGATGGTTCGCCATGGTCGTGAGGATGGTCGACATCTGACCTTTCATCAAGGCGAGGATCCGGCGGCGTTCTTCATCCTCTTTCGCGCTGGTGATGGCAGCGAGATCTCGCTTCACCGCTTCGAGCAAGTTCAGGAGGTTTGCGTAGTCGTTCTTGCTGATATTGCCCTTTGCGTCGTAAAGCGAATCCACCAGGCCTTTGAGGCGGAGATACGTCGGATTGTCCACCTGCTCCAAGGGCGTGTACATCATCAGGCTGTCGACCATCGTGAGCACGTAGCGTGCCTCGGCCGAAGCCGCGCGGAAGATGGCGGCGCCGTCCTTGATGTCAGCAGCCGGAAAGCCCGGGTTGACGATCCGCGAGACGTCGAAAACCAAAGCACCAACTTGGCCCTTCAGAGCATTCAGGGCATTGGTCCGGTTATTGCCCTCCAGGGAGCTGAGGCGCGAGATCTGCTCCTTGATGGGCGCGAGCAGGTTCAAGAGGTTCGCGTACTGGGCCTTGCTGATGCTGCCCTTGGCATCGTAAAGCGAGTCCAGCAACCCCATGAGTCCCCGGTAGGCCAGATCGTCCACTTGCTCCAGCGGAGTGAAGAGCTGTAGGCCATCGATCATCGAGAGCACGTAGCGCGTTTCGGCAGAAGCCGCGCGATGGATGGCGGGGCCGTCCATGATGCCCGCCGCTGGAAAACCCGGGTTGACGATCCGCGAGACGTCGAAAACCAGAGCGCCAACTTGGCCCTTCACGCCATTCAAGGCATTGGTCCGGCTATTGCCCTCCAGGGAGTTGAGCCGAGAGATTTGCTCCTTGATGGGCGCGAGCAGGTTCAAGACATTCGAATACTGGGCCTTGGTGAGATTGCCCTTGGCGTCGTAAAGGGAATCCAGGAGGCCCTTGAGTCCCCGAAAGGCCAGGTCGTCCACTTGTTCCAATGGCCCGTACAAGCCCAGGCTATCGATCATCGTGAGCACGTAGCGCGTTTCGGCAGCCGCCGCTCGGTGAATGGCGGCGCCGTCCATGGCGGGGATCGGCGAAAAGCCGGGATTGACGATCCGAGCAACGTCGCTGACCAAAGCACCAACTTGGCCCTTCAGAGCATTCAGGGCATTGGTCCGGTTATTGCCCTCCAGGGAGCTGAGGCGCGAGATCTGCTCCTTGACGGGTTCGAGCAGGCTCAAGATGTTGGCGTACTGAGCCTTACTGAGGCTCCCCTTGGCATCGTAAAGCGAATCCATGAGCCCCATGAGCCCCCGGTAAGCCGGGTCATCCACGTGATCCAGCGGACCGTACAACCCCAGACCCTCGATCATCGAAAGCACGTAGCGCACCTCGGCGGAGGCCGCCCGATGGATGGCGGGGCCGTCCATGATGCTGGCTGCCAAGAAACCCGGGTTGACGATGCGTGAAACGTCAAAGATCAGGGCACCGACCTGGCCCTTCACTGCATTCAGGGCATTGATTCGGCTATTCCCCTCCAGGGAGTTGAGCCGAGAGATCTGCTCCTTGATGGGATCGAGTAGGCTCAAGACGTTGGCGTACTGGGCCTTGGTCAAGCTGCCCTTAGCGTCGTATAGCGAATCCAAGAGACCCTTGAGTCCCCGGAAGGCCAGGTCGTCCACCTGCTCCAATGGCCCGTACAAGCCCAGGCTGTCGATCATTGTGAGCACGTAGCGCGTCTCGGCGGAGGCCGCCCGGTGGATGGCGGGGCCGTCCATGATCTCGGCCGCCAAGAAGCCCGGGTTGACGATGCGCGAGACGTCGAAGATCAGAGCACCAACTTGCCCCTTCAAGGTATTCAGGGCATTGGTCCGGCTATTCCCTTCCAGGGAGCTGAGGCGCGAGATCTGCTCCTTGATGGGATCGAGCAGGCTCAAGACATTGCCGTACTGGGCCTTGGTCAGGCTGCCCTTGGCGTCGTATAGCGAATCCATGAGGCCTTTGAGTCCCCGGAAGGCCAGGTCGTCCACTTGTTCCAGCGGACCGTACAAGCCCAGCCCATCGATCATCGAGAGCACATAGCGCGTTTCAGCGGTGGCCGCCCGGTGGATGGCAGCTCCGTCCATCGGAAGTCCAGGAATCGTCTCGGTGGTGAGCTGCTGTTGGCGGGCATTCAGGGTCGGAGGTCCCAGCGTGAAGTCCTGTGGTGCGAACAAGCGAGTCGTCGGAACCCCGTTGTTATCGGTGGTAAGTGCTTGAACCGAACCGGGGTTAGTGGTCGGAGCCGTCGTCAAGGCGGTAGGCGAGTCGTTCGTCGTGTGTGACCACAGGCGCGTGGTCGGTTGCACGTTGATGCGTTCGATCATGGCCACCTTCCTACAAGACAGTGGGACAACCTGCCTATCCGAGGAAGCGTGGAAGAAATTGAGCGATTTGATGAAGATTGTATGATGGCTTAATAATTTGAAGTAAACTCAGAATAACGCCGAGCCAGTAGATGGGTAAGTTCTTGGCCGCGATGCCAGAAAAGACGTCATTTCGGAAAGAAGCGCCGCCTTAACAAACCGGACTCTCCCTTAATAGAAATGAGCAACGAGAAAGCCGTGAACTGGAAAGAACTTGCAAAATCAGCAGGAAATGCAGACGTAACGCGACTTGTAGCCACGTTTAAAGCCTCAGTGGAAGCCTCTCCGCGGCCGTTATCCATCGAGATCAAGGTCTTCGAGTCGCTTAGAGGGACATTCCACGCAGAAACCAGCCACCATCCGGTGGCCGCACCCGCCAAACCCACCCTGGGAGGCCCCGGGCGACTCGCAGCGTCGCGACCAGTGCTCCTGAAGCCGGGAGCGAAGGAGCCCGAGCCCACTTTGGCCCTTGCGACAAGGACGGATTTTCAGACTCCCGAGGAGGCTCTGGGGGATCTCTTGCGGCAGGTGAGCGTCATGTCGCGGCGCACTCCCAGGCCCTCATGGGTCCCCAATCCCAATTATTGAAGGCCGGCGCCGTCACTCCACCTGGGGTGAGTCGGCTGACTGGAAGCGGATGGCCAAACCCGATACCGTGAGTCGAATCGACGACCGGGATTCCGGGACCCAGGTTTCGCTGGTCGAGACGTCGCCTTCCTGTTCGAAGTGCGTACGCTGAGAGGGGGCGTCCTTCGACATCGAACGCGCCGGGCTCTCTTGCAGATCGATCACGGCATCGCCCCCCATGGCGGCTGCCTTCCGGCGAATCTCGGCCAGGATCGATTCCCGAGATCCGAACATGCCCTGCGTTGCCACGACGCGCCCCAGGACGATGTAGGGAGTGCGAGGACGTTCCTCGGCGAATACCTCCACGGCTTCCGCTGCGCGGCGAGGGGCGAAGGTCTCGTCATGGTAGTAGAGGTCCTGCGACGTGGCCAATAAGGCCGAACAACCGGATAAAACGAGCAGTCCGCTCAAGACGAGGCACGGGCGAATCATGACGGACCTCCGTTACACCAGTGAGAGCTGGGCCTCGGGCGCATAGTAGCGGAGGCGATCCAGGCCGAGGAGCGTCGTCAGCGAGGCTTCGAGCTCCGGGTTCCATGTTACCCAGAACATGTCGCTGGCCACCACCTGCTGGGTCTGCCCGTCGAAGTGGAAGACGACGGAGGTGTCGCCCTGGTGGTTGCGCAGCGCCTCGGCAACCAAGACCAGTTGCTTGCCGGTTGCGTTTCCTGGGATCTGGATATGGAGGCTCGGCATGGCGGCCAGCGGAGTGACCGAGCTGATGAGGAGCTGAGGCCGCTCATCGTTACCGGCCCACTTGCCCTTGATCAGCACCTTGGAATCGTCGTGAAGTAGGGCGGAGCACTCCTCGTAGGTACGCGGGAAGGCCACGACGTCAATGGCGTCCGTGAAGTCCTCGAGCTTGCCCGCCATCATCATCGACCCACTCTTGGTCATCATCCGGCGAGTCTGCGTGAGCATGCCGCCGGCGACGACATTCTTGATCTCGAGCGAACTCGCGTTGAGCTGATACGCCGTGTGGGTCGTATGCCATTCGAGCTTCACGGGCACCGTCGACAGCGGGTGTCCCGAGATGTAGAGGCCCAGGAGCTCTTTCTCCATGGCGAGGGCTTCCTCGTCGGGGAAGGGCTCGATATCGGGAAGGCTCGGAACCTCCACGACCAGAGGAGCCGAGGGGCCACCGAAGAGCGAGATCTGTCCGATGGCGTCGTCCTTTTGCTTACGGTGCGCTCGGTCCATGGCCTCGTCGAGGACGGCGAGCAACTGGGCGCGATGGCCCTCGAAGGTGTCGAACGCGCCGCAGCGGATCAAGCTTTCGATGGCCCGGCGGTTGACGAGCTTGAGGTCCACCTCCGAGCAGAATTCGTAGAGGTCCTTGAAGCGGCCTTCGGGCAACTTGGTGCGGGCCTCGCAGATGGCCTCGATGGCCGCGAGACCGACGTTCTTGACGGCGCCCATGCCGAAGCGGATCCCCTCGTCGGTAACCGTGAAGTCCGCTCCGGAGTAGTTGACGTCGGGGGGCAGGACCTTGATGCCCATGCGGCGGCAATCGATGATGCAGAGCAGGATCTTGTCCTGGGCTCCCAGCAGGCTGCTCATCAGGGCCGCCATGTACTCGGCGGGGTAATGGGCCTTCAGGTAGGCGGTGTGATAGGTGACGACCCCGTAGGCGGCGGTGTGAGCGCGGTTGAAGCAGTACTCGGAGAACTTGGTCATCTTGTCGAAGAGGTCGTTTGCAATCTCGTCTTCGACTCCATGCTTGCGCGTGCCATCGAGGAAGATGGCGCGCTGCTGGTCCATCTCCTCTTTTTTCTTCTTGCCCATGGCGCGACGCAAAAGGTCGGCCTGCCCCAGGGAGTAGCCCGCGAGCACCTGGGCGATCTGCATGATCTGCTCCTGGAAGACCATGGTGCCGTAGGTGTCCTGGAGGATGGGGATCAGGTCGGGATGGGCGTACTCGATGGCTTTCTTGCCGTGCTTGCGGTCGACGTATTCGTCGACGTAGCCGCTCTGGATAGGACCGGGACGGTAAAGCGCCAGAACGGCCGAGATGTCTTCGAAGTTGGTGGGCTGCAGGCGCTTGATGAGCTTGGTCATGCCTTCGGACTCGACCTGGAAGATGCCCACCGTGGCGCCGCTGCGCAAGAGCTCATAGACCTTGGGATCGGTGAAGTCCTGGGAGTTCAGGTCGTAATCGACCCCATGACGCTCCTTGATGTACTCCAGGGCCTTGGCCATCATCGTCAGGTTTCGCAGGCCCAGGAAGTCCATCTTGAGCAGGCCCATCATCTCGCAGTACTTGTACTCGTACTGGGTGGAGATGCCCTCGTCGTCCTTGCCGACTCGCTGGAGGGGGACGGTTTCGGTGAGGGGATCGCGGGAGATGATGACGCCGGCGGCGTGAAGGCTGGTGTTTCGGACCATGCCTTCGAGCTTCTTGCCCAGTTCGAGGATTTCGGCGACCTTCATGTCGCGCTGGGACTCGTCGTAGAGCTCGGTGCCTTCCTTGGTGGCATCCGCGAGGCTGATGCCCAGCTCTTCGGGCACCATCTTGGTCAGGCGGTTCGTGTCGTTGAAGTTGAGCTCCAGCACGCGCCCCACGTCCTTGATGGCGGCCTTGGCGCCCAGGGTGCCGTAGGTAATGATCTGAGCGACCTTGTCGCGGCCGTACTTCCGGCCGACGTACTCGATGACTTCGCCGCGGCGGTCGATGCAGAAGTCGATATCGACGTCGGGCATGCTGACGCGTTCCGGATTGAGGAAGCGCTCGAAGAGCAGGTTGTACTTGACCGGGTCGATGTTGGTGATCTTGAGGCAGTAGGCGGCCAGCGAGCCTGCCGCGGAGCCGCGGCCGGGGCCGACCTGGATGCCGTTGGTCTTGGCGTAGTTGATGAAGTCCCAGACGATCAAGAAGTACGCCGCGAAGCCCATCTGCTCGATGATCCCGAGCTCGAACTTGAGGCGCTCCTCGAGTTCGGGAGTGATGGTCTCGAAGCGCTCGCGGAGGCCGTCCCAGGCGATCTTGTTGAGGTAGCTCTCGATGGTATGGCCGGGCGGGACGTCGTAGCGTGGCAGCATGACGCGCCCGAAGTCGAGGATCAGGTTGCACTTCTGGGCGATCTCGAGGGTGTTCCAGAGGGCCCGGGGCGTGTCGTGGAAGACCTCCGCCATCTCGTAGGGGGTCTTGAGGTAGAAATCGGGGCCGTAGTGCATCTGCCGGGTGGGATCGAGCAAGCTCTTGCCCGTCTGGATGCAGAGCAAGGCTTCGTGGGACCGCATGTCCTCGGGGTTGGTGAAGTGAGAGTCGTTGGTGGCCGCGACCTGGATGCCCGTGCGCTCGGAGAGCTCCAGCAGGGCCTGGTTGACCCGTCGCTGCTCGGCCAGGCCGTGATTTTGCAGCTCCAGGTAAAAGTCGTCTCCGAAGACCCGCTTGTACCAGAGGGCGGATTGCTCGGCTTCTTCGCCGCGGCCCTTCAGGATATGCTGCGGAACCTCGCCTCCCAGGCAGGCCGTCAAGGCGATCAGGCCCTCGGAGTGCTGTTCGAGCAGCTCTTTGTCGATGCGCGGCTTGTGGTAGAAGCCCTCGGTATGGCCTTGCGAGACGAGCTTGATGAGGTTGCCGTAGCCCGTGCGGTTCTTGGCAAGGAGGACCAGGTGGTTGTATGCCTTGCCGTCCTTGGGCGGGGACTTCTCGAAGCGGGATCCCGGAGCGATGTAGGCCTCGCAACCGATCAAGGGCTTGATACCCGCTTCCTTGGCCTTGCGGTAGAACTCGATGGCCCCGTACATCACGCCGTGGTCGGTGAGGGCGAGCGCCGGCATCTCGTATTTGGCCGCACGCTTGACCAGCTCGCCGATGCGGCTCGCGCCGTCGAGGAGCGAGTACTCGGAGTGGACGTGGCAGTGAACGAACTGCGGCTTGGACAAGGCTCTTCCCCCAGTCGACCATTAAAGGGCACTCGCTCCCATCTTAGCATAGCCAGGATAGGCCTCCGAAGCCCGAAAGCACGGGCATCAGGCGGCATGCCGTCCAAAGAAATTCAGCCCCCGTCCCATTCGGACGAGGGCTGACAACAAACGTTCGACGGGCTACCAATTCAAGCGATGGCAAGCCTGGAGATCGCCCGTCTCAATCTGAATGGTGGCGTGGTCGATGTGGAACTCCTCATGCAGCGAGTCCTTCAGGCGGCAAAGCACTTCCTGGCTGGCTTCGACGTCGTCCACCACGACATGGCAACTCAGCGAGAACATGCCGGACGTCACGGTCCAGATATGGAGGTCATGCAGAGACCTCACGCCGGGGCATGCGAGGATGTTCTCCGTGACCTTGGCCGGGTCGATGTGCAGGGGAGTCGCCTGGATCAGGATGTCGACCGACATGGAGACCAGCCCCCAGGCGCTCCGGAGGATGAGTAAGCCGACCAGGGCCGAGACGATCGGATCGGCGAGATACCAGCCGAAGCGCCACATCAGGAGGCCCGCCACGATGGCCGCCAGCGAGCCGAGGGCGTCGCCGATGACGTGCGCCATGGCCCCCTTGACGTTGAGGCTCTCCTCCGCCGAACGAGACAGGATATAGGCTCCGATCAGGTTGATGATCAAACCTCCCGTCGCGATGATGAGCATCGGGACGCTATTGACCTCCGGGGCGGATCCCAGGCGCTGAAAGGCTTCCCAGAAAATGCCGCCGGCCACGGCGATCAGCGAGGCGCCGTTGATCAGCGTCGCGAGAATTTCGAAGCGATAGTATCCGAAGGACTTCGCGGGAGTCGGCGGCCGCGAAGCGAGCCAAATGGCTGCAAAACTGAGCCCAAGAGCCGCGGCGTCGGTGAACATGTGGCCGGCATCCGCCAGGAGCGCCAAGCTGTTCGTGTATAATCCGCCGACGACTTCCGTCACCATGTAGAGGGTGGTCAGCGCGAAGACCGTCAACAGGGCCTTCTTGGACCCCTCTCGATGGGCATGATGGTGGTGGTCGTGATGGTGGTGATGATCGTGAGCGTGGCCCCCGGCCGTCATGGCGATCTCTTTCTAGTTTCGAATGAACCTGCGTAACGTTTCGAGATGATGCCTCATCACGTAACCCGATATCCATTTAACCTGATTAATGATTATCCGCATTAAATAATAGTCTGCTGATCGAGTAAGGTTGAGGCATACCTTTGGTCATTCTACCCCGGGGCGAGTGCCTCAAGCGTGCTCCTGCGGGCATAATGACCAAAGGAGGACAGGACGACGGACGCGAGAGACGGACAACGAGCTTATAAGGAAGGGCGATTCGCCGACGCCGCGAGGCTTCTCGCGGCAGCCTCCCAGGCCGCGGCAGGCGATTTCGCGCTGAGCTTGATGCTGGCGCGCGCGTGTGAGCGCGTCGGTTGGACGGATTTGGCGTGGTTCTTGTTCGACCGGGTCGAATCCGCAGCCCAGGACGCCGCCACGCTGGGCTTGGCCGCGCAGGGCAAGGCGGCCCTGGAACGGCCTTCCGGAACGCTCGATGCGCTCGTCATGACGCATGGCGTCGTTTCCCCCGCCCAGTTCGCCCGGGCGCGGAGTGAGGCTCGCGATGGCGAAACCGGGCTGTCTTGGCTCATTCGCCAGGACGCAATTCCCTTCGAGCGGGTAGTCGAGTTCGCGGTGGGCGGCAAGACGCTGCCCACCGCGAGACCCAGCCGCGATCGCCTCGGCATGCGCCTTCTCGCCGAGCGGCGCATCAGTCAGGGGGACCTGAAACAGGCCTTGAGCCGTCAAGCCCATCATCCCCGCCCCCTCGGGACGATCCTCGTCGAGGACTTCGGCCTTCCCGCTCCTCACCTGCAAGAAGCCCTGAAGGCTCAGGCCCCCTTGGCCCCGCAATGGGGCCCTGCGGATGCGCCGGCGGCGCTCCTCATTCGCTGGGGAGCCTTGCGGCGCGAGCACTGGGAAGTCGCCAAGGGTCATGGCGCCAAGGCATTTGAGGTCTTGGTCGGAAATGGCCAGGTATTGCCTTCCAACGTGCGCCGCGCCGATACCTTCCGCAAGCTCAAACTCCGACTCTTGGCCGAAGGACGCTTCCGGCTGGGTGAAATCCTCGTCGCGCAAGGCGTGATCGAACGCGACATCCTCGCCAAAGCCCTGGCATGGCAAGTCGACCAACCTTATCGTTTGGGTGAACTCCTGATCCGGCACCGTCTCGCAAGTGCAGAGCAAGTGATTGAAGGCCTCCGCGAGCAGGCCTCGCGCTACGACGAGGCCGCCGAAGCCCCGTTGCCTCCCATTGAGCAGCCACTGCCGCCCAAGCCCGAAATTCTCGAAGAACCGCCGTCTCGGCCGCGCCGCAAGCTCTGGCTCTGGGCGCTGGCGGGTGCAACCCTCATTGGAGCCCTAGTTTTTGCAACCCGCTACACCCGAGGGGACTTTGCATGGCTCTCAGCCTTCATCCAGGATCCCGAAGGCATCGAATCGCGCGAGCGCGGAGTGGCGCAATTGCTGGGAGGGACCCAGGCCTCGGGCCCCAAGCGTGAGCGCGGCACGGCCTTCGACCCCCTGGACCTGCCGGGATCCGAGCTTTCTGGCCAGGCGCTCTCGGGATCTCTCGGTGAGGGCATGGTGGGGCAGCGCCTCGACGAGGGCTTTGTCGGAAACCGAGGAGCCGAGGGCTTCGTGGGCGCACCCCTGGCCCTACCGCGCTCCGAGGATGGTCTTAGCGACTCCAGCGGGCTCGATGCGGTCGGGGTTCCGAGTGGCGAAAAGCCGGTTGGCACGTCGGGCGTGACGGATTCGGTGGCCTATGGCCGGCAGACGTCGACGGGGCCCCGACGCGGCGAGACGACCCGGGAAGCAGAGCTTCGCACCCTGGATCGGGTGCAATATCCCATGCAGGAGGAGCGCACCATGCCCTCCGCGCCCTCGCCCGGGGAAGGTGGGCGCATGCAGGAACGCGCCCATCCCGAAAACGGCCTTCAAGCCCCGAACGCCTTGAATCGCACCGTCGACGGAAGCCCCCCGGAAAGCATCCAGGTCCGTCGCGATACGGCGGTCTTCCGGCTACGGCTCGGGCGATCGCTCTTCGAACGCAAGGACACGGCCTCGGCGCGCGAGGAGTTCCTCTCCGCCATTGCGCTGGATCCCACCCTTTCCCCGCCCCACTACTACCTGGGCCGCATCGCCGAAGACCGAGGGGACCGCGATTTGGCCGCAAAATGGTACCGTAGCTACCTCGCGCGCTCCTCGGGAGGTGAGCATTCGGACGAGGTCCGGGACCGCCTGAACGGCCTTCCAAACTAACGCTTGGGAAACGATTAGTTAAGATCTGCGCCCCAAGGGCTTTTTTCCTGGTTGCCCTTATGTTACAATGGCAACTTGCAATGCCACCTGTGAGAGGAGGTGAAAACACATGGCGAAGCGTATTAAGTCCGGAATCAAGCGCGTTCAGATCGCTGAGCGTAACCGTCTGCGTAACGTTGCCGTGAAGTCGGAGGTCAAGACCCGTTTCAAGCGCGTTCAGGAGGCGATGAAGACCGAGGACCAGGCTCAGACCGTTGAGTCGCTCCGTAAGGCGATCAGCACCATCGATCGCGCGGTCCGCAAGGGGATCATCCATCCCAACACCGCTGCCCGCCGCAAGTCGCGGTTGGTCAAGGCGGTCAACGCAGCGACGGCCAACGCCTAAAGCTTTTCATTCCAATCGTTCCGTCAAGGACCTGCGCCCTCTCAGGCAGGTCCTTGACGCTTTTTTATGAGTTATTCTGTTCTTAACGCAAGCTTACCTCCAGCTTTACCGTCTCCGGAAGCCCCTCGCCGATAACCCTCTTAACACGATCTTTTCATCGGTTTGATCCAGAAGGAGGACGGGATGAGAGCATTCAAAAGCGCCTTGCACCTCGTGGTGGCCACGGCGCTCACCGCGGGTCTGGTGGGCTGCGGCATGCCGAGCAACGGCGCCTACGCGACCTACCAGGGTTCGGACATGTCCGAGCAGGAATCCCTGCAGATCAAGTCCTTCAACGACGGTGGCCTCTTGGATCTGCTTCCGCTCGAGGAGTTCGAGGACGAGGATTTCGGCCTCCCCTCCGAGGAAGCCGAGACCAGCGAAGCCGATGAGATGATCGACGCCGCCGCCGGGACCGCCGGCAAGTCCACCACCAAGATCGGCTACGTTCGCTCGATCGAGGACGGCAAGTTCTTCCTTCAGGTCTCGAAGGGCGTCTTCAAAAAGAAGGAGCTCACCTTCCCGCTCGTCGCCTCCAACGAGAAAATGGGCATGAAGCTCGCGAAGCTGCTCAACAAGCGCGTCATCATCCGCGGCAAGACCGTCGACAAGGAAACCGTCACCCTCACCCGCGCCTTCCAGATTCCCTCGCTCGCGATCATCACCGAGCTTCTCAACACCGGTAAGATCAAGGGCAAGATCTACGACGCCCGCACGATGCAGACGCTCGACGAGGCCAGCATCACTGCTCGCTCGCTGAACAACGGCCGGATCTATCGCGTCACCTCGCGCCGTAACGGCTCGTTCAACCTCTGCCGCCTGGCCCCTGGCGATTACACCCTGGAAGTCTCGCTCGCCGGCTTTGCCCGCAACGGCGTCGCCAAGATCACCGTCCAGAAGCGCAAGTCCAGCCCGCAGAACATCGCCCTCACCTCCGGAATGTAACCACTCTCAAGCCAAAAGAAGCCCGCCGGTTCGACCGGCGGGCTTCTTCGTTTGGAGGCTAGTTCGCGAGCATGCGCGAAACCATGACCTCGAAGGTCAGCGCCAATTGATCCCGGCCCCGGCCCGTCTTGATGGCCAGCTCAGCCTCCAAGAGCGCGACGAGGGCCTTCTGCAATTGCACCGAGTTCCAGCGCTTCAGGCGGGTCAACTCATGCGGCACCCGGCCCGGCTTCCAGCCCATTTCCTGGGCTAACGCCACATGATCAAGCCCGCGCTCGGCGAGGTGCTTGGCTTTATGCCAGCCCCTCAGCATCGTCGAGAGGGTCGCGAGCACCCGTTCCGGCTTGTCCAACGTCAGGAGGCGCTGGAAGCCCTTGATGGTGCCCAAGGCATCACGCTGGGCGAGGGTTTCGAGGACCGCGAAGACGTCCGCCTCACTGGGCGCAGACATCGTGAGCACGGCATTCAGCGTGATGGGCGCGCCGTCGGTATAGAGAGCCAGCTTCGCGAGCTCGCTCTCCAGCCTCCAGCGATCGCCGGACGTCGCTGCGATCAGCGCCTTGATGGCGTCGGGCTGGATGCCCACTCCCAGTTGCTGGGCGTACTCCGAGATCCAATTGGCCGATCCGGATTGGTCCCAGGGAGTGTCCGTGAGCGAGAATTCGCGAACCGTCGCCTTCGCGACGGCGATCTTGGTGAGGGCCCTACGCTTGTCGAGCTTGCCCTCGACGATGAGCAAGAGGTGGCAACCCGAAGGCAGGCCCTGCTCGAAAAGCGAGGCCAGTGCGCTTCCGTCGGCGTCCTCAGGGCTCTCCCCTTCGTCCTCTTCCTTTTTGCGGCCTGAGAAGAAGCGGCAATTGCGCACGACGACCAGCCGTCCGCCGGGCCCGAACGGGGGAGTGGCGGAGGAAGCGGCGACCATGCTGGCGTCGGCATCCCCGTCGAGCACCTGCAGGTTCATCGCGGCGAAGCCGGGGTCGACGACCTTGGCGGCGAACGCCTCTTCGAACTGGCGCTGCTTGTGCGTGTCGTCTCCCCAGACGAGCGTGAAGGCGGGGATCATGCCTTGTCCGGGCGCCCCCCGTAGCGGCGCTGGCGACCCTGGTAGTCCACCAGAGCGGCATGGAAGTCGGGCCGCCGGAAGTCGGGCCAGAACGTGGGGGTGACGTAGATCTCGGTGTAGGCGAGCTGCCAGAGCAGGTAGTTGCTGATGCGGTTCTCGCCGCTGGTGCGGATCAGCAAGTCGGGGTCGGGCTGGCCGGCCGTGTAGAAGTAGTCGGCAAGGTCCTGCTCGGTAAGGGCGGCGGGGTCGAGCGTGCCTTCCCTGGCCTCGATGGCGACCTGGCGGACCATCTCGAGGATTTCGCGGCGGCCGCCGTAGTTGAGGGCGATGTTGAGGACCAGGTTGGTATTGGCCGCGGTCTTGGCCTCGGCCCGGGCGATCGCCTCCTGGATCTGGGGGGCGAGCTCGTCAATCTGGCCGATGAAGCGCATCCGCACGCCGTTCCCATGCAGGGACTCGACCTCCTTGGTCAGCGCCTCGCTGAAGAGGTCCCAGAGGTAGGTGACCTCGTCGTCGGATCGCGACCAGTTCTCGGTCGAGAAGGCATAAACCGTCAGGTAGGGGATGTTCAATTCGAGGCAGTAACGGACCGTTTCCCGCAGGGTCTCCACGCCCGCCTTGTGCCCCAGTTTGCCGGGAAGGAGTCGGTTGAGGGCCCAGCGGCGGTTCCCGTCCATGATCACGGCGACGTGGCGGGGCAGGCGGGCGCGATCGAGCCCGTCCCAGCGGCTCAGTTCCTCTACTTTGCTCAGTTTAGATGACATCTCGACTCCAACAAGGGGGCTTTACGGGGTAACGACGTGAACTTCAGACGGGATGACCTGGTATCGGACTCCGGGAGGGACCGACACGTGAACCGGATAGCGCGAAGGGTGGTGGCCCCGAAGACGCAGGTCGACGAACGCCTCGAGCTGGCCCTCTTCCAGGTGCTCGATGGCTTTGCGCGGCCCTTCGATGGTCACTTCCGCGTGGGCGGGCTGAATCCGGACCGGCGCTTCGTTCCGGCCGTTCTTGACATCGATGGGCAGGGTGATCTTCCGCACGCCGGTTTCGATGCGCTGCCAAGGCCCCACGAAGAGCCAGAGGGCGATCGCCATCAGGACGGCGATGACGCGCAGGCCGGAGTTACTTTCATCTCGGGTCGCAAAGAGTCTGGTCATGGGACGATCACGACTTCCGGAAGAGGAAGAGGTTGTTGAAGTTGAGGTTCATGGTGCCGGCCTTGGGAGCCTGGACCATGCCCGAGAGGACGGCGCGCAGGTCGTCCTCGGTGAGGTGGCGCTGGAGCTGGCCCATATGGGCGACCGAGATGACGCCCGTTTCCTCGGAAACGACGACGGCCACCGCGTCGGTGGTCTCCGTGAGGCCCAGTGCCGCTCGGTGGCGGGTGCCGATGGGGCGCTTATGGGTCCGCCGGAAGCTCTCGGAAAGCGGAAGCAACGACCCTGCCGCGGCGATGCGCTCCCCTCGGATGATGACCGCACCGTCATGCAGGGGGGATTGGGTATGAAAAATGCTCGAAAGAAGCTCCGAGCTCACCATGGCCTGCAAGGGGGTTCCGGTCTCGATGAACTCCTGAAGCCCGGTCTGGCGCTCCAGAATGATCAGGGCACCGATCTTGCGGGAGCTGAGCTGGCGGACGGCCAGGATGATCTCGTCGATCACCTTGGCGGGATCGGCGGCCTTGCCATTGAAGAGCTCTCCGCGGAAGAGTTCGCCCTGGCCCAAGAGCGAGAGCGCGCGGCGCAGCTCGGGCTGGAAGACGACGGGAATCGCCACCAGGATCATGGTCGCGGCGCTCTGAACGAGCCAGGTGATGGTGTTCAGACCTAGGGCCCGGCTCAAGAGGTAGGCCACAAGAAGCATCAGCATGCCGCGCAGCAGCTGGACCGCCCGCGTTCCCTTGATCAGCAGGAAGAGGCGATACAGGATGAAGCTGACCAGCAGGATGTCGAGCAGATCCTGCCAGCGAAGGTTTTCGACGAATTGGCGGAGGACTTCCACCCAGTAGGTCACCGTAGGCCTCCGAGCCGGTTGGGCACGCGATCGCGCGAGACGACGTCCGCGAAGGTCTCGCGTTCGCGGATCACCTCAGGGTGGCCCTCGGCGACCAGGACCATCGCGGGGCGCGTCAAGCGGTTGTAGTTGGAAGCCATCGAGAAGCAGTAGGCTCCGGTTCCCCAGACGACCAGGTGGTCGCCCGCCGAGAGCTTGGGCAGGGCGATGTCCTTGATCAGGATATCCCCCGATTCGCAGCACTTGCCCGCGATGGTGACGACTTCCTCGGGGGCGCCGGCGACCACACGATCCGCCGTGTAGCGGGCGCCGTAGGTGACGACCCGGGGGTTGTCGGGCATGCCGCCGTCCACCGCGACGTAGGTGCGCACGTCGGGAATCTCCTTGCGCGCCCCGACCGTGTAGACCGTGGCGCCGGCGGTCCCGACGATCGAACGGCCGGGTTCGACGATCAGCTTGGGAAGCGAGAGGCCTCTCTCCGAGCAGCCGCGGACCATCGCGAGCGAGATGGCCTCGATGGTTTCGGAGATGCTCGGGGGATCGTCGCTTTGCTCGTAGGCGATGCCGAGGCCGCCGCCGACGTCAAGTTCCTCGACCTTGAGGCCGTAATCGCGCTCCAACTGGGCGCTGAGGTCGAGCAGGACCTCGACGGTCGCCACGTAGGGCTCGATATCGAAGATTTGAGAGCCGATATGCGCGTGGAGGCCGCGAAAGCGCAGCAGCGGGCGGCGGATGATCCGGCGCAGGGCTTCCTCGAGCTGGCCAGGAAGGTCGAGGCCGAACTTGGAGTCGATCTCGCCGGTCCGGATGAAGTCGTGGGTATGCGCCTCGATGCCGGGGGTGACCCGGAGAAGCACGTTGGGGCTGACGCCGATTTCCTCGGCCAGCACGGAGAGCAGGTCCAGCTCGTCGAGGTTGTCGACGATGAAACGGCCCACGCCTTCCTTGAGGGCGTAGCGAAGCTCTTCGGCGCTCTTGTTGTTCCCTTGGAAGTAGACGTTTTCGGCCGGAATGCCGGCTTTGAGGACCGTGAAGAGTTCGCCGCCGGAGACCACCTCGGTGGAGAGGCCTTCCTCATGGATGAGGAGATTGACGGCCATGTTGCAGAGGGCCTTGCTCGCGTAAAGCACCTCGGACGGCCCCGGGTAGTGTTCCCGGACGGCCTGCAGGTAGGTCCGACAGGCGCTCTGGATGGTGGCCTCGTCGAGGACGTAGAGGGGAGACCCGTAGGTCTTCACGAGATCCTCAAGGTCGGAGCCTCCGATCTCCCAGCGGCCCTCCGCATTGATGCGGGCCGTCACCGGGTGAATCACCTGGTTCATGGTCGATTTGGAAAGGGGCATCCGAACTCCTCGGCCTGAGCCGCGAATCGTGGGCCCGCCCCATCAGGAGCCTGGCTCTGGCGCACGGGGAGCGCGACGGATGACGGCTGGAAACACTGAACGGCGGAACGTTACCCAGTATAGCATGATTCTCGGGGGAAACAGCCTATCAAAGCCTTTCATGAAGCGACGGTTCCCCCTCGGCCGGAGCGGGATTCGGGCGTGTGGTATGATGCGAGGGTATCCCCGCTCTCTCGGACCTCATCCATGTACATTCGTGACCTCTTGGCCCGTATCGAGGCCCTCGCGCCCTTGTCGCGCGCCGCCAACTGGGACAATTGCGGCCTTCAAGTCGGTTCGCCCGACGAGCCGCTCAAAGGCGTCCTCATTTCGGTGAACCCCTCGTCCCAAGCGCTCCAGGCGGCGATCGCCCAGGGGGCGAACTTGGTGGTGGCGCACCATCCGTTGATCTTCAAGGCCACCAAGGTGATCGACACGCGCCATGATCCGGGCCGGTCGGCGGCCCTGGCGATGGCCCACGGCATCACCGTCTACGCCGCCCATACCAACCTCGACGCGACGGCCTGCAACCATCACCTCTCGAAGCTCTTCGGGATTCCCATGGACCGCCCGATCGACGTCATGGGCGTCGAGCCGGTTTACCGCCTGGGAGTGGGGATTCCCCCCGAGGATGCCTTGCGCGTGCTCGAGGCCATGTGGCAGGCGGGCGCAGGACGCTCCGAGCGCTACGACCAGGCGAGCTTCTTGACGGACGGCGAGACCACCTTCCGGCCGCTTCCGGGTAGCCAGCCCGCCGAAGGAGAGGTACTGGCCCCCTCGCGACAGCCGCTCGTCCGGGCCGAGGTCCTGGTCAAGGGATCCGATCTTGCTGCCGTCAAGGCGGCGATGCGCGCGGCGCATCCCTACGAGGAGCCGGTCTTCGACGTGATCCGCCTCGAATCGGCGGGGGAACCCTTCGGCATCGGTCTCTGGGGCGAGCTTCCCGAACCCATGACGGTTTCCGAGGTGCTTTCGCGCGTCAAGCAGTCGATTAACCCCCGCAGCCTGCGCCTGGTCGGGGACGCCTCGCGCAAGGTCCGCCGCATCGGAGTCTGCTCCGGCTCGGGCGGAGACCTGGCCTACAACGCCTTGAAGCAGGGCGTCGAATGCTTCATCACCGGAGAGCTACGCTATCATACGGCGCTCGACTGCCTGGATCGCGGCCTCACCGTTATCGAGGCCGGTCACCAAGCGACCGAGCAACCCGTCGTAGACTACCTCGTCGACGCCCTCCGGCCTCACCTTCCCCCATCCATCCCGATCCTGGGCTTTTCCGAGCCCGAACCCTTTGAGGTCATCCAATGAAGAACCTTCCGGTCGTCGCCATCGTGGGTCGTCCCAACGTCGGCAAATCGACCTTCATCAATCGCCTGGTGGGCTCCCGCGAGGCCATCGTCTACGATCAGCCCGGGGTCACCCGCGATCGCCTCTACCTCCGCACCGACTGGAACGGCCGCGACTTCATCGTGGTCGACACCGGAGGTATCGTCCCAGGCTCGGATGAAGAGCTGCTTCAAAGCATCGAGAAGCAGGCCGAGGCCGCCATGGAAGAGGCGGACCTCATCATCTTCGTCGCCGACGGCGATGCCGGCGTCACGCCGGTGGACGAGGACATCGCCAACAAACTTCGCACCACCAAGAAGCCCGTCCTGATCGCGGTCAACAAGCTCGACAAGGTCGAGGACGACCCGAAGGCCATGGAGTTCTACGAGCTCGGTATCGGCGAGCCGCACCCCATCTCGGCCATGCACGGTCACGGCGTGGGCGACTTGCTCGACGTCATCGTCAAAACCTTCCCGCCCAAGACCGAAGCCGAAGAAGAAGACACCGAACTCAAGATCGCCTTCGTCGGGCGTCCCAACGTCGGCAAGTCCTCGCTCACCAACGCCCTGCTCGGCGAAGAGCGGATGATCGTCTCGGAGATCTCGGGCACCACCCGCGATGCGGTCGATACCCGCCTCCACTGGGAAGAGCGGGATTACCTCCTGGTCGACACCGCCGGCATCCGCCGCAAGAGCAAGGTCGGCTTCGGCGTCGAAGGCTTCTCGGTCGTCCGCTCGCTCAAGGCCATGGACCGCGCCGACGTCGTGGTGATCCTGATCGACGCCGTCGACGGCGTCACCGAACAGGACCAGCGCATCGCCGGCATGGCCGAGGACTCGGGCAAGGCCGTCGTCATCGCGGTCAACAAGTGGGACCTGGTCGCCAAGGACTCCCACACCATGTCCGCGTACCGCAAACAGCTCCTCGACGAACTGTACTACGTCCGCTGGGCACCGGTCCTCTTCATCTCGGCCAAGACCGGCCAGCGGGTCACCCAGGTCCTCGAAGCCGCCTCCTTGGCCTCCGAGTCCAACGCCCGGCGCATCACCACCGGCGTGCTCAACGAGGTCATCAACGAGGCCCTCACTCTCACCCCGCCTCCGTCGGTCAAGGGCCGCCGTCTGCGCGTCTACTACGCCTCGCAGATTCGTACCAACCCGCCTACCTTCGCGATGTCCTGCAACGATCCGACCCTCGTGAGCGACCATTACCGCCGCTACCTCGAGAACAAGATCCGCGAGGCCTTCGGCTTCGAAGGCTCCCCCCTCCGCATGGTCTTCCGGCCGCGTCGGGAACGGGGCTAACCCATGGCGCCGGCCCTCCCCCTGCCGCCCGGGCTCATGGCCCTGGGCCTCGCCGCGGGCGCGTACCTGCTGGGTTCGGTCCCCTTCGCGCTCCTCATCGGGCGCATGCATGGGGTGGACATCCGTCAGCACGGTAGCGGCAACGTCGGCGCCACCAATGTCGTGAGGGTGCTGGGGCGCGGCCCCGGCATCCTCTGCTTCGTCCTCGACTTCCTCAAGGGAGTCTTGCCGGTCGCGACGGGCCTGGTTTTCGGCCTGCCGCTCTGGGGAGTCCTGCTCGCCGCCGCCGCGACCATCCTCGGCCATAGCCGCTCGGTCTTCCTGAAGTTCAAGGGAGGCAAGTCCGTGGCCACCGGAGCCGGCACCATCGTCGCGATGGCTCCGCTGGCGGGCCTGGGAGCCCTCCTCGTCTGGGGCGGGGTCTTCAGCGTCAGCCGCATCGTTTCCCTCGCGTCGATCACGGCGGCTCTCTCCCTGCCGGTCCTCACGCTGCTCACGCGTCAGCCGCTCGAAGTCGTCGGATTCTCAGCCGCTGCTGCCTGCTACGTCGTCATCCGGCACCGCGATAATATCCGGCGCCTTCGCGAGGGCAACGAGCCCCGCATGGAGCGCAAGAAATGACCCAGTTCCGCGCCAAGAAGCGCTTCGGACAGAACTTCCTCATCGATCGCCGCGTCCTGGACGCCATCGTCGAAGCCGCCGACCTCTCCGCCGAGGATCGCGTCCTCGAAATCGGCCCCGGCCAAGGCGTCCTGACCCGCGAACTCTCCCAGAACGCGGGGAAGGTGGTCGCCGTCGAGCTCGACCGTGACCTCGCTCCTATCCTGGATCCCCTCGAACGGGAGTTCTCGAACCTCCACATCGTCTGGAACGACTTCCTCAAGGTCTCCTGGGAGGACCTCGGACTCCCCGAAACGGGCACCAAGGTGGTGGCCAACATCCCTTACTACATCACCACCCCCATTCTCTTGAAGCTGCTCCACGAACAAGAGCTGACCACCAAGCCGTTCTCCGAGCTGACGGGACGGGTCTCGGACATCCTCCTGATGGTTCAGGCCGAGGTGGCCGACCGTCTCGCTGCCAAGCCTGGAACCAAGGACTACGGCTCGATCACCGTCTTGGTCCAGTATGCGGCCACGGTGGAGACGGTCGTCAAGGCCCCGCGTTCCTCCTTCAAGCCGGCCCCCAACGTGGATTCCAAGGTCATTCGCCTTCGGCCGCGCGCGACGCCGATCGTCGACGTGGCGGAGCCCAAGGTCTTCTTCCGGGTGGTCCGCGCCGCCTTCAACCAACGACGCAAGACCCTCCTCAACGCGCTCTCCATGTCCTTCGACAAGGATCGCCTACGCGAAGCCGAGGCCGCGACCGGCATCAGCCTGACCCGCCGCGGCGAGACGTTAACTCTCGACGAGTTCGCGACCCTCGCGAACGCCTTGCGCTAGCCATGCGCATCGTGCTTCAGCGCGTCTCACGCGCCAAAGTCACGGTGGAGGGCGAGGTCGTCGGTGAAGTCGGCCCAGGGCTGTTGCTTTTGGTGGGAATTCGGACGGGCGACACCCTCAAAGAGGCGCAATGGCTCGTTCAGAAGTGCTTAGGTTTGCGCATCTGGCCGGACGAGACCGGTAAGATGGACCGCTCCGTGATGGACATCGGCGGAAGCGTGCTCGCGGTCTCTCAGTTCACCTTGTACGGAGACGCCAGCCGCGGCCGGCGGCCGGATTTCATGCAGGCGGCCCGGCCGGAAACGGCCCAGCCGCTTTTCGACGCGTTCGTGGCTGGCCTCAAGGCGGAGGGGGTGCCGGTGGCGACCGGAGTCTTCGGTGCCCACATGGACGTCGAGCTGGTCAACGACGGTCCGGTGACCCTGATTATCGATCGGGAAGCTGAGGCTTCGTAGGAGCCGCCAGGCGCTTGGCGCTCTCGGCGATCGCCGGAGGCAGGCTGCGCTGATTCTGCGGCCGTCCCGAAGGCAGCGCGAGCTGCGAAAGATCGGCTGTTTCTTCGGTTTCCGGCTCGGGCTGAGGTTCCTCGGGAGGAGCCGGCGGGGCCCAGACCTGATAGGCACGATGGATGACCGAACCCGCCACCGAGAAAAGCACCATCATCGCGAGCCAGCCCCCCAGCGCTTGGAATTGAGGTTTGGCGAAGGCCAGCCACTGCCGGCCGTCCAGCCAAAGGCCCGTACCGGCTACGTTGCTCACGACGGCGACGGTGGAGATCAGGAGGGTTCCCGCGAGCAAGGCCCAGAAGGTGCGACGGCCGGTTCCCGCTCCACGCACCCGTGAAATCAGTCCTGCTGCGACGGGAAAAGCCAAGAGCGGCAGCATCGCTCCGTGCTGGCCGTAGTGAAGCCCGCCTCCGTCGATGAAGACCGGCAAGCCGAAAACGCCCAGGGCCAGGTAGAGGAGCATGCTGGTGACGCCCGCGCGAGGGCCCAGCCAGCAGCCGGCGATCCAGACTCCCAGGAGTTGCGCGGACGGGTAGAATAGACCGACGGAGAGGCTCTTCCAGGATAACGCTTCGGCCGCCCCCGGCAAGGCCGGCACGCCCGCGACCAGAAACGGCAGGGGCAGGACCACGAAGGCGCCAAGCGCCGTGAGGCTGGTGACCAAGAGGATCCGGAGGAGCTTGAGCAACGGAAGGCTCCCGTTCGGTAGGCTGGAGGGGGACCGCGTCATTGTAGCGAAACGCGAAAGGCTTGGCTAGACGGTGCCATCGGGAAGAACGCACGACGGACTCACTTGGGGCGCGACGTTTCCGCTCGCGTTCGGGATTGGCTGGTACGGGGACGGTTGGATTCCCGCCGCGATCTTCGGGGCGGGATTTCTCTTCGGAGGCCTGATGTTCGGTCCGGATCTCGACCTGCCGAGCGTTCAGGTACGCCGCTGGGGCCCGTTGCAGTTCATCTGGAAACCGTATCAGCGCATGTTCCGCCACCGCTCGCGCTGGACCCACGGCATCCTCGTCGGCCCGCTCGTGCGAATCCTCTATTTGGCTGCCTGCTTGGCCGTCGTGGCGGCCGGGTTCGGGGCGATCGCCGTGGCCTTGGGTCTTGCCGTGCCGCGCTGGGAGCAGGTCCTGGAGGAAGTCTGGCGCCGAGGCCAGGAGATCGAGCGGATTTGGCTCATCTACGGCCTGGCGGGCATCTGGGGAGGGGCGGCGCTCCACACCCTCGCAGACGAGATCGTCAGCAAGGCCAAGCGCCTCCTGCGCTTCGGGAAACCCAGGCGCTGAGCGGAAAACCGACAGCGAGCCCGTTTCGGGACTCCGTTGACATCACTCAGGCCACTCCCTATACTGTCGAAGGCCCAAAAAGCTCTGTTGTCCGGGGGTTACGTCCCGAACGCAAAGACGGCCCGGGCCGACTCTCAGCCCCGGATCGGAGCCCCTTCGGCGCTCTCCGGGAGTGAACACCCGCCCACACTCACGGGGCAACACGCAGTAGGAGGCGATCTCTTGAGCCCTAGGAAAATCATGCTCCTCGTCGTGGTCCTCCTGACACTCGGTTCCATGTATGTTCTCCAGGATCACAAGCGCTTCCCCACGAAGCTCGGCCTGGACATCAGCGGCGGCATGCAGGTCGTGCTCGAAGCCAAGGACACCGAAAAGGTCAAGGTGACCCCCGAGGTGATGCAGAGCATCATTTCGGTGGTTCGGAACCGCGTCGACGGCCTCGGCGTTGCCGAGCCGCTCATCCAGAAGAAGGGCGATCGCCAGATCGTCGTCGAACTCCCCGGTATCGAGGATCCCGACCGGGCCCGCGCCATGATCGGGAAGACCGCGCACCTGAAGTTCCAGGAGCAAGCGGCGCCTCAGGCCGTCAAGCCCGGCACCCCCGCGGCTCCGGCGTGGGTCGACACCGGCCTCGACGGCTCCATGCTGCGTAGCGCCAAGGCCGAGCCCAATCCCGGCATGGGGGGTGGCTGGGTCGTGACCATCAAGTTCGACCAGCAGGGCGCCAAGCTCTTCGGCGAGATCACGTCTCGTAACGTCGGGCGCCCCGTCGCGATGGTCCTCGACGACAAGATCATCTCGGCCCCCAACGTCAACGAGCCCATTCTCAACGGCGACGCCGTCGTCTCGGGCAACTTCACCGCGAAGGAAGCCCAGGACGTGGCGGTTCAGCTGAATGCGGGCGCGCTGCCCGTGCCCCTCGAGGAGATCGAGAACCGCACCGTTGGTCCCACCCTCGGTTCGGACACCGTCAAGGCGTCGGTCATGGCCGGTATCGTCGGCTTCTCGCTGGTCGTGCTCTACATGATCGGCTACTACCGTCTTCCCGGCCTCGTCGCGAGTATCGCGCTCGGCATCTACACCGTGCTCCTGCTGGCGATCTTCCACCTGATCCCGGTCACCCTCACCGTTCCCGGCATCGCAGGCTTCATCCTCTCGATTGGTATGGCGGTCGACGCCAACGTCCTGATCTTCGAGCGGACCAAGGAAGAACTTCGCCGTGGTCGCAGCCTTTACGCGGCCATCGAGATCGGCTTCAAGCGCGCCTTCACGGCAATCTTCGACTCGAACTCGACCACGATTCTCACCTGTATCGTTCTCTACCTCTTCGGTACGGGCCTGGTGCGCGGCTTCGCGCTGACCCTGGCGATCGGCGTCGTCGTCTCGATGTTCACGGCCATCACCGTCACGCGGGTCCTGCTCTTCCAGATCCTGAGCAACAAGGCCTTCAACCAGTCGTCCTACTTCGGGGTCAAAGCCCCCGAGCCGAACAAGGCTAGCTAAGGGGGATTCCACATGGCCACTGAAACCAACACCAACGGGAATTTCCACCTGAACGTCATGGGCCGCAAGGGCTTCTGGCTCTGGCTCTCGCTCGCCTACATGGTGCCCTTCACGATCGCGATCATCGTCTGCTTCCAGCACTTCGGAGCTCCGGTCAAGCTGGGCCTGGACTTCACGGGCGGCACCCTCATGCAGGCGACGTACTCGGAGCCGGTCGCGACCGAGCAGGTCCGTACCATCCTCGAAAAGGAAGGCGTCCACCCGCATATTCAGACCTCGACGGATAACAAGACCGTCATGATCCGCAGCCAGTACCTCGACAAGACCAAGTCCACCCAGGTGAAGGAAGTGCTCGGCACGCTGGGAACCATCGATGAGAAGTCCTTCCGCCTCGAATCGGTAGGCCCCACCATCGGCGCGGAGCTGCTCAAGAACGCCGCCATGGCGATGGGCATCGGCACCTTGGCGCTTCTGCTGTACATCAGCTTCCGCTACCAGTTCGACTTCGCCGTCTCGTCGATTCTCGCCATGCTTCACGACGGCGTCGTCATGCTCGGAATGTTCTCGATCCTGAGCCTCTTGGTCGGCGCCGAGGCGGACGGCATGCTCGTGGTCTCGCTGCTCACCATCATGGGCTTCTCGGTCCACGACAAGATCGTCATCTTCGACCGCCTTCGCGAGAACATGAAGCTCGCCAAGAAGGGCGATACCTTCGACGACGTCGCCAACCTCAGCATCAACCAGACCTTGGCGCGTTCGATCAACATCTCGCTCACGCTGGTGCTGACGCTGCTACCGTTGGTGCTGATGGGCGGATCGACCATCTTCTACGCCACGCTGGTCATGCTCATCGGGGTCATCTCCGGTACCTACTCGAGCATCTTCAACGCGGTTCCCGTCGTGGTCCTGATCCGCAACTGGAGCAACAAGAAAGCGACGCCGGCCGCCGCGTAACCGCCGGCCCGTCGAACCAAAAGCTCGAAGCGCCCCGCCAGGTTTTCTGGCAGGGCGCTTCGGCATTCGGCATGGGGAGAATCGGGTGAATCAGGTCTTGAGGGAGCCATCCGGGGCCCGCGTTGGCTCGGGGCTCGCCGAGGGAGTCTCGGCATTCGCTGAAGGTCCTTGCTTGCAATCACGCAAGTAGACCCCCTCCCCGAGGATGGGGTCGTTCGCGAGCGTGACGCCCGCTTCGAACAAGGCTTCGCAAATCAGGCGCTCCGTGCTCCGGTGAGCATCATGCTTGCCCAGCTCGAAATCGCGAATGGTCGCGCGCGCGAGTTGAGCGCTATCTGCCAACTCTTGTTGGGTCCAGTCCAGGAGCGCTCGCGCCGCGCGACACTGCGCCGGCGTCAACGCCCCCATTCGTTTCATCATGGTTTTTTATCCTATTTTGGCGATATCACCCATCTGGGGTGATATAATCAATTATCCCCAATAAATCAAGCCCCCCCTGCACGCTCGCACGCACCCAAGGAGGTTTGCCCCGACGATGCTCCATCATACCGAACTTATTACCACGATCGTCGGCGGCTTAGTTTTAGCCTTCTGTTTAGGCTTGATCGCACAGCGCTTGCGGCTCTCTCCGTTGGTCGGCTACCTCTTGGCCGGCGTCCTGGCCGGTCCCTCTACTCCGGGGTTCGTGGCCGATCAATCGCTCGCTCCTCAGCTCGCCGAGATCGGCGTCATCCTCCTCATGTTCGGTGTCGGGCTGCATTTCTCGCTTAAAGACCTGATGGCCGTCCGCTCCATCGCCATTCCGGGCGCCCTCGTACAGATTGCCATCGCGACGCTGTTGGGCATGGGACTTGCCGCCTTCCTGGGGTGGAGCCCCATCGCCGGTTTCGTCTTCGGTCTGGCGCTGTCGACCGCAAGTACCGTCGTCTTGCTGCGGGCTCTTCAAGATCGTCACTTGCTCGAAACTCGCCAGGGCCACATCGCCATCGGCTGGCTCATCGTCGAGGACCTGGCGATGGTCATCGCGCTCGTCCTGCTCCCCGCCATCGCCAACATCCTGGGAACGCAGACCGGTGGGGCTGAAGCGGCGGCCGCGGGCGGTCCTGGGATTCAGGCCCTGGTCACGGGTATCGCCCTGACCATCGCCAAGGTCGTGGCCTTCGTAGCCTTCATGCTCATCGTGGGCCGCCGGGCCATTCCCTGGCTGCTGCACCGGGTGGCCTTGACCGGGTCGCGGGAGCTGTTCCGGCTGGCGGTCCTGGCGATCGCCCTCGGAGTCGCCTTCGCCGCGGCCAATCTCTTCGGGGTTTCCTTCGCCCTGGGCGCCTTCTTCGCCGGCATGATCATGGGCGAGTCCGAGCTCAGCCACCAGGCGGGCGAAGAGATCATGCCCCTCCGGGACGCCTTCGCGGTCCTGTTCTTCGTCTCGGTCGGCATGATGCTCGACCCGCGCATCCTCATTCGCGATTTCTGGCCCTTCCTCGGGACCCTGGCCATCATCATGCTGGGTAAGTCCGCGGCCGCCCTCTTCATCGTGAGGGCCTTCGGCCACAAATGGAGCAAGGGCCTCACGATCTCGGCAAGCCTCGCGCAGATCGGCGAATTCTCGTTCATTCTGGCCACGCTCGGCGTGAGCCTGAAGCTGCTTCCCGAGAGTGGCCGGGACCTGATTCTCGCGGGCGCCATCTTCAGTATCCTGCTGAACCCCTTCGTCTTCGCCTTGCTCGACAAGCTGCGTCCGCGCATCGAAGCCTTGGAGCCCACGCCTCCGCTCGCGGAAGGCAATGAGCCGGAAGATGAGCCGGAGACCCCGGGCCTCAAGAAGTCCGCGCTGCGTGACCACGTGATCCTGATTGGCTACGGACGCGTGGGAAGCCTGCTCGGAGAAGCGCTCCGCGAGGAGAAGGTGCCGTTCGTGGTCATCGAGGAGAACCCCGAGATTGCGGATCGGCTGCGCTCCGTGGGGGTCGAGGTGATTCTGGGCCCGGATTCCCCCCAGGCGCTGCTGGAGGCAGCCAACATCGAGGCGGCATGCCGGATGTTCGTCGCCATCCCCACCCCCTTCGAGGCCGGCCAGTACGTCGATCTCGCGACCCGTCGTCATCCGGAGATGGCCATCATCGCTCGGGCGCATGGCGATCGCGAGGTTGCGTATCTCCAGTCGCTGGGGGCGGATACCATCATCATGGGCGAGCGCGAGATCGCCCGGGCAATGATGCACTACTTGCCGCATGGCGTCTCGACGACCACGCTCTCGACGACAAAGTCGGAGGCCGAGCCCGCTTAACGCCCTATCCCCGGCGTGCCCCGTTCCTCGGTTTGATAGGGGCGGGGCACGTTCGGTCTTGCTGTTTTTGCTTAACCGAGTTAAGATTCAAGAGCATCGAAGGGCTCATGCGCGCCCTTTCTGATACCCGTGTTATCGCCCACGGCTGTCCACGGGGCCGCGGGAAAACATGCATAGGAGTTTGGAATGCCCACCAATGAAGAAGTATTGAAGGCTCTGTCGACCGTCAACGACCCTGAGATTCGCAGGGACCTCGTGAGCCTCGGCATGATCGAGGACGTGAAGGTCGACGGCGGACACGTCTCCTTCAAGGTCGTCCTGACGACCCCTGCCTGCCCGCTCAAAGATCAGATCCGTAACGAGGCGACGGCGGCGGTATCGCAGATTCCCGGAGTCAGCGACGTCACCATTAGCTTTGGCGCGAACGTGCCCACGGGAGCTGCACTCCACGCGAATCGGCCCGCCGGCATCAAGCACGTGATCGCCGTGGGTTCGGGCAAGGGCGGCGTCGGCAAGTCGACCGTCTCGGTCAACCTCGCCCTCGCGCTCGCCGAGTCCGGAGCCAAGGTGGGCCTCCTGGACGCGGATATCTACGGTCCGTCCATCCCCCTGATGATGGGCGCCACGACCCGTCCCGGCACCCGCGACGGGCGGATCATCCCGGTCGAGCGCCACGGCGTGAAGATGATGTCCATCGGCTTCATGCTTCCCAACACCGACGATCCGGTCGTCTGGCGTGGGCCCATGCTCACCGGCGTGCTTCAGCAGTTCATTCGCGACGTGGAGTGGGGCGACATCGACTACCTGCTGGTCGACCTTCCTCCCGGCACGGGCGACGTGCCCCTGAGCCTCACCCAGCTTCTGCCGCTCTCGGGCGCGGTCATCGTGATCACGCCGCAGCCGGTGGCGGCTCAGATCGGCATGAAGACGATGAACATGTTCAAGCAGGTGAACGTGCCCATCCTCGGCGTGATCGAGAACATGAGCACGTTCGTTTGCCCCCACTGTAACGAGTCCACCGACATCTTCGACCACGGCGGCGGAGAGAAGACCAGCACCTACGCCCAGGTGCCCTTCCTCGGCGAGATTCCTCTCGACCCCAAGATCCGCACGGGCGGGGACAAGGGTGAACCCGTCTTCGTGGCCGAGCCGCAGTCGCCCCAGGCCGGCGCGTTCCGCCGAATTGCCCAGGGTCTGGCCGCCAAGATCTCGGTCAACTCGATGACCCGGATCGAGCTCCCGGTTCTGAGGTAGCCCGATGAAAGACCTGCTCCTGCGCGATACGGAGACCCTCTTCGAACTCTTCGTGGATCTCTTCGGGAAGGTCCTGATCAACGAGCCTCTCAAGGAGCTCGAGGATCTCGACATTACCCCGGCACAGGTACAGGCCTTGCTCTTCCTGGCGCGGCACGCTCCCAACTACGTGGGAGACCTTGCCGATGGCCTCGGCATCAGCTATCCGGCTGCCACCAAGGCGGTCGATCGCCTGGTCGCCAAGGACCTCGTCACGCGCCAGGAAAACGCGCGCGACCGGAGGCAATCGGAGCTGACCGTCACCGAGTCCGGCCTCGCCCTCCTGGATCGCGTGCGCACCGAGCGCCGTGGAAGGCTGGAGAACATCCTGGCCAAGATGAGCCCCGACGATACCAAGGCCATGCACCGGGGCTTGCGGAGCTTCGTTACCGCCGCCTTCATGGGGGACCGCGACCTGATCGCGACCCTCTGTCAGCGCTGTGGGTGCGATTGCTTCACGGAATGCATCGTGAATCAGTCGCACCTCGCCTTGCTGGGACGCGGGATGGATCGCGTCTAGCTCCCCCAGAGACGATGTCTTAGGCACCATCCCCCTTATCGGGGGGTGGTGCCTAACCTTTTGGGAGAAGTTCAGGGTCGCCCAAAAGCCGGTCGTGCGGCTTTACGCACCCTCGAACAGGGGCTAGAATGGGGTAGAAGAGAGGCTTGGCCCGCGAGGCCGCCGGGAACGATATGCAACCAACCATCACGATGATCTCTAATGGCCCCGGCGAGCTCGCGACCTGGGTACGGCCCGTCGTCCAGGTGCTCCGAACCGCCCTTCCGGAGGCACGCCTGCGCATCGCGCTGGTTCCGTGTCCCTACGCGAGCGGCAACGAAGCCGAAACCATCGCCTCCTGGGGGGGAGACATCGAGGTCTGGAAGCCGGAAGAAACCCTTCGCCACCTCTTCCTCGGTGGTGTCCGCCCGCATGCCGGTGTCGTGCTCTTCATGGGCGGTGACCAGGCCTTCGGAGTCCTCTTGGCCAAGCGACTGCGCCAAAGCCTGCTGATGTACACCGAAACAACGGGCCGCTGGGCCCCCTTCGTCTCGCGCTTTCTCACCAGCGATTCGGACGTTTCCGTCCGCCTCCAGAAGAAGCGCGTGCCCGCCGAGAAGGTGGCCATGGTCGGCAACCTGATGGTGGATGCCGTCCGTCGGGACCGGGACCCGCGGCAGACCCGCTTCGCGCTCGGCCTCAATTCGGATTCGATGGTCATTGGCCTCTTGCCCGGTAGCAAACCCTTCAAGGTCAAGTTCATCACCCCCTTGCTCCTTCGGGCCGCCGAGCTCATGCACGCGGAGAATCCGGAGCTGCAGTTCGTGCTCCATCAGTCGCCCTGGACGCCACTCGCGCAAATCGCGGAAGCTGCTTCCAACGAGCGTTACGCTGCGGTCACCGGCGGGACCACCGCCAAGCTCGTCACCCACGACGATCGGGCCACCCTAGTCACCCCGCTGGGAGCCCAGATCCGGGTCCTGCCTCCCGAGCATCATCTGGCGGGGATGGCGATCGCAGATCTCGCGCTGACCGTCCCCGGCACCAATACCGCAGAGCTCGCCATCCTGGGAGTGCCGATGCTGGTGCTCTTGCCCTTGAACAAGCCCGAAGAGATTCCGCTCGACGGCCTTCCGGGTCATGTGGGGAGAATTCCGGTCCTCGGCAAGTGGCTCAAGCGCCAGCTGGTCCAGGCCGTAGCCCGACGCACGTCCTTCACAGCCCTGCCGAACGTCCGGGCGGGCCGCATGGTGACCCCCGAGTTGAAGGGCGTCTTTCCTCCAGAAGAGGTCTCCCGGACCGCGCTCGAGTTGCTGGCTAGCCCGTCGCGCCGCCGCGACATCATGCTGGACCTCAGCCATGCGATGGGCCCCGCCGGGGCGGCTGAAGCCGTCGTCGCCCAAGTAGCCGCCATGCTGGCCCCTCTCCCGGGCGTCGAGGCCCTGGAAGCAATGGCCCCTGAAGGAGACCCTCGGTAATGACCCCCCGCTTCGGCATCGGCGTCACGACCCGCAATCGCTCTGCGGTCCTCGCGCATACCCTCGGCCAGATCAAGGCCCATACCCCGGAGGCCCATCGGCTGATGGTGGTGAACGATGCGAGCGAGGACGAGACGGAACGGGTCCTCGCGGACGCCCTCGCCACGACTCGCGATCTCACGGTCGTCAATAGTCCGGAACGGCTCGGGATCGCCAAGGCCAAGAATCGCTGCCTCCAGGGCCTCGCCGACTGCGACGTCCTCTTTCTCTTCGATGACGATTGCTATCCCGTGAAGGAAGGCTGGGCCACGCTTTACGCCGAGGCGATCGCCGCCACCGGGATTCAGCACTTCAACTTCAACGACTCCCGGCGTCACCGCCTGCTCAAGAAAACCGTTAAATCGGGTTTCACCATCGGAGAGTTCGAACCTCCGGGCGGCGTCCTCATGGTGCTTACGTCCCGGGTCTTGGAGACCGTCGGGGCGTTCAACGAGCGCTATGGCCTCTATGGCTACGAGCATGAGACCTACACGACCCGCTGCTTCCGCGCGGGGCTTCACGGGAGCTTCGGCCGCAACTTGAGCCTGCTGGATGCCGAGGAGTATCTCCTAGCGCTCGATTATCGCCCGGAGGACGGACCATTCCCCGAACTTGTCGTCCCGCGAGGCTTTCAGTCGAGCGTGACCCAAGAGGAGGCGCGACGCTCCGTCCGACAAAATGCCCGCGTGGTCGCCAAGGACCGCAAAGGGGGCCCCATCTATCTGCCGTTCGAAGGACAAGCCATGACCGAGCCCGAACCCGTCTGGTGGGAGCGCTTCTTGCCCCGTTCCTTGAGCCGGAGGCAAGACTAATGGGCTCCGTCCAGACCTGGCGTCGCCTTTTTCCCTTTCTGCGCCCCTACACCTGGCATATCGTCGGCCTGAGCATCCTGCTTCTGGCCAACGCCTCCGCTGCGATGGTCATGATTCCCGTCGCGCGCTACGCGGGAGAGGTCTTCAGCAACCTGACGCTGGAGGGCTTGAACCGCTTGATTCTGGCGGCGATCGCCGGCTACGCCCTGAAAAGCCTCTTCACCTGGCTATCCACCCTCATGATGGGCTTCGTCTCCATCCGGGCCGTGGCCGACCTGCGAGAGGTGCTTTTCAGCCACCTTCAGCGCCAATCCCTCGACTTCCACGATCGCCACAAGTCCGGGGACACGGCCTCGCGCCTGGTCACCGACGTCAACGCCGTCCGTGACGCGCTGGCCCAAGGGGCCGCGGAGCTGATCCCCAATACCTTGATCCTGATTGCCGCCCTGGGGTATCTCTTCACCTTGAACTGGCGTCTCGCCCTCCTGACCGTCGTCGGCATGCCGATCGTCGGTTGGGCCATTAGCCTCTTTGCCTCCCGCCTGCGCCTCTGGTCGCTGCAGGCGCAGGGGAAGTCCGCCGATATCCTGGCGTACCTCAACGAGAGTCTGGCGGCCACGGCCACCATCAAGAGCTTCAATCGCGAGGACTTCGAGCGCCGGCGCTTCGTGGAGGTCAACGACTCCCATTTCCTGGCCAGCTTCCGTGGGGAGCAAGTCTGGGCCTTGCAGATGCCCACCATTGCGGTTCTACAAGTGCTGGCGCTGGCGGGCGTCCTCTGGGTCGGAGGCTGGGAAATGCTTCAGGGGCGCCTCGCCATGCCCGACTTGATGGCCTTCGCGGCCGCCGTCGGCATTTGCGTCGAGCCCATTCAGTCGCTCTCCAATGGCGTCGCTCGCATTCAACGGGCCATCGGGGCGGCCGAGCGCGTCTTCGCCGTCATCGACGAAGCTCCCTCCATCACGGATCGCCCCGATGCTCGTCCCCTGGAGGCCATGCAGGGGGAAATCCGATTCGACGGAGTCCAGTTCACCTATCCGAACGGGCATGCAGGCCTGTTGGGCCTCGACCTAGCCGTCCGTCCCGGTGAAGCGCTCGCCGTCGTCGGCGCGTCGGGCTCGGGAAAGAGCACGCTCGCCAAGCTCTTGCTCCGCTTCTACGACCCGACCTCGGGGGCGATCATGCTCGACGGCACGGATCTTCGCGACCTTCCCCTCGCATGGCTTCGCGATCAGATTGCCTACGTCCCCCAGGAGACTCCGCTCTTCGCGGGATCGCTTCTCGACAACATCCGCTACGGCAGGCTCGATGCGACCGACGAGGAAGTCGTCGAGGCCGCCATCCAGGCGAACGCGCATGGCTTCATCACCCAATTGCCCGATGGCTACCAGTCGGTCGTGGGCGAACGTGGCTCCACCCTCTCGGGCGGCCAACGCCAGCGTATCGCCATTGCCCGTGCCATCTTGAAGGATCCCCGCATCCTGCTCTTGGACGAGGCCACCAGTGCGCTGGATGCCGAGTCCGAAGCCGTCGTCCAGGAAGCCCTCGAGCGCCTCATGGCGGGGCGCACCACGATTCTCATCACGCATCGCCTCAAGAGCGCCACGCGGGCCGACCGCGTGGTAGTCATCGACGAGGGACGGGCGCTCGAAATGGGAACCCCCGAGCAACTCATGCAGGAATCTGGCGCCTATCGGTCCCTCTATCAGCACTGGAGTTTGGAGTGAACCCGTCCATCGCGGTCGCCATCGTCAACTACAACACGCGAGAGCTGCTTTCTCGCTGCCTCGAAGCGCTCTTCGCCCAAGAACTCTCTGTCGATTACGAGGTCTGGGTGGCGGATAACGCCTCTTCGGACGGATCGGTGGAGATGCTGGCCGAGCAGTACCCGCAGGTGAAGGTCATTGCCAACTCCGAGAACCTCGGCTTCGCCGAAGCCAATAACCAGATCATGCGCGAGACCCAGGCGGATAGCGTCTTCCTCCTGAATACCGATACCGAGATCCGGAAAGGTGCCCTGCAGGCCCTCTGGGACCTTCTGCAGGCCCAGCCGCGCCATGGCATGGTCGCTGCCGCGCTCGTCAACCCGGACGGAACTCCCCAGCCCTCGGTCGTTCCCGCCCGCTTCCCCTGGGCTTTCTCGCCGGTCGACCGGGAAGAGCGCCTGCGCTGGGCCTCGGGTGCGGCCGTCCTGGTCCGAGCCGAGACCATCTGCGAGATCGGATTGCTCGACCCGCGATTCTTTTATACCGGCGAGGACTGTGACTGGGGCCTGAGGGCGCGCCGCGCCGGCTGGCTCGTCATGGCGGCGCCCCACGCCGTCGTGATGCATATCGGAGGAGCCACCCGCAAGGACTTGCCGAAGCGTTCGGTCGAAGCCATTCAGATGGGCCGCCAGCACTACTTCTCCAAGCACTACGGGAGCCTCGGCCTTGCCTACGCCCGCTTGCACTCGACCATTGAACTCACGGGCCTGATCCTCAAGACCCGCGAGGACTCCCGCTTCTACCTCGACCTCCTGGGCCGCTGCTGGGCCTTCCGCCCGGAGCCCCACCATGGATAGACCCATTTCCAGCCTCCGCCGCCTGGGGACCTTCTTCGGCGCCGTCATTGCCGGCGTCGTCGTCTGGGTCCTGGTCCTGCTCGCCGCCTTCCGCCTCGATTTCTCGCTCTTGTCCCGTCCCGAGCAGATCCCCCAGCCGGTCGTCTTGACCTATACCATCGGACTCTACCTCTGGCTCATGGTACTCGTCGCGCTCATGAAGCGCCCCATGGGCTCAGATCCGGCTTTGCACTACGGCTTTCGCTTTGATGGCCGATTGCTGATCATCGGTTGGAGCCTCGGCCTCGGCGGAGTCATCCTCCTCATGGGACTCGAACTCGCCACCGGCATCGCCACCTTTCGGCCTCCCACCACCTGGCCCCTCGGCATCCTGGCCGGAAGCTTGCTGACCGCCATGGCCTATGCCGTCAGCGAGGAGCTGCTCTTCCGTGGCCTCTTTTTGAGGACGCTCCTGCTCGACCATCCGCCGATTCGGGCGATCGCCCTCTCCAGCGTGATCTTCGCCGCGCTCCATTTCCTGAGACCCAATCTGGGAATCGACGACCTCATCCCCTTCTTGGGCTTGGTCGTCGCGGGAGGCGTGCTCGCCTATGCCGCCTGGAAGACCAGTTCGCTCTGGCTCCCGATTGGCATTCACGCCGGCTGGGTCTTCTTCATCTCGCTTTCCGACCAGCTTCATCTCTGGGAGTACCTCCCCCAGACTCTTTGGCTGACGGGGGGCCGTGGGCCTTCCTCTGGGCTGCTAGGCGTGGTCTTACTGCTAGGCCTCTTGCCCGCCATCAAGCGCCATGGCTAAGGTCCTCCAGGTCCTTCCGTACGCCAACCTGAACGGCACCGAACGCCATGTCCAGCTACTCGCACGGCTTGGGATCGCGAAGGGGTGGGAAGCGACGGTTGCGCTGCCTCCCGGGCCCATGCAGGACGAGCTGCAAAGAGAGGGCATTCCCGTCCTCGAGCTTCCGCCTCTTCGCCTGGCAAGCTTTGGAACGGTCATGCGCCGGCTGCGGGAAGCCATGCGCCAGCACGACCTCGCGCATGTCCATGCCGCCATGGAGCTCGCGCTCGGCATGGGGTGGCGCCGCGACGTTCCGCTGGTCTTCACCGCCCACTGCTACCACACGGCGATCGACTATGCCAAGGCCGGCCTCTTCCTGAACCCCGGTTGTTCGGCAACCCTTTCGGTTTCGGCCGCCGAGCGCACTCGCCTGCTCAAGGGCGGTCTGGACCCTCAGCGCCATCACACCATCCTCAACGGCATCGACCTCGCCCCCTTCCAGGACGCTCCCCCGTCGCGCTTGCGCGCGGAGTTAGGTCTGCCGGAAGGAACCCTGCTGGTCGGAACGATCGGCCGACTATCCCCCATGAAGCGCGTGGATGTGTTGATACGGGCAATCGCCCAATGCCGAAGCTCGATACACCTCGTGGTCGCGGGGGATGGTGAGTCTCGCAACTCCCTTGAACGCCTCGCTGAACGTCTCGGAGTTTTCCCTCGGGTCCACTGGCTGGGACGCCGCAACGATGTGGCCAACGTTTTGGGCGGCCTCGACGTCTTCGCGACGGCGAGCGAGCGAGAAGGCCTAAGCCTTGCCGCCTTGGAGGCCATGGCGAGCGGGTTGCCGCTCACGGTATCCCGGATTCCCGAGTTCACTGAGGTCGCCGATCCCCGTTGGGCCTACGAATTACCGATTGGCAAGCCGCAGGGTTGGGCCCAGGCGTGGGAGGCACTTGAAGTCGATCCTGCGAAGCGAGAGCGGATGGGCCAGGCGGCCCGCGAAGGAAGTCTCGCCTTCTCGGCGACGCGCGTCGCCGACGAGACTCTGGCGCTCTACCGGGACCTGCTTACGACGGGGGGATCGGCGAGCGCGCAAAGCGACGCGTCGCGGCCAGGAGCCCCAGCATCGTGAAGAAGAGGATGCTGTTTCGCCCTTCCGAGAAGGTGAATTCGAAGGCTCCCATCATCAAGTAGCCGAGTAGGCCGAAGACCAGCGCCAGCGCGGCGCCCCGGTACGGCGTTTGCCAAGCGTCCCGCACGCTGCGAAAGCAATAGGCGCCGATCAGCAAGAGCAAGGCGGCAAGCATCACGAGCCCGTACTCGGCCCCCAGATGCAAGAAGAACGAATGCGAGTGAGGGAGATTCTCCCATTCGAGCGGGTCGCGGAAACGCGGGTAGATCTGGGGCCATGACCCAGGCCCGAAGCCGAAGAGCGGCCGCTCGGCGATCATCTCACGCGCGCTCTGCCAGACTCGGAGGCGGTTGAGATTGCTGTCGAAGTTCGATGCCGTCAGGGTCAAGACGCGCTGCCAGATGACCTGGTGAAAGAACGGCAACGCCACGGCCGCAGCCACGAGGGATTTGACCAGCAGCCGGCGGTCAATGAGCAGGCCTGCGAGCACGACGAGCGAGGCGGTGCCAATCCAACCCGAACGAGACTGGGTCAAGAGCATGCAGAGGAGGATTACGAGAATCCCCCCGTTGTAGCGCCAGCGCCGAGCGAAGCCTTCGCGGGTACGCAAAGCGATACCGATACCGAGGCTCAAGAGCAAGTAGCCTGCGAGAATGTTTGGGTGCATGAAGATCGAGTTCGCCCGATGGTCCCAGGTGCCAACGGTGATGATTATGCCGCTGGATTTGAAGTCCCACTGGAATTGCATGAGCGAGACGACAATCCCGAAGGCGGCCCATGCCACGGATCCCCAGAAGAAGAGGCGCATGCCTTGCCAGTAGCGTTCCGGGGTGTCGAGGGCGGCCACCGTCACCCAGATGACGAGGAGGTAGGCCCCGGTGAGGACCAGCCCCACCCAGCTTTCAGGCTGATTGACCGAGAAGAGTGCGGAGAAGGCGACGGCCCCGAGTAGCAGGCCCCAGAGCCGGGACGCGACTCCCAAGGCTGGCAGGCTACGGCGTTTGCGCCAGCCGAAGAGCCAGCCAGAGGCGATGAGGATCAAGAGTGCACTGACGGCTGAGGAGAGGGGAAGCAGCACATAGGCCGCGAAAAGTAGTCCAACGATCGCCCTCGGGGCCGGCAACGCGGCTTCCGGAGTCGGGGGGACCTGGGCAATGTCAGTGGTATTCGGCGTCAATTGACTATCCTCGGGTCACATGGTGGCAGACAATAGCCTGATAATCAACCAGGAGAGGGACGGTGAGACAAAACTTCAAGGCATCTAGGGCGATCGCCCCAACGACCTCAGCCAAACGGTCGTGATATAATGCTCGCCATGTCCGAGCGCCAGGCACTATACCGCAAACACCGTCCCCAGACCTTCTCCGATCTCGTCGGCCAGGAGCACATTTCCCGTACCCTGGGAAATGCCATCACGCATGGCAAGATTGCGCATGCGTACCTGTTCACGGGCCCGCGTGGCACCGGCAAGACGTCGAGCGCGCGCATCCTCGCCAAGGCCCTGAACTGCGAGAAGGGACCGACCCCCAACCCCTGCGTCGTCCGCAAGGAGGATCCCGCGAGCCTCGCGGCGGCCTGCCCTGCGTGTAAGGGTATCACCGACGGGTCGTTCGTAGATGTGATCGAGATCGACGCAGCCTCCAACAACGGCGTCGACGACGCCCGCGATCTTCGCGAAAAGGTGCGCTTCGCCCCGGTCGCCGGCCGCTACAAGGTCTACATCATCGACGAGGTCCACATGCTGAGCAACGCGGCGTTCAACGCCCTGCTCAAGACCATCGAGGAACCGCCGCCGAACCTCGTCTTCGTGCTCGCGACCACCGACGTCCACAAGGTGCTGCCCACGGTCATTTCGCGCTGCCAGCGCTTCGACTTCCAGCGGATTCCCTTCTCCGCCATGGTCGATCACCTGGAGCGAATCGCAGGACAAGAGCAGGTCTCCGTCGCCCGAGCCGGCATCGAGGCGCTGGCCAAACGCGCCGATGGCGGCCTGCGCGATGGACTCTCCCTGCTGGACCAGGTCATCTCCACCGGCTCGGGGACGATTTCCGCCGAAGACGTCTTCAACGCACTGGGCCTGATGTCTGCCGAGGCGGTCCTCGGACTGGGCAAGGCCCTGGCCGATAAACAGCCGGCTGAGGCGATCGCCTTGATTCAGGCCTTGCTGGCCCAGGGCTATGATCACTACGCGGTCCTTCGCGAATGGATGGAGCTGTACCGCCACCTGATGCTCTTGCAGATGGCCGGGGACCGTGCGGCGGCGCTCGACGTGCCCTCGTGGCTCATGGACGGCCTCAAACCCCTCACCGAGCGTTTCTCGGCGAGCGAGATTCTCTATTCTTTGGAAGTCCTGCGGGAGACGGAAGCCTTGCTGAAGGGCTCCCATCAGATGACCATCTGGCTGGAGGCGGCAGCGGTCCGGCTCGCGAGCCGCGACGACATCCCCTCCATCAAGGCGCTTTCCGAACGGGTCACCGAACTCGAGGAGCGGCTTGCTTCTCTGGGTCAGGGAGGCATGCGCCCGGTCGCCCGCGAGGCGACCCCGGCGCGTCCCGCCCCGGCTCCGGCACGTCCCGCTGAGCCGGCGATCGCTCCGCCTCCCGCTCAGGCAGGGCCTGTTCGCGAACCCGCCCACCCACCTGCGGACGCGCGTCCTCCCGTTCCGGCGGCGGCTCCGGTTGCGCCTCCTATTTCGGCTCCGGTCTCTTCGCCCTCCCTTGGGGGGGCGGATGTGCTCGGCAAGGTGATCGACGGGGTCAACCGCGTGCACCGGAGTACCGGTAGCTTGCTTGGCCAACACGGCGTCTTCGCGCGCTTCGAGTCCGAGACCGTCACGCTGGGCATCAAGCCCACGGTCAAGATGTTCTTCGAGAAGCAGGATCGCCGGGCCTACATCGAGAAGGCCGTCAAGGCGACCTTCGGCGCCAATGCCCGGGTTCAGCTCACGTTCGAGAATGGCCCTCCCGCCTCCACCGGCTCGGCATCCGCCCCGGCTTCGGCTTCAATCCCCGCTCCGATGGCCGATCCCACGCCGGCCCCACCGATGCCGCCAGCCTCCGCAGCTTCGGTTGCCGCGACACCGCCCGATCCACAACCGGCACCTCCGGCGCCGATGCCAGCCATGGAGCCCTCCGCCGAGCGCTCGGTGCCTCATGCGGCCCCCGCCCTAGAGCCCCCTGCCGAGGCGCCTCAGGCAACCTTGACGGCCGACTTCGAGGTTCCCGATCGCGAGCCTCCGAGCGACGAAGACTGGTCCGAGCCTACCACCGACTCGACCGAGGATCTTTCCCTCGGGGTGCCGCTTGCACCCACCGTCATGGATCGGCCCGCGCCGCCTCCGGCCTCGGATGACGTCGTCGGCAAGGCCGCCGAGATCTTCAGCGGTCGCGTCATCGACCCGATCGAGTAGGAGCGCTGCTGCGTGATCCCCTGGAACCGTCGCCCCGTCTTGCTCACCTCCGCCGTGCTCGCCGCGGGCCTCGTGCTGGGCACCTGGTTCAGCTTCACCCCGGCTGCCGGAAGTAACGCCCCGACGCGGATGTTTGCGGTCGCCGCGGGGAGCGGCGTCGGGAAAATCGCGTCCACCCTTCAGGAACAAGGCTTCATTCGGAGCGCCTTCGCCTTTCGCCTCCTGGCCAAGGCCACGGGCAGCGAGGCCCATATCAAGGCGGGACTTTACGCGCTCACACCGGCGATGAGCCCCCGTGAGATCCTGCGCTGGATGGTGCAAGGCAAGGCCGAACAGAAGCGCCTCACGTTTCCCGAAGGCTACTCGATTCGCCAGATGGCCAAGGTGCTCGAAGAGAACGGCATCGGCTCCGCCGAGCGCTTCATGGAACTCGCCGCCGAACCCAACCGCTTTGCGGATCGCTTCGCCTGGCTTCGGGAGCTTCCCGAAGGGGCCACCCTCGAAGGGTTTCTCTTTCCCGATACGTACGAGTACGGTGGGGCTCAACTTCCCGAAGAGGCCTTGATTGCGCTGATGCTCTCGCGCTTCGAGAAGGTCGGCCTTCCGGCGTGGCAAGCCCATCCCTCTCCGCGCTTGGATCTCTTCCGCACCGTGACCCTGGCCTCCATCGTGGAGCTGGAGGCCCAATCCCCTCCCGAGCGTCCGCTGATCGCTGGCGTCTTCTACAATCGCTTGAGGCTTCGTATGCCGCTCGGCTCGGATCCCACGGTCGAATATGCGCTTGGATGGAAACAAGGCTCAAAGGGGCTGACCTTCAAGGACGTGAAGGTGGATTCCCCTTACAACACCTACCGCAACGCAGGATTGCCTCCTGGGCCTATCGCGAATCCCGGTCTGGCCAGCCTCAAGGCCACGCTGAATCCGCAAGAAACCCCGTTGCTGTACTTCGTGGCCCGCGGCGACGGATCGCATGTATTCACAAAGACCTACGACGAGCACCTGGCCGCACAGCGACGGATTCGCCAACGTTAGGCGCAAAGACATCCGATGGGGGCTTGCCGTTTCCGGGAGGCAAGCAGCGCCCCGAGAGGCGCGAGCGTCAAGCGACGGGTTCCCGGGCCGCAATCGGTGGTAAGATAGGCGTATGATGAATCCATTTGGCCTTTTGACGCCTAAAGTCTGGGTTTCCTCGGTTGCCGACATCACGCCGGACTACCTGAGGACCCACGGTATCCGTGGCTTGATCCTGGATCTGGACGAGACTTTGGTGACCGCGATTTCGCATACCGCCGCCGATCGCGTGCGGGACTGGATCACCGATCTGCGCTCCGAGTTCCAGCTCTACATCGTCTCCAATAACAACTCCGGCCAACGGGTGAAACGGGTGGCGGACGACCTGGATCTTCCCTGCTTGCACCAGGCCTTGAAGCCCCGCCGCAAGGGGTTTCGCCGCGCCCTCGCCGCGATGAACCTCCAGCCGAATGAAGTCGCCATCGTTGGCGACCAGCTTTTTACGGACGTCCTGGGCGGAAACCGCCTGGGCGCCCATCCCATTCTGGTGACTCCGCTTTCCCCCGAGACCCGTGGCTGGCGCAAAGCCATGCGCCTGGTCGAGGGGATGTTCATCCACCAGTACGAACATCTCAAGAACCTCAATGCCGCCGAAGCGGTCTGGACGTCCCAGCCCGAATCCCGCCCCTGATCCCTGAGAGGAGACCTCCGACGTGACCGACAAATCCCCCCTCCTGCCTTCCTTGCCGGTTCTGCCCGAGTACGGCATCGTGCTCGGATCCGGCATCGTGGTGCTCGAAGACCTGGAGGACCGCCTCGACATTCCTTACAGCGAGATTCCCGGCCTTCCCGAGACCACCGTGGCGGGACATGCCGGCGTGCTGACGGTCGGTCGGGTTCCGGGGGGCCCGGTGGTCGCGATCGCCCGTGGGCGCTTCCACCTCTATGAAGGCCATCCGCTCGAATCGGCGACCGCCATCATGCGTCTCTTCGAGCAGATCGGCATCCGCAAGATCATCCTCACCAACGCTGCCGGTGGCCTGCGGGACTGGGTCGCCGGAGACCTCATGCTGATCGACGACCACATCAACCTCATGGGCGTTCAGGCGGCCGAAGCCGCCAAGCCGAACCAGGCGGTGGACGTTTACGACAAGGCCTGGCGCGATCGCCTCGTCGCCTGGGCTCAGGAGAATGCCTCCTTCACCCTGCGCCGCGGCACGTACGTCGGCCTCCTCGGCCCCTCCTACGAGACTCCGGCCGAGATCACCTACCTCCAGCGGATCGGCGGCGATGCGGTGGGCATGTCCACCGTTCCCGAATCCGCTTACGCCGCCTCGCGCGGTCTCTCGGTCCTCGGCATCTCCTGCATCACCAACATCGCCACCACGGCCGAGACCCAGGCGACCACCTCTCACGGCGAAGTCGTGGACGTGGCTGCGAAGGCCGCCAAGGCCATGGATACGCTGCTGAGAGCTGCGCTCGCCTAAAGCCCCCGTGCCCGACCAACCGTCACGGCCGACGAAGCCGCAAGCCCCCAAGGCACGACCCAACCTCAAACCCGATAATAAAGGGTGGGAGGTCCTGGCCTTCGTGGTCGCCCAGGTCGGCATCGCCGGCCTGGGAGCGGCGGTTGGACTCGCGATGGCGCTCTCGTCGCTGCCCGACGTGAGCTCGCTCGAAGGGTACGTGCCCTTCGAGACCTCCAAGATTTACGATGCCAAGGGCCAACTCGTCGCAAACCTCCACGGCGAAGAGAACCGGGTGGTCGTGCCGCTCGGCGAGATTCCCAAGCATCTTCAGCAGGCCATCATCGCCGTCGAGGACGATCGCTTCTATCAGCATCACGGCATCAGCCCGCGCGGCATGATGCGCGCGCTCCTCACGGACATCGCCGAGGGCGGCTCGGTCCAGGGCGGCAGTACGCTCACCCAGCAGCTCGCGAAGAACCTCTTCCTCGACCGCTCCAAGAACGTGACGCGTAAACTTGCCGAAGCCTGGCTCGCCATCCAGATCGAGCAACGCTACTCCAAGGACCAGATCCTCGAGCTTTACCTCAATCAGGTCTACTGGGGCCACAATACCTATGGCATCGAGGCCGCTGGCCTCAACTACTTCGGCAAGCACACGCGAGACCTGTCGCTCGCCGAGAGCGCCATGTTGGCGTACCTGCTACGGGGCCCCGAACGCTACTCGCCTTACCGCAACATGGACCTCGCCAAGCGCGGCCAGGCCGTCGCGCTGCAGCGCATGGTCACCGCCGGGTTCATCACGGATCGGCAGGCAGAGGCCGCGAAGGCTCAGCCAATCACGCTCACGGGCATCACCAGCTATGCCTACCGCGCACCATACTTCAGCTCGTACCTGATTCAGCAGCTCATCAATCGCTATGGCGAGGACACGGTGATGAAGGGCGGCTTGCGCATCCACTCGACCCTGGATCTCGATCTCCAGCTGGAAGCCGAGCGCCTACTCAAGGAGAGTATCGAGAAGAACGGAAAGCGGCTCAACTTCAGCCAGGGAGCCATCGTGGTCCTCGAGCCCAAGACCGGTTTCATCCGGGCCATGGTGGGCGGTGTCGACTACAAGACCTCGAAGTTCAACCGCGTCGTCCAGGCTTATCGCCAGCCGGGCTCGTCGTTCAAGCCTTTCGTCTATCTGGCCGCCTTCAACTCGGGGCTCTGGCCGTGGACCTCGATGGTCGACGATCCGGTTTCCTTTGACGCGGGGGCGGGCCAGGTCTGGTCGCCCAAGAACTACGACGGAAAGCACTCGGGAGCCATGCAGCTCCGTAAGGCGCTCGAACGCTCCAACAACGTCATCGCCGTCAAACTGGCCCAGCGCGTCGGGCTCGAGAACGTGATCGAGACCGCCCACACGGTGGGCCTGCAAAGCGAGCTTCGCCCCAACCTCTCGCTCGCGCTCGGAACCTCCGAGGTGACCCCGCTCGAACTGGCCTCGGCCTACGGGGTCTTCGCAGCGGAAGGCTGGCGCACCGAACCGCTCGCCTACAGCAAGGTCGAGGATCGTTCCGGCACGCTGCTCGAACAACGGAACCCCAAGCTGCGCCAGGTCTATGAGACGAACCCGGTGCGCATCCTCAACGATGTCCTTCAGGGCGTCGTCAAATGGGGAACCGGTGCGGCGGCAAATATCGGCCGGCCGGCGGCCGGGAAGACGGGAACGACCTCCGACCACCGGGATGCCTGGTTCGTCGGCTACACGCCCGATCTGGTGGCCGTGGTCTGGGTCGGAAACGACGATAACTCCCAGATGCGCGGGGGCACGACGGGGGGAGGCATCTGCGCCCCCATCTGGAACAAGGTCATGCGCGTGGCCCTCAAGGATACCAAGCCGACGGCCTTCACGCCGCCGGAACTTCCCGAGGCGCCCTCCACCAAGCCTGCGACCGATTCGGAAGGCGTGCCGCTCTTGACGGTGCCGGTGGACGGCGGAGGCTCGCCCAGTCCGTCGGAAACGCCTCATGCCTCGCCGGCAGAAATCCTCGACAGCCTGAACTAGAGGTTATTTGAACCCAAAGAAGCCTCGGCATTGAGCCGAGGCTTCTTTTTCCGCTTCTTCCAACGGTGGCTTGATCGATATATCTAGCTGATATATAACTCATATATCAGCTAGATATATGGAGAGGAAAAGATGGAGAGCCGAACACGATTCGCGGTGCTAGGAGCCTTGGCCGAGGCTCCGGCGTCCGTCTACACGATCAAGCAGGCGCTGGCGGCCTCGGTAGGGCATTTCTGGCATGAAAGCTTCGGGCAGCTCTACCCCGTGCTCAAGCAGATGGCAAGCGAAGGGCTGGTCGTCCTGCAAGAGGAGGGCGGGCCGCGCGATCGCAAGATCTACGCCATTACCCCCAAGGGCCTGGAGGCCCTGAGGACGTGGCTGGAAGACCCCAGCGAGTACTCTCCGCCGCCCCGCAACGAGTTCCTGCTCAAGCTCTTCTTTGGAGGTCACGCCGCCCCCGAGGTGAGTCTCGCGCGCCTCAAGCGCTTCGCCGACCGCAATCGGAGCATCCTGGCTGCCTATGAGGGCATCGAGCGGGAAATCGAGGCAAACCCCTCGCCCAGCGAGCGGCAACCCTACATGTCGACCACGTTGTTTTTCGGGATGGCCTCGGCGCGCTCTGCCCTAGCCTGGTCAGAAGAAGCCATTCGCTTCCTCGAACGGCGAGATTCGCCGATGCGTCGTGAAACGGAGGACTAATCCGATGACGCTCGCAGCGATCAAGCAAACGATCGAAGCCGAGTTGAAAGCGGTCGTGGACTCCAACCCCAAGGTCCCCAACGCGTTCTTCCTGCTCCACTCGGAAAAGCTCAACGTTCACTGGAACCTGACCTATGGCCAATCCGACGGCCAGCCCGTGCATGCCGATCAGCCCTACCACGCGGCCAGCATCGGCAAGGCCTTCACCGGGGTTCTCATCGCCATGCTGGCGGAAGAAGGCAAGCTCAATTTCCAGGACCCCATCTCCAAGTACCTGTCCGACGACATCCTGAATGGCCTGCACGTCTACAAGGGCAAGGATTACTCCCGGGAGATCCTGATCGAGCACCTCCTGGGCAATACCTCGGGCCTACCCGACTTCTACGAAGAGAAACCCAAGGATGGGAAGCGTTTCCTGCAGCGGTTACTCGAGGATCCGTCCCTCAGCAGGACGCCCCAGGAGACCATCCGCTTCTCCAAGGAGAACCTCAAGCCTCGCTTCGCTCCCGGCAAGGGCTGCCACTACACGAACACAGGCTTCAACCTCTTGGGCCTCATCATCGAGCATGTGAGCGGAAAGCCTTACCATGAGGCCCTGCATGACTCTCTCTTCCAGCGGCTCGGCATGAGGCATTCCTATCTTCTGCAGTATGCGCAGCCTGCAGAGAAGTCCCCTCTTCCGGTGGCAAACGTTTACGCCCTGGGCATGATCGTGAAGGCCGATGAGCACCTGAGCTTCGCGAGCAACTACGCCGCGGGCCAGTCCGTGAGCACCTCCGAGGATCTTTTCGCCTTCATGAAAGCCCTGGTGGAAGACCGCCTCCTCCAGCCTGAGACCCTCGCCAAGATGCAGCAATGGAAGAAGATGTGGGTGGGGGTGGATTACGGCCTCGGCCTGGAGCGGGTCCGCATGGTCCCCTTCTTGAAGCAGTTCGACGTCTGGGGGCACCTGGGCTCGATCGGATCCTTCATGCTCTACAATCCGACCTTGGACCTCTACCTCGTCGGTAACTTCAACTCCAGCGGCTACCTGACCCAGAGCATTCGCTTCGCCTTCACCGCCATGCAGCGGCTTTCCAAGTTCAGCAAGTCCCTGACTCGCGCCGAATCCCTCGGCCGCAAAGCCGCCTAGACCCTGCCCCCGCTCGTCGTGCCTCAATCTGTGAGCCATACCCCAGAAACTGGGGCAACCGAAAGTAGCCCCCGGGCATCAGTAGTGGGTTTGGCTGGACGCGTCTAGAACTCCCCTCAGTGGAAGTCCCGACTCCCCCCGTGGAGCGGTTTCAGTTCGAGATCAGGCTTCCAGAAACTCTCGACGATCACGTGGGTGACCCCTTGTTGGATTTGTAGCTTCCCATCGACCCCCAAGAACGCCTCGGTTTTCGCGAGTCTGACATGCCGCTCCCAGACGGTCGGCCAGACGACGAGGTTCACGAAGCCGCTTTCGTCCTCCATGGTCATGAAGGTCACTCCGGATGCCGTGCCGGGGCGCTGGCGACAGATGATGAGACCGGCATAGCGTACCCAGCGACCATCCTCCAGCATGGCGATCGTGCGAGCGTCTGGAAGCCCTCGGGCTTGCAGCAGAGCCCGTAGCGGGGCCAAGGGGTGCCCATGCGCGCTATGAGCCGCGCGCTGATAGTCCCACGTGATGGTTTCGAACAAGGAGAGAGGTCGAAAGACCGGAACGCTTTCAAGATCGACCGGAAGCGGCTTGGACTTGCAGCGAGCAAGGCCCCGGACCTCCCAGAGCGCTTGGCGGCGCATCAGTCCCAGGCAATCGAACGCCCCTGCCTCGGCTAAGGCCGTGAGCGCTCCCTCGTCCAGGGCGGCCCGCCGGACAACGTCTTCGAGGCTCATGAAAACGCTCGCGCTGGCCGCGGCCTCGATCCGCTGCCAATCGGACTCGCTGAGCCCCTTCACGAAGCGCAGCCCCATGCGGATGGCGAAGCCCCCTTCATTGGCCTCCAGCGTGCAGTCCCACTGGCTTTGCTGGATGGCGATCGGTCGGACCTCGACCCCATGACGCCGGGCATCCTCGATAAGGGTGCTCGGGCTGTAAAAGCCCATGGGAAGCGAATTGAGCAGCGCGCATGTGAACTCTGCCGGGTAGTGGCACTTCAGCCATGCGCCCACATAACTGATGAGCGCGAAGCTCGCGGCATGGGCCTCTGGAAAGCCATACTCGCCGAAGCCTTCGATCTGTTTGAAGATGCGCTCGGCAAAATCAAGGGGGATTCCCTTGGCCTGCATTCGAGTGATCAAGCGCTCATGGTGGCGCTGGAGCTGGCCGGGCTTGCGCCAGGCGGCCATGTCCCGGCGCAACTGGTCCGCTTCGCCGGGCGTGTAGTCGGCCGCGACGATGGCGAGCTTCATGACTTGCTCTTGGAAAAGCGGGATACCGAGAGTCTTCTGCAGGACCGACCTCAGGGAGTCGTGTGGGTAATCAATGGGCTCCTTGCCTTCACGGCGGCGCAAGTAGGGCTGGACCATGCCGCCAGTGATCGGACCTGGCCGGACGATGCTGATCTGGACCACGAGATCGTAATAGTTGCGCGGCCTGAGCCTGGGCAGCATGGCCATTTGCGCTCGGCTCTCGACCTGGAAGACCCCCACCGTGTCGCCTCGGCAGAGCATGTCATAGGTGGCCTGGTCATTGGCCTCAACAGTGGCCATGCTCAGCTCGACGTTACGATGCCGGCGCAAGAGGTCGAAGCAGCGATGCAAGTGATGAAGCGCCCCTAGGGCGAGCAGATCGACCTTGAAGAGACCGAGGGCCTCCACGTCGTTCTTGTCCCACTGGATGATCGTCCGCCCCTCCATGCTCCCATTCTCGACCGGCACGAGATCATGAATGGGGAGATGACCGAGCAGGAAGCCTCCTGGATGGATCGAAAGGTGACGGGGGAAGTCCCGGATCTCGTTGACCAATGCCAAGAGGTGGCGGATCGTGGGGTGATCCGGATCAAGTTCCGCTTGCTTCAAGGCCTCGGTGGAGAGCTTGCCATGGGAGGTCAGGAGACGGGATAACCGACCCAGTTCGGTCTCGGGAAGGCCAAGCGACCTGCCCACGTCCCGGACGGCCGAGCGGGTACGGTAGGTGATCACCACCGCCACCATGGCGGCATGGCTGCGCCCGTACTTCTCGTAGACGTGCTGGATGACCTCCTCGCGTCGCTCGTGCTCGATGTCTAGATCGATGTCGGGAGGCTCGGCCCGTTCTTCTGAGATAAAGCGCTCGAAGAGCAGCTCCATGCGCATCGAATCGATGGCGGTGATGCCGAGACAGTAGCAGACGACGGAGTTTGCGGCGGAACCTCGGCCCTGGCAGAGGATATCGCGCGATCGGCAGAACGCGACGATCTCGTGCATGGTCAGGAAGTACCCGCAGTACTCCAGGCGCTCGATGATCCCAAGTTCGATCTCGAGTTGACGGGCGACTTCCTCGGGGATCGTGCCGTAGCGCTGCGTGGCGCCCGCGTAGGTAAGCTCGCGCAGCCACTCGGCAGACGTCTTGCCGTCCGGGAGACGCTCGGACGGGTAACGGTAGCGCAGCTCGGCAAGCGAGAAGGTGCATCGTTCCAGGATCTCGTAGGCACGTTCCACCGCGGCCGGGTCGGCGGCGAACAGGGTGGAGAGAGCCTCAGGGGCCAGCAGCGCGTGCTCAGCGTTGGGCTTGAGCCGTCGGCCGGCCGCATGCAGCGGAAGCCCATGCCGGATGCAGGTGAGCACGTCCTGGAGCGCCCGGCGGTCTGGATGATGGTAGAGCACCTCCGTGGAGGCTGCTACCGGTAGACCGTAGCGCCTGGCTCGCTCACGCAGGAGCGCTTCGGCCGCCACCTCCTCGGCCCGGCGATGCCGAGTCAGCAAGGCGTAGAAGCGATCGCCGAAGGCCCCCTTGAGTGCTGACGCCAAGGCATCGGGCGCCTCTCTGGCAAGCAGCCGACTTGCCTCTCCGCCCCACAGAGCGATGAGTCCGGCCGCATGCGTACAGACCTCCTCCCAGCTCACTCGGCTCTCGCCCTTGGGCGATCGCAGCCGTCCCGCCGTGAGCAGGCGGCAGAGGTTGGTGTAGCCCTCGCGATCCTGGACGAGCAGAACGATCCGGGAGCCGTCGTCCACTGTGACCTCGGAGCCGATGACAAGGTGCAAGCCCACCTCCTGAGCGCGCTGGTGGGCCCGTACGACCCCATAGACTCCATTCCGGTCCGTCAGAGCCAGCGCGCGGAGGCCAAGGCGTGCGGCCTCATCGACCAGCTCCTCGGGGTGACTCGCGCCCTCGAGGAAGGAAAAGTTACTTTTGCACCAGAGGGGCACGATCATGGCCTCCCTAAGAAATCTCGCCTTGTAGGAACCACTGGCGTCGCCCCTGGTCGTAGTAGACCCAGAGCAACTCGCCTCCGCTCGTCTCGATGAAGTAGTAGTCCCGCTGGACCTCGGTGCGCCACCAGCCGCCTGTGAGGCGGTAGGGGCCATTCGAATGCTGAACCCTTCCCAAACGTACCTGCCAGCCTTCAAGGCCGCTTGCGGGCGGTGGAGGTAGGGGCTCGGGCTTCTCCAGGATCCGCCGGACGAGCGTTCCGGTTGGCGTTTGGTCGGGTAGAGGTGGCGAGAGACGAACCAGCGGCTCCCAGGCGAAGCTGACCTCGGGAGAGTGGCGATCGCGCACGGTTGCCTTGACCACGACGTCCTGCTCGCCAAAGGCGGCACGTAAGCGAGCGAAGGCCCGCAAGGCCGCAGCCGGGTCCCGACGGGATGAGGCGGCGAAGAGTTGCAACTGATCATCGGTCGCCGATTCGACCAGAGTCGCGGCCACTGTCACCTCGACCGCCGGAGAGGGGAGCGGAGTGGCCGCGAGCCGCAACTGGACGAGTTCCATGACCGTTACGCTCGCCAGCGTCGGTGCGGCCGTACGGATGCAAGCCAGCCAGTCGGGGCCATCCTCGAGCAAGAGCCTAAGTTGCAGCTCCACGAGCGCCAGTCCCTTGCCTCCCAGTTCGGAGAGAAGCCGGTCCACCAGTGGTTTGATCATGAAGACCAGGCGTTCGGCATTGTCCTCTCGGTAGCCGAGCTCAAGGTGGGCTTCGGGGATAACCTCCTGTGGCGTGGGGATCAAGGGCAAATCCAGGTCCCCGGAGGCAAAGCGGTGAAGACGGTGGAGCTCAGGACCGAAGCGGCGCAGGATCCCCTGGGGTGGAAGCTGTAGGAAGTCGCTCACGAGGCGCACGCCTAGCTTCTCGAGGGCATCTCGGAGGTTGGGAGCGAGCTCCAACAGGCGGAGAGGCACGCCGTGGCAAATCCGATCCTCGTGATCCGACGTCTCGAACACGGCGATTTTGTTGCCTCGTAACCGCTTTGCCGAGGCATACGTGCCAAAGCGCCGGAAGCCGACGACGACAGCCGCTACAAACCCGCTGTCTGCGAGATCTTGTCGTAGTGCTAATGCCCAGGCCTCCAAGGAGGGAAAAAGGCCCTCGAGTCCTCCGGCATCAAGCCAGAAGACCCCCGGCTCGCTTGGGGAGGGCTCAACCTTTGCGCTGAAGCCATGTAGGCGCTCCATGATCGCCCTAAGGCCGCTCTGGATGGAGGCCTCGGCGATGGTGCCCGCCCGCAGAGTCGGGATCAGGGAAAGGCCCTGGGCGTACCTCATTCCCGGCAATACGCCCGCATGCCGAGCCTTCTTGTTGGCCCAGAGGATGCGACCCAGAGGCTTCTCCTCGTCCACCACGGCGACGGGCCATTCACTCCAGTCGGGCTGGTGCTGGAGTAGCAGTTGCAAGGGGAGGGCCGGGACATCAACGCAAGCCAGCCGGCCCATGGCAAACCTCCATGTGGCGCCATCCAGGAGCATGGCGCTTGTCCTTGAGGGTCCGTAACTCGCAAGCGAAGATCCCTGGACGCAGACGCTTCCGGTAGACCTGGCCTCGCAGGGAGATGAGCGAGCCGAGCGATGAGGCCGATTCAGGCTTCGTCGTCAGGAAGACGAGGGCCGTCCCATGCTTCCGAGCGAGACCCTGTAGCCGTGTAAGCTGTCGCTCGGAGAATCCGACGCCCGAATACAAGTCGATCACCACCAAGCCGAAGGCGCCTGAGCGCACGAGACAATCGACCGCCTTGCCAATGGCCTGAGGATCAGGCACCCGAACGATGGCCAAGGCCTCGAGATCGAGACCGTTGGTAAGGGCATCGGGAGGATAGAAGGTGCTCCCTCGCCCCATGACCCAGGCAATGGGCTCGGCTTGGCATTGAGCTTCCCATGCGAGCCGCATCGCGAGCGTGGTCGCAGCCGAACTACCATGGCTGCTCAGCTCCGTGAGGAAACCGACCAATGCCGAGAACTGCCAACTGGAGTCCGCCACGTGATGAGCCGCTCTAGAGAGTTGGCTTGCGGGATAGACCTTCAAGAGCTGCTGCATGGCCCCTCCTTTACACCGGGATGCGATGACTGATAGCCGTCCAACCCACCCCTCGACTTCCCCGGATGCCGCGCGTCGGGCGCCCTACGACGGAGGCCAACGGCTCCCAGGCGTCTCTTTTTGGCCAAAAGCCTCAGGTGCTTGGGGATTCAGACGCACTGACTGGCACCAAACGATGGCTCGCCAATGGGGAAGGCTGTCTTGCATGCGCTTGGCGGTGACCCCGCCAAGCGCATGAGAGGTTTCATGCCGGTTGCCCGAGGGAGGAATCGATCATTTGTTCGATAAAAGCAGGCAAGCCTTCGTCCTGTCAAGAGCTTGGCAAGAATATACGTTCGAAATAGAAAATTGAGCCCTCCTTCGCTTGGCTGGGCTGAAACCGAAGGCTGAGCAAAGACGACGAGGGCCTCCCCCAGACGGGAGAGACCCTCGTTTACCCGGCAATGAGGAGTTTGAGGCTCAAAAGGTTGGTAGCTTAATGGCTTTTCACAGAGCCTCTAAGCTGGCTTAGCGATTGACCGGGCCCCGGTGGGCCTCCCAGCGCTTAACGCGTTTTTCCAGCAGCCCATAAGCCCCTTCGAAGACCGAATCCGGCATGCCCATGGCGCGCTTGGTCTTGACGTCGCGATCCATCGGGTGGCGCGACTGTTCGAGGGTGAGCACCTTTCCGAAGCCGAGGGCCGGCAGAAAGTACAGGGCGCTCGACGGAATCGGAAAATCCGAGCCGTGAAGGATGCGCCCGGCGTATCGGTCCGCCGCGAAGCGCCGAACTTGCTTGTAACGAACGAGGGAGCAAAAGGCCGACGTGTCCCCGAAGACGTTGTCGTGGCGCTCCAGCATGGCCACGAAGGCCTCGGAGTAGTCATGACTCGGATAGAGGAAGGATCCCGTCCCGCAATGGCTGAAGATCACCGGCACGCCGCGGCGAATCAGCCGCTCGTAGAGCGCGGGATTCCCCAGGCGCTGCTCCATGCCGGGAAACGTATGCTCGCAGCCGGTATGCGCGATCACCGGTAACCCGAGCTCGCCCAGCTTCTGATAAAACGGCTCGTAACGGGCCTCGGACGGGTCGAACTTTTGCAACGGCGCCAACCACTTCATGGCGACGGCGAGATCCCCCCAGCGTTCGAGCTCGGCGAGGGCGTCCTTGCGCTGCGGATTGACCGAGATGACCGGCAAGAGGTGGGGGCTGCGGCGACTGGCTTCGAAGACGTAGGAATTCGGAACGTAGAGGTGGGAGTCGTGGGGAACGAGGTCGCCTTGAGCGTCGTAAACCCCGTCCATCGCGAAAAGGCAGGCGTAATCCAGCTCGGAGGAAGACGCCAGTAAGTCGGCGAGACGCTGTACGTAGGCCTCGTTGGCCTGGCCAGGAAAGCGCACATCCGCGCCCATCAGGCGCATGAGTACCCGGAAGGTCATGGTCCGGCGCATCCGGTTCGAGACGAAGCAGCCGGAACCATCCCCCTGGATACCCGCCAGATGCACGTGAAGATCGATGCGAGGCGCCATGCTCCCCTCCTATCGCAAGCTCCCCCATCGTACCAAATCGGAGGATAGCGCGACGCCCCCCGAAATTTCGGGGGGCGTCGGCGAGGTTAGCTCTTGCGGAGGCGATCGATTTCTTCTGCTTGTTTCGAGACCGTTTCCTGAAGCTGGCCAACCGCATCCATCATCTGGGCGAAACGGGCTTCGAGGGTCGACTTCTCTTGCTTGAGCTCGACGAAGGACTCCAGCAACTTCTCGAGGTCGTTGCGAGGCGCCTCGGGCGCGACGGTCGCTTCGACTTCCTCGATCTCCTCTTCGACGACCGGTTCGAGGACCGGCATGTTGTCGAGGGTCATGGTGCGCCGCAGGGAGCGGAGGCTGCGATCCGCTTCGCGAAGATTCTTGAGCTGTTGGAAGATGGCGACGATTTCCGGGTTGTCCTCGCTCAGACGCCCGCCGGAATTGATGGCCTTCGAAAGCCCGTTCCAGGGCTGAGGCGCGGGATTCTCCGAGTCGAAAGCCATCGAGGTCCTCCTTCAGCTAGACCGATGCACGATTTGTAGCGATCCCAGTTTAAAGGTGAACCGGGTCAAAAAATGTGATCAACGCACATGGTTACGCGCGTTCGGCGCGGCGTGCGAGCACCCGCTGCAACTCCGCGATGGTGAGCTCCGGGCGTTCGTCGCGCGTCAGCGGCATGAAGCGCTGCGCCCGGCTCGAAGCCGAGAGATCGACGTCGGCGACGATCAAGGCTTCCTCGAAGTACGGAGCCTTCACAAGTTCGTTGCCGAAGGGATCGACGATGCGCGAGCCGCCCCAGAAGCCGATGCCGTCCTCGAAGCCGACGCGGTTGGCGAAGATCACGTTGAGGCCGTAGAGACGGGCGTAGAGCTCGGTCATCTGCTCGTAGGTACGGGCGGAATCGGGGCGATCGCCCCCAAACCCCCGGGCCGGCGAAGCCGCGATCCCGATTAAGAGATCCGCTCCGTCCACCGAGACGATCCCCACCGTCGAGGGATGCCAGAGATCCTCGCAGATCAGCATCGCCGAGCGGCCGAGCGGCCCGTCGAAGGCGCGAAGCTTGGAACCCGCGGTCACGAAGCGCCCTTCCTCGAACATGCCGTACGTCGGAAGGTACGCCTTGTGGTGCCGGTGAAGCAGCTCGCCCTTCGACCAGTAACCGGCGGTGATGTAGGAATGATCATCTTCGCGCGAGATGTAGCCCGCCACGACGTCGATGTCCCGGCTCGCCTTGGCGAGACGCAGCAGGACCGGGTGGTCGGGTTCCATGGCGAGATCGGCGGTGAGATCCTTGAGGAAGTACCCCGTGAGCGACAGTTCCGGGAAGACGATCAGCTTCGCCCCTTGCTCGCGGGCCGACTCGATACGCTCGAGATGGGTCGATAGGTTGCGTTCCAGGTCTCCCAGAACGGGGGAAACCTGGGCGATCGCCACGCGCGCCATTTACGACTTCTCGGAGTTCAGCATGCCGCGCCCGTTCTGGATGATCGTCAGAGCGCGGGAAATCTTGGTCTCCAGGTCGACCAGCAACTCTTCGGCGTAGCGATCCGCTCCGGCCTGCTGGCTGAGCGCATCCTGCTCCAGTTGTTTGCGAACCTTCTCAGCCTCGGCGAGCGCATCTTGGGTGATGCTATGGTCAGCGGTCAACGAATGCGCCTGACGGCGCGCTTCCGTGACCAGCAACTCGGCCTCACGCTTGGCATCGGCAAGGAGCTGATCCCGCTGAGCGACCAATTCCTCGGCTTGTTGGACTTCAGGCGGAATGAGGTTCCGAAGCTCCTCGACCAGATCCAGCAGGCGATCCTCGTCCACCAGCGCACGGCTGCTGAAGGGGATCCGGGGGCATTTCACGACCAACTCTTCGATGGCGAAGAGCGCTTGCTCTAGCTTATTGATAGCGCATTCCTCCTGTCGACCTGAGCAGAGAATTTCTCGCGCAGGCGACGCTCGACGAGCTCGGGAACCATGCCGGTGGTCGGCCCCCCGAGGGAGGCGATCTCACGGACCGTGCTCGATGACAAGAACAGGTACTCCGAGGAGGTCATCAGAAAGACCGTTTCCAGCTCCGGATTGAGCTTCTTGTTGGCCAGGGCGATCCGCAACTCGGCATCGAAGTCCGAGACGGCCCGCAAGCCGCGGATCAGGTTCTTCGCGCCTTTCAGGCGCGCATAATCCGCGGTCAAGCCGGAGAACGACTCCACCGTGACGCGCGGCATGTCCGCGGTGACCGCCTGAATCAGTTCGACCCGTTCGGTGAAGTCCAGCATGCAGTTCTTGGAGGTGTTCTGCAGCACGGCGACGATCACCTCGTCGAAGATCTGGCTGGCGCGCACCAGGATATCCAGGTGGCCGTTGGTGATGGGGTCGAAGGACCCCGGGTAGATGGCGAGAGCCATGGTCGAGCCTCGTGAGCGCCGTTGGCGTTTGCCAAGCGCCTGCGGCTTAAGGTTAGTTAAGCGAAGGGGGCCTGAAGCAACGCATGAAGCGCGGGGTGGTTGGACGTTCCAATCATAACATGGGTGCAGGCCCGGCTTGCGCCGGGCCTGCCAGGTTCCCAGAGTTACTTGAAGCTGTTGAGCTTCTGCTTGCGCAGGCGCACCGACTGCGGAGTGATCTCGACGAGTTCGTCCTCGTTGATGTACTCCATCGCCCGCTCGAGGTTCATATCCACCGGGGGCGTGAGTCGGACCAGCTCTTCGCCGCCGGCCGAACGCATGTTGGTGAGCTTCTTGGTCTTGCAGACGTTGATCGCGAGATCGTTGGCCCGGTTGTGCTCGCCCACGATCATGCCCGAGTAGACCTTGATGCCCGGCTTGATGAAGAACTGCCCGCGGTCTTCCAGGTTCTGGATGGCGTAGGCGGTCGCGTCCCCATCCTCGTGGGCGATCAGGACGCCGTTTCGCAGGCTACCGATTTCGCCGACATGAGGCTGGTAGTCGAAGAACGAGTGGGTCATGATGCCCTCGCCCTTGGTCGCGCGGATGAACTCGCTGCGGAAGCCGATCAGCCCGCGAGCCGGGATCAGGAACTCGACGATCGTGCGATCGCCGGTCGCGTCCATCTTCTGCATCTCGGCACGGCGCTGGCCGAGACGCTCGATGCAGGTGCCGGCCGCCCACTCGGGGACGTCGACGACCAGCATCTCGAAAGGCTCGTAGGTCTGGTCGTTCACTTCCCGGAAGATGACCTTGGGCTTGGAGATCTGGAACTCGTAGCCCTCACGGCGCATGGTCTCGACGAGGATGCCGAGGTGAAGCTCACCGCGGCCGCTCACCAGGAAGGCGTCGGTGGTGTCGGTTTCATCGACCCGCAAGGAGACGTTGCTCTCCAGCTCGCGCATGAGGCGCTCGCGGATCTGGCGGCTGGTGACGAACTTGCCCTCGCGGCCCGCGAAGGGGCTGTCGTTGACCGAGAAGGTCATCTGGAGGGTGGGCTCGTCGACCCGGATCAAAGGCAGCGGATTGGGATCGCTCGCGCTGGCGATGGTCTCGCCGATGTTGGCGTCCGGGAAGCCGGCCACGGCGACCAGGTCACCGGCCTTGGCCTCTTCGACCTCGACGCGCTTCAGGCCGCTGAAGGTGTAGAGCTTGGAAATCTTTCCCTTGCCGAAGGTCCCGTCCGCGCGGATCAGCACGCAGGGTTCCGTCGCCTTGATCGTGCCGTTGTGGATACGGCCGATCACGATGCGGCCCAGGTACTCGGAGTAGTCGAGGGTCGTGACCTGAAGCTGCAGGGGCTTTGAGGGATCCCCTAGGGGGGCGGGCACATGCGTGAGGATGGCCTCGTAAAGGGGACGCAAGTCGGAGGATTCATCTTCGAGCTTAATTTTCGCGAAGCCCGAGATGCCCGAGGCGTAGACGACCGGGAACTCGATCTGGGAGTCGTCGGCGCCGAGGTCGATGAAGAGATCCAGGACGAGATCGACGACTTCCGTGGGGCGCGCGCCCGGGCGGTCGATCTTGTTGATGACGACGATCGGCTTGAGCCCCTGCTCGAGCGCCTTACGGAGCACGAAGCGGGTCTGCGGCATCGGGCCCTCGAAGGCGTCCACGATGAGCAGGCAGCCGTCAACCATTCCGAGGACGCGCTCGACCTCGCCACCGAAGTCGGCGTGGCCTGGGGTGTCGACGATATTGATCTTGTGGCCCCCATAGTCGACGGCGGTGTTCTTGGCCAGGATGGTGATGCCCCGCTCGCGCTCGATGTCTCCCGAGTCCATGACTCGCTCGGAGACGACTTCGTTGGCGCGGAAGACGCCCGACTGACGAAGCAGGCCGTCTACCAGGGTGGTTTTGCCGTGGTCGACGTGGGCAATGATAGCGACATTACGGATGTTGGCGTTCAATTGAGCTCCTCGGATAGGGTATTGATCGGGGTTTTCAGATTCGCGATCTGCCATGATACCGAAGGGAGGCCGAATCGTCAAAGGAAATCCATCGAGGAGGCCGAGTTTGGGCTCGGAGATGGTATACTAAAGCTTCGACGTCCTTTTGGTCCCTCGGCGGAAGACCCGAGGGACGTATCCTTGTGAGGCCCGTGACCCACCGCGCCGTCCTCTCCAACGTCTACTTTCGCGCCGTGACCCTCGCCGGCACCCTGCTGGCGGTTTGGCTCTGGCTCGTGCCCACCACTCCGGTCCCGTTCGACGGATGGGTTTTCTGGGCCATGCTGGTCCTGGGAGTGGCCACCGAGCTGATCGACGTGCCCTTGCCTCGAGGCGGGCGCCTGACCACCAGCTTCGCGATCTTCTTTGCCTCGCTCTTGATCCTCGGGCTCTCGGCCACGGTCACCTTGCTCTTCGGAGTGGCGCTCATCGCCCATATGCTGGTGCACCGCCGACACTGGTCGCTAGCGGCCTTCAACTTCGGGCAGTACACGCTCTCCTATTCCGCCAGCTACGCCGTCTTCGTGCTCGCCGGGATTCATCCCACCGAGAACCTGACCATTTCCGACCTGCCGGTCTTCTTTGCGGCGACCCTGGCCTACCTGGTTGCCAACGTGACCCTCGTCAACGGTTACCTCGCCCTCGTCAAGAGCGCCCCCGTCTTCAGGCTCCTCTGGGAGGACGACCGCTGGGAGCTGTTGAGCACGCTGATGCTTGGCCCGCTTGCCGCCTTGATGGTCCTGCTTTACCACACGCACGGCGTCATCGGCGCAGGCCTACTGCTCGTGCCGCTGCTGGTCTCGGGAGGCCTCATCGTCTTCTACCTCAAGATGCACCAGCAGCAGCATGAGCTCGCGCAGGCGCACCAGGAGCTCTCGGTCCTTCATGAGATTGCCCAGCGCATCAGCTCGCAGATCGATCTGCGGCAGACCATGGTCATGATCGGCACAGAGATCCGCCAGGTCGTCGCCTGCGACGATTGCCTGATCTTCCTCAAGGACGAGGAGACCCAGACCCTTCAGGCACAAGCCACGTCCTCGGAGCCCTCGACTTCGAGGATCCCCCCCATTCTGCTGGGCGAAGGTCCGCTCGGACGAGTCGCCGAGCAAAGCGAGCCGGTTCACATGGCCTCTCTGGATCCCGACGCCTACCCGGCCCTCCTGGGTCACCGCGCCCTGCTCGCCTTGCCCATCACCTCGGAAGGCACGACACTGGGGGTGATCGCGATCGCCAAGCGCACGCTCGGCGCGTTCCCACCCGAGACCGAACGCATGCTCACGGTCATCGCCAGCCAGGCGGCGGTCGCCATTCGCAACGCGCAACTCTACCAGGCCTCCCAGCAGCTCGCCATCACCGACGGCTTGACGGGCGTCTACAACCGGCGCTACTTCCAGCGCCAGCTCGAAGCCGAGTTCCGCCGGGCTCCGCGTTTCGGCTACTCCGTGGCCTTGATGCTCATCGACATCGACCATTTCAAGCGCTTCAACGACACGCATGGCCACCTGCTCGGCGACCAAGTCCTGCGCTCGGTCGGGCAAATCCTCCGCGAATCGACCCGCGAAACCGACGTCGTGGCACGCTATGGCGGCGAGGAGTTCGCCGTGATCCTGCCCGAGACCACGTGCGAGCAAGCGCTTGAGGTAGCCAAGCGCGTCCGCAAGAACCTGGCACGCCATCCCTTCTGGGGCCGCGGACAGACGCCCGTCAAGGTGACGGCCTCGATCGGCATTGCCGCCCGCCTCGCAAGCGAAATCAAGCCCGAAGAGCTGATCGACCTCGCCGACGCCGCCCTATACGAAGCCAAGCATGGGGGACGCGATCGGGTCTGCGCCGCGGATGCCCCCGGATCGCTGTCGTTCCTGGTCGACGCGCCGCCGATCGGCACTGCCGAACTGCCTCCGCGCGCTCCTTCGCGGGGCGGCAGGAAGCTTAACGAGCAGGCATGGCAGGAGTACTTGCTCGGAGGGCTCGACGACCATGCCAACGAGTTGCGCCGCCGACTCGCCGACCTCGAGGTCCCCATGGACGAGGCCGAGATCACGCGCTGGAGAGCCGCTCTTGAAGCCCTTTTGAGACGCCTGACGGCCCAGCTTTCGCAGCAAGAAACCGCCGATAGCCAGGGTCCTGTCTTCCGGATGGTGCGCCTGGGAGTCGGTCAGCTCATCTCGCGCGGCATCTCGCTGACCCAGAGTGAATCCGTGATCCTGGCGTTCTGCGACAGCATCCGCCAGCACGTCCAGAAGGCGCCCTTCTCCCCGCAAGATCGCCTTCACGTCATGGAGGTCGTCGAAGCCTTCACCCAGAGCATGCGCCTCGCGGTCTCGCAGGTCTGGCATACCTTCTATCAGGACGTCAACCGCGAGATGACCTTCGCAACCCGCCTCGAAGAGCGGATGACCCGGGTCGAGGATCTCGACGGCGCCCTCTCCGCGCTCATGGAACTGGCAGCCGAGGGCACGCGCTCCGACATGGCCATGGTGCTTTTGTCCGACACCCAGGGAGGCCTGCGGCTTCGCGCCAGTCATGGCCTCGCGGAAACCGAAGCCATCGGTTGGATGCTGCCTCCGAACGAAGGCCCATTGGGCGAGGCCGTCGCTTCCGGCAATAGCCGCCTCTTGGCGCTTACCCCGTCCGACCCGGGCTTGGATCGGCTGGCGGCCTGGACCGGGGGAAAATCCGCGGCCTGCTTCCCGCTGGCGCATCAATCCCGCCCCATGGGGCTCTTGCTGCTCGTCAGCCGCGATCCCGAGCACTTCGGATCGACCTCCGAACGGCTGGGGCGCCGCCTCGCCTCGCAGGCCTCGGTGGCCATCGACCGGATCCAGCAGGACGCCCGTCGCCAGGAAGGCTATCTCGACGCCCTCATGACCATGGTCTGGGCCCTCGAGGCCAACGATTCCGAGCATCGCTCGCATAACCAGCGGATCGCCGAGACCGTGCACTCCATCGGCCAAGTCATGGGCCTCGACGCCTCCGAATTGGCCGTGCTTCAGCAGGCTTCCTTGCTTCACGACATCGGCGAGGTGGCCATTCCCGACGCCATCCTGCGCAAGCCTGCGCTCTTGACCGAGCAGGAGCGGCGGGTCGTCGAGACCCACCCGACGGTCGGCGCGCGTCTCATCGGTACGACCTCTACCCTGAGGGACGTGGTGCCGGTCGTTCGCCATCACCACGAGCGCTGGAACGGCACGGGCTACCCCGACGGGCTACGGGGCACGGAGATTCCGTTGCTCGCACGGGTCTTGGCCGTCGCCGAGTCCTTTATCGGCATGACGACCGCTACGGCCTACCGAGAGGCCCATGACCCGACGGATGCCCTGGCGGTCATGCGTGAAAGCCAGCATTTCGACCCAGAGGTGCTCGATGCCCTCGCCGCCATTCTTCCCAGCCTGTCCTGAGATCGTCCGCGTGCCGGGATCACAGCCGGACTACCGGAGGGGATGGGACTCTGGTATGATAGCCAGAGACGAGACAGGAGGAATTCCAGCGGATGCGAGTGTTTAACACCCTCAAATGGGCGGCAATGCCCTTGGTCGTGAGCCTGACGGGTTGCTCTATCTTGGGCGGTGCGGTAGAAGGCACCCCGGCGACCCTCTTGGCTTATATCAGCATGCAATCCCTGGATCAGGTCTCCGTCGTGAGCCTCATCCAGCGCACCCCGACGGGGGACCCCATTCCGGCGGGCTCGGCCCCGGCGAACATGGCGATCAATCCCCGCTCGGACCGCGAGTACCTCTACGTCGCCAACCACTCCACGAACACCATCTCGTTCCTCAACGTCCGCACTCGCCAGAAGGAAGTCTCGGTCGCGTCCGGCGATCGCCCCTGGGACGTCAGCATCACGCCCGACGGACTTGCCCTCTACGTCACCAATACCGGCGACAAAACGGTTTCGCTGATCGACGTCGAAAGCCGCTCGACCCTCAAAAACTTCACCTTCGAGCCCTCGGCCTATCCGAACTTCATGCCCCGAGGCATCGCCACCCAACCGCCCTCGACCCCCTCGAACCCCGGAAACGAAGCCCGAAAGACGGAAGCCTACGTCATTTCGGAGGGCAACTCTGGCAGCGCCGGGTCACCGGCCGGACAAATCGTCGTCCTCAAGGGCCAGCAGACCGCCAGTACGTTTACGATCAACTCCGCCGTCAAGCTCTGGAAGGGTGCCGTCACCGCCGACGGCAACCGCCTCCTGGTCACCGATCGGGGACGTCAAACGCTCTGGTCCGTGGACCTCACGTCGGGCGCCGCCACTCCCATCACGCTCCCCTCTGCCGGCTGGGACGTCGTCGTGCACGGTAAAACGGCTTTCGTCTCCATGCCCGACGTGGGAGTCATCGCCTCCATCGATCTCGACACCAACACGGTGGCGGAAACGACTCCCGCCACGCCTGAAGGTTCCCAAAACAAAATCCAGCGTCAGCCGAAGGCTTTGGCGATCAACAGCAATGGCACCGAACTCTGGGCGGCGCTCGCCGGTTCCAATGAAGTCGTCGTCATTCCCTCAATCGATAAAACGAAGTTCGGCTTCAAGCCGCGGCTGGTCACTTACAGTTACACGCCGGGCCAGTCCGGCGCCCCGGAGGACATCGTCCTGGGCCGGGGAGTCCAGTAGTTAGAAAGGGATCTCGTGTCCACCAAGGTTGGAATCGTCAGCCTCGGCTGCTCCAAGAACACCGTCGACACCGAAAACATGCTGGGCCTGCTCTCGCAGTCCGGCTATAACCTCGTCTCCGATGAAACGGAGGCCGACGTCCTCCTGGTGAACACCTGCTCCTTCATCGACGAGGCCCAGCGGGAATCCATCCGTACCATTCTCGACCTGGGCACCCTCAACAAGAAGCTGATCGTCACCGGCTGCCTCGTCCAGCGGCACAAGGGCGACTTGCTCTCGGAGCTTCCGGAAGTCGACGCCGTGATCGGTACCTCCGAGTTTCACCAGATCGTCGACGTCGTGGGACGCGTCCAAGAGGGCGAACGCTTCGCGATGGTCAAGGACAAAGCCCAGGCGCCGGTTTCGGTGGTCCTGCCGCGCCTCCTGACCACCATCGGCCCTTCCGCCTACCTCAAGATCTCGGAAGGCTGCGATCACGCCTGCACCTTCTGCATCATTCCTCAGCTGCGCGGCCGCTACGCGTCCCGCCCGATGGACACCATCATCGAGGAAGCCAAGATGCTGACCGAGGGCGGCGTCAAGGAGCTCGTCCTGATCGCCGAGGACACCACCCGTTACGGCCAGGAGAAGGGCGGAGGCTTCCAATTGCCTCGCCTGCTCGAGCGCCTCTCGGAGGAGGTCCCCGGCGCCGAGTGGATCCGCATCCTCTACGCCTACCCCAACTACATGTCGGATGAATTGCTGACGACCATGGCACGCCTGCCCAAGGTGGTTCCTTACCTGGACATGCCGCTTCAGCACACGCATCCCGACATGCTCAAGGCCATGCGCCGCCCCCGGCACGAGCCCGTCGACGAGCTCATCCACCGCATGCGCGACCGTCATCCGAACCTGGTCATCCGCACCACGTTCATCACGGGATTCCCCGGCGAGACCGAGGAGCACCATGAGCACATGCTGGAGATGGTCCGCACCCTCAAGATGGACCACGTCGGCGCCTTCTCCTACTCGCCCCAGGAGGGCACTCCGGGCGCCAAGATGAAGCCCGTGGTGGTCAAGCGCGAGCGGGATCGCCGCCGCAACGCGGTCATGCGCGAGCAGCAAGCGGTCTCCATGGCCCTTCACCAGGGACTCGTCGGTCAGGTCCTCCCAATGCTGGTCGAAGGCGTCGAGACCGATACCGGCCGCCTGGTGGGCCGCACCCACCGCGACGCTCCGGAGATCGACGGCACCACCTTCGCCACCTCGGAGTTCCCGGTCTTCGCCGGGGAAGTCGTCCCGGTTCGCATCACCCAGGCCGAGGCCTACGACCTGCATGGGGAAGTCGTCATCCCATGACGATTCCCAACGCGATCACCCTCGCGCGGCTCGCCTTGGTCGTCCCGTTGGCGATCGCGCTCGAGGGAGGCCACGCCATGTGGGCACTCGCCCTCTTTGCGTTCGCGTCCGGCACCGACTGGGTCGACGGCTACCTCGCCCGCAAACTCAACCAGACGTCCGCCCTGGGGGCCCTCTTGGACCCCCTCGTCGACAAGATTCTGGTCACCGCCGCCCTGGCAGGACTTACCTACCAGGGCGTCATTCCGGCCTGGTCCGTCACCGTGGTCCTGAGCCGCGAGTTCCTGATCACGGGACTGCGCGCGGCCGCCATCAATGCCGGAATCGTCCTTTCCGCCAGTATCTGGGGCAAGCTCAAGACCGTCACCCAGATGGCGGCCATTCTTCTCCTGCTGGCCAGCAACGCGCTCCCGACCTGGATGCCCGTCGCCCAGGGCATCTGGTGGGCTGCGATCGTCTTTACCATCGGCTCGGGCCTCGAGTACCTCTGGCAGACCCGCCGCATCTGGAACACCCCCTCGGCGTAAGGAGATCCCATGTCGCAAGTGACTACCCCCATGACCGTGATTCTCGACCACCCGCTGGTGCATCACGCCCTCGCTGACCTGCGCGATCGCCATACCCCGACCAGCCGGTTCCGGCATCGGGCACGCGAGCTCGCCAAGTTCCTGATCCTCGAAGCGACCCGCGACCTGGAGACCGATCCCATCGACGTGGAAACGGTCCTCGGGATCGCCAAAGGGCAGACGCTCGGCAACCGCCCCATCGTCGTGGCCCCCATCCTCCGTGCCGGACTCGCCATGGTCGAATCCGCCATGGAGCTGCTTCCCGAAGCGGAAGTCCGCCATATCGGCCTCTACCGCAACGAATCCTCGCTCTCGCCGGTCGAGTACTACGTCAAGCTCCCGGATACCTATCCCCCGGAGACGACGGTGCTCATCATCGACCCCATGCTAGCCACCGGCGGGTCCGCCGTCGCCAGTATCGACCTCTTCAAGCGCCGCGGCGTGACCAAGATCAAGTTTCTCTGCCTGATCGCCTCCCCCGAGGGGGTGAAGCGGGTCCACGATGAGCATCCGGACGTTCCCGTCCTGACCGTCAGCGTGGACGACCACCTCAACGAGAAGGGCTACATCGTTCCCGGTCTCGGAGACGCGGGCGATCGCACCTTCGGGACCTACTAGCATGCGCGCCGAGATCCTGACGATCGGGACCGAGCTGCTCATCGGACAGGTGGTCAACACCAATGCCACCTTTCTCGCCAGAGAGCTCGCGATGCTCGGCATCGACCTCTACTTCGTCACCACGGTCGGTGACAACCCCGAACGCATCCTGGAGGCCATGCGCCTCGCCTGGGAGCGCTCGGACCTGGTCATTTGCACCGGTGGGCTCGGCCCCACGGCGGATGATCTCACCCATGACATGGTGGCGCGCTTCTTCGGCGATGCGCTCGTCTTCGATCCCGAGGTCTTCGCCCGCGTGGAGAAGGCCTTCGCCGAGAAGGGCCGCCAACTGACGGACTCCGAGCGAAAGCTCGCAATGTTCCCCGCCTCGGCGGATCGCATCCCCAACCCGGCAGGAACCGCCTCGGGCGTCGTCGTCGCGCGCGGCGAGAAGCGCCTCATGACCTTCCCTGGCGTGCCCTACGAGCTCACCCAGATGTGGGAATCTTGGGCACGGCCTTACCTTGCCGGCGTCACCGGCGCCACGACCCGCTCGCGGCTCTTGAAGTTCGCAGGCATCACCGAGGCGGACGCCGCCGAGCGCGTGAGCGACCTCGAAGAAGGCGTCAACCCCACCGTGGCGCCTTATGCCGGAAGCGGTGAAGTGCACCTGCGCGTCACCGCCAAGGCGGCGAGCGAAGCCGAGGCCGAGCGCATGCTCGAACCCGTCGTGAACGAAATCTTGAAGCGCCTGGGGGATTACTATTTTGGTTCCGAGGACGAGACGCTTCCCGGGGTCGTCGGCCGGCTCCTGCGCGAGCGCGGAGAGACGCTGGCGGTCGCCGAGTCCATGACCGCAGGCCTGGTAGCCAGCCGGATCACGGATATCCAGGGGGCCTCGGACTATTTCGTCGGCGGTTCGGTTTGCTACCAGGTGGCCGAGAAGGTCCGGGCCCTGGGGCTTCCCCAGGAATTCGTCGAACAGCATGGGCATGTGAGTCCGGAGGTGACCCGGGCGATCGCCGGGTCCATCCGCGCGCTCACGGGGGCGACCTGGGGACTGGGAGTCACGGGTTACGCCGGGCCCAGCCCCAACACCCCGGATGCGGAAGTGGGCCATGCCTACGTGGCGCTCACGGGCCCCGACGGGACCGAAATCGCCTCTTTCCGTTTCGGAGGCCATCCCCGCGAAAAAGTGAAGCTCTTCGCTTCCCAGCGCGCGCTCGAAATGGTCTTCCGGCGTCTGAAGGCCCTGACACCCGCCACTCGCTAAGTCGACCAAAAGCGCAACGTCCCTCCCGAACGGGAGGGACGTTGCGCTTCGAGGGGAATCGACCCTAGAAGGCTAGGTTGAGGCCCAGCTTGAGTCCGACGTCGAGCGCGCCGTTGCTGCGAGGATCCTGGTACAGGCTCACTCCCGGCACGATGGCGAAGGTCGGATTCAGGTAGTACTCGGCTTCGAAATCCGCCGTATCGAGCAGGAAGCCCGGGACTCCCTGACCGAGACCGCCCGCCTGGGGCTGGATCGTGTAGCCGCTGCGGAGGTTGAGCGCGAAGCCCCACTCCATGTTGGCACGCCAGTACGAAGCGAGACCCGCGCCAACCCCGAAGTAGGGACCGGCCACCGACTCGTAGGCGACGCGCGGAGCCAGGTAAGGTTGGAGATGAACCTGACCGACCATGTAGGTGGTGGGCCACCAACCGAGCTGAAGGTCGAAGAGCGGGTTCGCCTGGTTGAAGAGGCCACGGATATCCGCCATCACGAACGAGTTGGGATAACCGATCCAACGCACCCCAGCGCCGAGGGCACCCAAACGGGCATCGACGTGCCAAGGCGTCCGCTGCTGCCAGAGCCGCGAGAGTTCGAGGGCGCGCTCGGTCGTCTTCTGTTCGAGGGTCTGAGCCACGAGCTGACGGATGAGCGGCACGGTCTGGTATCCAGCCTGCGCGAACTGGTAGCGCGTCAGCTGATCATCGGGGCGGAAGGTGTTGTCGGGGAAACCGATCATCACGCCATACTGCTCCGAGACCGTCTGGATCGCGTCGTACGCCCAGTTCCGGCGCGAGACGTCGCTGAAGTGGTAGGTCTTGCCGTCGCGCGGACGGACGATGTCCTTGCGGTCCGCCAGGGCCATGAGATTGGCGATGACCTTGGAGACCTCGGAGCGCGAGACCTGCGCATTGGGATTGAAGCGGTTCGCCTGGATGCCGGGCACGCCCTCGAAGAGGCAGTAGGCATTGGCCACCTCGAGAACCACGTCGCGCTCCACCGCCGTGTTGATGTCGGCGTAGGAATTGAGGCAAGGGTTATCCGAGCGCAGGCTCGTCTTGGAAATGCGCTCGAGTTCGTCGATCAGCTCCTTCATCGCCAGGGCGAACTGGAAGCGCGTGAACGGAAGGTCCCCGCGGAAGGTCCCGTCCGGGTAGCCCCGCATCATATCTCGCTTGATGGCCAGTTCGGCGATCCCCTCTTGGGCCCAGTGGCCATCCGGGACATCGGTGAACGTTTCCGAGGCGAGGCTCGCCCATGCGGGCGCCGATAGAGTGACCGTGGACGCGAGGACGACGCTAAGGGTGAAAAGGGGCTTCAATGCTGCATACTCCTTATTCGGATTGCTGTCGGCTCAGCAGTTTGAACCACTTCCATCGTACGGGACGAGGGAACGATTGTAAACCAACCCACTGCTTGGTTGACTGTCATTTCCGCTGAAAGGTTCCTCGCTTCTTCTGCGTCGTTTGCACCGAAGCTTAAACGCAGCGCAATGCCGGTTTCACAAAACGTGACCTCGCAGGGGATTCGCAAGCGCCGAGGATGGGAATAGAATTGAGTAGCCTAGCGAGGCTTCTGGAGGGAGGGGCCCATGAAGCAGCTCTCGGTTCTGATGGAGATTTCGGCGGCGCTGGCGACGGCCCGCGACATGACGGCGTTCGTCGACACGCTCGTCCAGCAGGCGATTGGCCTCGTTCCATTCGATGCCTTCCTGCTTTCCCTCGGAGATCCGGAACGCGAAACCTACGCCCTATGGAGAGGCGATCGTGACGGTCGCCCCCCCCAGCTCGTTGAAGCCGCGCTTCCCCTAAGCCATGCGCTCCCCGGCTGGGTGATCCGTTCCGGCGAGCGCCTCTTACTCGACCACGTGGCGGTTTCCGCCCTCGCCGTCCGTTCCCCCGGCCTCGGCATCGACGAGGCCCAAGGTGTCCTGGCCCTTCCCTTGATTGGCGAACAGGGCGAGACCTTCGGGGCGATGCTCTTCCTCTCGCACGTCGAAACCCCCTACGCCCGTGACCATCTTCCCCTCGCGAGCGTCCTGGCGGCCCTGGTCTCCAGTTCCGTGCGGCAGACCCTACAACTCAGGGACTTCGACCCCGGCGACGATTACGTCTTTTCCCTGGCCCGTGCCATCGAGGCCAAGGATCCCTACACCGAAGGCCACGGGGGACGCGTGGCCGAGTACGCCTTCGCCCTCGGGAAACGCGCGGGACTCCCCGTGCATGACCTGACTACGCTCTACAAGGGGGGCTTCCTCCACGACGTCGGCAAGATCGGCATCAACGACTCCGTGCTCTTCAAGGAAGGGGCGCTCACGGATGCCGAATACGCCCATATGAAGCTTCACCCCGAGATCGGCTCCCAGCTGCTTCAGGCGTTGCCGGCCTCGGACCCGCTCATCCCGATGATTCGCCATCACCATGAGCGCTGGGACGGCCGGGGCTACCCCGACGGCCTCCACAAGGACGAACCTTCCCTGATGGCCCGGATCGTCTCCATCGCCGACGCCTTCGACGCCATGACGTCCACGCGCTGCTACCGGCCCGCGATGCCGGTCGGGCAGAGCCTCGAAATTCTCACGGAGTACCGAGGGACCCAGTGGGATCCCGATCTCATCGGTTTGTTCGTTGAACTGGTCGAGCGGCAGGTCCAGGAAACGGGCGCCGCGCGCTTCTCGGTAGCCGGAGCAGTCTAGATCCCGGAACCGTGGATGAAGTCCTCGACTTCCGGTAGCGGTGCATGCCGGTCGCCCCGCGAACGGGATTCAACGGCCTCGGGATGCACGTCCCGCAAAGCCTCTTCGAGCCGATAGACCCGTTCCAGCAAGGCCTTGATGGCCTCGGCCTCGGGGTCCTGGGCTTTCGGCGCTTCTCGAGCGGCCTCAGCTCCTTCCGAGCCTTTGATCGGCACCACCCGTCCCGGGATACCTACGACGGTCGCCTGAGGAGGCACGTCACGTAGCACCACCGAGCCCGAGCCAATTCGGGCCTGGCTCCCCACGGTGATGTTTCCCAGGATCTTGGCCCCGGCCCCCACCACGACCCCGTCTTCCAGGGTCGGGTGGCGCTTGCCGGTGTCCTTGCCGGTTCCGCCCAGGGTCACCTGGTGGTAGAGCATGACATCGTCGCCCACGACGGCCGTCTCTCCGATCACCACGCCCATGCCGTGGTCGATGAAGAAGCGCCGGCCGATGGTCGCGCCGGGGTGAATCTCGATTCCCGTCACGAAGCGCGAGAACTGCGAAATCAGGCGCGGCAGCAGAGGCATGCCCATGCGATGCAAGCGATGCGCCACGCGGTGGAAGGCCATCGCATGCAGCGAAGGGTAGCAGAGCAGGACCTCCAGCCAACTCTTGGCGGCAGGATCCTTCTCGAAGACGACATTGATGCTTTCCCGGATGGATCGGAACACGTAGGCCTCGTTAGATGGTCGTGGGGGCAGCTTGACCGGCCTCGGGTGCCGCCTGCTCGCTGAAGGTCGGGGTGCTCAGGTAGCGCTCGCCGAAATCCGGCAAGACCACGACGATGAGCTTGCCCGCCATCTCCGGACGGCTGGCGATCCGAATGGCCGCCTGGACGGCCGCCCCGGACGAGATGCCCACGAGCACGCCTTCTTCCGTGGCGAGCCGACGCGTCATCGTCATGGCATCCTGGCTGCTCACCTGGGCGATCTCTCCCAAGGAACCGTCGCGAAGCCCCGCGAGCAGGGTGGAGTCGAAGAGGCTCGGGACGAAGCCCGCGCCGATCCCCTGGATCTTATGCGGACTGGGCTGCCCACCCGAGAGGACCGGGCTCTCGGTCGGCTCGACCGCGACGAAGCGCAAGGAGGGCTTCTTGGGATTCAGGGCCTGGTAGACGCCGGTGAGCGTGCCGCCGGTCCCCACGCCCGAGACGAAGACGTCGACCGCGCCGTCCGTGTCCTCCCAGATCTCGACGGCGGTGGTTTCCCGGTGGATCTTGGGGTTCGCCGGGTTGTCGAACTGGCCGAGCGTGTAAGCATTGGGCGTCGCCGCCACGATCTCCTGGGCCTTGGCGATCGCCCCCTTCATGCCGAGCGGGCCCTCGGTCAGCACCAGTTCCGCGCCATAGGCCTTGAGCATGTTTCGCCGCTCCTGGCTCATGGTCTCGGGCATCGTCAGGATCAAGCGGTAGCCGCGGGCCGCGGCCACGAAGGCCAGGGCGATGCCCGTGTTCCCGGAAGTCGGCTCGACGAGTACGGTCTTGCCCGGCTGAATCAGGCCCCGCTCTTCGGCATCGCGGACCATGCTCCAGCCGATGCGATCCTTGACGCTCGCGGCGGGGTTGTAAGATTCCAGCTTGGCCACCACGCGGCCATGGCACCCCTGGGTGACCTTCGTCAGCTCCAAGAGGGGCGTGCGGCCGATACGTTCGGTCAAGTTGCTTGCAATCGTTGCCAAGGTTGGCCTCCTTCTGCCAGGCGAATCTTTTTACCTTCAGGTTCCAGGGGGGTCCAGAGGACACGCCTTTGTGCCGGAATCAAAACCTGGTTAAATAATACCCCCTTCTCCCTTTGGGCAACAAGCCCCATCGAATTGCCCTCCGTCGGCCGAACGTCAAGCTCTGCCTTCCTTTCAACCTTGAAGGGCCTCTGCCGGGGGTTAAGGGACGGAGAATCCCCCTTTTGCAACGATGAAATATCCATTAAGTCATGAATAAACAACGCAAGCGCGTTCCTGGCAAGGGTATGGAGTAAGGAGGAAAACTCCGCCCTTCGAAGGAGGATGCGATGGTACAGGCAGCAGGCGACGGCGGCCGCAGCAGGACCGCTGATCTCGAGGCCCAGCGTAAGGCTCAGGAAGCAGCCCGGAAACGAGCCGAGGAGGCAGCCAGGAAAGCCGCGGAAGAAGCCCGGCGTAAAGCCGAGGCAGAAGCCAAGCGCAAGGCGGAAGAGCAACGGCGCCAACAAGAAGCCGCGCGTCTTGCCGAGAAGCGGGAAACCCCCAATGCCACCCACCGGCAGGAAGGCTACAAGTCCGCCAAGACCCAGCCCCTTTCGGAAGAGACGGCCCGCCTCCAGGGCGTCTTCGAGAAGTACGGCGGAGCCGCCAAACCGGCCGAGCCCGCGAGCAAGACTCCCAGCCTCGATGCCGCCAAGGCCAAGGCCCAGGAGCTCAAGGGCAGCCACGACGATCGCATGAAGGAGGCGAAGTCCAAGTATTCGGATGCCTCGGGCGAGACGCGCGACAAGGTCGACGCCGTTCAGAGCAAAGCCCAGGACGAGACCCGTAAGGTGCTCGACACCGCGACCCAGGAGGCCGATAAGCTCGTCAAGCAGGCGGAAACGCTCGCGGCCGACAAGTCTCCTGAGGACAAGGCCACCATCATGGCGGAGGCCGACCGTCGCGCCACCTCCATCCTCGAATCGGCCACCAAGTCCTCCGAGTCGCTTCTCAAGCAGGCCGGAGACGTTGGCGAAGAGGCCCTCAAGAGCAGCCACGAGTACGAGAACAAGAACTGGTTCATGAAGCGGGCCAGCGACGTCGGCAACGCCCTCTCGACGGTCTGGGACAAGGCCACCGACCTCTTCGACAAGACGGTCGACGCGGTCGCCGACGTCACGAATTATGCGGCCGAGCAAGTTGGCAATTTCGCGGATTGGGTCGGAGACCAGGCTTTCAAGGTGGTCGACGGCGCCCTGGACAAGTCTCCCTTAGGTGAAGATGCCGAGTACACCCAGGAGAAGACGGGGATGCTCGGAGAGCTGGTGACCAATCGCCTCGAAGTGGGCGAGTCGGCGTTCATCAAGCTCGACGCCGATGCCAACATCGGTGGCGTGCAACTCGGCGCCGGGGCGGAGCTCGAAATCAAGCGCGTTCCCGCCAAGGACGAGAGCGGCAACCCTCGTCTGGAGCCCAAGGATGAGCATGGCGAGCCTCCGACCGAATTCGAGGTCAAGTTGCTGGTCGATGCCCGGGCCGGAGTCGGCCTCCAAGCCGAGTTCGGAATCGGTGCCTCCACCGACAAGGGGCCGAAATCACTCTACGGCAACGACATCAACGCGGGCGCCCAGGCCGGCGCATCGGCGTCGGCCGAGGCCGGGGTGCATGCTCAGGCGGAGTTTACCTTCAACTTCGATCCCAGCAGCCAGAAGGACATGGACGACCTGACGGGAATCGTCGGATCCACCGCCAAGGCCGCGCTTCCGGGCATCGGCGTGCTGGCGGCTTCCGATGCCGCCAAAGCCGCCTCGAACTTCGGCAGCCATCTCACGGCCGTTCGCGGGGAAGTCGGGGTCTATGCCACCGCCCAGGCTTCGGCTAACGTGAACTTGGGTCAGATCGACAGTGGCTCGCTCGGCAAGGGCAGCGAGGTTCGCGTAACGGGCACCGATGGCAAGGACGGTCAACTCCATGCCAGCGGCAACCGGGTGATCGAGGAAAAAACGCCCGAGGACAAGGAAGAAAGGGACTACGGCCTCAAGGGCACGGCTGCCGGAATGGCGCTCGATAAGGCGAACCTCAACATCGGCGAACTCACCGCCGGCATCAACGGCGAGGTCAACGTGGGCGCGCAGCATAACTTCCGCTCAGGCGAAACGACCGTCTACCTCAACGTCAAGGGCAACGCCCAGGCGCAAGCCTCGACGCTTGGGGATCTGAGCGCCGGCTCGAGCTCGGAAGCCAATCGGACGATCGCCATTCGCATCAAGAACGGCGAGGTCCAGGGCGTCGATGTGACCGAGGAGATGAGCAGCGCCAAGTTCAAGGGTATCGGAGACCAGGACGTCCGCGGCCGCCTTCAGGACGATTTCATGGTCCAGGTGGAAGAGGCGGACTCGGTGCGCGTGACGCGTTCGTACACGTCCGACGCCTTGACTGACCTCAAGTCCGCCAGCCGCGAGAATCCGTCCAAGGCGCTGGGCAACCTCGCTCAGTCGCTGATGCGGCCGGATCCGAACTCCAAGCTGGAAGTCACGGATATCAAGGCCACCAAGAGCAACGAGTTCTCGTTCGGCTTCAACCTGGCCGGAACCGGCCTCCAGGTGGGTGTCGGGCGACGCCTGGAATCGGATCTGGACACCGTCGAGACTCCGAGCAACCGCAACGCGAAGGCCCGAGAAGCCGTGGGAGCGAGGTAGCCGATGGAAACCCTCGACTTGATACGGGGTACGCGGAGTACCCAGGTCGATCTCGCCGCCCTCCCCTATCTGTCGCGCCTGGGGCCCAACGAGGGCATCCTCGACATCGTCAGCGACGCGACCGGTAAGGTGGTCGACCTGAAGGTCTCACTCGTCTCCCCCAGGCGGGTGCTCCTGCGTGAGCTGGATCGCCTCGCCGCCGAGGCGGCGTGGCCGATTCCGGTGGACGAGATCCGGGGAACCACGACCCCACGTTTCGTCGTGGACCTCGAGCTTGGCCCAGAGGGCAAGCAACGACTCGGCGACGTGGAGATACGCCTCGATGGGGCAACGCTCGAACGCGTCGGGACCATGCTCAGGCCCTTGCTCAAGGACAAGCATTACCAGATCGTAAACCTCCGAGAGGTCATCAATCACTAAGCATCGAGGCCCTGTGTGAACCACAGGGCCTCGATGCTTGGAATGGGGGGCTCTTATTCGGCCTTCGCCTCAGGCTTCGCTTCGGACTTGGCTTCCGGCTGAGCCGACTCGGGCTTGGTACCAAAGGGCATCTGGGTCATGAGGTTATCGAACATCGAGGCCATCTGGCGGGTGCTGTCCTCGATGCGGGTGGCGACTTCCCGGAACTGCTTGTCGAAATTCTCCTCGAAGTCCTCCATCTTGCGGACGGTTTCGGGATCCTTCACGAGCCGGTGAATCTCGTCTCGGGCAACCTGGACTCCAATCTCGGAGGTCTCCCGGGCCTGCGCCATGAGCTTGTCGAAGCTGTCACGAAGATCGTTGATGTTGGGCATGAGGTCCTCTTCTCGAATCAGGGGCGCATGGAAGCACTTGCTTCCCTGGTCCCATTATAGCTCCAAACTGCCCGGCGATTCGTGAAGGACGGCGGAAGACTAGATGACCGCTCCGTCGAAGAGGTCGCTCCGTGCCAGTTCTTCGAGCGTGGTATGCCCCTGGGCCACCGCCCACGCGGCATAATCTGCGAGCGGCAAAACCCCCTGCTGCTTAGCGAGGGCATCGATCTCGACCTTGGAGGCTCCTTGCGCCACGAGCTGCCGGATCTTGGCGCTCATGGGAACGACTTCGTAAAGCCCGATCTGCCCCTTGTAACCCGTGTCATGACAGTCCGGACAGCCCACGGCGCGGTACAGCAGACCCGAATCGTCGTAGGGTCGGAAGTAAGCGATTTTGGCCTCATCCGGCTCATAGGGGATGCGACACGCTGTGCAGAGCCTGCGGACCAGGCGCATGGTCACCACACCGGCCACCGCGTTGGCGATCGCCCGCGTCTCCATGCCGGAGAGATCGAGAAGCTCGTCGAGGAAGCGTTGCGTCGTGGTCAAGCCCACGAGCGCGAGGCGGCCGCCCAGGGCACCTCGTACCAGCTTGCGTACCACCTCGGGATCCTCGATCGGGTCGACGACCATCAGGTCGGCAGATTGCAGGAGCATGGCCTCCACTGCTGCGCGGCGGGCCTCCCCGTTCTGCTCGCTGGGCGTCACCTGGGTGACCCCTTCGAGGGATTCGGCCACCGGGAGGTCGAGGGCGATCGCCGAACGCCCCGCGCGGAGGACTTCTCGCAAGCACGCCGCGATCATGGTTTGTTTGCCGGAATGCCGGGGCGCGTTGAAGAGCAAAAGGCCCGCGGGGCGCTCGAGAAGGGCCTTGAGCGTCGAGGCCGTTTGGGGATGGATCACCAAGGCGTCGAGGGCCGCCTGATGAAACTGAGCGGGGTCGAAGATCCGGAGCGTGAGCATCTGGCCATGACGGACCGGCATGCAGCTCAGCACGATTTTGATCGGGCGGGCTTCGTAGGGCATCCGGATGACGCCCGACTGAGACGTAGGGCTCGCGCTCGGAGGCAGGTCTGCCAGGATCCGCAAGCGGGCGACGAGGGCGTTGGCGAGGCGCGACGGGATCAAAGGCTCCTTGACCAGTCGACCTTCGATCCGGAAGCGAACCATGACGTCGTGCTCGCGCGGCTCAAGGACGACCTCGGTCGCCCCACGACGAAGAGCCCCGGTGAGAATCGCCTGGGCGATCTTCTCAGCGGAGCTCTCGTCTTGAGGGGGTTCGGTTTCGGCGTCTTCCTCACGGGAAGGCGCTTCGACCACAGCCTCGCGCGGCATGGCCCTGAGGGCCTGGTCGAACTCGGCTTCGGTCACGACCACCGGCTGGATGGATACACCCTTGAAGCGTAGCCTCAGGTCGTCGAGCGCCAGGATATTGCTCGGGTCGACCATGGCGATGGTCAGCTGGTTGAGGGAAACCGGCAGGATCTTGTGACGGCGCATCATCGCTTCGGGGATGAGGCGCAGCACCTCCTGGGGAATGCGCGACTTGAGCGAGAAGGACTTTACCCCGTACTGGACTTCGAGGGCATGTTTGATCTGCTCCTCGGTGACGTAGCCCAGGTTGACGAGGATTTGGCCGATAGGGTCTCGGGTTTGCTGCTGCTTGGCGAGTCCAATTTGGAGTTGCTCGTCGGTCAAGACTCCCGCTTGGATGAGGATCTCGCCCAGCCGCATGCGCTTTCCCGAAACCGCCACGTGCCGTCCTCCCTGCTGCGATTTACATCGCCTAGGACCGTCCTGAAACGGGCTCCGCCGCGTAGACGGCCCGGATGAGATCCGGCGCGCTCGCAGGTGTCGGTCCGAGGTGGTAAGCCGACTGGACGGACTCGGTGGCCGCAGCCAGCTTTGCCTCGTCGTTGACCAGGAGATAGGCGAGCGTCTCTCCCTTTTCTACCCGGTCTCCGACCTTCTTCATCAGTTCGACGCCGACCGCGAGGTCGAGCGGCGCTCCCTTGAAGAGGCGGCCACCCCCAAGCTCCTTACAGGCGATGCCGATAGGAAGGGCGTCGAGTTGCTGGACGATGCCTTCCTGGGTGGCTTCGACGGGTACGCGAAGGCGGGGCTGGGGCATGATCTCGGGCGACTCGATCACGCGGGGATCGCCGCCCTGAGCCTTGACGAACTCGCGGAACTTCTCAATGGCCGCACCGGAGGCGATCGCCTCGCGCAGCTTGGCCTCGCCGGCCTCGGCCGTGCTCGTAGCGCCCGCCCCGAGCAGGATCAGGCCGCCCAGCTTGACGCAGAGCTCGGTGAGATCCGCAGGCCCCTTGCCCTGAAGGGTCAGGATGGCCTCGGCCACTTCGTTAGAGTGTCCTACCGCCTGGCCGAGGGGCTGGCCCATCTCGGAGACGACGCAGACCACCTGTTTCGATAGGCGGCGTCCGACTTCCATCATGGTGTCGGCGAGGGCCTTAGCGCTCGCATCGTCCTTCATGAAGGCGCCCGAACCGGTCTTGACGTCGAGCAGGATCACATCGGCGCCCGAGGCGATCTTCTTGGAAAGAACCGAAGCGGCGATCAGGGGGATGCTCTCGACCGTGGCGGTGACGTCGCGCATGGCGTAGAGGACGCCGTCCGCCGGAGCCAGCTCGCCGGTCTGGGAGGCCAGGGCGATCTGGATCTCGCGAAGCTGCTGCTTGAACTGTTCGATGGGGATCTCGGGGGTAAAGCCAGGAATGGCCTCGACCTTGTCGACCGTGCCGCCCGTGTGCCCGAGGCCGCGGCCGGAAAGCTTCGCAACGGTGACGCCGGCGCTGGCAACCAGAGGCGCCAGGACGAGGGTGACCTTATCGCCCACACCACCCGTGGAGTGCTTGTCGGCGCAAAGGCCGGGAACGTCCGAGAGATCCATGACCTGGCCGGAATGTGCCATCAGATCGGTGAGATGGGTGGTCTCGGTGATGGTCATGCCACGAAGGACGACCGCCATCAGCCAGGCAGAAAGCTGGTAGTCGGGGATCTCCTTGACGTTGGAAACGAGCCAGGCGAGCTCCTCACGGGAGTGCTCGCCGCCGTCACGTTTGGTTTTGATGAGCGATAGCATCGAGGGGTTAGCCACTTGCAGTATCCTCCGACTTGGGGGGGGGAGACTTCTTGTCGGCGATCGGCCGAATATTGGGTTTGGATCCGTCGCCCTTCAGGACCGCGATGAAGCGCTCCTGCTTGTCGATGGTCTCCTGGTTCTCGGCGAGTTCCGCGTGCAGGGTCTCGGTCTGACGCTGCAGCGAGACGACCATCTGACGGAGGGCGTCCACTTCGCGGCCCACCGAGGTCTGCTGGCTCGCGAGGGTCTCGGAAAGGGTCTTCTGGGCGATCGCCAGCGCCGACTCGGTCTCTTCGAGCTTGGCGAGGAGGCCGTGCTTCTCGTTGAGAAGGTCTTGCCATTGTACCTGCTGCATCTCGATCTGGCGTTCGGCGGTCTCGAGGCGATCGCTAAGCGAGCGCGCCCGGGCCTGTTCCTGATCGAGCATGAGCTGCAAAGCCTGAAGCTCCGACGCGAAGCGCTGCTCGGCGTCCTGAAGCTGCTCCTGGGCCTTCCAGATCTGCTGCTGCTTGTGCTGGACCGTCGTGCGCCAGTGCTTGCGCTCGATCGACAGATCGTCGATGCGGCCCAGCGCGTACTGAAGCTGGGTCTTGAGCTGGAATTCCTGCTTCTGCTGGAGTTGGTGAAGATGCTCGATATGCTTGCGCAGCTTGCCGTTCTCGGCACGGAGGGCCTGGTAGCGCGCGGCCACCTCGGAGAACGTCTTGCGCGCAGCAGCCAGTAGGCCCGCCGACAAACGCTGCCGCTCTTCGCGGAGTTTGTTGGCGTAGCCCTGCCAATATTTGAGCTGCTGGGTTCGCTCCTCGATCAGCTGGTGCAGCTGCTTGACGTGCCCCAGCAGTTTCTCGATTTGCTTTTCGTATTTCGTTGCCATGCGCTTCGGCACCCGTCCGGGGAGTTATGGTCGGCGGTTTGCGACGATGGGACGGGCGTTTCAGGTCTATTCTAGCAAACATAACACCGGAATCGGTGTCCGCCGTTACATTCTTGACGATTCTTCGCCTGTTCAAGCGCCACTTCTACGAGCAAGCGCGGCTTTCAGGGGCCCTAAAGCCTGTCGTCGCGCCGTTCCGGGCCTTTTGGGCGGATCGGCGCGATCCGTGCGGATGTTTACAGGGATCCGGGGGTGCTGAACAGGGGAAGTTGGCTTACCGCCGGATCACCGCCCTCCGTGAGGGCCGCGTTGCGCAGCGAAAGCGAGATCCGGTTACGGCGCTCGATCTCGGAGAGCACCTGCCGCGCCCGGTCGATGACCTGGGGAGGCAGGCCTGCGAGCCGGGCCACTTCGATACCATAGGAGCGATCCGCGCCACCGGGCACGACCCGCCTCAGGAAATGCACCTGCCCCCCCTTCTCCTCGACCAGCACCTTGTAGGTCCTGACCGCGGGCTGGCTCATCGCGAGGCTGGTCAGCTCGTGGTAATGCGTGGCGAAAAGTGTGCGCGCCCGGACCTGGCTTGCCAGGTGCTCGGAAACCGACCAGGCGATGGAAATGCCGTCGAAGGTCGACGTGCCGCGCCCGATCTCGTCGAGCAGAATCAACGAGCGACGCGTGGCATTGTTGAGGATGTTGGCCGTCTCGTTCATCTCGACCATGAAGGTCGATTGTCCGGTGGCCAGATCGTCCACCGCCCCGACCCGGGTGAAGATCCGATCGACCACCCCGATCCGCGCGGAGCGCGCCGGAACGAAACTTCCCACCTGCGCCAAGAGCACGATCAGCGCGATCTGCCGCATGAAGGTCGATTTACCCGCCATGTTCGGCCCGGTCAGGATCACCAGCTGAGCATCGTCCGCATCCAGCTGCGTGTCGTTAGGCACGAATGTCCCCGGAGGCAGAAGGCGCTCCACGACGGGGTGACGCCCCTCCGTGATGCTCAAGCCCAGCGTATCGTCGACTTCGGGACGGATGAAGCCGTGTCGGATGGCCACCTCGGCGAAGGAGGCGAGCACGTCCACCGCCGACACCTGTGACGCCAATTCCTGAAGGGTCGGCACCCAGGGCAGGACCGCCTCACGCAGGGCCGCAAAGAGATCGTATTCCAGGCGACCGATCCGGTCCTGAGCCGTCAAGATGCGCTGTTCGCGGTCCTTGAGCTCGGGAGTGATATAGCGCTCTGCGTTGGTGAGCGTTTGCTTGCGGTGGTAATCCTCGGGTACCAGGCTACGGTTGGCATGGGTTACCTCGATGAAGTAACCGAAGGCCTTGTTGTAGCCCACCTTCAGCGAACGGATGCCGCTCCGCTCGCGCTCTTGCAGCTCGAAGCGCGTGAGCCATTCCTTGCTGTCCCCGAGCAAGCTCCGAAGTTCGTCGAGTTCGGCGCTCACCCCGTCTCGGATGATGCCGCCCTCGGTAAGCGAGATGGGAGGGGAGTCGCTGAGGATCCGGCGAATCTCGGCGGCGAGTTCCAGCAGCTCGGGAGGCATCCCTCCGAGGGCGGTCAGCAGCTCGGAACGACAGCCGGCGAGGGTCTCGGCGATCGCCGGCAAGGCTTCGAGGGAATCCTTTAGCGCGTTGAGGTCTCGCGCATTGGCGGTTCCAGCCCCTACCCGCGAGGAGAGACGCTCGAGATCCTTGACCGAGCCAAGCCGCTGGGAGAGCGCCATGCGCAGGGTGGCCTGCTCGCAAAGCTCGCCCACCGCCTCATGTCGCTTGGCGATCTCGGGGGGGCTGATCAGCGGATGCATCAGCCACTGGCGAAGCTTGCGGCCGCCCATGGCCGTGCGCGTCTCGTCCAGCACCCAGAGCAACGAGCCCTTCCACGAGCCGTCCCGGGCGGTTTGCATCAGCTCGAGGTTGCGGCGCGTGCCGCCGTCGAGCCCCATGTAATCCGCGAGGCGAAACATGCGAATTCCCGAGAAGGGCGGAAGCTGGGCCTTGCGGGTTTCGTAGAGGTAGGTGAGCAACGACCCGATGGCTCCGACGGCCAGCGGATGCTCGGTGAGCCCGAAACCTTCCAGGCTGCTCACCTTGAAATGCTCCAAGATGAGGCGCTTGCCCGGCTCGGTGGCGAAGCCGGCCTCATGCCGCAGGGTCAGGTTGAGGCCTTCCGGCAGGACTCCCACCCAGCGGGTATCGAGTTGATCGGGAGGCACCCGTCCCGGTTGACGGCCCCAGGCCGTGCGCTCCCAGACGTCGGTCGGCACGGGCACCAGCAACTCGGCGGGCATCAGGCGCGAGAGTTCCGCCGAGAGCGTGCGCGCATCCGAGACCTCGGTGGCGAGCAGTTCGCCGGTGGAAACGTCGCAGTACGCCAGGCCGAAGCCGTCGGCCGTCGTCGAGATGGCCGCCAGGAAGTTGTTCTGCTTGTCGGCAAGGTAGCCCGATTCCAGGAGGGTTCCAGGCGTGACCAGGCGAACTACCTCGCGCTTCACCAAGCCCTTGGCCTGCGCGGGATCCTCGACCTGATCGCAGATGGCGACGCGATAGCCCTTCTCGATCAGGCGGGTAAGGTAGTTCTCAGCCGCATGGTAGGGGATGCCGGCCATGGGGATGCGCTCGCCGCTGGATTCCCGGCCCGTCAACGTCAGCTCGAGCTCGTTCGAGGCGATCTTGGCATCCTCGAAGAACATCTCGTAGAAGTCCCCCATCCGGTAAAAGAGCAGGACGTCAGGATACTGCTCCTTGATGGAGAGGTACTGCTGCATCATCGGGGAGTACTGGGGCTTCACGCTGTCCTCCGGAAAAGAAAAGAGCCCGGAATCCTCGTCCGGGCTCTCCATTGTACCTTAGACAGTAGGCCGTTTCTACCCGCCGAAGAAGCCAGCGAAGGTTCCGGGCTCAGGAGTTCTGGCGTTTTTGAAGGGCCAAGGCCTCTTGCACCTGGCTCGGACGGGCGTAGTTGAGCTCGACAAGAATCTCGCCCAGCCACATGTAGCGTCCGCGGCGCGCGAGCTCCTGCTGGCGCTTGAGGGCCGCATCGAGCTGGATCTCGGTGATCACGCCCTTGGCAACCATGTACTCGCCGAAACGGAACTTGGATTGGGTGTTCTTGAGGTGATCGAGGTTGGGCTCATGCGCCTGGAAGCGGATATGACCTTCGCGCTGAAGCTCCTCGACCGCCTTCACCAGGCGATCGCCCATCAGCCCCACCGCCTCTCCAAGCTGGAAGAGCGAGGACTGGCCGTCAACCTTGGCCAGCAGCTTCCACGTATCGGCCTCCACCTGGACGCCGCGAAGCGCGTAGTTGGTTTGAATCGAGCGAATGGCGATCTTGCCCTTGTCGGTGACTTCGGGGACCCGGGCCAAGGGTCCGGAACCTTGCGATCGCCGGACAATCGTCTGATTTGCCGACTTCGGCGGAGACATCGGCCCCGTTCCCGGTCCCGAGCTTGCGGGCGTCGCCTTGGGCACGGTCATCTGCTGAGCCGGAGGCTGAGCCGCAGGCTGTGCCTGTGCCGTTGCAGCGGCCACTTGCTGGGCGAAATGCCCCTGTCCGCGCATGGCATGGACCTGGCGGAAGATGGTCGCGTTATCCGGGATGGTCAGCAGTTCCTGGTTGCGATAGATCTCGTCGGCGGTCTGCGTGCGGACCGAGAACGTGCCGCTCCGCTGAGTCACGAGCGCCGCGAGCGCCTTGAGGCCCTGCTCGACAAGCGTGCGGGCGCCGACGACCCGGCCCTGCTGGACGGAAAACTGGCCCTTCTCAGCAGATTCAATCGCGACTTCGCCGTCGAACTTCATGGCCTCGAGGATTCGGACCACCAGTTCAACACGAAATAGACTGAGATCTCCGGATAAGACAAGTTTCGACATTCCAACCCCCGTAGCACGGTGCTGTCTCGAGTGGGCTCATGATATTGTACACGGAAGCCCAAACTTTCAATCTACGCCCCGCTTTTGACGGCCAATCGCCGCCTTCGCGCGTCACGGCGACGAAGGCGGGCGGTTGGATTGGATGCGGAAGGCAGGGCTAGTGCCGATAGCCCTCGACGTCCGGAAGCTGCGGGTTGGCGAGCACCATCCGGTTGAGGCTCTTGGAGAACGCCAGGCGCTGGTCGGGATAATCCCGTCCCGTGCGGGTCAGCTGCCAGAGATGGGCATCCACCGTGTCGGCGTGGTGCACGATGAACGCCTCGGCCGTCTTTGGTTCCACCGGCGAGCCGTACTCCAGACGCCCTTGATGGCTCAAGACGATGTGCAGGAGGTTGGTCGCGGCATCCGAGGGGACATCTCCCTGGCGGGCGATCGCCTGACGGACCATGTAATAGCCCAGGCTCACATGGCCGATCAGGTTACCGACTTCCGTGAAGTCGATGGCATCCTGGTCGAAGGAATACTCCTCGATCTTGCCGATGTCGTGTAGAAGGGCGCCCGCAATCACGATATCCCGGTCCACATGCGCGTCTTCGGCGAGGCAGAGGCCCAGGGCCCGCCTCACGACGGTCAGGCTGTGCTCGAGCAAGCCCGAGAGGAAGGGGTGGTGGTGGCTCTTGGCCGCCGGTGCGCGGTGGTAGCGCGGGGCCACGTAGGGATCCTCGAGCAGCATCTGCTTCAGCAAGTTGCGGATGGGCTCCGAGCTTACCGAGGCGATCACTTCGCTCAGTTCGGTGACCATCGCGTCCTTGTCCCGCTGACTGGCCGGAACGAAGGTATCCGCCGGAAAGTCCTCGCGCGGCAGAATCTGCCAGCGGTGGATGACCACCTGGGGAGCGTCCTTGTGAAGCTTCACGTCGCCCCAGATCTTGAGGTAGTCGCCGTTGCGGAAGTCGACGTCCCCGTTCCAGACCACGCAGCCCACTTGGGCTTGGGCATTGCTGCCCCGAAACAAGTAGAACGCGCCCTCGTCGCGCTTCTTCATCTGGCGAAGCTGCGAAACACGGACCACATACTCGGAGATCCGCTCGCCCACCTTGGGCATGGCCTGCGGCGTCAAGACGGTCATCACTCTCCCTCTTCTTCGAATGTTGGGCGACACGATCCTAGCATTCCGGGTCCCGCTTGACCAGGATCCCCGGGGACGGCTCAGGGTTCGGGAATCCAGCCCAAGACCTGCTTCACGGCGCCGACCAGGTAAAGGGATCCGAAGACCGCGTAGGGGCCCGGCAGTTCCCGGGCCTTGGCCACAGCGTCCGGCACGCTCTCCGCGACATGCAGCTCCGGATGCCGCAGGTCGTGCGCCAGCTCTGCGGGCTCCATGGCCCGCGGGCTCGGAGGAGCCACCAGCACCAGCGATTTGGCGAAGGGAAGCAGCCGCTCCAGCATGCCCCGGGCGTCGCGATCCGCGAGCGCCCCGAAGATCACGGTCCAGCGTTGTCCGGCGTGCTCCTGGCGCAGCGCCTCGCAAAGTGCCCGGATTCCTCCCGGGTTATGCGCGCCGTCCGCCAGCCAGGTCTCTCCGGCGGAATTCACCCACGTTTCCATGCGGCCTGCCCAGCGGGCCGAGGCGAGCCCACGCGAGAGGGCCTCGAAGGGGATTTCCCAGCCGCGCTCCCGCAAGGCCGCGACCACCTGCTCGACCATGGCGGCGTTACGCCGCTGATACGGCCCCGAGAGGCCGATGGGTAGGTGGGATTCGCCGTCGACTACCTGCCAAGGCGCGCCGAGGCGAGTGGCGGCTTCGAGAATAGTGTCGCGCGCCACGCTCGTCGCTCCGGTGATCATGGGAACGTTCGGGCGCAAGATGCCGGCCTTTTCGGAGGCGATCGCCTCGAGCGTCTCCCCCAAGATGGCCGTATGGTCGAAATCGATGCCCGTGATGACGGTGACCTCGGGCGCCTCGAAGACGTTGGTCGCGTCCAGGCGCCCGCCGAGCCCCACTTCGATGACCGCGATTTCGGCCCCCGCTTCGACAAACCAGGTCAGGGCCGTGGCCGTCAGCAGCTCGAACTCGGTGGACGGCCCGAGCTCGGGCATGCGCGCTTCGACGGCGGCCGCCACCTCGGCGACGCGCCTCAAGGTCGCCTCGAAGGCCTCCTCGGTGATGAAGGCCCCATCGAGCCAGAAGCGTTCGCGGTAGGTGACCAGGTGGGGGGAGGTGTAGCGTGCGACCTTGTAGCCCGCCTCTCGCAGAACGGAGGTGAGCATGGAGGTCGTCGAGCCCTTGCCGTTGGTGCCCGCGACATGGACGACCCGCAGCTTCCGCTGGGGCTGCCCCAGAACACGCAGGATCTCTTGCATCCGTTCGAGGCCCGGCCGGATGCCGAACTTCAGGGCGCCTTGAAGGATGGCCTCGGCACGGGCGGTCATGCGTGCGCTCCGAGGGGCGAAGCCACCGTTGGGCTAGGCTTAGATTCTTGTGCGGCGGCGAGGACCGCCCGGATCTCGAAGTAAGTCACCGTCTCTCCCAGGGATTCTTTGAGGGGTCGCAGGCGATCCGCGCCTGAGCGGGCGATCGCCTCCATGATGCGCGTGGCTGAAGTCTCGCTCACCACGTCGTGAAGCGCCAGCCTCCCCTCACGGATGAGGTCGATCACGTAGCCCTCGATGGTCGTCGGCGACCGTTCGAGGCGCTCGGCGAGGGCCATCACGTCCAGCCCTTCCCGGTGACCGGCGAGGACCTGCGCGAGCATTTCCTCACGGCCGATGCGGGGGCGCGGAGGCCGGGTCGCGGCCTGGACGATGGGGCGCTCCTCCTTGGGGGCGGCAACCGGCTTGGGCGTCGTCTTGACGGGACGGCGGGATTCCAGGCAGCGATCGCAAGAGCCACAGCTGGCGGCCGCGCGCGTCTCGCCGAAGTAATCGAGGATGTACTGGCGCCGGCAGTCCATCGTATAGGCGTAGTTGACCATGCAGTCAAGCTTCGCTTGCTCGCGGGTCTGCTTGCTCATCAGCATGCTGAGGTCGATGCCGAGGTCCGGCAGCTCCTCGGAGCGCTTGAGCAGGCGCATCGCGCGGCCGCGCATGGGAGGGGTGTACTCGATGAGGCCCCGCTCGTGGAGGCCATGCAGGGCCGTCAGCACCGAGTCTCGGGCGACCCCCACGGCGTTCACCAGACCGTTGAGGTCCAAGGGAGTCCCCTCGTCGAGCTTGTCCCCGAAAGCCTCCTTGAGAGCCGAGTAGACCGCTTTCTGCATCTTGGCGCGCGAGTCCAGGGGCATCAAGGCGTTGAGCCGCTTGATGTAGGCGAGGTTGCTGCCGCGCGGAGCGCGTTCGATGACCCCGGCCCGCTCGAAGAGGTTGAGGCAGGTGCCGATGGCCATGTCGTTGACCTTGCCGGGAAGCTTCTTGGCGATCGCCTCATGGGTTGTGACGAACTCGTCGGGGCCCTGCTCGCAAAGCACGCGGTAGACGCCCTTGATGATGTCCAAGCCGGGGCTGGATCCCTCGATGAAGAACTCCTGAAGGTAGCGGTCGGCGGCACTGAACATGAGGACGCAGTAAGACGGTTTGCCGTCTCGCCCAGCGCGGCCCGCTTCCTGGTAATAGGCCTCGATGGTGCCGGGCAGGTCGTAATGCAGTACCAGGCGCACGTCCGGCTTGTCGACGCCCATGCCGAAGGCGTTGGTGGCCACCACGATCCGGGCCCGGCCCGACATGAACGCGTCCTGCGCCCCGTCTCGCGAGGCGTCATCCATGCCGGCGTGGTAGGGAGCGGCGGGAATCCCCTCGGAGGCCAGGTGTTCGGCGATGGTTTCGACGGATTTTCGGGTGGCCGCGTAGATGATGCCGGGCCCCTTCACGTTGGCGACAATCTCGCTCACCTTGGCGAGCTTGGCGGATTCGCCGCTCGCCGGGCGGACCACGTAGCGCAAGTTCGGCCGGTCGAAGCCGGTGACGAAGACCGTCGGGTCCTTGAGGCCCAGCTGCTTGATGATGTCCTCGCGGACTTCCGGAGTGGCGGTCGCGGTGGCCGCGAGCACCGGGGGCCTCCCCAAGAGGGGGAGGGTATCCCTGAGGCGCAGGTAGTCGGGCCGGAAGTCGTGGCCCCACTGGGAGAGACAGTGCGCCTCGTCGATGGCCAAGCGCGAAATCGTCACCCCCTTGAGCGCGGCGACGAACGCGCGGTTGCGGAAGCGCTCGGGGGCGATGTAGACGAGCTTGTAGGCTCCAGCCGCCAGCTGGGCCAGCCGATGCTCGGCCTCGTCCGCATCGAGCGAGGAGTTGATGAAGGTCGCGGGAATTCCTCGCTCGATGAGGCCGTCCACTTGATCCTTCATCAAGGCGATGAGCGGGCTGACCACCAGGGTCGTGCCGTCCAGCATCATCGCCGGCAGCTGATAGCAGACCGACTTGCCCTGCCCGGTGGGCATGATGGCCACGGTCTGTTTGCCGTCGAGGACCGCTTGAACGACTTGACGCTGGCCCTCTCGAAAGGTCGAGTGGCCGAAATAGCGTTGCAGCGCGTTTTCAAGCATGGGGGTGAAAGGGGAGAAGCGAGGGTGACATAACCCTAGTTTACTCGGGTCGAAGTCCCGGCGGCAAGGCGAGTCACGTAGACTTTTATCAAGGCCGACTCCAAGCGAACAACCATGCCTTTCGTGGGTATAAGCATGAGGTTGCCCATCTCGCTGGAGTTCGAGACCTTGCCCAGTCCCACCGACGACGACCGTTCAGAACCAGGCTCAGCCGAGCCTCTTTCCCCAGGAACGCTTTCCTCCTGGGTCGAACGGTTCCTGTCCGCAGCCGCCGAGCCCACCAGCCCCGCGTCCATCGACGCGCAGCGCGAAGCGCTGAGCATGCTCTTTCCCGAGGCTCGGGTCGCCGGCGTCTCGCTGGTCCCCCCGCTCAAGGTGGGGCCGGACTTCCCAGGCTCCCTGGGCCTCCTGCTCGTCCCGGACTTCCTCGACTACCACGAAACCGATCTGGGCTGCGCCTTCCGCAACATCCTCGAAGCGCCTGACTGGTCCAACTACGCCGACGGCCTCTTGCGCACGACCCTCTTGCTGGGCGAGGTCGAGACCGCCTGTACCCTGGTGATCGCCCGCGCCATCGACCACGAGACCCTTTTGAGAGCCGCCAAGCACGGCCTCTAAACGCCAAAGGGACCGGCCTCGGCCGGTCCCTTGATTCTGGGTTGACTTAGTGCTCGAAAAGGTTTTCCCAGCCCATCAGGTCGAGCTCCGCCTGGGTCGGCAGGTGCTTGAAGCACTTAAGCGCGAGATCCATGCGGCCCTCGCGGCTGAGCATCTCGTCAAGGCGCGACTTGAGCTGGATGAGGTAGCGCACGTCGTTGGCCGAGTACTCGAGTTGCTGGCTGGTGAGGTTCGGCGAGCCCCAGTCGGTCTGCTGAGCGCTCTTGTCGAGGTTGAAGCCCAGGACGTCCCGGACCAGGTCCTTGAGGCCATGGGCCGAGGTGTAGGTGCGGGCGAGCTTGCTCGCTACCTTGGTGTCGTAGAGGCTCTCGATCCGCACGCCGAGGTTCTTGCGCAGCATGGCGAGGTCGAAGCGCCCGAAGTGGAAGATCTTCATCGGGCGCTCGGCTTCGAGCAGCTCGACGAGGCGCGGCATGACCAGGCTGGTCACGCGGATGACCGTCACCCGGTCGTGCTCGTTGCAGAGCTGGATGAGGCAGAGCCGGTCCCGGTGGGGATTCAAACCCATGGTCTCGGTGTCGATGGCCAGGTATTCGCTCTGTAGGTAAGCGTCGAGCAGGTCCGGGGAGAGATCCCCCTCAATCAGATGGACGGGCATGGCGTCTCCTTTTACGGCATGAAGGTCACGTGGTAGGCGGCGAGGTCGTCGTCGAAGTGTTCCTGGAGAATGATGGCCAGGGCCTTGTGTAGCACCGATTCGTCGATGCGGCGATCGCTGAGGGGAAGGTCGAACCAGCCGTCGGGGTTTCGCACGGCCGTGTCGATCAGTTGCAGGCGAGAGGCGCAATGGCCCTCACGGGCTTCCGCGCCTTCCAGAGTGGCGCCGTAGGTCTCGCCGCGATAATCGAAGTTCAGGTCCAGGTAAGCGGCCGGCATCGGGCCGCGCAAGGTGACCGGCAGCTTCATCGGCGCAGCTCCGCGCGCACATCTGGGTCCAGGTCAGAGACGCGAGCGTGACAGGCGTCTCGACCGTCCGAGCGGCGGCTCAAGCTAACCGTTCCGGGGTACTCGGGGTCGTCGAAGACCTCGAAGTGTTCGCCCCACTGGCGCAAGAGGTGACTCTGAAGCTTGGTCTTCGATAGGTAGATTTGCTCGCGGACGTAAGAGTCCCGACACGCCTTCGCCTCGGCGTTCAAGGCGTGAATCTCCCGGATCACGGGTTCCGTGAGCTGCTGGACGCTTCCGCGATCGCGCTTCTTGCTGGCTCGCATGCTCCAACCTCTTTCACGCCAAACCCATACCGAGCTCACGTCGGCTCGCTACGCCAGCGCCTGACCGGAATCCTACCCCGTGGCGGCCCTCGAGGGGCTTCAAGGGGCGGGCCCAGACGCTTTATTCGGTTATAACGTGAATATCAGACCCGATCAAGCGAAGGAACAGGCCCTGCGTGCTATGCTGAGACGGATTCATCACCAAAGGAGGATGCCATGGGCTACCGCTTGACCTTCTTCAAGGGCTTCGACCAAGCCACCGAGAGCCTCAGCGATGACCAGATCAACCAGGTCTTCGATGCGCTCACGGAAATGACGCAAGAGGAAAACGTCAGAGGCGGTGAGATCAAGATCGGCCGGGACCTCTGGGTCAGCCTCGACGTCTCCGCGGATACGCTTCACGTCACGGGAGTCTCCACCCGGGGCGGCAAGCCTCGTCCCAGTTCTCAGGCGGAATAAGCCGCCCGCAGCTGACATTGTCAGGGAGTTTGGGGTAAGATCGTTGCACTCAGGCGTGCATTGCCCGCCGTGTCGTTTCTTCACTGGGCCGCGCGGCCCGAAACAAAGGAGTTTCGATTGCTGACCACCTCGAAGCCGACCGTCATCGACTCCCTCGACCAGCTATCGGCGTTGGATTTCGCCACGCTGGCCCCTCGTCGGGAGCCTGGTAAGGCGCTCATGTGCACTCCCGATCACTTCCGTGTGATCGACGTCAAGAACCCCTACATGGAAGGCAACGCCGGGGCGATCGACCTCCCCAAGGCCAAGGCCCAGTGGGAGACCCTGAAGGCCACCTTCGAGCGGCTTGGCTTCCCGGTGGAAGTGATTCCCGGCGCCGAGGACTGCGAGGACATGGTCTTCGCGGCGAACCAGACCCTGCCGGGCCTGGATGCCGACGATCAGCCTTACGTCGTGCTCAGCAACATGAAGCATGCGTCCCGCCAGAAGGAAGTCGCGCATTTCCGGACTTGGTTCGAAGCCCACGGCTACCGGATCCTCACGCTTCCCAACACGGAGATGCTGCTGGAAGGTCAGGGGGACTCGCTCTGGCACCACGGTAAGAAGCTCATCTGGGGCGGCTACGGCCACCGGACCGATCGCTCGACCTATGACGTCATCTCGGAGATGCTCGGCGTGCCGGTCGTGGCGCTGCGCCTCGTCACCGACAAGTTCTACCACCTGGACACCTGCCTGAGCCTGATCAACGAGACGACGGCCATGTACGTTCCCGAGGCCTTCGACGCCGAGGGCGTCGCGATGCTTCGCGCAGCCTTCCCGAACCTCATCGAGATTCCGGAGTCCGAGGCCCTGGGTTGCTTTGCCGGCAACGCGCTGGCCCTGGCTGGCCGCCACGTCATCATGCATCCCGGCGCCACCGAAACCGTCGCCCGTCTGAAGGCCCACGGCCTGGACGTGGTCGAGGTGGACACCTCGGAGTACATGAAGTCCGGGGGCTCGGTCTTCTGCATGAAGATGATGATCTACTAGGCCAAAATCAACACGAAGGGGCGCCCTGGCGGGCGCCCCTTTTGCATGAGCGGTGACGGAAGCACGGAAGGCATTTGGCCCCTGTCACCGCCCGAGCGGAAAGCTGCCTATTCCTCGAGGAGATCGTCCTCGTCGTCCTCCGAGACGGGTTCCGGAGCGGCCTCCTGGCTGATGAGGCTGAGGCGCGTGCGGACCAGCTGCTCGATCTCGTCACAGAGCTCGGGGTTCTGGCGCAGGAACTCCTTGGCGCCCTCACGGCCCTGGCCGATCTTGTTCTCGCCGTAGGAGAACCAGGATCCGGACTTGTTGACGATAGTGTGCTCGACGGCCATGTCGAGGACGCAGCCCTGGCGGTTGACGCCTTCTCCGAAGATCAGGTCGAACTCGGCGACGCGGAACGGGGGCGAGACCTTGTTCTTGACGACCTTCCCCTTGACGCGGTTACCGATCTCGACGCCGTCCTTCTTGAGGGTCTCGATGCGGCGGACCTCGATGCGGACGGACGAGTAGAAGCGCAGGGCCCGGCCGCCGGTGGTGACTTCGGGGTTGCCGAACATGACGCCGACTTTTTCGCGAAGCTGGTTGATGAAGATGACGATGGCGTTGGACTTGCCGATGGTGGCGGTGAGCTTCCGCAGGGCCTGGCTCATGAGGCGGGCCTGCAGGCCGACGTGGGTGTCGCCCATGTCGCCTTCGAGCTCGGCCTTGGGGACGAGAGCGGCGACGGAGTCGACGACGATCAGGTCCACGGCGGCGGAGCGCACGAGGGCGTCGGCGATCTCCAGGGCCTGTTCCCCGGTATCGGGCTGGGAGACGAGGAGGTTGTCGATGTCGACGCCCAGGCGGCGGGCGTACTGGGGATCCAGGGCGTGCTCGGCGTCGATGAAGGCGGCGACGCCACCGGCCTTTTGCACCTGCGCGACGACTTGCAGGCTGACGGTGGTCTTACCGCCCGACTCGGGGCCGTAGATCTCGACCACGCGGCCGCGCGGCAGGCCGCCGACGCCCAGGGCGATGTCCAAGGGCAGAATCCCGGTGGAAACCGCCTCGACCTTCAAGCGGGCCGTGTCCCCCAGCTTCATGATCGAGCCCTTGCCGAACTGCTTTTCGATGCCCGTCAAGGCGAGCTCGAGCGCCTTGCGCTTATCCGAGGCCATCTCCTTGGACGAGACCACATCCTTTGCCATGCCGGGCTCCTTCTTGACGCGTGAGGGAATCAACAAAACCAGCGTATCGAATTTTTGTTCGATTGGCAAGACCTTTCCGACGATCGGACTTCGCAACCGAGGCCCCGATCGTGAAAAGAGCCGGGAGACGCGCGTCTCCCGGCTCTTTTTTCTCGCTCACTCCATGTATTCCACGAGCTGGCGCTCCAGCATGGTGTGCTTCAGCTTGGCGAGCGCCTTACCCTCGATTTGGCGCACGCGCTCGCGCGTCACCCCGAAGATCCGGCCGATTTCCTCGAGCGTGTGAACGTGGCCGTCGTGAATCCCGAACCTCAGTTCCACCACCTCCCGCTCGCGCGGCGACAAGGTCTCGAGGATGCTCCGGACGTCTTCCTGAAGCAAGAGCCGCGCGACCGACGTCGCGGGGCCCGGAGCCTCCCGGTCCACGATGAAGTCCCCCAGGGTCGAGTCTTCCTTGCCGATGGGCGTTTCCAGCGAGATGGTATCCTTCACCACCTTCTTGATCTCGGCGACCTTCGTGACCGGGATCTTGGCCTCGAGGGCCACCTCCTCATCCGTCGGAGGGCGCCCTAGCCGCTGCGTCAGGCGCTGCGTGATGGTCCGCAGGCGATTGATGGTCTCCACCAGGTGCACCGGGATGCGAATCGTCCGGGCCTTGTCGGCCAAGGCCCGGGTGATGGCCTGGCGGATCCACCAGGTCGCGTAGGTCGAGAACTTGTAGCCCCGATGGTAGTCGAACTTCTCGACTGCCCGGATCAGCCCGAGGTTGCCCTCTTGAATCAGGTCGAGAAAGGAGAGGCCGCGCCCCAGGTACTTCTTGGCCACGCTCACGACCAGGCGAAGGTTCGCCTCGATCATCTTCTGGCGCGCCCGGCGACCCGCGTCGCCCTCTTCTCCCATCTGGCGCGCGATCTCGACTTCCTCGCGGGCCGACAGCAAGGGAATGGCCCCTATCGAACGCAGGTAGGCCTGGACGGGATCCGAAGTCTGGACGCGATCCGGCTTGGCCTCTTCCTCGCGCTCTTCCTCGGGGCCATGCGCTTCCTCCATGAAGCTGACGCGCAGGCTCGGCTCCCCGTGCTCGTCCAGCTCGTCGAGCTCCTGGCCGGTCGGATCCGCCACGTCCTCGAGAAGCTCTTTGAGGATTTGGGGTTCGGTGTCATGATCCGCCACGGTCGCCTCCTCTTTGAGCCACGGTTTTCCAGGCCCCCCAGACACCGAACGGCATGACCCGAGAGGCCCGAGAGCCATGATAGCCCCGAGGCGAGAGGATTCAATAGTCGAGAAAGCGTAAGGATGCGGGTTTCGGCGATCGCCCCGGCGGGGCCGCGTCATCAGGCCTGCGCTGTCGCCGGCAAAAAGGCTCGGACCGTCTCCACCAAGACCTTGTTGCGGTAAGGCTTCGAGAGGAAGCCGTCGCATCCTGCGGCCTCGGCCGCATTGCGATCCGAGTTGGAGGCCTTGGCCGTCACCACCAAGATGGGAATATGCGCGGTCTTGGGGTCGGCCTTGAGCTCGCGCGAGGCCGAAAGCCCGTCCAGAACCGGCATCAGGATGTCCATGACGATCAGGTCCGGCATCTCGGCGCGCGCCCGCTCGATGCCCTCCTGACCGTTGTTGGCCACGATCACCTCATACCCTTGGTTTCGGAGGATCACCTCCGCCACCTCGCGGTTGGTCATTTCATCTTCGACCACTAGGATTTTCTGTGTCATGGCGTCTTTGCTACTCCTGCTGGAGACGGCCCGCACGCGGACTTCCGAGGCCCCGACGGAGCCCCGGACCCCACCATAATACCATACTTCGTTCTCGAATCGCCCCACCTCCCGTTGCCTCGCCGACGACGAAGCGCCCGAACTCCGTAATCGGGTTCAGGGCTATAGCAACGAGACCGGATCCACGTCCACCGCGACTCTCAAGCCCCCGCTCCGAGGGTAGCGCCCCGGTTTCAAGGCCTCGCGCAGGGCGCGGCGCACCCGATCGAGATCCGGCGCCTTGATGAGCACCTGCACGCGATAGCGCCCCCGGATCAAGGCGATGGGGGACTCCGCCGGGCCCAAGACCGTCAGCTCCTCGACCTCCCCCAAAGTGGCCGCCACCGCGTCTGCCGCCGCCCATGCTGGAGGCTGGGACTCGGCGCTGAAGACCACGTTCACCAGACGCTGGAAGGGCGGGTAGCGCAGGACCTCGCGATCGGCGACTTCACGCGCGTAGAAGCCGTCGTAATCGTGCGTTCGGGCGAACTGCAAGCTCGGATGCTCGGGAGCGTAGGTCTGGACGATGACCCGGCCGGGCAGATCACCGCGCCCCGCGCGCCCCGCCACCTGCGTGATGAGCTGGAAGGTCCGCTCGGCCGCCCGAAAGTCCGGGAGGTTCAAGGCCACATCCGCCGCCACCACGCCGACCAGCGAGACCTTCGGCAAGTCCAGCCCTTTGGCCACCATTTGCGTGCCGATCAGGATATCCGCCTCGCCCTTGGCGAAGGCCTCGAGGATTCTCCGGTGGGAATCCTTGCGTGTGGTCGTGTCTCGATCCAGCCTCAGGATTCGCGCCTCCGGCAGCAACTGGCTCGCCGCCTCTGCCACCTGCTGCGTTCCCGCCCCGAAGTACTTGATGAACGGACTCTTGCAAGCCGGACAGCGCTGCGGATTCACCGCCGAGAAATTGCACGTATGGCAGCGCAGGAGCTCGTGGTCCTTGTGGTAGGTCAAGCTCACCGAGCAACTCGGACAGGTGACCGTCTCGCCGCAGCTGCGGCAGAGCACGAAGGACGCGTAGCCGCGACGGTTCATCAGGAGGATGACCTGCTCCCCGCGCCCCAGGTGCTCTTCCAGGGCCGTACGCAGGCTGCGCGAGAAGATCTTCCGGTTGCCGGCATTCAGCTCCTCGCGCATGTCCACCAGTTCGACCGGCGGCATGGGGCGCCCGGAGACCCGGCCGGGGAGGTCCAAGCGGGTGATTGATCCCTCGTTCGCCCGATAGAACGTCTCGACGCTCGGCGTGGCCGAGCCGAGGATCACCTTGGCTCCTTCGAGCGCGGCTCGCTGCATGGCCACCGCCCGGGCGTGGTAGCGCGGAGCCGTCTCCTGCTTGTAAGAGCCCTCGTGCTCCTCGTCGAGAATGATCAGCCCCAGGTTGGGAAGGGGAGCGAAAACCGCCGAACGGGCGCCCACGGCCACGCAGGCATCGCCGTCGCGCAGACGCTGCCACTCGTCGAAACGCTCGCCATCGCTGAGCGTGCTGTGCATGAGGGCCAGGCGATCGCCGAATCTCCCCCGGAAGCGCGACACCGTCTGCGGCGTGAGCGCAATCTCGGGCACCAGCATGATGGCGCTCTTACCCTCAGCAAGCGCCCGAGCGATCGCCTGCAGGTAGACCTCGGTCTTGCCCGAGCCGGTGACCCCATACAGCAAGAACGCCTCGCCGGGACGGCCCTCGGCGATCGCGTCCACCGCCATGCGCTGCGCGTCATTCAGCGTCAACGCCCCTCCCTCCTGGGCATCGGGAAGCGGCGGGGCCCGCCAGATGCGCTCCTGCTCCAGCATCACGGCCCCCCGTTGCGCCAGGGTCCTCACGAGCCCCGGTGTGGTCGCGGCCCGGCGGGAGAGCTCAGCCAGGGTCAGGTGGCCGCCGGCGGCGTCAAGCACGTCGAGCACGGCGGTATGCCGTGCGGTCAGGCCTTCGGGGCGCACGAGGGCCCTGACGGCCCACTGGGTCTTGGGCTGGGATTTGCGTGAGAGGGTGCCGCGCGGGACCGCCGTGGTCCAGACCTGCGCGAACGCGCTCATCGTCGTCTCGGCCACCCATTCGAAGAGATCGTAGAGGGCGGGGGGAACGGCCATGTCGCCGAGAACCCCCAGGATATCCTTGAGCGATCCTTCGGGAACCCGGTCGTGACACGCCACCACGAAGCCCGCCACCTTCCGGCGCCCGCCGAAGGGCACGGCCACCGCCGTGCCCATGGCCACGGCATCTTCGAGCTCGGGCGGGACGCGGTAGGTATAGGGCTTGGGGTCAGCCAGGGGAATCGAGTCGATCAGGACCTCGACGATGCGGGGCATATCAGCGTGTAACGGGCAAGCTAGGGGAGCCGGCCCGCGAAGAGGTCCATCAGCTCACCGGCGATCAGGCGCTTGGGAGCGGCCTCCCAGCTGGCGACGACGCCCTCGGGACCCAGCACCGTCACGGCGTTGGCATCGGCTTCGAAGCCGAGGCCTGGCCGGGAAACGTCATTGGCGACGATCAGGTCGAGTCCCTTGCGCTCCAGCTTGCCCTTGGCATGGTCGAGGAGGGCCTCGGTCTCGGCAGCAAAGCCCACGACGAGCTGATCGGCGCGGCGCAAGGGCTTGAGCGTGGCCAGGATGTCCGGAGTCGGCTCCAGGGTGACCGTCAGCGCCTCTGCGGATTTCTTGATCTTCTGCGCGGCCACGGAGGCCGGCCGATAATCGGCCACCGCCGCGGCCATCACCAGCAGGTCCATTTCAGGGAGGCGGTCCTGGACCGCATGGAGCATGTCCTCGGCCGTCTGGACCGGGACGACCTGGACGCCTGCGGCCACCGGCAAGGGGGAGGTCGTGACGAGCGTGACCTCCGCTCCGCGCTCCGCGGCGGCATTCGCCAGGGCGTGGCCCATCTTGCCACTCGAGCGATTACCCAGGAATCGCACCGGGTCGAGCGGCTCACGGGTTCCGCCGGCGGTCACCAGGACGCGACGGCCCCGCAGGCGATCGCCGACCTGTCGCCGCGCGTAAAGCTCCTCGATCCGCTGGGCAATTTCGGCCACGTCCGCGAGCTTTCCGGCCCCGACATCCCCGCAAGCCAACTCGCCGCTGGCCGGTGGGACGATCTCGACGCCCCGAGACGCCAAGATGCGCAGGTTCTCCTGGGTTGCCGGATGCTCCCACATGGCCGTGTTCATCGCCGGCGCGACGAGCAGCGGGCAGCGCAAGGCCAGCAGGGTCGTGCTCAGGAGATCGTCGGCAAGCCCGAGGGCGGCCTTGGCAATCGTATTGGCCGTGGCCGGAACGACGGCGGCGAGATCCACGCCCTTGACCAGGTCGATATGCTCGACCCCCCCGACCTCCGGGAGGTCGAACGGCTCGAGGTGGACCTTCTGGCGCGAGAGGGTCTGGAGGGTCAAGGGAGTGACGAATTGGGCGGCTGCCGGGGTCATGACGACGCGAACCTCCCAGCCTCGCTTGCGGAGGAGGGAGGTCAGGTCAGCCGCTTTGTAAGCGGCGATGCCGCCCGAAACCCCCAAGAGGAGGGTCGGCATGGGCTTAGGCGTTGGCTTCGGGGAGGGCGTCGGCCTCATGCTGCTCGCTCACCATCTCACCGATGGCGCGGGGGATCGGCTTGACGGTCTCGGGCGTGCCGTCACGGGCCACGTCGTCCTTGATCCGCTTGGCGCGACGCGCGATCTGCAGAACCAGGTCGTACTTGTTCGAGGCCTTGGCCAACAATTCCGTGTGCATCGATCGTCTCCTTATCAGTGAGGCAGGTGCCGGCTCACGCGGCAGCGTTCGGCGATGAGGATCGCCTCGAGTTTGCGGGCAGCGTTCGCCAGGTCGTCGTTGACGACCTGGAAATCGTAAAGCGGAAGGAAGTTCAGCTCGTCGACGGCGACCGAGAGGCGCTGGCGGATGGCTTCGGCGGCTTCGGTCTGGCGCTTGTGAAGGCGCGCCTCGAGCTCCTCCATGGTGGGCGGCAGCAAGAAGACGTAGACGCCGTTGGGCATGCGCTCCTTGACCTGGATGGCGCCCTTGACGTCGATCTCGAGGACCACGTCGTAGCCGGCGGCCAGTTGCTCCTGGACGAAGGCACGCGGAGTGCCGTAGAACAGGCCGTTGACGAACTGCGACCACTCGATCAACTCGTTGTTGGCGACCATCTGCTGGAACTGCCCTTCGGTCCGGAAGAAGTAGTGGACGCCGTCCTCTTCGCCCGGCCGAGGGGCGCGGGTCGTCACGGAGACCGAGTGGCGAAGCTCGGGCATGCGCCGCTTCAATTCCTTGACCAGGGTGCCTTTTCCGACTCCGGAAGGCCCGGAGATGACCACCAGCATGCCGTGACGGGGCTTGGAGGCGACGCGCTCGAAGGCTCGCTCGGTCATGGGCCGCGCCTCGCTCGGAGGGGTCGACAGCGTTGGTTGTTGCTTTTCCAAGGGTGTATCTCTTCTCAGGGGCGGGTTAAGCGTCCATGTTACACCACCGAAAGGGAGGAAAGCAAGGAAGACGCCGACCTGGCGGGCCTCGGAAATCTCCGCTCTTGCGGTGACGCGCCGCGGGTGCCTGTGCTAAAAGGGGGTGAAAGCGTCATCCGTCACGATGAAGGGGGTGCAGGGTGAACAAGGACGATTTGGTCACCACGGTCGCGCAGAAGACCCAGATGCCCAAGAAAACGGCCGAGCAGCTGGTGTCCGCGGCCTTCGAAACCATTACCGATGCGCTCGCCAAGGATGAAAAGGTCACGTTGGTGGGCTTCGGAACCTTCGCCGTTCGCGAACGGGCGGCCCGGCAGGGCAAGAACCCCCGTACCGGCGAAACCATTCAGATCCAGGCCCGCAAGACGCCGAACTTCACCGCCGGCAAGGCGCTCCGGGATCGGCTGGGCCCTGCGGGACAACGCTAGCCGAGTCGCGCCGCGTCAACGCTCCGGGGCGCGGCTGACGCGCGGGCTGCGCAGGGCTTCCAGGAAGTCCTGGCCCAGCACCACGGTGAAGTCGGACTGGATATCTCCGAGGCTGGCGGCCACCGGCTCGGCCTGGACTCCCAGGGTGTAGGCGATCGCCCCTCCCACGGCATCGTCCCCCTTCTGGGAGATGATCCGCGTGCGGGTCACGTCCGAGCTCGAATGGGTCGAGACCGTCCAGACCGTCCAACCATCCGAACGCAGCAACTGGGCCGCTTCGTTGGCGATTCCCGTCCGGCCGGTCCCGTTGAGGACCGTGATCCGGGTCTCCCGCTTCACCTTCGCCGAGACCGCCGGGCCGCCGGTCGGGGTCTCCGCGACCGTCAGCTCGCCTTCGTCGGTCAGCATGGAGCGTGCGATGCGGCGGGTTTCGTCCACGTTGGGCAGCCAAAAGCTGGCCGTGTAACGGTCCCCAGAGAACTCGCCGGGCACCATGACCATGTGGACCGCCTCCATGGTGAGCCCCTTGGCCCAGTTGGCGTACTGGAACAGCTGAGGCGTCGACATGGAGGTCTCGATGTTGGCCTTGGCCACTTCGAGCAGTTGGGGTAGGCGCGTGAGTGTCATGGGGTCGAGGAGCTTCTGGGAGAGCGCCTGCATGAAGCGCTGCTGGCGCTGCACCCGGCCGATGTCGCCATAGGCGTCGTGGCGGAAGCGGATGTACTGGTGTGCTTTCGCACCGTCCAGGAGTTGCGGCCCCTTCTTCAGCGAGATGCGCAGGCCCGCCGAGCGGTCGTAGTAGCTCATGTTGCGCTCGACGTCGATTTCCACGCCGCCCAAGGCGTCCACGAGGTTCTCGACGCCATCCAGCTTGACCACGACCCAGTGGTGAATGGGCACCTGCAGGAAGTCCGAGACGGTCTGGGCCGCCAGCATGGCCCCCCCATAGGCCAGGGCCGCATTGATCTTGTCGTAGCCGTGGCGGCCGGGAATATGGACCCGTGTGTCGCGCGGCACCGAGAGCAGGTTCACGCGCTTGTTGGTGGGGTCCAGCGAGGCCACGAGCATGGTATCCGAGCGAGTCGGCAGGACTTTGCCGCGGCGCGAGTACTCGACATCTGCGCCCATGATCAGGATGTTGGTGCGCTCGATGCGCGAGAAGACCTGCGTCAGGTCGCTAAGGTTCAGCTCGGTGGGCGCCTCAGGCAGAAAACCGGCTTGTTTGAGCCCGAAGGCGGTCCCAGAGCCCAGCAGGGCGCTGACCAGGCAACCGGTTAGCAGGAACATGCCCCAGCGGCCCTTGGAGGGCGCCGGCGGACGTGGGGCAGGTTTCTTGGCGCGATTAGCGGGAATGCTCATCAGGCACGCCGGTAGACCACCTGGCCGTCGATCCAGGTGGTGAGGACGTTCGTCTCGATATCGAAGGGATGGCCGTCCAGGAGCACCATGTCGGCGTCCTTTCCGGGCTCCAGGGAGCCGACCCGGTGAGCCACTCCGCAGATCCGCGCGGCGTTGAGGGTGATGGCCTCGAGGGCCGCCTCTCGCCCCATGCCCGCCTTGGCGGCCAGTGCCGCGCAAATCGTCAGGTGGTGAATCGGCACGACCGGGTGATCGGTCATGATGGCCACCATGACGCCGGCCTGCTGGAGGATGGCGGCGGTCTCGTAGTTCCGCTCGCGCAGCTCCACCTTGGAGCGGCAGGACATCGAGGGGCCCACCACGGCGCGGACGCCCTTCTCGGCGAGCAAGGGAGCGATTTTATGGCCCTCGGTGCAGTGCTCGACGACCAGGTCCAGGTTGAATTCCTCGGCGATGCGGATGGCCGTGAGGATATCGTCGGTCCGGTGCGCATGGGCGCGCATGGGAACCCGGCGGGCGAGCGAGTGGGCGATCGCCTCCATGCGCAGGTCCCGATCCGGGCCCGGCTCACCTTTCTCCTTGGCGGTCTCGACCTTTCGGGCATAGGTCTGCGCATCCACGAAGCTCTGGCGCATCAGGGCGGCGATGCCCATGCGCGTGGACGGCATCTTGTTCTTGGAGTGGTAGACCCGCTTCGGGTTCTCGCCGAAGGCCACCTTGAGGCCGGCCGGCTGGCGGATGGCCATGTCGTCGATGGCGACTCCGGCGGTCTTGAGGCAGACCGGCTGGCCCCCGATGACGTTGGCCGAGCCCGGCAGCACGTAAATCGTGGTCACCCCCGCGGAGCGGGCATCCTCGAAGCCCAAGTCCTGGGGATTGATGCCGTCGAGCGCCCGCATATGGGGAGTGACGGGGTCGGTCATCTCGTTCCCGTCGTCACCTTCGAACTTGATTCCCTCTTCCCAGAGGCCGACGTGGCAGTGCGCGTCGATGAAGCCGGGGACCAAGGTCGCGCCGTCCGCGTCGATCACCTCGTAGCCGTCAGGCACCGTGACATCGGCGCCGAGGGCCTGGATCTTACCGTCCTTGACCAGAACCGTTCCGGACGGGATAGCCGGCCCCGAGATGGGGTGAATGCGGGCACGGGTGATGGCGAACAAGGCGCGCTCCTGTTGCATGAAAGGCAGTCATCCATTCAAAAGGCCCGGACGGGCCCGGGAGGGATTTTATCAGAATCATAGGCCCCTTGCCAGCCTCGGAGAAGCAGGCTACCATGCGGACCATGCGCCGAATCGCTTGGATCGCGACCCTGCTCATCCCCTTGCACGCCCTCCCTTCGGGGGCGTTGGAGGAGCATCGCCCCCTTTCCCCGTCGCCCAGCCCCAAGCCGGCCCTTCAGGCCGAGGGCCCTCCGGTTCACCTCTCGGCGCTCGGCATGCTGGCGCCAGGGTCCCCGCAGTTCATCCTCGGCCAACCGGTCAAGGCGGGAGCCTACCTGGGAGGCACCGCGCTTCTCGGCGTCGGATCCTACGTTCTGCTGCGCCAGATCTTCTATGCGGAAAGCTTCCAGCCCGGAGCCTTCTTTCCGGCCGAGAGTCACGCCCTCATCGTGGTCAACGCCATCGGCCTCTCCTGGATCATCGGCGGAGCGCTAAGCACGTTCGACGCTTACCAGACCTTGCAAGCCCAGCAGCCTTTGGTCGCGACCAAACCCGCTCCTGGGCCGAGTGCCACTCCGCAACCGGCGCCGTCGGCCAAACCGACCCCCATGCCGGTCTGGGCCCCGACGCCTCAGCCGACGGCGATTCCGTCGCCCGAGCCGACTCCCCTCCCGACTCCACGCTGGACTCCCGCCCCGAGCGTCGTTGCGACTCCCTCGCCGGCCCCCATGGCGGACCCCGAGAGCTCCATCTACCGCGCCTACGACTGGGCCGCGAAGGGGGAGTACCTGGATGCGGTCCTCGAGATTCAGGGGATTCGCGATCCCGACTGGCTGCCCAAGGTGAACGCCTTGATCGGAGAGTGGAGTTCCAAGGCCGTGGATCAGGGTCTGGTCCGTGCCCGCGCCCACCTCACTCGGGGAGAGACGGATGCGGCGAAGCGACTGCTCGACCGACTCAGCCCGCTGCCTCGGACCGCCGCGCAGTCCCGCACGTTGGAGAGCCTGCGCCAGAGCCTGCGCTGATGATCATCGTGAAAACCCCGCGGACCGACTCGGTCCGCGGGGTTTTCGCATGGATTAGTTAAGCGTCTTGATCCCGTAGAGACCCGCCGAAACCTTCTTGCCCGAGGCATCCGTCGAGGAGAGCTTCAGGTAGTAGATGGTTCCCGGCTGCAGGCCGCTCAGCGTCACCGCATGAGCGGCAGACATCCCGGAATGACGCGTGGTCCACCAGTAGCCGTAGTAGTAGTACGCGCTGGACGTGTAGTCCACCTGACCGCTCGCGGCTTGCGACGTGCTCCATGCGACGGTGGCCGAGTTGGCGTTCAGGTTCTTGAGGTAGACGTCGCTGATGATCAGCTCGCTCTCCGCACTCGGAGTGGTGATGTTTGCCGGAGCCGAGTGTCCCGAGACGTTGCCCGACCCATCGAAGGCCGCGACCGCGTAGGAGTAGGCCTTGCCCGCGGCGAGCCCCGAATCAGCGTAGGTGGTTCCGGAGGTCGTCCCGATCTGCTGGCCGTCGCGGTAGATGCGGTAGCCGGTCACCGAGACGTTATCCGAGGAGGCATTCCAGCTGAGCTGAACCTGGGTGCTCGACGCCGCCAGGGCCTTCATACCCGTGGGGACCGAGGGGCTCTGGGTGTCGCCGGGGGTCGGCGACCCGCCGTTGTTCGAGCCGACGGCCGCCAGGGCCTTGACGAGGTTCATGCGCTTGATCGCGGAATTGCCGAAACCGGTGGCGGGATCGCCGGTGGAGGTCAGAATCTCCCGCAGCTGCGTGTTGGTCAGCGAGGGGTTCTTGCCGAGCAGCACGGCGGCGCCGGCCGAGATGTGAGGCGAGGCCATGGACGTGCCCGAGAGCTTCTTGTAGGTCTTCTCGGTGGTCGACAGGATTTCCGAACCCGGTGCTGCGATGTCCACGGTGCTGCCGTAGTTCGAGAAGCTCGAACGGCTGTCCGAGGTCGTGGTCGAGCCCACCGAGAGGGCGTTGGGGTACGCCGCCGGATACATGGGGCTCGAGGTGCCATCGTTTCCTGAAGCCACCACCACCAAGGCTCCCTGCTGGGTCGCCTTGTCTACGGCGGACTTCAGGACGCTGGAGGCCTGGGGGCCGCCCAGACTCAGGTTGATGACCTTGGCTCCGAGTTCGGCCGCCTTGAGAATGCCGTTGGCGATCTTCGAGGTATCGCCTGAGCCGTCACGGCCCAAGACCTTGATGGCGAGGACCTTCGAGTTGTAGGCGATGCCCGCGACCCCCACGCCGTTATTGGCGGTCGCCGCGATGGTCCCCGCAACGTGGGTGCCGTGACCCTGGTCGTCCATGGGATCGTTGTCGTTGTTCGCGAGGTCAGGTCCTTTGATGACCCGTCCCTGCAGGTCCGGGTGATTGTAGTCGACTCCCGAGTCGACCACGGCCACCAGGACGTCATTCCCCTGGGATTGGTCCCAGGCGGCCTGCGCGCCAACCTTGGTATGGCCCCAGAGCTGGTTCAACATGGGGTCGTTGGTCGTCGCCAACGCGCGGTAGATGTAGTTAGGCTCGGCAAATTCGATGCCGGGCGTCCGCTGGAGACGCTGAACGGCCTCATGGACCGACTCGCCTTCCTGGGTCGCGTAGACGCCGGTCCCCGCCATCCCGGGGATGGACTGGATGTGCTGCATGCCCGAGACAGCCTGGGTCGAGTAGCCGTCCTTCATCTTGACCAGGACTTGGCCGGGACGGAAGGAGTCCTCCGGCGCCGGAGGGGCGAGCCAAGTCACCTCGGGCTGCCCCGACGGGGCGGTGGACGCGACGGGCGTTTGGCCGCAGCCGACAAGCCACGACAAGGCCAAGAGAGCTCCCATGACCTTGAGCGGGCGCGTATTTCGCGTGAACATCAAAGACACCTCGAATCTGGTAGAGCGAACTTAGTGGTCGCCGCAGTGAAGCAACGGCGCTCCCAGGTGGGCTTACCCGTGCCCCAAAAGCCCGACACCGCTCAGCCGTGGGATCGGCGCGAGAGGAAATCGAGGATCTCAAGATGCCATGCGGGTTTCAGGAGTCTTAAACTAATGTTAAAGGAGGCCTTGCTCGGAAGAGCAAGGCCGAGGCGTCGTTTGGGTCAGGCTCGGGCGATGAGGCGGACGGCAAGGCTCCAGGCGGCCTTGAGGCTGCCGGGATTGGCGGCGCCGGTTCCCGCGAGGTCGAAGGCGGTCCCGTGATCGACGGAGGTCCGGATGAAGGGAAGGCCCACCGTCACATTGATGCCACGATCGAAGCCCAGCATCTTGAGGGGGATATGGCCTTGGTCGTGATACATGCAGACCACGACCTGGAACTCGCCTTGCAAGGCGCGGTGGAAGACCGTATCGGGAGGCAGAGGGCCGACGACTCTCATGCCGTCGCGGTTTGCGGCTTCGATGGCGGGCCCGATGGCTTCGAGCTCTTCGCGGCCGAAATGGCCTGCCTCACCCGCATGGGGGTTGAGGCCGCAGACGGCGATCGCCCCTTCCGGCTCCCCGAGCAGCTCCAGGCTGCGCTGCGCCAGGTCGAGCGTCTCGCGCACGCGCGACGGAGTCAGCAAGGCGCTCACGTCCCTCAGCGGAACGTGCGTGGTGACGTGGATGGCCCGCAGCGGCTCCACGACCAGCAGCATGCCGAAGCGCTTCACGCCCGCGATCCCGGCGAAGAACTCGGTATGGCCGACGAAGTCCGGGCGACGGCGTTGGATGGCCTCCTTGGAGATGGGGCCGGTGACGACGCCGGAAAGCCGGCCTCGCTTCAAGGGTTCGGCGACCGCTTCGAGCACGCGATAGGCGTAGGCGCCGGCGTCCGTATCCACCAGGCCGAGGCTCGGTAGCGCGTCATGCTCCCAGGGGACCTCGTAGAAGCCCACTTCGTCAGCTCCGACGTCGATCGCGTCCCAGTCGACGGATTTCCAGCGGGGATGGATGCCGAGCAATTCCTCGGCGCGCGTGAGGATGCGGCGATCGCCGAGCACCACGGGACGAGGCCCCCCCGGCGGGAGGTCCCTCAGGAACATCATCAGGATCTCGGGACCGACCCCTGAAGGGTCTCCCGGAGTCAGGGCAAGTGCTTGCATGCTTGCATGGTAGCACGCTCAGCCGATTTGCGGCTGCCGATTCAGCAAACCCTCGAGTGCCAACCGAACGGGTTTTTCGAGCCCGATGAAGCGGCAACCGACGATCATGCCTTCGGCATGGTCGGTCGCCCGGACCTTGATGACCTCCACGCGGACCGGATGACGCTCCTTCGGAAGCGCGAGCCCCCCGTCGAGGATTTGCCCCGGAGCGAAGGCGCGAATCGGAAAGACGGCTCGGAAACCGTCCGCGCTCAGGTTGAGCGTGAAGCCCTCGAGGTCGGCGAGCTGGACCGGCAAGCGCATGCGAAAGCGTTCCACCCGTCGACGGGGCACCCGGTGGACGATGCGCGGAACGGAGAGACGCAACGCTTCGTCGCCGACTTCCAAGACGTCCACCTCGGCGCGCATCCAGAGTCTTCCCCATTCGAGGATCACGACGACCTTGTCGCCAGCCAGGCGGAAGACCGGATCGAGCGGTTTGACCCGCAGCTCGAGCGGATCGGTCAGCTCCACGCGCGACGCCATGGGCGCCGGCGCGGTCTCCGGATCGCCATCGCGGAGTCGAAGCACGGTTCCGGCCTCCAAGCGGCCCAGCAAAGGAACCTCCGGGCGCTCCAGGACGGCCATGCCGATGCGAAGCAGTTGGCCGCGATCGCCCCTCCAGGGCGGCGCGAGCTCCGAAGCCTCCAAGGCCGCCTCGAAGATGGCCTTGACGCCGAATGGCGCCGTCATCGAGACGCGCGGCAAGTCGGACTCGCTCGACGTCAGCTGAACGGAGGCCAGAAGCGTCAGCTCCTGCATCAATCGCGCGGCGACCGTATCCGCTGCGCCTTCGCCCACCTGGGGAAGCACCAGCGCGAAGCGTCCCTCTCCCAAGGGAACGATGGCATCGTAAGGCCGGAGCAAACGGACCAGCATGGATTCGATCAGGCGAAGCGTCGGATCCGTCTCGTCCAGGGTTTCCCAGGTCAGGTAGATCACGGTGAGCGGGGCGCCCTGGCGAAGCGCGCGGGCAATCTCCTCGTCGACGGTCGGCACGATGATCCGCTGCTCGGCAATCTTTCGGGACGAGGGGGACTCAGGGGAGGTCTCGGGGCGCGGGCGTCCCGTCCGTCCGAGCAGAAACCCTCCCAGGGCTCCCAGCACCAGGCTCGCGATGAATCCTGCCAGCATCGATGCGCATCCCCTCTTTCATCGACCTACCGAGCAAGAAAATCTTAACAGATTGTAACGAACTTTCAAGTCTCTTTCGACTCGAAGAGAGCGAAAGGCCGCAGGCCTCCCCCGATGCGGGGCGAGGCCTGCTTCAAGAACCGCGCTACGGGCTAACGGACGAACTTGTAACCAGCCCCGCGAACGGAAAGGAGATGCTTCGGAGAGGACGGGACGCGCTCGAGCGTCCTGCGTAGCCGGAGGATGAAGTTGTCCACCGTCCGCGTGGAGGCGGGGTTTTGCCAGCCCCAGACGGCTTCGAGCAGCTGATCGCGGCTCAAGACAACCCCCTCGTTGTCCCTGAACGTGCGCATGAGTCCGAACTCGATGGGAGTGAGCTTGACTTCGGCCCCTCGGACGAGGGCTTCGAAGGTATCGAAATCCAGGCGCACGTCACCGAATTCAAGCACGTCATGCTCGCTCGCAGCCGGGGCATTCCAGCCCTTCCGGCGGAGGATGGCGTCGATCCGAGCCAAAAGCTCTTCGAGGTTGAAGGGCTTCGTGACGTAGTCATCGGCCCCCATGCGCAAGCCGTAGACCTTGTCGGGGTCGTCTCGCTTGGCGGTGAGCATCAGGATCGGCATGGTATTGGATTGCCGGCGAATGGCGCGACAGAGCTCGAAACCGCTGATATGGGGAAGCATGAGGTCGAGGATGACCAGGTCGTAGGGCCTGGCTTCCTCGATCAGCAGGCGCTTGGCCTCGAGGCCGTCGACGGCGACTTCCACCTGGTGTCCCTCGAGTTCCAGGTTGAACCGCAAACCGGCGGCGATATGGGCTTCGTCTTCGACGATGAGGATCTGGGCCACGTTAGCCTCCTGGTAATCGGACGATGAAGGTACTGCCGCGCCCTTCTCCGTTGCTTCGCGCCTCAACCTTGCCGCGTAGGCGCGAGACGGTTTCCTTGACGATGTAGAGCCCCAGTCCCGTTCCATTTCGGATGCGGGTGAGCTCGTTGCCGACGCGATAAAAGCGTTGGAAGACCCGCTTGAGCTGGCGGCGGGGAATCCCAATGCCGTTGTCATGGACATGGACCTCGACGGTCTTGCCGTCGGCAATGACCTCGATCCAGATCTGCGGGACGGGCCCCGCGTACTTGGCGGCGTTGTCGATCAGGTTGACGAAGACGAGGCTCAGGGCATGCGCCTCCGAGTTGACCACGCAAGCGGGCCCCTGAATGCTCACCTCCGCCGGGTCGAAGCCGTAGCGGTGGGCGACCACGGCGATCGCCTCCTTCAGGCTCTCCATGACCGAAACCGGCTCGAACGGCATGTCTCGGCGCCGGCCCTCGGTGCGTGCGGCCGCCAGGACGTGATCGACGAGCAGGTCGAGCCGTGCGACGTCGTCGAGCATCGTCTTGTGAAACTCACCCTGCTTCGCCAGCGGCACCCGCCCCATCTGGAGGGTTTGCAGGTGAAGCTTCAAGGAGGTCAGGGGGGTCTTGAGCTCGTGGGTCACGGCGTCGATGAAGTTGCGCTGTGCCTGGTTGGTCCGGATCTGGCGCACCAGCAAGACGATGAAGACGATCAGGCCCGCCATCACGCCAACGAAGAGGACGCAGCCGATCGCCAGGATCCACCAGCGGCCCGCCCCGAAGGACGGCTGGCCCGCAAGCTGCTTGAAGCGGAAGTAATCCGCCACGATGATGATGTTCCAGAGCGTCACCAGCGCGACACAGCTGGCGACGAGGATGCTTCCCCAGATGATGGGAGGCGCTTGAGAAGGGCGTTTGGCCATGCGTACCTCGTAACGAATTCGCCCATTCTCTCATGGGGACCGACGCAAGGCCAGAATCTCGTTACGGCAGGCCGTAGATCTCCAGGAAGCGCCGGATGCGGTCGTCGAGCGTCGGCAACGGGGCGACCTCGGCGCAGACCCAATCCAGCTGGTAGTTGCGGCAGACGGCAGGGCGATCGGCATAGATCCCGCAGCGCATATCGTCGAGCAGGTTCTTGCACGGCAAACCGAGCGGCTTTCCGAGCGTGCTGATATCCGGCGCGGCGCAGCAGGCACCGCATGCCACGCATTGATAAACCCCCGGGGCAGGGGAGACGTCGAGGGGAATCACAGGGTCCGTCATGGCTCTAGCATGCCCTTTCGCTCGGGGAAGTAACCTGGATGGTACAATCACGCCATGCACCTGACCGAAAAACAACAGAAGCGCCAAGCGCGCGCTCGCCGGGACTGGACTCCCCCCGGTCCGCTTCCTCCCGGCGACCACGGCGATCCCAGTTTGCAGCCCGGCCCCGACGAATCGCTCGACGCCTTCGCAGGCCATTGGCGAATCTTCCAGTTGCGCCAGGGCCATCGCTACTCGACCGACGACCTGCTCGCGGCCTGGTATGCCGTCTCGGTCTGCCAAACGCGGGGATTCACGCCACAGCGCGCCCTCGACCTCGGCTGCGGCATCGGCTCGGTGGGCCTCTTCGTGGCCTGGAGCTTCCCCGATCTCTCGCTCACCGGCATCGAGGCTCAAGCTTTGAGCGCGAGCCTCGCGCGCCGAAGCATTCGCTACAACGGCGCCGCCGATCGCTTCGTCGTGGTCGACGGCGATCTTCGCTCGGGATTGCCGGAAGGTCCGTTCGACCTGATCACGGGAAGCCCGCCCTACTGGGATCCGGCGGACGGAACCCTCAGCGACGCGCCTCAGAAAGCTCCGTGCCGCTTCGAGCAGCGCGGCGGCGTCAAGGACTATTGCCGCGCCGCCGCGAGCGTCCTGGCCCCTGGAGGCCTCTTCGCCCTGGTCATGGACGGACGCCAGCGGGACCGGGTCCTGGAAGGCGCCCGTGAGGCGGGACTGGCCATCCTGAGCATCCGGGACGTCGTGCCCCGTGAGGGCAAGGCCCCGCTGATGGTGCTCGCGGCGATGACCCATGCCGCAACGACAACGGAGGCCCCCCGAGAGGAGCCTCCGCTCTTGCTTCGCGATCGCGACGGCGTACGGACCGACGAGTTCCGTGAGATCCGCCGCCGGATGGGGATGCCCCCGGGTTAAACCGGAACCAGCTCCCCGCGCAGGCGCGCGAATTCCGCCTCGAACTCGGCGATCCGCTTCTGCTTGTTCTCCGCATTCAGGAAGGACGCCCGCAGGGCGTTGAGCGCCAGCTCGGTGATCTCCTCGAGCGACAGGTCGAACGTCTCCTGTGCCCGCAGGTACTCCTCGGTCAGCGTCGTGCTGAACAAGCCCGGATCATCGGAGTTCAAGGTGACGAGCAAACCGGCGTCCATGAGTTGCTTGAGCGGATGCGCGGCCCAGCTCTCGGAAACCCCCGTGCAAACGTTGCTGCTGGGGCAGACCTCGAGGGGAATCTGCTTCTCGCGCAGGTACGCGACGAGAGCTTCGTCTTCGAGGCAACGAACCCCGTGGCCGATGCGCTCCGCGTTGAGCGCCTTGAGCGCTCCCCAGATGCTCTCGGGGCCCATGGTCTCGCCGGCGTGGGCCAGCCGATGCAGACCGGCTTCACCGATCAGGTCGAAGGATTCCCAGTAATCGTCCGGCGGGAAGCCGATCTCAGGACCGCCAATCCCCAGGCCGATGACGCCGAACTGAGCGCTCTTGGCGACGTGCCGCGCAACTTCGAGGCCCTTCTCGGGGCCGAGCTCGCGCGAGATATCCGGGATGAACGCGGTCTGGATGCCGAAATCGCGCTCGCCGTCACGACGGGCCGCAGAAACGCCCTCCATGATGGTGTCCCACTTCACGCCGCGGGCCAGGTGCAGGGTCGGCGACAGGAAGATCTCGGCGTAGCGGACGTTCTGCTCCGAGAGGTTCTCAAGCAGCTCGTAGGTCGCGAGGCGGAAGTCGTCGGCGTTCACCAGGCAGGTGCAGCAGAGCGTGTAGAGCTCGATGAAATGGTCGAAGTCCCGGAACTGGAAGACCTCGTTGAGCGCTTCGGGGGTGTCGGCCGGCAAGCGGATCCCGTTGCGTTCAGCCAACTTGAGCCAGGTGCTGGGCTGCACCGCTCCTTCCATGTGCAAGTGCAATTCGGCCTTGGGCATGCGCCGGATGAACTCGCGAATCGCCGTGCGGTCCAATTTGGGATCCATCGAAAACAGCCTCCTCGTTGAGTTTGAATCCTCTCATTATGCCACAGCCTAGCGTCGGATGCGACCCATCCCAAAAAAGAAGCCCCGGGCCGAAGCCCGGGGCAAGCGGATGTGGCTACATGAGCATCCCGGCGATCGAGGCGCTGAGGCAGGAAGCCAGCGCACCGCCGAGCATCGCGCGGAAGCCCAGCTTCGCGAGGTCCCCACGCCGGCTGGGCGCCATGGCGCCGATGCCGCCGACGTTCTGGGCGATCGAGCTGAAGTTGGCGAAGCCGCAAAGCGCGAAGGTCGCGACCAGGACCGCCTTGTCGCTCAGTTGTTGGGCCTGGATCATGCCCGAGAGCTGCGAGAAGGCCACAAACTCATTGAGCACCAGCTTCTGCCCGATGAGGTTGCCGACGGTCATCGCCTCGGAGAAGGGGACGCCGATCAGGAACGCGAGCGGGAAGAAGATGTAGCCGAGAATCTGCTCCATCGAGGTGTTGAGCAAGCCGAGCCCCGCGTTGATGAGGGCCACGAGCGAGATGAAGGCCAACAGCATGGCACCGACGTTGAAGGCCAGGTGCATGCCGTCACCGGCGCCCTTGGCCGCCGCCTCGATGACCGACGACTCGGTCTTCTCGACGTGCATCGTCACGCCACCCGTGGTCTTGGGCTCCTCGGTTTCGGGAACGAGAAGCTTGGCCATGACGAGGCCGCCGGGCGCCCCCATGAGCGAAGCCGCGAGCAGCTGCGGCGCCCACTCGGCTCCGAGCATGCCCAGATACGCCGCCATGACGCCGCCGGCGATGGTCGCCATGCCGCCGGTCATCAGGGCCATCAGCTCCGAACGCGTCATGTCGGGGATGTAAGGACGGACCAGCAAGGGGCCCTCGACCTGTCCAACGAAGACGCATGCCGCCGACGAGAGGCTCTCCGCGCCCGAGGTGCCCATGGTCTTGGTCATCAGCCACGCGAGGAAGCTCACGACCTTCTGGACGATGCCCAGGTAGTAGAGAACCGAGATGATGCTCGCCATGAAGACGATGGTCGGCAGGACCTGGAAGGCGAAGATGAAGCCGAACGAGGGCACGTCCGCAACCAGCTTGCCGAAGACGAACTCGGAGCCGACCTTCGAGAAGTCGAGAAGCCGCGTGACGCCGCTACCCAGCAACTGGAAAAGCTTCTTGCCCGGGGCGGTCTTGAGGATGAAGAGCGCCAAGGCGAATTGCATCCCGAGGCCCCAGAGGATGACGCGCCAGCGAATCGCCTTGCGGTTCGTCGACAGGACCATGCCGATCCCCAGGATGGCCAGGATGCCGAAAAGTCCGATGAAGCTTTGCAAACCCGCCTCCTAGCTCAGCAGACCCGCGATGGTCGCGGTCATGCACGAGGCGAGGGCGCCGCCGACCATCGCGCGCAGGCCCAGCTGGGCCAGCTCGCCACGGCGGCTGGGGGCGATGCCGCCGATGCAGCCGATGTTGATGGCAATCGAGCTGAAGTTGGCGAAGCCGCAAAGGGCGTAGGTGGCGATCGTGGCGGACTGGGCCGTGAGGGTCACTCCCGCGACCTTCGCGTTGAGGATGTTCGAGAGGTGGGAATAGGCCACGAACTCGTTGAGGACGATCTTCTGACCCATGAGGCTGCCCACGGTCGCAGCATCCTGCCAAGGCACGCCCATCAGGAAGGCGAGCGGGGCGAAGACGAAGCCGAGGATTTGCTCGAGGGAGGTGTTCATCAGACCGAAGCCGGCGTTGAGGAGCGCGATCAGCGAGATGAAGGCCAGGAGCATGGCGCCCACGATGAAGGCCAGGTGCATGCCGTCGCCGGCACCCTTGGCGGCCGCCTCGATGATCGAAGACTCGGTGCGCTCGGTCGAAAGGCTGACGCCACCGGCGGTCTTGGGCTCTTCGGTTTCCGGGACCATGATCTTGGCCATGACGAGGCCGGCCGGGGCGCCCATGATGGAGGCGGCCAAGAGGTGAGGGGCCCAGTCAGCGCCCAACATACCGATGTAGGCGGCCATGACCGAACCGGCGATGGTGGCCATGCCGCCGGTCATGATGGCCATGAGCTCGGACTTGGTCATATCCGGAATGTACGGCTTGATGAGCAGCGGAGCCTCGCTCTGGCCGACGAAGACCGTACCGACCGCCGAGAGGCTCTCGGCTCCGGAGGTTCCCATGGTCTTGACCATGATCTTGGCGACCGCGTTCACGATGAACTGCATGACGCCGAGATAATAGGCGATGCCCATCAGGCTGCCGACGAAGACGATGGCCGGAAGGACCTGGAAGGCGAAGATGAAGCCGAAGGAATCCATCTTGGTGACCAGGTCACCGAAGACGAACGAGCTGCCGACCTTGGTGAAATCGAGAATCTTGCTCACACCGGCGCCCAAGGCGTCGAAAATCTTGTGGCCGAGGGGAACCTTCAGGATGAAGACGGCGAGCGTCAGCTGCATGCCGAGTCCCCAGAGGATGACCCGCGGCTTGATGGCCTTGCGGTTGGTGGACAAGGCAAACGCAATCGCGAGGATCGCCGCGATGCCGACAATCCCGATGAGCTTGTGCATACGGAGGGGGGCCCTTTCTTAAAAGGATGCTTCGCCGCCACGGCGAATGCTGCCGTGCAGGACGCCGAGGCGGATCAGGTCGGCCGCGATTTTCCGATTATTCGCTTCCAGCAGCGTCGCGGAGAACTCGTGCAGGTACTGGATCATGGCCAGTTGCTGAGCCTGGTCGGGCTCCATGCCGGCATGTCGATTGGCGGATTCGAACTTCGAAAGCCGCTCGGCCCAGGTTTCGGTCTCTTGGTGAACCAAGGCCACGACATCGGCGGCCGACAGTCCCAGCTGTTGCACGACCTATCCTTTCAGGGCCCAGAGCCTCTGCTGGGCCTCTCTACGAACGCCAGCCTCATTCTATGGCAAGCGAGCCCCTTCGATCAAGGCGTTTTGGCAGGTTTGAGGCGGTGGCGGAGCACCTCAATGAGCGCCGGCATGAGCGATACGGCGATGACCCCGATGATGATCAGCTTGAAGTTCTCCTTCACGATGGGCAGGTTGCCGAAGAAGTAACCGCCGAAGGTGAAGATCGAGATCCAAAGCAAGCCGCCAGTCACGCTGAAAGCCAGGAAACGCCGGTAGGTCATGTGGCCCACGCCCGCGACGAAGGGGGCGAAGGTGCGTAGAAACGGCGCGAAACGCGCGATGATGAGCGTCTTGCCGCCGTACTTCTCGAAGTACGCATGGGTCTTGTCCAGGTGCTCGGGCTTGATCACGTTCATGGCGGTCACCTTCTGCCCAAGCGTGCGGCCGATCCAGTAGTTGGTGGAGTCCCCGATCACGGCGGCCGAGAAGAGCAACAGGAAGAGCAGGCTGATCTCGAGCGAGCCTGCCGCGGCGAAGGCCCCCGCCGCGAAGAGCAGCGAGTCGCCCGGCAGGAAGGGAGTCACCACCAGACCCGTCTCGCAGAAGATGATCAGGAAGAGGAAGAGGTACGTGAGGGTCCCGTAGTCGAGGATGATCTGGCTCAGGTGCTTGTCGAAGTGCAGGATGAAGTCGACGAGCAGAAGAATGAGATCCATGCGTTCTCCTAGGATTGCTTGGCGGCCCGCTCGATAGCAGGTCTGAGACGTTTGAGGACGATCCGGGCGACCCAGCGGTTACGCCATCGCCATAGGCCTTGAGACCATTTCGAGCGAGGGCGCATGGAGGGCTGGATGTTGACCTTGATGGCCGTACGCTCCCCGCGGCTTTCGAGCAGAACCGTGATGGTGTCTCCTCCGCGGGTCGGCATCACCATGGGATGATTCAGGTCCGCATGCTGCAATTGGGCGGTGATTCCGGGTTGTCGGCTCTCGAGCTTCGGAGCCATCCCCAGCAGGAAGCGACGGATTCCCTCCAAATCGCTTTGGACCTCGATCATGAGTTTGACAGATTGCATCGAACCCCCTCCAGGTGGGCGTTAAGCAGGATACCATGGGTGTTGGTATCATGGCGCAAAGGAGGGACCACCCCATGTCTAGCCGCACGCTCAATGTCACCGATCGGATCTACGACTACCTCACGACCCATGCGCTTCGCGAGAACGACGCCCAGAAGCGACTCCGGATGGAAACCGCAAAGCTTCCGATGGCCCGGATGCAGATTTCCCCCGAGCAAGGGCAGTTCATGTCCCTGCTGGTTCGCCTGATGGGGGCAAAGAAGACCCTCGAGGTCGGTGTCTTCACGGGCTACAGCTCGCTGTGCATCGCCCTCGCGCTGCCCGAAGGGGGCAAACACGTCGCTTGCGATGTCAGCGAGGAATGGACGTCCATCGGCCGGCGCTTCTGGCAAGAGGCCGGGGTCGCCTCAAAGATCGACCTGCACCTCGCGCCGGCCCTCCCAACCCTCGATGCCCTGCTGGCGAACGGCGAAGCTGGAACTTTCGACTTCGCGTTCATCGACGCCGACAAGCTCGGCTACGACGCCTACTACGAGTGCGCCTTGAAGCTGGTCCGACCCGGCGGACTGATCGCCATCGACAACGTCCTCTGGGGAGGCTCGGTCGCCGATCTTAGCGATCAGGACGCCGATACGCGTGCCATCCGGGAGCTCAACGACAAGATCCACCAGGACCCGCGCGTCGAGATGAGCCTCTTGCCGATCGGCGACGGAGTGACGCTCGCCCTCAAGCGCTAGGAATCGAGGTCCTGATGCGAAACCAGTGGTACGTGGCCGCCTTGGCGGCAGATCTCAAGCGCAAGCCCTTGGCCGCCACCATCCTCGGTGAGCGGATCGTGCTCTTCCGCGATGAGCAAGGCCAAGCCCGAGCCCTGGCGGACCGCTGCCCCCATCGCAACGTCCAGTTGTCCTTGGGAAAGGTCGAGGATGGGCGCTTGCATTGCGCCTACCATGGCTGGCAATTCGACGGCCAGGGACAGTGTGTGGGGATTCCCTCGCTTTGCGCGGGCGACGGTATCCCCAAGGGAAGCCAGGTCCCCTCGTACCCGCTGGTCGAACAGGACGGCTACCTCTGGGTCTTCATGGGGGAGTCGCCTCAGGGCCTTCCCTACCGGATTCCGCATGTCGGCGATCGCGGCTGGGGAGACTCGCGCATCGAGGCGACCATCCCCAACGCCGTGGAAAACGTCATCGAGAACTTCATCGACTGCTGCCACACGGGCTACGTTCACGGGGGACTCTTCCGCACCCCGGCTTGCAAGGACGTCCAGACCCGGGTCCAGCAGGTCGAGGATGGCATCGTGATTGAAATCGACGAGGAAGCCAAGACCAACAGCCTGCTCGCGCGCCTGCTCATCCCCAAGGGCGGCAAGGTCGTGCACGTCGACCGCTTCATCATGCCGTCGATCGTCAAGGTCAGCTACGCGTTTGGCAACCGCGGCACCATCGTCGGCCACCAGATCTGCACCCCCGTCGGCGAGTTCGAGACCCGGGTCTTCGTCCACGTCGCCTGGAACCTGGGCCTGCTCACCCCGCTCATCGCTCCCGTGGTCCCGATCGTCGGCCGCATCATCCTCAACCAGGACATGGGAGTGCTGGTCAACCAGGCCGAACAGCTCAAGCGCCAACCGGCCTCCTTCGTCTCCACCCCGGCCGACACGGCGAACCTCTGGATCCACGCCTTCCGGAAGAAACACGCCGACGGCGCGCCCCCGGTTTCCGAACGTCCCTCCAAGGACGTCCGTTTCCGCCTGTAACCCCCTAACGACCCCGAGAAACTCAAGATGCGAAACGACGATGATTTCCTGAAGTTCGAAAAAGGCATGTTCAAACGCCCGTCTCTCGAGGACCTGCTGGGCAAGATTCCCGAGAAGGAGACGAAGTCCGAGCTGGACGAAATCGAAGAGGCGCTCACCTTGCGACGCAAGATGGCCGAAAGCAGCCGGCTGCTTGCCAAACTGCTGGAGAAGCCCACGGATCACGTCGAACTTTCGGCCGTCGGCAATCAGCTCGCCAAGCTGCAAAGGATGTACGATCGGCTCTCTAAGCTGAACAACCCCTTCTAGAGCCAGTCCTGGCTTGAGCCTCCTCATACCCAAATCCCTGAAACCAGGGTAGACTGGAAGATCAAATGAGCGGGGAGGCACCCCGCGAAAGGGTCTTCAGAGTACCGTGATGCAAAAACCGATCGATCCCAGCCTCGACCTCTTCGAGGCGATTGCGGAGCTCAAGCAAGAGCGAAATGCCGTCATCCTGGCCCACTACTACCAGGATCCTGACATCCAGGACGTGGCGGACTTCATAGGAGATTCCCTGGCGCTCGCCCAGGCGGCGGCCAAGACCGAGGCAGACGTGATCGTCTTCGCCGGGGTGCACTTCATGGCCGAGGGCGCCAAGATCATCAACCCCAGCAAGACCGTGCTGCTGCCGGACCTCGCTGCCGGTTGCTCGCTAGCCGATAGCTGCCCGCCGGAAGGCCTCGCCGCCCTCAAGGCGCAGTACCCCGACCACGTGGTCGTGAGCTACATCAACTGCTCGGCCGATATCAAGGCCCTGAGCGACCTCATCTGCACCTCTAGCAACGCCGTGCGGATGATCAACAGCATTCCCGCCGACAAGGGCATCATCTTCGCGCCGGACCAGAACCTGGGCCGCTACCTCATTCAGCAGACCGGCCGCGACATGGTGCTCTGGCAGGGCTCTTGCATCGTTCACGAGACCTTCTCGGCGCGGCGCGTGGCCCAGCTCCAGGTGCAGCACCCCGAAGCCGTCGTGCTCGCCCACCCCGAGTGCGAGGAGTCGGTGCTGGCGCTTGCCGACGTGATCGGCTCGACCCAGGCCCTCCTGGACCATGTCCGCAAGAACCCCCGTGGCAGCTTCATCGTGGCTACCGAGCCCGGCATCATGCACCAGATGGCCAAGGACGCGCCCGAGGCGACGCTGATTCCCGCGCCGCCCAAGGACGAGACCTGCGCCTGCAACGAATGCCCCTTCATGCGGTTGAACACGCTCGAGAAGCTCTACCTTTGCATGCGGGACATGACCCCCGAGATCACCATGCCCGAGGACCTTCGGGTGAAGGCCCTCAAGCCGCTCCAGCGGATGCTGGACCTCAGCGCCCCGGCGTTGGCTGCCCCCGCTCGGTAGCGTTGCGGCAGGAGCTCAGAGAGCCGTCCTTACCGCGTGCCGGTCGCCAAAGGGTGCTCTCTGAGAATCTCTGCCAGGAGATTGCGAGACGCCTCCTCGATCATATCCAAAACAGGATAGAAGCCTTCCGGACCCCCGAAATAGGGGTCCGGAACGTCTTTGAACCCGCATGCCGGGTGGTATTCGAGCATGAGCTTGACCTTACCGGCGAAGCGACCGTTAGGGTCCAGGGCTAGGATGCCCTCCTTGTTGGAGGAGTCCATGGCGATCAGGTAGTCGAAGTCGCGAAGATCGAGCGGCGTGATCTGACGCGCCCGCTGATCCGAGATGTTCATGCCGCGTTCGAGGGCGACCCGCTGAGAATCCGCATGCGGAGGCGAACCGATATGCCAGTTCCCGGTCCCCGCCGAATCAATCAGAAAGCGATCCTCGAGGCCTTCCTGCGCCACGAGGTGGCGAAAGGCTCCCTCTCCCAGCGGAGAGCGGCAGATATTCCCGAGGCAAACGAATAGCACTTTGATCATGGGGGTCATCCTCATCTAAGGCGTGGCCGGCTGAATCAGATTCTACCACCCTCGGCAGGGTTCTCGGCGTCCTCGAAGCGAAGCTCCAGGAACCAGCGCCGTTCAGCACGGGGCGGCAGAACGCCATGGCTCAGCCCTCGGGCGATCGCGTAAGCCAGGTCGTCCCCCCAGCCGATGCAGGGTTCCAGGCCCAAGTTGAAGTAGGGCGCTTTCCCCGGAAGCGGGCACCAGCCGCCCATGTTCAGCCAGAGCCCCAGGTCGGTGACCTGAGCCGGATCGTAGCCGAGCCTCAGCATCCGGTCTTGGTGCTTGAGGCCGACCCAGCCGCGCGCGGGGGCGGGGCCTGCAAGCTTGGCCGACCAGCCCGAACGCGCGACCTGCGAGAGGTCGCGCCCGTCGGCATGGGGCCAAACGAGGGGGGTGTGGCGATCGCCCAGCCGATCCGAGCCGTAAACTTCGAGGGGGTGGCCTTCCGGCAGGTCGATGCGCATCCCGTCCTCGAGGGCCAAGAGCGGGTGCGAGCTCCAGATGAACGGGAAAGGGCGATCGCTCGGATTGGAGACCTGATAGTCGAGGCGCAGCGTGCCCTCGCGCAGCGTCATCCGGCGGACGAAGCGCATCGGGAACATGCGCGTCGAGGCTACCAGCGTCACTCCCCCCTCCGAGCGCTCGGCTTCCCAAGGGACCGCCCAGAGCTCGCCGTGATCCGGGATGCGCTGGTCTTGCCATGGCGCGGCTGGAAACGGCCCCTCGCTCACGGCCGGGAAACACTCGTCGAAGCCGCCCGTATCGTGGTCCCGCACGTAGGAATCCCCTGGATCCGGTCGTTTCACGTCGAGATAGGGGTTCTTCCACAGCCATTCACGGCCCGTCCGGCGATCGATCAGGCTCGAAATCTTGCCACCGTGGGCCGGAAGCACGACCGCTTCAAGGTGATCGTCGCTCAACAACAGGACTTCACCGTCCCTCTTTTGCTGCAATCGGGTTGCCATGCCTCTCCTCCGGCTCTCCTTCGCGACGAAAAATCCCAAAATCCCTCGACAAGCCCCAGGGGGCGTGGCATCATTTTCTCATGAGAAGCAACCGGGCGAATGCCCGGCCAAGTAACACGGAGGAACTATCTTCATGGCCTATCGCGTGACCCTGATTCCCGGTGATGGTATCGGTCCCGAGATCACCGAAGCGACTGTTCGCGTGCTGGAAGCAACCGGAGTCGCCTTCGAGTGGGAGCGTTTCGACGCCGGCACCGAGTACATGGCGCGGACCGGCGATACCACGCCCCTGCCCCAGGCGGTGATCGACTCGATCAAGAAGAACAAGATCGCCCTGAAGGGCCCCCTGACCACGCCCATTGGCACGGGTTTCCGCTCGGTCAACGTCGCGATGCGCCAGGAGCTCGATCTCTTCGCCTGCGTTCGTCCGTGCAAGCTCTATCCGGCCATCCCGTCGCGCTTCGACAAGGTCGACTTCGTGATCTTCCGTGAAAACACCGAGGACACCTACGCGGGCCTCGAGTTCGACAAGGAGTCCGAGGGCGTCAAGGAAGTCCGCGCACTGGTCGAGCGACTCTCCAACAAGACCATCAAGGAGGGCTCGGCCATCACCCTCAAGCCCATCTCCGAGTCGGGCTCCGAGCGGATCATCCGCGCCGCCTTCGAGTACGCCGTCGCCAACAACCGCAAGAAGGTGACGATCGTCCACAAGGCCAACATCATGAAGTTCACCGACGGCCTCTTCCTCGAAGTCGGCCGCCGCGTCGCCAAGGAGTTCCCGCAAATTGAGGTGGAGGACCTGATCGTCGACGCCACCTGCATGCAGATGGTCATCCGCCCCGAGACTTTCGACGTCGTCGTGACCGAGAACCTCTACGGCGACATCCTCTCGGACGTCGGCGCCGGCCTGATCGGCGGCCTGGGCGTGGCTCCTGGCGCCAACATCGGCACCATCGCCACCGTCTACGAGCCCACCCACGGCTCGGCACCCAAGTTCGCAGGCACCAACCAGGCCAACCCCATGGCCCAGATGCTCTCGGCCATCATGATGCTCAAGGACCTCGGCGAAACCGACGCCGCCCGCCGCATGGAGCAGGCCATCGTCGAGTGCCTCCGCGAGAAGAAGGTCACCCCCGACCTCATCACCAACAACGCCGACAAGGCGCTCTCGACCTCCGAGTTCGCTGACGCGATCATCGAGAAGCTCCAGCGGATCCCGGCCAAGGCGTAAATTCCAGGACCTGAGAGGGGGGCTGCGGCCTCCCTCTCTTTTTCTTGGCTTTATTGACAATAATTCTCAGTAATCTACAATAAGCTTGACTGTTGATAATTATTCTCAAGAGGAGGTGCCATGACCACCGGCCAAAATACGCTCGCCACGATCGCCCAGAAGCGCGAAACCTACGCCCACCTTCAGGCCAGCCTGGTGGCATGCGGCCGCAGCCTCTCCGAATGCGCATGCTGGCATTACGATGGCGAACGGCTCGAAGGCATCGCCCAGATCGGCCGGTACATCCAGAACACCTCCGAGGCGATGCAGGGCCTGCTCTCCGAGATTCGGAGGCTCGAAGCCAAGATCCTGGGAGCCTAGTGCCTTTGCGCGTAGCCAAAGTCCGCTATAATGAAACCATCCCCGCCGACGCGGGGCCACGCTGTTTAAGGAGCTCCCGATGTTACCGTCCTGGTTTGTCCCGCTCGTCCTCGTCAGCTCGCTGGTCGGCTGGACCATGATCATCGTCACCCTGGTCATGATGATTCGCACCAAGAAGGCCGAGCGCCTCGCCCGTGAAGCCGCAGCGGCGGCCGCCCTGGCGCCCGCGGAGGCGACGCCCCAGCCGTGAGCGGCACGGTCAGCCGACGCCGATTCCTCACGCAAGCCCTCGGCATAACCGCCGGCTGGCTCGCAGGATCGCTCTCGCTGACAGGCTGCAAGCCGGTTCGCTACCCCGAACGCCCCCTGACGTTTCTCACCCCCAAGGAATGGGCCGCGCTGGATGCGGCCTCGGGCCGGCTCGTCCCACGCTTGCCCGGTTTCCGCGGAGCCCAAGACCTCCCGGTGGCCGCCGTCGCGGATCAGCTCTTCGCCTCCGCCAATCCCCGCCTCCAGAACGACCTCAAGCAGCTTCTCAACACCCTGGAAGACCTCACCTGGCTCAACCTCCGCTTCCAGCCCTTCACCATGCTCGACGACGACGCGCAAGCCGCCTATTTGCGGAGCTGGGAGCGAAGCTCACTCGGCCTCCAGCGCCAGGCTTTCGTCGCGCTCTCCAAGATCACGGCCATGCTCTTCTACGCCGACCCCGCGTCTTGGCCACAAATCGGCTACCCTGGACCCTGGATCGGCCGATATGACTTCGGGCAAGGCCTTGCCAACCAGGGAGACCTCGCGGCCAACCCCAACCCCCACGTCTTCGAAAGGGTCGCCCCGTGACCGACTGGATGCCCAAGGTCGACGCCGACTACGACCGAGACCTGGACCTCGTCGCGGACGTCTGCGTGATCGGCACGGGGGCCGGGGGGGCCGTCCTGGCGAGCGAACTTGCCGAAGCGGGCTACTCCGTCGTCATGCTGGAAAAAGGCGGGTACCACACCCGCAAGGCCTTCAACCAGCAAGAAAAAGACATGATGCCCCTGCTCTTCGAGGAGGGCGGAGCGCGCACCACCAAGGACGGCGGGATCTCGGTACTTCACGGCGCGAGCGTGGGCGGCAGCACGACCGTCAACTGGGCCATCTGCTTCGATCCCCCCGCCGCCGTCTTGGCCGAATGGGCCGACCGTCACGGCATCACGGGGATTCGCCAAGAGGACCTCGCCCCCAGCCTCGCCAAGGTCCGTCGCATCCTCAACGTCCAGCCCATCCCCCCGGAAGCCGTCCCCGAGAATGGCCGACTCCTGCTCGAGGGAGCCCGCAAGCTAGGCATGGCGGGGGGCGTCTTCGAGCATAACCGGACCCAATGCCTCAGTTCGGGCTTCTGCATCCTCGGCTGCGCCTACGACCGCAAACAGAGCATGCTGGTGACCTACGTGCCCCGCGCCCTCCACTTCGGAGCCCGACTCTTACCCAACGCCGAGGCCACGACGTTCGAGCGCGAGGGCGATCGCATCACCGCCGTCCGTGGAACCCTCACGCATCCCCAAACCGGCGCGCAATACCAGGTACGCGTTCAGGCCAAGGTCTTCAGCGTCTCGGGAGGAGCCATCAGCACGCCGGTCCTGCTAAAGAAGAATAAGCTCGGTAACTCCCACGTCGGCCGTAACCTCACGTTGCACCCCACGACCGCCGCCGTCGGCATTTTCGACCATCCGGTCAAGGGCTACCAGGGCATCCACTTCACCACCTACGTCTCGGATCTCGAACCTGAAGGCATCCTGATCGAGTCCATCTTCGCCTATCCGGGCCTCATGGGCTCCAATCTCTTCCGCTGGGGCCGTCAGGCCGTCGAAAGCATGGCCCTCTACGACCGGATGGCCGCGGCCATCGTCCTGCTGCATGACGACGGGCGCGGCGAGGTGCGCGTGGACAAATGGGGCTTCCCCGAGATCGACTACTGGGTGAACGCCAAAGACCAGGCGAAGCTCCGCACGGGCCTCAAGGCGCTGGCCCGCATCTACCTGGCCGCCGGCGCCAAGGAGGTCCTGGTTCCCCATAGCAACGGCATCTCCATCCGCCGGGAGGACGAGCTCGACCAACTCGACCGCATGCCCATCGAGCCTAATCGCATGGCCGTCTTCTCCGCCCATCAGATGGGCACCGCCGCCATGGGCTCGGATCCCGACCACTCGGCCACCGACTCCTGGGGCCGCCTCCATGGGCTGGACAACCTCTTCGTCTGCGACGGCAGCCTCTTCCCGACGTCCCTGGGCGTCAACCCGCAGATCAGCATCGCCGCGTTGGGCGATCGCACGTCCCGCTACCTCCAGCGCGAATCCCAGCGTTTCTTCGGCCGCTGACGGCCCCATCTCCAAGCAAGAAAGGGATAGTTAATCCCGGTGTTTTCCCCTCGTTAACCCGGGGTAATCCCGTCTGCCTACATTAGGAGGACTCTCGAGGCGTTCGCCTCCTCAGGAAAGGAGACCTCCTTGGAAGCCATCCTCATTACTCTTCCCTCTTCCGATCGTCTTGCCGACCTCATGGAGGCCATTCAGGACGCTGGAGCTCCAGGCGCCACGGTCTACGACAGCCAGGGCATGCAATTGCTCGGCTGGCTCGGGATGCACCCGGCCCTCGCCCGACACTGGGGCATGGAGGGCACGGAGCACGAGACCGGCAAGACCGTGCTCACCGTGGTGCCCGATCACGTCGTCGAAGCCGTCGTCGCGGCGGCAGACCGCGTCCTGGGCGGTTTCGCAGCCCCCTACAGCGGCATGCTCTGTAGCTGGAAGGTCGGAACCTACCGCTGCTACCAAGGCGACAAGCCGAAGGCCACGCGGGGGGAGCGCCTATGATTCTCCTATCGCTCGGCCTTCTCGTCCTCATCGGCTTCGTCGGCTCGCGCCTGCTCAAGCGACTCGGCCTTCCCGCCGTCACCGGCTACCTTTTCGCCGGAGTCCTCATCGGCCCCTCGATGCTTCACCTGGTCGGCAACGAAGCCGTCTCCGCCCTGAAGCCGCTCGGAGCCTTCTGCCTCGCGTCCATCTTCTTCATGCTCGGAGAAGAGTTCAAGCTCAACGAGCTGCGGAAGCTTGGAAAGCGCTTCCTCACCCTCACGGTCATCCAGTCCATCGTCACCATGGCCGTGGTCACCGTGCTCGCCCGCCTCGTGGGTGCGAGCATCGAGGTGGCGCTCTTGCTGGGGGCCATCGCCGGAACCACGGACCCGGCCGCCACGGTCTCGGTCATTCGCGAGCTTCGGGGCAAAGGAGACCTCGTCAAGGCCCTGCTTGCCGTGGTGGCACTTAACGGCCTCGTCGAGATCGTGCTCTTCAGCCTCCTGATGACCGTGGTCACGATCATGCGCAGTGGAGGCGCCGACCCCGTCACCTTGCTCCAGGGCCCCGCCCTCGAGATCGGCGGCTCGCTGGCCCTGGGCCTGGCGCTCGGCTTCGGACTTCGCGCCTGGTCGATGAGCCGCTTCGGCAAGGACTCCCTGAAGATTCCCACCGTAGGCCTCATCATGCTGGGTGCCGGGATTTCGGAGGCCGCCCACCTCTCGGTCTTGCTTAGCATGCTGGCCTTCGGCGCCGTGGTCGCCAACACGCATCCCTTCAAAGCCCAGGTCTTCGAGCTGGGACGCGCGATGGAAGCGCCGCTACTGGTGATGTTCTTCACTCTGTCGGGCGCCACCCTGCATCTGACGGAGCTGGCCAGCCTCGGCTGGCTGGGGTTGGCTTACATCGGAGGGCGCCTGATCGGCAAGGTTGCGGGCGGCAGCCTGGGGGCTTGGGCCGCCGGGGCGAGCCCCGTGAGTGTCCGCTACATGGGCTATGGCCTGGTTCCGCAAGCCAGCATGGCCATCGGTCTTGCGGCCATGGTCGAGGCCAAGTTCCCCGACGTGGCGGGCCCGATCATCCCCATCACCCTGGGTGCCATCGTGGTCTTCGAGACGGTCGGTCCGCTGATGACCCGCCGCGCCCTGCTGCGGTCGGGTGAAGGCAGCGAGCAGCCTGCTCCGGCCCGGGAATGGCTTCCGACCCCGAAGGCCGCGCCCTGACGCTTTCGCAACTGCCGCGTTCACTAGCCTCTCGTTGCTTCAGGACAGCTTCGCTGCCTTTCGCAACTGCCGCGTTCATTAGCCTCTCGTTGCTTCAGGACAGCTTCGCTGCCTTTCGCAACTGCCGCGGGCGCTAGCCTCGGGCCTCGGGATTCGCCTCGGTGGGATGCGTCTCGGAGAGATCCACGTCGCTCCCCACCGTCAAGGTGACGAACCGTCCCGCTCGCCACTCCTCGGGGATATCCGAGGTCAGCATGGCCGGCCGAGGTTGGGGAGGCGTCGTCTCAGGGATTTCTGGTTCTCGCCGCTTTGGTTCCGCCATGGCCCCCTCCTCTCGCTCGCACGCCCCGATGGACGCAAATGGCCCCGCGCTGAGCATAGCGCGGGGCCGGGGCACGTCAACGGCGACTTGGAGGCTAGAGGTCTCCCGCCGCGGGGTCCAGGACGAGCTCGGAGACCCGCGCGGAAGCGGGCTGGTCCAGCATGAACGCCACAGCTTCCGCGACCGCCTCGGGGCGCATCATGCCGCCCCGGGGAATGTCCGGACCGACCACGTCCCAAAGGGGCGAATCGGTGGCCCCGGGGTACAGCGCGCCCACCCGGATGCCCGAACCCTTGAGCTCCTCGGCCAGGGCCTTGCCCATGCCGTCCAGCGCGAACTTAGAGGCACAGTAGGCACTCCACTCGGGGAAGACGCGCTTGGCGGCGACCGAAACCACGTTGAGGATTTCGCCCGAACCTTGTTCGCGCATCAGGGGAAGGACCGCCTGGATGCAGAGGAAGGGGCCCTTCACGTTGACCGCCATGAGGCGGTCGAATGTCTCGGGCGTGATGTCTTCGAAGCGCGAGACATGGGTCACTCCCGCGTTGTTGATCAGGGCATCGACCCGGCCCCAGCGGTCCTTGGCGGCTGCGACGAGGCGCTGGACGTCTTCCGGGCGGGTGACATCCGTGGGAACGGCGATCGCCTCGGGCAACTCGGCCGCCAACTCCGCGATCTCCGTGGCATTGCGCGCGGCGAGCGCCACGCGCCATCCCTTGCCGGCCAGTACGCGCGCGATGGCGCTCCCGATGCCCCGGCTCGCTCCCGTAACGATGGCGACCCTCATACCGATGCCCTCCCGGGGTGATCTTCCCCTTGATAATCGAAGAAGTTGGACCGCGTCTCTTCGAGGTGAACGTGGTAAAGCGCGACGTGAGGCGGCAGCCCGCCTTCCAGCCAGGACCAGATCACGTAGGTGACCGACTCGGAGGTCGAGATGAAGGCATCCTCAGGAGCTCCCTCCCAATCCCGCTGGCCGATGAACTGATGGTCCAGGCGATCCATGACCCGTTCCTGGACGAGGCGATCGAGTTCGACCAGGTCCATGACCATGCCGAGGCGGGGATCCATCTCGCCTTCGACCATCACTTCGAGGACGTAGTTATGGCCGTGGCCGTCGGGATTGTTGCAGTCCCGGTAAAGCGCCGTATTCTCGGCCTCGCTGAGGTACGGGCTATGCAGGCGGTGGGCCGCCGAAAAGTGGTAGACGCGGCCCATACGAACGCGCGCCATGCTACTGGCCCTCGTACTCGGCGAAGAGTTCGTCGGATTCGTAGACCCTGACACGGGCCAGCTCGCAACCGGGAATCCGTCCGTCAAGCAGCTTCCAGACCGTGACGGCGATTTGTTCGCAGGTGGGCTGGGTCCCCTTGAAGTCGTCGACGTCGAAGTTCAGATGCTTGAAGTCGTAGCGCTCGACGACGCGCTCGTTGACGACAGCCTTGAGGTCCTTGAGGTTGACGATCATGCCGGTCTTGGGGTCGATCGGACCGCGGACGGCGACGTCGAGGACGTAGTTATGGCCGTGGCCATGGGCGCCTGCACACTTTCCGAAGAGACGCTGATTCTCCTCGGGGGACAGCGACTCGTCGTAGTAGCGGTGCGCAGCTGAAAAGCGGAAGCGGCGAGTAATCAGCATATTGGTCCCTCCGCTGGTATTATACAGGCGCCAATCGCCCATCTCAACCGACGCGAGCGCCTCCGGAAGGCATGGAGCCTCGTCGTAGGCTTGTCGTGCGTCCCCTCCCCGCTCGAGGGCCTGAAGGGTCTCTCGAACGTGGCGCAGGGCAGCTTCGAGGAGCTCAAAATCGCGCCAGGGCGCCAGCTTGGGCAAGGCCCTGCGAAAGAGCCTGACGGCCGGTTCGACCTGCCCGAGCTCGAGCTTGTAATAGGCGGCGGCTACCTGGATGAGCCCTTGGTAGAAGGGCTTCTGGGCGGCCTCGGCGCGAAGCCAGTCGCGCTCGAAGAGTTCGTGGGAATAATGGAACTCGCGGCGGTTGAAGGCAGCGAGGGCATCGCGCATGGATTCGCTTTTCATTCCCGCATGGTAGCGCCCTCAAGACCGGATGGCGAGTAGACGATAAGAATCCTAGGAGACGACAGGAGGAGCGTGATGGCCCTTTCGAACTGCTCGCAGTGCACCAAACTCTTCCAAAACGTGATGGGCCGAAAGCTTTGCCCGGAATGCTACGGGCAACATGTCTTCGGCAGCAAGCCCACGGACCCCGAACCGGAAGTCGAGACTCCTGAGCCCGTGAGCGCGTCACGGCTCATCGGCGCCGAGCACGCCCTTCGCTGCGAGGTCCGCGCCGAAGAAGGCCGTGCCCACCGCGGCTCCGTCCGCTGGGGAAAAACCAAGTTCTGGTAAGCCACGCGCGACACACGGCTCCCCAGGCCGTCAATCGCATCGCGCTACCGGAATGAGACATCCGATGAAATCCGCCTTCTGAAACGACCACCACCTTGCCAGGTCAAGCTTGGGGGTCTTATGATATCGGATGCTCCCCCGAAAATAAAATAAGGAAGGCTCATGCACCTCCGCTTGTCGCTCCCCGCCACCACGCTGATGTTCCTGATGAGCTTTTACGCCCTTTCGGGTTGCACTCCGCCCGTCGGAAACGCCGACCCCAGCGTCAACGCCTCGCCATCCGACTCTTCGGATCCCACCTCCCCTTCGGCTTCGGAGAGCGTCGCGGTCAACAACGTCGTCACGCTCACCCCCGGGGCGGAATACAACGGAAGCGCCTCTTATACGTCGACCACCCGAACCATCGCCTGGACGGGCGCCTATGTCTCGGCCATTCTCTCGTCTACTGAGGCCCTTCCCTACCGATCGCTCACGTTCATCGGCAGCCCCTTCACCAGCCCCTACAATCAAAAAGCGAGTTTCGCCGTCGGCATGGAATACCCAATCGGAAAGACCGGAGGGACGCCTGGCTCCTCCCTCATTTCCTACACGGAAACGGGAGTCGGTGGCGCCAATACCAAGGTCTGGGGATCCTCGGGAGGCGGAACGCTCAAAGTGCTCGCGATCGACGGAAATCAAGCGAAGGTCTCGCTGGAAGGCGTCGCGATGGCCCCGGCTCCTGGATCGACAGCGCAGAACGCCTCTGGAAGCTTCACCCTTGATTTCGTGGGCATGCTCACGATGTCCGGATTCTAAGCAGGTGTTCTCGCGGACCAAGGCTCGCAAGCCTTCTTCGAAGGCGCTTCCTATGCCGCTTTGCCGCGGCAAGGAAGCCTAATTTTGCGAGCCAGGCCGCTTAGTGCCGCGGCTCCCCGGCCTTAGAGCGTCCCGGGCTCGGTCATCACCCGGGGCGACAGCGCCTGCTCGACCTCCGGCGTGAGCAAGCCGCGCTCGCGAACGACCTCCAAGACGCTGCGATCGCTCCGAAACGCCTCCTTGGCCAAATCCGCCGCCTTGGCGTAACCGATCACCGGGTTCAAGACGGTCGCGAGCCCCAGGCTGCGCTCAGCGAAGCGGCGGCAGGTCTCTTCGTTGGCCACGAGGCCGTCCACGCAGCGCTCCCGGAAGACCTTCGAGGAGTTGGTCATGATCCGGGTGGCGAAGACCAGCTCGTAGGCGATCACGGGCATCATGACGTTGAGTTCCAGTTGCCCCGCCTGGACCGCGTAGGCCACGGCCGTGTCGGCCCCCATGACGTGCCAGCAGACCTGGTTGACCATCTCAGGAATGGAAGGGTTGACCTTTCCCGGCATGATGGACGACCCGGGCTGGACGGCAGGGAGCGTGATCTCGGCGAGGCCGGTTCGCGGCCCCGAGCTCAGCAGGCGCAGGTCGGAGGCGATCCGGGTGACGTCGAGGGCCAGGTTGCGCAAGGCCGCCGAGACGTCCGCGAACGGAGTCATGCTCTGCATGAGTTCGAAGAGATCCTCTCCCGCGCGAACCGGTAATCCCGTGAGCTTGCGTAGCTCGGCGATCATCCGTGTGCGGTACTCGGGGTGGGTGTTCAAGCCGGTTCCCGCGGCGCTGCCGCCGATTCCCAACTCATGCAGGGGCTCGCGCGCCGTCTCGATGCGGCGCCGCCCCTTGGCGATCGCCTGCGCGTACCCCCCGAACTCCTGCCCTAACCGTACGGGAACGGCGTCTTGAAGGTGCGTGCGCCCGGATTTCACGATGCCGCCGAACTCCTCCGCCTTGCGTCGGAAGCTCTTTGCGAGCGCGTCGGTCTCCGTGCTCAAGGCCGTCAGCATGACGAGTAGGGCGAGCCGCATGGTGGTCGGGAAGACGTCGTTGGTGGACTGCCCCATGTTGACGTCGTCGTTGGGGTTAACCCGCTGGTAGGATCCGCGCGGATAGCCCAGGATCTCGTTGGCGCGGTTGGCGATCACCTCGTTGACGTTCATGTGGAAGGACGTGCCCGCCCCGGCCTGGAAGACATCCACGACGAAGTCTTCGCTCCACTTGCCCTCACGGACCTCTCGGGAGGCCTGGATGATGGCATCCGCGACCTCGGGCTCGAGCAGCCCCAGATCCCGGTGGACCTGGGCAGCGGCAAGCTTGATGGTGGCACAGGCCTGGACCATCTCGAAGCCCAGGGTCTGGCCGCTGATGGGGTAATTCTCCACCGCCCGCTGGGTCTGGATGCCCCAATAGGCCTCCTGAGGGACTTCCCGCTCCCCGAGCGAGTCCCTCTCCGTGCGGGTCGGATGCGTCCGGTCGGGCTCCGTCATGGCCACCTCCTCCGGTCCAGTCTAACAGGGGATTGCCTGGAATGTAAAATATGTTTACAATCATTCGTGACGCTTCCGTAGCACCGCCCTCAGGTCAACCTGCCTCGGGCTGAGAGAAGGAGACGGCATGAACGCCAAGAACCCCTTACGCGCCCTCATCGTCTACGACAGCATCGGCGGGCGATCCGAGGCCACCGCCAAGGCGGTGGCTGACGAGCTCCAGACCGAAGGCTATCACGTCACCCTCAAGTCGGTTCACGTCAGCGAGCCCGAGGAGGTCAAGGACTACCACTTGCTGGTGGTCGGTACCTGGGTGTACCAGTGGCTCTTCATGCAGTTCCCCTCCCGCGAGATCCTTCACTTCGTGGCCAACCTTCCGTCTCTGGAGGGCAAGCAAGCCGCCGTCTTCGCCACGCACCTCTTCAACGCCGATCATGTCGTCAGCAAGCTGGAAGAAGCCCTGAGCGATCGCCAAGCAGAGATCGTCGCCTTACATCAGGTCAAGGCGTACGCTCCGCATGCCGGTGCCAAAGCTTTCGCGCAGATGCTCGCGGGCCGTTACACCCATTCGCCGTCGGGCCTGTAGGCGCGAGCGACACGCCCGTATCCCAATACGAAGGCCCCGCCTGGCAATATGCCAGACGGGGCCTTGTAATGACCTTGCGAAGTCGCGAAGACGGTTACGCTCCGTGGGCCAGCGCCGCGAGCCGGAGGTAGACGCCCGGATTCTTCTTGAGGAACCAGACCAGGTCGCGCTTGGGCAAGCGGTAGGCCTTCACGGGGCCCCGCGCCCGATAGGTGATGCCGAGCTTCCCCGATTCGTAGAGCAAGTTCACATCCCCGAGGAAGCTGCCGGACGAGGCGCGGCCATTGACCTCGCTCCCTCTCAGGATCTCGACCTCGCCGTCGACCACGAGGAAGCAGGCCCGCAGAGGATCGCCTTCGGCGGCGAGCACCTGGCCGTCCTCGAAGGTCTGGGCCACCATGAGCGTCTGGAGCATGGTCTTCTGGGTGGCCGTCAAGCTGCCGAAGGCGTCGATGGAATCGAGAAGCTCCCAGGAATCGAGAAGACGGACTGCCGCCAGGCGCCGCAGCATCTCCACGATGCCCGAGCCGCGCACGAAGTACAAGAAATCGTGACGGTCCATGGCCAGCGCCGTGAGGTCGGTGGACGCGAAGACATCGGCGTTCCGAGGCTGATCCAAAATGATGGCGGTTTCCCCGAAGTAGTCATAGGGGCCGTAATGCCTCACGTCATGGAGGCCATCCCGGATGGCGGCCTTGCCCGAGACGATCATGTAGAAGCGATCGCCCGCCGACCCCTTGGAGATGATTTGCTCGCCGGCCTTGAAGCTGACCTTCGAGACCATCCCGAGGAACTCCGCGGCCTTGTCCACGGTGAAGCCCTTGAAGAGATCCACCTTGGCCAGGACCTGCAAGAGTTCGATGGCGTCGCTGGTCGGATGGGCCTCGGCCTCGATGACCAGGGTCTGGTCCAAGCCCGTCGCCGCGATGCGCAGGTTGGACCCTTCGGGCAAGCTCTTGGGGTTGGTATGCACCAACAAGAGGTTAGCCTTCACGTCTTCCGGAAGCTCGGCGAGAATGCCGACCTGCGTGTGAATCGGAGGCACGCCCGCCTCGTGGATGACCAGGTCATGGTGCCAGGGGAAGTTGAGCAGCGCGTCCCGACGTTCCTCGCTGATGACCCCCTCGTCGAAGAGCTGGTCGAAGACCTCGGGATCGTAGAGCGTGTCCGAGGTATAGACCATGGACTTGCCGCCGAAGAAGCACTCGAAGCCGATGCACGGCACCGAGTGAAGCGTGTACTGGAACCAGAACTCCCCGCCGGCGATGCGAATGGGCTCTCCGACCGTCACCGGGACGAAGTCGAAGAGTTCCTCCCAGCGCCGCTTGTCCAGCGCCAGCAGCGTCCGATACTTCCGCTCGAAGGAGCCCATGATGGTCCGGGTCGTGTAGACCTTGATGCGGCCTTCCTCGAGGATTTTTTGCAGCGTGCCCGCATCATGATCCGCATGGCAATGCGTGAGAATCAGCGAATCGATATGCTTGGGGTTGACCTCGTAATCCATGAGCCATTCGATCGAATCGACCGGAGGATCGACCATGATGCCGCGGCCGTTGACCCAGAGGATGAAGCCCGAGGTCTTGGCGGAGGGATCGAAGCCGTGCCCGGTGCCGATGAAGGTCATGCCGAAGTACGGGGGGATGAACGGCTTGCGCTGACCGACGGGCTCCGCCTTCAGTGGGGGGAGCTTCAGCTCCGCGCCGATCTCGGCAACGACCTCGCCCCCGTCCGCGACCAAGAAGGTCTCCCCCCGGCGGGTGACGGCGACGTCCCCGATGCGGGCGGTCCCTGACGAGTCGTACGTGACGAACTCGACGAGGTCCTCGAGTTCGATGCGCGCTCCGGGTTTCTTAGGATGCTTCCGGAACCACGCGAGCTCCGCCTCCAGGTCCGCCACCACGCGCGACGCGCGCCAAGCAGGCTGGTCCACGGTCAAGTCGATGTGCTCGGGGCCGAAGACCGCCTCACGGAGCACGGTCGAGATGATCTCGCGCTGGGCTTCGTCGCAGATGACGGTGACCCGACGGCCCAAGGCGAAGAAGTTGAAGTAGACGGGGAACTCGAGATCGGCGAAGGAAACGCCCCGGTCGAGGGAGATGAGCTTGGGGGGCACCACGAAGATTTGAGGCACGCCGGCTGTGGTCCCGAGCGTGTCCTTGATGGTCTCGGGAACGGCACCGAACTGGATGCAGCCCGCCGAGGTCTCGAGAAGCGCGCCTCCCCTGGGTAGGCGTTCAATTGGTTTCACGACCAAAGCCTCATCCCCCTATCACATGCATGCTGGCATCTTACCCGGGATTAGGAGCTTGCAACAGGACCGCGATCACACTGCCGGAAGCTGCGGCGCGGAAGGTCGGGCCATCTTGGCCAGGAAGGCCCGCGAACGCTCGGTCGAAGGCCTCTCGAAAAACTCCTCGGGAGGGGCGTCCTCGACGATCTTGCCTCCGTCCATGAAGATGATGCGATCGGCGACGTCCCGCGCGAAGCCCATCTCATGGGTCACGACGATCATGGTCAGGCCGTCCTTCGCAACGTCCGTCATGACGCCGAGCACCTCCTGGACCATTTCCGGATCCAGGGCGGAGGTGGGTTCGTCGAAGAGGAGGGCCTTGGGGCGCATGGCGAGGCCTCTCGCGATGGCGACCCGCTGTTGCTGCCCCCCGGAGAGTTGGCCGGGCAGGAAGCGCGCCTTGTCGGGAATCCCCACCCGTTCGAGCAGCTCCATGGCGAGCTGATCCGGATGCTTCAGCCCGCGCAGGCGGCGCGGTGCCAGCGTGATGTTATCGAGAACCGTCAGGTGAGGGAAGAGATTGAAGGACTGGAAGACCATGCCCACGTCCATGCGCAGGCGGTTCAGGTCGGTTCGCCCATCGGCCACGTCCACCCCGTTCACCCAGATATGCCCCGAATCGATGCTCTCCAGGCGGTTGATGCAACGCAGCAACGTACTCTTGCCCGAGCCGCTGGGCCCCAGCAGGACGAGTTTCTGGCCCTCGGGGACGTGAAGGTCGATGCCGTCGAGGACCGTATTGCGGCCGAAACGTTTGACGACTCCCTCGAAGCGAATCAGCGGCGGGCTCCTCTCTGTGGCGCTTGCTTTCGGGGGACCATCAGTAGGTCCACCGCTTTTCGAGCATGCGCGCGATGCTGGTCAGCGGGATGGTGAGCAGGAGGTAACACAAGGCGACGGCCAGCCAGACGGTCATCGGGTTGGCGAGGCGGCTGGCGAGCTCTTGCCCGGTACGGGTCAGCTCGGTCATGCCCATCAGCGAGACCAGCGACGAGTCCTTGAGCAGGGAGATCGCCTCGTTGGTCAGGGGCGGTACGACGCGACGCATCGCCTGAGGCAAAATCACGAGCGCCATGGCGGGAATGTAGCCGAAGCCGAGCGACCGCGCAGCCTCCATCTGGCCCTTGGGAATCGACTCGATGCCGGCCCGGAAGATCTCGGCGATGTACGCGCTGGAGTTGATGCTCAGAGCCAAGATCGCCGCCAGGTACTCGGGGATCTTGATGCCGAAGGCCGGGAGGACGAAGTAGATGGTGAAGATCTGAACCAGCAGCGGAGTGCCCCGGATGGCCTCGACGTAGACCATGCTCGCCAGCGACAAGGCCCGAATGGGGCTGACCCGGAAGAGACCGATCAGAAGCCCTACCGGCAACCCGCAGACCAAGCCCCACGCGGTGAGCTGAACCGTCCAGACCATGCCGTTGAGCAAGTACTGCCAGAGATCTTTGAAAAGTGACGGGTCGAAAAGCTTCGGCGCCACCGGCTTCGCGCCCTCCACCTGGCTCATAGCGAACCATCGGGAGTAGAGGCGGTCGTACTCGCCCGACGCGCGAATCTCGGCCAGGGCCTGGTTCACGGCCTTGACCAGCGCGCCGTCTTCCGGATGGAAGGCCATGCCGTAATGCTCGGACGTGAACGGCTCTCCCGAAACGACGAGGCTCGGGAAGCTCTGCTTGAGCATGTAGCGGGTGGTGGGGGCGTCGTTGACCACGGCATCCAAGCGACCGTTCTGGAGATCCAAGAACGCCAGGTCGATGGAATTGAACTTCTTGAGGCGGACGCCCGAGCGGGCCTCCAGCATGACATGCCCCGTGGTGTTGATCTGGACACCCACCGTCTTGCCGGTGAGGTCATCGAGCGTCAGGGGCTTCTGGTCGCTGCGCAGGGTGATGACCTGGCCCGCGTCATAGTAGGGATCGCTGAAGGCGAGCGTCTTCTGGCGCTCGGGCGTGATGGTGGACGCCGAGATCACCATGTCGAACTTGCGGCTCAACAGAGCGGGAAAGATCCCGTCAAACGAGGAGTTCACCCAGCGCGGCTTGACCCCGAGCTTCTGCGCGACGGCCTCCCCCAGCTCGATGTCGAAGCCGACGAGATCGGATCCGACCTTGTTCTCGAAGGGGGGATAGGTGGCATCCGTCCCCATGACGAGTTCACCGGCCTGCCGCACCCGCTCAAGCGCGTCGGCAGAGTGAACCTCCGTCCGCGAGCATCCCGGGACGAGCAGCATCAGGAGGGCGAGCAGGCCCGTTATCCAGGAGAGGGGAAGCGTGCGATTCATCAGGGGACATTAAAACCGATCCAGCGTCGTCATGCAAGCAAGAAGCCCAAAAAGAAGCGCGGAGGGCAATGCCCTCCGCGCTTCGAATCGCGTGATGGTTACTTGCTGACCATCTGGCGGTTCTTGACCAGCTCGTCCTCGCTCATGAGGCGCGACTCGACCTTGTCCCAGTCGATGTTCTTCATGACGGCGTCGAGGTACTTGGCGCGCTCGGTGGGCTTGTAGTCCACGGTGAACGCGTGCTCCCAGACGTCGATGACGAAGATCGGACGGTAGCCCGCCACGTTGCCTTCCTCATGGAGGGTGATCCAGTGGTTGGTCAGCTTGCCGGTGCGGTTGTCCTGGAACATGATGGCCCAGCCCACGCCCCGCATCTTGGCGACGCCCATGAAATCCTTCATCCAGTTCTCGACCGAACCGAAGGAGTCCTCAATGGCCTTGGCGAGACGGCCACCCGCGGGCAGATTACCACCGTTGGCCTTGAGGTTGCTGAAGTAGTACTCATGAAGCACCATGCCGTTGAACTCGAAGCCGAAACGGCGCTTGAGCTCCGCGAAATGGGGGTTTAGGCCGTCGGCCTGGCCGCTCTCGAGCATCGCGCGGGTCTCATCCAACAGCTTGTTGGTGTTGTTGACGTAGCCCGCGTAGAGCGTTTTGTGTTGGGCGATCTGCTCCTCGGAGAGGCCCTCGAGGCCGCTCAGGTTGTACTCGCGAACCTCATACTTTTGCATCGTTGCAGTGCTCATTCTTTCCTCCTCAGTGGAAGCAACGTAGGGACTGGAAGGGCTTTCATTATTCACCCCGCCCAAGAAAGCGTCAAGGGAGTGTACGTTTGCCCGAGAGCCTGATTCTTGGTAGCATCAGGGGCAATGGAAGGGAGGCCTCCTTGAATCTATCAAGCCCATCTCTCGAGGCGTGGTTCAACCGCTACCAGCCCGGCGCCAAGCACCAGCTCGGGGGGACGATGGTCGCTCCGTTGCCCGGCGATCGCCTAGAAGCCCTGCTTCCAGCCGATTGGTCGCCAGCCATGTTCGAATCCGGCTACTCCAGCACCCCGGGCTCGGAGGTCCTTCGCGCAGCCCTCGCCGCCGACCTGGGCCTGCCCCCGGATCACCTGATTCTGACCAGCGGAGCCACCGAGGCCAACTCCTCCATCCTGCTTGCCCTGCTCGAGCCGGGCTGCAACATCGTGCTCCAAGACCCCCTCTACTACCAGTTCGCCGGGCTCGCAGCCGGACTGGGGGTCGAGACGCGGCGCTGGACGCTGCCCGCCGATCCCTTCGCGCCTCCCGACCTCGATACGCTCGCGTCCCTGCTGGATGCCAAAACGCGCCTGGTCGTGCTCAACACCCCGCATAACCCCACCGGCAGACTCCTCTCCGAGACCATGCTCGGCGATGTGGCCCGGCTCGTCGAAGCCCTCCCCGAGACGTTCCTGCTCGTCGACGAGATCTACCGGGGAGTCACCCCCGACCCCGCCCCCAGCATCGTCTCCGTGACGGAGCGCGGCATCGCGGTCAACGCTCTCTCCAAGCGCTGGAGCTTACCCGGCTGGAGACTGGGATGGGCCGCCTGCGCGGATGAGCGCGTGGCCAAGCGGGTCCTGGCATGGCACGAACACCTGACCTGCTCGGTGAGCCGCATGAGCGAGCAGATGCTCGAATGGATCTGGCCGCAGCGCGAGGCCCTCTGGGCGGAGAATCGGGCCATCGCCGAGCGAAACCGAGCACAGATGGCCCAATGGCTTCCCACGGTCTCGGAATGGGCGCACGGCGTGCTTCCTGCTGCCGGCGTCATGACGCTGCTCTGGCCCCATGAGACCCAAGACGACATGGCCCTGGCGCGTCGGATCCGCGAGGAGCACGACTGCTTCGTGGTGCCGGGTTCTTGCCTGGGGTATCCGGGAGCCTTGCGCGTCGGCTTCGGGCACCGGGATGCCGAGGCACTCGAGCTGGCACTGACCCAGCTGAGCGTGGCACTGGCGGAGTCGGTGGGGGTTCCGGCATGAGGCCTTTTGACGAATCGCGCATCCTCGGGATTGGCGTCGATCTGGTCGAGATCCACCGAATCGCGGACGTGCGCTCCCGCCACGGGGACCAGTTTCTCAAGCGCGTCTTCGCTCCCAGCGAGTCGGACTACTGCCTGCGCCAGAAGAACCCGGATATCAGCCTCGCCGCTCGGTTCGCAGCCAAAGAAGCTACCCTCAAGGCCCTGGGCAAAGGCTGGACCCACGGCATGCGCTGGACGGATTTCGAGGTCATGCGCGAGCCGGGCGGACGCCCGGTGCTCAAGCTACACGGGGCGGCCGCCAAGCTGGCCAATGAATTGGGGGTGAAACGGGCCCACCTCAGCCTGACCCACACCGCGGGACAGGCCATGGCGATGGTGGTCCTGGAGCGCTAGTCCGCGCTGAGCAAGACCGAATCGACAAGCGGAAGCGAGCGGTAAAGCGACTCCTGAAGGGCCAGCTTCTCGCCGAGCAGTTCGTCTCGGCGCACCTGCTTCACGTATTCCGTATAGGCGTCGACCTGGAGCTCGCAGCCAAAGGACTCCATCATCGGAATGCCCTGACCGGCGAGCAAAGCAGGGGTTCCCTCGCTCTCGAAGAGCATGGAGCCGTGAAGGATCACATGGGTCTCCGGCTCGTTGAGCAATTTGCCGAAGTCTCCCTGCAGTTCGCAGCGCTCGGCGTGATCTCTTGCCACCAAGCTATTGGCCAGGTGAAAGACCAGCTTGGTATGCCACTCTGGGTTCTGCAGCAGTTGATGCCAGATGGCTTGCGGGTATCGTGAAGAGTCGATCCAGAACTTCGTGCGGTTCAGTTGCACGCAGTCGATCTGCGCGTAGGGAATGACCGCGCGTAAGGCCAGCAAGGCCGCGCTCATGGCTTCCGGTCCCTGCTGGGATCGCTGAATCAGGCGAAACGTCGTGCGTGAGATGGACATCGCATCGTCCTCTCTGTCTCTCAGGAACCCCATCGTTCCCTACTCCGTATTATACCCATACGAACGGGCAAACTGTCGCAAAAAGAGGAGGGGCGGGAATCTTCCCGCCCCTCCTCTTGGAAAATCATCTATTCGCCAAGCGTTTGCCAGAGGGCAAGGCCGATGATGCCAAGCCCGAGCACGGGGTTGACGAAGAACGCGCCTGCTGCCACGACGGCCACCAGCGAACCCGTCATGGGTTTGGGCATGGGCCGGGCGGTCGCAATCGCCACCGAACGTTTCAAAGGAAGGCGACGGGACATGGCACACCTCTCTCTCTTGCCGACAGAGATCCTATACCCGCTTGGTGACAAAGCCGTATCAAAGGCGTATCAAATGAGTGTTAAAGGCGGGCCCGATCGCCGTCTCCCGCCACGCTTCCGGGAGTCCCAGGCGAGAAGGCACGAGGGGCCTTGCAGAGGGAGAGTGGACCATGGCAGGCGAAAAAGACCAACTGAAAGGCAAAGCGGAGGAGCTCGGCGGTAAGATGCGCGAGTTCAAGGGTGAGATGATGGGCGAAGAATCCGTCGAAGAAAAAGGCAAGATGGAGCAGGCCAAGGGGAAACTGCGCCAGGCCTGGGGCGACGTCAAGGAAAAAGCCGAAGAGATCCGCCGCGACATCCAGCGCTGATCGCATTCGAAAGCCGAAACGGTCCCGCCAAGGCGGGACCGTTTCGGCTTTCGATACAGCCGCGGGCGCTAGAAACTCAGCCGGCTCCAGGTTCCCTGATCGAACTTATAGAGGGAAGCCCCGTCGTAGCTCAGCGCGTACCCCGTATCGAAATCCTGCATCACGAGCGCGTCGAGCCCCACCTCGATCGGGGCCTGCGTCGTCACCTGCGTCCACTCCCCCGAGATCCCCAGCTGAAACAGGCGACCTCGCGACACTCCGATCTCCATGGCCATCGCACGGGTACCCTGATTCCCGGAAACCGCCTGCAGCCCTCCGAGGAAGTTCCCTTCCAACGTGGCTTTCGCATCCCAGACCTTGGCCATGCGATCATAGCGCCAGAGACCATCGCCCGTGCTGGCCCAGACCGCATCCGAGAGGACGAGCAAGCTGTTCACGGCCACACCTGCCTCGGGCAAGCCAATCGACTCCCAGGCATTGCCGCTGAAACGCAGCAGATCTTCCCCCGCGACCCAGACATCGGTACCGTCGAGCTTCACCGAGCCGAAGTGCTTGCCGGCCAGCTTTGCATCCGACATCCGGCTCCACGTGCCGTTCGCGTAGCGAAGGACCGTGCCGTACGTGCCGACGGCGTACCCGGTCGTGCTATCCGCGAAGGCGACGTCCGAGAGCTGCACGGCAACGCCTTGGTTCGATGCAGGCGCGAGCAATTCATGGCTTGAATTGACGACCGGCTCCCAGAGCTGGTTCTTGTAACGTGAAATGCCTTCCGCCCCGACACTCCAGCCCTCCTGGGACGACAGCATGAAGACGGACCAGGCCATTCCCTCGCGAGGAGCCTTTCCCCATTCCTGGGGAGTGTCCGTCGTCAAAGAATAGAGCTTCCCCGCCTTGTAGAGCATGGGCCCCAAGGTCGTCGGGTACAAGGCGACGAACGGCGGCCGCTCGGTCGAGTCGCCGGTCCCCTCGCCGTCCGACGGATTTTTGCCGCCGTTGGTGAGGCTACTACCCGTCGGAATCCTTCCGAAGTCCAAGGACAACGGGAAGCCGGCGGCGCAGGCGGAAACGGACATGGCGACGCAAAGCCCCGCCATCGCCTTTCCGATGGATTTCCATCTCCGCATCATCGCGCCTCACCTCCTTCGACCCGGTAGGGAATCCCCCACTGGGTCGCATCATAATTGGTCGTCGCCGGATCCACGAACGTCTTGCCGGCGATCGCATCAATCACCAGGTGTCCCAGCCCCGGCTGGCTAGGAAAGAGGAACTCGGCAGAGAACACGCCGTCACGGGCCTTTTTGTCGCCGTGCAGACCGTCGTCGCGCAGCCTGAGGCGATCGCCGCTGGGGGGGACGTACAAGAAGGCGTAAAGCGCCTGATCCCCCGAACCTTCCGCATGGGAAAGCTCGACTTCGATGAGGGCCCTGCTACCCGGTCGGGCGCGCGGCAGATCCGCGACCGAGAGCCAATCTCCCGGGTGGAAGCGCCGGACGGCCTGGCCATCCGCCGAAAGCGCGAAAAGGCCCGCTTTCAGCTTCGAGTCTTCCGGCTGGATCCGCGACAGATTGACGTCCGTCAGGTTCCACGCTCCGCCCGACTTGCGGAACCGCGCCGTTCGCAGCGTGGTCTCGACGAAGGGTTTCGACAGCAGCTGCCGCTGCCACGTGTAGTCCAATACGAGCTTTCCGCCTCGCGAGCGCTTGTAAAGCCCCGAGGCCTCCGTCTCGGAAGCGAACTGGATCGAGGTCGACTGGGCGATCGCCATCTCCTCGGCCTGCACGGTCGTGGCGTAGCTGCGCCCCCAGCGCCGCGGCATCCCCGACGGCACGACGTCCGCGCCCCCGCCGAAAATGCCCACCCCATCGTTGATGAGACGCGACTGGAAGAAAGGCTGCACGTCCGCATCCGAGAGCAACGCGGTGATCGCCTGGCGATCGGCCGCGTCGTTCGGATTGCCCCCGCCCGGCGGTGGATTGACGGGAGGGCAGCCCGCCGAGAGCGCAGCGGCCGTCAGGCCCAGCAGCGCTTTCATTCGACGGGACGATCGCAAGCCCATCCGAAACCCCCTCTCGCTACCCGGCTACAGCCGGGTAGGACGTTGAATGATATCGCCCGTGTAGGCGTTTATCACGTACTTACCCCGATAGTACTGCGGCGACACGGTCGGCGTGGGAGTCGGCTGAGGCTTGGTAGTGCCGTACTTGCTGTCGTAGCGGTCGTCGTAGGTATAGTCGTCATACCAGTAGGTCGTCGTTCCCGACGTGCGCGCCATGACCTCACGCCCCGAAACCGAGGTATCGATCTCGTAGACAGCCCCGCCGCTCGTCGTCGGGCGCAGGGCAACCTGCATGCCGGCAGGTCCCATGCCCATCCCGATATCCAGGCAGGTCTCGATCACCTTGTTGAAGTAGAGCACCCGATCGAAGTCGATGACCGCTCCGGAGTCCAAGGTCGCGGTATCCGCTTCAGGCGCCAGCAGCTGACCCTCCCCGGTGAACGTGAAGGTGAGCAAGCGGACGTCGTACTGCGTCGGAATCTCGACCGCCTGGGTCTGGAGATTGGGAGTTGCCGACGGCGCGGGAGTCGGCTCGGGCTGCGTGCGTACCTTGGTCTGGTACGTGAACTCCCAGGAGCTGCTCTTGGCGATCTTACCGTTGGCACCCACCTGGTTGGCCTGCACCGAGACCAGCTTGGCGTCGGGGAAGTGAAGCGTCAGATAGCGCTTGACCTGGTGATGCGCGTCGTAAAGGGTCGAGCCCTCCATCGTCGTGATCTGATCCCAAGGATAACGCTTGCTCACCGCGTTGGGGTCATTCGAGCTGGGGTAGCCCATGATGGGAGTAGAGCCCTTGTCCACGATCACGCAGCCCGCCAGCGAGGTCACCAGCGCGGTAGCGGCCAAAAGGGAAGAAAACGTCGAGCGATTCATAGCGACCTCCTGTCGAATCAACCGTTACTCAGTGAAGCCTACGTGCAAGCGATCACGTGGCCGATCACATGACGAGCAAGCTTTCGAATTTGATCGGTTAAATTTTGGTTATCCCCCATGGCGACCGCATGGCACTTGGGAGAACCGCCGCCCCCCGCGGCCATGGCGGCGCACGGGGGGCGAGGGCGTGAGGTGGGTTAGCGCCTGAGGCAACGAAGACGCTCTAAGACACGCCGGCCTGAATCTGCTCGAAAAGACGGCGAGAGGCCGCATCTGGGGCGATCCCCAGGTCCTGGTCGAGAATGTCGATGAGCTGCTGGTAATGCCGGAGGGCACCCGAACGGTTGCCAAGGGCCAAGAGGGCGCGCATCTTGGTTTGATGCGCGAATTCCGCGCAGCGGTCCACGGCGAGGCATTGCTCCGCCCGCTGAAGGGCCTCTTCCGCGCGGCCCGTGCCCAGTAGCCCTTCGAATAGCGAAGCGAAGGCTGCCATGGCCAGCTGGTGGAGGTGCTCCTGCACGCCGATGAGCCAGAGGGCGCCCGAGTTCGCGAGATCGTTCATGTAACGCCCGCGATACCCATCGACCGCCTTGCCAAGCCAGGTGAGGCGCTCTTCGGTATCGAGACCGTCACGCTTGGCCTGGTCGAGGTGATAGGTGAACTCCTCGGTGTCCAAGGTGTAATGGGCGTCGAAGTTGAACCAGTACCGCCCCTCTCTCCACTGGATGAAGCGCGACGGGGCATTCTTGGCGAGGTCGGGCTCGAGTGCTTGGCGCAAGCGGCTGATGAGCATCAGGATGGCCGAGCGCGAAACCTCTTCCTCACCGTAAAGCTCTTCAGCAAGTTGCTCGCGCGTCACGCCTTGCCGGTGCAGCAGCAGACATGCCAGCAAGAGCTTGGTCTTGGATCCTTGCCATTGCTTTTGCGCGATCACGCCGGCCGCATGCGAGACCTCGAGGTCACCCAAGGCGCGAATCTGAAGATCGGGCGCCTGAGGCAGCACCGAGACGAGCGCGGAGGGACGTTCCGTGGCCGCGCCTTCCCAGCCGCCCTGCGTCGCGGTCAAGTAGTGGTAGCCATTCGCTTCGCAGAGTGCCTTGGCCTCGTCGGCGATCGCCTGGGCCTCGCTCGCCTTGCCCAAAGCCTGAGAGAGCCGCGCCTCGTAGAACCTCAGCTGGGCCAGGCGATAGCGATAGCCTTGCGAGGCAAGGGTCTCGCGCGCCAGACGCAGCAACCCCTGCGCGCGCTCATGCTCCCCGCGCTCCATGCAGAGCACGCCGAGCGGAATCTGGAAGTCGACCATGGCGGCATCTTCGACCGGCAGCCCGCGAAGCGAGATGGCGAGTTGCATCAGCTCCCAGGCCCGGTCCCGATGCCCTTGAAGGCGCGCCACCTCCGCCTCACCGGAAAGCGCCTGCGCTTCGAGCACCCGATCCCCCAGCGAGACCGCGACTTCGCGGGTGCGGTTGAAGTAGGCGATCGCCCGAAGCGGTTGCCCTTGGGCGCTCGCAACCTCGCCCAGCGTCAAGAGGGTCCATCCCTCATCCCGCCGTGCCCCGAGGGTCTGGGCGAGCATCAAGCCTTCGTCGGCGATGGACCGCGCCTCGTCGAACTCCCCAAGGGCCAGGTGCACGATGGCCAAGTTGCTGTAGGTCGCCGGGTAACCCCGCCTTCCCGCCCGTTCAGCCTGGCGGATGGCTTCCTTGTAAGTCGCCCGCGCGCGGTCGATATCCCCGTGACGGAAAGTCGCGAGCGCCACGTTATGCAATGCCTTGCTGAGCCCCGCCGCGTCACCGAGCGCCAGGAAGAGCTCGCGGGCGCGCTCGAAGTGCTCCAGGGCACACTTCATGTCGTTGGCCATCTGGAAGGAAAGCCCCAGGGCGTTCTCGGCGAAAGCGCGGCCTGCCGGGTCTGATTCCGGGAGGACCTCCAGGGCCTTGGTGGCGAGGGTTCTCAGGCGAGCGTCACCGCGGCTGCCCCAGATGGCCGCCTGGAAGGCCAACGCCTGGCCTTCGGCAGATCGGTCCTGCTGCTCATGCGCCAGCCTCTCGGCGGCTTCGTAGTCGCGCAAGGCCTCATCGAAGCGCCCCAGCGCCCGAGAAACCTCACCCCGGTAGAGGTTGAGGCGAGATCTCGACGCGACGACCTCCGGCGGGAACTGCCCCAGGATCTGCTCCAGCGCCGCGACCCGCCCTTGAGCCAGGTATACGGGAGCAAGGACGGACAAGGCCTCCGAGGCTTCCGGCCAGAGCCCGGCATCGAGAAGTAACCTCAGCGCATCTTCAGGAGCCCGTTCGTGAAGCCGGGTGGCCAGTTTGAGGGCGATCGCCCGGTGCTCCTCCTCCGACCATGCCGCCCGCGCCTTCTCCTTGAGAAAGGCTTGAAGGGTTGGATGATAGTAATACGCGGTCGTCTCGGCCGATGCGCGGGTCAAGAGCAAGTTGGAACGCAGCAAACCGGCGACCATCTCGTCGATCCCCTCCAGACCCAGCACCTCACGGCAGACGGCGAGGTCGAGGATCGGCATCAAGGCCGTCCGCAGCAAGAAATCCTGAACCTCTAGCGGCTGCTGGTCGAAGACTTCTTGGGCCAGGTACTCGAAGAAGAGCGTCCGACCTTCGCCCAAGCCCTGGGAGAAAGATCCCCCTTGCGCCGCATAGGCCGCCATGACCAGGCTAGCGGCCCATCCCTCGGTCGAATCCGAGAGGGTTCCTTGCTCTTCGGGGCTCAAGGCCATGCCGGTCAACGCCCGAAAGAGGGAGGCAATCTCGTCGAGGCTGAAGCGGAGCTGCGGAATCCCCAGCTCGACGAGCTGCTGGCGGACGCGAAGCTGCGGCAACTTGAAAGGGGGGTGGTTGCGCGAGACGACGATCAATTGAACGGCCTCGGGCAGGTAGGCGATGAGGGCTTCGACCGCTGCCACGACGGGCTCGGCGTGCTGCACGGCGTGGAAGTCGTCAAGGACCAGCAAGAAACGATCGCCCACCCGCTCCGACAGTTCTTCGGCGAAGAGGCCCATGAGGCTGGGCAGGATGGTCGCCGGGTTCGGGGCGGTATGCAGGAGTTCGAGGGCGCGTGACGCCTCTCCGGGCCAGTTCCGGTAGCATCCCCCGATGAGGTAACTCAGGAAGGTCGAGGGATCCGCGTCATGGGGCTCGAGGTTCAGCCAGCAGCCCGGCGCTCCGCTCTCGGCCACGTAGTCGGCCACCAGCGTGCTCTTCCCGTAACCGGGACCGGCACTCACCAACGTCAACTTGATCCGGGCTTCCTCCCCCGCACGGAGACGATCGATCAGCCGGTCCCTGCGTACATGGGAGGCGGGCACGGTGGGGGGCAGGAGCTTGCGCGTGATCAAAGGTAATTGGGGCATGCCCCTATTCTACCTGCAATGCCGACATTCCGGAAAACCTCAGGAGTCATGCGACTCGTGTCGCTTGGAGGCCTCGTACTCCTTCACCGCCTCGATGGCGGTCTTGACCTCCTTGACGCCCGCCTTGAAGCCCGACTTCAGGCCACCCCAAAGCTGGTGAAGGCGCTGCTTCTCCTTCTCCAGATCGATCGACAAGGTCAAAGTCGAGGTGGCAGGGGCCTGATCCTTGAGCTCCATGGCCCGTTCGCTGTCGACCAAGGCGTCGAGAGTCATCTCTTGTTGCTCGAGCGCCAGGTAAACCTGCTCGGGCGAAGCCATGCCCTGTCGGACGAGCGTCTCTCCAAGCGGCAGGGGCTGATCGATTTGTGCGAGCAGGGCGTCGAGAAGCTGCTGTCGGCTGATGGCCCCCCGTTTGACGAGGATCTCGCCGAGACGGGCCTGACCGCCATAACGAAGCTGGTCCTTGATCTGCTGGCGGTGGAGGGCTTCCTCGATCGCGCGTTCGGGAACTCCCTTCGTGCGAAGGATCTCGCCCAGAGGGGTGCCGGGCTGGCGCGCCTGAAGTTCGAGGGCGTCTTGTAAGCTCGCGCGAGACAAGACGCCTTGGCGGATCAGAATCTCTCCGAGGCGATCGCGGACAGGTCGGGTAGGCTTGCGGCGGCGCGCCGCCTCGGCGACCGGCTCCACCTCTTCCGGGGAAAGGGGCGTACTTGCCAGAATGAGCTGAATCAAGGGCTTGGGATATTCTACCTGGCGGGTGATGGCCTCTCGAAGCTCGTCGCGTTCGAGCAAGCCGTCTGCCATGAGGTCCCAGCCCAGGGAGTTGGCCATTCGGTGGGGCGGTCGGAAATGCGACGCTTCGCCCTGCATGTTCTGCAACAGGGCTTCCACCGGCATTTGGGTCGCCCGCATGAGCCCCTGGCAAAAGGAAAGTCCCCAACGCACGGAATCGTCGTGGAAGCGCGAAAGCTCTCCGGGCGCCAGGAGGCGATAGGCCGCAAAGAGGCGACGCGCCTCGAACGGCGGCAGCGGCGCCGGAAGGTCGATGCCCAGGGCCTCGGAAACAGCGGTGAGGAAGCCCTCCCAGGTGTAGGGGCGAGGTTCACCGGGCTTACCCGGCCGAGGATAGGCCACCCAAGGGCTTTGAAACGTCGGGATGGGCTGAAGATCGTCTTGGCTCACCATCGGAATGCCGTGCAGGGCTCGGAAAACCATCCGGGGATCGAGGGTCGCCAGTTGCTCGTTCGCGGTCCGGTAGCAGACGCGGTCGCGATCGATCAGGTAGGTATCGAGCCCCAGGCGCACGAACATCACGACCTCAGCCTTGTCGCAATACGCTTGAACCCGATCCAGGCCTAACCGGCGCGAGTCCGTGAGCATGAAGCCGCAGATGCAAGCCTCCTTGACCATGGCCTCGCCGCAGAGCGGACAGGCCATGAGCCCGTCCCGGGGGCGCGAGGGAAGCCGTAGCTGGTCCGTCGCGGAAGACGGCTGCCGCTGAGGCAAAATGCCCTGGGCGACCTTCGCGAGTCCCGCCTGGGCGGCACGGAGGATGGGCTCGGCATCGGTACTGGCGAGCGCGACCTCGTACTGGGTGCGCGCCAGCTCCAGCTGGCCGTTATGGTGGTAGGCGCTGGCTAAAAGGACATGCAGACGGGGATCCGCCACGTCGGCCGCAAGGGCCTGTTCGTAGAAGGCGATCGCCTCCGCGTAACGGTTGGCCTGGAAGGCCTTGACTCCTTTATCGACGAGCGGGTTCATCCAAGATGATCTCCTAGCGAGGGGGCCCCTCTCCTCATACCCGAAGGCCGTCAAAAGCGATGGATGGACGGACGGCCGATGCCCGACGTGAGAAGCAGCGATTGTCGAGGGTGCGGGGATGTGTTACCCCTAGGGAAAAGCCCGAAGAAGGGGGGAATCGCCCATGAAGACTCTGAGCGGCGTCTTTGTGAACCTGGAAGCTGCCGAGCGCGCTTGCCGCCAGCTTGAAGCCCATGGAGTCGAACTGAGCCAGCTCTCCTTGACCTTCGATGAACACTGTCCGGCCTGCGCCTACGAGCGTGACTTTCTCGCCCGGAATACAACCGAAAACCTGCCCTTGGGGCAAAGGATCGGGGCCTTACTCGGCATCGCCCTCGGAGTCACGGCGGTTTTCTGGCCCTTCACGGCCTTCCCGGGGGTCGAGGGGATTCCTCCCGAAAGCACGACCTTGAGCCTCTTCGACTGGATGCTCCGGCTCTTCATCATTGCCAGCTGGAGCCTCAGCGGAGGCATTCTCGGCGGCATGGTCGCCGCGATGGCTTCGGATGCCTGGCACGTCCTGCGCCGGAGCGACGGCGAAAAGCCGCCTCACTCCCATTACATCCTGACCTTCGAGGCGGCGCTGGCAGATGATGCCGACGTCCGCAGCATCATTCAACGACGTGGCGGACGCCTCGTCGAGACGTCCGCCACGCTTCACGCGTCCTAGCGCGATCGTCGTTGCTACTGGCAAGCAGCAGCAACGACGGAGAAACGCTAATCGCCGAAGTAGATGCCGGTGTCCTTGGCGACCATGACCTCATCGCCATGGGGATCCACGCACTTGATCGAAGCGACGGCCTCCGAGATCGGCGCGCCCATGATCTTGTTTCCGCGCAAGATGACCATGTGATCGAACTTGCCCTCATTGATCAGGTGCGCGGCATGCGTTCCGTAGCGGGTGGCCAGGATCCGGTCGAAAGGCGTCGGCGACCCGCCCCGCTGGATGTGCCCAAGGACGGTGACGCGGGTCTCGAGTCCCGTGCGCTCTGCAATCTGGTTGCCGACCCAGTTACCGACGCCGCCGAGTCGGGCGATGCCCTTGGAGGGGTCGAACTCCGCATAGATGGCCTCGCCGTCCTTGGGCTTGGCGCCTTCGGCCACGACCACGATCGAATAGCTCTTTCCGGCCTCCGAACGCTTGTACACCTCTTCAGCGACCCGCTCGATATCGAACGGAATCTCCGGGATCAGCACGACGTTGACGGCTCCGGCGATGCCCGAGTAAAGCGCGATCCAGCCGGCATCCCGGCCCATGACCTCGACCACCATGACCCGATGATGGCTCTCGGCCGTGGTCACCAGCTTGTCGATGGCCTCCGTGGCCGTGTTCACGGCCGTATCGAAGCCGAAGGTCTGGTCGGTGGAGGAGAGGTCGTTATCGATGGTCTTGGGCACGCCGATAATCTTCATGCCCTTCTGGGCCAGCTGGTGGCCGATACCGATGGTCCCGTCCCCGCCAATGATGACCATGCCGTCGAGACCCAGGCGGTGGTAATTCTCCATGACCTGATCGGAGATGTCCTTGAGCACCACCTTGCCGTCCTCGTGGACCGGGTACTTGAAGGGGTTCCCGCGGTTGGTGGTCCCCAGGATCGTGCCTCCCCGGGAGGTGATGCCGCGGATGTCATTCAGGCCGAGGGGCATCGTGTAATCCGGCTTGATCAGGCCGTCGAAGCCATCTCGGATGCCGATGACCTCCCAACCGAACTCGGTGATGGCAGTCTTGGTGAAGGCACGGATGACGGCATTGAGGCCCGGGGCGTCACCGCCGCCGGTGGAGATGCCAATACGCTTGGCCATGGTGATGGTTCTCCTCCAGGTTCTGTTGCTGCGAATCGGGGGGTGTTGGCCTCCGAGCCGTTTGCATGGAAAGGCTCGGTTGTTTATGCTTAAGCCAGTGTAAAGCCTCCATGGTCGATGGGCAACCCATCGTCCTCCGACCCACCGAGCGCACGCCGAAGGGAGAGCCCATGCCGCAATCGAGCACCCCCACCCTCTTAGCCCGCGACCCTCAGTGGCAGTCCAAAATGGCCGTCCGGCTGGATTTCAACGCCATGCTCAAGCCGATTATCGGCGACGCCCATGGCCTGGACCCGAAGGAAATCTTCGGCCTTCAGGGTGAAATCGACAAGGTTCACCGCCAGATCACCGAGCGGACGGGACGTGGATCCGACTTCCTCGGCTTCCTCGACCTGCCGTTCCAAGGCGAAGACGTGCTTGCGGCCATCCAGGCCTCTGCAGACCGCCTCGCTTCCCTTGGCGACTCCCATGTGGTGATGGGCATCGGCGGCTCTTACCTGGGAGCACGGGCCCTGATCGAGGCCCTGACCAACCCGTATCGTAACGAATTGCCGCGCGACGCCCGAAACGGTCGCCCCAAGATCTACTGGGAAGGCAATAACGTCGATCCCGACTCGATGTCCGCCCTCCTGGGCCTCCTGCCCACGTCGCGTCCTTCCGGCGTCGAGCGGGCTTACACCCTCAACGTCATCTCGAAGTCCGGCACCACCCTGGAGACCGCCGTCGGCTTCCGCATCTTCCATGAGCGGACGCGGCAGGTCTACGGCACCGAGTACCCGTCCTACATCGTCGCCACCACCGACGGATCCAAGGGCAAGCTCCGCGACCTGGCCAACCGGGAAGGCTTCGAAACCTTCGTCATTCCGGATGACGTGGGCGGTCGCTACTCCGTGCTCACCCCGGTGGGGCTTTTGCCCGCCGCCGTGGCCGGCATCGACATCCGTGAACTGATGGCGGGCGCTCGCTACATGGCCGAGCGCTGCCGCACGGCGGATCTGCATCAGAACCCGGCCTACCTCTACGCGGCGCTCCAGTTCCTGGCAGCCAAGAAGGGATACGACCTTTCCTTGATGGCCGCATGGAGCAAGCGACTCGAGTTCTTCGGCTTCTGGTACGACCAGCTCGCCGCCGAGAGCCTGGGCAAGGAAGAGCAGGGACGCGTGCCGATCACGTCGGTCAATACCCGTGACCTGCATGCCCGAGGGCAACAAATCCAGGAAGGCGAGCGTAATACGCTGGTCACCAATCTCCTCGTTGAAAAGCCGGGCCAGGACGTCGAGGTTCCCTTCGTCGAGGGCGATCCCGACGGCCTCAACTACGTCGCGGGCAAGACCCTCTCAGAGGTCACCCACAAGGCGCTCGAAGGCACGGTCTACGCTTACGCCCGCGAGGGTCGTCCCAGCATGACCGTCCATATCCCCGAGCTCAACGCCTTCACCATGGGCCAGTTGATCTTCCTCTTCGAGCTAGCCACGGTCGCCGAAGGCTACCTCATGGGGATCAACCCGCTGGATCAGCCGGGCGTCGAAGCCTACAAGCGCTTCATGTTCGCGAACCTCGGCCGCGCCGACATGCAGGAAGCGCGTGACGAGTTCGAGGCCCGGCCCAAGGGCAGCTCGGAGTTCATCGTCTAGCACGAATCCGAATCCAGACAAAGCAGGAGGCCCTCCCGACGGGGGGCCTCCTGCTTCTTATTTGAGTCTGGATCCGAATCGTCTCAGGAGCGATCGACGGGGCGGGTGATGAGGTCGAGGCAGAGCGAGAAAGGGGGAACGTCAACCGCGTCGTGATTCAACAGGGTAGCCGCATGCGCGCGGGCCCGAGAGGCCTCGGCCTCCTGCCCCTTGCATGTGTAAAGGTGGGCCAGGTTCTTCACGGGGGCTACGAGCTGAGCATCGTGGCGAGTGGCGTGCTCGAAACAGGTCTCGGCATCGCTGAAGGCTCCCCGGTAGCAGTAGACGACACCGAGGTTGTTGTAGGCCTGTGCCGAATTGGGGGAGTGGCGAACCGCGAGCTCGAAGCAAGGCAGGGCCTCGTGCGGCATGCCCTTTGCCAGGTAGGAAACGCCCAGGTTGGCGGTCGCGGCGGGAAGGAACTCCTGGTAGCGCAAGGCGCTTTCGAAACAGCGGTGGGCCGAATCCCGATCCTCCTGGTGCCAATAGACGATGCCCAAGTTGTTGTAGCTCTCCGCGACGGCGGGTGCGAGTTCGATGGCGCGCACGAAGGCATGAAACGCCTCCTCGAAGCGATGGGCTTGGAGCTTAAGGACCCCTCGCATGAAGAGGGGTTCGAAGGCATAGGGCTCGTCCTCGGCCGCCCGGTCGAAAGCGGCGATCGCTTCCGCGGTCTCGCCGGACGCGAGGTAGGCGTACGCGAGCCTGAGTTGCAGGCGGTCCAAAACTTGCGGAATACGGCGTTCGATCTCAGACACGGGCCATCCTCGGTTTGAGTCGGGGCGACGGCGTCATGGCTATTCTACCCGTTCACGCCGACCGGCGATTCCGCAGGGAGAGGCTTTCGCGCCAGATAGAGCGAGAAGGCGAGGATCAGCGCCGAGACGAAGAGCACGGACGAGGTGGTCGCAAAGACCCAGAAAGGGCTGTTCTTGTAGAGCAGGGGAGTGCCCATGGCGCCGATGAGCGCGCCGATGGTGCTCATGGACGTAATCAGGCCGATCACTCGGCCGCGCAGGGCCTCGGGCGCAATCTGCACCATCATGGCGCTTTGAGCCGGGTAGGCGAAGGCGAAGCCGATCCCTTCGATGACGCCGAGCCAGAGGAGGACCTCGACGCTCCGGGTCATGCCGTAACTCATGACCAGAATCGACGAGAAGAGGGCGCCGAGGACGAGCGGACGCGCCGGGCCTCCGCGGTCGATCATGCGTCCCGCCATGCCGGCGAAGACGATGGCAGGCAGGGCGAAGAGGGTCCAACTCAGGCTGATATGCCAAGGCGTGCCTCCCAGGTCCCTCAGGTAGATGGCCCAGATGGACTCGTACATGCCGATAGCGAAGCCGTTGGCCAGGACTCGGATGGATAGGCCCGCGAAAGGAAGCCAGCGGACTTGTTTCCAGACGCCTTCCGGATCGCGCCCCCCGGTCTTGGCCAGACGCGCCTGGGCATCCGCGCGTCCGCCACCGGGAAGCCTTGCCACCAGCAAACCGCCGACTCCGCAGAGGACAGCGAACGCCCAGAAGGGCGACGCGAGTCCGAAGGCCATCACGAGCGCCCCACCGAAAACCGGCCCGACCAGGAATCCGGCGTTCTGGGCGACCGTGAGCTGCGCGATGCGCTGGCCCCGCTGATCCTCGGGAGCCCGGTCGGCCACGTAGGCCAAGGCTGCCGGGGTGAAGCAAGCGGCCGCCAGGCCTTCGCAGGCTCGCAGGATGACGAAGGCCCACGGGGAATCGAAGACGAGGAAGCCGAAGGAGGCGATCCCGAAGCCGATGAGGCCGAAGGCCATGAGGCGGCGGCGGCCCAGGCGATCCGAGAGCCAGCCGGCAGGAGGAAGGCCGAGCAGGTTGGCGGCCATGTAGGCGCCGACCATGAGGCCGATGAAGCTGAGATCCGCGCCGTGTTGATCGGCGTAGAGGGGAAGGATGGGGAGGACGGCGGTCATGCCCGAGGCTTGGACCAGCGCGAGCCACCAGACCAGACCCTCCGGCCCCATCGGGACGGCCCGCTTGAATGATTGAAGCCAGCTAACGCGCGTCATTGGCTCATCGTACGGGCCCGCGGCCGCTTCGGCAAGGAGGAGCTTGAAAAATTCACGCAAGTCTTTACGGTTGATTATCTATTTCTTAAAATAAGCTTAATCTTATTCCTCCTGCATGTCATGTTGAGAAAGGGAGCCCCATGCGCCATCCCATCGCCCTCGTCACGGTCCTTGGCTTGCTCGCCGGTTGCGGCCTCAGCGGCACCGCTCCGCAGGTCGCGAAGGACGCGTCCTCGGTGACCGGCTTCTCGAAGGTGACCACGGACGACTCGGACCTGGCGGGCCGGATTGGGGCCTTCAGCGCGATGGCGGGCCGTTTGAAGGCGGAGGCGATCGCCACCTCCGGCGATGCGATGGTCTTCGCGACCCGCGCCGGCAAGGTGACCCCCAAGGCGGGCGCGCTCTCGGGGCCGGCGAAGGTGACGGGCCGCTTCATGGTGCCTGCGCTGGACGGGGGAGTTCTCCCGGGGGCCAACGCGACGGTGAAGCTCATGGCCGGAGGCCGTGAGGTCGCCTCGGCGCTCGTCGGCAAGGACGGCCGCTTCGAGCTTTCGGCGCCCGCTGGTGGAGCCGCGGAGCTGCGCTTCGAGATGAGCAACCGCTACTGGAAGATCTCCCGCTACTCCTGGCAGGGGCCGAAGCTGGCTGAACTCACGGGAGTGACGGACGCGGGGACCACCCAGCTCGAGGCCAACACGGCCAACGGGCAGGCGGCGTACATCCATGAAATTTACAACCGGGCGCTTGCGACCTTCGAGCGGGAAGGCATCGCGCTCGACTGGTGGAACCGCCAGCTCGACACGGTCTGGCCCGCCAACGGGAACTACTACTCCTGGGGCACGGTGAACCTCAGCAACGCCGAGTGGTGGGACGTCAACGGCCACGAGATCGGCCATGCGCTTCATGACCTCGGCATCAACGGCAAGATGGGCGGAGGTCAGCACAAGATCGACGAGTGCTACACCACTCCCCTGGCCTGGTCCGAGGGCTTCGCGTCCTTCTTCAGCGCCGCGATCTCGCTCAAGCGTGACGATGCCGACGCCAAGTTCCAGTACATGGTGCCTCGCCGCGCCCCCCTGCGCTTCGAGAACATGCCGGGAGACGTCTGCGAGGGGCCCAGCAACGAGTGGTGGACCACCGCGGCTCTCTGGGACCTCTACGACACCCACAACGAGAAGGACGACCAGGTCTCGCTGGAGTTCCAGCAGATCTGGAGCGCGCTGGCCAAGAACAACGGCAAGAAAGCCGTGGGTTCGGTGGTCGAGGCCTACGCCCTGATCAAGGATCGGGTGGAACCGGGGCAGCATGCCGCCATGCAGCGGCTCATGGCCTTCAACACGATGCCCTTGAGCGTGATGCTCGCCCGGCAATAAGCCCAGTTGAGCATGAGCGGCGTCCCTTCGGGGATGCCGCTTCGTTTTTTCAGGGCTCGTGGGGGTATACTGGGTTTGAGCTCTAGCAGGACATCCAGTAGAATGATAACCAATCGCTTGCTAGTTAAGGAGTCCCTATGTCCGTGCGCTCCGTAAGTACCTTGGTTACTGCCGGCCTCTTGGCCGGAGTACTTGTGGCCTGCCAGGCCCCTGGCTTCATGGGCCTGAACGGAGAGTCGGCGATTCCGGGACTGGGCCTCGACTCTTATTCGCTCGCGCGGGTGCCCATTCGCGTGATGCTGCCGGCCGAAGTTGCGCCGGGCAAGCGTTCACTCGAGCGGCCCGAGGTTCCTGCGGAAGGCGCGAAGGTCTACTTGGCGCTGGATCCCACGATCACCGCGCTCACGGACGCCGAGGGCATCGCCCCCTTGACGATCCCGGTCAACGGCATCCAGCTTATTCGCGCAGAAATCCGCACGGCATCGGGCACCATGGTGCTCGAAGGCATGATGGGCCTTCCCTTCAGCCAGGGCCGTGAAAAGCAAAGCGGAAGCAATACCGTTTCCGTGCCTTCGATGCGGGAGCTCAACGAACCGCTGACCTTGTCCCTGGCGAGCACCCTCGTGGCCGCGCACCTGCAAGAGCGTTTCACCGCTGAGCAGATTCGCTACCTCGATCCGGCCCATGTCCTGGCCGCCACGCGGGAAATCTCTCAGGTCCTCAAGCCGGGTACGAGCGGGTATCGGACGGCCTCGCTTCCCGACCTCTCGGAGATCGAGGACGTGCGCCGGGTCGCCCAGGAACTGGTGGCAAGGCATGAGAAGGTCCGTGAGGCCTTCCGGCAAGTCTTCGCGGCGCGGGTGCCCGACCTGACGGCGACGCCCAGCGCCACCGCCTCGGAGCTTCCGGAGGCCACCCCTTCGGTTGAGGCGTCGGAATCGACCTCCGTCGTCTTGGCCGGAGCGAATCTCTTCCCCCTGAAGGCCGGGGCGAGCACGGCCTATTCCCTCGTCGACGCCGAGGACCATGTCGTCGGACAGGTCGTTCGGACGCTCACCAAGGTCACCGAGCGCCCAGATGGCGTACGGGCCGACGGGCAACTGGCCATGACCGTCGACGGGAAGACCACCCGGACGCGCTTCATGCTCAAGCTGCAGCCGAACCAGCTCAAGCTCTCGCTGCCCTATCGCCCCGAGCTGACCTATCCCCTGCCGTTCGCCGAGGATGCCGAGTGGGTTCCCGCTCCGGGCCTCCTGGCCAAGGCAACTCGCGTGGCCGGCGAAGGGGACGAACCTGATACCTGGACCGTCTCCATCACCGGAGACCTCAAGGGTCAGTCCGTCGAATGGACCGAGGTTTACCAGCCCCAGGCCGGTCTCATCGGCTTCACCTGGGGTAACCTGCCCGAGTCTCCCACGGCCCGGATCGTCACGCCGGCCGACTAATTCCCCTCGGGAGAAGTCGTTCGCGGTCTCCCGCCCCTGGAAACGCCATCCCTGATAGAATGAGGCGATGGTCGGGATTGGCCCCGGCCTTGCGCCCCATTGCGGCTGACGAGGAAGTCAATCAGCATGAGCAAGTACAAGAGCGTCTTCGACATCATCGGGCCCATCATGGTGGGACCGAGCTCCTCCCACACGGCCGGAGCCGTACGCATCGGGCGTTTCGCCCGGACCATCCTGGGGGGCACGCCCCGCCACGCGACCATCCTTCTACACGGCTCCTTCCTGGAGACCGGCCCCGGCCACGGCACCGACAAGGGCATCGTGGCGGGACTCCTCGGCATGGAGACCTACGATCCCCAGGTGAAGGAATCCTTCGAGGCCGCGGCCCGCGAAGGCATGACCTTCGAGGTCGGTGAGGTCAACCTCGGCCCCAAGGTCCATCCTTGCTCGGCCAAGCTGATCCTCGAAGCCCCGGACGGCCGGAAGATCGACGTGATCGGCACCTCCATCGGAGGCGGCAACGTGGCCATCACCGAGGTGGACGGCTACCAGGTGCGCCTCTCGGGTGAGTACCCCACGGTGATCACCGTCCACGAGGACAAGCCCGGCGTGATCGGCAAGGTCACGGGCATCCTGGCGGAGCAGGGCGTCAACGTCGCCTTCATGAACGTGGCCCGCAAGCAAAAGGGCCGTGACGCATTCATGACCATCGAAGGCGACCACGACGTGCCGCAAGAGGCGATCGCCGCCATTGCCGCCGTCGACGGCATCCGCCTCACCCGTTACCTGCCCAAGCTGACCTAAGAGGGGAACTCATGAGCACCGAGATTCACTTCCACTCCATCGCCGACCTCCTCGCGCTGGCTGAGCAAGAGGGCTGCGGCATCGGCGAAATCACGCTGCGCTTCGAACTTCAGCAGACCGGGTTCACCCGCGACCTGATCTGGAACGCCATGCTCGCCCGCTGGACCATCATGCAGGAAGCCATGGAAGCCGGCCTGAAGGAACCCATCACCGGCCTCGGTAACCTCGTCAGCGGCAACGGCTACCGCATGGGCGCCTACGAGCCCAAGCTCCTCGATCCGATCCTGGCTCAGACCGCGGCTCGGGCCATGTCGGTGAACGAGTGCTCGGCGGCCATGGGCCGGATCGTCGCGGCTCCCACCGCGGGATCCTCCGGCATCCTGCCCTCCAGCCTCTGGGGCGCCTCCCAGAAGCTATCCAGCACGCCAGACGAGATCGTCAACGCCATGTTCGTCGCGGCGGGCCTCGGCATGGTCATGGCCAACAACTCGACCATCTCGGGCGCCAAGGGCGGCTGCATGGCCGAGGTCGGCGTCTCCACCGGCATGGCGGCCGGCGCGGTCTGCGAACTGGCGGGCGGCACGCCCTTCCAGGTCACGCAAGCCATGGCCCTCGCGGTCAAGAACTCCTTGGGCCTGGTCTGCGATCCGGTCGGCGGCTACGTCGAGGTCCCCTGCGTCAAGCGCAACTCGCTTTACTCCATCATGGCCATCACCGCGGCCGAGATGGCGCTCGCGGGCATCTCGAGCTTCATCCCGCCCGACGAGGTGATCGCCGCCATGAAGGAAATCGGCGACGCCATGCCTCCCGCCTACAAGGAAACGTCCTGCGGCGGACTCGCCATCACCCCTACGGGCCGCAAGGTCATGGAGACCAAGCCGCACACGATCGGGGCCCCTTAAGGCCCCGACGCTTCTCTCGTCATTTCTGGCGGGCGGCAACCGGCGCTAGCGCCGGCGCCGCCCGCGCCTGATTCAACCGGTCAAAGGACTTTCCATGCACGGATTCGACACGTTCATCCAAGAATTCAAGGATTTCTACCTCGCGTTCCACCCCGTCCTCGCCTCCACCATGGGGGATCATCGCTTCGATCACCTGCTCGGGGATCAAAGCGAAGCGGCCAACGAGCGCTTCTACGAGGGTCTCAAGGACTTCGAGGCGCGGCTTGCCGAGTTCGACCCCGCGGAGATTCCCGAGGATCGCGGAATCGACGAAGCCATCTTCCACGGCATGCTCAAGGTGCTCACCCTGGAGCACGAGGAAATCGGCTGGCATCGCCTCTTGCCCCAGACCTACCTCGAAACCGTGCTCGACGGAGTTCACGTCCTCCTGAGCCGAGACTTCGCTCCCTTGCCCGAGCGGCTCTCCAACGTGCTCGCCCGCCTCAAGGAAGCCCCGAAAGTCCTCGCGAACGGCAAGGCGATCCTCACGCGGCCGGCCCGCATCTGGACCCAGACGGCCATCGAGGTGGCCGAAGGGGGGTGCGCCTTCCTCGACGAGGTCGTGCTGCCCCTGGCCCCGCAGCTCGACGGCCTCGCCGAGGCGGTCGCCGAGGCCAAGCACGCCATCACCGATTTCCGACGCTTCTTGGAAGCCGAGCTACTGCCCCGCTCGGACCGCGAGCTCGGCATCGGGGAGTTCCTTTACAACTTCAAGCTTCGGCACGAGCATCACTTCGACCTCTCGGCCGAGGACCTGCTGGCCATCGGCGAAGAGGCGCGGCAGACCACCTTGCGGCAGCTCGAGGAAACCGCGCGGCGCATCGACCCGGCCACGACCTGGCAGGAGCTCGTCGAGCGCCACAAGGATGAGCACCCCACGGCCGAGGGCCTGCTGGACGCCTATCGCAACGAAATGGAGCGCGCCCGCGCCTTCGTGAAGGAGAAGGGGCTCGCCACGCTGCCGGAAGGCGACCACCTGCGCGTCATCGAGACGCCGCGCTTCATCCGGAGCGTCATCCCCTATGCCGCCTACGACTCGCCGGGAGTCTATGAAAAGGCGCAAGAAGGGCAGTTTTACGTCACGCCCGCGGATCCGACCCTCTCCACCGAGGACCAAGCCGAGCAGCTGCGCGGGCATAACCGCTTTGGGGTGCCGGTGACGGCCCTGCACGAGGGCTACCCCGGCCACCACATGCAGCTCGTGCTGGCCAACCGCCAGGATGCGCCCATCCGCCACCTCTTCGGCAACAACGCCTACTGCGAGGGCTGGGCGCTCTACTGCGAGGAGATGATGTACGAGCAGGGATTCTACCCTGACGAGATCACCCGCCTCTTCCAGCTCAAGGACGTGCTCTGGCGCGCATGCCGGGTGATCGTCGACGCCAGCCTTCAGACGGGCCGGATGACGTTCGACGAGGCCGTGGACTTCCTGGTCGACGAGGCCAAGCTCGAGCGGATCAATGCCGAGTCGGAAGTGACCTGGTACTCGTACTCGCCGGCGTACCCCATGAGCTACCTGATGGGCAAGCGCGGCATTCTCGCGATTCGCGAAGCCTACCAGCAGGCGCTGGGCGATCGCTTCGCGCTTCGCGACTTCCATGACCGCCTGCTGTCGCTGGGGACGATCCCGGTTCCCTTGGCGGAAGCGGCGATGCTGGCGGCTCTTGGGTGATCCGTCGCCTCCGGGTGGGTATAGAGCTACACGGAACGCGAGGGAGGAAGCGAAATGTTCTGGAGAAAGTCAAAGCCGAGGGACTTGGCCGCCGAGCACCATGAGCGCGCCATCGGCTTTCAGGCCGAGGGGATGAGCGAGGAGGCGCAAGCCGAGTTCGAGGCCGCGCTTGGCATTGACGGCGATCGCCTGCCCACGCTGCTCGCCCTGGCCCGCCTGCACACGGACGCCGAGCGCCCCGATGCGGCAGTTCCCCTCTGCCAGCACGTCCTCAAGCGCGACGCCGCCCACGTGGAGGCCAGCGTCATCCTGGCGCGCGCCTACAGGGTTCAAGGCAAGTTCGACTGGGCCGTGGGACAGCTGCGACGTACGCTCCTGATTGATCCGGATCACCTGGAAGCCATCGAATTGCTCCGCGAGATCAATGCCCAGCGCCTGGCCCTGACCTCGGGCGAAGAGGGATCCTTGCGTAGCCAACAGACATGGGCCCTCTCGGAGTACCACCAGATCCGCAAGACCGTCGCGCGCCAGTCGCGCCTCGGCTGGCGACTCAAGCAGCTCTTCAAACGGTCCCGATAGTCTGCGCCCCAGACTCGAACCACCGAGGAGCAAGGCGTCCAGGCGCGTCGAGCCCCATGCCGAGCAGTAGGAAGTCTTAATGACCAAGACCATGCTCCAGCTTCACCGCTGGCTGGGCCTGATTGCGGGCCTCTTGATTCTCGTGGCCGCCGGAACGGCCATCGCGCTCAACCACCAGGACTGGTTCCGACGCCCTCCCGCTTCGGGCGAGGGGCCGTTCGCGAAGTACGTCCTCTCGACGGCCGTCGATCCGAGCGATTCCCAGCGCATCCTGGTCGGAACCCATGACGGCTTCTTTCGCTCCCCGGACGGCGGAGCGAGCTGGGAGAAGGTCGCGCTTCCCGTTCCCGCCGAGCAGGTCGGAGCGATCCAGTTCGATCCCGGCCGGCCGGGGCGGGTCTACGTCGCGGTCCGGGCGAGCGGGCTCTATCGCTCGGACGATCATGGAGCACGTTGGGAGGCGATCGCCCTGCCCTTCTCCCCTCCCCGGGGCACCCAGCTAGCGGGTCTCGCGCTGGATGCCGAGGGCAAGCTGACCCTGACGACGACGGCCGGCCTGTACCGTGAAGGATCGGACGGCTGGGGGCACGTCGGCGGCGCCCCTCCCAAGCCCAAGGCGAATCAGGCCCTGCAGGTGATCTACGACTTGCATGACGGCCGGTTCTGGGGCACCTACGGCGTCCCGATTACCGACGGAGTCTCCATGGCACTGATCCTCCTGGTCCTGAGCGGTTACATCTTGTTCTTCGGGCGCGAGATCCGCCGGCGTATCGCCCGCAGGAAGGCTGCCGCCGCCCCCGCCAAGGAAAAGGCCGTCGTATGAAGCTCGGGCTGGCGGCGCCGAGCCTTGCGCTCGCGCGGTCGGCCAGATACCCGGCGACGAGGCTTTCGATCCGACCGTGGGGCTCCTGGGGACGATCCGGGGGATGACGGGGGTATCGCGACCCGAAAGCGCCCGCTTTTCCCCTGGATGGCTGCCGAACGCGGACGGCGTGCTAAACTAAGGGAATAGTCCTTTAAGGAGGAATGACCATGGCACAGCCCAAGATTGTTGCATACCTCAAGCCCGTTTGCGGGTGGAGCGCCGGCGTCCGCGAGGTGCTTCGGAAGCATGGCCTCGAGTACGAGGACAAGGACATCATCAACAACCGGATGAACTATCAGGAGATGGTGGCCAAGAGCGGACAGCCGTTGTCGCCCTGCGTGGAGATCGACGGCGAGATGCTGGCGGATATCGGCGGCGACGAGCTCGACGCCTACCTGGTGGAGAAGGGTCTCGTCCAGACCGCCGGAGTGGGCGGAGCCGAGCGCGGCTGCGTCGACTAAGCGACTCGTTTAGGCCCTCCGGGGCTCGAACGACCTCAAACGAGGGGCCAGGCGTTGCCTGGCCCCTCGTTTCTTCATCCCTCGCTTGCTCCCTGACCTCCCCTTTCCACCATGCTTTTCTCGCCCCGAGCCTACGCCTGCCCCTCCCTTTCACGCTAGGCTGGACGAGAAGCGGTGTGAAAGCATGCGCTCCGGTGCCATCGCCTCGACACTCCAGCAGACGCAGCCGACAAGACGCACTTCGGCAGCGGGACGCATGAGGGCTTCAGCGGCCAGCATGACGGCCTGAGGGAGGCGTGAGGGAGGTGGGAGTGATGAGCCCGTTCGAGAGGGAAAAAACCCGGCGTGCCCGGCCCCTGAGGGCGGTCGTCACGCTGAGCGCCATGCTGTCGCTGGCGTCAGGCTGTGCGCTGAACTTCCCGCTGATTCCGCAGCCGGGTCCCACCACGCCTCCGACCTCGCAGATCGACCCCGGGAAGCACCAGATCACGGTCCCCGCCAACGGCGAGCGCGGCCAGTTGATGATCGCTCTCAAGCCGGGCGAGCAGTGGCCGCTGGTGCCGATGCCGCAGATTCGCGGCCACGAGCCGCAGCTCATCGGGCGGGTGGCCTTCGATAACGAGGTCCTGGTCATCAAGCTTCCGGCCGGAGCGACGATCGAAGAAGGCATCGCCGCCTTCCAGAACCACCCGGCGGTGATGTTGATATCGCCGCACCGGGAGACCGCGGGCCTTCCCTGGCAGGCGCCGCGCTTCTTGCCCGCGCGCTATCGCCCGAACGATCCGATGCTCGCCGAGATCTGGGGCTTCGGCGAGGGCGTGACGCGACCCAGCTACATCTGGGGCCGCAATCTGAGCGCCAAGGGGGTGCGGGTCGCCGTGATCGATACGGGCGTCGACCCTTACCACCCGGAGCTCCAGGGCCGAGTCCGCTGGGAGTTGGGCTATAACTTCAACGACAGCAACGGCAATTCCACCGACCTATCGGGCCATGGCACGCATGTGGCGGGGATCCTCGCCGCCGCAGGCAACAACGGCATCGGCATCGCCGGAGTGGCATGGGAGGCCGAGATCCTGCCGATCAAGATCATGGACGACAAGGGGGGAACCGATTTCGCGGCCCTGGCGGGAATCAAGTATGCGGTCGAGATGAATGCCAAGGTGCTCAACCTCAGTTTCAGCCGGCCGTCGGACAGCTCGAACCCGCTCTTCGACATGGCCATCGACTACGCCCGCAAGAAAGGGGCCGTGGTGGTGGTGGCGGCCGGGAACAACCGGGGCAAGGTCGGGCTTCCGGCCAACTCGCCGGGGGCGATCGCCGTGAGCGCCACCGAACAATCGGGCTCGAGCGAGCGATTGGCGTCCTTCAGCAATTCCGGACCTGAGATCAGGCTCTCGGCTCCCGGCGCCGACATCCTCTCGACCATTCCGAACCGCAGCTACAAAGTCATGAGCGGCACGTCCATGGCCGCGCCCTTCGTCTCCGGCGCCGCCGCCCTCCTCTGGGCGGCCCACCCTGACTGGAGCGTAGAGCAGATCGAGGCGGCCCTCCTGGGAGCCTGCGTCGACCTCGGCCCGCGCGGGCGCGATAGCCAATTCGGCTACGGCCGCATCGACTACTCGCGCTTACCGCTCTAGAGCACCTAAATCAACTGTTCCTCCAAGCCGCCCACGGCGGCCAAAGGAGGCCACATGCCTGGTTGATTTAGGTGCGGTTAGGCGCGCGGCTTGTCCGCAGCCCGGGGAATCGGAGGCGGCACCAACCCGCGCTCCTTAAGCTGACGCATGGCCTCGTACGCCACGACCGCCACCGCGTTCGAGAGATTCAGGCTGCGCACCGGTCCCCAATGCGGGATCCGCACCAACCGCCCCGGAGTCTCTTCCCAGAGGGCCGGATCCAGGCCCTTGGACTCCCGTCCGAAGATCAAGACGTCCCCGGGCTGGTACTCCACGTCCGTGTAGAGCTCCTCGGCGAAGGCCGAGGTGTAGATGAAGCGCGGGCCCGATTCCGGGGTCTTGCCCACGGCCTGCTTGAAAGCTTCCCAGTTCTTGTGATGGGTCAGCTTCACATGCTCCCAGTAATCGAGTCCCGCCCGGCGAATCGACCGCTCGGAGATATCAAAGCCCAGACGCCCCACGAGATCCAAAGGGACGTCCAAGCCGGCACAAAGCCTAGAGATATTTCCCGTGTTCGGGGGGATCTCGGGCTCAAAAAGCGTGACACGTAGCGGGTGATCCATGGTTGCGCTTTCCAGGAACGGCCTGCGTCCGATCGGACGGCAGGAATTGAGGGACCCTTCGATTATAGCGATCGGTTGCTAAGGGAGCGCGGATGCGTTATGCTTAAGCTTGGTTTAAATTTACGTAAAAACCCGTCCGAGCCCCTGATAAGAGGAGAGCCCACATGCCCAGCGTCCACTCCGGCCTTCGCATCCTGCTCGCGGCTTCGCTCGTGACCCTGCCTTTGGCCGGCTGCGGCCAGGTGCCGACCAGCTTCGGCCAGAACTCCGCCGAGAACTCCCTGAGCACGTCTGCCGCCAAGGCTCCCGAGATGGCTCGCCGGTTCGCGCAGACCCTCGAAGGCCAGGGCAAGGTCTCCGTGCGCGGCGCGGTCGTGACCCTGGAGACTCCCGAGGGAGGACCAGTCCAGTACGACTTCACCAAGACGCCGTCGACCGGCAAGGTCACCTTCCGGGCCGGCGAGTACATCGCCGAGGTCGATTACCAGGACAGCCAGGTCCAGAGCTGGCGCTTGGTCTGGATCGCCGTCCGGATGATCTACGGCGGCACCAAGGCTTACTTCTGGTACAAGGCCAACCATACGGGCTCGAACTTCAACCGCGAGGATCTCGCGAAGGCCATCATCTACGGCATGCTCGAGCAGGGCGTCGCCGGCCTTCCCGTGGGATTCATCTGGAAGAAGCTCTTCCCCATCGTCTGGAAGTGGGTGCTGGGCGAGGCCCCCATCAAGCCGAACAGCCTCTTCCAGCTCTGGCTGGAGGACAAGGAAGCGATCATGGACATCCTCATGGAGGCCCAAACGCTTCAACGCTAAGGCGTTCGGGCCCTGGCCTCGGCCAGGATCCGGTCGACGGGCCAGCGGGATGACGGTGACCGCCGGCGCGAGCCATGCGATAATCAACGAATCCCGTCAAGTTTTGCTGGGGCGGCCTACGGGTCGCCCCCCGCTTTTGGAGGCCCATGTCCCCGAACCCCCGCAAGATTGCCCTCGACCTCTTGATCGCCATCGAAACCAAAGGATCCTATTCCAACCTGGCGCTCAAGGACCTGCCCCCTTCGCTGGATCCGCGCGATCGCGCCTTGGTCGTCTCCCTGGTCCAGGGGGTGACCCGCATGCGCCGCATGCTCGACACGGCCCTCTCGCAACTCCTTGCCAAGACTCCCCTCGACTCCCTGACTCCCCCCATCCGAAACCTCTTGCGCATGGGGGCCTATCAGCTCCTCTGCACGGATATCCCGCCCCACGCCGCCATTCACGAAGCCGTGAAACTCGCGCGCCGGGTCGGCCACGAGGGGGTGAGCCGCTTGACCAACGCCGTGCTCCGCAACGTGCAGCGGCAAGGCAAAAGCCTCATTTTGCCTCAGGGCGATCCCGTCGCGGAGCTGGGGGTGAAGCAATCGCTTCCCGACTGGCTCATCCGGCGCTGGGTCGCGCAGGTCGGGTTCGACGAGGCCGCGAACCTGGCGCGTTCCGCCAATATCGCGCTTCCCTTGACGCTTCGCGTCAACCCGCTAAAGACCTCGCGCGACGCCTTTCTCGCCCAGCTCGACGGCCTCGGCATCGCCGCTAAAGCGTCGCCCGTGGATCCCGACGGCATCCGCCTGCCGGAGACGGTCCCTTTGGCGCGGATCCCGCGTTATAATGAGGGGGACTGGTACGTCCAGGGAGAAGCGGCGATGCTGGCGAGCCGGATCGTGGATCCCCGCCCCGGGGAGACGGTCGCGGACATCGGCGCGGCGCCGGGTGGCAAGACCACGCACCTGGCGGCCATGATGAGCAACCAGGGGCGCATCCTCGCGGTCGACCCGCATGCCGGAAGGCTCGGTGTCCTCGCCGAGAACGCGAAGCGGCTGGGAGTGACGATCATCGAGGCCCGGACTCAGGACGGGACCCAGCCGCTCGGAGAGCCCGTCGACCGCGCACTGGTGGACGCACCCTGCTCGGGCTTCGGGGTCATGTACCGCAAGGCCGACTTGCGCTGGCGGGCGACTCCCGCGGAGGTCGAGGCGCTTCCGGCACTGCAACGGCGCATCCTGGATGCCGTAGCAGCGGACGTGAAACCCGGAGGGGTGCTGGTGTACGCCACCTGCACCGTGAACCGGGAGGAGAACCAGGACGTGGTCCGGAGCTTTCTCGCGGACCATCCGGACTTCGGTCCGAGCGACCTGCGCGCCTGGCTTCCCGAGGCATGGCGCGCGGACGCGGAGGACGGCGGGAGCATGATTCAGCTGGTTCCGCACCGGCACGGGGTAGAGGGATTTTTCTTGGCGCGACTGGAGAGGCACCATGGCTGAGTTGATGGGCATGACCGCCCCGGAATTGAAAGAACTGGCAGAGCGCCTGGGAGAGTCCGCGTATCGGGGCACCCAGATCGCCAAGTGGCTCTACAAGCAGGGCGTGACCGATCTCGATGGCATGACCGACCTGCCCAAGGCCTTCCGCGAGAAGCTCAAGGCCGAAGGCTACCGAGCCGGCGGCCTGCAAGTGGCCCGGGTCCAGGTCGCGACCGATGGCACCCGCAAGTTCCTCTTCGATTCCTCGGGTTGCGGGATGATCGAATCGGTCCTGATGCCCACCGATTACGGCCTCTCGGTCTGCGTCTCGACGCAAATCGGCTGCGCGGTGAAGTGCGCCTTCTGCGCGACGGGCCTTTCGGGCTTCCAGCGCAACCTCTCGGCCGGTGAGATCGTCGAGCAGGTCGTCCAGATGCAGCGGGAATGCGGCGATCGCGTCACCAACGTGGTCTTCATGGGCATGGGCGAGCCGCTTCACAACTACGACGCCACCCTCAAGGCCGTCAACTTGCTCAACCATGAGGTCGGCATCGGCATGCGCCACCTCACCGTCTCGACCTCGGGGGTTGTGCCGGGCATTGAAAAGCTTGCCGAAGAGAGCTTGCAGCTGACGCTGGCCTTCTCGCTCCATGCGCCGAACGACAAGCTTCGCGACTACCTGGTGCCCTTGAACCGGCGCTACAACCTCGCGGCGCTCAAGCAGGCGCTTCGGGACTACCATGACAAGACCCACCGGCGGATCACCCTCGAGTACGTCATGCTCGGCGGGGTGAACGACACTCCGGATCTCGCGCGGGAGATGGCCGAGTGGATGCGCGGCCTGCACGTCCACGTGAACCTCATTCCCTACAACGCCACCGACGCAGATTTCAAGCCGTCTCGGCCCCAGGACATCAAGACCTTCGCCAAGATCCTCGAGGATGCCGGCTTCCCGACCACGGTCCGCGTCGAGCGCGGAGCGGACATCGCGGCCGCCTGCGGCCAGCTGCGCCGCCAGGCCGAGATTCCCGATGAGACGCCGGCCATGGAAGCAGCGCCTGCGGCTCACGAAGCGGGTACGGGCGCATGATCCATCGCACGGGGTGGAGCCCTGAGGCGCCGACCGTCATTCGGCGCATCGGGAGTTACTACTACGTGCGTCATCGGGGCCATGAGTACGCATGCCGACTCCGGGCCCGGATGAAAAAGGAAAAGGTCCACGTCGCCATCGGGGACCGCGTCAAGCTCGAGGAGATCGACGACGTCCACCGCTCCGGCTGGATCGTGGACGTCGAGCCCCGCTTCAACCTGCTTCCGCGCCCGACCCTGGCCAACGTGGACCAGGTCGTTATCGTCATGGCGGCGGACGCCCCCGCGTTCAGCCCCCAGACGCTCGACCGCTTCCTCACGCTGGCCGCCCAGAGCGGGATCGAGGCCGTGGTCTGCATCAACAAGCGCGACCGGGTCTCCGCCGAGCGTCTGCATGAGATGATTGCCCCCTACGAAGGAGCCGGCTACCCGGTTGTGACGACCACCGCCAAGGGCCGGGAAGTCGCAGAGCTTTGGCGGGTACTGGAGAACCGGGTTTCGGTCCTGGCGGGCCCCTCCGGAGTCGGCAAGTCGTCGCTACTCAACGCCTTGCAGCCGGGCCTCGAGTTGAAGGCCAACGAGGTCAGCGAAAAGCTGGGACGCGGCCGGCACACGACCACCTTCGCCTCGCTTTACGTGCTTAGCGGACCCAACGGCGAGGCGCTGGTCGGAGATACGCCCGGCTACTCGCACATGGAATTCGATTCCCTGGCTCCCACCGAGCTGGGCTGGCTCTTCCCCGAGATGAAGCCGCATATTCCGCATTGCCGCTTCCCCGACTGTCTGCACCGCGAGGAGCCGGACTGCGCGGTGAAGACCCATGCGCAGATGACGCCCGAGCGCTACGCCAGCTACCTGCGCTTCCTCGAGGAGCTGCTCGCCACCGAGAAACGGCTCTCGGAGACCAGCCTCAAGGTCGAAGAGACCGTCAAGCGAAAATCTGCCGGCGGGGGAGCCGAGAAGAAGCTGGTGAAGCTGGGCATGGTGGCCCGGACGGATTCTCGGCGGGTGGCCAAGCAAAAGCTCGCGGGGATCTCGGTCGATGACTTCGAGCTGGAAGCGGATGACGACGCCCTCCATGAGGACGATGAGGAATTCTACGACCCCTAACCCCTGATAGAATGGTAATGGTATACTGTCAGCCAAGGAGAGCGAAAAATCGTGTTGTCGAGCCCAATTGACCATTCTGAGGTCACCGTCGTCATCCTCGCCGCGGGGAAGGGAACGCGCATGCGGTCCCAACTGCCCAAGGTGCTTCACCAGATCGCGGGGGAGACGCTCTTGGGCCATGTGCTCGCCACGGTCGAGCGCTTGAGCATTCCGCGGGCGATCGCCATCGTGGGACATGGCGCCGACCAGGTCCGCGCCAGCCTTCCCGGCTGGGTCGAAACCGTCGAGCAGCGCGAACAGCTGGGCACCGGCCATGCCGTCCAGCAGGTCGTCCCCTCGCTTTCCGAGTTCCAGGGCGACGTGCTCATTCTTTCGGGCGACGTCCCGCTGCTCTCCGCCGAGACCCTTTCGGCCATGCGCCAGGCCCATCGTGAAGCCGGCGCCGCCCTCACCTTGCTGACCACCGAACTCGCCAATCCCACGGGCTACGGCCGAATCGTGCGCGAGAGCGGCCGCGTGAAGGGCATCGTCGAGCACAAGGATGCCACTCCGGCCCAGCGGGAAATCCGTGAGATCAATGCCGGGGTCTACCTTGCCGACTGGGCGAAGCTTCGCGACGCCATCTCCACCCTTTCGAACTCCAACGCGCAGGGCGAATACTACCTGACGGACGCCGTCGCCAAGCTGGTCGACGCGGGCGAGGTGGTGATCGGCCACGTCACGCCGGACTCCACCGAGGTCTCGGGCATCAACACGCGCGCCGAACTGGTGGCCCTGGCCTCCGAGTATCAGCAGCGCAGCGCCGCCTATTGGCTCTCCAACGGCGTGACCATCGAGAGCCCCGCCACCACCTGGATTGGCCCGCGGGTCTCGATTGGCGAGGACACGGTCATCGAACAGGGCGTCGCACTCTACGGCAAGACGACCATCGGTGAGGCCTGCCGCGTGGGCGCCTTCAGCCGCCTCAACCACACGGAGCTGGGCGCGCGCGTCGAGATTCGCCAGTCCGACCTGGAAGAGTCGTCGGTGGGAGAGGATACGACCATCGGTCCTTTCGCCCGGCTTCGCGGCGGCGCGGCGCTTGGCCGCAAGGTTCGCATCGGGAACTTCGTCGAGGTCAAGGGTTCGCGCTTTGGCGATGGAGCCAAGGCCGCTCACCTCGCGTACCTGGGTGACGCCACGATCGGTTCGAAGGCGAACATCGGGGCCGGCACGATCACCTGTAATTACGACGGCACAAAGAAGCACCCGACGACGATCGGGGAAGGAGCCTTCATCGGGTCGAACAGCACCCTGGTGGCTCCCCTCACCATCGGGGACCACGGTTACACGGCCGCGGGATCCACGATCGTTTCGGATGTTCCGGACGGCGCCTTGGCGCTCGGCCGGGCCCGCCAGGTCGTCAAGGAAGGATGGGTTCTGCAACGCAAAGGAATCACGACATGATTGACAATCCGACGAGCGTCCTTGCCCAGCGAGCGGGGGATCGCGCCCGCGTTCCTCACCGCACCATGAAGCTCTTCTCCGGTTCGGCAAACCCGGCCCTGGCCCAAGAGATTGCCAGCCAGCTGGGCACTGAGCTTGGTGGCGTCAAGATCGCCAACTTCTCGGATGGCGAGATCTATGTCCAGATCGAGGATTCGGTTCGCGGGGCGGATGTCTTCCTGATCCAGCCGATCTGTCACCCGGTCAACTACCACATGATGGAGCTCTGCATCATGCTCGACGCCTTCAAGCGTGCGAGTGCTCGCTCCATCACGGCCGTGATTCCCTACTACGCCTACGCCCGGCAGGACCGCAAGGCCGCAGGCCGCGAGGCCATCACCGCAAAGCTGGTGGCGGATCTCATCACCACCGCCGGCGCCACCCGCGTGCTGGCCATGGACCTGCATGCTCCGCAGATACAGGGGTTCTTCGACATCCTCATGGATCATCTGCAAGCGCTGCCGGTCCTGATCGACTATATCCGCAGCAAGAACTTCGAGGATCTGACCATCGTCTCGCCCGACGTGGGCGGTGTGGCGCGCGCCCGCGCCTTCGCCAAGAAGCTCGACGCGCCCCTGGCGATCATCGACAAGCGGCGTCCCAAGCACAACACCGCCGAGGTCCTCAACGTCATCGGCGAGATCAAGGGCCGCACCTGCGTGATCATCGATGACTTGGCCGACACCGCCGGCACGCTCACCGAGGTCGCGAAGCTGCTCGCCCGCGAGGGAGCTCGCGAAATCTATGCGGCCGTCACCCACCCGGTGCTTTCCGGCCCCGCGATCGAACGCCTCGAGGCGGCTCCGCTGCGCGAGATGGTCGTCGCCAACACGATTCCGTTGCCCCCCGAGAAGCAGATCAGCAAGATCAAGGTCCTTTCGGTGGCATCCCTCTTGGGTGAGGCCATCCTCCGTATCCACGAGGACGAATCGATCAGTACGCTCTTCGAGTAGCGCCAGCGGCAATCGAGTTAGCGATGAAGGTGATCGTTGGGCTGGGGAACCCCGGCAAACAATACGAGGAAACCCGTCACAACGCCGGGTTCATGGTGATCGAACGCCTCGCCAAGGCGTGGGGAGCCGAAGCGCGCCTCGAATCCAAGTTCGAGGCGCTCGTGGCCGAGGCCCATTTTGGGGGTCAGAAGGTGATTCTGGTCGAGCCCCTCACCTACATGAACCTCTCCGGACGCGCGATCCAGAAGGTCCTCCAGTTCTATAAGCTAACCCCAGACGACCTGCTGGTCGTCTACGACGACTTCGCGTTGCCGCTGGGCTCCATCCGCATCCGGATTCAGGGCTCGGCCGGCGGCCACAACGGCATCTCATCAATCATCCAGTGCCTGGGCACCCAGATTTTCGCGCGCCTGCGAGTGGGTGTCGGCCCGCTGCCGCCCCGCTGGTCCACCAAGGACTTCGTCTTGAGCCGCTTTGGTCCTGCCGAGCGCGATGATCTCGACCAGGGGCTCAACGATGCGGTGATCGCGGTGGAGAGCGCCTTGACCAAGGGCTATTCGGAGGCGATGAACCGCTTCAACGTGACCGCCAAAGCCTAGGAATCAAGCCTACGGTCTAAGAGATAAGCGCCGCCGGTAATTCGGCGGCGCTTTTGCGTCTGGGACCGGATAAATGGAGGTCGGGTCGAGGGCGATTGCGCTAAGCAGGTAGACGCTGAGTATTAAGCTCGGTTGCATACTGAACAAGAGCGTCCTCTACCCCTTGGTGGAGGGCGTTTTGGCTTTCAAAGAGCCTAACGATCATGCGTTCGTGCTTGATGTGCCGCCAGCAGGGCTCGATGTGGTTGAGTTCTGGGGAATAGGGCGGCAGGAAGAAGAGGTAGAGGCCTTGGCGTTCCAAGGCTTTAATACTGGGCTGGATACGCTTCGCTTTGTGGATGGAGTAGTTGTCGAGGACGATGACGACAGGCTGGGTCCCCGGGTTTGGAACGAGCGTTGTAATGAAGGCCAGGAACAACTCGGCGGTGAGCTTGCCGGACTCGATGTGGAAGGTGAATTCGTCGCCTGAGTAGGCACCGACGACGTTCACCCGCCTACCTTTGGGGGCCTGGTATTGGATGACCTTGCGTTGGCCGCGCCGGCTCCAGGAGTAGGTGGTCGGAAGGCTCGGCGCGAAGCCCGTTTCGTCCAAATACCAAAGTTTGATCGCCCCGTCAGCGGCTGATTTTTTTTAGGGACGCCAGTGCTTCGCTCCTAGCTTCAAAGACTTCTGGCTTCCGGCTGTGTGCCACGCTCTTCTTGGTGCGTTTCCAACTGAAGCCTCGCTGCTTCAAGAGCTTGCTCAGGTGGTCCTTGTGCATCGTCACGCCGGTCTCTTCCGCCAACGATTTCACCAACTGTCGGGCCGTCCAGATGCGCTCCTCGTCGAGCTTCGCTTCGGCTGCCAGGAGGAATTCCTTCGTCGCTTTGCGAGGCTTACGGTCCTCGCCGTAATGAACCCCGAGCGACTCCAATCCACCCTCGATGAAAGCTCGAACCTGGATCTGTACCGTCGATTCGCCTTTGCCCAAATGACGGGCTATCTGGCGATTCTCCCAGCCGGCGCCAGCCAGCAGCACCATCTTGATACGCTCCCGCATCTTCGGATGAGTACCGTTGGCGTTCTTGGCTTGAAGCAGTTCTTTGCGCTGAGAAGATGACAATGGGGTTGGTAGCATGTGGTGACCTCCACCTACTACCAACCCCAACCGGGCTTCAAACTAATCCACTACCTGCTTAGCTCAGGGCCTTCTTGCCGACTGCGCCGCTCAGGCCGTCGACGACGCCTTCCACCTGCTTCACGAGGCCCTTGCGGACGAACTTCTCGTAGAGGTAGCCGAGGCCCATACCGGCTGCAATACCGATGGCGGTGCCCACGAAGGGGATGGGGATCAGGGTGCCCAGGGCAGCACCCGCGAAGGTGCTGGCCGAACCGATGGCGGTGTAGGCGCCGGTATCGGCGACGAATCCGCTGACAGCCTGCTTACCGGTGGCCTTGCCCGTGAAGTACGAGATGCCGTTGCTGATGGCCGAGGTGATGCCTGCGAAGATGAAGTTCCGCTTCAGGGCGCCCTTGGCAGCCTGGAATCCGGCGTTGGCCGCATCCTTGAGAGCATCGAACGCCCGGCTCACGCCGCCACCGACACCGCCCATGGAGCCGCCCGAGAAGTCGGGGGAGAGGGTGGGATCCAGCAGGGTGGGGTCGCTCATGCCGGGATCGACTACCATCGGATCGCCGGGCAAGGCGCCGCCCAGGCCGGGATCCATCGGAAGAGACGGATCGAGGGGGGCTCCTCCTCCGCCAACCGAGCCGAGGCCGACCTTGTCGGCGATCCAGTTGCCGACCTGGGTGATCAACGGAGTGCCGATGCGCACATGCTCAGGTTCGACCTTGAAGGGGATCGGCTTCTGCCCCGGATAAGGCGCCGGGCTTGTGACCAGGGAAGGAGGCGGCGGGGAGGCCGGCGGGGCAGCCGTCGCCCAGTCGACCTGCAAACCGGTATTCTGGGCGGGACCCGAGACCCACTCCACGCCAAGCGGGTTCGATGGAGGAGCGGCCGTCGCAGCCATACTCTGGACACGCGTGACCGAGTTGATATTCTGAATCGCCATGAGCGTCCCTCCTGCTGGGTGAATCGAGTCTAGGATAGCTATCGGGCGAAATGTAGCGCGGTTGCTTGATTTGGCCGAAACTTTCCCCGATCTTATCGCTCCGTTAACCACATCTCGGATGCCACGCTTCAGGGCCAAACGAGGTAACGGCAAGCGAGTCATCGCGCAGCCCGAGAGCAGAGACAAGAAAAGAGCCGCCGAGCTTTCGGCGGCTCTTGAAGTTCCGGAGGAGGCTTACAGGGCGAACTTGTCGAGAGCCGTCTTGCCCTGGGAAAGAGCGTTCTTGCCCGTCGCGCCACCCAGCTCGTCGACGACGCCTTCGACCTTCTTCACGAGGTCCTTGCGGACGAACTTCTCGTAGAGGTAGCCGAGGCCCATACCGGCCGCGATACCGACCACAGTGCCCACGAAGGGGATGGGGATCAGGGTGCCCAGGGCAGCGCCCGCGAAGGTGCTGGCCGAACCGATGGCGGTGTAGGCGCCGGTATCGGCGACGAATCCGCTGACGGCCTGCTTACCGGTGGCCTTGCCCGTGAAGTACGAGATGCCGTTACTGATGGCAGAGGTGATGCCCGCGAAGATGAAGTTCCGCTTCAGCGCGCCCTTGGCGGCATGGAAACCAGCGCTGGCCGCATCCTTGAGGGCATCGAATGCCCGGCTCACGCCTCCGGTGGCGCCGCCCATCGTACCGCCCGAGAAGTCGGGGGTGATGGTGGGATCCAGCAGGGTGGGGTCAGTCATGCCAGGGTCGACGACGAGCGGTTCGCCGGGCAGCGCGCCACCGAGACCGGGGTCCGCGAGGATCGGGTCCGCACCGAAGCCGCCGCCCATGCCGGGGTCAATGGGCCCGCCGATGGTGGGATTGAGGCCGGGGTTCATGAAGCCGCCGCTTGGGCCGCCGCCGATCGAGCCGAGGCCGACCTTGTCAGCGATCCAGTTGCCGACCTTGGCGATTAGCGGGGTGCCGATGCGAATGGTTTCCGGATCGACCTTGAACTTGATAGGATCCGGGTTCGGCGTGGGGTTGGGCTTAGGAGTGGGATTAGGCTTTGGGGTGGGGTTCGGCTTGGGAGTGGGATTGGGCTTGGGGGTCGGGTTAGGAGCCGGGGCCTGATTCTTGGCCGGCAGGCGGTAGACCTGACCCGCATAGATCAAGTTGGGGTTGGATCCGATGACGCTCTTGTTCATCGAGTAGATCTCGGGCCAGCGGCTGGCGTCTCCGAGCTGCTCACGGGCGATCTTCGCGAGGTAGTCCCCCTTCTTGACGGTGTACGTGCGGTTGCTGGCCGCAGCGCTCTGTACGCGGGTGACTGAGTTCACGTTCTGAATTGCCATGAGCGTCCTCCTCGATGGATGAGCCGGTTATAGGAGGGTTATAGGGGGTTTATCGAATGGCTTGCGTATATCAAACGAATCTTTGCCACGTCTTTACGCTCCCTTAACCACCTGAAGACCAAAGGCGGGTAACGAGACTCGCTTGAACCTCGAACGCCCCCTCCGGCAGGCGGAGGGGGCGTTCGAGGGTGAACGGAAATGGAACGGACTTAGTTGGGGAGCTTCTGGAAAACGGTTTCGGCGAGCTTGTCCGACATGGGCTTGCGGAGGGTCTTCTCGTAGAGGTAGCCGAGGCCCATACCGGCGGCGATACCGATGGCGGTTCCCACGAAGGGGATGGGGATGAGCGTGCCCAGGGCCGCACCCACCATGGTGCTCGACGCACCGATGACCGTGTAGGCGCCGGTATCAACCACGAAGTTGCTGGCCGCGCGCTGGCCGGAGGTCTTGCCGGTCAGATAGGAGATGCCGTTCGTGATACCCGAGACGGCGGCGGCAACGAGGGCATTGGACTTCAGCGCGCCCATGAAGGTATTGAGCGCACCCGAGACGGCCGACCCGGCCTTCGAGAGGAGGCCACGGGCCCCACCGTTCATCACGCCACCGGAAACGCCGCCAAACGAGGCTCCAGCGCTGGGCAGAGCGGTGAAACCGCCGTTGGCCAGAGGAGTCGCACCGCCACCGATGCGCGACAGCAAGGAGCCGCCAAAGTGATCCAGGCCGACCTTGACGACCGGAGTGGCCATCCGCACGGCACCCAGGGCCGTCTCCGTATCCTTGATCGGGTTCGAGATCCCCTGGACGCTGGGACGGAACGAGGTCGGACGGACGGCGTTCACCTGGGACATGACGGCCTCCTTAGAGTGCAGTGAGGGTTGGTGCGCGGTAGGTTGGGAACCCTCTGACAAGCTATCGTGTGTTAACTCCGCGTAAACGAACTTAAAACTCCCTAAGATTAGGTTAAGCTTTTTACAAGCCGAATCTGAGAGAACCAGGCCGTTACTCCGCAATCAAGTCTGCGATCCGCTCAGGACAAGGAGTCGAAGACTTCCAGAAGAGTGCGGGTTTCGTGGGGTGGGGCGGGCCGAATCACGTCCGACGCCTGAGGGGGATATGGCAGGTCGTGCACCGACGGCGCCACACCGCCAGCCCGCACCGTATGCACGGAACACCCCGGACGGCACCTTGACCCTGGGCTCGACCCCGCGCTATGATCCCGGTCTATGCCGGTGTAGCACAATGGTAGTGCAACGCTCTTGTAAAGCGTAGGTTGCGGGTTCGACTCCTGTCACCGGCTCTAAAAACGAAGCGGGTCTCAGCCTTTAAGGTCGAGACCCGCTTTTGCTTTGGTTGATGTTCGTCACGTCTGCAGGTGGGCCGGTCTGGGGTAGGCCGACCTCGGCACCAGCACGGTCGGCTTCGACCCTCCTGGCGATCGCCCCTAACGACCACCGCGGCCGCAGCTCGCTGACGAGAACCCCGATGACGATCAGCGCGGCCCCCAGAAGCCCCATCGCCGGGA